>OJDH01000055.1_pt1 | contig 95941 bp, 84 predicted proteins | sample 1592761 | NCBI WGS metagenome assembly OJDH01 (sample SAMN05416855, study PRJEB24817) | seawater metagenome | isolation source: Sea water | place: Canada:Atlantic | collected 2013-11 | reverse complement strand
CTCTTTCTCATGCGCTCATTATAACACCTAAATAGCGTTATCTGGGCCAGCCCCAAAATCATATTTCTGACAATGAAAAAGCAGCTTTAAGATACCTTCATCGATCAGATGTTCTTCCCGGAAGTAACATTTATGAATAACTCTCGTTTTCAAATTTTCTTGTCGTAATTAAGACCACATAAATTCAACACTTGAACACAACGTATGCTATTTACTTTAAGTGTTAAGCATACACCGTTGTTGGGGCTTGCAGTTCAAACAGCAAGCTCTCAGGAACAATGCTTTTGTTCATTAAAGATGGCAAATTTAATGGCGTAACGCGTTCGAACAATTTTTGAATATCCCGAACGGTCAACCCCTCCCAAGAAGGTTGCAAGACCTGACGTATGCTATCCTCCAAAGCTTTATATGATGCTTTAATAACAGACCTTTGAGCCTCGAGTGAAGAGATATCAATGATACTTGGCAATTCCCAATGTACGCGTAAAGCCCCAAAGGGGCCCAGTACAGGCATACGCTCATCAGGCGCACATACTGTTATAACAAGGTCAGTATGAGGGGCGCCCTCTTCCATAAACAATTGAAGCGGTTTCGAAAACAAACCTGCCGTTTCATAGCCTTTATCACAAAGTAATTTTTCAACTTCAGGAGAAATTGTACCGACCGGGTTTGTCCCCGCACTGAAGCAACGCACCCTCCCCCCGGCGAGATCTCGCAACAGTGCCTCACTCATTAAACTTCGAGCAGTATTGGCAGTACTTAAAAACAGGACGTGAAGGGGCTGCGATAACATAGGGTGCTCCATAGGCTAACGACAAAGATCAATAATCCTCAGCCAAACATCACACATAGAAATCGCAACTGGATTAAAACTAAATGATGTATTTATGAATTTTCTTTTGAAAGAGCGTTCAACATTTCCCCCATAACCGACCGAATAGCTGGAACAAATCGTAAATCACCGTGAACGATCAAATAGAGATTATTAAGTAGTCCCGGCACATCTGGGGTTAACCTTTTCAGTTGCGGATCGGCATCTCCTGCGGCAGAAGGCAACAAACCGATACCAAGATTTTTCTGCAACAGTGTCTGCATCATCATTGCATGACTTATCCGAATTGCTGGTGTTACAGATTTTAAAGTCGCCTTCATCCAAGCGGCATCAGGTTGGTATGAATGCTCTTCATCCCAACCAATCCAGGGATGATCCTTTCTCCATAACCACGCTCCGAGCTCTTCTTCATGTTTGACAGGAGAAACATCACACTCGACAGAGGAAAACACTGCAAAAGGCATCTCCGTCAGCTTTTGAGCGTAAAGATTACCTTTCTTAGGTTTGCAAAAACGAATGAGTAAATCCGCTTCCCGACGGGATAAACTCGCCTCTGCATGGGTGGTGATCAGCTCCAACTCTATTCCTGGCAGCGCCTCTCTTATTTTGGCGATATGGCCGGACAACAACATCCCCGCTTGCTCATTCATTGATATCCGAACCGTCCCGACAGTTTCTGCTGAAAGTAACGCACTCTGGCGGTTCAAAACTTCGGCGGCTTCAGCCATTGGGAAAGCTTTGGAAGCCAACACCACACCAGATTCGGTGGGAGAAAGCCCCTCAGATAGCCTTTCAAATAACCGGTTATTGAGGGCTTCTTCTAAAGATTTGATCCGACGGCCGACAGTAGGCTGGCTTAGACCAAGGTCTCTCGCAGCCCCTGAGAAAGAGCCCGTTTCATAGACCGCAAGAAAAACCCGAATATCATCCCAGTCATACGCAGATTTAAGCACAAAAACACCTGTTCAATTTTGAATAACAAAAATTCAATTATATTGATGTTATGCAAATTTGAACAGAGTTATTCTTACTGTTAACACCAAAACCTGACTTGCAGAAAGACAATTCATGCGGCTTACCCATTTACTCGAAAATACGGCATTTAAAGCCATGCTCGCTGTTTTACTCGCTGCTTTTCTCTTTTCTGGTATGTTTGCCCTCCCCAAAGGATCAAGCATTCCTCTGCCATGGTATCAAATTGTATTTATCCGATACCTCGGAGGTTTGATATTTCTTTTGCCGGCTGCCATCAGGTGGAAAGTACAAGGAAATACTCTTAGAAGTGAATTTGGGTTACTTCATATCGGTCGCTCAATGGCAGGGATTGGGTCTGTGGCGTGTGTGGTAATTGCCTCGGCACAAATCCCCCTGGTCGATGTCGTTACGATCAGCTTTTCAAACGGTGCCATTGTTCTGATATTGGCGGGGATTATCTTGGGCGAACGTGTCCTTCCTCGTCATTGGTTTGCAGTCATTTTAAGCATTACAGGGGCAATTACCGTTGCCTATGGAAGTCGCGGAGAAGCCGGGAGCAACCTTTTTCATCCCGCGTCATTAATAGCTCTGCTTGCCGCGTGCTGTATGGCAACTGAGATTATCGTGATCAAATTTGTCAGCGAACGAGAAGCCATTCCTGTCACATTGCTCTACGTAAATTCCCTCGCGTCATTGCTACTGGCGATCCCAACATTTATATGGGGGCAATGGGATAATATCGCTGGCTGGTGGCCTGTTCTCCTTATGGGGCCGATTGCCATATTAGGCCAGTCGCTTAATCTCTTTGCTTTTAGAAAAGCCGATGTCGTTCTCCTTACTCCCTTAACTTATAGCTCTATTGTATTCTCGGCGATTATTGGCTTCGTTTTATTTGGCGAGACCCTTCGTTGGACAACAACAGTTGGCGCTTGCGTAATCATTCTCGGGTGCCTGATCGGCATGGGGCTACGTAGGAGAAAACTTGCCACCCCTATTTAAAATCGATTTATCTTGGGTCATCGCCAGATACTGGATAAATTACTTAACGTAATTTATGAGAAAGATCTGATGCCCCATGGCAAATGACCCCAACGATTTGAGCGAAACAGATAGCCTTAAAAATATCGTTTCTCGCTTTACAAATGAACAGGTTTCAACACCTGTGTTTGTGGCCAACGTACTCCGGGAGGCTATAATTTCTGGCACCCTGCCAGCACATAGCCTTGTTCGCCAAGACACCGCAGCTGATTCAATGGGTGTAAGTAAAATCCCGGTTAGAGAAGCCCTTCGAACATTGGAGGGTGAAAATCTCATTAGTTTTGAGAGAAACAGAGGCGCAAGAGTATTACCGGGTTCAATCAAGGAAATGATGGAGATTTTTGAACTGAGAAAAATCATCGAACCTCATCTTTTAAGCCTATCAGTACCAAACCTTAGCGAAGAAGACCTTCTTTTTGCTCAAACGCTTGTGCAAAAAGAAACTCAGAGCACAAATCAAAAAGAACTTGGCCAACTAAATCGGCAGTTCCATGAAATCATTTTATCCGGCGCCAAAGAAACGATTGGTTATCGCTTCCAATCCATTCTTTTTACCGCTTCTGAAAGGTACCTGCGGATAAGTTTGAAAGAGCCTCAATCGCAAACCAGAAGTAATTCCGAGCACCAACAACTTGTGAAAGCCTGCATTGCAAAAGATCGGGAACTTGCTTCTAAGCTGTTGGTTAAACACTTGGAATCAGCCCAAGCAGTCATCCATGAAAAACTCCAGCTGGATAAGTCTGTGGATCCATAAAGGATGTGCTCCAACACACTTGGCATCGGAGCACATTAGAGCCCTACCTTATATGACTTTCACCAACCTTAAAGCATCATATATCGCCGCATGAGTGTTTCGCGCAGAAACCGCATCACCGATCCGAAACAGCTGGAAATCGCCATTTGAATTCGCAGAAATCTGTTGTGGTTTCCCCGCGATAAAGGCCGCTTGGTCTAACTCACCCAAGTTTGAAGACTGAGGTTTCAGATCAAAATAGATGTCATCCATGGGGATTGTCCCATGATTGACCACGATCTGATCGAAATCTCTATTTTTAGTTAATTCGCTATAGTCAGTTCCAATTACAGCAGAAATTCTATTGCCCTCCTTCAAAGCTGACTTAAGCCTGTAGGTCACCGTAAAGGTAACGTCTTTTTCCTGCATAGACCTCATATAAGGAACAAGGTTCATGGCCATAACTTCAGGGGCAAAGCTACGATCCGGTGTCATGATTTCGACCTTCGCTCCCGTCGCTGCAATCATTTCAGCAGCCTGAAGACCAGCATGATCACCAGCGTCATCATAAACCAGCACATCCTGCCCCGGCTTCACATCACCAGAGATAATATCCCAGCTTGAAACCACGAGATCATTCCCTGATTCGAGAACTTCCGTGTGTGGTAGTCCTCCTGTGGCAATAATCACCACATCAGGATTTTCGGACAGGATGTCATCTGCCTCAGCCCAGGTATTAAACCGGAACTCGACATCTCTGGCTGCACACTGAGCCATGCGCCAGTCAATAATAGATATCATCTCGGCTCGCCGAGGACTTTGCGCCGTTAAACGAATTTGCCCGCCCGGCTCAGAAGCCGCTTCAAAAACAGTAACGGAATGTCCGCGTTCTGCAGCAACGCGCGCAGCCTCCAGACCAGCAGGTCCTGACCCGACGATCACCACTTTCTTTTTAGTATCCGCACGCAGAATATCATGCGGCATGGTAAGTTCGCGACCAGTAGCCGCATTATGTATACAAAGCGCATCGCCCCCTTGATAGATCCGATCAAGACAATAGGTTGCCCCAACACAGGGTCGGATGTCGTGTTCCCGCCCTTCGATAATCTTTCTGACGATATGAGGATCAGCCATGTGGGCACGTGTCATACCGACCATATCTATTAAGCCTGCCGATACGGCATAACGCGCGGTTGCCACATCAGGAATACGTGCCGCATGGAAGGTCGGCATTCCCGTCGCTTCTTTCACCCGACCCGCAAAATCAAGGTGCGGCGCAGATTTCATTCCCTGTACGGGGATAACATCTGTTAGTCCTGGATCGGTATCGATGTGTCCCCGGATAACATTTAGAAAATCAACCAGTCCGGATTTTTTCAACCGCTTTGATATTTCAATTCCGTCGTCTTCAGAAATTCCCTCTTTATCCGCTTCATCAGCGGTGTAGCGAATACCAACGATAAACTCTTCTCCGACCCGCTTCCGAATGGCTTGCAGGACATCCATTGAAAACCGCATCCGATTTTCCAAAGATCCGCCGTAAGCACCGTCTAAAGTATTGGTGCGAGGCGACCAAAACTGGTCCATCAAATGGCCATAGGCCTCCAACTCAATACCATCCAGGCCAGCGGCTTGCATGCGCTCAGCCGCATCCGCGTAATCCTTGATGATACGCTCGATATCCCAATCTTCCATTTTTTTGGGAAAGGCACGGTGCGACGCTTCCCGGTGGTGAGAAGGAGAAACAGCTGGCAACCAGTCCCCTTTGTTCCAACCCGTGCGACGTCCAAGGTGCGTCAGCTGGATCATCACTGCACATCCGTGCTCATGACAAGCATCAGCGACCTTCGCCATCCAAGGCACCACCTCATCCTTATAAGCGAGGACATTATTAAACACCGGGGGGCTGTCCCTGGATACGGCAGCGGAGCCCGCAGTCATTGTCATGCCAACACCAGCTTTCGCGCGTTCTTCATGATAAGCGCGATAGCGATCTTTTGGCATGCCATCTTCAGGATAGGCGGGCTCATGGCTTGTAGTCATGATCCGGTTTTTTATCGTAAGGTGCTTCAGCTTGTAAGGCTGCAACAAGGGATCATTGCTGGCCATTTTCTTCTCTCCTGTTTTACATAAACGCCCGGCAGTGGAACTCTTTCCGTCCGGATCTTTTGACTAACGATACTATAAAGCCCGAGGACTGCCATTAGCTTTGGGCATTCGTTAAGGGCATCAATTCTGAACCTAATTAAGCGGCAACTGACGAAAACGTCCTGGATTATTGGGATCATTAAAATGACTCATCGGGCCATGGTCGACAAAATGTTGATGCCAGCGGTCCATGGAATCTTTATCCAGCTCCACGCCGAGACCAGGCTCTTCAGGAACGCGTACAGTGTTATTTATCTGACGGAAGGGACCGTTTTGGATTACGTCCCCCACTTGCCAACGGAACAAGGATTGCGAAGGTTCCGTTATCCAAGGTGTGGCTGCAACAACGTGTAAATAGGCCGCTGTCATTATGCCGAGATCGTTTGAATAACACCAAAATCCTTTGCCCATGGCTTCACAGGCCGCAACGAATTTCATTGTTTTGGCGATACCACCAAGAGCCGCAAAATTACACACAAAATAATCTGGGGCACCAAGTGCTACGGCCCGACGAAGGTCTGGTACGTGAGTAGAAAATGGAATGATCGAATGTTTACGTAGCTCTGCCATTTCTTCAAAGGTCGCAACCGGATCTTCGTAATTGCGAATGTTGTATTGCTCTAGTTCTCGCAAAACCCAACGCGCGGTCGAAAGAGACCACTGCATATTCGAATCAAGGCGTAGTATTGCATCTGCCCCAAGAGCCTCACGAAGTAATCGCACAGTTCGGATTTCAAGTTGAGGGTCGCCCTGGATCAACTTTCCTTCAAAATAAGTCGACCCGTGTTCTTCTTTCATCTGCAGGCAATAGTCGACAATGGCTTCTGGCGTCATCTCTCCGCCTGCACCGTTATTTTCCGGACGAAAGGCAAAGTACTCTGTAAAAGGAATATCTTTCCTTACGGCTCCACCCAAAATCTTATATAGCGGCATGTTCATGACCTTGCCGCGAATATCCCAAAGCGCAAGCTCCAGCGCACCAAAGGCAATTGAGATCGCATTTTCTCCAGTGTTCGCGGTTATTTGCCAGGGAGGAACACAGCGCGCTTCACAATCAGCAAGATCAAGAGGATCTACCCCGATCAGTAAAGGTGCTATTTCCTGCTTGATGACCTCCCCAAAATGCCACCAAGGCGCCTCTCCCAAGCCAACGACGCCTTCGTCGGTAAAGACCTCGATAATCGATTTCGAGGCCCCGGGATAGAGCCCTGCCGTCCACCAAAACGGGGCATCAAAGGGAACGTTTACATGGGTAACCTTAATATCAGTAATTTTCATAACAACCTCCCATCAGGCTTAGGAATCAATACCAGGCGTCAGTCATCTCGTCTTTGCGTCGCGCAACGAAGTCCAGTAATGCCTCTTCTTTATCCGCGTCCATATGTGGAGCCTGATAATCAGCTAAAATTTGTTTCCACTTGCGATTGGCCCTGATCGCCGCATCATCGCCCCCTTGCTCAATCCAACTTTCATAGGGCTGATCATCATTAAAGTCGGTATCCCAATAAGCCGTTTGATAGTGCCTCAAGGTGTGCGCAGACCCAAACATATGTTGCCCCGGACCACCTTCGCGGAGGGAGTCAATTCCAAGGGTATCGTCATTGATTTCAAACCCCTTGAGATAGGCATGAAGAGCACCACAAATATCCGTATCCATGATGAATTTCTCATAGGACATAGAAAGAAGCCCATCGAGGAAACCTGCCGAATGAAGGATATAGTTCGCCCCGCCTTGCACAGCAGACATCATCGACATCATACCCTGGGTGGTTGCCTGGGCATCTGGTAACTTAGAGGTCGGGAAATTACCTGCACATCGCAGAGGTAACTTCAAACGCCGGGCGAGCTGTCCCATGACAAGGCTGCCAAGAGCGGGTTCTGGCGTTCCAAAAGTTGGGCTGCCAGAGCGCAACGACAGCGATGATAAAAACGATGCCAAAATTGCGGGGGCACCTGGACGAACAAGCTGTGTCAAAGCACAGCCGACCATGGATTCAGCGAGTCCTTGAGCAATAGCCCCTGGCATAGTTACTGGCGAGACCGCCCCACCAAGCAAGAAAGGCAAGAGAATTGAGCCCTGACCAGCCTCGGCATAGGCACGAATTCCCTGAGTAGATATCCCATCCCAAACCAAAGGAGAGGTGGAATTGAAGTTGCCCATGATGACACAATTCTGATCAACGAAATCAGAACCAAACAGAACCCTGCACATTTCAATACTGTCCACTGCACGTTCCGGCGCGGTAACAGAGCCCAGAAAAGCCCGATCAGAATAGCGCATATGAGCGAGTACCATATCCAAATGGCGCTTATTTACCGGGATATCCGTCGGTTCACATATGGTCCCGCCGGAGTGATGCAGCCAAGGACTGGATTGGGCTAATTTTACAAAATTCTCAAAATCATCAAGGGTCCCATAACGCCGCCCCCGATCCATATCCATAACAAAAGGAGATCCATAAGCCGGGGCAAAGACCATGGCATCGCCCCCAATATCGACAGAGTTATTTGGATTGCGCGCATGTTGGGTAAACCGTTCAGGAGCAGTCTTTAAAATTTCCCGGATCATTCCGGGTTCAAATTTTATATTCCAGATACCATCAGATATCGGCGTGACATGACCACCTGCCTTTTTGAAAAGGGCAACTGTTTCGGGGTCATCTCTAAACTCGATCCCAAGTTCGGCAAGGATGGTATCTGTAGCCTGCTCAATTTTGATCAAACTTTCCTCACCCAACAAATCATAGGGTGGAATGTTACGGGTGATAAAAGGCACTTTGAGATGGTTATTCTGCTCGCCTCCGCCTTCTCGACTTGCCCGTCGCGCGGCACGGCCACGGGGTTTAACCACCGTTTGATCGCGCTCTTTTGTTACTGACCCGAGTTCCCTGACCATGTTGCCCACATCCTTCTAATAATTGGGATAGGCAAATGGTATACTTATGCAATAGACTTGTGACTGCTTATAATTCTTACTCTTTGACTAAGTTTAATTTATGCGAAAACTTAAAAATTTGATTCAATCCCCCACGGCGCTCTTTTCATTTGAGGCCGCCGGAAGGCATCTATCTTTTGCCCGTGCTGCCGAAGAGCTTAATGTCAGCCAAGCAGCCGTTAGTTACGCCATAAAGCAGCTTGAAACTGCGCTTAACATACAGTTGTTCTATCGAGGCCATCGGTCAGTACAACTCACAGAGGCCGGAGTACGCTTTCATAATGACGTCACCATGGGGCTTGGCCATATCCATAGGTCCGCTCAGGAATTATCAAGATCAGAACCTGATAGTCATGTCACCCTGTCGTGTTCAACTGCCTTTGCAAACTATTGGGTCGTTCCCCGCCTAGCGTCATTTAGCCAGCACCATCCCGAAGTCGATATTCGATTACAAACTACCGACAAAGACGTCGATCCTGCTGCCGAAGAAATTCCTCTGGGGATTAGACGGGGCAATGGAAATTGGCCCGATCATGAAGCAATACAAATTGCAAAAGAAGTGGTCTACCCGGTAGCCAGTCCCAAATATCTTGCCGATTTTGGCATGCCTAAATCACCCTTAGTGCTTTCACAGCGCCGTCTCCTCCATCTCGAAGAACCCTATCGCGACCGCCCCAACTGGAATACCTGGTTCAAGGCAAAAGAACTTGAATGGAAAGACAATGGCGACGGACTTCGACTAAATGACTATGCCCTTGTCATTCAAGCCGCCCTTGCAGGAGGTGGCATTGCCTTGGGCTGGTGGCACCTCGTCGATCACCTCGTTCATCATGGTCTACTTGAACTGCTCGATGATGAACCCGTTCACTTTGGCGGAGACTTCTGGGTGCTCTGGCCAAGCCATAAACCCTTGAGCCCACAGGCACAAAAAGTTCGTGACTGGTTGATTTCACATCAAGAACCCTTGGACAGGGCGCAATATTAAAGCGATATTATAAAAACAAATCAGGGAGATACTTTATGAGTGAGAGTTCCAAGCGCACGATTGCCATGGTGGCACACGATAGAATGAAACCCGTTCTTCTCGAGTGGGCGGAAGAAAACAAAGAAGCCTTAAAAGATTTCAAAATCGTGGCAACAGGAACAACTGGTCGCCTCCTTTCAGAAAATCTCCCCGAACATGAAATTCAGGCTTTTAAAAGCGGCCCTCTCGGCGGAGATCTTCAAATCGGCGCTTTGATTTCCAACGATGAACTGGATGCACTCTTTTTTCTCGTCGACCCGATGACACCGCAACCACATGATGTAGATGTCAAAGCCCTTATCCGAATTTCAACACTTTATGAAACACCCGTTGCCTGTAACAGAACCACCGCTGATTTTGTTCTCAAGGGGATAACCGACCCGACCTATACAAAACGTGCCGCCCATCCCATGATCGAAGAATACGTCCAGCGTTCTGTCTAATCTCTACGAGGGTCAAAGAGCAGACCGACCATTAAGGGGAGTAAGGCTGAAACCAGCACTAAGATTGACTTGGTATCATTCCGGAATCGTCGTGTCGCAAGCATAATTTCCTCACATTGTAACAGAGGCGATCAAACATCTTTTTTCACGATGAGAGGTAACGATTTTGTATTACAGAGTAGAGAAGCTTTGGTTACATTGCCCCGAAAGGAAGCTACAACTGCAAATACTAGAAAGTACCCAAGGGTACCATCCTATTTAGATGCCATAATGGATTTGAGCCTTTCGAGCGGAAGTTCATAGACGACACGGCCTTTATATCCCTCGGTAGTGGCTGCCATACAAATCGAGTTTACAATAGCCTCTTCTGTGGCCTCAACAGCGGCATGAAACAGTGGACTGATATCTTTTTCTGCCAACGCCTGAATACCTTGATGCAGACCTTCTTCCCGAAGACTGAGAACATTTCCAGTCGAAAAGGCGATAGAATAATCTCCGCTGCCATTGTGGCCAAATCCTCCGGTACGCCCAAGCCCGAGCACGGCCCTTTTAGCGAGGCGATCACACTGTTTGGAGAGTAAAGGCGCATCCGTCGCAACAACAATGATGATCGACCCATCTTCGGTATGTGGCACGGCCTTTCGATCTGGAACGGGCACTTCTGAAGCGGCGATCTCTTCGCCGACATGCGTTCCATTAACTCTAAAGTCCGCCCTGTCGCCATAATTTGCCTGAACCAGAACTCCTACAGTATAGGCCTCGCCATAGATCTCGACTTTACGAGAAGAAGTCCCAATCCCAGCCTTGAAATCGTGGCAGACCATACCCGTACCACCACCGACACAGCCTTCGCTTACCGGGCCATCCTTCGCGTCATCAAGGGCTTGTTCTACGTGGTCGGTTTGAAGAGCAAAAGCATTGGGATCACTTAGCCACCCATCCCATGTTTCCGCGACGATTGGATGGGTTCCACTATGGATGTCTATATCATCACAAAGCTGGTTGATACCCCGGTGAACGGCACCAATCCCATAATAGGATGTCAGCAGGATTGGCGAAGACAGTTGCCCTGCTTCTTCCAACCATCCTCGGCCCGTCATTTCGCCATAGCCATTAAAAACACTCAAGCCTGCAAATATGCCGTGGCTCCACAATTTGTCCCGCCCCAAAGGTAATATCGCCGTAACACCCGTTCTTAAGACATTTGGACTTTCTTTGGTAAGGGTGCAGTGACCTACTTCCACGCCAAGCACATCAGTAATGGCGTTGTGTTGACCAGTTGGCAACGCACCAATTGTGAGGCCTAAATCCCGAAGACGCGCCCGTCGAGTTGCCATATACTTTAACCTTTAACGACATGAAAATTTCAATAATGACAATGCCTTATTCTAATCGGTAAAATCAAGAGAACACCTCTCGCACGGTACACACTGTCAAAAATTCCAGAGCACAAACAGCTCAACTGAATGTGATATGCAGTTTATAACAAACCGCCTTACATTAGAGCTACAACCATCAGAAAGATGCTTATGTTAATCAGTCGTCGACATTTACTTTTCACCCTAGCTACAGGGGCAATTGCCTCAGCTTTACCAACGGCGTCTTATGCAGCTCAAGACCCAATCTACACAGGCTTTTTATCTTCAGTTGCGATAGATGGGCATGACCCCGTTGCCTACTTTTCCCAAAGCAAGCCCGTCGAAGGCTCTGTGAAATTTGCATACGAGTGGATGGGAGCAACTTGGCATTTCTCTTCGGCTAAGAACCTTGAAGCCTTCAAAGAGAACCCAGAAACATTCGCTCCACAATATGGAGGTTATTGCGCTTGGGCGGTTGCACAAGGTGATACGGCCTCTGCCGACCCCAATGCCTGGAAAATAGTAAACAACAAACTCTACCTTAACTATAACTCAGATATCCAGCGTCGCTGGGAAAGAGACATCTCGGGCAACATCAAACGCGGGGATGAAAATTGGCCTCACGTCTTAAATTAATCTTCTACTGGGACTTTTCCCTCAGCCTTATAATTATAAGCTAAGCGGTATGCGCTGTAGTATTTGGTAATATTGGCAACGTAATCGACAGTTTCCCGGCCAATAATTCGCCGGGCAATCTGCTCCACATTGGAAAACCACTTATTGGGATCTAGCCCTTCTTTTGCAGCCTGTTTGCGCATTGATTGAAATTTGCTTGGGCCTGCATTATAGGCTGCTAACATAAAATCCAAACGGTCCTGACCTTCTATTTCCGGGCCATTAAAATAATGATCTCTGAGGTGGGCGAGATATTTTGTACCAGCATGGATATTGGGCTCCAGCTTATCCACATTGAGGATATTGATGGGGTCCCCTGCTGCCGTAGAGGGAAGCACCTGCATAATACCAACTGCCCCGGCATTACTTGTTACGGACTGATCAAGTTTAGATTCTTGATATCCAAGAGCGGCAAGTGCAAGCCAATCAATTCCGTATTTCTCACCGTAAGTCTCAAAAAGAACACGTCGTTCATTCAACTTCTTACTACCCCCCTCGTTGAGCGGGTTCTCTATCCACTTTGTTTGTTCGAAATACTTTTTGAAATATATGTTTCCCAATAAACTCCCCTTCTTCACTTCATGAAGGGACGAATTTAAAGCCTTGAGAAGTTGAGGACTATCTTTCCGCACAGCCCAAGCCAGCCGACCTTTAGCATTAAGAATAATGTCTTCATGTATTTTTATCGACGGTAGAACCTGTTGCCAAATTTGCGCAACATGTAAATCAGCGACTGTGTAATCAACAATTCCAGCACTAACCATCTGTAGAATATCTTCGTCGGTTAATTTTTCGTTGGCTGGTATAGCCTCAATCGGTTTCAACTTCCTGCTGATTAGATCCCTGTTCACATCATTTAGATGCTCGGCGAAACTACTGCTTATGTTAATAAGCACAGACCTTCCAGCCATGTCATCTATTGTCTTAATTGGGAGGGCCTTCGCACTACTGACAATGACTTCTGCGACATTAACCAGATAAGGCTTTGTAAAAGAAACGCTCTTTTGCCGTTCGGCTGTAATCGTTAAGCCTCCAACAGCGACATCTCCATACCCACTTTCCAAAAGGGGCAAGAGATCAGAAAAGGCAACGGGCTTATAGATAAAAATAATCGGCCAATTAGCTTTGGGTGTCATTTTTTTGAGGCTTTGATGGAATTCTTCTACCAAATCATACTCAAAGCCACCCGGTTTTCCCCCGACAATAAAGAAATTTGTCGGACTATAATTAACGAGAACTCGAATGGTTCGCCTTTCGATTAAGCCACCTAAATCATCTCTATAATTTTCTGCGGATTTTGTAAGTAAACTAGGTGCAGCCACCGATTGGTAGATAAATGAAAGATATAAAGATGAATTGAGAAGGATGATCAATGTCGTTCTTAAAACCACAGGTTTTCCCTATAAGCTATAATTAGAAACACACCGCATATTCTGGGTTTAACGTTACAAAGTACACCTTACAGATGATTACTTATAAAAATACCCCCTGATAAGAACATGCTGCAAATGTTCTATTTCTACTCTTTATCCACAAATATTCTTGTGTATTTCACGATTATATTTCCGTACGCTCCATATCGGTACAGCAAAATTTTGTCATCCAAAAGAAATCCCGCCGATACAAGCCCTCCTGAAACTGATCTAAAACTAAATTGTAAAGGGGTCCAAATAATCATCGGCAAAATTAATCCTCAATGGAGAGATCAATAATTTCCTAAATTCGGTTCGGGCTGTCCTATAAAAAACGCGCTCAAAAGCAGGCACTAAATCGAGCTATCTCCAGTCTTTTGGATATATGATAGCTCGATTTTTCAATTTTACGTTTTGTCCGTCCTTATGATCCGTTATTCTCGCCACTGAAATATCGGTGACAGTGCTTTACGGTAAGAACTGTCAGTCCGAAAATACCAATAGCGAATGAAGATATAAAAGGACCATCGATATGCCATCATTTGATATCGTTTCAAAAACAGACATGCCCGAATTAAACAACGCGTTAGATGGTGTACGCCGTGAAGTTACTCAACGTTATGACTTCAAAGGCTCAAATTGCGAAATCACACTAGAAGGTGAGCTCATCACTATTCTCGCTGATGACGATCTCAAACTAAAGCAGATGCACGAGCTTCTCAAAGTTCATACCACCCGTCGCAACATTGACCCTGGTGCTCTCGATTTTGGTAAAGAAGAAGCCGCATCTGGTAACATGGTTCGCCAGGTAGTTACGCTAAAGCAAGGGATTGATCGCGAACTCGCAAAGAAAATTACCACGGCAGTAAAGCAATCAAAACTAAAGGTTCAAGCCGCTGTACAGGGTGATGAAGTTCGTATCACCGGTAAGAAAAGAGATGATCTGCAAGGCGCGATGTCCATGATCAAGGAATTGAATTTAGACCAACCACTGCAATACGAGAACTTCCGAGATTAATAAAACTTAGATGTTCCGAATATGAAAAGCTCCGCATTTTTACGGAGCTTTTTCCTTGCCCTTATCGTCTTGAAAAGCCTTCAATCTTTATCTTCGGGACCAATCCAGACAAAAGGATTGTAGGCAATCTCCCACAGATGGCCATCTGGATCTTTTATATATCCAGAGTACCCTCCCCAAAAGACCTTTTCAGGTCCCTTCACTGCTGTCGCGCCAACAGAAACAACATGAGCAAAAAGGGCGTCGACCTCAGCTTCCGAGCCTAAATTATGCGCCAGAGCAAAAGAATTAAATCCAGACCCTTCAGAGGATAACATTGCATCCTTTGCCAAGGCCTCTCTTCCATAAAGCCCTAGCCATGTGCCGTTCAGGGTAAAAAAGACAACTTCAGGCGGAGATTCCATTTTGGGAAATCCCAAGCCCTTTTTGTAGAACTCTATTGATCTGTCGAGATCATCAACCCCAAGGGTAATCATGCTAATACGTGGCTGCATTGGAAGCTCCGTCCCTGCAATAAATCTCTAGATGAATAGGTTATTCACCCCTTCGTTACCTTTAAATCAAGCAACCAGAAGCCACGACATCACAAGAATGCCTCAGTATTGCCCCCGTCATGTTACAGCACTTTTTTGTTGTGCCAGCTATGATAATTTTTATCACAGGTGGAAATATCAAGGGGGATGTAATTGATAAGCGCATGCTTTGCCAGATGGCCTTATAGTACCTGTTGTCTTTCATGGAATAATGCTTTTCCACACAAGACAATAGCGATCCAGGCCATCCATTTACCACTCATCGATACAAAGCCAACAAAGACAAGGAGGTCTTCGATGAGGCCAAACTCACCTCTAAGCAACTAACTTCAGCCTTTAAAATGCACAAGACTAATCAGCCGGGATGTAAACACATGCCCCGGCTAAGAGCTCATTGTGATCAATAAAAGAATTTAAACATAAGCGGCTTAGTAGAGATTTTGACTGGTTTGGGGACCATGCAATGGTCAAAATTTCTTGCTGCACCGAGGAGGGACGCCTCATTCATTTATGAATTAAAGAGGCCAACATGACTGACAATCAAAATAGCCGAGGGCACTTCGACCAGCTCGGTTTCACGGACGGACAAGACGATATTATTACAGGCACCGCAGGACCGGATCATCTTTTGGGGGATCCCGATGCATTGGACGGTACTGACCTTCCCGGCGCACTCGCTTTTTGGCGACTTAATAACGGAGCCGATGGTGTTTACGCGGATGCCCGAGGAGGCAACGCAGTAACGACATATACACTAGAGGGAAATCAAGCTGTTGTCGCAACGTCAACGCCTGTTCGAACAGGCCCTGATGGCACCCCTGGATCTGCATTAGATTTCAATGGTAGCAGTAGTTTCGCATTTATAAATCATGACGCGGTCTATGAAATCAGCCAGGGCACCATTGGTGTGTGGATACAGCCCGATGATCTCTCACACGACCAAATCGTGCTCTCAAAAGATCAGTCTGGGTCAGGTGACGGCGGGCATTTCCGTTTGGGAACAGAAGAAGACGGACGTCTGTTTATTCGATTTGCCAATGGCGATGGCGGCAGCAATAAATCTTGGGAAACTGCCACTTCCTATTTAGAAGAAGGCCAATGGACTCACATCGCTGTATCCTTTAGCGCCATTGATGGCATCACTGTCTATGCCGATGGCATTGCTATTCCAGACGCGGGGTGGTTCCGAACTGAAGGCAATGAAGATTTGCCAAGCCTTCAATCAGAAGCCTATCTCTTGCAAAATGAAGAGCCATGGGTTTTAGGCGCAGATACTTCCAGAACAGATAACAATGATACCCCTGCTGACTTTGCAGCGGGCGATGACAGTTTAAATGAGCCCTTCGATGGTGCGATCGCCGATTTTGGTATCTGGGGTGGCATGAGCCCCGAAGATGTTCTGACCGCAGAAGAAGTTTTACAACTCGTCAACGATGGTCCTGGGACAGCCTTAACGGCCCCCTCTGGCCCACAGCCTATAGTCGCTGGAAACGACACAATCGACGGCGGTGCAGGCAATGATCATCTAGAAGGTAACGCAGGCGATGATGAACTTCTCGGAGGAACTGGAGAAGATAACCTCGAAGGCGGATATGGCGATGACATTCTTGATGGCGGTGCTGGCAACGACCTTCTAGAAGGCGGGAGAGGTTCTGACCTTTTACTTGGGGGTGCTGGGGGCGATGTTCTGGTTAGCCGATCAGATGCAGGGGAACAACGTATTGGACAATTAGCCATTGGCCAACCGACGCGAACAGACCCGGACAATGAAGTCAATGACACCCGCCAAAAGCTCTATGGCTGGGAAGATCAGCCTTTGGTCGGAGATGACATTCTTGTGGGTGGCGAAGGTCGTGACACCTTCCTATTTGCCCCCCAAATCAACGCGAAATACGACATTATAATGAAGCATGTTAATGCCGATCGGACCATTGATTGGGCTGGTGTAGCAGGGGAGAATAACGAGCTTCACGACCATTGGGTCGACAGCTTTGGTATAGATGTTATTGCCGACTATCGTGCTGGCGAAGACACTATCGCCATTGTTGGCCACACTGCCACGCCTGAGATCGAACACCGACTTATCGATACCGATGGTGATGGCGTTAACGATGATGCCGTATCCATCATTTCAGTTTATTCGAACCAAGCCAACGGGGGAGCGCACACTCAGGATCTAATTGGCCAAATCGTGGTTCATGGCGATCTCGTTGACGAAGATGATTTATTGGTTTCCTCCAAGGTTACCAACGGTATCGTTGAGACTGTGGATGAGCTGCAGAAGGCCTTGGCCCCGACAGGAGATCTCAAAACCACAACCCTCGATGACGGCACAGAAGTGCTAGGGTACGACACCCGTGACGATCAAGGGAATATGGGCGCGATCATCTCTGATCCAGAAAAATATATCGATAACCCCTATTTAAACAGTGACCGTTTTGAAATAGAAAGCAACATCCCCGCGGACACCCCCCAAGCTCAGGCCGTAATAAATGCGACCTCCACTCCTGTCCTGAACCGCATGGAATTCACTGGCAATAAAGACGCAGGAGAAAGCACTGATGGCAGCCTAGGCTCATTTGTTAACTTGGCCCATTTAGGTGCAGTAGCGGGCCTAGCCCAAGGTAGTGGAACCATTGCCTTTAACTTCACAGCCGATAACCCTGGCAATGATTACCAGGCTTTATTCTCCAAGGATGCATCCGGTTACGAGGGAGGAGGACACCTTACTGCATGGATTGATACCAACGGTCACGTAAAGGTCCGCTATCAATCGACCGAGGAGAGCTATTACCTCCGTGCTTATGATGTTGATATTGCCGCTGGTGAGGACCATCATTTCGCTTTCACTTTCGATGATACCAAGGCCGTGCTCTATATCGATGGCAAAGAGCAGGCTACTCTCGATCTCACAGACAAACCGTCCTTCCATGATGGTATGACGGGCAATGAAGAAAATCTGATTTTTGGGGCAAGCGCCGCCTATCGACCATCCGGTGACATCCGATATCTTTCGCACCACTTTGATGGTGTAATCGAAGATGTCGTGGTTTTGGATCGCGCGCTTTACCCGCTGGAAACATTGTTTCTCAGTCAAGACACGCTGGATGTATTGGACGTGGGCGCGACCCCACCCGTTATTGAAACACCGACTGAAGACACAGCTCCTGTCGAGGAAACTCCGGCCACGGAAGAAGCTCCCGCAGGTTCCCCGGGGCCAGATTTACCGGGCGCTCTGTCTTTTTGGAGCTTTGACAACGGCGTAGATGGCGTCTTTGCAGATGCGCGTGGAGACAATTCGGTAACAACTTACACCCTAGAGGGTAACGTCGCGGTTCGAACCACCGAGACACCTGTAAGAGACGGGCCAGATGGTGTTGCCAATTCCGCCTTGGAATTCAATGGCTCCAATAGTTTCGCGTTCCTCGAGCACGATGCATCTCATGAAATAACTCAGGGCACCATTGCTTTGTGGGTTCAACCAGATGATTTCCATCGTTGTGGCCAAATCATCCTGTCCAAGGATGAAAGTGGTTCCGGCGATGGTGGACATTTCCGCTTGGGACTTACTGAGGACGGGCGCGTATTCCTGCGCTTTGCTAATGGAGATGGTGGCAGTAACAAAGCCTGGGAATCATCCGTTTCCTACATGGAAGAAGGCGAATGGACCCATCTTGCCGTTTCCTTCAGTGCCGAGGGCGGCATTACCGTTTACGCAGATGGTGTTGCCATTCCTGATTACGGCTGGATCCGCAAAGAAGGCAACGAAGATCTGCCAAGCCTGCAATCAGAAGCCTATCTCTTACAAAATCAGGAACCTTGGGTCCTCGGTGCTGATACTGCTTATACGGCAGATAACTCATCACCAGATGTATTCGCGGCCGGCGATGACAGTCTTAACCGTCCTTTTGATGGGGCAATTGCTGACTTTGGCATCTGGGGCGGCTTTACTGCTGAGGACGTCCTCACTGCTGAAGAAATCTTGCAGCTGGTCAATGAAGGACCGGGTGCAGCCCTCACAGCACCAGCTGGAACTCAACCGGATCCAAGCGGGGATGACGTTCTCACAGGAAATGATTTCAACAATCACCTCGAAGGCAATGCCGGTGATGACACTCTTTCTGGCGGCGCTGGTGAAGATAATATCGAAGGCGGTTACGGCGACGATATTCTGATCGGTGGTATTGGCAACGATACTCTCGAAGGCGGTCGCGGTTCTGACTTGCTGCTTGGTGGTGCTGGCGACGACATCCTGATCAGCCACTCAGATGCTGGGGAGCAACGGATCGGACAACTGGCCATCGGGCAACCGACCCGTGATGATCCAGACAACGAAGTCAACATGATCCGTCAGAAGCTCTATGGCTGGGAAGGCCAACCATTGGTTTCGGACGACATTCTTGTCGGTGGAGAGGGGCACGATACCTTCCTGTTCAATCCACAGATCAATGCCAAACAGGATATCATTCTCAAACACGTCAACGATGACCGAACCATTAACTGGGCGGGTGTTGCTGGCGAAAACAACGAACTCCACGATCACTGGGTTGATAGTTTCGGTATAGATATTATCGCCGATTATCGCGCAGACGAAGATACTATTGCCATTGTCGGACACACAGTTAACCCAGAAGTGGAGCACCGCCTGATCGATACAGACGGGGATGGTGTCGACGACGATGCGGTTTCAATTATTTCGGTCTATTCCCAACAAATGGGTGGGAATGGCGGTGCCCATGATCAGGATTTGATCGGACAAATTATTGTCCATGGGGATCTCGTCGATAAAGGTGACATTCTGATCAAAGCCAATGTCACTGATGGAATTGTGGAAACCATTGATGATATCAACGAAGCCATCCACCCGACCGGTGACTTAAAAACCTCAACACTTGATGATGGAACCGAGGTCATTGGTTATGATACCCGAGATGACCAGGGCAACCTTGGTGCAATTATCTCTGATCCCGAGAAATATGTTGATAACCCACATCTAAACAGTGACCTATTCACCTTTGCCAGCAACATTCCCGAAGGAACGCCGCAGGCAAGGGCCATTATCGATGAACATTCCAACCCGGTTTTGGTTCGGATGGAGTTCACAGGTAACAAGGACGATGGAGAAAGCATCGATGGTTCTGCTGGGGCTTATGTCAATTTGGCTCACGCAGACACGGTTGCTGGCTTGGCTCAAGGAAACGGGACTATTGCCTTCAGCTTTACCGCCGACAATCCAGGCGGCAATTACCAGGCACTGTTTTCAAAAGACGCGGCAACCTTTGGCGAAGGTGGTCATCTCACCGCCTGGATCGACAGTAATGGACATGTAAAAGTTCGCTATCAGTCCACAGAGGAGAGCTTCTATCTCCGGGCCTATGATGTCGATATCAATGCAGGTGAAAATCATCATTTTGCTTTCACCTTTAACGCAGATGAAGCCGTGCTCTATGTCGATGGGGTAAGACAGGCAACTCAGGATTTATCTGACAATCCTGCCTTCCATGATGGCATGACGGGTAATCAAGAAAGCCTGGTGTTTGGTGCCAGTGCCGCCTATCGCACGGCCGGGCAAGTTAATCACCTGTCGAACCATTTTGATGGTGTTATTGAAGACGTCGTCGTATTAGATCGCGCCCTATATCCGCTCGAAGCGCTATTCCTAAAAGACGGTAAGTTGGATTACGCAGGTAGCAATGTACCACCTGTGGATGACACGCCACCTGTGGACGACACACCGCCTGTGGATGATACACCGCCTGTGGATGATACACCGCCTGTGGATGACACACCTCCTGTGGACGACACACCGCCTGTGGACGACACCCCACCTGTGGATGATACACCGCCTGTGGATGACACACCTCCTGTGGACGACACACCAGTGGATGATCTGGAACTTACCGGCACCAAAGGTGCAGACACCCTAACTGGTGATTCCGGTGACGATACCATCGATGGCGGCAAGGGTAACGACATCCTCAATGGCGCTGCCGGGGATGACGACATCATCGGCGGCAAAGGTCATGACCAAATCCAAGGCGGTATTGGCGATGATGACATCCTTGGGAATCGCGGCAACGATGTTATCGACGGCGGTGACGGCGACGACATTATAGATGGTGGCCGGGGACGAGATACTATCCTTGGCGGTCTAGGAGATGACGACCTGATCGGTGATAAAGGAAATGATCACCTTAATGGCGGTGCCGGAGATGATGTCCTCGATGGCGGTAAAGGCCTGGATATTCTCGTCGGAGGCTTCGGAGATGATGAAATCTCTGGTGGCCACGGCGCAGATATTTTACTCGGCGGTGCCGGAGATGACAGCCTAGAAGGCGGCGCCGGAAGGGATGTTTTCCGTTTCATAAATCAGGGCGATGGTGAAACTCTGGGAATAGACGACATACTCGACTTCCAAAGTGGCCGAGACACCATCGAAATATCTGCGGATCTCAACGTCGAGATCCAACAAGGAGAAAACCTCGCCACTCTCATCTTCACCGATGACAGCGGTACTGATATGGGCTCAGCCAACGTATATGGTTCAGGTATCAGCCTGGATGATATCCTAAGCTACACCCCAGATCCTTCAGCAGATATGTTCACCTAAACCTGTTGAGTTGGCGTAACAATAATGGCATCGATGGAGTTTTCTGTCGATGCCATTAGTTTTTTCAACATATAGCCATGACAATATAAGACAAAAGTGAACCTACGCAAAAAATGAAAAGCTCAAGTCTAGGTAATCGTTTGTATTTAAATGATGTATCAGGGAAAAAGCATAATGGCGGAGAGAGAGGGATTCGAACCCTCGATACGCGTTAACGTATACACACTTTCCAGGCGTGCGCCTTCAGCCACTCGGCCACCTCTCCAGCATTATAGGGCACCCTTAGGTGCGAGGCGGAACTTACTGGGAATAGCCATGGGATGCAACCGTTTTTTTACCGGACTTCTACACCATTTTTTAAGCAGACAAAATAAGTGCTAAGCCTTGAATTTCATTAAATAAAACACCTAATTAGTGCTACAGTGATTTTAACGATAATGAATTATCATTTATCAAAATGAAAATGGAGCAAAATGCATGGCCAAAATTTTCCGCGTCCTCGGATGGTTTTTTCTCGCGCTTGCCGTGTTTTCGCTCGCTTTTGATCTCTTCTCATTTTTCAAAACCAGTAGTTTTAGTTTTTCTCAACTTGGTGAAAATTGGTTTAACGTACACGCAGGATCTCTGAACCTTCTTCAAGCTGTAACCGAAAGATATATATCCCCCTATGTCTGGGATTACGGGTTTTCACAACTTCTATTCCTCCCCACTATTGTCGTGATGACTGTGCTCGGCGGCCTGTTCACCATTTTGAGCAGCACGACGAAGAAGAAGAAACGGCACTTAAATTAAATTACCAGCAAAATTATCGACATAAAAAAACTCCCGAGAACTTATTATAAATTCTAGGGAGTTTTTTTATGTGTAACAAGTAAACAGGGACGTTAATCATCACCCATTTTAAGAGCTGCCAAGAAGGCTGATTGTGGAATTTCCACATTCCCCACTTGGCGCATACGTTTTTTACCTGCCTTTTGTTTATCCAGCAGTTTCTTCTTACGAGAAACGTCACCACCATAACACTTTGCGGTAACATCCTTGCGCATCGCAGAAATGGTTTCACGCGCCACGATCTTTCCACCGATTGCGGCCTGAACCGCAATTTTGAAAAGCTGACGAGGGATCAGGCTTTTAAGACGTTCGCACAGCATACGCCCACGAGGCTCAGCCTGCGAGCGGTGCACAATAATCGAAAGCGAATCAACAGGCTCGGAATTGACCAGAATTGAGACCTTAACCAACTCGTTGCGCTCGTAAGCTTCTACTGAATAATCAAAAGATGCGTATCCGCGAGAGATCGATTTCAAACGGTCATAAAAATCAAAGACGACTTCGTTAAGCGGTAACTTGTAGACAATCATCGCCCGACTGCCGACATAGGTCAGCTCAACCTGGATACCACGACGGTCTTCGCACAGCTTAAGAACTTGGCCGAGATAATCATCTGGAACCAAAATATTGGCTCTGATCCAAGGCTCTTCAATATAATCAATCTTCACCACATCAGGGAAGTCAGCTGGATTGTGCAATTCCATCATGGAACCGTTGTTCAAATGTATTTTATAAACAACACTTGGTGCCGTGGTAATCAGATCCAGATTGAACTCACGCTCGAGCCGTTCTTGAATGATTTCCAAGTGTAAAAGGCCGAGGAAACCACACCGGAACCCGAAACCAAGCGCCGCGGATGATTCTGGTTCGAAATGGAACGACGCATCATTAAGCGCTAGCTTACCCAGGCTATCTCTTAAAACTTCGTAGTCGTTGGCATCGATTGGGAAAAGGCCACAGAACACAACTGGAACCGAAGGTTTGAACCCAGCCAATGGCTTTTCAGCCAAATTCTTTTCATCCGTGATGGTATCCCCGACTTTGGTATCGGTAATCTGCTTGATACCCGCGGTAATATAGCCGATTTCACCGGAACGGAGTTCTTTTAACTTTGTAAGTTTTGGCGTGAAGGCACCGACCGCATCAACAAGGTGTGTGGTCCCCGTCCCCATCATGCGAATTTTCATTCCAGGCTTAATGACACCATCAACAACACGCACAAGGGTGATCACGCCAAGATAACTGTCATACCAACTATCGACCAAGAGTGCCGTTAGTTTGGCTTCCGGATCGCCTTGAGGAGCAGGGAGCTTCTCAACGATCGCTTCCAGGACATCTTCGATCCCAGCGCCCGTTTTACCTGAAACGGTCAAGGCCTCAGAGGCATCAATGCCAATGACATCCTCAATCTGCTGGCGAATACGTTCAGGTTCTGCAGCTGGTAGATCAATCTTATTCAGCACAGGAATGATATCGTGATCATTTTCAATGGCCAGATAGACATTGGCCAGGGTTTGAGCTTCAACACCCTGAGAGGCATCGACAAGTAAGAGAGATCCCTCACAAGCCGCAAGCGAACGACTGACCTCATAGGTGAAGTCAACGTGTCCTGGTGTGTCAATCAAGTTGAGCTGGTACATCTCCCCATTATTTGCCTTATAGTCCAACCGGACAGTTTGGGCTTTAATGGTGATACCGCGCTCACGCTCAAGCTCCATATTATCAAGAACCTGATCTTGCATTTCACGGTTGGTTAAACCACCGCAATGTTGGATCAAGCGATCCGCAAGAGTAGATTTCCCATGATCAATATGGGCTACAATAGAAAAATTTCGGATGTGTTTCAGGTCAGCCATTACTTCATATGCCTATCAATAATGGTGCGGAAGATAAGCCCTTAACTTCGATTGCGCAATCTATCTCTTCATTTGAAAAAATAACTGGCAAAAAGATCTGCTCAAGAAGTAGAAAAAGATACCTTAATCAGCCAATTCCATGACCTGTTCAGCTGCCCTAAGGCCGCTCAAATATGCACCGTGAACAGTACCATGATATTTAAAAATGGTATGTTCACCCGCTAAAACAAGTGTATCCGCAATAGGATCTCCTAACCCATCACAATCAGCTGGTGTACTGCCAACTTTCATAAAAGAATATGCCCCATGGGTGAAAGGATCTTTAGACCACTTTGTAACGATATGTCCAATGGGGTTTGGTACACGTGATCCAAACATTGTACGCACCGCCATCAATGCATCCGCGAGAATCTCTTGGTCAGACAGGTTTTCTACCTTTTGCGCATATGAACCGACACAAACACCAAGCAAGATATTTTGATCAGAGAAGGTTCTGTAATTCAGGAAGTAATTCCAGCGCCCTTTTTCCTCCGTCATTAGACCAAAATACTGCACATACTCTGGCCAAAATGCCTGCTCAAATTTCAAGGCAATTTTTGTAACGTTTCCCATACCCAGGCGATCAATTCGACTTTCATATTTGGAGGGTAATGGAGGTTCAAGTTTTATCTTCTTATGCTTCAAAACCCCCAATGGGCAAGTACAGACCACAAAGTTTGCTTCGAATTCTCGTCCATTGGCATAAACCGATGCTCCGTTACCTTTCTCATATTCAATAAGCTCAACAGGATGATTTAAAAGAACTTCTACATTTTCCGCTAAGGGAGTAAGTATTTTGTCATACCCAGAGGTCAGAACAACATCTTCGCCTTCAAAGGCCTCATCCTCATCATAGTAATAGGCTGAAAGTTGCTCTATCGGGCCACCGCTATCAAACTCAGTATAGGCCGAAAGCATCCAGTTTATAATCGGATCAGAAGAGGCCTGAGCCGATATTCTTCTCATCGCCTTTTCAAGGCTCTGGTCCCGATCAAAAGTGTCATCTATTTGTTGAAATAATCTAAAAAGTTCTTCTTCTTTATCCTCGATTACCGATTTTTTGACGGGTGCGCCATCGGATTTGAATATTTGAAAACTATCGTCATCTGTTACAAAGGTATTGCCATCAACGGCAACTGCTAATTCCGTAATAGGATTGCCCTCTGGCCCGTGTATCCACCCCGCGCCCACCTCAAATGGCGCCCCGAGAGACCAGTCCGTTTTCAGACGGCCTCCGACTTGAGTGGATGCTTCGAGCACAAGAACATCATAGCCTTGCGCTTTCAATTTATGAGCGGCCGCTAATCCAGATATTCCAGCCCCAATAACGATGACATCGACATCTCTACGCGCGGCAAAAGAAGGCTGCGTGTTTATGAAGGGTAAGCATGTCGCGACTGAAGAGGTCAAAGCCAAGCGAAATATATCACGACGACTGAAAAGCTTGCTCGCAATCACGGAAGAAAAGGTCGGTCGTTTCATCCACTTATGCATCTGTTTCCTCAATCTATAACGCGAATTCTAATGCGGCATAACTATAAAACATTCGACGCAGATACGCTAAAAACATCAATTAAGTTACTATAACTCCTATTTCTATTTATTCCACTTTCCCTTTTGTTTCTGCAGTCTGTTTAAATCCCCTGTAAACCTTTGAGAGTTATAATTTAAACAGCAAAGATTGTACTTTAAGGGATTATCAGGTGACTTCAAAAACTATCGGATATGTAACGTCTATCAGTGGTGACAGTTTAAATGCGAGCTTAGCACCCAATATTGATCTGCCTGCTATTGGCGAAATGATCAGAATTGAATCCGATACCGCAGTTGCATTTGGCTTGATCAGTGAGATGGAAATCCCCAATCCCTCCATGCCTCCCAGCCCAGAAGACATCAAGGTCATGTCCATCGATCTTCTAGGTGAAAAACTATTGGTTCCTGGAAAAGGCGAACTTCCTGGATTTCAACGCGGCGTATCACGTTTTCCAGTACTTGGATCACTTGTGGAGCCCGTACAAACAGAAGAACTCGCTGAAATCTATGCCCGCCCAGATAAACCCTGCTTTGTCGTAGGGGCATTATCTCAAGAACAAAAACTACCCGCGTACATCATGACCGATGCACTCCTTGGTAAGCACTTTGCTATTTTGGGGACAACGGGTAGCGGTAAATCATGTTCTTTGACAGTTATTCTAAAGTCAATCCTCGACAGCCACCCTTGTGGACACATTATCCTCATCGATCCGCACAATGAATACTCAGCGGCCTTCAAACACAGAGCAGAGTGCCTCAGCCCGGAATCCCTCCGGCTACCGTATTGGCTGTTAAACTTTGAAGAAACCGTAGAGATCTATTGCAGCCAGGAACCTGCCGCCAGAAACGTAGAAGCAAATATTTTGAAGGATGCTATCCTTACCGCAAAGCTTGCCTGGGGTGGTGGTGCTGACGCCGATGCGACGACGCTTACGGTCGATACCCCGCTGCCTTATAAAATCTCTGACATGTTACATCGCATCGACCAAATGATGGGGCAACTAGGAAAACCCGAACAGTTGGCGCCCTTCCAGCGTCTCAAAAATCGTATAGAAAATCTACGTAACGATCGGCGCTATGCCTTTATGTTTGGGAATGTCGCTCTTCGAGATAATATGAGCTACATACTCAGCCAGTTGATGCGTATTCCAAACGATGGCAAACCCATCTCCATATTTGATCTTTCAGGCGTACCTTCAGAAGTAGTCGATGTCATGGTGTCCCTGCTTTGCCGGACAATTTTCGACCTTGCAGTCTGGGGCCACCGTCACGATCCAATTCCCATACTTGTGGTTTGCGAGGAGGCTCACCGCTATGTTCCGTATGATAAAAACTCCGGCTTTGCACCAACACGAAAAGCGCTCGAGCAAATCGCGAAAGAGGGCCGTAAGTACGGTGTTTCATTAGGGTTGATTACGCAGCGCCCCTCCGAGTTATCGGAAACAATTCTATCCCAGTGTAATACGATGTTCTCGTTACGCATGAGTAACGAACGTGACCAAATGTTCGTTCAAAGAACCCTGCCACAGAGTTCCTCAAGCCTTTTGAAATCCTTACCATCGCTTCGAAATCAAGAAGCGATTGTGGTCGGCGAAGGGGTAAACTTCCCAACCCGCATCAGGTTCCATGAATTATCCGCCGACGAACTCCCTGAAAGTAACACCGCCAGCTTTGCCACCAACTGGGCCGAAGATCGGTTTGACGTCAATCATATCAACTATTCCCTCAAACGTTGGCGCACGCAAACCCGAGAATCATAACCCTAAAGATTTTATTTCGAATAGCCTTAATCCTAATATCTTTAATCAGGAACTTTATCTCTGTTATGAGACACCAGAATAAGTGAGCTTCTCTTGGTTCTATAGGAATACCAATATTCTTTCGATCGTATCACGCACCGATTTCAATCCTACGAAAGCATTATGAACGTGAAATATCGGGATCAACTTATCACGACCATTATATCTGATCCTTTGAGAGTAACGGGCCTTAAAGCCGTGCGTGACCTCAACCTTCCCGATTGCTGGATCGCTGCAGGCTTTATCCGTAATTTCATATGGGATCAACTGTCCGGAATTGATGTAACACCCGTCAAAAGTGATATCGACGTTATCTATTTTGACCCCAAGGACACACGCCAAAAAACGGAGCAGGAAGTCGAAGAATTCCTGCAATCCAACCACGCGGTTTGCTCAGAAAAATTGGGATCTTGGTCAGTAAAAAATCAAGCCCGCATGCACCACGTCAACAGGGATCGACCGTATCAAAATTGCCAGGATGCCATGCTGCATTGGCCTGAAACAGTAACGGCCATCGCCGTCAGGTTAAATTCAGATGATGATTTGGAGGTTCTTGCCCCGTTTGGCCTGGAAGATCTCTATAATAAAACAATCCAGCCCAGTCCTCATTTTAAAAGCCACAAATTATTTGAGTTCAAATTTCGCCAAGATAAAAAACGGTGGGGGGATCGCTGGTCAAACTTAGATGTCAGGATTTAAACTACCAACTCTAATTTAGCTTCATCATCCGCCGAAACGCGCCGTCATATATACCGGCGAGATCCTGGAAAATTTGTGTCGCCTGCGTCATATCGCTCGGGCCGGGTACTTTTACGTCACTCGCACCTGAAATCTGATCTACTTCACTCTGCAGGCTATCAATATGTCCTTTCAGCGCATCCGGGACTTGATAACTTACAAAAGAAACCCCCTGAAGGCTTTCCAGGTGTGAGAATATAACAGCCAGTTGACGCTCCTCGGTCTCGCTTGGAATCTTTTTTGGATCGGAAAGAAGACGGTCAGCTTCTTCTTCCAGACGTTGAGCGAGGTGGTGATGCATGGGATCAATCGATTTTGGCTGAAAACCAAGTACATCATCCATTCTGGCATAGAGGGCTGCAACTTGCTCTTTTTCTGCCGTGTTAAGTGTTTTGTTTGGGGGACCACCAAAGATTTCGCTCAACTGCTTTTCCAAGCCACGGATACGATTTTGCTCCTCAGGTGAAAGATCTTGAAAACGAACGTCACTTGCTTGACGAACCGTACCTTCCATTCTTGCAATGAGGGCTTTGGCTTCTTCGGATAGCGTAATCTCGTAAGCCGCAGAGGTTTGAATATTTTCTTTTGCGATCGACTTTCGCGGGGCAGCGACTTCATCCGTAGGAATAGGCGCAACACTATTTGGAAGTCCGTATCCGGACCCCGTACTTAAAGAAACTACATCAAGACTTACACTCACGTCGACCCACCTCACAAAACTCTTTAGCTTTATAAAGCAAAATTCAGGCCACTTATTTTATCTATACTTATCAATGATTAAGGAGATATGTCGTCGAGATATTTCAATCAGAACAGAGGCGAATAGAACTATTTTCCTGACAAAAATTCCACCCGGCAAAATTTTCATTCAAGAAGCAAACGCCTGATATTAAATCAGATAATAGCCCCGGGTAAGAAAGGGTCGATCTCTCTACCATGCATGGGATTTTCAGCCGGATCGTCCGTTGCGGGGATATCATGGCAATGGACATCATCGGCACCCTGCTCGATCAAGATCGCCATCGCTCTTTCTTCGTGATTTTGATCACGGAGCGTCACCCACAAAAGTAAGCCACCATGTTTTAATTGGCTCTCGATACTTTCAGCATTCTTATGCCCAATCCACTCAGCCACGAACGAGCCAAAGACCCCAGCTGAACCACCAGCCAATGCAGCACCAATGATTGCCACAGCCAAAGATCCTCCAGAAGCCACAATGGGAGCGGCCGCGACAACAGCCCCGATATAGGCAAGCCCGCCTATAAGAGCCGTTTTGCCTTCAACGATAGAATCTCTTTCAACGTAGGCTGTCCTTGGAACATCGGCGTCATCTTCGAGTTCCGTCACAGAATCATAACGATGTCCCAGCTTCTCATTCACCGCTGCTTCGCTGGCAAGTAAACTGATCTCTGAACGATCAAACCCGGCGTTTTGCAGTTCATCAACCGCAGATTCAAGTTCTTGGGCATTATGGAAGACGCCGACAGCTTCTCTTACCGTTTTCGCTGAAGCTTCCGAGTGTTCCTTCACGGGTACTGACATGAGCGTCTCCTTCTGGTAACGCCCCCCTGGTCAATCCCCCCCGATCCTTAAAGTATAGCACACTTTACGAGAAAATTCAGATCCCGTCTTTCAGGCAAGAAGCTCAATAAACCGTATAAAAAAAAGCCCGACCGAAACTGCCGGGCCCTCCTTAAGTCTGGCCGCTTACATTAACTACGCAGCGTTGCCCCTGTAGCTTTCATTGCTTGAGCTATAACATTTTGCGAAACAGCCTCGATCTCCTCATCCGTAAGGGTGTGATCCTTAGGCTGAAGCGTGACAGTAATCGCTAAGGATTTTTTACCTTCTTCGACGCCCTTGCCCGTATAGATATCGAAAAGAACAACATCTGAAATCAAAGCTTTATCAGCACCTTTTGCAGAGCGGATCAATTTACCTGCTTCGACACTTTCATCAACAAGGAACGCAAAATCACGTTCAACAGGCTGGAAAGGCGAGAGAATAAGAGCAGGTTTTATTTTACCGCTCTCCCCCTTTTTCACTTTTGGCTGCGGTATATTATCAAGATATACCTCAAAAGCTACCACCGGGCCCTTAATATCCATTGCTTCAAGAACACGGGGATGAAGCTCACCAAAGGCAGCAAGAACGTTCTTTGGCCCAAGCCCCATAACACCTGAGCGACCAGGATGGAAATAGGATGGCGCCGTCGTAAACACCTGCAGGTTATCCACAGGAGCACCTGCGGCTTCTAGCGCAGCAAGAGCATCACCCTTTGCATCAAAAGCATCAACGGTACGACTACCGCTTTCCCAATGGCGGCCAGCGATAGAGCCCGATCGAAGCCCCGTCGCCATTTTTTGTTGCCCTTTAGCCGTATCATCAACGTACTGAGGTCCGACTTCAAACAAAGCATTATCTGCATAACCACGGTCCGTATTTCTAACCGCTGCAGACAGTAAGGTCGGCAGAATAGAGGGGCGCATGGTATCGAGGTCAGTTGAAATCGGGTTTGCAACACGAAGACTGTCTGGAACCCCACCAAAGAGCTCAGCTTCAGCATAGGAAACAAAAGAAAAAGTCACCGCTTCATCTAGACCACGCCAGCACAGAGCCGTTCGTGCATTGGAAACACGGCGTTGCTCGATCGTTAGGACACCTTGCGGAAGATAACTCTCAGGCTCCATCTGTAATTCAGGAATGTTTTCATACCCATGAATACGAAGGATTTCCTCAACCAAACACGCTTCCAACTCCACATCAGGTCGCCATGTAGGCACAACAGCAGAGATCAAGTCACCTTTGTCAGTAACCTCAAAACCGAGAATAGATAAAATTTCAATCTGTTTGTCTTTTGCAACAGCAACAGCACAAAGATCTTCAATACGGCTTGGGCGAAGCTCTATCACGCGCTTTTCAGAGGGAATGGATCCAGCGGAACTAATCTTGCTGACTTCACCACCACAAAGATCAAGCACCATCTGGGTAGCCACATCAACCCCCCAGTCCGCAGACTGGCTGTCAACGGTTCTCTCGAAACGATAACGCGCATCAGAAAGAATTCCAGATTTACGGCCTGTTATCGCTATAGAAATCGGATCAAACAAAGCGACTTCGAGGAACATATTAGTGGTTTCGTCGCTACAGCCCGAATTCAGGCCGCCCATAACACCACCAATACCCTGGACGCCACTGTCATCGCCGATAACAACCATCGTATCGTCGAGTTTGTATGTCTCTTCATCTAAAGCCAGGAACTCTTCGCCGTTGCGGGCGAGGCGCATGGTCAGATCACCCTTAACCTTATCAGCGTCAAATACGTGTAGAGGACGTCCAAGGTCAAAGGATACATAGTTGGTAATATCAACGAGCTTAGAAATTGGGCGAAGGCCAATGGCGAGCAAACGTTCTTGTAGCCATTTAGGGCTTGGACCGTTTTTAATATTACGGAAATAGCGTCCGGCGACATAAGGAACCTGCTCAGCGACCGCGGCATCAGATTTCCATTTGATTGGGCTCTCAAACGAGCCATCAATTTTTTCAATTTTTAGCGGTTTAAGTTGGCCTAATCCAGCTGCAGCAAGATCACGTGCAACGCCTCTTACACCAAGACAGTCACCACGATTTGGCGTGATCGCAATCTCAATGATCGGATCATCTAGCCCCAAAATTTCAGCCAACGGCACACCAATTTCGGTATCTTCTGGGAGGTCGATAATACCATCGTGTTCGTCAGAGAGACCCATTTCGCGCTCAGAAACCAACATGCCATTGGAATCTTCACCGCGGAGATTACCAGCCTTCAGGGTCAGGTCGATGCCAGGGACATAACAGCCAACAGGGGCAAAAACGCCAACCATGCCACTACGGGCATTTGGCGCACCACAGACTACCTGGCTGATACCATCGGCAGACTGCACCTGACAAACCCGTAATCTATCAGCATTGGGATGCTGGACAGCCTCGATGACCTTCGCCGTTTTAAAGGCTTTAAGTTCATCAGCTTTATTCTCAACGCCTTCAACTTCGAGGCCGATAAGAGAAAGTTTTTCGACAATAACTTCAAGAGAAGCATCTGTATCGAGGTGATCTTTTAACCAGTTTAGTGTGAATTTCATTTTCTCAAACCTCCTTACAGACCACGGACCATGCTGGGCATTTCCATCGGCAAGAAGCCGTAGTGTTTCATCCAGCGAAGATCGGTTTCATAGAAGGTTCTCAAGTCAGGAATTCCGTACTTGAGCATGGCGAGACGTTCGATCCCGATACCAAAGGCAAACCCCTGAAACTTGGTTGAATCAATACCACAATTCTCGAGGACTTTAGGGTGGACCATGCCGCTGCCGAGAATTTCGAGCCAGTCATCGCCTGCACCAATTTTGAGCTGACCATCAGATCGGGTGCAACCAATATCAACTTCGGCAGAAGGTTCCGTGAAAGGGAAGTAGCTTGGGCGGAATCTCATCGGCAGATCTTTGACGCCAAAGAAAGCTCGGCAAAATTCAATGAGAACACCCTTGAGGTGCCCCATATTGGTTTTTTCGTCAATAACCAACCCTTCAACCTGATGGAACATCGGGGAGTGTGTGGCATCGTGATCAGCACGGAAAGTCCGGCCCGGCGCGATAATGCGAATGGGCGGCGTTGTATTTTGCATGGCCCGAATTTGAACAGGAGACGTATGAGTGCGAAGAACTGGACGACTTCCATCTTCCTTTTCAGGCATATAAAAAGTATCGAGCTCCTGACGTGCAGGATGCTCTGGGGGAATATTCAGCGCTGTGAAGTTATGAAAGTCGTCCTCGATGTGGTGCCCTTCGGCAACGGAGAAACCCATTTCGCCAAAAATCGCGACCAGTTCTTCTAGGGTCTGGCTAATGGGATGCATTTTGCCAATCGTTGTTGGGCGCGGAGGTAAAGACACGTCGATTTTTTCTTCGGCAAGACGAGCTTCTAGGGCGGCCTCATGCAAGGTCCCTTTTCGAACTTCAATTGCTTCAGCGACAGCCTGCTTTATAAGATTAAAAGCCTGACCAGCTTCTTTGCGTTCTTCAGGGGCAAGACCACCAAGCGTTTTCATACGTTGGGTAATTTCACCTTTTTTACCCAAAGCCTGCACGCGCACAGCATCAAGCGCATCAAGGTCAGAGGCTTCTTCTACTCTTTGCAGCAAGGCACTGCGAAGTTCTTCCAGATTATCCATTCCACTACTTCCCGTTATTGAGGAACCTCAATAAACGTTCCCTATTCGAGCTTCATTGCCAGCATTGCGACTGCACCGCTAATGACACTTTGTACCTGGTCATCGAGCAGCACCTTATCCAAAACCACGCCTTTTGACGCGCGGTCATAACGATACTGAAGCACGAGTACGTGCTCGGTACCGTTCAAATTTTTCTGAATTGTTGCGCTTACACGCGTTAATTGATCGGATTTTTTATCATCCCATGCACCAGCGAGCCAAGTGACTTTGCCATGACGTCCTGCAAGACTGTCAACGAGTTCATCGTTGCTTTGCCCATCCAGGATTTCATCACGCACTGCGTCTATGGCTGAGGAATACTCGGCATTTGAAGCGCTTCCAGCTTCAAAACAGCCTGTAAGCAGGCCCAGGCATAATAGAACGGGGAAAAGGATCTTCAGAGGGGAGATCACGGTCAATCGTTCCTGTTAGCAGCATAAATGCATGAGTTAAAGGTAGGACCCTGCATAAGGCAGGATGATAAAATGACATTGAATAACAACGCAATTCAGCTTTGTTATTCAATGTGTTAATGGCCCAAAAAGACAAACAGGCAGCATCCGGAAACCGGATGCTGCCCTGTCATAAAGCCTAAACGTATGTGCGTTAAGCCAGAGCTGCTTTTGCTTTTTCAACAACAGCAGTAAATGCAGCTGGCTCACGAACTGCCAAATCAGCAAGAACCTTACGGTCGAGACCGATTTCAGCTTTTTTAACACCGTTCATGAACTGAGAGTACGTGATACCGTGCAAACGGGCACCAGCGTTAATACGCTGAATCCATAGACCACGGAATGTACGTTTTTTAACACGACGATCGCGATAAGCGTACTGCCAGCCTTTTTCAAGGCGCTGTACCGCTACGCGGAAGACGTTCTTACCCCGGCTACGATAGCCTTTAGCAAGTTTGGAGATTTTTTTGTGACGTGCACGCGCAGTGACGCCCCGTTTTACACGAGCCATTTTGCTACTACCTTAACCGTTAATCAGGAAATTACGTTTGATTACGCGGGAATCCGCACTACATAGAATCGTCGTACCGCGAGCGTTACGAATCATTGTCTGTGAGCGTTTGCGCATACCGTGACGTTTACCTGCCTGAGCAGCAACGACTTTACCGGTACCAGTTAGGCGGAAGCGTTTCTTCGCACCAGATTTCGTCTTAAGTTTGGGCATTTTCTTTCCTTATAACTAAAGTTCTTTTTCAGAGTGACTAGGCATACCCTATGGCACATGCCACCCGACAATGGCGGGGTTATAGATCCCTTTCCCCACGATAGCAAGAGTAATCACAAGCAAGAGATCGGCAAAAAGATATTATTTTACGCTAATGAAAAAATCCATTTCTCACATTACATTCCATATATCACAAGAACGCGCAGCTTATAGTATAATAAATTCTTGACCTACTTTCGACATACCCTACGGTATTGAACATCAAATCATTCAAAAATAGAACATGCAAAATAACTTTAATCTCAACCCTATTCTGCGCCCTTGCAACCAAGCCTGCGGCTATAAAACAAAGAAGCGAGCAAATGCGAAATTTCACCATGTGGGGGCATAAGGCCCTTTTTATAGTCTCTTTAACCGTCACTCCTCACATATCTATTGCTCAGGATAGTACTGTTTCAGTGCCGAGTGTTATCATCACAACCGTTGAAGAACAGGATATCACCCCACAATTCACTTTAATCGGCCGAGTTGAACCCATTGAGAAAGTTGAACTTAGGGCCAGGGTAGAAGGGTTCCTTGAACAACGCCTATTCAAGGAAGGTGCAGAAGTAAAGAAAGGCGATTTACTCTACATTCTGGAAAAAGCGTCTTATGAAATTGCCGTCGCGCAAAGCAAAGCAGACCTCGCCGGAGCGGAGGCAACACTTAAAAATGCGCGCTCTGACTTAAAGAGAAAAAAAGATCTCAAAAAAAAGAAGGTCGTCTCAGCAGCTTCCCTAGATACATCCGAAGCAAGCGAATCAATAGCACTCGCCAGCGTCCTGCAAGCCAAGGCTTCTTTAAGGCGATCCGAACTGGATTTGAGCTATACAGAAATATACAGCCCCATTGACGGGCAAATCAGCCGATCAAGCTATAGCGTAGGTAATCTTTTAAATTCGAATAGCGCCCCCCTCGCCACAATTACCAGCATGGACCCCGTTTATGTAAGCGTTCCTGTCAGCGACAAAATCATATTAGAAGAACGCCGCAAAGGGATGAGCAATGATGCCCCTGTAATTCCAACACTCGTTCTATCAGATGGGAAGCCATATCCTCTAGAGGGGAGTTTTAACTTTCTGAATACAGAGGTAAATCAGGATACAAACACAATCCTTGCGCGGGCTGTTTTTGCCAACCCAGATCGCCTCTTATTACCAGGACAGTTTGTTAGCGTTATCGTTCACGATAAAAAAACGCAACGTGCTCTCGTCGTCCCACAGGCATCAGTGCAAAAAGACCAACAAGGACACTTCGCCCTTGTCGTCAACCGCGCCAACAAGGTTGAAGTTCGTCGTATTCAGGTTGGTGATCAGGTTGGGACAGACTGGGTGGTAACAAATGGCCTCCTAAAAGGTGAACGCCTTATTGTTCAGGGTATACAAAAGGTAAAACCAGATATGCTGGTAAACCCGGTTGAAGAAGGAATCTGATCGTGTTCTCAGCTTTTTTCATCAATCGTCCCAAATTTGCCCTGGTAATCTCCATTGTCATCTCTCTTGCGGGTCTCATCGCCCTCAACGCCCTGCCCATTGCCGAATACCCTGACATCGCCCCGCCACAGGTTAAGGTTTCCACGAGCTATCCAGGGGCAAATGCCACAGTTGTTGAACAATCCGTTGCCTCTCCCATTGAAGCCAAAGTCAATGGCGTCGAAAATATGCTCTATATGTCCTCAACCAGTGGTAACGATGGCAGCTATGTACTAACCATTACCTTTGCTGTTGGCACCGACCCCGATATTGCCGCGGTTAACGTCCAAAATCGCGTAGCAACGGCCAACTCGTCCTTACCGCAAGATGTCATCCGACAAGGCGTCATAACCCAAAAGCAGTCGACCTCAATGCTTTTGGTGGTCAATCTTGTTTCGCCTGATGAAAGTAAAGATTCCCTGTTCCTCAGCAACTATGCATCAATCAACATTCAAGATGCGCTGGCCAGGATTAATGGTGTCGGAAGTGTTTCTCAGTTTGGTGCGCTTGATTATGGTATGCGCATATGGCTTGACCCCGACAAACTAACAGCACTTCAACTCACGACCAAAGACATATCCAATGCAATTGAAAGCCAGAACATACAGGCAACAGCTGGGCAATTAGGCGCCCCTCCTTTCGAAGGAACACCACAATTTCAATACACCCTACAAGCAAAAGGCCGCCTGACGTCCGTTTCGGAATTTGAGCAAATTGTCGTCAGAGCGAACAGAGATGGTTCCTTTGTCAAACTGAAGGATGTCGCTCGCATTGAACTTGGATCACAAAGCTATTCCTCAGCATCGAAACTAAACAACAAGCCATCTGCAGCCATAGCCGTTTATCAATCTCCTGGTGCAAACGCATTGGATGTCGCCGATGGTATCTATGCGGAACTCAACCGACTATCAGTCAGCTTCCCCCAAGGAGTTGAATATAAGATACTCTACGACACAACGAACTCGGTTCGAGCTTCGGTTAAAGAAGTTGTCGAAACCTTGATGATCACTTTTAGCCTCGTCGTCGCAGTAACTTTCTTTTTCCTAAGCGATTGGCGATCGACACTTATTCCCACACTTGCGATACCTGTTTCTCTAATCGGTACTTTTGGCATCCTCTACCTTGTTGGCTTTAGCATTAATATGATCACTCTTTTTGCCATCATTTTGGCAATAGGAATCGTCGTCGATGACAGCATTATCGTTGTTGAGAATGTACAACGCATAATGAAAGAGACAGGCCAGAGTGCGAAAGACTCAACACGCCAAGCCATGAGAGAAGTCACCGGCCCAGTTGTTGCGACAACTCTCGTTCTTGTCGCAATTTTTGTTCCGGTTTCCTTTATGCCAGGCATTACCGGGGAACTCTATAAACAGTTCTCAATAACAATTTGTGCTGCGGTTATTCTTTCTTCTATCAACGCCCTAACACTGTCACCAGCTCTTTGTGGCCTTCTCCTGAAACCAAATTCAGCTGAACCTCGGGGGCCTCTCAAATTCTTTGCGAATATGGTCAACAAAACCCGAAATGGTTATACTCGTGTAGCAGGTCTCATGGTACGACGAACGCTGTTGTCCATGGCAGTGTTTGGTATTTTCGTTGCGGCAACCGGTTATATGTTCACAACAGTACCAACTGGTTTCATTCCCATGGAAGATAAGGGTGTTTTCTTTGTAAACCTCCAACTTCCAGATGGAGCATCACTAGACAGAACGAATAAGGTCACTGCACAAGTCACAGACATGTTATTGCAAGAAGAAGGCGTTACAGATGTCATTTCTGTTTCCGGCTTCAGCATAATTTCAGGAGCGTCTTCAAATTCATCTCTCCTTATTCCAATCCTAAGTAGTTGGGGAGAACGCTCCAGCGAAGAATTAAAGTGGTACAACGTACTCAGGCGCCTAAATGGCCAACTAGCAGGCCTAGCCTCTGCGGAAGCATTTGCTTTCCCCCTCCCGCCCATATCTGGATTGGGCACAAGTGGCGGTGTAGAAGCACAGATACAGGACTATCTTGGCCGATCCCCCCAAGAACTTGCCGCTGCAGTGCGAAGTCTTTCATTTGCAGCGAACCAACAACCAGAACTCACCAATGCATTTAGCACCTATTCAGCCAACATTCCTCAACTATTCCTCGAAGTTGATAGAGAAAAAGCCCAGGTTCTTGGCATTCAAATTTCTGATATTTTTTCAACATTACAAGCCAACCTCGGCTCATCATACATCAACGATTTCAATCTTTTTGGTAAGGTCTATCGCGTACAAATTCAGGCCGAAGCAAAATTCAGAGAGGGCATCAAAGACATAGAGCGTCTCCATGTCAGAAATTCAAACGGCGACATGGTTCCATTACGCACACTGATAGAGATCAAACCGATACTCGGCCCCCTATCGGTTACGCGGTACAATCAATTTAAGACAGCATCGTTCACAGCCTCACCCGCTACTGGTTACAGTTCTGGCGATGCAATCATAGCTCTTGAACGTGCGGCCAAACAGGCCCTCCCCGAAGGATACGGGATAGAATGGACGGGCACTTCAAAACAAGAACAAGATGCAGGTGGCTATATCCTCATCATCTTCTCTCTTGCTTTGATCTTCGCCTACCTCTTTCTCGTTGCTCAATATGAAAGCTGGAGCGTTCCTCTTTCTGTCATAACTTCGGTAGCAATTGCTGTATTTGGTGCTCTTGTTCCCATGACCCTGTTGCCTTTTCTCGACAACAATCTCTATGCCCAAATCGGGATGGTTATGCTCATAGGCCTCGCAAGTAAGAGTGCTATTCTCATCGTCGAATTCGCGAAAGAACGCCGTGAAGCAGGCCTTAGCATTCAAGACGCGGCGCTTGAGGCTGCAAGTTTGAGATTTAGGGCCGTAATGATGACAGCTCTATCATTCATCCTTGGTGTGTTGCCTTTGATTTTCGCGAGCGGGGCAGGTGCAGCAAGTCGGGTAGCTGTTGGATTTGTTGTGTTTGGAGGCATGGTTGCTGCGACCTCAATTGGGATTCTTTTCATCCCAACGCTTTATGCAAGCTTCCAAACCATGCGCGAAACCATCAACAAACGATTGTGGAAAACTAAAGAGAGCTAGAAATGACAAGGGCCGGATTTCCCGGTCCTTTCTTTTCTCGAAGGCTTCCATTTACGCTGGGCATCATTTGGCTTTTCTCGCGCGGGCTTTAGCACAGAGGTCTTGAAAATCCTTTGAGGTAGGATCAACAGCGCCAAATCGGTGTGGATCAAATGCACTGAGGTCGTATTTTGATTGCCCATTTACGATCACTTCAGCCAACGCCTCTCCGATACCCCCTGAGGCCATCACTCCAGAACCACAACATCCGGCGGCGACATAAAGACCCGAAATTTCACCTGCAGATCCCAAAATAAAATGCCCATCAGGCGTATAGGCCGATAAACCAGCCATATAACTTTCAAAGCGCGCATTCTCAAGCCCAGGGAAAAAGGCCGACACTCGGCTTTCAGCTTCGACGAGGGCTTCCCATTCGCCCCCCTCTTCTGTCACAGCGAAAGCAAGAATGTCCTCAGGAAGCTGTCGATAGTCAAAAGTCCGAGATTGCGCTTCTTGTACCCCAAGTAAAAGACCTCCAACTTCTGGTCGCGTATAGGCACCGGCATCAGCGTGGACAACCATTGGCTGGTCTGTGCCAAAATCATTGTCAGGTGCAGCGATCCAAAAATGGCTCCGCGTTGGTATCATCGGCAAGGAAACACCGAGCGAGACTGTTAGCTGATTTGACCAAGACCCACCGGCAACCACGACAGAATCACACGAAATATAGCCTTTGTCAGTCTCCACCCCCGAAATAGTACCATTACTCATTTCAATGGATAGAACAGACACACCTATTTTAATTTTTGCACCATAATGCCGAGCGGCCTTAGCATAGGCATTGGTGAGGCAATAGGGATCAATATACCCTTCATCAGCAAAATGAACCGCTAAAGTATCCCGGCTGGTTTTCAACCAAGGTAACCGCTCCGAGTGCCATTTCTCATCTACCTGTTCTGCCGATATACCTTCGCAGATTGCCCGCTGATAAAGAGCGTTGAGTTTTTTTTGCTCATCCGCATGTTCAGCAATCCGGACGGTGCCAGGTGATTTAAAATCTAATGCCTCGTCGTTTATTTCTTCAAGATCAGAAAGCACATCAAAAGTACGACGACTGAGTTGATCAACAGCAGGTTTTGAGGAGATTTGAAACATCAAGCCTGCAGCTTGAGAGGACGAAGCTGTCGCGAGGTTCTGCCGTTCTAATAACAAAACATCTTTCTGGCCCATACTTGCCAAATGATAAGCGACAGATGTCCCCAGAACACCGCCACCGATGACAACTACTGATGCTCTCTCCATACCTATACCCTCCATAGGGCAAACCTATAAAATTTAGACACAAAAAAAGCCGCTCTAAATTAGAGCGGCTTTTTGAAATCTCTTAAGGCCTTACTTCGGTGCCAAGATCATAATCATCTGGCGGCCTTCCATTTTAGGATGCAGCTCAGTCTTCGCTACCTCAATCAGATCGTTCTCAATCCGTCTAAGGACTTCCAAACCAACTTCTTGGTGAGTAATCTCACGTCCGCGAAAGCGCATAGTCACTTTCACCTTGTCACCAGCAGAAATAAACTTCTCTGCTGCCCGCATCTTCACATCATAATCATGAGTGTCGATATTCGGGCGAACTTTGAGTTCTTTGAGCTCAACAATTTTTTGTTTCTTGCGAGCTTCATTTTTCTTTTTCTGCGTTTCAAAACGAAAACGGCCATAATCCATAATCTTGCAAACTGGCGGCTCCGCATTCGGAGAAACCTCTACAAGATCAAGTCCAGCGTCGAATGCACGTTTTTGAGCATCCCGTGTTGGCACTACGCCAACCTGTTCTCCGTCTGCGTCGACTAGACGTACAGAGTTGACTGTAATTCGTTCGTTTACCCGCGGACCGTCGATGCGCGGGGGTGTCGTCATTGGTGCGCGTGCTATCGTCGTGCTCCCGTTATTCCTGTTATCCCAAAATTGCAGACAATTCTTTGTCTGCAATAGGCTGTTAACCTAAAATACCAACCGTTTATTTTGCGTTTACGCCTACCACTTTCGTGTGGCGCATAATGCCAATAACTCGTACCAGTCGGCAACCCGAAAAATAATTTTTATCTCTTACTTATCTACAGGCGATTTTGCCTCTTCAATTAAAGCACTAAGTGCCTCTTCTAAAGACATAATTTCCTGATTCTTACCGCCTAATCGACGCAGAGCAACTTTCCCTTCCTCTGCCTCTCGGCGACCAACCACAGCAATAACAGGTGTTTTACTAAGGCTATGCTCGCGGATCTTATAGTTAATTTTCTCATTACGCAAATCAGCTTGCACTCGGAGTCCCGCCGCTTTTAGCTTATCACGAACTTCTTCTGCGTAATCATTTGCATCTGTTGTAATCGACGCCACAACAACCTGTTGAGGAGACATCCACAATGGGAATTTACCCGCGTGCTGTTCGATCAAAATCGCAAGGAAACGTTCGAACGATCCTAAAATCGCACGGTGCAGCATAACAGGGCGATGACGCTTATCATCTTCACCGACATAAGATGCATCAAGACGCTCAGGAAGAATAACATCGACCTGCAGCGTACCACACTGCCAGTCCCGGCCGATCGCATCCTTAAGAACAAACTCAAGTTTAGGGCCATAGAATGCCCCTTCGCCCGGGTTTAGAGAATATTCGAGGCCTGCTTCTTCGACAGCTTCTCTCAAAGCAGCCTCAGATTTATCCCAAGCTTCATCAGTACCAGCTCGTTTTTCTGGACGATCAGAGAACTTTACAACGACATCTTCAAAGCCGAGATCTTTATACACAGTTTTCAATAGATCACAGAAGATAACCGTTTCACTATTGATCTGATCTTCTGTACAGAAAATATGGGCATCATCTTGTGTAAAAGCACGTACGCGCATCAAACCATGCAGGGCGCCAGATGGCTCATTCCGATGGCAAGCGCCAAATTCGGCCATCCGCAATGGAAGATCGCGATAACTTGTCTGACCTTGCTTAAAGATCTGAACATGTCCAGGACAGTTCATAGGCTTCACAGCAAGGGTCCGGTCATCTTCGGAAGACGCGATGAACATGCCTTCGCGGAATTTTTCCCAGTGCCCGGACGCTTCCCAGAGAGACCGATCAATCAATTGAGGGGTCTTAACCTCTTGATATCCGTTTTGCTCTAGGCGTTTGCGCATATAATCTTCAAGTGAACGATAAAGAGACCAACCTTTAGGGTGCCAGAAAACAGAACCCGCAGCTTCTTCTTGAAGGTGGAACAGACCAAGTTCTTTACCGAGGCGACGGTGATCGCGCTTCTCGGCTTCTTCAAGCATCTGAAGGTATTTTTTCAGCTGTTTTTCATCGGACCAACAGGTGCCATAAATACGCTGAAGCTGATCGTTATCTTTGTCTCCACGCCAATAGGCCCCAGAGACTTTCATCAACTTAAAGCCCTTGCCAATGCGCCCTGTTGACGGCGCGTGAGGTCCACGACACAAATCAAGCCAGTCACCTTGGCGGTAAATTGTCAGATCTTCGTCGCCGGGGATATTGTCAACGTGCTCAGCTTTATACTTTTCGCCCTTTGCGGCAAAAAGCACCTTAGCCTTTTCCCGATCCCAGATTTCACAGACAAAAGGCTCATCGCGGGCAATGATTTCATGCATTTTGCCTTCGATCTTTTCGAGATCGGTAGAAGAAAAAGGTTCTTCACGAGCAAAATCATAGTAAAAACCAACGTCCGTAGACGGACCAAAGGTAACCTGAGTTTCCGGATAGAGCTCTTGAACCGCCTCGGCCATCACATGCGCACAATCATGGCGCAACAAATCAATGGCTGCAGGATGTTTCCGGGTCACGATTTCTAAGGTTGCATCCGTGGTTATGGTATAGGTCGTATCTCTCAACTCACCGTTTACCACCACAGCTAATGCATCTTTGGCCAAGCGCGGGCCAATAGATTCTGCTACCTCATGTCCTGTTACAGGACCATCATATTTGCGCTGACTTTCGTCAGGCAATGTAATTGTGACCATTGGAAATCGTTCTCAGTTTCAGTTCTATTAACGAGGAAATTTTAAATCTTGTAGAGCTTCTGCAATGTAAAAGGATTCCTTGCCCTGTCAAGCGTACCGCCAAGGATTCCGCCAATCTTTTGCATTAATACCGTCTATTCTAAGTTAACGGCTCTAAGTTAACTGAAATTTGTACTCACAGCGCCTCTTTCTCTTTCAATCTCGTGAAAAAAATCAAGGAGTTCGAGGAGTATCGGCGAGCTTTTACGATAGCGTGCTGTTACAAAACAAAACTCCCAGTTCATTTCTGGCTCAATTGGGATTATTTTAACATCAGGATGAATATTTTCTCCCGCAATTTCTTTATCCATTAAAGCCAAGCCAACCCCTTGCTCAACAAGGCGAAGAGCAATCCTTTGAGTCCGGACTTCAGCAACAAAATTTGGCTCAACCGCCAACCTTCTGAAGAATTCCATCGTCTGATACCGAAAGGGACTTCCCGAGCCAATCGAGACAAAATCCTGCCCATTGAGCATGTCCAATGAGACTTTTCCTAACGAAGCAAATTTATGACTGGTCGGTACTGTACAAATTACAGAAGCTTTTTTCCAAGGATGAACCTGAAGAGAAGGATTACTCACAGGCAAGGCCACGATCCCGAGATCAAACTGGCCTGAAGCCACTAGTTCAATCACCTGGGTCATCCCAAAAGACTCTATTTCGACAAAAACCCCTTTGTGTTGAGCCAGAAATGACCCAACGACGGAACCAACAATACCATCTGCATATGCGGGAAGCGCAGCAATACGGATATGACCCAGCTTCCCTTGCCGAATAGCCTCAGCCTTTTGTTGGATATCTGAGACGGCCTTAATCGACAATCTGGCTTCCTCAAAAAAACGGCGTCCATTTACCGTCAGTTCCAAAGATCGGCCAACTTTCTCAAATAATTTAAAGTCCACGCCTTCTTCAAGTGTCCGTAACAAGTGGCTGATTGCAGGTTGCGTCACACACAAAAAATCTCCCGCCGCCGTAACAGATCCCAAATCTACAACAGTATGAAATGCTTCAAGTTGCTTATGTGTAATACGTGCCGTCATCAAGACCTCTTGAGAAAATACATTAGGTTATTTTATTTCAAACAAAATATATCTCAATTTTTCTAATGAATAAAAATCAATAAATTATAGAGAAATCTTATTCACATGCTGTTTCATCTAGAGGCAATTCATATAGATATGCAGACAGATGCGTTCACAATTGGAATCCTTCACGGAAAATAAAATTCAGAATTATTTGTTTAATTTGCTTTTCCTAACGGCGTTTTCTCTTATCCTCAAGACACCCTTAAAGGACTTATCTAATGTCATCTTTAAATACCTCCTGCCCAGAAGATCTAATTCCCGAATTAAAGGCTCACAGAAGGGTTCCTCTTGGACACGGCCCCACTCCAATTGACCACCTTCCACAATTGGGAAAAGAGTTGGGAATAGAGCTCTGGGCAAAAAGAGATGACTGCAATGGATTAGTCTTTGGCGGCAACAAGGTCAGACAGCTCGAATATTATCTCAGTCCAGGTGTCGACCAAGATGCAGACACCGTTCTGATTACCGGCGCGTTGCAGTCCAATTTTGTTCGATTGACTGCGGCAGCGGCTTGCAAGCTCGGTTGGCAAGCCCATGTGCAACTCGAAGAACGCGTTCCCAGTGACGATCCTCTGTATCGCACCTCAGGGAATATCTTTTTAAACAATCTTCTTGGTGCAAAGATATCCTATTTCCCAGAAGGAGAGGATGAGGCTGGTGCAGACAAGGCACTTGATGATCGCGCCGATGGCCTTAGAGAAAATGGTCGCCGCCCCTACGTCATCCATCTCGGGCTAAACTCTCCACCACTCGGAGGTTTAGGATATGTCAGAGCAGCCGCAGAAACCTGGGCACAGGTTGAACAGTCAGGTACTGAGCCTGATTTTGTTGTCATCCCTTCAGGAAGTGGATTAACGCATGCTGGATTTCTTGTCGGCGCCAGAGCAATTGGTTGGAACGTTCCCATCCTCGGAATTTGTGTCAGGCGTGATCGAAACAGACAGATAGCAAGAATCAAACAACGCACAAAAGAGATCGAAGATATGATCGGCCGCTCAGGCCTCATCAAAGAAGACGACATCGAGATTACAGATGCAGTTCTAGCGCCCGGTTACGGTAAGATGAATAAAGTCGTACAAGAAGCGATGGATAAGTCTGCCTGCCAAGAAGCGCTCATCCTTGATCCGGTATACAGTGGTAGAACAATGGCCGGATTATTTGACCACGTTCGAACCAAAAGGATTCCTCTTGGTTCAAAAGTCCTCTTCATTCACACCGGAGGAAATCCCGCAATTTTTGCTTATCAGAATGCAATCACTAACTTTCGTTAACTGAACAATTACAAGTCATTCTGAAAAGAAATAAACGCACCCTATTGCCACGACCAGTACAAAACCAACTAAGTGTACTGGTATATGTATCGGCGCAATAAGGTGTCGTTTTAATTTGGCTTAGGGGTATTTACCAACTCGTGATATACGCCAACGGTCTTGGCGCACATTAGCTTCTTTGTAAAGAATTGTTGCACACGCTCCTGACCTTTGAGTGAGAGAATTTCTCTCTCGCGCGCATTTAATCCCAGGGCACGACGGATTGCACGGGCGCAGCTTTCGGCATCACCATTTTCGAAAAGAAAACCCGTTTCGTTTGGAACCAGTTGCTCTTTTGCTCCACCATGATCACTCGCAACTACCGGACGGCCCATAGCCTGCCCTTCGCTGACAACGCGCCCAAAGCCTTCAGGATCTGTGGAAGCAGACACCACAACATCAGAAAGCATGTAAGCAGATGGCATATCGTTGCAATCGTCCATAATAAAGGCCCGGCCAACCAAATCCTTATCCACGATCATTTTTTCTAGCTCATCGCGATAGGCCGTACGTCCTTGATCAGATCCGACCAACGCACAACAAAGATCCAAATCTCTGAGATGGGTAAGTGCTTCCAATAATACAGTCTGGCCTTTCCAGCGGGTAAGGCGTCCAGGCAACATGATCAACGGTACACCATCTGGTAACCGCCAGTTGGTAGAGAGTTGGATAACTCTGACGGCGCTAACGGCATGAGGGCTAAAACTATCCGTATCCATGCCACGATGGATCACTCTAATTTTACTCTCATCGATTTCATAATTTGTACGAATATAGTCCGAAACAAATTCAGAGATGGAAATAACAATATCGCCCTTGGTCATAATCGAATTGTAATAACGCTTTAGGCCATTGTGAATATTGTAAGGCGCATGCACTGTCGTGACAAAAGGGACACCTGTTTTGCGCGCGGCACGATGAGCCGGACGCGCTGGTGCCCGTGATCTGGCGTGCACCACATCGACACCGCGTTCTTTGATCAACCGAGCCAATCGGCCGGTATTGCGCCACATTGTCCAAGGGTTTTTAGAATGAACGGGAAGTTCGACGTGCTCAGCACCTGCTATTTTAAGTCTGGCGACCAATTGTCCGCCTTTAGAGGCGACGATAGCCTTACCTCCTGCTTCGATAATCGCTTTTGCCATATCCAGCGTCCCACGCTCAACACCGCCAGAATCCATAGCAGGAACGACTTGGAGCACAGTTATCGGTGTGCCATCTGCTTTTATAAGAGACGGCAGCACAGGGGTAGCGACATCAGAGAACGTGGTGTTAAGATAAGTACTATCAGTCATATGTCGGTTACTTCAGGAGTCCTATATTTTTATGCCCAATAGCGATACAGCGTCCAATAGTGGTACAGAGCAATCTGCACAACTTCCAGCATTTATCGAACGCCCTGATGGGGAGCATATAGCCTATATAAAGACAGAAGGCGATAAGGATTTACCTGGCATCGTCTTTCTTGGCGGTTATATGTCCGACATGACCGGTTCAAAAGCAACAGCTCTGGAAGTGTTCGCAATCAAAAACAATCAAAGTTTTGTTCGTTTTGACTATATGGGGCATGGGCAATCATCTGGCAAGTTTACTGATGGCACAATTGGCCGCTGGACCGACGATGCCCTCGCCGTAATTGATCAACTAACCGTGGGGCCACAGATTTTAGTTGGCTCTTCAATGGGCGGGTGGATCATGCTCAATGCCGCCCTAAAGCGCCCTGATCGCACCAAAGCTCTTGTCGGCATCGCTGCGGCACCAGATTTCACCCAAGATTTGATGTGGGAAAAATTCTCTCAAGAAATAAAGGCTACCCTCCTGAGCGATGGGGTTTATTACGAGCCAAGTGAATATGGCGACGAACCCTATGCGATTACCCTAAACCTGATCGACGAAGGTCGCCAGCACCTCATACTCGGCAAGAAACAACCGATAGACTGTCCCGTTCGGCTCATCCAAGGCGTTAAAGACGTTGATGTACCGTGGGAAATCGCTCCAAGAATATTAGAGTCGCTGCGTACAGAAGACGTTGAACTCACGCTGGTGAAAGATGGAGACCATCGGCTTTCTGAGCCCAAAGATCTTGAACGCCTTTGTAAAATCATCAAAGAAGTCAGCCTCTAAGACCCACCCTACACCCAAAATTCAAAATTCTTTAAGCAACGAATATCACCCACGCTGATTTTTATGCTTTTTTTATTTGGTAAAATTTGATAACTCATTACGTAACCAGTTACGTAATGAGTTATTTGAACATGAATTTTTTAGCCTCCCTTGGCAGTCTCACACTCGGTAGTCGCCTTAAAAGGTTGAGTGACACCCTTTTTGCTGAGGTCAATGTCATATACGAGAAAATAGGAATAACACTGCAAGCAGGTTATTTCCCTCTATTTTACCTTCTCCACAAAGAAGGCGCAGTATCGATAACCGACTGCGCCACGGCTCTTGGTGTTAGTCATCCGGCGATAAGCAAAATGTCGCGTAAAATGATTGATGAAGGTTGGCTTGAAAAGCAGCCGTCGCCAAGAGATGAGCGCACTCAATTGTTAACCTTATCAGCTCAGTCCAAACACACCCTACCAAAGCTCATACCCATTTGGGATGAAATCCGGAGGTCTTTGGATGATATGATAGAAGCCCCTCAAGGCGGCAACTTGCTTGAGCAACTCATCACCATCGAAGAAGAAAATGCGAAAACCCCCTTAAGTACCAGAGTGCTCAACAACCTTGCCGATCCCTACCTGTCTGGCGATATAGAGATTATTGGCTGGGATCCCAAATACGCCGACACTTTTAAGGAACTCAGTAAGGAGTGGCTGGATTACTACTTCCTGAACCTCCAAGAAGAGCGCGACAGAGAATCGCTTGAGAACCCCAGCGGGTATTATCTCTCTCGCGGCGGGACAATATTCTTCGCTTTGTGTGGCGGCCAGCCCGTCGGCGCTTGTGCTCTGGCGCGAGAAAACGACGACCTCTTTGAAATTTCGAAAACAGGTGTAACCCCTGCCGCACAGTCCCGAGGGATTGGCCGGAGACTGGTTGTCGCAGCATTAAACGAAGCGAGAAGGCTTGGTGCAAAACAAGTCTATCTCGAGAGTAATCGAAAGCTCGTCAACGCCCAGAAACTTTATCGCAAACTTGGGTTTTGTGAAATTCCTCACCCCAATGGCAAGTCGGTATATCGCCGCTCCGATATCTACATGATAGTAACGTTATGAGTAAAAATGATGAGTGAAGCTCAAGCCCCAGATAACTGCTGTGTGATAGACGAAAGTCAAAACATATCGGGCAGTGAAATATTACAAGAGATACTCTCGGGATCACGCGCAACCTTGCCTATGGTGGTTGGCGCTATTCCCTTTGGCATCATATTTGGAACCCTTGCCGAGCAAAGCGGTCTCTCGCCTTTTGGCGCAATTGCAATGTCGATATTTGTTTTTGCAGGCTCCTCCCAGTTCATTGCTCTTGGGTTGCTGGCAGCGGGCACTGGTCCTCTAATCATCATTGCGACGACCTTTATTGTGAACCTTCGCCACCTCTTGTACTCAGCTGCTATTGTCGATGATGTTAAACACCTCTCTGGTCCCTGGCGTGCAGTCATCGCCTTTGGTCTGACTGACGAAGCCTTTGCCACCATTGTCGACAAAATTCGAAAATCAGACGACGCATGGCGTTTAAGGTCTGTGCAGTGGTTCTACTTGGGATCATTTGGCACCATGTACGGGAACTGGATTCTCTGCACTATTATTGGCATTACCCTTGGAGAACTTGTCCCCGAGATGAGTAACTGGGGCTTAGACTTTGCCATGTCCGCAACTTTCATCGGAATGGTCCTGCCTTATCTAAATACAAGGCCGATGATGGCTTGTGTGTTAGTCGCCGGCGCGATGTCTCTTGGAACCGCAGATATGCCTCACAAACTTGGCCTTATGGTCTCGGCTCTTTCTGCAGTAGCGGTTGGCCTGTCCTACCACCTCATGAGCCGGAGAAAATAACATGACTGAGGCTTTAATGATCGCGGGCATGGCTTTTGTGACCTTTGGTATTCGCTATATAGTATTAGCTTCTGCGGGGCACTTTACCTTCCCCAGTTGGGCTAAATCTGGCCTCAACTTTGTCCCCCCGGCCGTTCTCACTGCCATAATCATCCCTGCCGTTCTTATTCCGAACGGAAACGGCATCGAATTCCACTTGCAGAACGCGTCCTTGCTCGCGGCCTGCGTTGCTATGATCGTTGGGTTGATCCGCAAGGATCTACTGACGACCATTGTCGTGGGCATGATCGCCTTTGGCCTCTTCAAGTGGTTGCTTTAATTCAGCCTCACACGAAACCGAGATGGAACAAAAAATGTCTGATCGCAACGTTGTTAATCTACCCGAAGCTCTCGACCAGGTAAGTGAACAATGGTCGCCTAAAATTCTTGCCAGAGTAAACGATCAATACGTGAAAGTTGCCAAAATTCAGAACGAATTTGTCTGGCACAAACACGATAATGAAGACGAGCTATTCTATATCATCAAGGGTAGTTTGCAGATGCAGTACGAAGACAAGACCATTGCACTTAACGAAGGAGATATGCATGTCGTCCCTAAAGGCGTTATGCATAATCCCGTTGCAAAGCAAGAGTGCTGGATAATGCTGGTGGAACCAGTGGCGACCGCTCATACAGGTGACGTAGTAACGGATCGCACACGTAGTTTGGAAGAGCAATTGGGCTAAAACAGCCTTAGTTCTTTTCTGTGTCCCCCTTGAGGTACGTAGCCCAATAAACCAGGGCTACGAACAGCCCTCCCCCAATGATATTCCCCACGGTTACAAAAAATAAATTATGGAAAAAACCACTAAGTTGCACAGGGACGTCCCCTGATAACATCGCCACGGGGATTACGTACATATTCGCGATTGAGTGCTCAAACCCAACGCTAACAAAGGTCGTAATAGGGAAAAGAATCGCCAGTATTTTACCTGAAACCCGGCGGGCTGCAAAAGACATCCACACCGCCAAACAAACCAGAATATTGCAGAGAATTCCCCGAAAGAAGGCTTCGCTAGCAGACAAGGACAGCTTCCCTTCGGCGATTTTAGCAACGGTTTGCGAAATGGATGACTGATCCAGCACTCCAGAAAGCACCACCATAATCGCGATAATCATCGCCCCGACAAAATTACCTACGTAAACAATGCCCCAGTTTCTCAACAGCAGTGATTTGGTAATGTGTTTGTTCATCAGCGCCATGATCATCAATGCGTTACCGGTAAACAACTCAGCACCACCAACGATAACCAGGATCAAACCGACAGAAAAAGCAATACCCCCCAGAAATCTTGTCGGACCAATACCAAGGGTACTATCGGTTACAACTAAGGTATAGCCAAGCGCGCCAAAAGCGATAAAAGCACCCGCAAGTATTGCCAACATAACCAGTCGAAAGGACGGGACAAAGGCTTTTGCTTTGACTGCGCTCTCTACTCTATGAGCCACTTCCATAGGCGAATAGGCATTGAGATCAAATTCTTGATGTTCTTTACTCACGTCCTGCCCCCACAATTTTATACCATTGAGAACAGAAGCTTAACACGTTGATCGAACTTAAGGCTTAAAAGAAATCATAAAATTCGGCGCAGCGCTGCCCTCATGGTTAAAGAACGATTACAGCAGGCTTTTTAAACCGGTCTCATAATCAGGATAACTAAGCTCTACACCCAATTCACGAATAATCCGCTTGTTATCAACTCTTTTATTATCAAGCCAAAAAGTTCGAGCCATCGGGCTCATATCAGCCTCTTCAAACGAAACCAGAGGAGGGGGATCAATGCCCAAAAGCTTACTTGCAAAGGTCGTTACCCTCCAGGGTTCCTCGGGGGCATTGTCACAAACGTTATAAACCCGACCGGGGTTTGGTTTTTCTACGGAAGCCAAAAGGACGTTCGCAATATCCTCTACATGAATGCGGCTAAATATATGACCGGGCTTTTGAATGCGTTGCTTTACCCGCCCAGACCGTAGTGAATCCAAAGGACTGCGGCCGGGACCGTAAATTCCTGCCAATCGAAAAACATGTACAGGGACCTGTGAACTGACAAAGAAATCCAGCCACCTTTGCTCCGCGAGAGCTCGCTGCTCGCTTCTTGCACTCGAGGGGTTGAGCTCGTCATCTTCACGAACCAACCCACCATCACGATTACCGTAAACCCCGGTGGTCGAAAGGTAGCCCAACCACTTCAGACTATCGCACGCAGCAATATCAGCAGTATGATGATCCAACACCGCGTCCCCTTCCTTTCCCGGAGGGACAGACGTTACAATGTGGGTCACTCCCCTCAAAGCCTGGTTTGGATTAGTAATTGGAGACCCTCTGTCGAAAGGGTAAATCATGAAGCCCTCAGCTTGAAGAGCTTCCATCTTTCCATGGTCTTTTTCCGTATCAGGACGCACTGTGCCTGAAATCGTCCAGCCCAAAGCCTTTAACCTGCGCGCAAAGACCAACGCTGAGTAGCCCAAGCCAAAACAGAAAAGATGATTAGAATTTTGTGACATATATCCCTCGATCTCGAAATTGCCTAATTCCTTATATAGGCTCCGCAGCACAACAAAAAAGCAAAGCTTGCCAAGAACACTTTTTATGGTCCAAATGCCCCTATGATTAAGAAACATCTATTATCTGCCACCCTACTTTCACTTCTAACAGCGGTCAGTATTTCTCATAATGTTGAGGCCGCTGGTAAAAAGAAGCCTATCAATCACGAAGAACAATACACTGCCTGCATTAAGCTGGTAGAACGGCGGCCCGACGCTGCTTTTGAATCTGCTCTTTCCTGGGCTTCTCAAGGTGGAGGTTTCCCAGCGGAACATTGTGCTACTCAAGCACTTTACGCTTTGAAAATATACGATGCTGCAGCAACCCGGCTTGAGAAACTCGCCGATGCGATGAAAACCGACAATACAGAGCTACGTTCTCAGCTCCTTCATCAAGCCGGGCGTGCCTGGTACGACCACGGGGATTTGGAACGTGCATTCGCTGTCCAAAGTACAGCCATAACCCTCTATCCAGATGGCACAGATTACTACATCGACAGAGCAGAAATTCTCGCCGAACTCGGACGCTTTGACGAAGCTTTGATCGATTTAGAAGTAGCTCACAGCCTGGATAACGAGCGTGATGATATCATTACATTGAGGGCAACCGCCAAACGGTACCTTGGGGATGATCTCGGGGCGAAAGCTGACATCGATCTCGCGCTAGAGATGAACCCCGATAATCTCGAAGCACTGCTCGAACGGGGTATCCTCAAACGCTTAAAAGGTGACGATACTGGAGCCAGGGAAGACTGGCTGCGAATCGTTAATATTGCGCTGGGCACACCAGCTGCAGATGCCGCCCAACGCAACCTTGAAAAGCTAGACGTAAAAGTAGAGTAGCCCCACTCAAACATATCTTTTAAAAATCAAGGTCAGCATAATGCTTGGGTGGTGGTACACCCGGAATCATGTCGGTAAGAACCCCGCGCATACACGGGCGTGATTTTACCCGTGCATACCAATCTTTGGCGCCAAGGTGATCTTTCCAAGGAACATCCCCCATATAATCAAGAGATGAGATATGCGACGCTGCCGTGATATCGGCGAGGGAGAAATCATCCCCTGCAAGCCATGTTCGGCGATCGGTTAACCAGGCAATGTAATCCAGATGATAGTGTATATTGGCATGCCCCGCACGAATGGCCTGAGAATTGGGCTCGCCCAAACCAAGAAACCGCTTGAGCATTTTTTCTTCCACAAGATTTGTGGTTACTTCGCGTCTAAATTTATCATCAAACCAAGCAACGATTCGGCGCACTTCAGCTCGTGACAACGGATCCTCCCCTAACAGAGTATTCTCTGGATAGGCCTCTTCCAGATATTCGGAAATTACCTGGGCACCACCGGTAATGCTGGTGCCGTCAGCTTCCACAAGCACGGGCACCTCTCCCGCAGGGTTGAGCTTTAAAAACTCGTCTCGGCGTTCCCAGACTTTTTCTGCATAGAGCTCGCATTCCAGCTTTTTTTCCCGCAATAACATGCGAATTTTTCGGCAGCCAGAATCGAGTGGAAGATGATGAAGTTTTCTCATTACCGCGACTATAACCTTGCTAATCGGGTGAGAAAACCTCGGAAAATACGGATATAAAAAAGAACACAGATCACGAAATAAATTACCAGAACATTTTGTTTTATAAGGAGGATCAGGTTTGCCCTATAATAGTGACCGCATAAAGGTGATATTAACGTTAATTACCTCTTCTCAGATTTATTTGCACAACATTGATACTTCGTCTAACATCTAATGATGAAAGAAGGACCAGATATCGCCCTATTGGGCTCCCTCATTGGCGACCCCGCGCGCTCAAATATGTTGTCTGCCCTGATCAGTGGCAAGGCACTTACGCCAAGTGAGCTTGCAGAAATAGCCAACATCACACTTCAAACAACCAGCGCCCATCTCAAAAAAATGGAAGCTGGCGGGCTAATCCGCCAACGCAAACAAGGGCGTCATCGCTATTTCAACCTTGCTGACGAAGACGTCGCGTCCTTGATTGAAACAATGATGGGACTTGCTGCAAAAAAAGGCCACATCCGAACAAGAACAGGGCCGAAAGCACCAGAACTTAGAAAAGCACGGGTTTGTTATAACCACCTTGCGGGTGAATTTGGCGTACAAATGTACGATAGCCTGATTGCAAGAGGTTACCTTCATGAGAATAATGATGAGGTTACCCTCACAGATGCTGGGCAAGAGTTTATATCAGCGCTCGGTATTGAAGTTGATATTTTAAAAAACTCTCGCCGCCCCCTTTGTAAATCCTGCCTGGACTGGAGTGCGCGCAGAAGCCATCTTGCAGGATCACTTGGTACCGCATTGCTCGACTATATTTATAATAAAGGCTGGGCACGGAGATTGAACGAAGTTCGCGTCGTTGAGTTTTCTAAAAAAGGCGAACTGGAATTTCTGGCTCACTTCCCCCTATAAGATCCTTACTCTACAAAAAAGCAAAAGACCGACTGGACATTTCCTGTGATCTCTCCCCAATTTATAGCTCTTTTTCATCTTTCTAATGATGAAATTGACATTTTTGAAATCAAACGCCTCGGGTTACCGAGCGATAGTGAAAAATCGCTTCTTTTTTACTGGCTTATGATCAGCAAAGGAAACTCACCTGTACGCCTCACATTCGCAAGCATGTCAGAGGAAGGTGAAAATCAGATAAGAGATTTTAAAGAAGGAAAGTTAAGCTTTAACGGCAACGTTGGTTTTTACACCTCAAATAGCGGTGACGAACCCAACAAGCTAATAGTCGTTAATCCTCCAGCTCTCAGCACCCGCCTAATCCAAAGTATAGAAAACTTCCTCCCCTAGAACAGAGAAATAAAAAGGAGCTGGAAAACACCAACTCCTTTTTATTTCGTTTAGGAACTTAGGCCGTTTTCAATTCAGCCTCATTCGTTACAGGGTGCTCTAATAAACCGAGCATCTCTTTAGGAACGACCTGCCAGAAATCACCCTTGATCTGCTGCCAGTCATTTAGAAGGCGCTCGGCATAAATCGACTGAGTTTCAGCCTGGTGCTCTTTTACGAGCTTCAGTACGACCTGCTCCCAGTGATCGGTTTTAATTTGTTGGTAGATCACACTCTCATCATTGATCCGGCTTGGTAACAACCTATTGGGATCATAGATAAAGGCCATACCGCCTGACATACCAGCCGCAAAGTTCATCCCGACATCGCCGAGAATGACTGCGGTACCAGCCGTCATGTACTCACAGCCATTGGAACCGCAACCTTCAACCACAACTTCAGCACCAGAGTTACGCACGGCAAAACGCTCTCCCGCTTGACCCGCAGCAAAGAGTTTTCCAGCAGTCGCTCCGTAGAGCACAGTGTTACCAATGATCGTATTGTGTTGGGTTGAAAGCGTGCTCGACGCCAATGGCCTGACAACGATTTCCCCACCGGACAACCCTTTGCCAACGTAATCATTGGCATCGCCAAAGACTTCCAGCTTCATGCCCTGAACAGCAAAGGCCCCAAGCGATTGTCCCGCAGATCCACGTAAACGCACAGTTATATGGCCGGGCTGCAATTCCTTCATTCCAAAACGGCGGGTAATTTTAGAGGCCAAGCGGGTGCCAACCGCACGATGCGTGTTCCGCACGTTGTACTGCAACTGCATTTTTTCCCCGACTTCAAAGAACTGATGTGCATCCTCAATGATCTGAGCATCCAAGGTATCAGGAACAGCGTTACGGCCTTCCATCGTGCAATAACGTTTAGCATCCCCACTATCAGCAAGAGCAAGCAGTGGGTTGAGATCGAGATCATCAAGGTGAGGTGCACCGCGACTGACCTGTTTCAAAAGATCGGTACGCCCGATAATTTCATTCAGGGTTTTGTAACCAAGTGACGCCAGGATTTCGCGAACCTCTTCCGCAATAAAGCTGAACAGATTTACGACCTTTTCAGCTGTACCTTCAAAGCGAGCGCGAAGATCTTCATCCTGGGTACAAACACCAACCGGACAGGTATTAGAATGACACTGGCGTACCATAATGCAGCCCATGGCAACCAACGAAGCTGTACCAACACCGTATTCTTCAGCACCAAGCATCGCCGCAATTACGATGTCACGGCCTGTTTTTAGCCCACCATCGGTTCTAAGAGTTACGTTATTACGAAGACCATTCAAAGTTAGAACTTGCTGAACTTCGCTCAACCCAATTTCCCAAGGCACGCCAGCAAACTTCAAGGATGTTAGTGGGGAGGCACCGGTTCCTCCGACGTTACCTGAGATGAGGATGACATCTGCTTTTGCCTTGGCCACACCAGCAGCAACTGTCCCGATCCCCGAACGTGCTACCAACTTTACGCAAACTTTTGCAATTGGATTGATCTGTTTAAGATCATAGATCAACTGCGCCAAATCTTCGATAGAATAAATATCGTGATGCGGCGGAGGAGAAATAAGAGTCACACCAGGAGTAGAGTGACGCAGACGTGCAATCAGCTTTGTCACCTTAAACCCAGGAAGCTGTCCACCTTCACCGGGCTTTGCACCCTGCGCGACTTTGATCTCAATCTCACGACATTTATTCAAATATTCAGCCGTCACCCCAAAGCGACCAGAAGCCACCTGCTTAATAGCTGAGTTCTCATTGTCGCCATTGGGGTGAGGCACGTAACGCTCAGGCACTTCACCACCCTCCCCAGAATCGGACTTGGCTCCGATACGGTTCATGGCAATGTTAAGTGTCCCGTGCGCCTCTGGGCTCAATGCTCCAAGCGACATCGCCGGAGTAATGAACCGTTTTCTAAGTGAGGTAATCGATTCTGTATCTTCAACGTCCAGCCCACCTTCAGGATCGCGCTTAAAGTCCAGTAGATCACGTAGACTAATTGGCGGACGCTCATGAAGTCCTTGAGTATATTTTTTAAAGAGCGAATAAGACCCTTTTGAAACTGCCGTTTGCATGGTGTGAATCAACTGCCCTTCCCAGGCATGCTGCTCACCCCCAGCACGATAACGATAGAATCCTCCCACTGGCAGAGCTGTCGAATCTGATTGCCAAGCTTTTTCATGCAGCTCAAGCGCCTTTTCTTCAAGGCCGCTCATACCAATTCCCGATATACGGCTGGGCATTCCTGGGAAAAATTCATCAACCAGTGTTCGTGATAATCCCAGGGCTTCAAAGTTATAACCACCACGATAAGAAGAAATAACAGAAATTCCCATCTTACCCATAATTTTAAGCAAGCCATCATCCACAGCTGTCGTAAAACGCTCCATGCATTCGTCAAAGCTCAAGTCGCCAAACAAATTACGGCGGTGGCGATCTGCGATGGCCTCTTCAGTCAGATAAGCATTTACAGTTGTCGCGCCGACACCGATGAGCACAGCAAAATAATGCACGTCGAGGCACTCAGCACTTCGAACATTGATCGAACAGAATGATCTGAGTTTGTGTTCTACTAGGTGAGTGTGGACTGCGCCTGTTGCCAAAATCATTGGAATAGAAACACGTTCCGCACTTTGTGCTTCATCTGTTAAGACAACATGCTCAAAGCCTTCACGTACGAGCTCTTCTGCTTCCCGTCGTACACGGTGTAGAGCGTTTCGGAGAGCCCCGGGCTTGCCGCTGGCCTCAAATGTACAATCAACAACCCCAACCGAACGCCCCATGTGTTTGGAAAGAGCAACAAACTCAGAATTGGTCAAAACAGGTGAGTCCAATTGCAGGATGGTCACCTGGCCTTCTTCTTCGTCCAGAACATTACCCAGATTACCCAAGCGCGTAATCAACGACATAACCTGTTTTTCACGCAAGCTATCAATTGGCGGGTTCGTTACCTGGCTAAAGTTTTGGCGGAAAAAGTGGTGCATTGGCCGCACGTTATCCGAAAGCACAGCCAACGGCGTATCATCACCCATCGACCCTATGGCCTCTTTGGCGTTCTCAACCATTGGATGGAGAATAAGTTCCATATCCTCAACAGTGAGTCCGAAATCTAATTGGCGACGCCGTAACTCATCACGACTGAGGGGTTCCCGGCTGTATTTATGCTTTTTAACGAGATCATCAATAACCAAGATGTTTTTAAGCCAGTCCCCGTAAGGTTGCTGAGCTGCTAAACGATCTTTCAACTCTTTATCTTTATAAATCCGCCCTTCTTCAAAGTTGACCGCAATCATTTGACCAGGGCCTAATCGGCCATTTTCAACGATCCGGCTGACATCGATATGAACCATACCTGTTTCTGATCCAGCAAACAGCAGACCATCACGTGTGATCGCATAACGCACAGGCCGTAGACCATTACGATCCGTTCCAGCCAAAGCCCAAGGACCAGAGAATCCACAAACCGCCGCCGGGCCATCCCATGGCTCCATTACTGCGTTGCAATAAGCGTAGAGTTCTTTGTGTTCCTGAGGCACTGCGTCGTTTTTACTCCACGATTCCGGCACCAAAAGAGTTTTCGCCATAGGAAGACTACGATCAGACCGGATCATAAGCTCAAACACAGAATCTAACGCTGCAGAATCAGAACTCCCTGGTAAAATAACCGGCTTGAGATCTTCGACATGGGATCCAAACTTCGGATGATCAATGCGACACTCATGGGACTTCATCCAATTTACGTTACCGCGGAGCGTATTGATCTCTCCGTTGTGCGCAATCACCCTAAATGGCTGAGCCAAATGCCAGGTAGGAAAAGTATTGGTCGAAAAACGTTGATGGAAGATTGCAAAGCTGGAAACAAAACGCTCATCCTGAAGGTCTGGATAAAAATCCGCCAATTTTTCAGCGAGAACCATACCCTTGTAGATTATCGAGCGACAACTCAATGAACAGATATAGAAGTCTTTGATAGAATCACGTTCTGTCGCCGCTTCAATCCGACGTCGAATGATATAGAGATCAGTTTCAAAGCGCTCAGCATCAACTCCCTTGCTGTTCGCAATCATAATCTGTTCGATTTCAGGACGGTTCAAGCTTGCCTTTTCACCACAAATAGAGGTGTTGACCGGGACTTGGCGCCAACCATAAATCGAGTATCCAAAATTGAGAATTTCACGTTCAACAATAACTCGACAGCGTTCTTGCGATCCAAAATCCGTTCTTGGCAAAAACACCATACCAATTGCAAGATCTTCTTTTTTCTTTGCGTGGCCAATATGCTCGATGTGCTCACGGAAAAAACCTTTTGGAATCTCGACGTGAATACCACAGCCATCACCCGTTTTCCCATCAGCATCAACGGCTCCACGGTGCCAAACCGCTTTGAGAGCTTCTATGCCAGCCTCAACAACCGAACGCCGAGGCTTACCGTCAACTGCCGCAACGAGACCAACGCCACAGGATGAGTGTTCGTCTTCGGGATTATAGAGACCGTGCTTTTGATAATGCGCAGCCTGCTCTTCCCATTCCTTAATCGGGTTCTTCTTTTCCATGGGTTCTCTCCTTAAGCGGCGGCAGTTTTTCTGCGCTCAATGTATGAATGTATTTGGTCAGCGGCATCGCGAGCATCTTTGATCGCCCAGACAACAAGAGAAGCGCCGCGGACAATATCACCAGCGGCAAAAACACCGTCCAGCGCTGTCATCATCGTCCCGTTATCAATTCTTAACGTGCCATAGCTGCTAACTTCCAGGCCCTGCTCATTAAAGAGTTTAGGTAAATTTTCCGGAGAAAATCCAAGCGCCTTGATGACGATATCTGCAGGTATGGCTTCACGAGAATTTGGCACGATTTGCGGCACTTGCCGTCCTGAAGAGTCTGGCATCCCGAGGTGAACCTTGGATACGAGAACTTCACTGACATTTTCCTTACCAACAAAAGCATCTGGTGCAGACAACCAAACGAATTCAACACCTTCTTCTTCTGCGTTTTGCACCTCACGCTCGGATCCAGGCATATTTTCTTTATCGCGACGATAAAGGCACTTAACTGACTTTGCACCTTGGCGGACGGCAGTACGGACACAGTCCATTGCCGTATCACCACCACCGATCACAACGACGTCCTTACCTTTAGCATCAAGACCTTCGCTCATATGGTCAGAACCAAGGCCGAGATCTCGGCGGTTTGCCTCTGTAAGGTAATATAGCGCGGGTAGAATGTTGCCGAGTTCACTACCTGGAAGTCGAAGGTCACGCGCTTGATAAACACCCGTCGCAACCAAAACGGCATCATGCTTTTCACGCAGTTCAGCAAAAGGAAGCGTACCTCCAATATCCTGTCCTAAATGGAATTCTATCCCAGACTCTTCTAATAATTTTATCCGTCGATCAACAACACCCTTCTCGAGTTTGAAGCCAGGTATTCCATAAGTGAGTAACCCGCCAGCCCGATCATAACGATCATATATATGAACTTGATATCCTCTGCGGCGAAGTTGTTCCCCTGCAGCTAGCCCTCCAGGGCCGGCACCGATAATGGCAACAGATTCAACGCGTTCTTGCATTGGAACCGCAGGTTTCACCCAACCATTTTCCCACGCATTATCAGTAAGGTATTTTTCTACAGCACCGATGGTCACCGTTTCATGGCCGGATTGCTGTATAACACAAGAGCCTTCGCACAACCGATCCTGAGGACAAATTCTCCCACAAATTTCTGGAAAATTATTAGTCGCCTGAGAAAGCTCATAAGCCTCTTCCAAGCGACCATTTGCGGTCAACATCAACCAATCTGGGATGTTATTAGCAAGAGGACAATGGATCTGACAAAAAGGCACCCCACATTGAGAACAACGGCTAGCCTGAATTTGCGCTGCTCCTTCGGTAAAAGAATCGTAGATCTCGCGAAAATCTTCATTCCGCTGCTCTGGAGTGCGTTTTTCAGGCATCTTTCGCTCTTGTCGAACGAATTGCAACATTTTGTCAGACATCATCTCTCTCCTGAACCAGAGTGCCATTTTTTATTATTTTCAATGATTTATGGAATTATCCATACGATGGCATCTAGCAAACTAAAACATAGTAATAATCAATGATGCATATAGGTAACTATATTTGACCTATATGTCAAATTTGCGCATAAAAATTTGCTATTAATTTTTCAATTTTTGGAAATTCCATAAATAATAGTACCAAAATGAGACTATTATTTATTTCAAAAACTCTACACCCCTCCAGGACGAAACCGGGACAAGTAAGTCGGCAATATTACGTCAACATCAACCGGATTTATTCCAAACGCACTGAAATTCAAAGCTTGATTTGATACAACATTATCTTTTCCCAACATCTTGAGTTGATCTCGGGTTAAGGGGGGTTGTGGCAACATCTCTAAAAATAAGGCCTGAATTTTCGCGATCCACATAGGAACTGGCATCAAGAATCTGCGCTGATGCATATGCCCCAACATAAGCTCTAGGCACTCTCGGAAGGACAGCACCCTGGGCCCACCGAGCTCGTAGGTATTTCCACCATACTTATCAGGATCATTAACAGCTTTGAAAATAGCTTCCGCAACATCACGGACATGTACAGGCTGAAACTTTACCTCACCCCCGCCGACCAGCGGCAAAAGCGGGCTAACAGATGACATCCTGGCAAAGCGATTAAAAAAATCATCTTCCGGGCCAAAAACGATGCTGGGGCGAATAATTGTCGCGCCTGAAAAGCCTTTATTCGCAGCTAACTCACCCCCTCCTTTGGTTCGACCGTAAGCAGAGCTTGAATTCACATCTGCGCCGATAGCTGACATCTGGACCAGTGCCGTCGCACCACAATCTGTTGCAGCTTGTGCAATCACCCCCGGCAACTTTGCCTGCAGGCAATCAAAACGTTGCTTTCCACCTTCGAAGAGAATGCCAATAAGATTTACCACAGCTGTGCTCCCCGCTATCATGCGGAAAATTGATCCTGAATCATTGATATCCACAGCCAACGGCACGACCTGACCAACGTCCCCGCAGGAGGATAAAAACTTGGCTTTCTGGGGATCCCTTACAGGAACCCGAACTTGCCACCCGTCTTGTGCCAACATCGAAACAACATAACGGCCAATAAAGCCTGACCCTCCAAATACGGTCACTACCTTGGATAACCCTTTAGCCTGATCAAGCATTTGCTTACTCTCTATATAATTAGGATCAACTTACACATTTATACTCACATAAATATACACCATCAAAAGCAAGAAACTTGACAGAATCTTACCGCTAGCGAGAATGCAGCCATATTAACGATAGATCGACGCTTTGCTGATATGCTCTTAGCGCGAACAACCCATTTCAGGAGTCTCAAGTGAGCGACGTAAAAATCCACCTCCACCAGACAGATTTACCGGACGACATTGATTTCGGGAGCTCCGTTGCGGTAGATTCAGAAACCATGGGGTTGAATTTGTCCCGCGATCGGCTTTGCCTTGTTCAACTCTCAGCAGGAGATGGCGTCTGCCACCTTGTTCAATTCAAAGAGGGTAACTTTGACGCTCCGAACCTTCGGGCTCTGTTCACAAACCAAGATGTCACTAAAATTTTTCACTTCGCTCGTTTTGATCTCGCAGCGATAGAACGTTATCTTGGGGTAACCTGTAATCCAATTTTCTGCACCAAAATCGCTTCAAAACTAATTAGAACTTATACGGATAGACACGGCCTCAAAGAACTCTGCAAGGAGCTCTTGAAAGTCGACATCTCCAAGCAACAGCAATCGTCAGACTGGGGATCTCCCGATCTTTCAGAAGACCAGCTTAAATATGCGGCATCTGACGTTCTTTATCTCCACAAAATGATGAAAATTCTCGAGGAACGCCTGGAGAGAGAAGGCCGAACTGAAATGGCTCAATCCTGCTTCAAGTTCTTACCTTGGCGCGCCAAGCTCGACCTTGCTGGGTGGGACGAAACTGATATTTTTGCCCACTCCTAAAACACTAAAATCTAATGGCTGACCATTAAAGGCAGAGGTCAGCCATTATCTGGACATTTTTTTAGTTCATTGATCATATGATTTTTCGTCACGTTGGTTTTACTTACCAGCGTTTTAAGTGTACCAATTAACTAGACATGCACCTTTGGTGCCAGCCCTATATTTTGCCTTGGATTCAAGTATAACAAATGGCCAATCAAGTTCGTACCATCGAGCCAAACATGACAAAGACAGCTACAGAGACTTCTACCGCTTTGGAAACAGCCCGTCGCGTTTTGGATCTGGAAGCCCAAGGCATTCAAATGTTGAGTAAAGAGCTTGATGGAAATTTCCTTGAAGCTCTGAACTTATTAAAAGACGTTACGGGCCGCGTTATTATTTCCGGCATGGGGAAAAGTGGGCATATAGCCAAGAAAATCGCGGCTTCAATGGCATCGACAGGAACACCCGCCTATTGCGTGCACCCTGGCGAAGCCAGCCACGGCGATCTTGGCATGATCACCAAAAACGATGCTGTTATTGCCATGTCCAACTCTGGCAACACTTCTGAACTTAACGACTTGATTACCTATACCCGTCGCTATGGGATCCCCTTGATCGCGATGACAAGCAAGAAAAAATCAACACTGGCACAATCAGCTGATGTCGCCCTGATTTTACCCTCACTTCCCGAAGCCTGCCCTCATGGACTGGCGCCAACAACATCAACCACGATGTCTCTTGCTCTTGGCGACGCCTTGGCTATTGCCCTCATGGAACAAAAGAATTTTCAGCCCAATGACTTCAAGGTGTTCCATCCTGGGGGCTCACTGGGGAATAAGCTTCTTAAAGTTTCCGACCTCATGCACGATGAGAAGCTCCCGCTTTGTCCTGAGGGAACATCAATGACGGAAACGATCCTTATCATGACCAACCGTGCTTTTGGCTGTATAGGCGTCACAAATGCCCAAGGAGAGCTCGCCGGCATTATTACTGATGGTGATTTACGCCGACACATGGACTCGGATCTATTATCCATGACAGCTGCGGCGGTAATGACAGTGGCCCCCAAAACCACACGTCCCAACGCCTTGGCAGCAGAAGCCCTTGGCCAGATGAATGATGGCTCCATCACCAGCCTTTTTGTTACAGAAGACAGACTGCCGGTGGGAATCGTACACATTCATGACTGCCTGCGTGCTGGTATAGCTTGAGATTGCATAACAGAATGAGCTCTTCACAAAGAACAACAGATAGTATTCCGGGCCTCATCGAAGCAAAGCCTGAAGTACCTACGCCAGTAAAACCACCTAGTTTTTCAGGTGGGAATGCCTACAGCGTCTTTGTGAGCATCGCCAAGGTAACACTTCCATTTTTTGCGATCGTCTTAATTCTTCTCGTCATCGTCTGGCCCCAGCTCGAAAAACAGGTCATTTCTGATAGCACAGAGATTGGAATTAGCATTTTAGAAACGACGACTCCTGACACCCTCAGCGCTTTAAACCCAAGATATCTTGGCCTAGACGATAGTGACCAACCCTTCACAATAATCGCGGACTTGGCTGAACAGTCCAGTGAGCGCGAAAGTGAAATATTTCTTACTTTACCAAAAGCCGACATCACGCTGGAAGACGGAACATGGCTTGCCCTTTCCGCCCAATCAGGCGTCTATGACCGGGATGAAAAATTCCTCAACCTAAATGGCAATGTGAATATATTTCAAGACCAAGGATTTCAGATTGTAACCGAAGAAGCCATGCTTGATGCAAGGTCTGGTTCCGCTTTTGGACAGTTGCCCGTTGAAGGCCATGGGCCAGCAGGAACTATCACATCTGAAGGGTTTGTCATAACTGACCGCGGACTGCGCATTACGTTTACAGGAAAGAGCCAATTGATCATCCTTCCCGGGGCTCAGGAGGCCTTAAAAAAATGACCTGCGAGAAAATGGCCCGTTTAGCATCTACCCTCTTATTAGTAGCTATATTTATGTTCCCCCCTCTCGCCGCTCTTCAGGCTCAAGCCTTGACAGAAGGATTGGGCAGCAGCAACGTCCCCCTTGAAATCAATGCCGACGAAGGTATCGAATGGCGTCGGGATCAAAAGCAATACGTTGCCAGTGGTAATGCCCGTGCGGCTCAAGGTGAACTCGAAGTTTTTGGCAACCAACTTATTGCCCACTACCGAGAAGGTGCTGAAGGTGGTACTGAAATTTACCGCGTTGATGCTGTTGGCGACGTCAAAATCGTCTCCCCTGGCGAAACCGCCTATGGTGATAACGGCGTCTACGATATTGATAAACAAGTCATGGTTCTTACGGGTCAAAATCTCCGCATGGTCAGTGGTGCCGACACCATTACAGCCAGAGACAGTATAGAGTATTGGGAAGAAAAGCAGCTCGCAGTTGCCCGTGGTAACGCCGTAGCTATTCGCGAAGACAAAAGAGTTCACGGCAATACTCTAACCGCACACTTTGTACGCGATGCAGAAAATAAGCTCGAGATAGAGCGCATTGATGCACACGGCGACGTTCGGGTTGCGACGAAGACAGAATATGCCACCGGAGATAACGGCATTTATTTTGTGAAGAAGGAGTTGGCTAACCTCACAGGGAATGTCAAAATAACTCAAGGGGAAAATCAGATGAATGGCGATGAAGCCGAATTCAACCTCGCAACTGGCGTTAGCAAGCTCAAAAGTACTAGTGGCCAGCAAGTTCGTGGATTGATCCTCCCCTCCAGTAAGAAGAAAAAATAAGTAACCCAAATACTAACACCCGAGTAACGCTCAAGCGTTTCAATAGCATAGATTTAAAACGGCAGAGCTGAATGACAAATAAGCAGCAACCAGCGGCAAATCAGGATAAGAAACCAGTACCCTCTCTTATTGCTGATAACCAGGGACTCATGGTCACCAATATTGGTAAGAGTTTCAAAAAACGACCTGTGCTTAGAGCCGTTTCCATGCGCGTACAACGTGGAGAGGTCGTCGGACTGCTTGGCCCTAATGGTGCAGGGAAAACGACAAGTTTTTATATCATTACCGGATTACTTTCCCCTGATTCAGGCTGGGTCACATTAGACAATCAGGATATTACCGACCTGCCTATGTACCGCCGCTCCCGCATGGGTATTGGGTACCTCCCCCAAGAAGCTTCGATTTTTCGAGGCCTGTCCGTCGAAGAGAATATTCGTGGTGTCCTGGAGGTTGTTGAACCCGTTAGAAGCAAAAGAGAAGCCAAACTGGATAGCTTGCTTGCTGAGTTCTCCATCACTCATCTACGCAACACTCCTGCAATAGCACTATCAGGCGGAGAACGTCGCCGCGTTGAGATCGCACGCGCCCTTGCCTCGGACCCAAGTTTTATCCTACTTGATGAGCCTCTTGCGGGAATCGATCCTATTGCTGTTGGAGACATTCGCGATCTTGTTATGCACCTTAAAGATCGCGGCATTGGCGTCTTAATTACAGATCACAATGTACGAGAAACCTTGGATATTGTTGATAGGGCCTATATTATTCACGATGGAATGGTGCTTATGGAAGGCACTCCTGGCGAAATCGTAAATAACGACGATGTGCGTCGTGTTTACCTAGGTGAAAGGTTTAGCCTCTAAGGGTTATACCTATGGCAATATCGCAAAGATTAGAGTTGAGGCAGAGTCAAAGCCTCGTAATGACCCCGCAGTTACAGCAGGCGATAAAACTATTGCAACTGTCGAACATGGATTTGGCTGACTATGTTCAACAAGAAGTGGAACAAAATCCACTGCTGGATAAGGATGATGGCACAGGGAACTCAGCTCAGCCTGAGATTGACACAAGCGATCCTCACTCAGCGACAGAGGCTCCTTCTGAAAGCGAAGCACCACAGCCCGACTCTCTCCAACTTTCCAATGCGGAGACCTTGCCAGATAGTAACCAAGCACCATTAGATACCGAATTCGATAATTATTACGATAGCAGTCCGGATAATCAATGGAATGAAGAAAATACATCTTTTTCCAACTGGGGACCTGGGGGAAATACCCGTTTCGATGATGCGTCTTATTCTCTTGAAAACCGATTAGAAAATACAATTACGCTTCGCGACCATCTCCGTGATCAACTCAATATGGAGGTAACCTCTCCAACAGAGAAACTCATTGGAATTAATCTTATCGACCAGGTGGATGAATCTGGTTACATCAAAGCCAATCTAGAAGAACTAGCAGAACAGCTTGGTTGTCCTATCGATCTGGTCTTGTCCGTCCTCAAAACTCTTCAGGATTTCGATCCCATTGGTATTTGCTCCCGCGACCTTGCAGAATGCCTAGCCATTCAATTAAAAGAAAAAAATCGACTCGATCCTGCCATACAAGCCCTTTTAGACAACTTGGACCTTCTGGCAAAGCGGGACATAAAAGGTCTGCGCTCGGCTTGTGGTGTCGATGACGAAGACATCACCGATATGATCGCAGAAATCAGAGCTCTTAATCCCAGGCCAGCCGCGGCATTTGACACGAGTGATGCTGAAACCTTAATCCCGGAAGTTATCATCAAATCCGACGGCGCAGGGGGATGGCACATCGAACTCAACAGTGACGCCCTTCCAAAGGTACTCATTAACAACAGGTATTATGGCAATATTTCTGACCAGGCCCGAAGCAAAGAAGACAAATCTTATATCTCCGAGCAGTTACAATCCGCCAACTGGCTTATCAAGGCTCTACATCAACGAGCGACGACAGTCTTAAAAGTTGCAACTGAGATTGTACGCCAGCAGGACGGTTTTTTTCAAAAAGGGGTGCAGGCCTTAAAGCCCCTTACATTGAAAGATATTGCCGAAGTAATTGAGATGCACGAATCTACGGTTAGCAGAGTAACGTCGAACAAATACATGGTGACCCCACGGGGGACCTTTGAGATGAAATACTTCTTCACCTCCTCGATTGGTGGTGATGATGGCAACACTCACTCTTCCGAAGCCGTTCGAGATCGCATAAAAAAACTCATCGATGGAGAAGATCCCAAAAAGATCCTTTCAGATGATGCTCTTGTTACAAAACTGAAGGCTGAAGGTATTGATATTGCCCGGCGCACTGTCGCAAAATACCGAGAGGCCCTGGGAATCCCTTCTTCCGTGCAACGGCGTCGAGAAAAGAAGCTTTCTTTGTAATTTTTTCTCTTAACAAAATCGACTCTCTTTAAAAGACTGTGTATACTACAGGTGTCGTTTACTTTAACGAGAGGAAAACATGGTTATACCTACTATCCTTGACTCACGTAGACGACGACACTATGGTGCCGCCCCAGATAGCGGGGCTTGATTGGCACATATGGCCATTACGCTAACCCCCTTAACAATTCAGAGAATTTGTTCACATGCAGCTTTCCGTTAAAGGCAAGCAGCTCGACGTTGGCGACGCGCTGCGCACTCATATCAAAGAAAACCTTTCCGCTACACTGGATAAGTATTTTGGCGATGCAATTGATGTAAATGTCACCTTATCCAAAAATGCGTACCTCTACCGAGCAACGGTAGTTGCGCATGTAGGTAAAAACATACGATTAGAAGCTAATGGTGAAGCAGGCGAACCATATCCTGCATTTGATCTAGCGGCAGAGCGACTGTCTAAGCGGTTGCGACGCCACAAGCGTAGATTGCGCGATGATCATGCCGAAGGTGGTAAAGAAGCGACACATGCTCAGCATTATATTCTATCTGGTGAGCAGGAAAAAGAAGAACAAAGCGAAAGTGACGCTGAAGATAGCCCGTTAATCGTGGCTGAAATGGCAGCTGAAATTCCGACTTTAACAGCAGGTCTTGCCGTTATGCGCATGGATCTCGAAGATCTTCCAGCAATGATGTTTCGCAACAGTAAACACGGGGGATTGAATATGATCTACCGACGTCCTGATGGAAATATCGGCTGGGTAGACCCTTCAAAAAGCCAAAGCACGTAACAGCTAAAGACTTATGTAATGGAATTAACCGACTTAATCGGCCCAAATGCCGTGGCCGCCGATTTGCGCGCTAACAGTAAAAAACAGTTTCTTCAAGAAATTGCAAAGCGTGCTGCAAAAATTACTGGATCCGAAGAACGGGATATCTTTGATGTTCTGATTGAACGAGAAAAACTTGGAACAACCGGAATAGGACAAGGCATTGCTATTCCACACGGTAAACTTCCTAATCTCGACAGACTTTATGGGTTCTTCTTTAAATTAGAACGCCCTATAAATTTCGATTCCATTGATGAGCAGCCTGTTGATTTGATCTGCTTGTTACTTGCACCTGAAACGGCTGGGGCAGACCACCTCAAAGCTCTCGCACGTGTTTCGCGCTTCCTACGGAATGCTTCAACATGTGAAAAGCTAAGGGGCACTGAAAGTGACGACGGAATTTACGCACTCTTGAGTGCAACGACGACAAGTCACGCCGCTTAAGTCAATTTAGGTTAGTTCCATACAAAAACAAAAGGCTCCCAAAAGGGGGCCTTTTTTAAACTCTATAACCAAAGACTTATACCTTAGAAGTTATCTAGTGAACACTTAACGGCTCAAGGTCTTGCTGGCGCACAGCAGCGAAAGCGACATCGCGATCTCCAACGACCGTAATTTCGGTCCCATCGGCTGCAAAAATACCAAAGCAAGCATCGCCCTCGACATCAACAGGCTTCACATAGGCTACAACTTCCAGACCCAATGCTGTCATATCCTGATCGGTCATTAATTCTGAAATAACTTGCTTTATCATCATAATTTTTTTCCAACTTTGGCACCGATATTTTAAAAGTTTATCAGTCAGCCACTTAGCTACCATAATTTCTTATTCTTAAAGAACCATCAATCAGAATAGTTTCTTTTTGGGTTTTATCTCACTTTTCTTCAATAACAGTCGCTTTGGGTTCATTTTTACTGGTTTGGATCTCAATACTACGAACCGAAACGTTCTGCAAAGGCTGCTCAAGCTCTACATGCAATAGTCCATTATCCAGATTCGCATTAAGGACCTCTATCCCCTCCGCAAGTACAAATGCCCGCCGAAATTGTCGGGTCGCTATCCCGCGATGAAGAAATTCCTTGTCGTCGTCTGACTTAGCCTTGCCACGAATGACCAGTTGATTGTTTTCAATTTGAACCTGCATATCTTCAGGTGAGAAACCCGCCACGGCTAATGTTATTCGAATTTTATTTTCACTAACCTTTTCCACATTATAGGGTGGATAGCCATCAGAAGCCGTCTTTGAAATCATATCGACGGCTTGCTCGAACTGTTCAAAACCTAACATTAGAGGACTATTAAATAGAGACAATCTTGACACCAATACCTCCTCGATAGAGCAAGGCTCATTTCTTACATTGGCTCCATAAAGGCAGCCACTTGATTATTCGTGATCTGAAAACCAGCATCACAGCTTCTGTTTCAATTTGGGGTCTCATTGGCCTTTGGTCAAGATCCAGTTCTAATTGAAATCAATATTCTAACGATCATAAAATATTAACGCCCACTAATGGGGGTACGTCCCTCAAACTAACTACCCTAGATTTAATTTCTTTTCGAATCACTCCCAATTGTGTATACATAGTTACGCACAACACTACATCTTGTGGACAACTCTGTGGATAAGTTGATGAAAACTTCAATTTCGGTTACCTCAAGCCCCTATTTAACAAAGCCCTTGCGCTCTATTGAGCAAGTTCAAGCGGATCAAGAAGAAAAAAAACATCGACTTGAGGCAGAGAAAACCACTCGGCGCAAGAGATCATCATCAAATTTGAAAGAAAATTCTCACTAAAAATATAGGAATTTAGTCTTTAACGACAGTTAAGTCCGTCGGAAACCTCAATGTAATCGCCGTCCCCAACCCTGGCTCACTCGTAATCAATAATTCTCCCCCCAAAGCTTCGACAGATTTTTTAGAAACAGGCAATCCAAGCCCGGTACCTCGAACATGGGTATGCGCTTGCGCTTCTTTGACTTGAGCATAAGGAGTTAAAGCAAGGGCCAGTTCTTCGGCAGACATTCCGATACCGTTGTCTCGGATAATCATCAGGATCGCGCCATCCTTCACATCAAACTGACCTTCGACACTAACCCTGCCGCCTCGACGGGTGAATTTGATCGCATTCGTCACCAGGTTTGTTAAGACTTGTTTGAAACGTCGCTCATCCGTTTTAAGGCCAGGAAAGTTATCAGCAATATTGACAGAGAGTTCAATTCCTGATTCTTCTGCAAGCAAGGACATCATCTTCATCGTGTCATTAACAGCATCCAGAACCGAAATTTCTGTTATTTTCAGGCTATTTTCTTCTGAATCAGCTTTCGCCAGATCAAGAACATCATTTACGATCCCTAACAGATGCTTACTGGCGTTATGGATATCGCCGACATATCCAAGATATTTTTCATGCCCTAGCGCCCCCAAACGTTCTTGTTTCATAATCTCAGAAAACCCAAGAATAGCATTTAAGGGAGTGCGCAATTCATGGCTCATATCAGCAATAATGTTATTATTCTCGCGCGCTTGTGACAGTAGGTTCGGGTTTTGGTTTAAAATTTTTCTCTCGGCTTGCTTCAATAAAACCAGAGCTAAATCAGCCTTTTGAGTTTTCTTTGCTATCTCATTTTCTAGCTGCTCACGTTCAAGAAACCAAGCACGGCGGTCATGAGCTATTTTCAGCAAAGAAGAACAGCACAGGCTCAGCCTATTCAAATCCCGGGGAAACGAAATGATATCATCAAAAAGAGCAATGCTCTCTTCATCAAATATCTCGTTATCTTTGTTCTCAACACATATTACAGGGCAAGCATCTTGTAGTGGTAAGCGCCGCAACTGAACCAGAACATTTTTCAGGTTATCATTTAGAGAACCAGCATCAAAAAACAGCAGCTCAGGCTTTAAATTTTCTGAAAAATCACATTCAGCTGAGCTTGTTATATTGGAGAAACCAACATCGTGTAAGCATGTCACAAAATCAGATAGGAAGCTCTCATCATCACTTACGACGACGATACGCGCTAATTTAGTTTCTTGAGTAATTAACAAAGGGAACCTGAACCACCACAAAATACCGACGACCAATTTAGCTGGGCGTCTCCACAACCAAGGCACAAGAGTATCGTATGAGGGTTATAAAATTGTTAAATATCAGTGGCTTTTTATCTAATTTACTGCAGCAAAGTTGCTTTCAATTTATCCTTTTATTCCAAGGCATAAAGCTCAAAATTCGCGCCATCCCACAAAACCCAGAAACCCCCGCGAAAAGTAATCCTGCCCCAACAAAACCAGATATTAGGATATAATTTGGACTGATGAACAATCCTAAAATCACCCCGAGGACAACAAGGCTCCCTGCGATAATTTGAACTTGCCGCATGAGATCTATTGGAGCTTTGGTCGATTTTATTGTTGTTAGCCCCTTTGCTTTCCAAGCCATGATTCCTCCCTCAAGAATCATAATCTCTTTAAAAGGCTGCCTTTTAAGCAGGTCGGTTGCTTGCGATGTCCTATGCCCCCCTCGGCAATAAAAAACAACAATCTTGGCACGTTCTGCATAAAAATTATGATTTTCAAATTCTTCAATTGGAATGTTTTTCGAGCTTGCTAAACACTCGTTCTGGTGTTCACGAGCGCTTCGGATATCGACCAAAATCAAATCATCACTTTTCATGCGTTCCAGGAGATCGGTCGATGAGATCTTTTTTATTTGTTCTACCATTGTTTAATTCCTATCCCGTCATACAAAAGAGAGACCTTATTGTTGGGGACAATAAGTATCGTAAAGCACTTGTAATATTTTGACTGCAGACGGGTTAGCCACTGCGTAGAAGACACTCTGACCTTCACGCCTGGATACCACGAGGCCTTCTTTTTTTAGAAGCGATAACTGCTGAGAAATCATTGCCTGCGCAATTCCCAACTGTTCTACTAAGGACCCAACCGATTTTTCACCCTCAACGAGCTGACACAAAATCATGAGCCTTCGCTCATTTGCCAAAGCCCTTAGTAGTGCGCTTGCTTTACCTACAGAGGCTTCCATATCATTAATATTCATAATATGAGATATATCAATGTTGCTATATTAATGTCAACTGCTATGATACCATTCACAAACTCATATTCTGGAGGCAAGTATGCAGGCTCAAGTTGAAGCGTTCTTTCATACAGCCAGTAACACAATTTCCTATTTGGTTTGGGATCCCCAGACAAAACACGGCGCCATAATAGATTCTGTTTTAGATTTTGATGCCAGTTCCGGACGAACTTCAACCACGAGTGCCGAAGCCATCGTGCTACGCTTTCGAGAGCTCGGGCTCAGTTGTCAATGGGTCCTCGAAACACATGTCCATGCAGATCATCTAAGCGCTGCCCCCTTCATAAAACATGAACTTGGCGGAACGACTGCGGTTGGGGATCACACTCCAGAAATACAACGTACATTTAAAACCATCTACAACGCGGAGCCGTCATTTAAAACGGACGGCCAGCAATTTGATCATTTGTTTTCTGACAATGAAGAATTTTCGTTAGGAACGATTCCTTGCCACGTGTTTCACACCCCGGGCCACACCCCTGCTTGCTTGACTTATTTAATCGAGGATATGGCCTTTGTTGGCGATACGCTTTTCATGCCTGACTTTGGCACCGCCCGCGCTGATTTTCCAGGAGGTGACGCAGGTCAGCTTTATGATTCTATCCATAAAATTTTGGACCTACCAGAAAACACACGCCTTTTCACATGCCATGACTACGCCCCTAACGGTCGACAAATTGCCTGGGAAACAACCGTAAAAGAACAAAGAGAGAAAAATCTTCATGCCCATGATGGCATAACCAGAGAAGAGTTTGTTAAAATGCGTACCGAGCGCGACAAACAACTTGCCATGCCCGCCCTCTTAATCCCCTCCATTCAAGTCAACATGCGTGCAGGCTCACTCCCTCCAGCAGAGGATGATGGAGAACATTACCTGAAGATCCCTATCAACAAGTTATAAAAAAGGCAGCCACTTAGACTGCCTCTTTAGATATCAATATAGCCCAGAAAAATTAGGCGATTGGATCAGGTTTTTCATGCTGACCCACGGTAGCGATACGCAGGTTATTGGTTGAACCCGGCGTTCCAAAAGGAACACCTGCGGTAATAACGATTTGATCTCCGTTCTCACAGAAACCTTCACGCCGCGCAATACGGGTGGATTTCCCCACCATTTCACCAAAACTTTTGACATCACGAGTGTTTACAGAGTGCACCCCCCAAATTAAGGCCATCTTACGGGCAACACGCAGGTCGGGCGTCAAACCCAACAACGGTGTATTGGGACGACCCCGTGCAGCACGAAAAGCAGTACTTCCTGTAGTCGTAAAGCTCACAATCGCTTTAGCCCCGATAAGATCTGCAACATGTCGGGCAGCATCGCTGATAGCATCGGCCTCAGTTGGATTTGGTGCCAATTCATCGGCATGAACCAATTTAAGATAGAGCGGATCCTGCTCAATTGTTTCAATAATACGGTTCATCATGGCAACAGCTTCAAGTGGGTAAGCACCACTTGCTGATTCAGCCGAAAGCATCACTGCATCCGCACCATCATATACCGCTGTCGCAACGTCAGAAGCTTCAGCTCTTGTGGGTGTTGGGGCTGAAACCATTGTTTCCAGCATCTGGGTAGCAACAACAACCGGCTTACCATATTCACGACAGATCCGAATGATACGCTTTTGAAGCACAGGTACATTCTCAGGCGGAAGCTCAACCCCCAAATCACCACGGGCAACCATAACAGCATCGGTCAACTCGACAATTTCTTCTAACTGCTCAATAGCTGAAGGCTTTTCAAGCTTGGCCATAACGCCAGCGCGTCCCTTGACCAAACGCTTTGCCTCTATGATGTCTTCAGGCCGCTGAACGAATGAAAGCGCACACCAGTCGCATCCGAGCTCCAAACCGAACTCCATATCCAGCAGGTCTTTTTCAGTCAGCGCTGAAAGCGGAAGAATAACTCCAGGGACATTTACCCCCTTATTATTAGACAAGACACCGCCGACGATTACTTCGGTCGTCGCTTCGATGTCCGTAACAGCCGTCACCCGTAGGCAAATACGGCCATCATCGAGCAAAAGGTCTGTGCCAGGCTCAATGGCCTGAAAGATTTCTTTGTGCGGTAAAGTCGCCCTAGTCGTGTCACCAAGCTCGTCTTTCATGTCCAAACGAAACGTGCTGCCATTGACCAATTCAGCAGAATTATTGACAAAACGTCCGACACGTAACTTTGGTCCCTGAAGGTCCATAAGCACTGCAATTGGACGACCGACCTCTTTTTCCACTTCGCGAATAAGATCATAACGCACTTTATGATCTTCATGGGTTCCATGACTGAAATTCAGGCGGAAAGTATCAACACCAGCTTCAAAAAGAGCCGCAATGGTCTCTTTTTCAGAACTCGCTGGGCCGAGGGTCGCAACAATCTTACAAAGGCGCTTACGCTTCATTCCTGAAACCTTTTCATTTTATTTCATTACAGGACGATAACCTGCATTAAATGTCATAGCATTTTTCTGTTACAAATGCTTGGCTTAACGACGACAGTTTTGTCGCAATGTGCGAAACCCTTAAACACAGAAACGGCACGCTTACCCGTGCCGATTAATTATCAAAAAATTTACTGCAAAAAAAAGATCAGGAGGAGGCCCTCTACCTCCTCCTGATCAAGTAGACCTAGAGGCTAAGCCCCAGGGCGACAGCAGTGTCAACCATACGGTTGGAGAACCCCCACTCATTGTCATACCAGCTCAAAACCCGAACCAGACGATCCCCAACAAGTTGGGTTTGCGTCAAATCAAAGGTCGAACTCGCAGGTGAGTGGTTAAAATCAATAGAAACCAGCGGCTCATCGTTCACATCCAGAACCCCTTTAAGAGGTCCCGCAGCAGCGGCCTGCATGGCTTCGTTTATTTCTTCAGCAGTTGTTTTACGTCCTGCCGTAAAGACGAGATCGATAAGGGAAACATTGGCTGTTGGGACGCGAACGGCGGTCCCATCCAATTTCCCAGCCAGCTCAGGCAGAACCAAACCAACGGCACGGGCAGCACCCGTTGAGGTTGGGATCATTGAAAGCGCGGCAGCTCTGGCACGGCGCATGTCTGAATGCATGGTATCAACTGTATTTTGATCACCGGTATAGGCGTGAACAGTGGTCACAAAGCCTTCTTCCAAACCAACGAGTTGATTGAGAACGTGCGCAACCGGTGCCAGGCAGTTTGTCGTGCAAGAAGCGTTTGAAACAATCTTGTGCTCAGGCGCGATCTTGTCATGGTTAACACCATAGACAACGGTGAGATCAGAATTATTTCCTGGCGCAGAGATCAATACTTTCTTGGCACCAGCCTCTAGATGTAGAGATGCTTTTTCCCTGCTAGTAAAGAGACCTGTACACTCCAAAGCCACATCAATGTTTAGTTCGCCCCAAGGGAGGTCAGCAGGATTACGCTCAGACAAAGCGGCTATACGTTTGCCTTCGATAATCAACGCTCCGTCATCGGCCTTGATGTTCTTGCGCAGAGTTCCGTGAACAGAATCATATTTTAAAAGATGTGCATTCGCCTGAGCAGATGCCAGGTCATTAATGGCAACAACCTCAATATCATCCCGTCCAGATTCGATGATGGCACGGAGAACAAGTCGGCCTATCCGACCAAAACCATTAATTGCTACACGAACCGCCATAATCTGCTCCTCAGGGAATAAGTAAGTATTCTTAGCTTCAATAAATGTTCATTTTCGAACATAAACGCAAGCGTTATTTTTCTAAAGTGAAAACTTTGTGACATCTAAATTATGCCAAAATGGGTATCGTTCAAGATTTAGAAGCAAGCTGTTACCCGCATAATATATTGATTTAATTACAGTTATTTACGAACAAGTATTCCCATTTGCGTTACTCACAAAGAGTTTCCTGCAAAATTTATAAATGAAATTAAATTGAATTATGAATGTTCAAATACATTGAAATCGAAAGAATCGCTTTCCTTAGCAAAGAACTTCAATATCCAAAGACTGGATGATCGATAAAAGAGGCTCTGTCGGCATACTATCTGTAACCAACGTATCTATTTGAGAAAGATGACCGAGGCGAACCAAGGCATTCCGGCCATACTTACTACTATCTGCAACCAAAAGAGTATGGCGGGCATTTTCAATAATAGTTTGCGAAACCCTCACACCACCATAGTCATAATCAAGCAGACTTCCGTCCTCATCAATACCACCGACGGCAATAACGCCGTAATCCGCGCGGAATTGCCGGAAAAAGTCGATTGTCGCTTCCCCGATAATACTTCGATCCAGGCTCCGAACAACACCGCCCGCGACAATGATTTCAAAACTGGGGTTCGGGCTCATAATGTGCGCAACACTGAGGCTGTTTGTTATAACCCGCAAACCCGTGTGCCCCATCAAAGCCTGGGCAACGCTTTCGTTGGTCGTCCCCATATTGATAAATATTGAGGCATTATTCGGGATCTCTTTGGCGACCAGCTGCGCAATGCCTTCTTTTTCTTGGGCATTGATCCCCTGACGTTGCGTGTAATCGAGGTTAAGAACTGAGGAACTGAAACTCGCACCACCATGAAACCGATTTAAGAACTTGGTGTCACAAAGCTCGTTGATATCCCTTCGTATCGTTTGTGTTGTAACAGAGAAGTCTTGCGCCAATGTTTCAATAGAAACAAAGCCCTGATCTTTTGCTAATTCAAGTATCTGCCGCTGACGACGACTTAAACTATCCAAATTCATGTAAACTTCCCTTTCAACACACCCTTTAACCGATTTCTCGGCAATTTGACCTCGCTTTTACATGAACGCCTTAACGAAAGGAAGCCATGTTCACTTTACTTTCATAAACGAACATACGAAAGTAAAGGCGAAAATCCAAGGGGAGCACATAAGGAATCCGGCATGAGTGATAAAAAATATATTCTTTCTATTGATCAAGGCACGACAAGTAGCCGGGCAATCGTCTTTGACACTCAAGGCTCAAGCCTTGCAAAGTCTCAAGAAGAGTTCCCCCAGATTTTCCCCAATGACGGCTGGGTAGAACATGATCCAGAAACCATCTGGTCCTCAACCCTAAACGTGTGCTCCACCGCCTTAAAAGATGCCCAAAATCAAGGCATTAGCGTTTCCACTATCGGCATCACTAATCAACGCGAAACCACCATAGTTTGGGACAGAACAACGGGAGATCCCATCTACAATGCTATTGTGTGGCAAGACCGTCGAACCGCTGATCTTTGCGCCAAATTAAAAGGTGACGGTTTAGAAAATATGGTCACAGCCAAAACCGGACTTTTACTCGACCCTTATTTTTCTGCGACCAAGATTGCCTGGATTCTCGACAATGTTGATGGCGCTCGTGCCAAGGCAGAACGAGGTGAGCTTGCATTTGGCACTGTAGATTCGTTCCTGCTCTGGCGTTTAACGGGCGGCAAAGAGCATGCAACGGACGTCACCAATGCATCACGCACCATGATCTTTGATATTCACAATTTGATCTGGGATCAAGACCTTCTCAAACTCTTCAATATCCCTGTATCAATGCTTCCCGAAGTAAAAGAATGCGCCGCTGATTTCGGTCTGACCGACCCTGCCTTATTTGGAACAGCAATCCCGGTACAGGGCATAGCCGGTGATCAACAAGCCGCAAGTTTCGGACAAACTTGCTTTGAACCTGGCGATATAAAAAGCACTTACGGTACGGGCTGTTTTGTCCTCCTCAACACTGGGGAAATCCCCCTTAGCTCTAAAAACCGCCTTTTAACGACTATTGGGTATCGCATAAACGGTAAAACATCCTATGCCATCGAGGGCGCGATCTTTGTCTCTGGCGCTGCAGTTCAATGGCTGCGAGATGGCCTCAAGATCATCCAATCGGCAAACGAGACAGAAGCTTTAGCCAGAAGCATTTCCGATAATAAAGGTGTTTATCTTGTTCCAGCCTTCACGGGGCTCGGCGCACCTTATTGGGATCCACACGCCCGTGGCTCCATATACGGGCTTACCCGTGACAGCGGGCCTGCGGAAATCGTTCGCGCCACCCTCGAAGCCGTATGTTATCAAACCCGCGATCTATTCGAGGCAATGGCCGACGATGGCATGACCCCGAACGCCCTGCGCGTCGATGGTGGCATGGTAGCTAACGATTGGGTTATGCAGTTCCTGTCCGATACTTTAGGCCTTCAAGTAAATCGCCCGGCTGTTGCCGAGACAACCGCTTTAGGGGCCGCTTATTTGGCAGGCTTACAGCATGGGATTTATTCTTCACTTGATGACATCAAACAAAATTGGGCTCTAGATCGTCGATTTGAACCAGAGATGGCAGATGAAACCCGAACAAAAAATCTCCAAGGATGGGAACTTGCCATCAAGCGGACGTGCTATCAATAAATAAAAACCCTCCAAACCATCAAAGACAAAAGGCCCTGTCCGTTGACAGGGCCTTTTGCATATTGTTCAGAAAAATTTATAGCTAACTATTTTTGCGCCCAGGAACCGCTCTCATTGAGAAACCATGTCCCTGCGGGTGCTTTACTCATAATCTGTTTGGCATAAACCTTCCCAACGTCTTGGGCAGAGACGCCTTCTTTGCTGGCTCGCTCTTGATAAATTTTTGAACGTTGCGCATTCACGGATGAGACAAAATCTGACGCGGAACCATCTCTGGCTACAGCAAGTCCGTCGTATCTTTCACCAACGGCTCCTGAACGTCTCAAACTATCAAGGTCAGCCGACCATGCAGAAGGAACTACAGACAAGACAGCGATTGCGACAAACAGAACTCTTAACATTTTCATGCTTTGTAGAACCATTGTTTCAATTTCCTCCACCGACTACCTAAAAGAGAGTCGGGTTATTGTTAATATCGTCTTTAGCCTGATCTTCCAGACGCACACGTACTTCGGCATCCAGTTTAATATTCAGGTTAATGGTAATTGGCTCTTGAGGCGCTTCGACCTTAACGGTCGGCGCACAAGCCTGAAGGCCAAATGTTATAGCTGCCAATATCAAAAGACGTCGGCACATAGTATCGCTCAGAAGGCCAACCAAGGCGCTATCCTTTTGTAAAAGTCATTTAATTCAAGATAAGAATAGCCGCCAAAATAAGGCAAGGGAAAGGCACAATTGGTTCACCCCATATATTCAACGATCTGGGGTTCAAAATATTTTATGTATCAACGTTTTTTTAGGAATCCAGAAACCAAGCCTTTTGAAATCTTTTGTCCCTGTAAAAGAACCTCAAGTAAGGGTTCAATACGCGTCTCGAGGTTAATATTAAGCCGGAAGGGGTGCCCCTCTAAGACATCTTTATTGGCGCCACTTATACCCAATTTGACCTGAGCCGCTCCATTCAGGGGCTTTTCTATATCAAGGGCCAATTCAGTATAGTGAAAATTTTGAAGAGCTTTGATCAATAACTCAACCTGTTCTCCTCCAGAGGCTAAAGCATCTGCAACGACCTGAGATCTGATTTGCAAAACTCCAGGGCCATCCGTGGATAGATGTCCGCCCTTGATAACCACCTGCTCTCCCTCAAGCCTTATTGGTATCTGACCGGAAAGCAACCCCGTCCCGCTTAGATCATCCCGGCCAATCAAGGCAAAAAGCTCTTTCACATCCAACTTATTAACTTGAACTTCAAGGCTCTGCTTTTCTTCAAGGACCTGGAATATACCTGGCTTTAGATAAACCTGCCCGCCCGCTACATTTAGCCCGGCGTTACGAAGGTCCACAACCGGCTGCCCTTGCTCTAAATAAGCCCCAAAAAGCAATTCAATATCCGTAAGAGGAACACCTGCATCAAGTTCTGTTATTTTCAAACTTTGGCCTGGCGGTAAACTTGGCTCGGTTATGCCCTGAAAGAAAAATCGGCCTTCAAGGCCACGGACTGGCAAATCGCTGATTAATGCCTCGTCAATATCAAGGTTGATATAACCGTGACCATCGGGCTTCCCATTTTTCAATGCAATTTCGGCATGCCCAGAAAATGTTCCACTTTGAACCTTCACATCAGACAACACAGGGGAAAAGGTTGCAGGTTGAATCCCGCCTTCTGTAAAAAGTAACTTTGGGATAACAACATCAAATGCTCCATCAAGAGAGCTCGGTGTTATCTGCCCTTCTACGGCAAGTAGAGTAGCCCCTTCTAAAAGGCCTGCTTCTACCTGCAACTTAACCTTCTGAAGGCTTCCCTTAACCTCCGCAGAAAATTGTCCCTCAGGTAAAGCCAAGGCTTCGTCTTCTGATTTAACCTGGCCACGTACCCTGGCTTCAAAAGGGGTTTTTGATATATCATCCGGCAACCCCAGTGGCGTAAATGGTGTTGTAAACACAGACGTTAACTTGCCAATTTTAAGCTTCAAATCTGGTGCAAGGGCCTCATTTATTGTGGATTTAACGCGCCACACATTATCACTGCCCCCAGTTAATCCGGCCTCTAGTCTCGCAAATGAAATTTTTTGTTTTGCTTCAATAAGATTCACTTTAAGGGTTTCAACAGAAGCCTTTGCATTCATCTCTTTCAATGTGACCCTATCATTGGCAAGAGAAGGCAGTACCAGTGTACTATCAAAACGTTGCACACTGATAGAAACAGGACTTGTCGCTTCTAACTTCCCAGGAAGGAATAAAGACGACACTAAGATATTGCCGTGCCCTTCTGCTACAGACAGCACATTCTCATTCAGTTGATATTTCCCCTCAAACCCACGACTTGAAGCTTTAACATATTTCTTTGATCCATCTCCTTGCTGCGGAACTATGAGTCCCTTAAAGGTACTCTTCCAATCACCGTTCCAACCCTCTAAATTATTGTACAGAGCCCCGACTTGAAAGCTGATTTCAGCAGCCTTGATTTGAGGTAAGGCAATATTAGAAGCAACCAGTTCAAGTTCTCCCTTGGTGCCGCTAAGAAGGCCTAACCCTTGATCAACATGCCCAGAGACGGCACCGTTGTAATTCAGCTCAAAACCCGTCTGCCCCTTAGCTCTTCCACTGACTTCCCCTGTATAGGGATGTTCATCCATTAGCCGAAATGAAAGCTTGGTTCCCTCTTTCAAAACTTCTCCCGAAATTTGATTTCCTAATAAATCATGGATTTCGGGTGGAAGAGATTGATCGGCTTCTAAACCAACAACTGAATAAACGGCATCTTGGTACAGTCTAAGGCGTGTTTCCTCCCCCTTTTGCTTGATATTTAAGGGGATATTACTCTCTATTGATACGCCAGTATGAAGAAGGATTCGAGTTTGTGTATCAACCGACAAATCTGCGGTAGCCGTGTTCAATCCAGTTAAAAGAGGCCCGACAGCTAATCGCCACCTTTCTGGCACAGGGCCAGAAACGCGGACTTCCCCCACTCCGTCTAATTTAATCTCTCCGTTGATGGTTTTTACTGCAGGCGCATTTTTGCCTAAAAAAGCAACAGGCAAGCTTCCTGTAATATTGCCAAAAACATTCCAATTCAGCCCTGGATCATCCAAAAATAACGATGCCGCGCCTTCACCCTCAAACCCAATTTCCTGCCAATTTATATCCCAATCAAGCTGCAGATCCGAAGACGAAAATATCATGCTCAAAGAAAACCCTTCAGGTTCGCTATCGCCAAGTTTCCCACCCTCAAAGCTGATCCACCCTTGAATGTTATCTTCCGAAGTTCCTATCGCCTCTGCGGCCAGAGGAAGGTGAATTAATCCAGGTTCGGCAGTAATGTTCAGCTCGCTATTGGTTAAATGAACCTCTGGCTGAAAAGGTAACGTTGGCATCGCGCTAGCTTCACCGTCCCCTTCACCTGAGAGCAATACATCCAAGGAACCAAGCAAGGGCTTCTTTCCCGTAATATCAAGTGACAGCTTAAGCCTATCGATGTTGACCTCAAGAGCGCCCCCACGCCACAGTTCAACAAGGTCGAAATTTAGCTGTAAGCTACCCAACGAAAACTCGGCGGCTTCTCCTGCAGCGAGCTTTTCTAGGCTTATTTTGTTGTAAGAAATATCTACGACTTGGGCTTTGAAATGCGGAATCTTTGCCTGTTGAGCCGCTTGTTCGAGAAAATATTGAGCAATTGAAATTCGGTAAACGGCCAACAGTCCGCCCGCGAGGATCAAAATGAATCCAAGCCCTAGAATAATCTTGCTAATTTTTCGCCAGTAATTTTTTTTAGAACCCATTTCGCTACACTAGCACAAGCAAGGTGCCTGAAAAGACCCCAAGTAACAGCCTGTTTAATGAAGCATATTTTTATCATCCTGGGGCCAGGACTTTGAAACAATAACTTACTTATTTTGCTTCAATTCGGAACACACAAGTTGTTGTACTTTTCCAACAAAAGTACCAATCTATTATATATACAGGTATTTATGGGCAATCGATCATAAGACCGACAAATAGTTGCTTAATGCAAAAGATACAACGCGCGAAGAAAGTGTAACTAATGACCCAACGGATCACTGTCCTTATCAATGCCATCAAGGATCAGGCCCTAAATATCCGCACATACGAGCTTGTTAGCCCCAGTGGGGAACCATTGCCATCCTTTACGGCAGGATCGCACGTTGATGTCTTTCTTTCGAACGGATTGGTGAGACAATACTCTTTGTCGAATGCCCCAAATGAACAATTACGCTACGTCATAGGTGTTCAAAAAGACGAGAATAGTCGTGGGGGGTCCATTTATCTTCATGATACCTTTAAAGTTGGTGATCAGGTCGAGATTTCTATTCCTCGAAATCATTTTGAACTCGATGAAAGTGCTCAGAGGTATAAACTCATCGGCGGCGGCATTGGCATTACGCCAATTTTATCCATGGCGAGACGGCTAAAAGCATTAGGGAAACCTTTTCAACTTTATTATGCCTGTCGAAACGAAGACCGTGCGGCCTTCATGGAAGAGCTGAAATCAAGTGAACTTTCCAGCCATGTGATCTTTTCTTTCGATGACGTTCATGGCCCTCTGAAAACGCAGTCCTTGTTTAGCCGAGTTGATCCCGGTGTTCAGATATACTGTTGCGGCCCCGGTGGCCTTATGGATGCGGTAAAAGAAGCGACGCATGCATGGCCCGTCGACACTGTTCGATTTGAGCATTTTGCAGCAGACGACAGTACGGGACCGAGAGAAGACGATGACAGTTTTGAAGTTGTCATACAGAGCACGGGAAAAGTACTACAAGTACCCGCAGACAAAAGTATTCTCACTGTACTCGAAGAAAACGGAATTTTCGTCGACCACGCTTGTTGCGAAGGAATTTGTGGCACTTGTGAAACGGGCCTAATAGAAGGGGACGTTGATCATAGGGACATGATTTTGACCGAAGACGAAAAAAGTGAGAACCAAGTACTAATGGTCTGCTGTTCAAGGGCAAAGAGTGGCCGCCTTACACTCGACTTGTAAACTTTATTTACTACTCATTTTTCTTGGATCTACCTGTATAAAAACGATTATTTTCATATAGGTAGTAACCCGAGGTAGTCAGATGGGAAAATCTGACTTAGTATAACCAAAGATTAATGTACAATTATGTTTACAAGACCCAAATTGGGTAGGGGGAAATATGTCCTATATCAAGCTAGCCCTAGCGGCGCTTTTCATTTCAGCACTTACAGCCTGTTCACCAGAAGTTGGTAGCCAAGAATGGTGTGACGGCTTGAAAGAAAAACCTAAAGGTGATTGGTCTGCCAACGAAGCTACTGACTTCGCGAAACACTGTATCCTTTAGTAGGTGTTGAATATGAGTGACGGGCTGGATTTAGAGCTTCGAGATTTTGTTGCTAAGACCGAGAGTTTTTCAACACCTGAGACAATTGAGCTTGAAGACATCAGGCAAAGTTATGATCAGATGTGCAAACATTTCCAGTCCCCTCATTCAGAAAATATAAAAATTCTAGAAGGTGCCGTCGAAGGTCCTGATTGTGATATTCCGATCAGGGTCTATCGCCCTAAAGATCGCATTGGTCTCCACCCAACCCTGATCTATTTCCACGGCGGCGGCTGGGTGCTCGGAGATCTTGATAGTCACGATTCGATCACTGCAGATCTCGCCGTTCAGGCGGGAGTACAGGTCATTGCCGTAGATTATCGTTTAGCACCGGAACATCCCTATCCTGCTGCGGTAGACGATTGTTGGGCCGTATATCAGGCCATCACTGAAGCCCCGAAAATTTTCGATGTAGATATCGATCGTCTAGTGATCGGCGGGGATTCGGCGGGGGGAACACTAGCTGCGGTCATTACGATGATTGCGCGCGACATCCACTTACTGGGCTTTAACGCGCCATGGATAAAAGGCCAGCTCCTTCTTTACCCAGCCTTATCAAGCGAGGCACTCCCGTCACGCACCCATCAGAAAAATGCGCCTCTGTTTAGTGCGCCTGACCTTCATACCTATATTGATTATTATCTCGGACACTCTGCAACAGAGCAAGACAAGCAGGATTTCAAAATTTTTCCAGCACAGGCTCATGATTTTTCCAACCTACCACCTGCATATGTTTCTTCTGCTGAACTCGACCCTCTTTCTGATGATGGCCCTGATTTTGTCGACAAACTAAAATCCGCAGGTGTTACGGCGAGGTCGGTCGTTGAACCCGGCCTGATGCATGGCTGGCTCCGGGCGCGACACATCAGCCCGCGGGCAGAAAAAGCCTTTTCCCGTATTGTACAGGCCCTTAAGGATCTGACAGCCTAACATTCGGCTGATGTTACTTTTTCTTCACAAGGGTCATACCATCTGAAAAGGGAAGCATCACCATTTCCACTCTTTGATCTTCAACGATGGTTTTATTTAAAGTCCGAATGGACTCTGTTATAGGCTCGCTTACGGTCTCCTTGGCGACATTCCCGTACCAGAGAACATTATCAACAACTAGTAATCCGCCTGGCGCTAGCAGTGCTAGACACGCTTCATAATAATCGGGATAGCGTTCTTTATCCGCATCTAGAAAAATCAGATCAAAACAGGCTGCTTTTTTGTGAAGACGAGTTATTTCAGCCATGGCATCGCAAAGCCTAAGCTCTATTTTGCTCTCAACGCCTGCTTCTAACCAAAAGGCTTCGGCTATATCGGTAAATTTCTTCTGATTGTCTAACCCCATCAAGACACCATCATCGGGGAGGGCACGTGCCATGCACAAACTACTGTATCCGGTAAAAACACCGATCTCTAAAATCGATGACACACCAAGTAGCTTTACGAGGAAAGAAAGGAGTTGGCCTTGCTCTGGACTAACTTGCATATGGCCAAAACGCATTGCCAAGGTTTCTTTTCGCAAACGCCTTAACAACTCGTCTTCTCGTACACCGAAACCTAACAAATATCTTTGTAGTTCATCCGTAATGGATACATGTCGAGAATTCATAAAAAATAATCCAAACCAATCAAACAATCACGACCACTTTTACCATAGCAACGACGGATAATTACAGTCATAAACGACATTGTCGCAAACGCTGTTCTGCCAGTCGTTTTTCAAAGCGAATCAGTTGTATATTTTAATAAAACTTCCTTTTAAACGATAACTCCTCCAGGTGTCATTCAAAGTCAAGCGATTGATTTTGAATGAATAATTGGGAAGTCGGCAAGCGTACTCAAAATCTATAACGCAATTCCGACACTGCCCCCGCAACGGTAGGAGAGGATTAGATTCGCGACAAGCCACTGGGGCATATCCCTGGGAAGGAAGCGAATTACGGTGACAAACCTCCTCTCAAGTCCGGAAACCAGCCTGAGGCAAGTCGATAATCGCGGTGGGCGATTGGAACGATCTCTAAGCAATAGCCTGTGTGTTTACACAGCTATCGCTAAGTAGCGTTTCTTTATCCCATCGCTTGCAACAAGCATATCCTCTTTAAAGGGGAGCCAATAATGGTGAATAGGACCAAGAGATGAGTATATCAACCCGCGACAAGATGTTTGATCTACTTCGGGATAAGAAGCAGAACTACAGCCTCCCAAGAGAGTTCTATAACGATCCAGAGTTCTTCCAACTCGATATGGAACATATCTTTGGGAAATCCTGGATTTTTGCAGGTCTGGTTTGTGATATCCCAAAACCCGGGAACTTCTTTACTCTTTCTATTGGTGACGACCCTCTGGTTATTGTCAGAGACGATAACAAAGAAATACACGCGATCTACAATACTTGCCGCCACAGAGGCTCAAAGGTCTGTCTTGAAGAAAAAGGCCATACAGCAAAACTCGTGTGCCCCTACCATCAATGGACCTATAACCTCGATGGCAATCTTCTCTTTGCCGGAAACATGGGTGAAGGTTTTAAGCCTGCCGACCACCCGCTCAAAAAAGCACACATTGGGATTGCAGGCGGCATGATTTTTGTCAGCCTTGCCGAAGCCCCACCAGCCTTTGATTATTTTAAAGAAGCCGTTGAGCCTTTTCTTAAACCCCACGGTTTGGAAAAAGCAAAAGTTGCTCATGAAATTACAATCCGCGAGCAAGCAAACTGGAAATTGGTGATTGAAAATAACCGTGAATGTTATCACTGCAACGGCTCTCACCCCGAATTGCTGAACTCACTCCTTGAGTTTGACAATACAGATGATCCCCGTGCGACACCTGAGTTCAAACAACTTGCTGAAAAAAAAGCACGTGATTGGAATGCCATGGGTATTGCCCATGAATCCACGGCTCACAATCTTGAATACCGCGCGGTTCGTATGCCTCTGGCTGAAGGCACGGTCTCTATGACGATAGATGGCACACAGGCCTGCCAAAAACTTATGGGCGATCTAACCGATCCTGATATGGGGTCCATGCGGCTCTTACATCTTCCAAACACCTGGAACCATTTTATGGGCGATCATTCCATTGTCTTTCGGGTGATGCCGATCGGCCCTCAGGAAACCCTGGTCACAACCAAATGGATTGTGCACGAGGATGCCGTAGAGGGAACCGATTACGATCTAGAGAAAATGGTCGCAGTCTGGAACGCCACTAATCACCAGGACAGAGAGCTGGCCGAAAACAATCAACTCGGTATCAATTCAAGAGCATACCAACCTGGCCCCTATGCCGAAGGCGCAGAATTTGGCGTCATCAACTTTATCAATTGGTACAGCTCAGACATGCTTGGCAAACTTTTTGATCCCGAAAGGCTGAAAGCTATAGCCAGTTAATAGCAACTGGGAATACCCACAGCGAATAGTCATCTAAACCATTCATAACAAGGGGCACCAAGGGTGCCCCACAGAAGCACACGCCGAAAAGGCACGAATTGGGGAATTCAACAAATGGCTGTCAAACAGGCAATCAGAGAACTCAACACGACAACACCATGGGATAGCCATTCACAAATGCTTGAATGTGTGATGATCCTTCAAGATACGCACGATGTGAAAACCTTTTGCTTTCAAACCAATGACAGCAGTTGGTTTCGCTATCTTCCAGGACAGTTTATCACCCTAGAACTCGAGATTGATGGCAAGCCAGCTCTTAGAACTTATACTCTTTCTTCTAGTCCTTCCCGCCCCCTCTCAATCTCTATTACCGTTAAAGCGACAGAAGGTGGTTACGTATCGAAATGGTTGCATGCAAACATTAAAGAAGGCGACAAGGTAAAGGCTCATGGACCAGCGGGTCTCTTCACCCTGCATGATTACATGGCCGACAAGTATCTGTTTATTTCAGGGGGTGCGGGTATTACTCCAACGCTCTCTATGACACGTTGGCTTTTCGATTACGGCAACCATACGGATGTGCATTTCATCCATTGCGCCCGAACCCCTTCGGACATCATTGCCCGCCGGGAACTCGAGAGCATGAGCGCGCGGGTAAATGATATTAGAGTTGCCTTTGTTTGTGAAGAGCCCGATCCGTATGGCGCCTGGACAGGATATACAGGTCGTATCAACCAGTTGATGTTAGAGTTGATATCCTCTGACTATCAAGAGCGCGAAATCTTCTGCTGCGGACCAGCCCCCTTCATGCAAGCAGTGCGTGACATATTACACTCCGCAGGCTTCAACATGGACCATTACCATGAAGAAAGCTTTGATTCCCCCATTATAGAAGAAGAAGATCGTCCTGAACATGATGACGTCTTTATCGATGATGATGCCAAATCCTCCGTTAGTTTCATCAAATCAAAGAAAGATACCCGCGTAAAAGAATCAGACACCATTCTGGCCGCTGCCAAGAAAACTGGATTGCATATACCAAGCGCTTGTCAGTTTGGTGTTTGCGGAACATGTAAGGTCAAAAAGGTCTCGGGTGACGTCCATATGGTTCACAACGGCGGCATAACCCAAGAGCAAATTGACGATGGATACGTCCTCGCCTGTTGCTCAAATCCTCTCGGTGATGTTGTTATCGATTTTTAATTCGTCATCAACGCATAGGAACAAGGACACCAATCATCCCCTTGTTCCTATGCGTCACAGGTATTTATCAAGCTACAAACACACTTCTTGTCGCCAAAATTCTTATCTCTAGTTACTATGCTTTAAACTTTAAAAATAATCGGCTTCATTAAAAGTTTGGAGATTAAGACGAGATGAAATTACTGCGCTATGGCCCCGCGGGTCAGGAAAAACCTGGTCTGTTGGATACTGAAAATAACATCCGTGATATCTCATCAATAATCCCTGACATTAATGGCTCGACCATTGACGAAGCAACCCTTGCCAAACTGAGCTCAATAGATGTCCAGAGCCTGCCCATAGTTGAGGGAAATCCCAGGATTGGTCCCTGTGTTAATGGCGTAAATAAGGTTATTTGCATCGGTTTGAATTATCACGATCATGCCGCTGAGGTCGGTGCAAAACCAACGCCTGAACCCCGCATTTTCATGAAAGCAAATTCTTCAATTTGCGGCCCCAATGACAACGTGGAAATTCCACGAGGATCTCAAAAAACCGATTGGGAAGTCGAACTCACAATCGTGATCGGGAAAAAAGCAAAGTATATAGACGAAGCCTCCGCCATAGAACATATCGCGGGATATTGCCTCGCAAATGACGTTTCTGAAAGAGATTATCAAATGCATCGGTCAGGCCAATGGGTGAAAGGCAAAAGCCATGATACGTTCTGCCCAATTGGCCCGTGGCTGGTAACCAAGGATGAAATTGAAGATCCACACGATCTCAATATCTGGTTAGAGGTCGATGGCGTACGCCATCAAAACGGAACTACAGGTAATCTCGTACATAATATCCCAACGATTGTTAGTCATCTCAGCCAGTTCATGACGCTTGTTCCTGGTGATATAATTTTAACGGGAACACCTGCTGGAGTAGGCATGGGGATAAAACCAGAACCAATTTTCCTAAAGCCAGGTATGAAAATGGAACTTGGTATTGATGGCTTGGGAATTCAAAAACAACTGACGGTCTCATCAGACTAATAGCACTTGCTGGGGGAAGACCGCCCTCAACTAAACTTTATTTATCAAGTAAAAGGTGTAAAATACTCTGATAACCGATAATATGCTTCCGTTTTCAGTCTAATTAATTAATATCATCTCGTCTTGATGATCTTTAATTGGATTGAGCAACAGCCCGATACGGTGGGGCAATAAAAGAAGTGTGGCCTCGGCGGTATGACAAAATTAAAACTGCTTCACTCCTATTGGAGCATAAAAAAGAAATCCAACGTCTTCCCTTCCCGGCAAGATATTGATCCTCTTGATTTCCCCTATGTGCTGGGCGACGTATCTCTAATTGATGTTATAGAAAACGGCACCCACGATGACACGCAGTTCAAGGTAAGACTTTTGGGGAGCAATATTCAAACCAGAGTAGGCAGCGCTTTAGTCCATAGAGATATTGAAGATTTTCCAGAACAAGATTCGCTCAACAGAATGAAAATCGCCTATCAAAATGTTCTAAAGACAAAAGAACCTGTCGCCTATCCCAGCTTCTTCAAAATAGGTGAAGAAAACGGTGCCTTTGTCTGTTGTATCTGGCCTCTTTCTAGCGACGGAGAGACCATCGACATGCTTCTTTGTTGCCGCGAAAGAATAGCTGAGGAGCAATTAATTCCTGATCGCTCCGGACTAATTAATCAACATCCGACTTGGCCCTACCAGGACTGGTCAGAAAACCAGCTACTCAAGCAACTTATACCTACGTCCCTTAATATTGGCTCCTAACAACAAAAGGCCCTGCATTTGCAGAGCCTTTGTCTTATGGGTATAACCAATTAACCACGCCCGCGATAGGGCGGCACCCCTTGATCAGGAATCCAAATCCCTTCTGGCGCCGGACCCGATTGGTAAAAAACATCAATTGGAATGCCACCACGTGGATACCAATAGCCCCCGATGCGCAACCATTTTGGGTCAAGGAGCTCTTCAATCCGTTTTCCAATTGAAACTGTGCAATCTTCATGAAAAGCGCCGTGATTTCGGAAAGAGCCAAGGAAGAGTTTCAGAGATTTACTCTCAACCAACCAGTCTCCGGGTACATAATCGATCATCAAATGCGCAAAATCAGGCTGACCGGTAATTGGACAAAGCGATGTAAATTCTGGTGCTGTGAAACGAACCACGTAACCAGAGCCTTTTTGCGGGTTCGCCACACGCTCCATAACAGCCTCTTCAGGTGTTTCCGGAAGTTTACTTTCCCCACCCAATTGAGTCAGGTTTGAATAAATGTTCTCTTCAGTCATATCGACCAAGCTCCGTTCTTAAGAGCAGCTATCTGGCAAAGTTGCAGACAGCTGATTTTTCTAAATATTTACTGTTTCAAAAGCGGGGTTTCTTCGCGATCAGACGCCTCGTTCATTTCCCCAAATCAACACATGCAATTGCGGTAAAACGGTGACTTCAAACCAGCCATCTTCAACCACTTTGTCAATCAGCCATCTCATACGATCCATCACCCCAATCATGTCAATAGTAGGCTCTTCTTCCTCTATTGTTCCCGGGGTATGGTTTCCCGGCTGCAGGTACATCTGAAGCTGAGGGTGACGACGGTGAACTTCTTTTGCGTAGGCGTAATCTGCATCATCAAAAACCACAACTTTCATAATGGTTTCTGTATCGGGCCCCGCCGATGAAACACAGTCAGAAAGAATATCCCAATTGGTTTCCATCTCTGAAGATGGAGGCTTCGGACTGAGTGTCAGGTTATCAAGTTTTGAAAACCAGTCTTTGGCGACACTTCCTTGAGTTTCCAATGCAAAGCGAAAACCTTGTTCATGCCCCATGTCGATCAAGCCCCCCAATGGCTGTATCGCGGGGTTACCACCTGAAAGAGAGACAAGAATCGGCTTTCCAGCGGACAAAGCGGCAACTTCAGTCATGATTGCTTCTGCTGACATCGGTTTCCATTTATCGCGAAAACTTGAATCCACGGCATAAAGAGTATCACACCAACTACAGCGATAATCACATCCGCCCATACGAACAAAGACGGTTGGAACCCCTGTAAGCGCCCCTTCACCTTGAATCGTTGGCCCAAAAATTTCACTCACCCGGATCGTCCGTGCATTAGGTAATTCGTCGCTATAAGACTTCATTCCCGATGCGTTATCATTAGAAACGCCGATAATCATGGCCGGTACTCTGCCCAGGTCTTCGGCGTCTCGCTAATGCGCATAGCAGTGACTTCTGGCCAACGCTCCAACGACCAATAGAATAAGTGCTTAGCAAGACGTTCTGCCGTAACCAGATCATCTCCAAGAACTTCGTTCAGGTGACGATGATCCAATACATCATCGATGTATTTTTTCAACTCTCCAAGCTCGAGGTAATCCCGGACAAACCCAGCTTCGTTCAGGGTTTCTCCAGAGAGTTCAATCTCAACGATATAGTTGTGCCCATGTAACCGAGAACAAGGATGTCCTTCGGGCACACCCATAAGCTGATGAGAGGCGGAAAACGCAAATTGTTTGGATATCCGATACATAATTCAGCTCCCCTTTGCCTTTTCCACAGCTTCGAGCCAGTAATCAGGGTCCTCATAAACTGTCGGGTCTTCCACTCCTGATATATGGAAAGCTTCACGGCGTTCCACACAAGTTCCACAGCGGCCGCAATGGTGCTCATGCCCCTTATAACAAGACCAAGTCTCTTCAAAGGGTACCTTTAGGCGGGCGCCTTCGGCTGCAATATCGCTTTTGGGGATATGCACAAAAGGCGTATAGAGTTTCACCGCAGCATATCCATCAAGAGCATGGCGTTGCATCTCTTCAAATGAATCAATGAACGTTGGCCGACAATCCGGGTAGATGAAGTGATCTCCCCCATGTACCGCGGCAGCAACAGCATCTGCATTTTCAGCAGCGGCAGCCCCAAAGGCAATCGCGAGCATGATCGCGTTGCGGTTGGGAACAACCGTAACTTTCATTGTCTCTTCTGCGTAATGTCCATCAGGCACATCAAGATCATCTGTCAACGCAGACCCTGAAAGCAGGGCGCCGACATTGGCAATATCTATAATGTTGTGTGGAACCCCCAAGCGCTCAGCGCAAAGGCGGGCATAATCGAGTTCTTTCTTGTGACGTTGTCCGTAGTCGAAAGATATCAGGCGTGTTAGCTCAGCTTCCGCAGCAACCTTATGTGCAAGCGTGACCGAGTCCAAGCCACCTGAACAGATGACGAGTGTTTTCATTCGTTCCAATCCTTGTTTTTCTACCGGGTAGGCTGCGACCGGGGAGCCCAATAATGCGCTGATGGCTCCAGTTTCACTTAAGTAGCGCAGGCTTGATATAACCTAGTGTAACACAAAAGCAAAGTGCTGGAGTAATTCCATCTGGGAAAGGCACCTATGCATCAACACATCTAATACAAAAATGACCCAAATGTCTCTTCCAAAACCAATCAATTATATTTCTTAAGCTCTGGAATATCCTTTGAAGTACTTATGAACTTATCCAAATACCTTTTTTACGGTTTTTGGAACTAAATAATTATTCACTCTGGGCCGTTGTCCTTCGCTATGGCCTATGCCTATGATGCCCCCTCTTCCTATCTAATCCGTGAGGCCACTATGGAACTTAAAGACCCTTCATTGCTGCGTAATAAATGCTATATCAATGGCACTTGGGCTGACGCTGACAGTGGAGATACCTTTGCTGTTACCAACCCTGCGAACGGCGAGATCATTACCTCTGTCCCAAAGATGGGGGAAGCTGAAACTCACCGCGCTATTGAAGCCGCGCAAGCAGCTTTTGGCCCCTGGAAAGATAGAACTGCAAAAGAACGCGCACAAATCATGCGCAAGTGGTTTGAACTGATCATGGCAAATCAAGAAGACCTTGCTCTGCTTATGACTTTGGAGCAGGGCAAACCCTTGGCAGAAGCCATGGGTGAGGTTGCTTACGGTGCCAGCTTTGTTGAATGGTTCGCTGAAGAGTGTAAACGTATCTACGGCGATACAATTCCAGAACACCTGCCAGGTCGCCGCCTTATCGTAACCAAAGAGCCTATTGGAGTTGTTGCCGCTATCACCCCTTGGAATTTTCCCATCGCAATGATCACACGCAAATGCGCTCCGGCAATTGCTGCGGGCTGTACTGTGGTTATCAAGCCAGCTGAAGACACCCCTCTTAGCGCCTTTGCTCTGGCTGAACTCGCCGAACGAGCAGGTATCCCTAAAGGCGTTATGAACATTGTGTCTGGTGTTCCTCAGCAAATTGGCAAAGCCCTGACTGAGAGCAAAATTGTACGTAAACTTACCTTCACAGGCTCTACGCCTGTTGGAAAGTTTTTGATGAAACAGTGTGCTGATACTGTTAAAAAGACCTCGATGGAACTCGGTGGTAATGCCCCTTTCATCGTCTTCGAAGATGCTGATCTTGATGCCGCGGTTGATGGCGCAATGATGAGCAAGTTCCGCAATGCGGGTCAGACCTGTGTTTGTTCTAATCGTATCCTCGTACAAGAGGGTGTATATGATGCCTTTGCCAAGAAATTGGTTGAAAAGGTTGCCGCTCTCAAGGTTGCTCCCGGCACTGAAGAAGGCGCACAGCAAGGCCCGCTGATTAATGCTGCCGCATCTAGTAAAGTCAGCGAACTGATTAACGACGCGGTTAGCAAAGGCGCAACAACTGTAATCGGAGGTAATCCCCACGATCTCGGCGGCACCTTCTTTGAACCGACGGTGATTACCGGCGTTACAGATGATATGCGCGTGTTCAGTGAGGAGATTTTTGGTCCGGTGGCCCCGCTCTATAAATTCAAGACCGAAGAAGAAGCTGTGAAGATGGCCAATGACACCCCCTTTGGTCTTGCCGCTTATTTCTACAGCCGCGACATCGGCCGGGTATGGCGTGTCTCCCGCGCCCTTGAATACGGTATTGTCGGCATCAACGAAGGCATCATCTCCAACGAAGTCGCCCCATTCGGCGGTGTAAAGGAAAGTGGCGTCGGTCGTGAAGGCTCAAAGTACGGTATGGAAGATTTCCTCGAAATTAAATACCTCTGTATGGGTGGGATCTAACGCCACTTAGAGTACTTAGTAAGACAAAAAGGAGCCTCAACCGGCTCCTCAGAACGCTGACAAACCCCGTCATATTTGGCGGGGTTTTGTTTTGTACTAAGAAGTCAGCAATTATTCAGTGTTTAGGCTCTGTT
>OJDH01000054.1_pt1 | contig 96504 bp, 97 predicted proteins | sample 1592761 | NCBI WGS metagenome assembly OJDH01 (sample SAMN05416855, study PRJEB24817) | seawater metagenome | isolation source: Sea water | place: Canada:Atlantic | collected 2013-11 | reverse complement strand
GGCCCCCGTCAATTCATTTGAGTTTTAACCTTGCGGCCGTACTCCCCAGGCGGTCTACTTATCGCGTTAGCTTCGCTACTCACGGATTAAATCCACAAACAGCTAGTAGACAGCGTTTACGGTGTGGACTACCAGGGTATCTAATCCTGTTCGCTACCCACACTTTCGCACATGAGCGTCAGTTACTGACCAGGGAGTCGCCTTCGCCACTGATGTTCCTCCAGATATCTACGCATTTCACCGCTACACCTGGAATTCCACTCCCCTCTCCAAAACTCTAGCCTGCCAGTTCTAAATGCAATTCCCAGGTTGAGCCCAGGGCTTTCACATCTAGCTTAACAAACCGCCTGCGTGCGCTTTACGCCCAGTAATTCCGATTAACGCTCGGACCCTCCGTATTACCGCGGCTGCTGGCACGGAGTTAGCCGGTCCTTCTTCTGTTGCTAACGTCACAGCTAACGGGTATTAACCGTTAACCTTTCCTCACAACTGAAAGTGCTTTACAACCCGAAGGCCTTCTTCACACACGCGGCATGGCTGCATCAGGCTTTCGCCCATTGTGCAATATTCCCCACTGCTGCCTCCCGTAGGAGTCTGGACCGTGTCTCAGTTCCAGTGTGGCTGATCTTCCTCTCAGAACAGCTAGAGATCGTCGCCTTGGTGAGCCTTTACCTCACCAACAAGCTAATCTCGCTTAGGCTACTCTTTGCGCGGGAGCCGAAGCCCCCTTTGGTCCGAAGACGTTATGCGGTATTAGCTATCGTTTCCAATAGTTATCCCCCACACAAAGGCATATTCCTAAGTATTACTCACCCGTCCGCCACTCGTCATCTTCTAGCAAGCTAGAAATGTTACCGTTCGACTTGCATGTGTTAGGCCTGCCGCCAGCGTTCAATCTGAGCCATGATCAAACTCTTCAATTAAATATTTATCGAACATGAATTTTTTTGGTAGACACTCATCAAGTGAGTGCCCACACAGATTGTCTTGTTATTAATTGTTAAAGAACATTGCTACCGAAGTAGCGTGCTTCCTTAGAAGCGGCTTAAGATGCTGTCCGTGGACCCTCTTAAGCGGGAGGCGTATAATACGCTCTCAAGTTTCGATGTCAAGTCGTTATTTTTATTTAATTTTAAATCAATTTTTGAAATGAATCACAAACTGAAAAACCAAACTAAACCGCCTTGCATCACGCTGATTAAAGGCTTTAAAAAAGTCTTAAATCACCTGGTTAAAACCAGTGTCAGTGCAGCTGTTTTAGCGGCTGTCCCGAAGCGAGAGGCGCATTATAGAGATCCAATCTTAGAGCGCAACCCTTTATTTCAATAAATGTAAAATAAAGCCATTAGAGAATGTTTTTTGAACAAACCTCGCACTTTACTGTCTATTTAGTAAATTTGTTGTTAAGTTTAGACTCTTAAGTGGCACGGATGTCATAACGTAGAAGTCAGTTTTAGTTATTGGATATCTGAAAAATGAAAAAAATAATAAAAGTAGCGTTTATAGCAACCTTGGTTTCGTCCGTATTCACTGTAAGTGCTCAAGAAGCAGAGCCTGAGGTTTCGAACGATAACCATGCAACTAGTTCATTCGTAAAACGTCAAGTCGCTCAAAATATGTCGATAGGCCGTGCCGTCAAAAGCATTGCTAGTAATTATCCACAAGAAACATCCAGTGTAGTAAGTACGGCATTAGATATGTACCCAGATAAGTATCAAGAAATCATTCACGCCGCAATATCTGCACAGCCCATGTTAACTGAAGATATCGTCAAGATTGCTTTGGAAAAGGAAATCGCTAGTTGCACTGCAATTGTTAAAACCGCAATTAACGCTGAACCAAGCTATGTTGACTTTGTGGTAACAGCGGCAGCTAATTCAACGCCAGAAGAACTAAACGAGATTGTCAGAGTCGCAGTCATTACAGAACCTGATTCCGCTGACTTTATTGTTCAGTCGTTGGCACAACAGCACCCTAACAAAATCGTTGACATACTAACTTCTGCGATTGATGCAGTTCCGCTCGTAGGCGAATATGTGGTTGAAGCGTTACTTGCTATCTTTCCTAACGATGCCGAAAGTGTCGTTAGTACAGCTGTTCGAGAGTCTGGGCCTCAAAGAGATAATGTCAGAAGAATTATTGAGACGGCACAGAATTTCGGACTTGATGAAGACAGCATCTATAAGTATGCAAAAGAAGGTGGTGCTACTGACGAAGAAATTACAGCTGCACTAAAAATTGTCACTGAACAATAGATTTATAAACTTTAAGTAATTTGAGATAAAAAAACCGGATTATTATCCGGTTTTTTTATGGCTGTTATCACCCTGCCCTTGCCCTTCGCGTATATATCAATCTTGTTACGTTTCACTCAGAGTTAACTGTTTTGTCACAGTCTGCAACTGTTACTTAATATGTGATTCTTAATATGCGTAAGGCGACTTATTGGGCATTTGCTTTGGGATAGTTAGAGGTAAAATATGAGAAATGAAAACCAATAGGGTAGATATAATTGACTGCACACTTTGGTTTCCAGCGTAGGTCTTAAAAAGCGGTACGCTTCTACTCAGTAGCTACAAAGTAACATTTGGTTATTCTATGAATTTCAGGCATAAAAAAACCGGATTTAAATCCGGTTTTTTTATTGTAGGAATTTTTATTCCGCAGCTGCGTCTTCAGTCTCTACGACTTCTTCCACTTCTGGACGGTCTACTAATTCTACATATGCCATTGGAGCATTATCGCCGGTACGGAAACCGCATTTTAAAATGCGAATATACCCACCAGGACGCTCTTCATAGCGAGGGCCAAGTTCATTAAATAACTTACCTACAACTTCTTTATCACCAGTACGTGCAAACGCTAAACGACGATTTGCAACACTGTCTTGCTTAGCAAGTGTGATAAGAGGTTCAATTACGCGACGTAGTTCTTTCGCTTTAGGAAGAGTTGTTTTAATCAACTCACTCTTCACTAATGAGCCAGCCATATTGCGAAACATCGCTTGACGGTGACTACTATTACGATTCAACTGACGACCACTCTTACGATGGCGCATAGTCCTATCCTTCTTTAAAAATCAGTTTTAAATCTGATTAATCTTTTTCTGCGATGCTTTCTGGTGGCCAGTTCTCTAAGCGCATGCCTAGTGAAAGCCCACGAGAAGCTAGTACATCTTTGATCTCAGTAAGAGATTTTTTACCTAAGTTAGGAGTTTTTAACAACTCAACTTCGGTGCGTTGTACTAGATCACCAATATATTGTATTGCTTCTGCTTTAAGGCAGTTAGCTGAACGTACTGTAAGTTCTAAATCATCAACTGGACGAAGAAGAATCGGATCAAATTCCGGCTTCTCTTCTTTTTCAACAGGCTCTGACATATCACGAAGTTCAACGAATGCGTCTAATTGCTCAGCTAATATAGTTGCTGAGCGACGAATCGCTTCTTCGGGATCGATAGTGCCATTGGTTTCCATATCGATAATTAGCTTGTCTAAATCTGTGCGCTGTTCAACACGCGCAGACTCAACGTTGTACGAAATACGTGATACTGGACTAAATGAAGCATCAACCAATAAACGACCAATTGGGCGATCATCTTCTTCAGAAGAGCGACGAGTTGACGCTGGAACGTACCCACGACCCATTTCCACTTTAATGCGCATGCTGAGCTCAGCTTCGCCAGTTAAAGTACAAAGAACGTGACTTGGGTTTACGATTTCAACATCACCATCATGCTGGATGTCTCCAGCTAATACTGGGCCCGCACCGGACTTCACTAATGTTAGTGTTGCTTCGGTTTTGCCTTCAAGACGTACCGCCAAACCTTTAAGGTTAAGCAATATTTCGATAACGTCTTCTTGAACGCCTTCTTTGGTGCTGTACTCGTGTAATACACCGTCGATCTCAACTTCAGTCACTGCACAACCTGGCATAGATGACAAAAGAATACGACGTAACGCATTACCCAATGTATGACCAAAACCACGCTCCAAAGGCTCTAAAGTGACCTTTGCACGTGTAGGCGAAACGTTATCAATTTCAACTAACCTTGGTTTTAAGAATTCAGTTACAGAACCCGACATTGTTACCTCTCTTCTTTAAGCTTTACTTAGAGTAAAGTTCGACAATCAACTGTTCGTTTATTTCAGCAGACAAATCAGTTCTTTCAGGAACACGTTTAAATGTGCCTTCCATCTTTTTGCTGTCCACTTCAATCCAAGTTGGTTTCTCACGTTGTTCAGCAAGCTCTAAAGCAGAAACAATACGAGCTTGTTTTTTAGCTTTTTCGCGAACAGATACAACATCATCAGCAGAAACATTAAAAGAAGGAACGTTTACAACTTGACCGTTAACCAAAATTGCTTTGTGGCTAACTAGTTGACGCGCTTCAGAACGAGTGCTAGCAAAACCAATGCGGTAAACAACATTGTCTAAACGTTGCTCTAAAAGTTGCAACAAGTTTTCACCTGTATTGCCTTTTAAGCGTGCCGCTTCTTTATAGTAGTTACGGAATTGCTTTTCAAGAACACCGTACATACGACGAACTTTTTGCTTTTCACGTAATTGAACACCGTAGTCAGACAAACGTCCACGACGTGCGCCGTGTTGACCAGGTGCGTTATCAATTTTACATTTTGATTCGATTGCTCGAACGCCACTTTTCAAGAACAAGTCTGTTCCTTCGCGGCGGCTAAGTTTGAGTTTTGGACCCAAATATCTTGCCATTATCTTTCTCCAACAGTCCGTCGATTAAACGCGACGTTTTTTCGGTGGACGACAACCGTTGTGAGGAATAGGCGTCACATCGGTAATATTAGTGATTTTATAACCAGCAGCATTCAAAGCACGGATAGCAGATTCACGACCTGGACCTGGACCTTTAACGAATACTTCTAGATTTTTCAAACCGTAATCCTGAGCGGCTGTACCAGCACGTTCAGCAGCTACCTGAGCAGCAAAAGGGGTAGATTTACGTGAACCACGGAAACCAGAACCACCAGATGTAGCCCAAGACAAGGCGTTGCCTTGACGATCTGTAATTGTCACTATTGTGTTGTTGAAAGAGGCATGGATATGGGCCATACCGTCAGCAACTTGACGTTTTGCGCGCTTACGCGTGCTTTTAGTAGGAGCTTTAGCCATCTTAATCCCCGCTTACTTTTTAATTGCTTTGCGAGGACCTTTACGGGTACGCGCATTAGTTTTAGTGCGCTGACCACGTAGAGGAAGACTACGACGGTGGCGAATACCACGGAAGCAACCTAGGTCCATCAAACGTTTAATACTCATTGATACTTCACGACGAAGATCACCTTCGACAGTGAATTTCGCAACTTCGTCACGCAATTTATCAATCTGTGCTTCATCAAGATCTTTGATCTTGGTTGTCTCTGCAACACCAGCAGCTTCACAAATGCTTTGTGCACGTGTAGAGCCTACACCGAAGATCGCGGTTAGCGCGATTACAGTATGCTTGTGCTCAGGGATGTTAATGCCAGCGATACGGGCCATTAACAGTACTCCTCATAGTTTATGTCATCAGCCTAAAAAGCCCGATAGGATACTTACCCGATGACAAAATTGCAAATTAAGGTTTGCGGATACTATCGTATTTAGCAATTCCGCAAACCATACGATTAACCTTGCCTTTGCTTATGCTTAGGGTCAGAACTGCAGATCACACGCACAACACCGTTGCGCTTAATGACTTTACAGTTACGGCAAATCCGCTTGACGGATGCACGAACTTTCATTTCATCACTCCGTAAATCGCTAACTTAACGGCCGTAGCCCTTAAGGTTAGCTTTCTTAAGAACAGACTCATATTGATGAGACATCAAATGTGTCTGCACTTGCGCCATGAAGTCCATGATAACCACTACCATAATAAGCAGTGAGGTCCCACCGAAGTAAAACGGTACGTTCCAAGCTATCAACATGAATTCAGGCACCAAACAAATAAAGGTTATATAAAGCGCGCCAGCTAGGGTTAAGCGAGTCATTACCTTATCAACGTATCGTGAGGTCTGCTCACCAGGACGAATCCCAGGAACGAACGCACCAGATTTCTTCAAATTGTCCGCTGTTTCGCGAGGGTTAAAAACCAACGCAGTATAGAAGAAACAAAAGAAGATGATCGCAGCAGCGTAGAACATCACATACAGAGGCTGTCCAGGAGACAACATCAATGCCACTTCTTGTAACCAAGAGAATGACTCATTCTGACCAAACCAATTTGCAATGGTTCCAGGGAACAGAATGATGCTTGACGCGAAAATCGGAGGAATAACACCTGCCATATTTACTTTTAACGGTAAATGCGTGCTTTGTGCTGCAAAGACCTTACGGCCCTGCTGACGCTTTGCATAGTTAACGACGATACGACGTTGGCCACGCTCTACGAATACTACAAAATACGTGATAGCAATTATTATTACGCCGATAAGTAACAAGAACAGTAAGTTCAAATCACCTTGTCGTGCTTGCTCTGCCGTTTGACCTATGGCCGTTGGCAAACCAGACACAATACCCGCGAAAATCAATATAGATATACCGTTACCGATACCTCTCTCTGTAATTTGCTCACCTAACCACATTAAAAACATGGTACCGGTAACCAAACTCACAACAGCTGTGAAGTAAAAACCAAAACCCGGATTAATCACCAAACCTGAAATCAGATTAGGTAAATTTGTCGCTATCCCAATTGCTTGGAATGTAGCCAACACTAACGTGAAGTAACGTGTGTACTGACTAATTTTACGACGTCCTGCTTCGCCTTCTTTTTTAAGTTCCATCATCGGTGGATGCATAACTGTAAGCAACTGAATGATAATGGAAGCTGTAATGTATGGCATTATACCCAGGGCAAGAACCGAGGCACGCTCAAGAGCACCACCAGAGAACATGTTAAACATTTCTACAATGGTACCCTTTTGCTGGTCGAATAATTCAGCCAACACCGCGGCGTCGATACCAGGAATAGGCACATATGAGCCAAGCCTAAACACAATTATCGCACCAAGTACGAACAACAATCTTGATTTAAGCTCACTCAAGCCGCCTTTTGCGCTTGAATTTGATCCTGGTTTAGCCATCTAGCTTATTCCTCTACCTTACCGCCGGCCGCTTCGATTGCTTCGCGCGCGCCTTTTGTAACCTTCAAACCATTGATAGTAACAGCTCGTGAAATTTCACCGCTCTTAAGCACTTTAACAAACAACATTTCTTTCTTAACAAGACCTGCTGCTTTTAAAGTTTCAAGTGAAACCACTTCACCCTCTACCTTTGCAATTTCACTCAACGTTACTTGGTCAGAAACCAAAGATTTACGTGATGTGAAACCGAATTTAGGTAGACGACGCTGAATTGGCATTTGTCCGCCTTCAAAACCAGGCTTTACAGAACCGCCAGAGCGAGACTTTTGACCTTTGTGACCACGGCCACCAGTTTTTCCAAGACCTGAACCCATACCGCGTCCAACGCGCTTACTAGATTTTTTTGCTCCTGGTGCAGGAGCAAGAGTATTTAAATGCATCTGTTACTCCTCCACTACTTCAACCATGTAAAATACACGGTTGATCATGCCACGAACAGAAGGGGTATCTTCGAGTTCACGAACATGACCGATGCGACGTAAACCTAGACCCGTAAGAGTTGCCTTATGCTTTGGAAGGCGACCGATAGCGCTTTTGGTTTGCTTAACTTTTATCATCTTAGCCATGTTCAATTACCCCAAAATCTGCGTTACAGACAATCCACGTTTAGCAGCAACTTGATCAGGCGAAGTCATTTCTGTCAACGCATTGATAGTTGCACGCACAACGTTAATTGGATTGGTAGATCCGTAACATTTTGAAAGTACGTTTTGAACGCCAGCGACTTCAAGTACCGCACGCATTGCACCACCGGCAATAATACCAGTACCTTCTGATGCAGGTTGCATGTAGACTTTTGAGCCTGAATGACGACCTTTAATTGGATGCTGTAGCGTGTTGCCATTTAGATCCACGTCCACAAGATTGCGGCGCGCTTTTTCCATAGCTTTTTGAATTGCAGCAGGCACTTCACGTGCTTTACCGTAACCAAAACCAACACGACCATTCCCGTCACCTACTACTGTCAAAGCAGTAAAGCTAAAGATACGACCACCTTTAACTACTTTAGATACACGGTTTACAGCAATTAGTTTTTCTAACAGGTCACCCTGTTGTTGAACTTCTACTTTAGCCATAATTAACTCCTAGAACTGAAGACCTGCTTCACGAGCAGCATCAGCCAATGCCTTAACTCGACCGTGATACTTAAAACCGCTGCGATCGAAAGCGACAGTCTTAATGCCTTTCTCGATAGCTCGTTCTGCAATCGCTTTACCAACTGCTACAGCAGCTTCTGCATTACCCGTTGACTTAACGGTAGTGCGAAGATCTGCTTCAACAGTAGAAGCCGCCGCCAAAACCTGTGAACCGCAAGGAGCGATTAACTGGGCATATATATGGCGTGGTGTGCGGTTAATAACCAAGCGATGCGCGGCCAGTTCACTAATTTTTTTGCGTGCACGTGTAGCGCGACGCAAGCGAGCTGATTTCTTATCCATCGTATCACCTACCTACTTTTTCTTAGCTTCTTTACGACGCACAACTTCATCAGCGTAACGAACACCTTTACCTTTATAAGGCTCTGGCGGACGGTATCCACGGATGTTAGCTGCAACCTGACCTACCAACTGCTTATCGGCGCCTTTAACGACGATTTCAGTTTGACTAGGAGTTTCAACCGAAATACCTTCAGGCATTTCGTATGCTACAGGGTGTGAGAAACCAAGCGTTAGATTGAGTTTTTTACCCTGCGCTGCCGCACGATAACCAACACCATTCAACTGAAGTTTTTTCTCAAAACCTTGAGATACACCAATTACCATTGCATCTAACAATGAGCGAGCTGTACCAGCTTGAGCCCAACCATTAGCAACACCTTCACGAGGTGAAGCTTTAAGTTGGTTCTCTTCTTGAACAACTTCAACTGCATCATTGAATACACGGCTTAATGTACCGTTTTTACCTTTTACTGTGACTTCTTGCCCAGCGATAGTTACTTCTACGCCAGATAAAACGTCTACAGGAGCTTTTGCTATACGTGACATTTTTATCCCCTTACGCTACGTAGCCGATGATCTCACCACCCATACCCGCTTTACGCGCGGCACGGTCAGTCATCACACCTTTAGAGGTAGAAACGATAGCAACACCTAAACCACCCAATACTTTTGGCAACTCATCTTTTTTCTTATAGATGCGAAGACCAGGGCGACTTACGCGCTCAATGCTTTCAATTACTTTCTTGCCTTCGAAGTACTTAAGCGTCACTTCTAAAACAGGTTTAACGTCACCAGAAACTGCGAAATCTGAAACATAACCTTCTTCTTTAAGTACGGCTGCAATCGCAACACGTAGCTTAGATGAAGGCATTGATACAGAAACTTTGCTAGCCATCTGACCGTTACGAACACGTGTAAACATGTCCGCGATAGGATCTTGCATACTCATATTAGCTACTCCTTACCAGCTGGCTTTTTTAAGGCCAGGTACTTCGCCGCGCATAGCTGCTTCACGCAACTTAATACGGCTAAGACCAAACTTGCGTAGGAAACCATGTGGACGGCCAGTAATACGACAACGATTTTGTTGACGTGTACGAGCTGAATCACGTGGAAGTTGTTGTAGCTTAAGAACAGCGTCCCAACGTTCTTCGTCAGAAGAGTTGACGTTGCTGATAGTTGCTTTAAGTTCTGCTCGTTTAGTAGCGAACTTAGCAACTAGCTTGGCGCGTTTTACTTCGCGCGCTTTCATTGATTCTTTTGCCATAACCCTACCCTTACTTTTTAAATGGGAAACTAAACGCACTAAGAAGTGCATGTGCTTCCGCATCGGTTTCAGCGCTAGTCGTGATAGTAATATCCATACCGCGAATTTTATCTACCTTATCGAAATCGATTTCTGGGAAGATAATTTGCTCACGAACACCCATGCTATAGTTTCCACGGCCGTCAAACGACTTAGGATTCAAGCCACGGAAGTCACGGATACGAGGAATTGCTATTGATACTAAACGTTCAAAGAATTCCCACATACGCTCACCACGTAGGGTTACTTTACAGCCAATCGGATAACCTTCACGGATTTTAAAACCCGCTACAGATTTGCGAGCAACAGTTACAACAGGTTTCTGACCAGCAATTGCTTGCATGTCAGCTGTTGCGTTTTCCAAAACCTTCTTGTCTGCTACCGCTTCACCTAAACCCATGTTTAGAGTGATTTTCTCAATCCGAGGGACTTGCATGACGCTTTTGTAGTTGAACTGCTTCGCAAGTTCCGCTACTACTGTTTCTTTATAGAAATCATGCAGTTTCGCCATCGTACTCTCCAATTATTAAACCAGTTCACCGTCAGATTTGAAGAAACGAACTTTTTTGTCGTCTTCAAAACGGAAACCTATGCGATCTGCTTTACCCGTTTTAGGGTTAACAATCGCTACATTTGACACGTGAATTGATGCTTCTTTCTCAATAACGCCACCAGTAACACCCAATTGAGGGTTAGGTTTCTGATGCTTCTTCACCAAGTTCACACCTTCAACGATTAAGCGGTCAGCCGCTGGAAGAACTTTAAGCACTTTGCCTAGTTTTCCTTTGTCTTTACCTGCCAAAACGATGATTTCATCATCACGACGAATTTTTCTAGCCATTATCGTGACTCCTTATAGTACCTCAGGGGCCAGTGAGACGATTTTCATGTTATTAACACGAAGCTCACGAGTGACCGGGCCAAAGATACGCGTACCAATTGGTTGCTTGTTTGCGTTAAGCAAAACAGCTGCGTTGTTATCGAAACGGATCGAAGATCCATCAGAACGACGAACGCCTTTTCTAGTACGCACCACCACTGCAGTTAGCACATCACCTTTTTTTACTTTACCGCGAGGAATTGCTTCTTTAACGGTAACTTTAATGATGTCGCCAATATGTGCATAACGGCGATGCGAGCCACCAAGAACCTTAATACACTGAACCCTGCGAGCACCCGAGTTATCGGCTACATCCAGGTTAGTTTGCATTTGGATCATGTTAGTGCTCCGCTGTTAATTAAGACTCTCACGAGTCGTTTTGTTTCCTAAAAAACCAGCGTTATTGCTGACTTTTTATACATACCCCTATTAAAAGGGCGCGAAATACTAACAGAAAATATACAGTGGCGATAGTCGAATTTGCAAAAAAAGGCGACTAATCTGCAGATTATTTCACCGCACCAGCAAAAATCAAATAAATTACTTTTAAACCAATGGCTTAGTTCATTTGAATATAAGTAAAAAGCTGTTAGTCACTAACGTTTGAATACGTCTTACAAAACTCTTTCAAGTCTATTTCTAAGATGCTCTTGTCTCGGTTGGTTTCGATAAGCTATTCAAGTCTATTGATGTTATCAATGTAGCTTGACTAAATGGCTGCTCTGCTTCGCTAATGTACAGTCTGGAATGAGTTGACCATTACACTTCATCCGATGAAGAGCCTGAGGTTGCGTATAATTGGAGTCGCTTTATTAACAGCTTATGTTCGAAACTGAACCTTGCAACGAATAGCTGATATTCATCTTACTTAGGCGCATCATCCGCCCCTATCAAGAACAACAACAGAACAGATTAGGGTGGGGATGATAAGGTATTTAGGGGGGCCCCTTTACGTGTTACTCACATTCTATAAATGAATTTACACATAAAGGGGCGGTTAAAGCGGGCGCGATCTATTTTTGATAAATTAACTTTTCTCTCTCGGGAGCGTTAATAAGCCCATCGTACTTTTCTTCCAGTAAATGGCGCTTTATCTTGAGCGTAGGTGTTAGTAGTCCGTTCTCTACAGTCCAATCATCTTTCATGATCACTAAACGGTCGAGTACTGCGTGACTTTCTAAACCCGCGTTAACAGATTCCAAGGTTGCTAACAGGCTCTTTTCTACTTTGTCTTTGTCTTGTTTGGCGGCATCTTCTGATAATACGACTAACGCAATAGGCTGTTTTAATTGCGAGCCGGTGACACAGACTTGCTCTACAGAAGAGTTGCCCATAATGACAGCTTCAATCGGTACCGGCGCTATATACTTACCCTTGGCTGTTTTAAATATCTCTTTTAAGCGCCCGGTAATTTTAATATAGCCATCACTATCGATTGCGCCCTTATCACCTGTGCGCAAGTATCCGTCTTCGGTAAAGGTTTCAGCAGTTTTCTCAGGCTCCAGATAATATTCCTGCATATTACACGGCCCTTTAACTTGTATCTCGCCTTCTTCGCCAATTCTGATATCGACACCTTCGTAAGCGCGGCCAATACTACCGATTTTATCCTCTCTAAATGGAACACAACAGGTACCGTAAGCACTATTTTCTGTCATTCCCCATCCTTCAGATATTTTAACGCCTACTTTCAAAAACCATTTCAAAGTGGCTGGCGAAATAGGAGCGGACCCACTGGCACACATACGGGCCTTATCTAAGCCAAGTTTAGTTCTAATCTTGCCCGCGACAATATTGCCGACAAACGGTATTTTCAGCAGAAAATCGAGTTTCTTCTGGGGCATGTTTGCTAAAACCCCCATTTGGAAACGAGTCCAAAGACGCGGAACGGAAATAAACAACGTAGGCCTTAGGTGGCAAATATCGCGATTGAACGTATCAAGCGACTCTATAAAACCAATTTGAGTGTTTGCGTAGAAACTAGCCATTTCCACCAAAACGCGCTCGGTGATATGCGCCAATGGCAAGTAACTCAATATACGGTCTTCGTCGCCAACGCTTAATTCATTTATTGAATTGCTCGCTGCCCAACTAATCGAATTATAGGTATGTACTACACCTTTGGGGTTACCCGTACTGCCCGACGTATAGATAATCGTCATAGTGCCGTCCATTTCGGGTACTGGGCGCTCTAAATAGGGTTCATTTGCCATCAATGAATCCCAATCCTTGTCGGCTTCAATATCAGGATAAGGAAATGCTAACTTAGTAACGCCTTCAGGGATCGCTGCTACTTGCTCAGCAGTGTCATCTAACTTGCCTACAAAAATAACAGGACATGCTGCGTGATTTAACACATATTGAATCGTTTTTTCGCCGGCTGTTGAATAAATTGGTACGGATATATGGCCGGCCAACATAATCGCTAAATCCGCGATGAACCATTCAGCACAGTTTTTAGATAACACGGCAATGTGGCTACCTGCTGGTAAGTTCAGCGCAATTAAGCCAGCTGCCACGCGGCGTACTTTGTCTGCCGCCTGTGCCCATGTATAACTAATAACAGCACCATTAATCGGCTGCTTCAAATATACCTTCTGCGGCGTTGTATCTTCCCAGTGGTACATCATTTCTAAGGGCGTCTTTAACGACATGTTGTCTCCCGTACATAAATCTACATTTTGATAACAACGTTATAACGATTGAAACCCCACAGGTCAAACAACTATAAGACTTAAGCATTTATTTTGCGTATTCACTTCGATAAACAAAATCAATTCAGCCTATCTTTTCGCCAGAAAGGTGTTTTTTTAGCCTCATTGCGGGATTTCGCTGAACATTCTCTCAAGCCAATTCGAAAAACACTGAATCTTTTCGCGCTTAAAATGCGCTTCAGGCGCCACCAAATAATATGCGTAATGACACTTGAAACTAAAGTTGAACAGTTTCACCAATTGCCCTTTTGCTAGCTGTTCGAATATCAGGCTATTACGCACCATCGCTATGCCCTGCCCCGCTAGCGCCGCTTCAATAATAGTGACACTGGAGTCATCTACGTGTAGAGCATTGCGGCCCACGTCTGGGTTTATCCGATGCTGCTGATAGAAAGATTTCCAGGCGGGCATAATATCGCTGCTTTTCTCGGTTAAAGTGGGATGTCGGGAAACAGATTGTGCCGTGTCAATTTGTTTAGCTAACCCAGGATGACAAACTAGGTGAATAGTATCCTGGGCCAACTTTCTGCTTTTTAACTGAGGGTAATCGCCGATGCCAAATCGTATTGCCAAATCTAATTCATTTTGGTCAAAATCTAATAAACGGTTTGTTGGCTGGATCCTTACATTTATGTGGGGATATTCTTGCTGAAACAAATACAAACGCGGTACAAGCCATCGAGAAGATAACGACTCAATCACGGTTAAGTTTAAAATATTGGGTCTTGGATCCATCACCAAGTTGCCTACGCCTTTATCTAGAAAGCTAAACCCTGTGGCGATATCAGGTAACAGTCTTTCCCCCGCCTTTGTTAAAGACACATGCCGGTGACCTCTTATAAACAGCTGACAACCGAAGAAGGCTTCTAGCGTTTTAATGTGCTGACTGATCGCAGCTTGAGTAACAAACATTTGTTCCGCTGCTGCTTTAAAACTCAATGTTTCTGCAGCCGCTAAAAAATAACGAAGCGCATTGAGGGGCGGAAGTTTATTCATGAAAGACACAACTACAGTTAAGTTTTACTTAACTGTAGTTTAGTTTTAATCGTTTGTCAGTCGAAGAGTGCCAGCCTATCGTTAAACCTCCACACCACGAGGACTTAACGATGAAAAACAACATGAAATCTTGCCTAGCAATTAGCGTTGCCCTGCTATTACTCAGCGTAAGCTCGGCCGCTCATGCAGAACAAGGATTAGAAAAACTATACACAAAAACGGGTTATCCATTTGAACCTTTGGTCAAGCGTTCGCAATTGGTTCGTATTTTGTACCAACGACAAGATGAAACGGTGACATGTCGAACGGAAGTAACTCAAGGCTTGATTGTGTGGCAAGGGCAAGAAAAAAAGGCCCGGCATGATGATTTCATTACCGAGCCATTGCGATCTTGTTTAGAGCGCTCAGAAGCGAAAAGGTTATTGAAGAATACCTACCAATAACCGGTAGTATCACGCCTGCTGCTTTAACTATTGCCATATCTGCTTGTGGCAGTAGTTATCGCTGCGTTTAATGTATAAGGCTGACTCTTAGGGTATGAACACAGCACCCTACGCTTATGTAGAAACTACAAAACATAAAAAGGTGTGACAAACCTAAATTATCAGTGTCAAACGTTACTACTAGCTAGTGCGCTGACGCACAATTTCATACAAGCAAATACCAGTCGCGACCGATACATTCAAGCTAGAAACCGAACCTGCCATGGGCAGCTTTATTAGCTCGTCGCAATGTTCTCGGGTCAGCCTGCGCATTCCTTTACCTTCGGCGCCCATCACCAGCGCTATCGGCCCTTGCATCTTACAATCGTAAATACTCTGGGTTGCTTCACCCGCAGTACCAACAACCCACACGCCTGCATCTTTAATCTCACGTATAGTACGTGCCAGGTTAGTCACCTGCACAAGCGGGATCAAATCAGCTGCCCCGCAAGCGACTTTCCTCACCACTGGTGTTAACGCTACCGAGTTGTCTTTGGGCACCACAATAGCATCAATACCCGCTGCATCGGCGGTTCGTAAACACGCACCTAAATTATGAGGGTCAGTTACACCATCAAGTATTAACAAAAAAGGCGTGCCGCTGTTTTTAATGATTTCGTCTAAATCATTCTCGTTAAACTGTTTACCGGGCTTCGCTTTCGCTACAATACCTTGGTGCTGCTCGCCATTTACCTTATCGTCTAAGGTTTTGCGCTGGCAAAATTGCACAGCAATACCAAATTTACGCGCGTGATTGATGATTGAATTAATCGGTTTGTCGTCACGACCTTTAAGGACAAACAACTCAATCAAACGCTCTGGTTCTCGCTCTATCACTGCCTCTAATGCATGAATACCATACAACCACTCATGTTGAGCCATATTTATTTGTTCCTTTTACTGGACGAGGAGCGGCGTGACTTAGCCGCTGGTTTATCGGCTGCCCCCCCTTTACCACTCGAACGACGAGTGCGTGGTTTCTTTTTAGCGCCACCAGCTTTGCCGTTCTCATTTGCCGCTTTGGCTCCTGCTTTGGATACAGGGCTTTCTTTGCCTGAGCTATTGTTGGCTGAACCTTTCTTCGTGGACGATGATTTCTTTGCTCCGCGTTTTCCACCTCTTGGTTTTGGTGGCGCTTTGGCTAATACAAAGTCTATTTTTCGTTCATCCAAATTCACCCCAGCCACCTTCACTTCAAGCGGATCCCCAAGGCGGTACACTATGCCTGAATTTTCTCCGACTAAGTGCTGCTTCGTTTCATCAAACTGGTAGAAGTCATTATCTAATGCAGAAATATGCACTAGCCCATCAATATGAAACTCAGATAAACGTACGAAAAAGCCAAAACTGGTTACCGATGCTATAACGCCATCAAAGGTATCTCCAACATGGTCGAGCATAAATTCACATTTGAGCCAATCGGATACATCGCGTGTTGCATCGTCGGCGCGTCGCTCTGTCATAGAACATTGCTCGCCTAATGCATCCACCTCTTCTGCCGTATACGCTTTACCGCCAGTCTTACTTTTGCGCTGTTGCTTTTTATCTATCGTGGCTTTTAAAGCACGATGCACAACTAAATCGGGGTAGCGACGAATGGGTGATGTGAAATGCGCGTAAGCTTCTAATGCTAGACCAAAGTGGCCAATGTTTTCATGGCTGTACACTGCTTGCTTCATAGAACGAAGCAACATGGTTTGAATTAGCTCTTGATCGGCCCTGCCCTGAATTTTGCTGATAACCTCAGTAAATTCTTGTGGCGAAGCATCTTTGCTAATGTGATGGGTAATTCCGACCTCTGCCAAATAAGACAAAAACGCACTTAATCGATCAGAGTCCGGTTCATCATGTATACGGTACAAGGCTTCAGCTTTTTGCTTGCTTAAGGTTTTGGCCGCAGCTACGTTGGCCAAAATCATACACTCTTCTATCAGTTTGTGAGCATCATTTCGCGTGACAGGCACGATGGTATCTATTTTACGCTGCGCATTGAACACGAACTTACTTTCTTGAGTTTCAAATTCAATAGCACCCCGCTGACTACGTCTGCGTTTCAACGTACGGTACATGTCGTGTAAATTTTTAAGATGTGGAACCTGCTCTGCGTAGCGATTTTTCAGTTCAGGATGAGCCTGGCCGTCATCTTTCAATATATCCCATACTTTTGTGTAAGTAAGGCGCGCTTTTGAGTTCATAACAGCTTCGTAAAATTGATGTTCTGCGAGCTCTCCGTTTGCGCTGATGGTCATTTCACAAACCATACATAATCGGTCTACTTGAGGGTTTAATGAACACAAACCGTTAGAGAGTACTTCAGGCAGCATGGGAATAACCTGCTCTGGGAAATAAACCGAGTTACCACGGTTTTGCGCTTCGCTATCAAGCGCCGTGCCTGGTCTGACATAATAACTTACATCAGCAATCGCCACCCACAACTGCCAACCACCATCATCTAGCGGTTCACAAAATACAGCATCATCGAAATCACGTGCGTCTTCACCATCTATAGTAACTAACGGTAATTGACGCAAATCGATTCTATTTTCTTTCGCTTCTTCCGGTACTTGCTCATTGAGGTCGGCAATTTGCTTGGTAACACCTTTGGGCCAAGCGTGAGGAATATCGAAAGTGCGCAGTGCCATGTCGATTTCCATGCCCGGCGCCATATGCTCACCTAGCACTTCTAATACTTTACCAATCGCGTTCACGCGACGTCTTGGGCGTTGAACAATCTCTACCACAACGATGAAGCCCTGACGGGCACCGTTGACATACTCAGCAGGAATACTGATTTCATGATTAATACGGCTGTCATCGGGAATAACGATACCGGCACCATTCTCAAAAAAGTAACGGCCAACGATAGGCTCGCTGCGCGGCTCGATAATTTTAGCGATGCGTGCTTCTCTGCGGCCTCGGTTATCGGTACCGCTTTCTTTGACCAGCACTATGTCGCCGTGCAGTACAGTCGCCATTTGTGCATTGTGAATAAACAGGTCTTTCTCACCGTCATCACGCTTCAAAAATCCAAAACCGTCACGGTGGCCAATCACACGCCCTTGAATTAACTCTTCTAATTTAAGCTTGGCGTATTTTTTATCACGATTGAATTCGATTTGCCCTTCGCGCTCCATTGCACGCAAACGACGCTGGATACCAATTCGGCTATCTTCGTCTTCTGCATTTAATAGGTGACAAAATTCAAGAAAGGACAACGGTTTTTTGGCTTTGGTGAGTAATTCAAGTAAATACTCACGGCTCGCTACTGGATTTTCGTATTTTTCTTTCTCGCGCTGGTAAAAGGGATCGTCGCTCATATAAGTGATGGCGTTTCCAAGTTAGGTAAATGTTGCGCCTAGTATAACGAAGCTGGCGCAATTAAAAACGCTTAATTGACAACGACAAGGCGCAAGTTGTTCTACATAGATAAAACGACCGATTTAATGGGGAAATAAGTTAGGAATCCAAAGGACGTTTCGCTTTGCGTACCGCTTTAGGATGCATCAGCTTTTCTAGATCAGACAAGCAAGACGCAATTTTTTGATGGGTTTTCTTATCGTTCGTCACGGCGTTATATAACCAATGGTAAGCATCTTCGTAATCGTAAGGACTGCCATAACCATCCAAGAACAATTCCACCAACTCTATTTGCGCTTTTTGGTTACCCAACATCGATGCTTCGCGCAAAAACACCACCGCGCGCTCTTTATCTTGTTGCACCAACTTACCTTGAGCATAGTAACGGCCCAGTTGCTCTAGCCCTTCAGGTAAACCTTGGTCAGCGGCTTGGCGCATAAAGTTAATACCCCGCTCAGGTTCAGCTGATACGCATACGCCCCAAGCAAGCATGTCACCCCATAAAAACTGATAGGCAGGTATTTTTAAGGTTTGCGCTCTGGCCTCAATGTCTTGCACTAATTGGCAATCATCTAACACAACTTGGCTTAGATGCTCATTGCGGTGAATTAGCCGAAGCAACTCATCTTGGGAATAGAGTTGTACCGCTTTGATTTCATTTGCTGCGCGGCTAGCAGACATACCAGAGGTTGTTAAAATAAGCAGTCCAGCCAGTAGGCCAGCATAGGACAATTTAGGGAATGACATTTTCATATGGGATCTATCTACTGTGGCGTATATCACTTTTATCGGCAGCATCTGGATTTGGTAAACCCCTAACTGCCGATCCTGCTCCTGAATTGATCTAGCTAGAACAGATAAGTATGCCTTAACTCGCCAATGCTGACTGAACGACTTGAGCGTGTTCAATCAGATCATGACCAAGATCTGTTAAGTAACCGCCATCTGGCAATGTCACTATTCCTTTTTCAAATAGACGTTTGGCAGCATCGACCACAGCAGGCTCTGCATCATGGTGTATTTTTAAGCCCTGCATCAGGCTTGTGGTAGGGAATTTTAATAACAAATTAAACTCGCTAACCATTTCGTTCGTAAGTGACATAGGCAATCCTCGATGATTGTTGTGTAGTAAAGACAATACATTCAGGTTTGCTCAGCTTACTTTCACCAACGACGTTTGCGCACAGAGTTTGAAGATAAACACCCACTCAATACGCGACAAAAAGTATGTCGAGCCAACCCGTTAATTTTGCACATCATGCTAGCTCAATAAACCACTAGACGTTAATAAAATCAAGCCAAAAACCACAAAGAGACAACAAAGAGTTTTCATTTTCTGGAAATTGGTAAAAGAGAAATAGCTAAAAATAACAAGGTCTAACGATCCATCTCGTAACTTAGCACCGAGCAGTTTATACTCTGATAAATTAGATATGACTTTTAATGCTCTTCACTTACATTGAGACATTAATCGAAGTACAACTAAGCAGTTTGAACCACTCGTTATTCTGCACATTTTCGGAAGGCTGCATAAGCGCCAATAAGTCGCTGTTAAAACACCTTCACTCACATTTTAATTATTTGCGCCAGCAGCGCAATTTGATATAGCGCAGAACATTATTATGCATCACACCCCTTTTAAGGTTGATTCCATTGTTGCTCTCAACCCAGTCGTCAGTTTAGTCACCCTGATCCCACAACAGCCTTTTACTCATCAAGCTGGTCAGTATTTGAAAGTGGTCATGGATGAGGGCGACCAGCGCCCATTCAGTATCGCCACTGCACCGCGAGAAGACGGCAAGATTCAATTACATATCGGCGCAGAGCCTGGCAATAGTTATGCGGGTGAAGTACTTGAAAAAATGCGAACTGAGGGTGAAATTACCGTTAATGGCGGTTTAGGTAATGCCTATGTTCAGCTGGAAAATAGCATGCCGACCATTTTACTCGCAGGGGGAACGGGGTTTTCCTATACCCAAGCTATCTTGCAAAAAATGCTCGAATCTTCTGCCCAGGTCAAAGGTCATAAAGATCCAATTTTCCTATATTGGGGAACGCGCTCAACCGCTGATATGTACGCATATGACGAATTGGTCGCTCTGGATGAAAAACACGAGCACTTTACCTTTGTTCCCGTAGTGGAACATCCGGGTCATCAATGGTCAGGCAAAACCGGTTGGGTTCATAAAGCAGTACTCGAAGATTTTGTCAGCCTAGAGCCTTATCGCGTTTACATAGCTGGTCGCTTTGAAATGGCTGGCGTGGCAAGAGAAGATTTTCATCAGCAAGGTTTAATATTGAAAAACTTGTACGGTGACGCATTCGAATTTATTTAAACAGCTGAGAATCTTGCATTTAAAAAGCCTATCGCGTAAACGAAACCCTTACCAGATAGGCTAAATATTGACACGTTATGCTATCACGCAGCTAAACCGCGCCGCTGAAATCCAGTTGGCGCCACGCTTCATATACAAAAACAGATACCGCATTCGATAAATTCATGCTTCTACTGTCAGGTAACATTGGAATGCGTACTCGTTGTTCAGGCGGCAAGCTTTGAATAATGTCATCAGGTAATCCTCGCGTTTCGGGCCCAAACAACAAGGCATCACCTAATTGATATTCTGCTTTGGCAAAAAAAGTGGTGCCTTTAGTCGTACAAGCAAAAATACGCTTAGGTTGGCGTGATTCTATATAAGCCTGCAGTGACGCATGCCTTACCACGTTGGCAAATTCATGGTAATCAAGGCCTGCGCGACGAACGCGTTTATCGTCCCATTCAAACCCTAGGGGTTCGATTAAATGTAGGGCAAAACCGGTATTTGCACATAAGCGAATGATGTTGCCGGTATTAGGCGGAATTTCAGGTTGATATAAAACGATGTCTAGCATGTAGGTGATCACGATAAGTCAGAATAAGCGCGATTCTAGCAAAATGCGCTTATTGCAGTAAGGTTTATCTGTTAGTTGCCTGTCGCAGAAACTCTAAAATCGCCTCTAAACAAGGGCGACGATATTGATCTTCTTCAAGCAGTATTTCGTGTCTAGCTCCTAAAATTTGCTGCACTTCGCAATAAGGCACCTTAGCTAAAACACGACTTTGCCTTTTGTTATCCACCACCGTATCCGCCCCAGCTTGAATGGCCCAAACGGGGATCGAAATTTGACTTGCTTGGGCTTCAATGCCGTCCATTGCTTTTAATGCGGCTCGCAGCCAATGCCCAGTCACACCACCTAACTGCACCTCTGGCTGCAAGTTATATTCGTCTCTGAAGAGGCGATAACGTGTTTCGCTGTGGGTGAGCTCATTAAGGGCGAATTCAGTCTCCTGATAATTTTTTTGGCCGAGAAAATAACTGGCGTCATGGCCCAAACCGCGGCTAATAAGCAAATTTCCGCCTATTAAAATATTCGCCAACCAATTAGGTAACGCGGGGCGAATGCCAAACATGGGCGCGCACACTATCATTTGAGCAAAATCTTGCGGGTGTGCCAATACATATAAAGCGCCAATTGCACACCCCATAGAGTGGCACAATAACTGAGGCTTTTGTTGCGTGTTAGGCTCAATGACTTCTTGGTAAAACAGCTTTAAGTCAGCAACGTAATCGGCAAAATCATTTACAAAGCCCATATGTGGGTTTTTGGTCATGCGCCCTGACAAACCTTGCCCCCGATGATCATGGATAAACACCGAGTAACCATTTTGGTACAAGTCAAACATGACTTCTTGATATTTAACCCAAGACTCAATTCGCCCTGTAGAGATAGCCACTGCACCAATCGCTTGCGGGTGACACAAATAGGCATAACTAATATTTACACCTGAGTGGCCTTGAAATTCGCCTTTGGTCAGCGAACGCATTAAGGGTTTTATTTCCTCTTGATGCGTCCGCTCAAGTTGATTTTCTGAACTTATTTGGTATTCACTCAACGGCTATTACTCTATCAATCACTCTATGGTACTAGCTTAACAGAGGTTGATAACGCAGAAAACAAAGGTCGATAACGCAGAAACCAAAGCGCCCACCGAATACCTGCTTCAAACCCAATCAACCAAGTCGCTACGCCAAAATGGGCAATCGAATATGCACGCTTAAGCCGCCCTTGACTTGATTGCAGGCTTCAATTTCTCCTTCATGTGCCGCAATGGCGCGGCTGGCAATAGCTAAGCCCAGCCCAATGCCTCCGCTGTCTCTTTCTCTCGCAGTAGAAACACGATAGAAGGGCTGAAAAATATGCTTTAAATCTGACTCAGGTATGCCTTTGCCATCATCACAAATAACTAAGTGTGCTTCAGGACCATCAATTTTAAGGGTAAAAGACACCTGCTGGTTAGCATATTTCACCGCGTTACGCAGTACATTTTCAATGCCGCTCGCTAATAAATCTTCATCAGCATTTATTTTTGCATCAGACTCAATATCGACCGTTAAAACCTTATCCTGTGATTGGGCTTCAAACTCGCAGTCGGCCAATAACCCAGTTAAAAGTGCATCAAAACTCACTGGCTGCTTTCGCGAATCTCGTGCGTTATTATCTAATCGCGACAGCATTAATACTTGTGCGACCATGTGCTCCATTTGATGGGCTTCTTTTTCTATTCTAGCTAATGCTTGCTCGTTACTTTTCGGGTTGCTTGAAAGCTGTTGTTGCTGGGCGATCCCAATGGCGAGCTGCATTCGCGTTAACGGAGAGCGTAATTCGTGTGATATATCTGCCAAAAGGCGCTTTTGCCCATTAAGCAAAGTCTCTACCTGCTCTGCCATGTAATTGAAATCTCGTCCTAGGCGCCCTATTTCGTCGCCTCTATAACTAGCAGACCCAACTCGACTGCTAAGCGCACCGCTGGCCATGCGCTTAGTCGCCACTTGCAATTGTTTCAAAGGCTTAACCAGTGACCAAGCAATTAATGAGCACAATACCGCACTTATGAGTAATACCAAGCCAATGAGCAATAATGGGGGGCGATGGCGCATATCGCCAACGAATCCCCTGGGCCGTATGCGCCCAACAAACAACAAATATTCGGTACCAGCAATATTCGTCGCCATTGGGCCAAACATATCCCCAATAGGTGTTGCAATGCGCAATGGATTTGCAGAGCCAATTAAATCAAGAAAAGGCTTCTCGTTGGGTAAGTGCGGTAGTGGTCCTTTGAGTAGGAATTCTTTTGTTTTTGGATTGAGCAGAATCATCATCAACTTACCGCGCTGACTAGTGCGTTCTAGAATACTCTCTAAAGGTTCATCATCTGGGCTACGGAAAACTTGTCGCTGCAAAGCCCTAACCGAGTTTTCAAGCATGAAATGCTGCTTGTCATCCATGGGTAAGTACTCAACCGGCGGTGCAATATTTTGCATTATCCAGTAAGCACCAACAATCATGACGATAGTTGTGCCCCAGAACCACAAGAAAATACGACCATACAAGCTGCGAAATGGGTTTAAATAGAGAAGGCGTCTCATATTTCACCCAAATAGACGTATCCTACTCCTCGATGGGTTTTGATTTTGTCTTGCTGACTAAACTGACTTAATTTCTTGCGTAAATTACTCACGTGCATATCAATACTGCGGTCAAAAGCGGCTAGCTTTCTACCTAATACCTGTTCACTGATTGCATGCTTAGGCACAAGATCAGGGCTACAGCTCATCAACAGCTTTAGGACCGCAAATTCGGTGCCAGTCAACTCTACTTGCTGAGTGTTACAGGCGACGGTTTGCGCTGCAATATTTAACTCCACATCACCGATTTCAATCGTGTTCTGTTTTTGTTTGTCACCTTGCAGGCCAGCTTGAATATCCACTCGACGCACGATAGCTTTCACCCTAGCCGATAATTCTCTGTGGTTGAACGGCTTTGCTAAGTAGTCGTCGGCGCCTAATTCTAAACCCAGTATTCGGTCAAAATCATCGCCTTTTGCGGTTAACATCAACACAGGGGTAACGTGTGTGCTACGCAATCGTTTTAATACTTCGAAACCGTCAACTTTCGGAAGCATTACATCCAAAATTATCAAATCATAATGTTGCCCTGATTTCGCTGCTAACAGACCGGCCTCTCCGTCACTTGCCACATGAATCGTGTAACCTTGGGCGCTTAGATATTCCTGTAACAACTCGGTGAGTGCTTGATCGTCATCGATCAGCAACAAAGATTTTTCTAGCATGTACAGTTTCCTTTAAACTACATCGGCCTATCAATAGACGCATGAATACCCGTGAAATAATACCGAAATCGCCGCTATTTCATTGGCTATTTACCTAATCTTTACACTGGCTTTGCGTTTCTTTGCGCTGGTGCTGCTAACCTATTTCTGTATTTCTCTATAGTAAGGCATATTCAGTGCGAACGTTAAAATCATTGTTTACCCCCATCACCGTTTCATTGGCGTTCCTATTGGCTCAGCCTGTCGCTATTGCCAAACCGCCCGCGCATAATGGCCCCTTACACATACACCCTATTTTAAAGCAGTTAGATTTAACCGACGCCCAACGTCAAGACATTCGATTACTGATAAAACAAAATCGTACGACAAAAGATACCTATCAGCCTGACCAAGAATCTACGCGTGAGAGCATACGCAATTTAATACAAAACGATGTATGGGCTCAAGGCGACATAAGCAGTGCTATACAAGCTGAACAACACTTGCAAAACCAGCTAAGGTGGTTGGATATAAAAACTCAGCAACAAATTTGGCTGACCTTAGACGATGCACAAAAAGTAAAGTTCTTAGCTGAATTAGATGCTGAACAAGAAGAAAAAGGACATGGCCCAAAGCCGCAGCAAAGCAATTCACGGGATAATAGCAACCCCATGATGTCTGTGGCACAACGCCAAGCTGAACACTTCACAGCGCTTAACCTAACAGAGGAACAACAAACACTTTTCACAACCCAACGCTCTGCTGAAAAAGCGGATAAAGAAGCAAACAAATCTGCTCGGGAGGTATTTAGAGCGCAGCTTATTTCGATAGTGACGAGTGAAAGTCTGAACGAAGCTAGCTGGACAGCCTTGCAAGCTGAAACCGAAGCACAGAGCTTTGAACATGCTCTTACTAAGGCTAAAAACCAGCATACGTTTTGGAATGCACTTACCAGCGAACAACAATCAACACTACAAGAAATGATGGAAAGTCGGCAAAAACGAGAGAGTAAAAAACGCAATTCTTTTGGAAGAGCCGATAGATAATGTACAAAATTTTGCGCAAACGTACTTGCTAGATTACTTTTCGCTTATTAATTGCATTGTGTAAAGCGGTTTTTGGGACATTATAATCTTTAATACGACCTTTACCGGTGCGATTAAAAGCGTGCGAGAAAGCGACCCCCCTGAGTCGCTCTACCTTTGTTCATAACTTAAAACTCTGGCACTGCCCGCTCGTATAATCCCTCGATGAATAACGGCGAGGTGATTAACATATCGGCTGTGGAGGTGTTGCACGCGACCGGCAAATTCCATACTGAGCATAAACGCAACAGCGCTTTTACGTCTGGGTCATGGGGGGCTGGGTTTAGGGGATCCCAAAAGAAAATCAAAGCGTCTAACTTACCTTCGGCGATCAATGCACCTATTTGTTGATCCCCCCCTAGTGGACCGCTCTTATATCGCGTAACGGGCAAATTTAACGATTCTTGTAGTAAGCCCCCTGTAGTGCCTGTGGCCACTAAGTTATGTTTTTCTAGCTCTGCTTTGTGCTCTAATGACCAGCGGATAAGCTCTGGCTTTTTATGATCGTGCGCGACCAGCGCTAACGTCTTTTGCATATTTTCCTCAATATATCTTTTAAAAATCGTTTGCTGAAATCACAGTAGTGCTTTAGCGCCCTATAAATCGATGCGATGTACAGCGTTAGATACTTTTTGCTGCCCTACCATTCCACCTAGCGTGACAAAATGCTTATTTGCCCCTATGCCCACCGCCAATAAGCCCCGGTGATCCATAGTGGGCGAGTCCATGTGAGAGACCTGCCAACTCGTCCGTTTAAAGTCATAGCGCCACACCTCATTATTTGGGCTTGATGGTTCACCATCGTAACCTGTGCCGTTATAATTGTACGGGTTATGTGAACCGCCCACGAAAATGGCTGAATTGCTGGCAACATCACCTGTTGCGGCCATGCGATAACGCGCACTCGATGTAGGGTGCACCACTGTGCGCCAATCAATTTTTTTGACATCGTTTGTATCTATCGTTCCGTGGTAACAAGCCGGTTCAGCAGAAAACGTACGACGCTTATCAGGTTGAGCATCTACCTTAACCCCATCGCAAATCATGATATTTCCCCCCACAATCGCCCCTGCATGACCAAACACAGGATTGCCTAAAAAAGGCGAGCCTTGTTGCCATGTATCTGTTTTCACATCGTATATTTGGACTAAATTGACATTGCCATCATTATGCCAACCGCTAATCAGATACACGTAACGCTGCTGAAAAACGAGTGCGACTGCATCGTCCACGGGTACTGGAGTCTGAGCTATGGGGTAGTAAATATCTGTAACAACTTCATAGCGAAAATTGTCTGGGCTTGATACTTCATTATGCGCAGCATCAACGGTGTAACCACCAAACAAAAGTGCCATATCGCCTACACCAACAGCAATACTGGCTAAGCGACCAGACTGGGGCAAACTCGATGGCACTGGTGATTTTTGTTGCCAAGTTTTTTTTGGCGCGAATAACTCCCCTTCAAGTTCAAGGGCCCACACTTTGTTGTGTGCATCCTCATGCGTTTTACCGGCTCCTAGCCCCATGAAAGATAACAAAAAATGACCATTTTCAGTATCGACGCTCGCCACCGCATTATTGGTAACAGGTTCTGGTAATGCGGGATAAGAAATGTCCTTTTTAGTCAGCGCACTAACATTTGCTGAAATAAGCATTATGGTCGCCCCCAGCGTGCTTATAAAAAGGCCACCAGATATAGGCTTTTTAGGACTTTTTCTTGGGCTCTTTTCAATCATCTGTGTAACAGCTGCCATTAAAAGCACACCTGTTTGATGAAGTTACGCAGTAATGTGACGGTTGGGTCAACGTAATGCAACGAGATAAACTCATCTGGTTGATGGGCCTGATCAATACTGCCTGGGCCTAATACTATGGTGTCGCAGCCTAGTTGATTGATAAATGGTGCTTCGGTGGCATAATTGGCACTGACAGGATCAAAGCCTGTTAGTTTTTTGGCCAACTCAAGAATACCCTGCTCGTTACGACAACCAAACGCCGGCGCGGTTTCGTACATCGCCTCACGTGTAATACGTTGGGGGTATTTTTGCATCAGCGGTGCAAGTGCTTCATCGATCATGGCGATCGCTTCTTCATCACTTAATGAAGGAATAGCACGTAAATCAAAGTTTAATTGGCAGTGGCCGCAAATACGGTTTTCTCCGTCGCCCCCATGAATATGCCCGAGATTCATGGTCACCTCTGGCACACTGAAGGCGTCATCTCTATGAGTTTCAGACAACTGCTGTTTTAAAGCGATAAGTTTACCTATGGCTTGGTACATGATCTCAATCGCATTGACCCCTTTTGCTGGATCGCTTGAATGCCCTGCCTGACCTTGGACATTAAGGCTGTGTCCCATATGCCCTTTGTGCTTAAAGATAGGCTTGAGCTCCGTGGGCTCCCCGATGATCGCCATGTCAGGCTTGATCAATTGTTGCTCCACGAAAAACCGTGCTCCCGCCATAGACGTTTCTTCATCTGCAGTAGCTAAAATATACAAAGGCTTCTTTAAATCTTTTAGAGGAATGTCTTGAATCGCTTCTAAAATAAACGCAAAGAAACCTTTCATATCACAGGTCCCTAGACCGTATAACTTGCCGTCGTTTTCTTGTGCTTTGAATGGGTCAAATTGCCATTTATTGTCATCAAAGGGCACAGTATCCGAGTGGCCTGATAGTAGTAGCCCCCCCTCACCACTGCCAATTTTGGCCAGCATATTGTACTTATTTCGCGCATTGGGCACTTGTTGAATACTTATGTGAAAATTATAGTCCTTAAACCAGCCTGCGAGCAGATCGATAATGGCTCGGTTTGATTGGTCCAAATCTGCACTAAACGCGCTAATCGAGGGAGTATTGATGATATGTGCATAACGTTCTAAAAAAGACAAAGATGGCATAAGCCTCCCTTTAAATAATTATTCAATTTATTTGCATAAATATATAACACATGGCATTCTTACCGCCAACATGATTTAGCCACTTTGCAAATACACTTTTGGTCTAGATTATTTATACATATTATCTTAATTCGGTTTAATTTCGCATATGATTTCAATAACGTCACAATTCGATTCCCTGCCTAGCTTCGCCAGCATGTTGTATCGACGATAAGTCGAGGTCTGTAGCGTTTAGCTCACCCAGACCTTTAGTATTTGCTAAAGGTCTTGGGTGTTTTTTTATTTTTGTCACCTTCATTTAGTAACATTAAGTCACACGACTATTAGAGATATACGTTTTATGATCAAAACTTGTATTGTCGGCGCCAGTGGATATACCGGAGCCGAATTAGCCTCTTTAATTCATTGCCACCCACGCTTTGAATTAGACGCCTTATATGTATCAGCCAAAAGCCAAGATGCTGATAAAAAACTCGGAGACGTACACGGTTATCTGTTTGGGCAAATCAATTTGCCACTGACCCCGTTAACCGACGACGTTTTACATTCGCTTGCTAATGAAATGGACGTGATTTTTTTGGCTACTCCCCACGAAGCAAGTCACGACTGGATGCCAGTACTATCCACAGGCAAAGCCAAAGTATTTGACCTATCAGGGGCATTTAGACTCAAAGACCAACAGGTTTTTGCGGACTATTATGGTTTTGCACATGAGCAAACGGCCAGCTTAGAGCAAGCCGTTTACGGCCTCGCCGATTGGTTTGCACAAGACATTAAAAGCGCCGATATTGTTGCCGTACCAGGTTGCTATCCAACGGCATCACTGAGTGCATTAAAGCCATTACACGAAGCAGGCTTAATCGCTGATGGTCATTTACCTATTATTAATGCTGTGTCTGGTGTGTCTGGTGCTGGGCGCAAAGCGGCCATGGGCAGTAGTTTTTGCGAAGTTAGTCTGCAAGCCTATGGTGTACTAGGTCATCGTCATCAACCAGAAATCAGCGCCTATTTAGGCCGTGAAGTCATATTCACTCCACATTTGGGTAATTTCAAACGGGGAATTTTGGCCACCATCACCGTCAAAGTAAACCCTGGTGTAGACGCAGATGCAGTTGCAAACGCATTCAGTCATGCCTATCACAACCACCCTATAGTGCGTATTCGCGATACTTGGCCTAAATTAGACGACGTAGTAGGCACACCCCACTGCGATTTATTCTGGAAGCTTGATATCCAAAAAGGGTACTTGGTTGTGACCAGTGCCATAGATAACTTACTGAAAGGCGCGGCCTCCCAAGCGGTGCAATGTGCCAACATTCGCTTTGGATTCGAATCACAACTTGGTTTAGTCCACGGGGTGTCAGCATGAATCCGTTAGTCATAAAAGTCGGTGGCGCTTTCATGCAGGCCACCGCCGAAGCGTTACAATTGTTGACGGTAATTAAGCAACTCCAGCAAAGTCGCCCTGTAGTACTCGTACATGGCGGCGGCCCTATGGTTGAACAGTTATTACAAGCACTGCAATTTACCAGTACTAAAGTAAATGGTTTGCGCGTCACGCCACCTGAGCATATGCCTTATATTACAGGCGCTTTAGCAGGTACAGCCAATAAGCAACTCTGTGCGTTTGCCATTCGCGCCAACACGACACCGGTCGGGTTATGCTTAGCTGATGGCGCCATGACAAGCTGCTCTGTTCTTGATCCCGCCCTTGGTGCAGTGGGCGTAGCGAAAGCAAATTCACCCACTATGTTGAATTTATTGCTCGAGGCGAATATCCTGCCGATTATCAGCTCTATAGGTGCCGATGAAAAAGGCAATTTACTTAATGTAAATGCCGATCAAGCGGCAACAGTTATTGCTCAGCTGTTAAATGCTGACTTGTTGTTGCTGTCGAATGTGCCTGGTGTACTGGATCACAATAAAAACCTGATTAACCAACTTACGGCTCAAGGCATTGCCGAATTAGTTGAGTCAGGCGTGATCATAGATGGAATGCAAGTAAAAGTAGATGCCGCACTCGATGCAGCAACAAGCTTGCAGCGCCCCATCACGATTGCCAGTTGGCAAACACCAGAGCAACTCTTAGGATTGCTGGCGGGTGAATCCGTTGGCACTACCATAATCCCAAATATTTAAGGTACCTCCATGAAAAAGGATCTACTTTCGTTCACTGATTGGTCTGCTAAAGACCTAAGTGCACTCTTGCAACTGGCCATCACGATTAAAAATAATCCAGCTGACTACCGCCAAGCCTTGGCAGGGAAATCAATTGTTGCCTTATTTGAAAAACCATCGCTGCGTACCCGTGTAAGCTTTGATATTGGTATCAACAAACTAGGCGGGCACCTTGTTTATTTGGACAGCCAGTCAAATAAATTAGCGGGCCGTGAAGACGTGAAAGACATGGGTAATAACCTCGCCTGTTGGGCTGACGCTATCGTGGCACGGGTTTTCGCCCATTCAACATTAGAAGAATTAGCTAGTGTAGCCAAAGTCCCTGTCATTAATGCTTTATGTGATATGTACCACCCATGCCAAGCCATGGCCGACTACTTGACCTTAACCGAACGTTTTGGCGATTTGAACAAAGTTAAACTAGCGTATATCGGTGATGGTAATAACGTGACCCATTCCTTGATGATTGTGGGCGTGACTTTAGGTTGCGAAGTGGTTGTCATTACCCCCCCTGGCTATGAAGTTGACCCCGCTATTGTCACGCTTGCTCAGCAAAAAGCCGAGCAAAATGGTGGCAAGCTAGTTATCAGTCATGACGTAGAAGCGGCGAATGGCGCTCATGCGCTTTATACCGACACTTGGATTTCGATGGGTGATGACACCCCGCTTGACACCATCAAGCAAGCGTTTGGTAAATATAAAATCGATGAAGCGATGATGCAATCAACCGGTGCACAGTACGTTATGCACTGCCAACCTGCCCATCGCGACTTGGAAATTAGCGGCACCTTGATTGATTCAGAGCAATCTATTTTGATGCAGCAAGCAGAAAACAGAATGCACGCCCAGAATGCCATTTTAGTGCACCTTCTTGGCGGCGCAGCTTAACCCCATTTAACAATTTTAATTTTTAGGTACAGACAATGAGCAAGAAAAACATCAAAAAAGTAGTATTAGCCTATTCAGGTGGTTTGGATACATCAGCCATCATTCCTTGGTTGAAAGAGAACTATGACTGTGAAGTTATCGCCTTCGCGGCAGATGTAGGTCAAGGCGACGAGGAACTAGAAGGTCTACGTGAAAAAGCCATCAAAACCGGCGCCAGCGAATGCTACATAGTGGACTTAAAAGAAGAGTTCGTATCTGACTACATCTACCCCACTATTACCACAGGTGCGGTATACGAAGGTCAGTACCTTCTTGGTACGTCTATGGCACGCCCTATTATCGCCAAAGCACAAGTTGAAATCGCGCGCAAAGTAGGCGCAGATGCACTGTGCCATGGTTGCACTGGTAAAGGTAATGACCAAGTGCGTTTCGAAGGCACCTTTGCTGCACTAGCACCTGAGCTAACCGTTATTGCTCCTTGGCGTGAGTGGGACATGGTATCACGTGAAGATTTATTGGCTTATTTGGCCGAGCGTGACATCAAAACCACGGCGTCAGCCACCAAAATCTACAGCCGTGATGCAAACGCATGGCACATTTCACACGAAGGCGGCGAGCTAGAAGATCCTTGGTGTGAGCCAAGCAAAGAAGTATGGACCATGACCGTCTCTCCTGAAGATGCGCCGAATACACCTGAGCGTGTTGAAGTGAGCTTCGAACATGGTCGCATGGTAAAAGTAAATGGTGAGGCCCTTAGCCCTTACCAGTGCTTAGTTAAATTGAACGAGCTTGCCGGTGCGCACGGCGTAGGCCGTATCGACATCGTCGAGAACCGTTTAGTGGGCATGAAGTCACGAGGCTGTTATGAAACCCCAGGCGGAACAGTCATGCTTGCGGCATATAAAGCCCTTGAAAGCCTAGTGTTAGACAAAGCTGCGCTTAAGTACCGTGAGCAAATCGGTTTAGAGTTCTCACATGTCATGTATGACGGGCGATGGTTCACCCCGCTAAATGATGCGCTGCTTGCTGGTGCAGCAAGCTTTGCAGACCAAGTAACAGGTGACATAGTCGTTAAACTTTACAAAGGCCAAGCAACGGTAACCCAGCGCCGTTCACCAAACAGCTTGTACTCTGAAGATTTCGCTACCTTTGGTGCTGATGATGTTTACGACCAAAGCCATGCTGAAGGCTTTATTCGCCTTTATAGTTTGTCTAGCCGTATCAGCGCGCTTAACAAAAAAGGCATTCCATTCAAAAACACAGGTATTGAATAATGAGCTTGTGGGGCGGACGTTTTCAAGACGGCAGCAGTGCGATGTTTCGCACTGTTAACGACTCTCTGCCATTCGACAGAGTCTTAGCAAGCCAAGATATTCGCGGCTCAATTGCATGGGCACGCGCCATTGCAAAAGCAGGGGTACTGAGCCAAGACGAGCACCAGCAGCTTGAAGAAGCCCTTAAAGCCTTGTTAGTAAAAGCGGATGCCGGTGAGTTAGATTTTGACGCCAGCAGTGAAGAAGACATTCACAGCTTTGTGGAAGCAACCTTAATCGAGCAACTTGGTGATGTAGCGCGCAAGCTACACACAGGCCGCAGCCGTAACGACCAAGTTGCCACAGATTTTCGTTTATGGACCCGTGAACACGTTGAGCTATTAGTGGAGGATGTTGAAGCTGTCATTGCTTCATTAGTGGGTAACGCTGACGTCAATCAAGATGTTATTTTACCTGGCTACACCCATTTGCAGCGTGCTCAACCAGTACGTTACCCGCACTGGTGCTTGGCCTATGTTGAAATGCTAAAACGCGACTTGAGTCGTCTACATGACTTAAAAGCACGTTTGAACCAATGCCCTCTGGGCAGCGGTGCGCTCGCTGGCACAACCTACCCTATCGACCGTCAAGCGATTGCCGAAGAGCTTGGTTTTGACAGCCCGTGCATCAATAGTCTGGACGCGGTATCCGATCGTGATTACGTACTAGAGCTTCTTTTTGTCGCCAGTACCAGCATGATGCATTTGTCGCGTATGGCTGAGGATTTAATTTTCTATAACTCAGGCGAAGCCGGTTTCATTCAATTAGGCGATGCCGTTACTTCTGGCTCATCATTGATGCCTCAGAAGAAGAACCCTGACGCATTAGAGCTTATGCGCGGTAAATGCGGTCGCGTATTTGGTAGCTTACAAGCCTTGCTTGTGACTATGAAAGGCCTGCCCCTTGCCTATAACAAAGACATGCAAGAAGACAAAGAAGGCTTATTCGATGCGACGAATCAGTGGCACATCTGTTTGCGCATAGCCTGCGAAGTGGTTGACAGTATCAAGCTTGATAGCGAGCGCTGCGCGAAAGCCGCCCGTGAGGGTTATGCCAATGCGACTGAGCTTGCTGATTACCTCGTCGATAAAGGTATTCCGTTTAGAACCGCCCACGATATTTCTGGCCGGGTCGTGCTGGATGCCCTCGAAAAGAAAAAAGCTATCGAAGAGCTCACCATCACTGAACTTAAAGTTTACTCAGACGTGATAGAAGAGGATGTATATCCTGTTCTACAACTTGAATACTTGGTCAACAAGCGTGACATATTAGGTGGAACGGGCATAAAGCCTGTGTTGGCTGCGCTTGAAAATGCCAAAGCGTCTTTCATAAAATAGCGGTGTAAGCGTAAGGAAAACACGTGGTACTTTCACACAACGACAGCGTAAAGCTATTTCGCAACTCGGCGCCTTACATCAATGCTCACAGGGGTAAAACCTTTGTATTGATGTTCGGCGGTGAGGCAGTTGAAGATGCAAACTTTGCCAACATTATTCAAGATATCGCGCTGCTCAACAGCTTAGGTGTGCGCTTAATTTTGGTACATGGCGCGCGTCCGCAGATTGATCAACGCGCCATTTGGCGTAAAGTCGAACCGCGTTTTTCAGAAGACGTGCGGATCACAGATAAGCAAACCCTTGAATGCGTGAAAGATGCTGCGGGCTCTGTGCGATCACAAATTGAAGCCTTGCTCACTATGGGCTTGGCGAACTCGCCTATGCATGGTGCGCAAATTCGTGTGTGCTCTGGCAACTTAGTGGTGGCCATGCCTATTGGCGTGCGCAACGGCGTGGACTTTGAGCATACGGGTTTAGTACGTCGGGTGGATGTAACAGGCATAAACGATCACCTCGACGATGGCTCAATTGTACTACTGCCGCCTATGGGCTATTCCCCCACGGGTGAAGTATTTAACTTAAGCCACGAAGATGTAGCAACTAACGCAGTTAAAGCTTTGAAAGCTGATAAGCTGATTATCTTTACGGAAAAAGATGGTCTGGTGGATGAAACAGGGCGTTTGCTGCGTAATATTCAACTCAACTCTTTGTACCCTATGCTTGAGCAAGCACATTTACAGCAAGAAAAGCACAGCATTCAAACGATTATCGATAGTCTTGAGGCAGGCGTCAGCCGTTGCCATTGTGTGAGTTACGGTCAAGACGGTGCGCTATTGCAAGAGCTTTTCACTCGAGACGGTGCCGGCTCACTTATCTCTCAAAGCTATTATGAGCAAATACGTACGGCAACCATCGAAGATGTGGGAGGTATTCTAAACCTCATCAATCCGCTAGAAGAAAAAGGCATTTTGGTGAAGCGCTCCCGTGAAATACTAGAGCGTGAAATCGAACAATTTACCATCATTGAACGCGACGGCATGACCATCGCCTGTGCGGCACTGTACCCTTATTTAGAGGAGCAATGCGGCGAGCTAGCGTGCGTAGCAACGCATACTGATTACCGTGGCGGGAATCGTGGTGAGCGCCTTTTAAGCGCTATTTGTGAGCAAGCAAAGTTACAGGGGTTAACCTCAATATTTTGCTTAACCACAGTGACCTCTCACTGGTTTCAGGAACAAGGCTTCGTGCGAGCCACACTAGATGATTTACCAGCCAAAAAGAAACAACTATACAATTTTCAGCGTAACTCAAAAGTCTTTGTGTTAACGCTGTAATCCACGCTAAAAATGTATCCACATAAACAGCTTCCTTCGAAGCTGTTTTGCTATTTCTCGCTTTATTTAGGACTAATATGACAATTCAAGATCTGATCACCCAAGTACGCTCCCAACCACAAAGTGTTGAATTCAGCCAAGTGATTAATGCGATACAACAACATTACCAATACACAGCAACCGCTTTCACAAATGGTGACGTGGTAAATGAAAAAGGCAGCAATGAAGGTTCATGCAAGATTTTTTACTTTGCTCAACTCAATCAATTAACGGAGTCTGAAACATTGCATTTATTTGGTACCTTCTACCGTAAAGATGTATTGCAGCACCCTAAGGCCAATGATCACGGTAATATAAGAAATTTTATGAATACAGGTTGGCGGGGAATTAAATTCGAGTCCGCTGCGCTGGCTCCATTAAAAGCATAAGTGTCGCTGAACTTGTTACACTTCGCGCACGACGACATGATTGTTGACAAAACATGAAAGAGTGTACCCAGTGCGGAAAGTGTTGCACCCAATACGGCGACGGCGGCTTGTCAGTGACCGACAGCGAAATCGATATGTGGGAGCTGTTTCGACCCGATATCGCTCAGTACGTTAAAAAAGGCTTGATTTGGGCTAGCCCAGACACGGGCAAGTTGCTGAACCATTGCCCCTTCTTACGCGTCGTGCCTGCAGACAAAACTGTTGCGAACAGCAAAGATATATACACTTGTGATATCTATTTCGATCGTCCTGATGATTGTCGGTATTACCCGGTCACCGTAAAGCAAATGATCAACGACGAATGTGAAATGCTGGAAGAGAACGACTTAGATGATCCTGTAAAGGCCCAGAGAGAGCTCGATATATTGATGAAAGACAGCCGCCCTGCATTTGATAAATAACTGTTAGGGCCGACCGCCAGACACAAAAAAGGCCACTTTAGTGGCCTTTTTAATCATCTAAACGATGAAATTAGATACCGGCTGCACCAGCAACGGCTTGTTTAGCCAGCTCAGTAATACGATCCCAATCACCCGCTTCAACAGCATCGTCAGGTGCTAACCAAGAGCCGCCTGCACAACGCACGTTAGGCAAGGATAAATACTCAAGGTAGTTAGTTGGGCTTATGCCACCTGTTGGGCAAAACGCGATGTCAGGGAATGGTCCACCGATCGCTTTAATCGCTTTAACGCCACCTGAGGCTTCAGCTGGGAAGAATTTAAAGTGGGTATAACCAAAATCAATTCCGCGCATTAATTCAGAAATAGAAGAGATGCCAGGAATTAGTGCGATGCCGCCCTTATTACCTGCATCCAATAGGTCAGATGTCATGCCTGGGCTAATAGCGAACATAGCACCCGCCGCTTCCACTTCGGCTAATTGCTTAGCATTAGTCACAGTACCTGCACCTATGATGGCATCTGGCACTTCAGTAGCGATAGCTTTGATTACGTCTAGTGCCGCTTCTGTGCGCAAAGTCACTTCTAGCACACGAATACCGCCAGCAATTAATGCTTTAGCAAGAGGGACCGCATGCTTTACATCTTTGATCACCAATACCGGAACCACTGGTCCTTGACTGAATACATCTTGAGACGAAACTTTCCAATTTTTTGTCATTGTAGTTAACCTTTATAATGCTGTTGTAGGTATGCCATCGCACCAATCAAACCGTGATCGGGCTCGGTAATAATGTATGTAGGTATGCCAGCTACGTAATGACGAAACCGGCCTTTTGCTTCAAAGCGTGCGCGAAATTCACTTTGTTGGATAAACTCAACAAATCGAGAGGCGATCCCGCCACCGATATAAACACCGCCGCGCGTACATAAGTTAAGGGCTAAGTTGCCAGCGAAACTTCCCATAATGCGACAGAACTGTTCTAGTGTTTCACGGCACAGTGAACAACTATTATCAATTGCTCTAGAGGTTATATCCGCTGCGTCGCTATACTCTGACGGCACATTTTTGGCCGCAGCCAACCCCTCGTAAATATGAACAATCCCTCGTCCTGACATCACTTCTTCTGCTGAGGCATGACCTAGCTTTTTGGTCAAAAAGCGCAGAATCGCGATGTCATTTTCGTCGACAGCTGAAAAATCAACGTGTCCACCTTCCCCATCAAGTGCTTTCCATTTGCCATCGGTACACGTTAGGTGTTCCACACCTAAGCCAGTACCGGGCCCAAACACCGCTATATTGGCACAAGGCATTGCTGCGCCTTGTCCAATTTGCACTTTTTGGTCCTCGCCTAACAAAGGCAGAGAATGGGCCACTGAGGTGAAGTCATTGATCACGCCCAACCAACTCAGACCCAAATCACCCTGCACTTCTTTAATAGAAAAAGCCCAATAGTGATTAGTCATTTTGACGTGGTCACCTTCAACAGGACAGGCAATGGCCAAACAACCAGCAGCAAACTGAGTTGCCGGAAACTCTGAAAAATACTGCTTTATTGCGTCATTTAAAGTGGCAAAATCAGCACACAAGTATTTGCGAATGTCAGCGATTTGTCCGTTAACTACCTGCGCCAAACGAATATTAGTGCCACCAATATCCGCAACAAAATTAGTTGTCACGATCAATCATCCTGTCCGACAAAAAGAGAACAAGCACCTTGCTCGGCGCCAGTTAACGTTGAGCGCATACCGGCAAACATTTCGCGGCCCATACCCACCTGGTGAGAGGCAACGTCGGTCACTCTTGCTTCACGAGCAGACAATTCAGCCTCGTCTACGTGCAATGTCATATGGCCAGTTTCTGTATCCAGTTCGATTATATCGCCGCTGTTTACCTTAGCGATTAAGCCACCTTTTACCGCTTCAGGTGTTAAGTGAATTGCGGCTGGCACTTTGCCTGAAGCACCTGACATTCGACCGTCAGTCACTAGAGCAACTTTATAACCTTTGTCTTGCAGTACACCAAGAGGAGGCGTAAGACTGTGAAGCTCTGGCATACCAATGGCTGAAGGCCCTTGGAAGCGCACAACAACGATGCAATCTTTGTTTAAATCACCGGCTTTGAACGCCGCCGCGAGTTCGAATTGATCTTCAAACACAACTGCAGGGGCTTTGATTTTGCAATGAGGTTCACGCAGGGCTGAGGTTTTCATTACCGCACGACCTAGGTTACCGGTTAATACCGATAAACCGCCATCTGGCTTAAATGGCTTTTCAACACTGGCGACCACTTCTTTATCGAATGACTCACTAGGGCCATCGCGCCAAACCAGTTCACCATTTTCAAGCATTGGCTCTTGGGTGTAACGCTCAAGGCCATCGCCACAGATAGTTTTCACATCGTTGTGTAACAAGCCTGCATTTAATAATTCTCTGAACAACAACGCCATACCACCAGCTGCGGTGAAGTGGTTAATATCAGCAGAGCCATTGGGATAAATGCGGGTAAGCAAAGGAACAGCATCTGAAATATCAGAGAAGTCATCCCAGTTAATGGTATAACCGGCCGCTTTTGCCACGGCAACCAAGTGCATAGTGTGATTAGTTGAGCCACCGGTAGCCAGTAACGCAACTAAACCATTGACGATAGCTTTCGCATCAACAATGTGACCGATTGGGCGGTAATCTTCACCTAAGTCAGTGATACGTGTCACTTGACGTGCAGCTGCATCGGTTAAGGCTTCACGCAGTGGTGTGCCTGGGTTAACGAACGATGAGCCGGGTAAATGCAAGCCCATAGTCTCAACGACCAATTGGTTACTGTTGGCCGTACCGTAAAAAGTACAAGTGCCCGCAGAGTGATAAGATTGAGACTCAGCCTCAAGCAATTCTTCGCGGCCCACTTTACCCTCGGCGTACATTTGACGCACTCGAGCTTTTTCTTTATTTGGAATACCTGATGGCATAGGACCAGCGGGGACGAAAATGGTCGGTAAATGACCGAAGCTTAATCCACCGATCAATAATCCAGGTACGATTTTGTCACATATACCTAGCATCAAGGTGCCGTCAAACATGTTATGCGACAATGCCACCGCGGTTGACATGGCAATCACGTCTCGGCTCATTAGGCTTAAATCCATGCCAGCGTTACCTTGGGTAACGCCATCACACATTGCAGGTACGCCACCTGCAAACTGTGCCACGCTGCCTACTTGCTGAATAGCCTTCTTAAGAATTTCTGGGTAATCATGATAAGGCTGATGTGCAGATAACATGTCGTTGTACGATGAAATAATCGCAATGTTCGACTTTGTCATGCTGCGCAAGTCTGCCTTGTCTTCAGCGCCGCATGCTGCAAAACCGTGCGCTAAGTTACCGCACGACAATGTACCACGATGTGGGCCCTGTAAACGTGCTTTTTCAATTTTGTCTAAATACGCTTTGCGCGAGCCTTGGCTGCGCTCAATGATACGTTGGGTGACTTCTTGAATGATGGAATTCATATCTCTCTCCTAGGGAGCCCACATTAATTCAACGTCGGCGTTGTTGATCACCGCGCGAATGGGCATTTCGTGCTCGTCGCCACCTTTTATCGCTTTGTCCAGTACCTGTTTTTTACTGTCCCCTGTTAAATGCAAAAATATATTCTTACTGTTCAACAGTGCGGGTAAGGTCAACGACATGCGTTGGTTTGGAGCGGTCGTGGGTTGTACAGCGATGTACGTACGACGCGCGCCCTGGTCTAAACCTTGATGAATTTGCTCCGAACAAGGGAACAGCGAAGCGGTGTGACCGTCTTCACCCATACCTAGGATCAACACATCAAAAGGAGTATGTAATTTGGCAAGATTCGCAGTGCAGGTTTCAACTGCATCTTTAGCATCTTCGTGCTCGGTTTTAAGACCAACGAAATTGGCGGCTGCTGCATTATTTTGCAGCAGCTCACGACGCAGCATTCTTTCGTTGCTTGCGTCATCGTCTGTCTCTACCCAGCGCTCATCGGCTAGGCTGATGTCCACCTTGCTCCAGTCGAGCTCAACTTTTGATAATGAGTTGAACAACGCTTTAGGCGTTCGCCCACCAGAAACAACCAAGCTCGCTCGGCCATTCTCACTGATGCCATCTTTCAAAATATCGACTATACGCTGTGCGAATGTAAAATTGAGTTCATCAGTTGATTGAAAATTATTTTCAGTTAGTGACATATCATTTCTTTCCTATTCTGCTCTCGTACCATGCTCGGTTTTCGCGAGCTAGTAGAGCAATTGACGCCACGGGCCCCCAAGTACCGGCTTGATAAGGCTCGGGCGGCTCGTTGGTGTGTTTCCAAGCATCGATAATGCCGTCAACCCACTTCCAAGCAAATTCGACTTCATCACGGCTAACAAACAAGGCTTGATTACCCAACATCACTTCAAGTAGTAACTTTTCGTAGGCATCAGCAATACGATCATCTTGGAACGCTTCAGAGAAGCTCAAGTTCAAACGTGATTTTTGCAAATCCATGCCGCTAGTCCCGGTTAAACCAGGTACTTTATTCATAACTGTGACTTCGACGCCTTCATCCGGCTGCAAGCGAATTGTGAGCTTGTTCGGTGGCAACTGTGCGAAGCTGTCTTCAAATAAGTTGTGAGGCTGGCGTTTAAAATAAATAACCACTTCACTGGTTTTGTTTGGCAGACGTTTACCCGTACGTAAATAAAACGGTACACCGGCCCAACGCCAGTTATCAATGTCCACATTAAGGGCCACAAAGGTTTCAGTTTCACTACGTGGGTTTGCATCTGGCTCATCTAAGTAACCAGGTACTTCTTTACCCTTCACAAAACCACCAATGTACTGGCCGCGAACACTTTTCTGGTTAATGTTGGTTGAGTTGATGGGGCGTAACGCTTTTAATACTTTTAATTTTTCGCCACGAATACTGTCAGCATCCAAGGTTGTTGGGGGCTCCATGGCAATTAATGTCAAAATTTGCAACAAGTGGTTTTGCACCATGTCGCGCATTTGACCTGCTGTATCGAAATATCCCCAACGACCTTCAATCCCCACAGATTCAGCCACACTGATCTGTACATGATCGATACTGTTGTGATCCCAATTGGTAGCGAAAATAGAGTTCGCAAAACGTAGCGCAATCAGGTTTAAAACCGTTTCTTTACCTAAATAGTGATCGATACGATAAATTTGTGATTCATCGAAGAACTCAGCAACCTGATCGTTAATTACCTTAGACGATGCTAAGTCATGGCCAATCGGCTTTTCGAGAACGACGCGCATGCTTTTGTCGATAACATTTGCTGCTTTCAGCCCACGGCAAATATCACCGAAGATTGAAGGAGGCGTAGCGAAGTAGCAGACCATGGTGCGCGAGGCATCAACATGCTCACTGAATACGCTGTAACTTTCTGCGTTCTTCATATCGACGCACACATAGTCTAACTTAGCGGAGAAACGCTGCCATGTATCTTCACAAAGGGTCTCGCCGCTGAATTGTTCAATATTTTCTTTTACAAGTGCGACATAGTCTTGCAAGCTGATGTCGTCTCGGGCTACCCCTAAGATCGATGTTTCAGCGTGCATTAGTTCTGCTTTCTCTAACTGGTAAAGCGACGGAAGTAATTTGCGGCGAGCTAAGTCACCTTTAGTACCAAATAGAACAAAGTCGCACGGGGCGGATGAATTATCTAACGTCATTGTGTTTAACCTGCTAATTAATAAAACTGCGTGATTGGAATTGGGCTAATAATAACACTTCAATCATGACTTATCTTTGCCCACAGTTAACAACAAATGTTGTAATTTTACAACGTTTGTTAAGAAAAGGCGACGCTTTCTGCGCCTTACCTGCCGTAAAAACCGAGTATTTAGCTGATTTTTGTTAAAAAGTTACAAGAAGGTTACCAAGTTTGCTGTCGACAATGCTATTCTTGTGCCTACTTCATGATTTTAGTTAAAAATTCTGTGGGCATATGAATATTCTTGAAAAAATAACTCAACATAAATTAGCGTTCAGTAAGTCAGAACGTAAGGTCGCCGAAGTCATTTTGGCCAACCCTCAAGTCGCTATCCATAGCAGCATCGCCACCTTGGCTAAGATGTCTGATGTCAGCGAGCCCACTGTTAACCGTTTTTGCAGACGCTTAGATACCAAAGGGTATCCTGATTTTAAATTACACCTAGCCCAAAGCCTCGCGAATGGCACACCCTACGTTAATCGCCATGTGGAAGAAGATGACGGCCCTGAGGAATACACCAAAAAGATTTTCGAATCGACTATGGCCTCACTCGAGGTTGCGCGCCAATCGGTTGATATCAATACCATTAACAGAGTGGTAGATCTGTTGACTCAGGCGCAAAAAATTTCCTTCTTTGGCCTAGGCGCCTCAGCGTCGGTCGCTCATGATGCCCTTAACAAGTTCTTTCGTTTCAATGTACCCGTTGTCTATTTCGAAGATATTTTGATGCAACGTATGAGTTGCATGAACTCATCTGAAGACGACGTAGTTGTGCTTATCTCTCACACTGGTCGCACAAAAAGCTTGGTGGAAGTGGCGCAAATCGCCCGCAGTAACGACGCGACAGTAGTAGGTATTACCTCGCAAAATAGTCCGCTGGCGAAAGAGTGTAATTTAGTTTTGTCATTAGAAGTGCCTGAAGATACAGACATGTATATGCCTATGGCATCACGTATTGCCCAGCTAACCTTGATTGATATATTAGCGACGGGCTTTACTCTACGACGAGGCACTAAATTCCGCGAGAACCTGAAGCGAGTTAAAGATACCTTGCGAGGCTCTCGCTACGATAAACGCAATGAGCAGTAGGTAAATTTTACAAAAAAGCGCTTAAATAACGCTGATTGGTCTGACCTCAGCCCATTTGACGCGCTTTAATAGCTTTTTTTGTTAAAAAATTTCACAATAATGACTTATTAATCTAATATTTTCGTAATTAAATTACGAAACAGTAATTAATCTGTCAGATTCACTTGCTATAATCACACGCTGATAGCCATAAGATTAATGCCAAATTTGATGATTCGCGACTGAGTGTGTTATCTGGTCTATCGTTAATCTGCTGACACAAAATTGTTATACCCGTACGCAATATTTATTACCTGCATTCCTGAAACAGTATGCGCCACAACCAGAGCAAATTACCTATGTTAAGACGAACCAAAATTTTAGCTACATTGGGCCCAGCAACAGACACAGTTGAACAAATTGAGGGCATAGTTCAAGCCGGAGTGAACGTTGTTCGCATGAACTTCTCTCACGGCACGGCACAGGACCACATTGACCGTGCGGATAAAGTGCGTCAGGTAGCAAAAAAACTTGGCAAATACATCGCTATCTTGGGTGACTTGCAAGGCCCTAAAATCCGCGTAGCTAAATTTAAAGATGGTTCAATCATTCTTGCCTTAGGTGACAAGTTTGTTCTTGATGCCGACATGGGTCGTGATGAAGGCGACCAAAAAGCTGTAGGTATCGATTACAAGGCACTGCCTAAAGACGTGAACACGGGCGACATTCTATTACTAGATGACGGCCGCATTCAGCTTAAAGTAATGGAAGTACAAGGTAATAAAGTTCATACAGAAGTCACTGTTGCAGGTAAGTTATCGAACAACAAAGGGATTAACCGTTTAGGTGGTGGCCTTTCAGCGGAAGCATTAACTGAGAAAGACAAAGAAGACATCAAGACAGCCGCAATTATCGGCGTTGATTACTTAGCCGTATCTTTTCCCCGTTCAGGCGATGATTTACGTTATGCACGCCAGCTAGCTGAAAAAGCAGGTTGTCACGCAATGATTTGCGCCAAAGTGGAACGCGCTGAAGCCGTTGCGACTGACGAAGCCATTGACGACATCATTGAAGCGTCAGACGCGGTCATGGTTGCTCGTGGTGACCTAGGTGTAGAGATTGGCGATGCTGAGCTAGTTGGTGTACAGAAGAAATTGATTGCCCGTTCACGTCAGCTAAACAAAGTGGTTATCACCGCGACCCAAATGATGGAGTCAATGATCACCAGCCCCATGCCTACACGTGCTGAAGTCATGGATGTGGCTAACGCGGTTTTAGATGGTACAGATGCTGTAATGCTATCGGCTGAAACCGCTGCCGGTGATTTTCCAGTAGAGACTGTGGCAGCGATGGCACGTGTTTGTGTAGGTGCAGAAACCCACCCAAGCGTTAAGATTTCTAAGCACCGCATGGACGAAAGCTTTGTCTCTGTGAGCGAAACATTAGCATTGAGTGCTGTATACGCCGCAAACCATTTAAGCACGGTGAAAGCCATTGTTGCCTTAACAGAAAGTGGTAGCACACCGCGTTTGATGTCTCGCATCACGACTTCATTGCCGATTTATGCTTTGTCACGTCATGAGTCAACGTTAAATATCATGGCGCTCTACCGCGGTGTGAAGCCGGTATTCTTCGACTCTCGTGGCAGTAGCCCAGGCGAGTTAACCAAAGACGTGGTTGCTATAATGAAAGAAAAAGGCATGCTGGAGACCGGCGATCTTTTCATCATGACTTACGGTGATACCATGGAAACCGTAGGCGGCACTAATGCGTGTAAGATCGTAGCGGTTAGCTAAGCAGCTCTAACAGCCCTAGCTGCAATTCGAATTTAAAGCCGGAACGAATACTCTTTGTTCCGGCTTTTTTATGTCTTTTTATTTAGCTAAACATGAAGTCGACCTGCGGCAAGCACTCAAAACCAGGCTTGGCAAATAAATAGCCTTGCTGTAAATCTATGCCTGCCTCGAGTAACCAATTTGATTCACTGACCGTTTCAATACCTTCCGCGAGAGGCTCTATGTTCAAATCTCGAAACATATTCACACTGTGCCGAACAATAGATTGGCGAACGGTATCGCTGTCAATACCGCGAATTAAGCCCATGTCCAGTTTGACTATGTTGGTCTGAAAATTTGCCAACAAACCTAAACCTGAATACCCCTCTCCAAAATCGTCAATAGCCGTGATAAATCCTTGCTCACGATAATATTCGACAATACCTTTAACATGCTGGGTGTCACTTATTTTTTCACCTTCAGTAAACTCAAACATAATTTTATTGGTGGGAAAACCATAACGCGTTGCTGCATCCAAAGTGGCACGGATACAACGTTGTGGCTTATAAACGGCATTAGGCAAAAAGTTGATACTAAGAATTGACGTTATACCAAGTTTCGCTGCTAAGGCGATGGCCTTAACGCGGCATTGTTGATCGAACAAATAGAGATTGTCCTGATTGACTTGGCTTATTACAGAAAAAGCAGATTCATTGTTAAGGCCACGCACTAGGGCTTCATATCCAAATACCTCGCGTAACTTAAGATTAACGATGGGCTGAAAAGCCATGGTGAAATCAAACCCTAAGTCCCCTGCATCAACACATTGTCTACAAAACGATTTATCTGCAAGTGTTGATCCCTCTTCCATACTCCCCCCTTGAATCAATTAATATATTGATAGGCTAACGCTTAAAAACGCCTTCTACAACTGCAACATTTCACAATCCCCTTAGCAAGTTGATTAACACGAAGGCCGCTCATGATTAATAACACCCACCTTATATCAAGAGTATTTTTTTTGCCTTAAATTATTGCAAAATCAATATGGTGTCGCTTAGGATAGAAATTGTCACTAGGGTAATTAATGCCACATACCCGCCAAGAATGAAGTGTTCTTACTTCTTATTTAAAACACTAAAAAATATAATTAATCCAGGAACATACATGAAATTTAATCACTTAAAACTCACTGTGGTAGCTGTTGCTGTCGCATCCAGTTTGCAGATTCATGCTCAAAGCAAGCCCGACCAAAGCATTGAAAGAGTAGAAGTAACAGGCTCGCATATTCGCCGCGGCGACTTAGAAGGCCCTTCTCCTGTCACGTCCTTGTCCGCTGAGGACATATCTAAAACAGGCGTCACTGATTTAATTGGGTTGTTTACTAAGTTACCCATTGCTGGCCAAGGCACATTTTCAACCCAAGGAAACAGTAGTGACGGCACAGGCAATGGCGGCTCTAGTGTTTCGCTGCGCGGCTTAGGCGCAGATTCAACCCTGATTCTGGTTAACGGTCGACGCGTCTCAGTATCGCCGTTTGCCAACTCGATCGATACCGCCTTTGTAGATATCAATAACATACCCTTGTCAGCCATTAAGCGGGTAGATATTTTAAAAGACGGAGCCTCAGCAACCTATGGCTCTGACGCTATTGCTGGGGTTATCAACATCATCATGAAAGACGATTTCGACGGATTAGAGTTGTCTGGAAAATACGGTGATACCGCCGATGGAGGTGGAGCGGAATCAAACGCAAGTTTACTGTTTGGCACCAGCTCTGAAAAGTCTAGCCACACCTTTGTGTTAGATTATTTTGATCGTGAAGAAATACTTTATGCGGACCGTGATTACGCAAGCTCGTCTAATCAGTCAGCCCTTAGACCAAATGATCCCTACGCTACGGATTTTAGAAGCTCAGCTGGCTACCCAGGGACCATCGCCCTTGCCTCAGACTCCACAGTTCGTCTACCTGACACGTTTGGCAATGATGTTTGCCCAGCTGACCAAATAGTAGGGGATTTATGTCGTTATGATTACGCCCCTTTTAGTTCGTCTATACCGGCATCAGAGCGTGTTAGCTTTATGTACATGGGTAAGTTTGAGATCAATGACGATGTTCGCGCATTTATCGACTTAAACGGGCAAAACTCAAAAAGCACAATCCGTGGCGCCGGCAGCCCAAGTTTCAACGAGTTGTTTATGTCTGGGGACAATATCAATCATCCTTTTGCTGACGACCCTACTCATCCGTTTTATCAACAAGATTTAACCATGCGCCGTCGAACAGTCGAAATAGGTAACCGAGAAAAACGTGTTGATTCTGATTATTATCGCGCGGTAATGGGTCTTGAAGGTGGGTTCGATGACTGGGATTGGAAAGTCGCCTACAGCTACATTAAAAGCGATTCAATTGAAAGGGGTGTCAATGGCTTTCCTAATTCGCGACGTACACAAGAAGCCATAGACAGTGGTTTATGGAACCCGTTTGAGCCTTCAAGCAACTCCCAAGAAGCACTTGATTTCATTGAAACCCAAACGACCCGCTATGGTAAGTCCACCAGTAAATCGTTTGATGCTCAGGTGTCGGGTCCGCTCATGAGTATGTCAGCCGGCGAATTGATGTTGGCGGTTGGCGCCGAATATCGCGAGCAAGAGATCAGTGATAACCCAGATGATCAATTTCTAAGAGGCGAAGTGTTTGGCACTGAAGCAACACAGGCCAACGGCGAGCGCGACAACACAGCTGTATTCGCTGAACTTGCCATTCCCGTTACAGAAACCTTCAATATTCAGTTAGCCGTGCGCCACGAAGATTATAGTGATTTTGGCACAACGACTGATCCCAAAGTTGCTTTTATCTGGACGCCCATGGATGAGCTGTCTATTCGAGGCTCTTATGGCACCGCATTCCGCGCCCCTTCGTTACATCAAATTGGGCTGGGCAGCACGGATGAGTCACCTAACTTAGTCGATAATGTTCGTTGTGACGCAGTGGGCAATGTCAACAAGGCCTGTGAGCCACAAGAATACACAGCAGTGTTAACAGGCAACCCGGACCTTGGCCCTGAAGAGTCAGAAAGCTATAACTTTGGTGTTATTTATGAAATTACCCAAAACATTGATTTCTCTTTAGATTATTACAACTATGACATTGAGAATGTGATCAATAAAGACACTCAATTTAAGTTCACTACACAAGGGAATAACCCAGATGTGGTGGAACGTTTGCCGTCTAACATTGTAGGCGATCCAGGGGAAGTAGTGCGTATCTTCGACCAGTTCGAAAATTTAGGTAATATCAAAACCTCAGGTCTTGATCTTGATTTAGGCTATAAAACCGAAACCTCATTAGGTGACTTCAAAATCAACTACATATTAAATTATGTATTGAACTACGAAGATATTCGCACCGGGGGCCGTATTGATACCCAAGAAGGTCAGTTTGAACAACCCGAAGTGCGCTGGACGACAGCCGCGTCTTGGGTGAAAGACAATTGGAGTGCAAATGTCGCGGTTAACTATATTGGTGAATTTGAACAAGATGCCTCAGTTCGGGTGCAATCCGACGGCACAATATTGCCTGATATTGATTCTATGATCACAGTGGACACCACCGTTAATTTCAGCGGTATAGAGAATACAATATTAACCCTTGGGGCAACTAACCTGTTCAATGAAGAGCCGCCCTTTAGCTATCACGATTACATGGGGCATGTAGTGGGCACCCATAACTCACAAGGTCGCTTCATGTACGTACAAGCAACTTTTAAGTTCTAATTTAACTGGAGTATTCACTCGCTATCAGCGTGTTTGTTGATAGCGAGTTATTATCAAAGTCCTTTAGTACTCTTGTCACTCCCTCCCCTTCAAACGCATACCTGACCATTATCCTAAGTTGAGGGACAATTCGTTTTCGCTATAGTTAGGCATCAATCAAATAAAGTGAAGCCACCAGCATCTGGTTTTACTATTAGCTCATCTACACTGACAAGAGAATAATAAAATGAGCACAAATAAAGAATTCGATATCGTCGTTTATGGCGCTTCAGGCTTCACAGGCCGACTTGTAGTGGAATACCTGGCTAAGCAGTATAAAGATGACAAGAGCTTTACATGGGCCATGGCTGGTCGTAGCGCTGATAAGCTAGCTCAAGTACGAGATGAAATAGGCGCGCCAAAAGATATCCCTCTGGTTGTGGCTGACGCCGAAGATGCAGGCTCCATGCAAGCGATGCTGGATAACACGCGCTTAATATTGACCACCGTTGGTCCTTATCAGTTGTACGGCTCTGAACTTGTCGCAATGTGTGCTCAATCGGGTGTTGATTACGTTGATTTGTGCGGTGAACCAGTATGGATGCGCCACATGATTGATGCGAACGAAGCAGCAGCCAAAGAAAGCGGTGCACGCATCGTCTTCTCATGTGGCTTCGATTCCATTCCATTTGATCTTGGCGTATACCACTTGCAGCAATTGGCCAAAGAAAAGTTTGGCCATACCTTTAATCGAGTTAAAGGTCGCGTTAAGAAAATGCAAGGCACTTTCTCTGGCGGCACAGCGGCAAGTTTGAAAGCAACATTGGCCGCGGCTAAGCAAGATCCTAAACAATTCCAACTATTGCTAAATCCGTTCTCTTTGACCCCAGGGTTCGCAGGTACCGAACAACCAGCAGGTGATAAACCTTATTTTGAAGAGTCACTCAATACTTGGGTCACTCCTTTTATCATGGCCGCAATCAACACCCGTAACGTGCATCGCAGCAACATGTTACTTAGCCACCAATACGGCAGCGATTTTGTTTATGACGAAATGTTGATGACAGGCCCAGGCGAGAAAGGCGAAAGCATTGCTAAAGCAGTTGCTAGCGACAAAGGCATGATGAAAGACGGTGGCCCTAAACCCGGCGAAGGCCCAAGCAAAGAAGAGCGCGAAAATGGCTTTTACGAAGTCTTATTTGTGGGCAATGATCAAGAGGGTCAAAACCTAACGGTCAGTGTCGGAGCAACCCTTGACCCTGGTTATGGCTCTACGTCACGCATGATAACCGAAGCGGCGCTTTGTCTTATTAAAGATGCCAGCGATACTCCAGGGGGTATTTTAACACCAGCATCTGCTATGGGTGACAAGCTCATTACGCGTTTAGTAAATAATGCAGGCCTAACGTTTAAGCAACTGTAAAAATCGACAGTTAGAAAGTCAAAAGCCCAAGCAAAGCTTGGGCTTTTTGGTAATTGAATTGTTCGTTAACATAACGAAAAAAGTGGTTTAGTATTCCCACCAAGATTGCTGCCACCACTCCAAAAATTCTTCGAAGTCGATTGAGCCATCGTTGTTCTTATCAATCAAACCAAAACCTTCTTCAACATGACTAGCCTTGGTTTTTGGCGATATGATAGTTAACAATTCAATGAATTCCGTTAGGCCTATTTCGCCATTTTTATCTGTATCAAAATAATCAAATTCTTTGCGAATTTCAGCGACCTTTTCTGGCGCTAATGTCTCTTGATCTGCCATGTTTAAACCACATTAATTAAGTTAAGGTGAGTGTACCCTTTCATATAACCAAATGTCTACGCCGACAAGTAAAAGCGCATGACGCAAGGCGCCTAACCGTTGCTTTTTCCAGCAGCGGTACGCTGTGCTCGCCTTTGTGCTGCTTTTTGTTGGCGGCGTAATTTTATGGCCTTAGTGGCGTCTTCGCCGACATGGGCTTCGTTACGTTCCCGCGCGAGGTTTACTTGTTTCTCACGTTCACGAAAGCGTTTAAGTTGCTCTTCGCTGTGCGTACCATGGCATTTAGGGCAGCTGGCTCCCGCTTCGAAGAGTGGGCTTGCTTTATCTTCTTCGGTAATAGGCAAACGACAGGCATAACACTGGTCGTATTCACTTTTTTGTAAGTCATGATTGACCGCAACTCGATTATCAAAGACAAAACAATCCCCTTCCCATAAGGTTTCTTCTCTCGGGACTTCTTCCAAGTACTTAAGAATGCCGCCTTCTAAGTGATATACCTCGTCAAAACCTTGCTCTTTTAAGTACGCAGTTGATTTTTCACAACGAATGCCACCAGTACAAAACATAGCGACTTTCTTGTTTTTGGTCGGCTCAAGATTGTCTTTGACGTATTGCGGAAACTCTCGAAAAGACTCGGTATTAGGATTAATGGCATTTTTGAATGTACCAATTTCGATTTCATAATCATTGCGGGTGTCGATTACGGTGACATCGGGGTCGGATATTAACGCGTTCCAATCTTTTGGCTTTACATAGGTGCCCACAGTACGTAGAGGATCGATGCCTTCCACGCCCATGGTAACGATCTCTTTCTTTAGTTTTACTTTAGTGCGGTGGAAAGGTTGGGTTTCGTCCAACGATTCTTTATGAGAAATAGGCGCGATGCGCGGGTCTTCATTTAGGTAATTCAATAACGCATTGATGCCCTCACGAGAACCAGAAACTGTGCCATTGATGCCCTCATGAGCTAACAATAAGGTCCCTTTAATGCCATTACCTTGCATAAAAGTTAACAGCGGCTGACGCATTTCTTCAAAGTTTTCTAGGGTTACGAATTTGTATAAAGCACACACAACAAAAGGTGCAGATGTTTGATTTTGCATTGTAGTTCCTTGCGATTTGGATCGTAAATCCAGAGCAGTTAATGGGATGCTTAAAAAAGCGCCGGAAATATAGCAAAACCACATCAAGATTTAAAGTGTAAGCGCACTTTGGCAATGTTTTTACTGATCCAAATCAACCTTTTTCACCCTTAACCCAAAGGTCTCTTGACATTTGGTATTTGCACTGGTCAAAAAAACCACTTTTTAGTCATTTAACAAAATACACGTCTGTATTTCACAATCTTAAAAACCACCAATCATTTAACTTACTGTTTTTACTGAATTTTAAAATTGGCACTCAGGTTGCAATCACTAAATTAACAAAACGACACATTGCAAACATTTTTTATAACACTGATTAATTAAAGGAAATACACCATGAAAACATTAACTAAAACCATTGCCGCTTCTTTACTTTCTTTTGCTGTTTTAGGTGCTACACATGCAAGCCCAGAATTGGTCCCTACTGACAACGAAGCTGGCACTAAGTTATGTATTGCAGCTACAACAGGTAGCGTTATCAAAATGAACAAGGCCATGAAATCAAGTAAGGTCACAAAGCGTTATGTAACTGACAAAATGACCTGTAATGGTCAAGACATGGTGGCTTTTGTAGAACAGTACGGTGAGAAAGTAGAAAAAATGAATAATTTTCTAACCAACGGCAAGTACAGTGAAGAGCGAAATGTCATCGCCAGTGTAAAAGCACACTGATCGTTTGGTCGTTGGGAGACCGAGCGACAATCCCCTAAAAGCCAAATAAAAAATCCGCCTTGAGCGGATTTTTTTCGTCTTCGGTAACACATTCTTATTTCAAATAGATAAAGCCTGTTAGTTTGAGGTTATAATTCTTTCATTATATGTATACAGGCAAAATTTATGTGTGAGTTATTAGGCATGTCAGCGAATGTACCCACTGATATTTGCTTTAGTTTCAAAGGTCTTCGGGAAAGAGGCGGCCGCGTCGGCCCGCACCGAGACGGTTGGGGCGTGGCGTTCTACGAACAAAAAGGCGTGTGTATTTTTAAGGATCGCCTGCCTAGTTACGAATCTGAAATAGCGCGCCTCGTGTCTGATTACCCCATCAAGAGCACAGCGGTGATTGCCCATGTGCGCCAGGCCAATCGCGGACGTATCGGCATGGAAAACACCCACCCTTTTAGCCGCGAACTTTGGGGCAGAAATTGGACGTATGCTCATAACGGTCAATTGAGTGGCTATGCTGATTTACCCATAGATAGATTTACCCCCGTTGGTACTACGGACAGCGAACGAGCTTTTTGCTATTTAATGAGTGCGCTAGACAACCGTTTTCCTAATCGCCCAAGTAAACGCATCTCGGCATTTAATTTTTTGCAGCGCGAAGCCAAAAAACTGAACAAGCTCGGGGTGTTTAATATGCTTATCACTGACGGTGAGTATTTGCTGGCATTTTGTTCAACTAAGTTACAGTGGATCACCCGCCGCGCGCCCTTCGGTAAAGCGCATTTATCAGATATTGATGTAGATATCGATTTTGCCAAAGAGACCACCCCAAATGATATCGTCACGGTAATCGCAACAGAGCCGTTAACAGGTAACGAGAGCTGGCAGAAAATGGAACCTAACGAAGGGCAAATATTCCGCTTTGGTGAGCCCATTAAAAAAGCGTTGAAGTGAAATGGCAATCGTCGAGCTTCGTGAATATAAAATAAAACCCAATATGAAACATGCTTGGCTTAAGTGGCTAAAAGCAGAATTGTTGCCGTACCAAGTTTCTCAGGGAATGCGTATCTTACAGACGTATGTCTACGCAGATGAAAACGGCAATGATTGGTTTGTTTGGTTAAGGGAATTTGACGACGAACAAACTCGCCAGGCCTTATATGAAAAAACTTATAATCAATGGTGGAAAGATCACGTTCGCCCGAAAGTGTTTACTATGATTGAGCAAGACAACATAAAAGTGCGCTTGCTCAACCCAGTAAAACTCGTCTGATTAAGCCGATTTTTTCAAAAATAAGTTCATCAGCGTATTTTGATCTGGTACGCCTGTTTGTGCCAAACCACGCTCACTTTGAAAATGCTTAAAGGCATCTAATGTCGCTTGATCAAAATCGTTACTTCCTAAATCCTGCAGGTATCCCATTTTGATTAATCTTTGTTTGGCGCGCTTGAGTATTTCCACGTAAAAATAGCTTTTCGCGTTATTTACATCAATTGCTACTAGTGCAGACTCAGCAGGCAGACGGATAGGAAACAATGCTTTGAGTAAGCTATTGGTAACGGTTAGAAAATGCCTTTCTTTGTTGTTCTCACAATCTTGCTGCAGTAGCGCTAACAACAATTCTGTTGTTTGCCATGGTGTGACGTCATAGTTTTCAGGCTGAAATCGGTTATATGCGCTGATGTAACCTTCAAGCCAGCCTCCATAAAGATAATAATCAGTACTCTTTTGCTCTGCAGTCAGTAAAAAATTACTACACAGACGTTTTCCCGCCCCCTTAACGGCAAACTTACCATCCTCATCAGCCGCGCTAGCAAGGCCCGCGTGCGCACTTAATAGCACCGCCAGTGCAATCGCTTTAAATCTCTTCATGTTTTACTACTACCCTAAAAACGGAAAACCCAGCTCGATAAATCGAACTGGGTTACTTTAATCTATTCAAAGATGATTAAAACTTTTTTCGACGCAAACCACATAAGCCAACAAGTGATAGGGCAAATATCGCCAAGGTTCCAGGGGCAGAAACCGCGACACTATCATCTACAAATTGGGTGATAGGTGATTGAACCACGCCAAACTGACCATTTTCGCTAAACGCCACACCTGTCACGAATGCTAACGGATCCGTTGGGTCCAAAGCTAACTCAACGTTAATGCTTGAAATAGTAAATTCAGGCACAGGTACATCAAAGTCAAAGGTTTGCCCGCTGGTCAGCGCCACCACTTGCTCAACGCCGTTAACTAAATAACTCAGTAAATACCCATCGCTGTCATTCACGCTGAGCAAGGTCGGGGCCGTTACGCTAGCAAACAAACCACCGTCTGTTGCTGTGTAGGTATAACCAGTGGCAACATCAGGGTCAAACCAGATTGTTTCGCCAGCATCCACCTCTGGCAAGGTAAACACAAAGTCACCATTGTCGGTAGTATCATCAGGCATAATTGGCGTGAATTCAGATTCCCCACCCTCGGCATCAAAGTTACCAAAGCTGCTTAAAAAGATGGTGGTATCAAGGACTGAGTCCGATGCATCCGCTAGTAAAAGGGTAAAGGTGTTGCCAGTACTTCCTGGTTCAACGGGAATATCAAACTGCAAAATAGGAATACCATTTGGCGCTAACATACCGTTTAACTCTGTTCCTTCGACTGGGGCAAAATCAGGGTGATTAATGTTAATCAGTGCAGGTGCGCCGTCAGTTGAGCCATCGGAGACCTCAGCGCGAGCTAAATTCACGCCATTAAGGAACATACCAAACCCATCCACAAATTCAGTATTAACCCAGTCAGGAAACTCTTCAGAGCCAAAGGCGCCGACAAATGAGATGACCGAAACACTGTCGTCTACATCAAAGGTAATGCTAAGCTCGATGGGATCGAAATGTTCCTCTTGCCCAGTAATCTGAGTCAAAAGGGCATTTTGCTCATCGGTGGCAGGATTATTTCCAAAAGCTCCATCATTATCTAGGGTATTTGTTGGGACAGACGTATTTGTACCTGAGTTAACAAGTACTTGTTGGCCGCCTTGCGGTTCAAAACAGCTTGGACATTCTAGTTCATTGCCGTTATCTGAACCATTTCCAGCGCTTTCACCGTCGCCATCGCCTGGGCTATTATTTGGCCCATCTTCATAGTTGTTAACGTCACCGGTACTAAACACCACACCGCCTGCACTCGGCAGCCCATAAGTGCCAGAGTGATTAGTGTATGTTCCCGCTTGGGCACTGAGACCAACATCGTTCATGCCGCCACTTAATACCGCACTAGTAACAGTGACTCCGCTATTGGGAATGATCAATGTATCTGAGAGAACAGAGGCATCGTCCGTGGACGTGATTTCGATACCTTGAACAACTGACGAGCTAAGTGCAAGTGACACCGCGCAGAATGATAGCGATAACTTCTTACTTACGAACATTTCTTATTTCCTATAAATTTCGTATTAATTTCGTATTAACTTTAAAAAGTAATATTTGCTGGGATCTCGACTCAGCAAGAATTGAACCAAAGATCAAAAAAATAACCCATTGATTTATAACAATAAAAAAGGAAATAAATTTTACCTACAGATGAGTAGTAAAGAAAGCTGACACATTACAAGTTTAAAATAAAGAAAGTTGATTTATCCAAATAAATCATAATGATAGGGAGTGAAAAGTAGATTAACAGAGGATTAAACTTAAAATAATCATCAAACACATACAAATCAATAAAAAATCCTAAAAACACGTATCTAATATACCTTGATACGTGTTTTTTGCAGATAGAATAATCCGTAGTTAAACCCGCGTACCGCCATCTAGCTCAATCGTGCGCCCAGTGAAATAATCGTTTTCGAAAATGTACTTCGCGGTATGTGCGAGTTCTTCTACTTCAGCTAAACGTCGCATAGGGACGGTATTTAAAAATGCTTCGCGCATCTCCGGGCGCATCTGCGCGGCCATGGCAGTCTCGACTAGGCCGGGGGCGATGCAACCCGTACGAATGCCAAAGCGCGCCAGCTCTTTCGCCCAAGATACGGTCATCGTCGCCACCGCTGCTTTTGACGCTGAATAGTTGGTTTGCCCCATGTTACCAGCGCGAGACACCGATGAAATGTTAATAATCACCCCATCGCTTTTGCTTTCAATCATTTGCTTTGCCGCTTCACGGCCGCACAAGAAGGTACCTGTTACGTTAACATCCAGCACTGATTGAAACTGTTCTTTCGACATTTTGCTGACAACCTTGCCCTCTTTCACTTTCAGCAGCATGCCGTCCCGCATGATACCGGCACTATTGATCAAACCATTGAGTTGCCCGAAGTCCATGCCTATGTCAGCAAACGCGACCTCTACTTCGGCTTCGTTAGTAACGTTAACCACGTAATATTCTACTTTAACGCCCAGGCCGCGCAACTCTTTAGCCGCTTGCTCTAATGGGCCTTCTTGCATATCAATTAGCGCGACACTAGCCCCTTGCTGTGCGACTTCTTGTGCCATAGCACGACCTAAACCTTGAGCTGCGCCAGTAATGGCAATAACTGAACCTTCTAATTGCATGATCTAATGTCCTAATATTGTTGAAACGTGCTTGCTAGCACACTAAAAGCAGCGTTACTGCTTGTGATTACTTTGCGCTGAAAATAACTCAAATATACTTGAGAAATCACGTTGACCGCTGCCCTGCATGCTGTGCATGTTGTATAGGTTTTGCGCCATCGCGCCCATGGGCGTGCTGGAATGACTTTTAAGGGCGGTGTCTAACGCTAGGCCTAAATCTTTACGCATCAAATCCACCATAAAGCCACCTTTATAATCATTTGATGACGGCACGTTGGGCATCACATCTGGGCACGGGTTATATAGCTCTAGCGTCCAGTTACGTCCTGAACTTTGCAACATAATATCGGACATGACTTTTGGGTCGAGCCCGTTATCTATGGCCATCTGTAATGCTTCTGACGTCCCAACCATCAATACCGACAACAACATGTTATTGCAGATTTTAGCAATTTGCCCTGCGCCGTTTTGCCCAGCATGAAAATTGTTTTTGCCCATAGCACTGAGCACAGGTAAGGCCTTTTGATAAGCTGGCGCTTCGCCGCCCACAATAAAGGTCAAGGTCCCTGCCGCGGCGCCTGCTGTTCCGCCGGACACAGGCGCATCAACAAACGCGATCCCCTTTTCAGCCAGCGCTTTGGCAACCAAAATAGAGGTTGCGGCGTCAATCGTACTTGAATCTATCACTAGCGTATTTTGCCCAAGCACGTCAATTAAACCTGCACTGCCGCGCTCGCTGTCTCCTAAATACAAACTTTGAACGTGTTTACCCGCCGGCAGCATGGAAATCACAATATCCGCGCCTTTCACGGCATCTTCGGCGCTCTTCGCTGCTCGTGCGCCTTGGCTTTCTAATTCAGCAACCGTTTGCGGTACTAAATCAAAAACACAGACATTAGCGTGTGCTTTAAGTAGATTACTCGCCATAGGCCCGCCCATATTGCCCAAACCAATAAAGGCGATGCTGTAGTTTGATAATGACATGATTACTCCTTGGCTAAATGTTGAAGTGGATGCGCATTAGCTTGCCATGGACTATCGAAAAACCACACCAGGGTTTCATTCGGCACTTGATCAATGCTTGTATAACGCCACTTTGGCTGATGGTCTTTGTCCACCAATAATGCCCTAACCCCCTCTTGGAATTCACCGAACTCACCACAGCGGCATGACATTATCAATTCCATCTCAAAACACTGGGCTAGAGTCAGGCTTTGTCCATGTTGCAGCTGCCTGAAGACTAAACTTGCGCTAATAGGCGAGCCGGCTTGCAAGGTCTTTTGTGCTTTACTTAGCCACTTATCGCCTTGTGCATCAAGCGCCATGATCTGCTCAGCCACGTCGGCGGCGCTGGTTTTTGTAGCTAGCTCATCAAGTGTGCTTTGCAAAGGCTGGACCTTTTCTTCTGGCAGCAAGGCCTCATGTTGTTGATGCTGTTTGGCACATAACACACTTAACTGGTCCCTATTGGCTGCGCTATTATTGCCCCATGGTACTTGCTTCAAACTTTCAAGCCATTGGGTTTTTAAATTATTCGGTATGAAGTAGTCGGCCATATTGACGTACAAGGCATCAGTGGCATTCATACTGGCACCTGTCATACCTAAAAATAGGCCGCAACCCAAAGGCATATTATTTAAGAACCAACTGCCGCCCACGTCAGGGTATAAACCAATACTGATTTCGGGCATAGCAAGGCGCGACGTATCAGTCACAATGCGATGACTGCCACCATTCATCAAGCCCATACCGCCGCCCATAACGATCCCCGCACCCCATACAGCGAACGGTTTAGTGTAGGTATGGATTAGGTAATCAAGTTGATATTCTTGGGTAAAAAAGGCCTGCAATGATTCAGGCATACTCTTAGGCTGGCTTGCCATGGCGTTGTGCATAGCGACTACATCACCACCTGCGCACAGCGCTTTTTCGCCGCTGCCATCTAATAGCACCATGCAAATATTTTCGTCTTGTTGCCACGCTAGAAGTTGCGGCATCAGTAACTGAATCATGTCCATGCTTAGCGCGTTGTGGGCGTTGGGGCGATTAAGCGTAGCATGCCCTATTTTCATGCCGCTGTTGGTAGTAAGCTCTTGAAATATAACACTGTCAGACACAGTCTACTCCTTTTTTAAGATGCAAATACAAGCCCTAAAGTACAGACTCTAACATGCAAAAAATCCCGATAGCTCAGGATGTTTATACTCGCTTTACAGTATGTCGCCGGCGTCATCGGCCAAAAGACGTCGACCCACAATCATGCGCATAATCTCATTGGTTCCTTCCAGAATTTGATGTACGCGGACATCACGCACATGGCGCTCTAATGGATATTCTTGAATGTAGCCGTAGCCGCCATGAATTTGCAGAGCTTGATTACATACTTCAAAGCCAATATCAGTGGCAAAACGTTTTGCCATGGCACAATAAACACTGCGCTCTGAGTCTTTATTGTCCAATTTAAACGCCGCCAAGCGCACCATTTGTCGCGCCGCGACCAATTCGGTCGCCATATCAGCGAGCTTAAATTGCAATGCTTGAAAGGCCGCGAGTGGCTTTCCGAATTGCGTACGCTCTTTCATGTATGCAGTAGCGGTATTCAGTGCCTGTTGAGCAGTGCCGATGGAGCACGTGGCAATATTGACTCGGCCACCATCTAAGCCTTGCATAGCAAAACTAAAGCCTTGGCCTTCATCCCCTAACAAGTTGACTTTACTGATACGCACATTATCAAACGTAATTAAGCGGGTGGGCTGGGCATTCCAGCCCATTTTTTCTTCTGCTTTGCCATAAATGATACCTTGTGCATCTGCTGGCACTAAAAACGCAGATATTCCTTTAGGACCTTCTCCGCCGGTGCGCGCCATCACCACTAACACATCGGTTTCCCCCGCCCCTGAGATAAACATCTTCGAGCCGTTCAACACATAATCATCGCCGTCTATTTTGGCAGTGGTACGCAATGCTGCGGCATCTGAACCAGAGCCCGGCTCTGTTAAGCAGTATGACGCCAGTATTTTGCCTGTGACCAAATCGGGACACCACTTGGCTTTTAATGCTGGTTTGCCCCATTTTGCGATCATCCACGTCGCCATATTATGAATAGTCATCATGGCCGTGGTGGCTGTGCAACCCATGGATAGTTGCTCGAAAATAATCGACGAGTCCAAACGACTTAAGCCTAGTCCGCCGTCTTCTTCACTGGTATACAAACCGCAAAAGCCTAACTCACCCGCTTGTTGAATAACATCTTTCGGGAAGTGGTGCTCTTTGTCCCATTTTGCTGCATTAGGCGCCAGCGCTTGCTCTGCAAATTGACGAGCCGTATCTGCAAACGCTTGTTGATCTTCAGTCAAATCAAAATTCATAATGGGCTCCTTTACTTCAATTCGATGGTCATGTTGGGACCACTGGGAATGTCATTCTCAAACCAACGCGCTGTCACGGTTTTCGTTTCAGTGTAAAAACGTACCGCCTGCTTACCGTAGGCATGTAAGTCTCCATAGAAAGAATTTTTCCAACCGGTGAACGAGAAAAATGGCAAAGGCACAGGAATAGGTACGTTTATACCCACTTGACCCACTTCGATTTCATGCTGGTATTTGCGTGCTGCAGCACCGCTAGCGGTAAAAATTGAAGTGCCGTTACCAAAGGGATTGCTATTAACCAGCGCGATGGCTTCTTCGAGTGTATCCACTACCATGCAACACAAAACAGGGCCAAAAATTTCCTGCTTATAAATTTCCATGTCTGTGGTCACATCGCTAAACACTGTAGGCCCAACCCAATTACCCTCTTCGTAGCCGGGTAACGTGAAATCGCTACCATCTAATAAGCATTTCGCGCCTTCGTTCTTACCTTGCTGAATAAGGGATAACACACGGGCTTTTGCTTGCGGGCTAATGAGCGGACCGTAAGCGGCATCTTTGTCGTCCCATAAGCCTGGTTTGACTTGCCCTATCATTTGGGCGAGTTCGTCAATCCACTTACTTGCTTCACCAACAAATACAGCCACAGAAATCGCCATACAACGCTGACCGGCCGCGCCAACAGATGCACCCACTAAGTTGTTTAGTACTTGCTTTACGTTGGCATCAGGCATGATCACAGAGTGATTTTTAGCACCCGCGAAACACTGAGCACGTTTCATATTATCAGTTGCTGTTTTGTATACATGCTGACCCACAGGGACTGAGCCCACAAATGACACTGCGCGCACATCATCATGGTTAAGCAATTTATTCACTTGATCTTTGCCCCCATGAATAACGTTTAATACGCCCTTTGGCGCGCCTGCTTCAATGAACAGTTCCGCCAAGCGTGTGGGCGTAAGGGGGTCTTGTTCTGACGGTTTAAGAATAAACGTATTGCCACAAGCAACGGCCATCGGGAACATCCAAAGCGGGATCATCGCAGGAAAGTTAAATGGTGTGATCCCGAGACACACCCCCAGCGGCTGAATATAACTGTAGGTGTCAATACCACGGGCCACATTTTCCGCAGTTTCCCCCATCATCATGGCAGGTGCATTCATGGCTTGCTCCACCACTTCAATGCCGCGCCACACGTCACCTTTAGCATCATCAAAGGTTTTGCCGGTTTCGCTGCTAAGCAAAGTGGCAATTTCATCATGGTGCTCTTTTAACAATTGCTGGTAACGCATCATCACGCGAGCACGTTCAGGCACTGGTACTTCTCGCCAGGTTAAAAAGGCTTCTTTGCCGCTGTTCACCGCCGCTTCTATTTCGGCGTCAGTGGCAATGGGCGCTTGGGCGATGACAGAATTATTCGCAGGATTGGTAACGTCGATAAATTGCTGCGACTGGGATGAAATAAACTCACCGTTGATAAGTAAAGGAACGTGTTGCATAAATAGCCCTATTTAAAGTGCTTTGATTTTAACGGCAAACCAAAACTGTTAACGAAGTGTTATCAAGATTACCAAACAATTTACCTTTACGTTAACGTCAGTTCAATAATTTATTCTATTAACTGACAACTTCTGTATACATAGCTATGGTATTTCAGCAAACTAGGCCTTTAAAGTTTCCCTTAAGCAAATAACTACACGTATTCTTTTTACTTGCTATGCTACTGATTATGATGAAAAAAGATTTTAAAATTCGAAAGGCGCTTCATGTCACTAAGTGATATCAAGGTCGCTATTGTTGAAGACAATGGCATGGCTCGTATCAACCTGCGCAATCATTTAATGGAAATGGGCTTTAGCGAAATCGGCTGTTTTAGCAACGGTCGCGAGCTAAAAGCCCACGCACGCCTGCGCCGAATCGATTTGTTACTGATGGATTATCATTTAGGCCAAAACAAAAATGGCGTAGAAGTGGTGCAAGAGTTACAAGAGCAGGGGTTATTAAAAAGCTCGACCAGTATTATTTTTATCACCTCAGATCGCTTGCCCATGATAGTTGGCCAAATCGTCGATGTGCATCCTGACGCACTGGTTATAAAACCGTACACCATTCGCAGTATCGAAAAAAACATTTCCGCATGTTTGAATTTCCACCATTATTTAATGCCCGTTTTCAAACTGATGGACGAAGACGAATTCGCTCACGCGTTAGATAAATTGAACTACATGCTTGAACGCAATAGTCGCCCTCGTATGCGCAGCCAAATGGTTAAGCTGCAGGCGCGTTTGCTTATAAAAGTAAAGCGCTTCAAAGAAGCAGCAAGCGTGTATAACGATGTACTGCGTAGCTCTGACAAAATCATTTGGGCCAAGTGGGGGCTGATTCAAAGCCTGTATCTAGATGGGCAAATCAAGCAAAGTGAAGACATGCTTTTGGCGCTCACAGGGACTCAGCTTACCAGTGATAAAGCCCGGGAGTGGTTGGCCCGCATTTGCATCGACGCCAATCAATATGCTCAGGCAGAAGATCACATTAACGCAATTCGCGAAGGTGAAATGTCGGTCTCTGCTGCCCGCCTCAAAGCATACATATATCAAGCCCAAGAGCGTAACGACGAAGCTATTCAATTGCTTGAGAAAAAGCGCGAGTCGAATCGTGGCATCCGAGAACGTTACGATGAGCTATCTCTGGATTTAGCCCGTTGTTATTTACAAGAAGCTGAAGGTAAAAAAGCCAATGAGCGAGAAAAAACCCTGCAAGTTGCTAAGTTTCTAATTGGCTCGGCGGGACGTAAAAACCTCGATCAAAAATTAATCATCAAAAAAGATTTTTTGTATGCGGCCGCCGCCGTCATGGCGGGCAATATCGAGAAGGCCTCAGAGCTTCTCAATCGTGAAGGCATGGATGACATGACTGATAGCGACGTGCTGCAGATGACCGATGCTATTTCTGCGTGGAAAGGCATAGGTAACGATGAAAAAGCCTCAGAAATACTGGCTTTGTGTAAGATGCGTCTTTCTCAACTAGATGATGGCAATGAGACTACCGTGGCTAACATGCAGGTTGTGAAACGTGAAGAAAGCATTGGCGAGCGCCGACCTGAAGCAATGAAGTTAAACAAAACTGGCTTAGAACATTACATAAAGCACGACTACCAAAAAGCCACCCAGGATTTTTACCAAGCCTATTTGCTCTTCCCTCGGGAGGTGGCTTTTAGTTTAAACTTGCTGCAAAGCTTGGTTGAAGCTGAACAGGGCTCTTATAAAACCATTAATACGAGGCAGTTTTTATCAGAACTTTCCCGTCGCCAAATGGCCCCTAATAATCAAAAACGCTTGGAAGATATTGCTAAAAAGGTTGAGAAATCCCCTCAGATCTTTAGCTGATACATATCTTCGGCTATTGTGTTTTATCCGTTAGCGGAATAGACATATAACGCAGCCCATTGCTCTGCTTTTGAGGTAACTTCCCTGCTTGCAAGTTCACTTGCAGCGAAGGATAAAGTAGTTTCGGTACCGCAAGCGTAGCATCTCGTTTGTTGCGAAGCGCCACGTACTGCGCCTTACCAACCTGATTATTCACATGAATATTCGCCGCTTGGCTTTGCGCTACTGTCGTTTGGTATTGCAGTTGCCTACCGTCGGGCTGGTAATCGTGACATACCCAAATTTTATAGTGTGCTGGAAATTGATGAAGGCGACTTATGCTGTCCCACAACAGCCCTGCATCGCCACCAGGGAAATCACATCGCGCCGTGCCACCGTCTGGCATAAATAGGGTGTCCCCGACGAACACATTGTCATCGATGATGTAACTAAGGCTGTCACTTGTGTGCCCTGGCGTACTCATGCTCACCAGCGTGGCTGAGCCAAACTGCAATGACTCACCGTCTTGTAATAGTTTGTCAAAAGCGTCAAAGCGATGACCTTCCTCTTGTGCATAATTGAACGTCTTGGCAAAGCGTGCTTCCACCGCCTTAATCCCTTCCCCTATGCACGTTTTAACGCCTGTTTTAGAGTGTAAATAATGTGCAGCACTTAAATGATCTGCATGAGCATGGGTGTCTAATATCCAGTCCAACGTTAGCTGGTTTTCCTGCAGAAATGCCAACTGCTTATCAGCAAAAGTAGAAGACACTTCCCCAGAAAAAAGATCAAAGTCTAAAACGCTGTCAATGATCACAGCGTGTTTACGCTCACTGTCTGACACTATGTAACTGACTGTGCCCGTTGCATCATGATAAAAACCATTTACTTGAACTGTCATAAATTACCTCTTGCTAATTAGCATTCAAATATCGTATATTGCAAATATACAATATTAATCAAAGTTTGTACAAATTTATGTTTCTGATGTTGCTATTGAGTGCAGGATTAATTGGGTTAAGTTTAGGCCTATTAGGTGCAGGGGGCTCTATATTAACCGTGCCAGCCCTCACCTTATTCCTAGGTTTAGATGAAAAAAGCGCGATTACCAGCTCGATGCTAATCGTGGGCCTTATCTCAGCGGTGGGCGGCATCAAAGCCTATCGGAATCGGCAACTGGATTTGTCGATTCTGGTTAGCTTCGGCATTGTTAGCTTGCCTTTTGCTGCACTGGGCGCGCGCATAGGAATATGGCTACCCCAAGGCAGTCAAACGCTATTGTTAGTGGCTATTATGTGCATCGCTGCTTATAAAATGTTTGCCAGCACCGTACGCTCTGACTCAGACACGTCTTCATCTTCCTATACCAATTCAATGGCGACTTCTGTTTCTGCGCCCCCACCAGGCAAACGCGCCCTACTAACTGCCGCAGCCTCTGTGGGTTTGATCACGGGTGTGGTCGGTGTCGGCGGTGGTTTTTTAATTGTTCCTGCATTGATATTTTTTACCGGTATAGGCATGCAAAAAGCGGTTGCAAATAGTTTAGTGCTTATTGTGATCAACGCCTTTACCGCTTTCACCACCATCGCAGTAGGTGGGCATGGCGTTGAGCTAGACGCCATCATCATTATCACAATGGCCAGTATCGGCGCTATTTGTGTGCTGGCTGGGCAAAGCATTTCATCTCGTTTGGACCAACGTACACTCAAACGAGGATTTTCCACTTTGATCGTACTTGTTGCGATTTGGCTGCTAATCAACTTACTTTACTGAGGTATCAATGATGCAAAACCGTGTATTAGATTATTCCCAATATATCCAACAAGTGCGACAAACGATTAAAGAAGTCTCCTGCGAAGAATACGCCAAAGATCCCAATGCTTATCCCGTGCTGATTGATGTGCGCGAGGACGAAGAGTGTCAAATGGGTGTGTTACCTGGTGCGCACATTATTCCCCGAGGACTACTTGAGGCTAAGCTAAGTGGAGTGGCTATTGGTCATAATGAAGGTTATAACGAAGTTCACGGCGAAATCGAGCCTTTAGATTGGTTAGCCCAACGCAATATACTACTATATTGCCGCACGGGAGGGCGTTCCGCGCTGGCGGCACAATCGCTGACACGTATGGGGTTAACCCATATCTATTCGCTCGCCGGTGGAACCCAGCGCTGGCGTGAGCTTGGCTATGCTTTTGCTCAACAATAAGTGCGGATCACGGGTCATGAATATTAATGCGTTAACTAGGGCGTGTTAAATAAAACCTATTTGCATCGAAGCGCAAACCGAGTGCTAGCGATAGCGTTAAGGGTATAACTTGATGATACCGCTTTTTCCTTCCCAGTCCCCTACCATCCATATTTGTTCAAATGGATGTGCAGGTGGTACATCAATTTTATGCTGCAGCGCCTCAATTTGCGCGCGATCCCAAGCCGGATGCGCATTACGAATAACCAGCCAAACGCGTTCAGAGCGGTAAGACTTTCCAGACTTATTAAGTAATATTCTATTCAACGCTTTAACTAAACGCGCTTCAGGCTCGGTATGTGCTATTAGCTCCCTAAGTTCGGCGCATGTTTTGTCATCAAGGTGACGCCCCAAAATTTGCTTTGCCTCTAGCTCAGTTCCATATAAATGTGCAATTTCGAGATCCAAACGTTTACCGTCTAATTTACATGACACATCTGGCTTTCTCGGCTTGTTATGCCAAAGGTGCCGGATTTCATGGCCGCTTTCAAGTTCATAGCAACGCATAAAAATTTTAGCCGCCTGATGTTCAAGCGCTACTTTTTCTTGCTCGCTACTACTGAGCTGCTTCACGCAGTTCTCCCAATATTGTGCTTCATTTCGTTTAAAAGCCTTTTCAACGGGTATTTTAACAAGGTCCATTGTTGCATCTTAATAGTGAATCAACCCCCTGAATACTTGCCTTAGCTATATGCAGCATAACAATGCATTAATAGTCTGTTTAATACGTAAATAAATATAATCAGAATACTGAAATAATGTAAACATTCTTTAAATAGGCTATTAAAAACAACTATAGTTCGATATTACCGAACGGTAAAGTCGATTTATTGCAGCAATAAAACTATTTTTTTTGATTTTTCGTCCCTATCTAGTAGTCACACATTAACTTAGCTAGAGACACACACATGCGTACACTTCTTATTATTATTGCCTTACTCGGCAGCTACTTCATTACCCCTTCTGCTCAAGCCGCAAAGCAAGGCATCGCGGTTGATTACCTTTTAGGCTCAGATGACATTCAAGGCATACGTTTAGCCTATCGCCCTTATGCAACACAGTTAACACAAATTAAATGGTTGGGAAATTTAGACATTTACTGGGAAGTCAGTATGAACTTCTGGGAAGTGGGTGAGCAGAACCGCCATGAAACAAATTACGCTGTGGCGATATCACCGGTCATTTCTAAGCAGTTCGCGACCATTGCTAACAAATATCCCCTAAGATGGGAATTCGGTATCGGAGTTTCGTTAGTAGAAGACACCCGGTTTGCAGGTAAAGATATTGGCTCTCACTATCAGTTTGAAGACCGTTTGGGCTTAGTGACTGATTTTGGTGAGAACATGAATCACTCGGTGGCATTACGCTACATGCACTATTCGAATGGCGGCTTGAATGACCATAACCCAGGCGTGGACTTTCTTAACGTGTCATACGCGGTTTACTTTTAGTTGTTACCTATACAGCGTCAAAACATCTCAAACGGCTCGCCCAGAAGCTTAGCTAAATTGGGCGAGCGTATTACTGAGTTACTCTAGCACGTGTTATTTGCTACTGGTTTTTAAGCTTTCAGCATAATCGTGAGCTTGCTGTAACACCCTAAGTGCGTTGCCACCCCAAATATCTGCTAAGTCGCTTTTGCTGTAGCCTTCATCCAGTAGACGTTTTGTGATCTTAGGTAGATTAACTACATCCATCATGTCATCAACACCACCGCCGCCATCCCAATCTGCACCAATGCCAACATGCTTAGGCCCAACAACGTCTAATGCATGAAGGAAGTGCTCCATATACACTTCAAATGATGCTTTAACAGCCGGATGCTCATGATCGATTTCTCGTCGCTTCTCCAGTAAAACACTGCGCTCACTACCCTCTTTAACCAACTTCATTAACCCTTTGTAGGCCTCTTTACGCTCTGGGTCATCAGGCAATTTTTCAAGGTACTCACTATACGCATTCATCTGAATAACGCCGCCTGACTCAGCTAACTGTTTAAGCAAAGCATCGTCAACGTTACGTGGGTGATCGTAAATCGCTTTACTGCCAGTGTGCGACAAAATAATCGGTGTTTTTGACAAGCGGATCATATCTTTTACCGTTTCATCATGGGCATGAGAGCCATCCAGCACAATCCCTAAACGATTGGCCTCAGCCACCAGCTCTTCGCCTAAAGGCGATAACCCATCCCACTGTGTGCCACCGGGATCGGTGGAGCTATCACCAAACTGATTGTTTTTGAAATGCACTGGGCCAGCCATACGCAAACCAAACTTATAGAAGGTTTCAAGCAAGCTAATATCAGTCCCTAGCGGGTAGGCATTTTCCATGCTCATGTACACAATATGCTTGCTGTTCTTCTTAATCTTTGCGGCATCGGCAGATTCAGTGGCAAATTCAAACACTTGTGGGTTTGCCGACACCATAGTGCGAATCGCCAAAGCACGCAGTAAGGCCGTATCACGACTTTGCTCATAGCCCCCCTTGGTCAGCTCGCCTTGGGGAGAATACACAGCCCAAAAGCCGCCATCCAATGCGCCTTCTTGCATACGCGGCACATCCACTTGAGAATAATCATGCCCATAGGAATGCCGTTCAAGAATATTAAAGCCAGGCACAACCAGATTTGCCGGCGTATCAAGGTGGGTATCCAAAGTGATTAAGCTGCGCTGAATAGCCGTTGCATCTTCTATTGATACAGCTGCATCTGCTGCCTGACAGCACAACAAACCTAGGGTGATAGAAAGCACCTTTTTATTAAAATTATACATATGTTTACTCATATTTATTAAAACGCCACGGTTAGAGAGGCTTGGAAATTACGTGGATTAAGCGGGCGATAAAAGGCCGAGCCGACGAACGCAAAGGACAATACTTCTTCGTCAAATAAATTGTCCACGTTAAAGCGAAGACTAACGTTTTCCGGCATACCAAAGGGATTGACGCCGCCTAAATCCACGTACGCGCTGACAATAGTGTAACTGTCCATCGTATAGGTTTCAGCGTAATCGGTAAAACGACTACCCGTATATTTCGCTGACATATTCGCCACTAACCAGTCGGTAGGCTCATACGTAATACCGGCGGTCATCAACCATTCTGGGCTGTCCGCTAAGCGGCTGCCTTCGGGATTGCTGCCAAAGCCATCAGCCAAGGTAGCATCTTTGTAGGAAATGTTAGCGTTCAAATACAACTGCTTGTTAAATGCCGCGGGTTGATACACACCACTTAACTCAAAACCGTAGGCTTCTGATGCGCCGCCATTGATGTAAAAACTTTCTGGTTGCTGAGTGGCTGGGTTAAAAACATTGCTGGCAAATAGGCGGTTATCGAATCGCGTGTAGAACAGCGCCAATGCGGCATTAAACGTTTCTTGATTGGTACGGTAACCCACTTCAAAGTTATCTGCTTCTTCACCCTCAGGCGTTTCAGGCTCGAAACTCAATGCGTTATCGTAAATATCGTCTGTGCCGCTGGGTAGCGCATAGTTTTTAGAGTAAGAGGCAAAGATTTGATCCGTGTCGTTTACGCTATACACAGCGCCGATAGAAGGTAAAAAGTGTTTACTGAATTCCCCACCCACAGATTGCGGACCATAACCTGCTTCACTGTTTATTTCATAATCCGCGTAATCTCGATAGCCATCTAGGGTGTAATCCACACTCAAAGACTTAATACCAAGCTCTAGCTTCAACGCATCATCGAGTAAGCTAATGGTGTCTTTTAGGTAAAACTGGGTGGTTTCTCGTACTGCAGTATAATCACGTCTGTAGTAGGCGACTTCATCCCAAATCACATCCCCATCGGCGCTACCGCCGGTTTTGTTCAAGCGTTGCTGGGTGCGATTGTAGGTGTCTTTTTCCTGCCAACCACCAAACTCAATCACATTGTTTTCAAGCTCTAGGGTAAAATCAGCCACAAAGCCTTTACGGTCACCACCTACCGAAGAAAGACCATATTGCACCCCGCGAGGATGCACCACATCAAGGCCAGCCGCGGCCTGGCGTTCATAAATACCCAAGGTATTTGTGTAGGAATCAGGTGATACGCCGTAGCCGTCCTTGTCTTCAAAATAATAGGTGCCGGCAAACTGTAGGTTGTCGGTTAAGTAGGTTTCAAGTTGCAACGAGTAGAGTTGATCGTCTCGTACGTTGACTCTGTCTTCATAGTAACTTGTACAATTGCTACCGGTGAAAACAGGGGTGAAGTCGCTATCGTCAATCGCTCCATCCTGATTGAAATCATATACTTGCTCCATGGCACCGATACAACCTTCGGGGATCGATTCTAGGTAGCTGTAGTGATAGTCGTTATCAAACGTGGCTTCGGTGCCAGACGGTGAGTCATAATCAAAAAAGTCGTTTGAAACATAATTAAATGACAGTTTGGTATCTGCACTAAACGCGTAAACCGCTTTGGCTTCAATATGCTCTCGGTCGATGGTGCCTGGGCCACGCCATAAATCGCTGTCGGTTTTCGAGCGGCTCACAAACGCTTTAAAACCATTGATATCACCCGTTTCCAATTTGATGAACGAGCGCTGTAGATCGTCATCTCCCACTGTCAGAGACATCATGCCGCCCATCTCGTCTGACGGATCAACCGAGTAGTAAGAAGCAATAGGACCCAGTGTGGAATAACTAGGAGCTGACACATCCCCTGCACCAGGTGAAGCGACCACAGAGGCCAAGTTTTCGTTGTCCACGTATCTGAAAATTGGGCTACCACCAAACGCGTCTGAGCGGCCCATAGGTACACCATTTAATACGAAGCCCATTTGGCTCAAGTTAAATGCTCGCACATTCACCGAGTTACCAAACTCATATAAACCCAAGGCTCCATCTGTTTGCACGTTAAAACCTGGCAGACTCTCGAGCATTTTTAAACCTGAAATCCCCCCTGGGGCTGACAGCAAGGCTTCCCGAGTCACGGCCAGGGTATTAGTCACCTCGCCGGTTCCTATCGCCACTTCGGTTTCAGATATTCGGCGACCCATAACCTGAATTTTCTCAGGCGCATCTTCTAGTGCAGTGTCATCAACCTCTTGGGCTAATACAGGGTTAACAGTGAATAACGCGGCAAGGGACACGCTAAGTAAAGTAGGACGAAAATATTGTTTGGCTGTTTTCATGTGCGTGGTTCCTAGTCTGTTTACATTGGTGTGAGCTTTTTTAAATACCATTTGCTGGAATAGCGTTTCGATAAATACCTTCTGCGAGGATTCACTAACACGTCACAATAAATGTACCAATCGGACTAAAACCACTCATAAAAAATCTGTAGGGTCTTCAAAGCGCACATTTTTACTGCGATTGAACACAGATCTGACGAGTAAACAAAACACAGAGAAGAGGAGGTACTAAGACAAACCGGGCGGCAGAATGCTCAGCCCCTGCACCACAAAGAATAAAAACGCACCAAAAATGCAAATTGTAACAAATAATAAATTCGGGCAATATAATTGGCGAAAACCCCGTATTTATTAGCCTGAGCAAGGTCTAACCAGTACTAGAAGTGATTGCGCGGCATGTAAAAGAGGTCGAAACTGAGCCGTTAATTCACTCGCTACACACCTGTAAATTAATAAGAAGGGATAAACCCTCGAGCACTTACAGGTCGGTCAGTTGGGTAGTTAGCACGAACTCTAGAAAGCGATAGGCATCGCTAAAAACAATTAATTGAAAGGGACACACCATGCAAAGCACACACAAATTGCACCACAACGTTAGTTCAATCAGCGCTAAAGTATTTCATTACTCCCCGATTGCCCTGGTGCTCGCTACATTCCTTGGCGCAACAAGTCTGAACGCACAAGAAAGTAAGGCCCAGGCGCAGCAAGAAGCTGAACCCTATGAGCGAGTCATTGTCACCTCGCGGAAGCGCTCAGAGTCCATGAACGACGTCCCCATTAGTATTAACGTAGTGGGTGAAGGTTTAATAGAAAATTTAGGCGCCGCTGATTTTACCGATTTGCTCGGTGTCGTGCCCAGTCTAACGGCTTACGAAAACGGCCCGGGCCGAACGCGCTTATCTATTCGTGGTGTGGCCAACGGTGGCGGTAACGACAACGATACCCAAAACCAAGAAACAGTGGGCATTTACCTAGATGAAATACCTATTTCAATGGGCGGCATGAACCCAGAATTGGCCTTATTTGATTTAAAACGCGTTGAAGTATTACGCGGCCCACAAGGCACGCTGTTCGGTGCAGGCTCAATGACAGGCACAGTGCGCTTAGTGTCCAATGACCCAGACCTATCTAAATTTGAAGGCAAGTACGAACTTAGCGCCTCAAAAATCGAGCACGGTAGCAATAATAAATCCGTTAAAGCCTTAGTTAATGTGCCCATAATTGAAAACGAATTGGCGGTGCGCGTCAGTGGTTATTACCTCGATAACGGCGGTTATATTGATAACAGCTTAACTGGTGAGAAAGACTTGAACGATGGATTATCCAAAGGAGCCAAAATAGCGGCTTTATATATCCCCACTAACGAATTAAGCATTGAGCTTAGTTACATACACCACGACTATTCAGACGATGGTCGTCCTGTTGATATCGACTCTACGCCCTTATTTGTGCGCGATTATCCCTCATTCGATGGTTACGACGATACCATGGACATAGGTAACCTGACGCTTACATACGACTTAGATTGGGCTGAGCTAACCAGTTCTAGCTCCTATTTCGACCGCTCTATCATTAATCCGCGCTCACTGGATTTATTGTTTGAATCAGCCCTTCCGCCGGGCATAACACCGCATGAATTGGTCGATTTAACCGACTCAGAAGTGTTCGTGCAAGAGTTGCGCTTAGCCTCAACCACCGACAGCGATTTACAATGGACGGTAGGCGCGTACGCTGATAAAAAAGATGTGTTTTATGAAAATACCTTCCCCGTCCCAGGGGCTGATGCCATCTTAGGTGTGCCCTCTTCCGCTTTTGGTGCCCCTGAGGATCATTTATTTTATGGCTTTGATGATTTAACCGTAAAAACCTATGCCTTTTTCGGAGAGCTCTATTACGACATTGGTGACTTATCCATCACCGCAGGCTTGCGTTACTTTAACTGGGAACAAGAGATTGAATTCTACCAGTCAGGCTTGTTCAACGGTGAAGCAAACAGCGACACACGCCCCAAAGGTAAAGTGGATGGCTACAACCCTAAACTTAATGTTTCGTATCATTTAAATCGCGACAATTTAGTCTACGCCCAAGCAGCAAAAGGCTTTCGTTACGGGGGTATCAACGGCGCTATTCCTGAATCAGTGTGTGCCGATGAACTCGCACAAGTTGAACGTGACGGCGGCGATACGCGTTTCTTCGACCCAGATGAAATCTGGAACTACGAAGTGGGTGTAAAAGGCAGTGATGCCCAAGGCACCGTAAGCTATAACGCCACATACTTCCACATTGACTGGACCGATATGCAAACCAGCCGCAGCTTTGAATGTGGCTTTGGCTTCAAAGAAAATGTTGGAGATGCCACCAGTAAAGGCCTTGAACTTGAAGTCACGGTGAAACCTCTTGACGGCCTCGTACTATCGGCTGGCGGTGCTTACATTGACACCACTTTGGATGCCGACGTACCCAACCTAGATGCACAAAAAGGCGACCCAGCGCCTTTCGTACCTGAGTTCTCTTTTACCACATCGGCGGAATATTCAACTGAATTAAACGCAGATCTTGAAGGCTTCGGTTGGGTCAATGTGCAATACACGGACGACCGCTCTACCGAGTTCAGTGAACAAAACTCAAACTATCGCAAGATGGATGCCTACACGGTGGCAAACATGCGCGTAGGTATTCGCTTCTCTGGTTACGAGATATCCTTGTTTGCCAACAACATGTTTGATGACGATGGCGTAGTCAGAGCTATTGGTCGCCCACCGTTTGATCCACCTGCCAGCATACGCGTTACCCCGCGTACTATAGGCATGACCTTTAGAGGCGGTTTTTAATACCAACTCCAGTAAATTATTAAGCGCGAGATAACCCTATGCGGCAAAAGCACATAGGGTTACCTTTGCGCTTCTATTTTGAACTCAACGATACACTTGCCCACAACAGAACAAATTCGTTGTGTAAATAAAGACAACAGATAAAACAGTAGCTAAAAAAACCACATTCAAATGGAGAGACTTATGATGTTCAACCCGCTACGAAAAAGCGTAATACCATTCATACTTGCCGCGCTGCTATGCTGCTCGTTCAGTGTATTGGCCGCCAATAAGAACGTCGGAGAAGCCACCGAAGCTGTAAATCACGTACTCGATGGCCTGCATGACGCCGCCAGCCAAGCAAATTTAGATAAATATCTGGGCTCGTTTATTGATACTGGCGTATTTATGGGCACGGATGATTGGGAGCGCTGGTCGCGCCCAGAAACGTTAGACAGATACGTGGCTGAACGCTTCGTAGGCGGCACCGGCTGGACGTACAAATCTGTAGAGCGCAACATCAACTTCTCAGCAGAGCAAAACATCGCCTGGTTTGACGAAATCACCGTATCTAAAAAGTGGGGCCGCTTTCGCGGAACTGGTGTACTCATAAACGACAATGGCCAATGGAAAATCGCCCACTATGCCATGTCAGTGCTAGTGCCGAATGAAGCATGGGAAAAGGTCGCCGAAATCAATATCAAGACATTTGCAGAGCGGGCTGATAAATAATCAAAAGTCCTTCGGAACCATCAACAAATGCCTAGTTTCAGCGCTAGGCTTTTCCTTATCATAACCGACCACTCTATATCTCATTATTGTTTAGAAGTTGTATACGCTCATCACACAATAAGTTGATAAACTGAATACAGAACATAAAAAAGCAAAGAGCCTTTATGCGCCAAATACTCATTTATTGTTTACTTAGCCTACCGATAATGATCATGCTGGGCTGGTTTTATTTTGACAAGCGCAAGCTAAAGCGCAAAGAAGCACGGCGCGCCGTATTAACCGCTAAGCCATTAGCACCTGAATATTTGCAAATTCTAAAAACCCAATACCCATTGTATTCACGCCTGCCAGAGGAACTACAGCGTAAGCTAGTTGGCCACATTCAGGTGTTTTTAGATGAAAAAGATATCATTGGCCGAGGTGAATTCGACGTCACCGATACGGTGCGTGTTTTAATCGCTGCACAAGCATGCACCTTATTGCTCAATCGCCCCGGCAATTATTACCCAGGCTTTCGCACAATTTTGGTTTACCCCGACACTTATGTGGCTAGCAGCACCCAACATGATGGCCTATTGCAGGTCACCTCCACCAGCACTCGCGCGGGCGAGTCTTGGCATCGCGGGCCAATCGTTCTCGCGTGGGAGCACGTGTTACAGGGCGCCCTTGATAGCCGTGATGGACACAACGTAGTGATGCATGAATTCGCCCACAAATTAGACGAAGAAAATGCCGCCATGGACGGCCTGCCGCTTTTACCCACAGCCGAGCAATACCAACAATGGTCACAGGTATTAAGCGCCGAATTCGCTGTGCAGCAACGAAAATTAGCCAACGGTGACGACGATGTGATTGACAGTTATGGCGCAACCTCCCCGGCTGAGTTTTTCGCGGTTGTCACAGAAACTTTCTTTGAAAAGCCTCAACAACTGCAACGCCACCACCCAAAACTGTATGAACAATTCAAGCAGTGCTACCTGCTTAACCCATTGGAGTGGCGGGAATTGAACCAGTCGTAGAACTCGTGGCCCTAGACATCGTTTAATTAGAAATAGCGTATTCGACCGCACAACAACGTTTTAACGCACGAGACTTAAGATCAAAGGATTGAAATGAATATTAGTATAAGACCGGTTACAAAAGAGAATTTTGAACAGATAAGCGATCTAGCCGTGAGCGAAGCGCAACAAGATTATGTGGCCGAAAATAGCTGGTCGTTACTGGAATCAAAATACCACACAGGCTATACCACACGTGGCATATACCTAGATGAAAAGCCGGTTGGTTTTTTTATGTGGGTCGCTGAAACCCCGAGCAAAATATCTATTTGGCGCTTTATGGTGGACGAGCAATATCAAAAACAAGGTATTGGCCGGGTTGCTATGGAGCTTGCGCTACATGACATAAAGCTAACAGCGGAATTACAAGAAATAGAGATTTGCTATAACCCTAGCAATCCTGTGGCTGAGTCGTTTTACCAAAGCTTTGGCTTTACCGAAGTCGGGATGGATGAAGACGACGAAGACATGCTTGCCATCATCAGCTTATAACCAGCGGGCAAAAATGAAAGGAAGTGAGCGCGGGCCCCTAGTGGCATATATCATCGCCACGCTTAGAAGCAGGCCCACGCTCAGTATCTTCAAATGCCATAAATGGCTATTCAGGCAAGGTAATGTTTAACTCCAATACTGAACAATCTTCATTGTTGTCTAATTGAACAACCACTTGCTCTTCGTCAATGTTCACATATTTGCGAATAACGTCCATGATCTCTTTTTGCATCAAGGGTAAGTAGTCGGGCTGTTGGCGCTTGCTGCGCTCGTGCGCCACAATAATTTGTAAACGCTCTTTGGCCAGCGACGCTGAACTCTTTTTCTCTTTCTTTAAAAAGTAATTGAAAATGCTCACTATTTACCTCCTAGTAATCGCTTCAAGAATCCTTTTTTCTGTACTTCAAGGAAACGGTGTTTGACGTCTTCGCCAAGCAACCGTGACACAGCATCAAGATAAGCCTGACCCGCTTCTGACTCTTGATCTAAAATAACCGGCGCACCTTGGTTTGATGCCTTTAATACCGCTTCAGACTCAGGAATAACGCCAAGCAAAGGCACCGCCAAAATATCTTCAACATCCGCAACGCTAAGCATTTCTGCCGAGGCAACCCGCTCTGGGTTATAACGGGTAAGCAACAAGTGCTCTTTGACTGTTCCGCCCTGCTCTGCTTTAAGTGATTTGCTTTGCAGAATGCCGATGATTCGGTCTGAATCTCGCACCGACGACACTTCTGGGTTCGTTACCACTATCGCTTCATCCGCGAAGTACAAGGCCATTTGCGCGCCTTGTTCAATCCCCGCTGGTGAATCACATATGATGTACTCAAAGTCTTTGGCTAGATTCTCTAGCACTGTTTGCACACCTTCCATCGACAGGGCGTCTTTGTCCCGTGTTTGCGAAGCTGGCAAGATAAACAAACCTGGGGTGCGTTTGTCTTTGATCAACGCTTGATTCAGTGTGGCTTCTTTTTTAATGACGTTCACAAAGTCATACACCACACGGCGCTCACAACCCATGATCAAATCAAGATTACGTAAACCCACATCAAAATCGATTACCACGGTTTTAAAACCACGCATCGCTAAACCAGTTGCTATCGCTGCGCTTGTCGTTGTTTTCCCTACGCCACCTTTACCGGACGTTACCACTATAATTTTAGCCACTACATTCCCTCATTAACTGTTTTAGTCAACCCACTGATTGGTATTTATCGACGGCATTTGTTTCTTGCTCGTTTCTCGCTTTGTTGTCGCTTAGTTCTTGCATAGCTATCACTTAGCTCGCAAGAAATGCCCGTTAAATCACCGCAACCTGTATGGATTCACCTTCTAAAAATGCGTGTGCTGGTTCTTTCCAGCACAGCTCACGTAATTTTTCATTCATTACAAAGTAGCCAGCAATCGAGACCAGCTCAGCTTCCATCTGTCGACAAAAAACCCGTGCATTAGTATCGCCCTTCACGCCGGCCAATGCGCGACCTCGTAAAGGACCATAAACGTGAATATGTCCGTCGGCTAATACTTCAGCGCCTTCGCTTACTGCCGCCATCACGATTAAATCGCAACCTTCTGCGTATACCTGCTGACCAGAGCGCACCGGTTTAGTGATCACCTTACTTGGGCGAACGACTGGCGCAGGCTCAGCAACCGTTTGTTCTGGCTCAACCTGTTTCACTTTCGCTTGCACAGGTTCAGCCGGGATCTCAGAGCTTCTGGTTTTAGCCGCTGGCAGTGACGCAAGCCCCAAACCCATCACGGTATAGCGCAACTCAGGTGTTGCACCTCTGCAAGCGATCGGCTGCAAACCTTCTTCACGACACACAGCAACAATATGTTCAAGTTGCTCATCTTCAAGCTGGCCTTCGAAAGAAGCCAAGTTGAGCACCAAAGGAGACGCATTGAAAAACTGCGGAGCGGTATCAATTTTTTGCTTTAGCTGCGCGCGAAATAAGTCCGCGGAATACGCCTGAAGATCCATCACCACTGCAGTAAACGCAGTGCCTTTCATTTGAAAACACACTTTTGCCATTGGGCAACCTTAACCTACGAATAAGAACCAACGCACCTGTCGCCAACCTGCAAATACCCTAATTACTCAGTAAAATAACTAAAAGACAGCGGAAAATAGCTAACAAGTACAAAAACTGGACGCCACTTTAACAAATAGATTTAACATCCGGAAATGAAACTACAAGAAGAATGAAAGATTTATGCCGATATGGCTAAGGTCATAGATTTAAGGGCTTTTTAGCGCACTTTACGCGCCAACAAACCCCGTTTCGTATCAATTCGGTAACACAGGTGCAGGTTACGAGAGCGATACTCCTAAGAGTATGTAACCTGACGTGAAAATTCCCCAGTACTCTGGCAACCCGTAAAAATCATTTTACTACTGGCTATTAGCCAACGCCTTTGCTTCACACATCTAACTCGAGCGTGTCTCTAGGGGATAAAAACAGCACAGGCGAGCCGGATTTGACCATTTTTTCAGTGTAGTTTACCCAATCAATTCTGTTTTTCTGGTCATCATGCAGCTTGATCACGTCCCCTGTATTCGCCAGTCGAATTTTACCGAGCTGGTTTACCACCGTTGATTCACCCGGCTTTAATGTGACTTGCCCCACGGCAACAGCGTTGTCTTGATTGTCAGACAGACACCAGCCTGTTAGGTCAATAGCATCCGCGCCAAGATTAATCAGCCCTATCCACTCATTGCCCCTATCGCTGCCTTTAGGGTTGACCATGGCTGCACTGATAAATATATCCACCACGTCGTCTTTCACCGTTTGCCGCGACCCTGTCGTATTTTGGATATCAGTTGGCTTGGCCACTTCAATCAACTCAGGCGTTAAAACCGGCTCACCATTGACACTGTTCGGCCCGCGGGTATGAGTGTTCGAATCGCAATGGCTCATAGGGTTAGCGTGGTAAATCTCTGGCTCGAATTGCAAGCCTGTTAACTCCTCGATGTAAGTGACTGTGGTTTGATAGGTTTGGTTATTGTATTTTCTGCGCCCCGACTTGTCCGCTAAGGCCTTTTCGTCTTGGAACATGACGAACGCGCGCACCTCTAATTTATTTGCTTGATTAACAAAGCACACAATTTTGAAAAAGCCTGCGGGCACCAATGCCAAGGCATGACCACTTGGGTGCACACTACGATCATACTCTGCGTAAAAAGGGCCAGAGAACGAGCTGATCTTTCCGTCTTTATCTAAGTCTAAACCGTACACCCAGTCTTCAAGCCCTAACCATTCATCTTGGTTTAGATTGGCATGTTGCAGGCACGCATTTGTATAATAAAACGTTTCGTTAGACGCGCGCTGGGCGTCAATTGCGTTATCACCCCACGCGGCAGTAGTGCGTCTTGCCATATGGCCGCGATCCCAGTCATTGTTGCGATAATAGGCATTGTCTAACTGAAGCTCACCGCCAATGCGGCTGTCAATGCGCCAGCGATTACTGCGACTGGTTTGCTTGTGTTTATTCTGATCAACGTTAAGTGCCACGTAAACAGCGGAGCGCCTTTCTGGCGCACCGTTCATTACCAATGAATAGTGCACATAATCAGCCACATAGTGCTCAGTTAAATCATCATCTCGCACTATGTTTTCATCAAGATGCGGGGCAAAGCTAGGCAAGGGTAAAAGAAAGCCATCAAGAAAATCAGGATCGTAAGCACTCATCAGCAAAACTCCTTCCAAAAATGAATGAAGAGAAGACGGCGTAATACCAACTCTGTTGTTATACCAATTCGCATTAGTACCTCAGCAATGTTCATTACTAAGGTTAGTAAAGGATCCCATTTTAAGATGAAACAAATGTGAAGCTAAGTTAAAGAGCCAGAGGTGAATAATGAAAAAAGTTAAAGGTGAAAAGCTAGAAAGGTAAGGTTGTATACCTTAGGAAAACACACCATAGCAGGTGCGTTCATATGAGCACTTTGATGAAATACCACCTCATTTATGCAGCGCTACCTCATATTCCCAACAGACAATATGCAGCGCGAGATAAAAAGTACGAGAAAGTACAAAACGCGTCAACGGCTCTGACCTCTTTTATTTCGCTTATTCTCCAAGGAACAATAAAGCGCTAAAAACACTGCGGGTCAGTTATGCGCCTACACTTAAAACGGTAAACCTAATACAAGTTTACTTTTTTATTTTCTCAAATAAACCTCGCTCATTCCTTTGTGCCCATTACGCTTATCTGGCAAGGTTTGAAGCAATAAGTCACAGCTTATCTGGCGAATTTCATTTTCTGTGCTTATATTTCCTTTAGACAAAATCACATCCCTCCTTGGCCCGAACTTACAGATTTAAAACTCGGTAAATTGGCCAAGTATTCATTGTGATCAAGTCAAAAAGGCACCTGCCACGAGGAATAGTTAATTGTTTTAGCTCTCCTTAAGGTCAGTGTCTTGGCTTTTCCTGCTGCAGTTTTTGCGGGGCCATTATCGCCCACAAGCGGTAATTAACAATATGGGCCGTCAGTTCAATAAAACTGAAGACGCTCTACAAACCAACCCAATCGCGTAAATGGAGTTACCGCAATGAAGATTCATCGCCATCTGTTTTTTGTTTCTGCCATATTAGTGACACTTTTACTGGGCGCCTGTGCCCAAAAGCAGAAAAGCCCAGTGTCACTCGCCACCGATGCGAAGATCACAAACTCAGACAAGTTACAGACCACTAAAGCGTTACGTACCCTGGCTGACGACGTTTGGGTCGATTACCTTGACCATTATACTTACTTACGGTTACAGGAAGGGTTGCCAATAGAGCGCTTCGAAGACTGGACTTTGCAGGAATACCGCAGGGAATTACGACAGGCTCAAAAATATCGTGCAAGACTGAAAGAGATCAACAGCCTAGCCTTGTCGGGTGACGACTTGATCACCTACGAAATATTGGCCTTTCAAAATCAGGACGATGGCTCGAATGATGACGATTACTGGTTGGTGTTTGACATCACAGCCTACCAGGCCCCCTTCGCGTTCCAAACCAACCTGCAAGCCTTAGAGACGCAGTCCCTCGCTAGCGATTCAGACGCACAACATTACCTGAAACTGGTAGGCGAACTCGCAGATATAATCGACCAGCTAGTGGCCAAGGTTGAAGGGCAAATTGAGCGTGGTATCTATTTGCCAAAGCAAGCCCTACCATCGACTAGGTTGACATGGGAAGGTATGCAAAGTGGCTTACCTTCAGCCATCAGAGTCGACGATAAACGACTGGAAGCGCTTTCTGTGGAGCAGCAGTCCCAGTTCAATAAAGCACTGGAATTGTTAATTGAAAATCGCATAACGGGTGGTTTCGACAGACTATTGGCTGTGATAGGAGAAGAATACGAAGGCAGTGCACCTGAAACTGTCGGCCTCGCTCAATATCCGAATGGTCTTGAGGTGTACAAAAGGTGGGTGAGAACAATGACGACCCTGGACCTTTCCCCTGAAAAAATACATCAACGGGGAAAAGCAGCTGTAGAAGATATTTCGCAGCGCATGGAGGCAATCCGAGTGCAGCTTGGATTTGAAGGAACTGCCCAAGAATTCTTGCTGCATCTGAAAACCGACCCCAGATTTATAGCAGCTGACGCGGCAGACGTTGAAAGAAGATACTTAGAATACGTCCACCGAATTGAGCCAAAATTAGGTGAATATTTCAAGTCTCAACCTAAAGCGCCTTATGGCATCAAACGGCTGCCACCGGGGGCCGAAGAGGGCATGACTTACGGCTATTACGATGGCCCAAAAGCATCTCAGCCTGTTGGCTACTATTATTACAACGCATCGAATTTGCCGGAACGTAGCATGGTATGGGCAGGCTCCCTTATCTACCATGAGCTGTTACCCGGTCACCATTTTCACATTGCTACGCAGGATGAAAATAAAGCACTACAGAAATTCCGCCAGAATTCCCTAGATACTACTTATACCGAGGGCTGGGCTGAATACGCTGCCAGTCTACCAATAGAAATGGGCCTTTATGAGACACCTGAAGAATTATACGGCCGCTACATTGGGGAAATATTTCTAGCAGCACGCCTAGTTGTTGATACCGGTATGAACGCGCTCGGCTGGTCGCTAGAAGAGGCCCGTGAATACATGGCTAAATACGCTATACAGTCGGAAACTGAAATCGCTTCTGAGACATTACGCTATTCAACCAGTATGCCTGCCCAAGCGCTTGCCTATCGTATCGGTTACGAAAAAATCTGGGAGCTTCGTAGACGTGCCGAAGCTACGCTCGGCGACAAGTTTGATATTCGGGATTTCCACGATATTGTTTTATCGGACGGTTCAAAACCGCTGGCGGTGTTAGAGGCCAAGGTAGAGCGCTATATCGCGGCTACAAGAGACTAACAGCTGGTGCGAATATTGGCGGTTGCGCCTATATACTCCGTAGTACCCTTTCGGATACTGAGAGTTCACGGCGCAGCAGCCACATCTAGATAATAGTCAACGCATCAAGCACATTATGGCAACTCATCGGAGAAAAGGTTGAGCAAATCACGCTCCACTGCCGCCTGCGGGCGGTTTCGTTGTGTAAGCCCCCCATAAAGTAAGTGTGGGTTCCATGAATCGAAAAAGTAGGCACTATAATAGACACTATAAAGGACTGCGGAAACCCCAAGGAGGCAGACATCAAGTCAGAGCCGTTTAATACATGGCGATGATGTCAGCAATACAAAGTAACCCTGTATTTAAGGAAAAATATCAACAAATTGTCGCGGCAGGTAAGTCTAATTCGCCAAAATTGTCTGCATTAGAAAGTTAGTCGTTATCTTAAATACGACGCTAAGACAGGGGGCCAGGTATGAAGCACAAGAGGCTTTGTATTAGCTATTGACGCCTTTGTCTGCGGGTAAGCACAAAATAGCGTCAAAGAACGTAAAGGCACAATAGTCAATATTTAACTAAGGTGCGGGTTTCTATGCTTTTACGCGGAACCGCCGCCTTTACATCACTGGTCATATCCAATGCACTATGCGCCAAATGCGGCAGGCCGGTGTTGTCATAAATATTAAAAATAATCGCTTCATCAGGCGTCATTTTTGACTGGTAGAACCATTCATGCTCTGGGTTTTCGGCCACCCCTAATATTTGCCCAGTGCGGTCAGGGTAAATCAACTCGATGTTCATCCAGTCATCTACCTGCATTGAGCTTGGGCGGATAAAGCCAAGTGGCGATGACATTATCGGTTGCTCAACGGGGCGCCACACATTCGCAAAGCCATAATGCCCTTGTTGAAATTCTTTGACGCGCTCAGCCCCCACTATGTCAACCAAACGTTTATTAACGCCCGCCTCGCTGTAATCGTTATGCACATTACGCGCAGGTCTGCGGGTAGCGTTTGGGTCATCAACGCGCACAGTGTGATCAAACACTAGCACCTCTTTCGCAGCGATTTCTTGCTTAAGTAACTGTGCTAACTCTTGTTCATATGCGGCTTTCCAGCTGTGTCCATTTTCAAATTCATCCACCTTCGATTTTGCCGTTACAAATAAGATCCCATCCTCAGCAAAATTCACGGCGTTTGCTTGATTCCGTAAATCTCGCACCTTCACTTGAGTAGCAATCAACTCAGGAGAAATAAGATTACCAACAATACCATCCACGTCGAATTGAAACGCTTGGGGAGCATGGCTTCTCACATGATAATTTACTGTTGCAGTTGTCACAGGCGACTCCTTGATGCGCTAATGTTGGAAATGGACAAAACCCATTTTAGGGGTGGGGAAATATAAATAGTTTGATGAGATGAATAAACAACCAGCGTGTTAAAACAGAATATGGAAAATAATGATAATTGGGGTTTCCGGCGCAGAAATTGTCGTTTAAGGAGCTGCATAACTAAAGTTGAGATAAGCCAACTAACAGACGCTCTATTCATGAAAAAAAGTACCATTGTGCTAGGTAAGTCTATAAAAACGAATACTCACGCTTTTTTAGCAACGAATTTCAGGGAAAAAACATGACAAACTTCAGAGTCAAAACACGCATCACAGATATGCTCGGCATTGAAAAACCGATCATTCAAGCCGCCATGGGTTGGATTGCCCGCTCGCAACTTTCATCTGCGGTATCTAACGCAGGCGGCATGGGTATTATCGAAACCAGCTCTGGTGAGCTTGATGCCATTCGCGAAGAAATTTTAAAGATGCGTGACCTTACCGATAAGCCTTTTGGTGTGAACATCGCTCAGGCGTTTGTTCGAGACCCTAAGATTTTGGATTTCATTATTGACCAAGGCATTAGGTTCGTAACCACCTCAGCGGGTGATCCGACTAAATACACCTCACAGCTAAAAGAAGCTGGCCTCACGGTATTTCATGTTGTGCCACACCTAAAAGGCGCGTTAAAAGCGGTTGAAGCGGGCGTTGATGGTCTTATTGTTGAAGGCGGCGAAGGCGGCGGTTTCAAAAACGCTGACGATGTATCAAGCATGGTGCTCATCCCACAAGTGTGTGAAGCGGTAAACGTGCCAATAGTCGCCGCGGGCGGCATTATGGACGGGCGCAGTATGGCCGCCGCCATGGCTTTAGGTGCAGAAGGGGTGCTTATGGGAACGCGCATTTTAAGCGCAATAGAAAGCCCAGTTCACCAAAACTGGAAAGACGCCATCATCAAGGCTGATTCCACTGACACTGTATTTCTCAATCGCACTGGCCCAGGCCCTGCCCTTCGGGCGCTGCGCACAGAACGCTCAACACGAATTATGAATGAAGGTTCAGCGAATATCTTCAACGAGTTTCAAGACACCCAAGCCGTCTATTTTGGCGGTGACTTAGAAGCAGGAATAGCCCTAACAGGCCAAGTCGCAGGGCGGATTAAAGAAACAAAATCGATTCAGCAAATATTCGATGAAACAATGATGGAGTTTGGCGAAGTGACCGGACGCTTAGCGGCGCTAAGCAACCTATTAGAGCGTTAAGCAATTGAAGTTGTCATAAAAAATAAAGCAGGCACTTAACTGCGCCTGCTCGTTGGGTTGAAGTACTTATTCAACAACGCTACGCCGAGAGTTCCTTGCGGATAATCTCAGTGCCCGCAGCTAACGCATTTAGCTTGGCTCTTGTTACCTCTTGGGATAAAGGCACCATGCCGCAATTAGTGCAAGGGTATAGGTTTTGTGCATCAACAAACTGCAGTGCTTTTCGCAGCGTATCGGCGACTTCTTCTGGGGTTTCGATGTTGTTAGTTGCTACATCAATGGCTCCTACCATGACCTTTTTGCCACGAAGCAGCTCGATTAATTCCATGGGTACTCGTGAATTTTGGCATTCCAGTGAAATAATATCGATATTGGATGATTGCAGCTTAGGGAAAATTTCTTCGTATTGGCGCCACTCTGCTCCTAAGCTCTTTTTCCAATCGGTATTGGCTTTAATGCCATAGCCATAACAAATATGTACTGCGGTTTGGCACTTGAGTCCTTCTACTGCGCGCTCTAATGCGGCAATCCCCCAGTCATTGACCTCGTCAAAAAACACATTGAACGCTGGCTCGTCGAATTGAATGATATCCACTCCTGCCGCTTCAAGCTCTTTTGCCTCTTGATTGAGTATTTTAGCGAATTCCCACGCTAACTTTTCACGACTTTTGTAGTGGTCATCATAAAGGGTATCGACCATGGTCATAGGCCCCGGCAGTGCCCATTTAATCGGTTGCTTAGTTTGTGAGCGCAAAAATTTGGCATCTTCTACGAATACCGGTTTTTGCCGTGTTACCGGGCCAACCACCATGGGTACGCTCGCGTCGTAGCGGTCACGTATTTTAACCGTCTTGCGGTTCTCGAAATCTACACCACTGAGATGCTCGATAAAGGTGGTCACAAAGTGTTGGCGCGATTGCTCGCCGTCGCTGATGATATTAATGCCCGCTTGCTGTTGATTTAACAATGACAAACGCAACGCGTCCTGTTTCCCTTGAACAAGTTCATCATTTTGTAACTTCCAAGGTGACCAAAGTGTTTCAGGTTGAGCAAGCCAAGACGGTTTAGGTAAGCTGCCAGCGATAGTGATAGGTAAAAGTGTTTTCATAATATGAGTGCTGTCTTTTTCAGTAAGTTAAAGTGTGCAGTTAGCTGACCATCTTGTAAGAATAGGCTGATAAGGTTTGATGAAGTGCTCTTCAACAAACTTGCCTTGCTCAACCGCTAGCTGGTTTCGCTCTTCTCTATCGTATTCAATTTGGGTCAGCGAATGATCTTGGTGACGTAAATTCGGTTGATAATGCTTACCTGCAACCGCGTTAGCGTTATAAATCTCAGGCCGATAAATTTTCTGAAAAGTTTCCATGGTGCTAATGGTGCTAATCAGCTCAAGATTAGTGTAATCATTGAGTAAATCCCCCGAGAAGTAGAACGCCAAAGGCGCCACACTGTTTGCAGGCATAAAGTAGCGCACCTTTAATCCCATCTTGGCGAAGTACTTTTCTGTTAACGACGAATCATTCGGCTGGTACTCATACCCCAACACAGGATGCTGATTCTCAGTGCGATGATAAGTTTTGTTTTCTGACACGCTCAGGCAAATAACAGGTGGTTTACTGAAGTTTGCTTTATACACATCTGAATTAACGAAGTGCTTAAATAGCTTACCGTGCAAATCGCCAAAATCATCAGGAATACTAAACGACGCTTTGCCTTTATTGTGCTGTGACAAAATAACGCTAAAGTCATAATCACGTACATATGAGGAAAAGTTATTGCCCACAATACCTTCAATACGCTGGTTGGTGGTGTGATCAAAAATATTGCTTTTTAAGATCTCAATGGTAGGGAACGTACGGCCATTCCCTTCAACGTCTATATCTACAGAAATGATCTCAAGCTCAGCCGAATAACGATCGCCTTTTTGGTTATCCCAAAATGCTAAGGCATTGAAACGGTTATTAATCATCTGCAAAGCGTTGCGCAAGTTCTGTTGTCGCCGCTGTCCTCTGGCCAAGTTAGCGAAATTCGTAGTGATACGGGTATTGTCCGACGGATGGTAATTTTCATCGAAACAAATACGCTTTATAGAAAATGTAAAATGGTTATTCATCGTGGCCTGACATTCCGTTTATTAATAAAACCTAATAGAGATAGCTCGTTCTAACCTTATGGCTGAACCTTTAAAAAATTTGCTAACCGAATACCTAGCTTAAGTTGTTAAGCCAAACGTTGGCGGCAGAGTGTGTTTTATACTTGGAAGATTAGATGAATAAAAATGATTTAAACTCATTAATACATGAACAATATTCATGATTCGAAAGTGTGTTGTTTCGTGGATATGAAATATCTTCAGGCACCCTACTGCGTAATCACCTCAGGAGCTGATGCGGGTGGGGACCGGTTCAGACAACATCGCCAAATATAAAAGTCCAAATCAAATCCTTATAAATCCGAAACAATAAAAAAGCCCCTACAAAATTGTAGGGGCTTTTTAATTATCTGGTAGAGAGAGAATCCCCTGCACGCTGCTACAAGCACAAGACTTGTATTGCTTAGTTTGTACGACGTAAATGTAGCAGCATTTCAAGACAGAGACGATGCAGTGAATAATGAGCCCGCTCAATAAACGGCTACTTTTCACACTTAGCGACTTGCTAGAATGGTCGAATTATTTATTTTTAACTGTCAGGGGCATTTGAATTGCTACTGCTATGGTACTTATTCAGACAGACCTCCAATAAGCAACCATTGTTCACCTGATACTCCCTCAGGCTTTTTATCATTATCAAGTAGGCATTGTAATTTGAGCATTGACTCAGTCAAAAGAACATCTTCCGCCATCATTGATGTATACCCAACATTAGTGACAATATCCACGTTGTCATATTGAAGCAAAATTCTCGCTAACTCATGGGTTTTCATTTCGTTATTAATGCCTTACTGGTTAAATATCATTTGATTTAAAGAGTAATAGCTAATCTTTCTTGTTTTTTTGATCCTTGTCAACTTTCTCCATTTTAATAAACTCCTCTAACGCTGCGCCAGGGTCTTCTTCTCCCGCGATAGACTCTGCAATCGGACTTGCCGCCTCAGCTTCGGAATCTTTGAGGACACCGTCTTTTTTATCTTTTACTTCGTCATGTTTACTCATTGGTTAAGTACCTATACACGGTTGATTAAATCTAATGTTTGAACTGCTCTGAAAGCGTTGCTGCTTTCTTCGCTCTGAGTCCACGAATAAATTCTTCTAAATAAGGTATGAGCTCCAGCGCTATCGCTACAAATAACACTGTAAATAAATAGGTCGTGGGTAAGGGCGCATCTTTCAATGTAAGTGTAAGTTCAGGAGGAAAACCATTAGCCGAAAACAATGACGTAAAATGAGGCCAGTGACGCGCAATAATCAGCACGAGTGCTAGAAGGGGAATCATCTCTAGAAAACTGTGTACATGTTGCTCAACAGGACCCACTCGTCTTTTGCTCACCGCATAAGACACGTCCCAAAGTGCAGTTAGCTCGTGAAGAATAAAGAGCAATATGCTGATAGCAATGATAAGCCCGTTAACCTCGCATAATAGAACCAGTATTAGTGGGATCCCGACTTCAGCAAACATGAGTAGATGAATGAAGGATTCTTTTGCTCCACTTGTTTTTGCAATATTGCTGCGTCGATGACAAAACCAGTCTACAACACCTGCTAAAAGCCAAACCGGAATGACAAAATACATTAAAATCAAAAGAGTAGGATCACTCATTGAAATTACCTCCATACAACTAATACAGAGTGCTTACGTTTTACCCGTGAGCACACCACTAAATTCACTTCAAAATTTCATAATTAATAGGTTTATATTCGAAGTTGTTCGATTCGCCAGCTGAACACGCTGTTAAGCCTACAATTAGATCCATAGAGGCCTCAAAGATAGTGTAATCACCGGCTTTACTTTTGGGTGGAAGAACTTTGAAACTCCCATCCACGCCCACCTCAACATTCATAAATGTGTTAAAGGTCGTTCCAATTAAATGCTCAGGTATACCGAATTCAGAAAATGCATTAACTAAATTTCCATGACAACCAGGAACGGGCTTTTCATTTGGGTAGAAGTGTTTAAATGTATCAACACTGCATGGCGTTAATAAAAAGTCGTGATCTTCAACCATATCGTCAATAATTTTCAGCATGACGTTGCTTTGATTAGAGTAAAGCTTACTGCCCACCTTAAATGTCAATGATTCGTTATAATCTAATGAGCGACCAGAAGACAAAAATTCATTCAAATTATGTTCATTGAAGCAATATATATCAGCCACTTGCTGGCCTAAGGGATCTGTCACTTTCAAACGTTCCCCTTTCTTCATTTTAAATGCGGTACCACTTCTGGGCTTTATTTCGTTAATCATCTTTTTTCCTCGTTGAGAAAGGACATTTCCATGAGTTGCTTACCGCCCTGCCGCTGTATTGCCGAGCTTCTGAAAGTACACCATGGTCGTGTAAATTTGGGTTCGCAGAGCCAGAAAAAGTTTCTTCGCTTGTTCTGATTCTATCCCTTAATGCAGTGAACTTGTTTGATTCTTTCAATACTTGGAATTGGCTGTGTAGGTTAAAAACGATAGAGGGATGTTTAAATCTTCTCGCCCTTCTTTTTGCAAATGGTGACAGCCCTATGATGAAAAATGCCTCTCCGCCGAGACTAAAGCTAAATTCGCTATCATCCGGGTTATCACTTACTCTTTTGTCCCATTTGTGGGTCATCGAATCTCGGTTGTATAAGTTTTGAAGCTTGTCCCACAAGGCGTCTTCAAATTCTTTTTCACTCGTTAATGTCGAATTTTTAAAAGTAGCTACGAAGCTAAAATACAAGGGCTTACTGGAATTATAATTTGTTATAAATTGATATAGCTCATCGAGTATATTTTCATTGTTTTGATTAGAGCTAATATCACCGAAATCAAGCGTGACAATCTGCTCTTTGTTGAGTGCTATCTTGGCTCCCACACAAGGAAAACCATCCTGCTTAATGAACTTTTCTATTGATGAAGGTAGTTCGCTTTGAGAAATCATTAAGTAATTTCCCCCTCTATCTTAAGTATGAAATAACAATGAAATTGAGAAATATTCATTGAAAAAAAATAACACTTCTGAACTCGTTACTATCTTGTGAATTACGAGTTTTACAATTCAATTGATATGCCAGTTCTATCCAAAGGGATGAATTTCGCGGTATTAAAAGGCAGCAAGGTAATGAAAGAAATAAGAGGTAAAAAACCGAGATGAAGTTTGACTCGAAAATGGAAAATATTATTCTCTAAGATGTAAATTTTTCATTTGTTCTTTGTCTATTTATCTAATATTGATAATTACAATATGGGGCAGATGCATTCTGAAAAATTAGAGCCAACGTTGTGAGAGTTAAACGTTGCCTCAACCTTTTTACCTTATCGATTGAAGTACAAGAATACAAGCTGCCATTAAACACATATTCTGCGAACTTTAACGCTTTCAGCTTTGAACTACACTGAACGCTTAAACGGAATAAGGGCAGATTTCTCAGAGTTACGGAGTCAGGGGTAGATCATAAAAAGAATAAGCTTTTTATAAGTCTAAGATAGTGCAGAGCATTTATGGCTTAAAAACTCGCAGCAATGCGCGTGGTTACAAATAGTGGGACGTGGTGAGCTTGGCCCACCACGTCGTACACTGTCACGGCGCAAGTTGTACTGTTACGCGCTAGCGACTTTCACGTCGTCAAAGTGCTTAAACGTATCTTTAATTACGTCTTTTTGGTCACTGTTATCATAATGCACTCCGACTAGTACGGAACCTTCTTTAATTGCATCTTCGTAAAATTTCACTTCATGCTCAGGGATCGTTAGGCCTATCGCACCACCAATAATCCCGCCCGCAGCCGCTCCCGCTCCGCCTGCCGCTAAAGCAGCAACTAGTGGGCCACTAGCAAGTACCCCTACACCACCTGTCGCAACCACTCCTACAGCAGCGAGCCCCCCTACAATCGCCGCCAACACACCACCTGATGAAGCACCTATAGCAACGCCCTCTGGTAATTTAGAATGTTCAGTCAGGGCGAAGCTATCTTTGGTAATTGAATCATTAGCCACTAAAGAAATATTCGCATCGCTGAAGCCTTTGTGTTCAAGCATGGTTATGGCTGCACTTGCTTCGGCGGGGTTTTTAAATAGTCCAGTAATTACATCACTCATAGTTATCTCCTTTAGTTGAGAGCGTTATTGCTCTTGACTTACACCTTGGTACAGCAACCTTCGAGCCATTAATGTAGGCAACAAAATATTAGGCTGAAGTGGGCGTAATATAAGGACAAAGCGAGTTCTTCGTAAAAATCAGCGCTTTCAGTAATGGGAATAAATTACCTATTCCATCTGCTAAATCGTGTAAAAAAGCACTCACGCCACTGGTTGTCGTGGTGCTGTAGATATTCTATAAATTGCCCTTGGGAAATATTATGTGCTTTCCCAATGACTTTACTTTGGCACGTTATGACCCAGCTAAACTGCTTTTGTAATGTCGTCATTTTACTTGCACCTTGTTATTGCTCTTTGATTGATCGAGTAATTGAATTAGGGACGGTCCTGCATACTGCGGGTGTCTTCAACTCGTGGACATCGCTAATCCACTACTAAAATTGTTGACGTCTAACCCGAGTGCTTTTGAGTTTTATTATTACATTCATCGCTAACTGAATTTTGAGAATTTCCTTCCAATTAGAGTAACCGGAACAATTAGCCATCACTGTGTAAGTGCAGTCTGTCATTCATTTTTCAATTTGGCTTGCTCTTTGCTGAGTAGGCTTAATATTGGCTACGCTAGTGCGCGAATAAAATCACTTTCAAGCGTCACTTACCCGTAATGTAATTTATAACTAAAACAACAAATTTTAGGCACTGGGAGTCTCAATGAATTTAAAGTTGGTTGCAAAGCGCACACTCGTGCAGGCTGTTACGACCGTAGCAGTAGTGTTACTTACGTGGTTGATAATAGAAAACAGCAAAATTTTCCTTGTTGCCTTCGGGGGGATCTTGATTGCCATAATGTTTTCCGGCTCAGCTCGCTGGCTCGCGAAAAAGACAAACATCACGGCTAAAGTGTGGCTTCCTATTTCTATGTTAGCTCCTGTATTGCTGCTAGGACTCTTAATGGCTTACGCTGCTCCCAAAATATCGACTCAAGCGAATGAATTGGTCGATAGAATGCCCGAAGCACTTGAGTACGTTAGAGGACAGTTCACAGAATTCAGCTCAATCGGAAAGCTTGACGATAATCTAGACAAAATCACCAACTATGATCCAAAGATGAGCACAGTAATGAATGCTGTTTCTAGCTTATTATCATCAACAATAAATGGCTTGGGAAACTTCATATTCGCTATCATCTTGGCAATATTCTTATCTATAAACCCTAAATGGTATGTCGACGGTGGCCTTACTTTAGTTCCTCCCCCGCATAAGAGTAAGGCGCGAGATCTTCTAAAGAATTGCGAGACTGCCCTAGCTGGTTGGCTACTTGCCAAATTAGCATCAATGGTAATGGTTGGTATTTTTACAACCGTTGGCCTGTGGGCATTGGGGATCGATTTAGCGCTAATACTAGGGATTATTGCTGCTCTTCTCTCTTTTATTCCTAACCTTGGGCCGCTATTAGCGTTTATTCCCGCTGGCTTGGTCAGCATTCTTACCGGAGTTGATACATTGCTATACGTATCTATTTTATATATTGGAATACAAACTGTAGAAAGTTACATTCTTACACCGATACTTCAAGCTGAGATAGCAAGCTTGCCCCCTGCTTTAGTGCTATTAGTTCAAGTATTGCTAGCCAGTATGGTAGGTATGGCTGGTGTGTTACTAGCCGCCCCGCTCACCGTCTTACTCATTGTTATTACCAACCAACTATACGTAAAACGCCTTCACAATAATCAGGATCGCGGTAATAGTTAGCATAATAAAATTAGTTTCTTCATAGTCAAATTTGCATGTCATAAACCAATGTAATCAAGGAGATAAACATGTTTGTCAACGACCCACTAGCGGACCTTTTTTTACGGTCAATGGCGTTAACAGCAATAGCTATGTTCTGGGTTGTGTTGCTGGTGCGAGTCAATGGTTTGAGATCATTTTCTAAGATGACAAACTTTGATTTTGTTATGACTGTCGCCATTGGTTCTCTACTGGCAGGAGCAAGCCAATCAACTGACTGGATCAGTTTTGTGCAGACAATACTCTCTATGGTGATGCTCTTCATCGTTCAATTCACTACCGCCACTATTCGTAAAAAATCAACAACGTTCGAGTCTTTTATGCAAAATCAGCCAGCTCTACTCATGAAAGATGGAGTTATACTGCACGCTGCCTTGAAAGCCACTCGTGTTGCCGAAACTGACCTCATTGCGAAGCTTCGAGAAGCCAATGTTTTGGATTTCACACAAGTACGTGCCGTCGTACTTGAAACCACTGGCGACATTTCTGTCATCCATGGCGACAGCTGCTCTGATGAATTATTGCAAGGGGTTAGAATGGTGAAGGAAAAGTAGAAGAAGACAATCAGCACACTACCAATTTGTTAGCGCAAATGGTTGTTAAACCAATACTCTTCAATGGCTTTTTCCGCTACGGCACTTAACACATCTTTATTCAGCGCCTCCGAGTAACCCATAGTTGATTTTGCTAGTTCTCTATCTACCATTGCTGTCGCTACTAAGTCTACAGCGTCTTCTAGTGTCTCACCCGCTTCACAATAACGAACGTGATGTTCACGGTTTGAGATATGCTGCTCTTTCCCGGCGAACCACTTCTTGAAAATCTGCAGCGCTAGTGCCTTGTATCTGGGTTGGTGCCCACCGAAGACGATCATAAAAATATTAGAGCTGGGGTAATCGGTCTCATCGCAGATCCTTTCAAGGTTACTCACAAGGTTATCTAGCTCATCATTAACCGCTTCAGTCATCAATTTAGCGTATATCGACTCTAGCTCTTGTTGATACATGCTCATTGCACTGTGGGGTAGCACATTTGAATGGCTGATTCGTTCTAACAGTTTTGTGGTTACATCGGCGACCTCTTTACCCAGTCCGAGTGGCGCCTGTTGCCGAATTTGTGAAACCCACTTCTTAACCTGACAAAGTGTGGTTTCATCTACTGAACGCCTTAATTGATAGTATACCGCTAGAGTCGCATGGCTCATCGCTTTTAGGTTTTGGTAGCGTTCATCATTTATGACATATTCTTTCACTTCGCTTCCCGCTTTAACGATAAGTCTGCTATCAATACGGCAAATTAGCATGACCTCACCATCGTTAATGCTTGTAACAGCCTTTGCTTTCTCCACTTGATAAAGTCGATGGAATTGTGCATTAATTTCCCCTAAAGGGTTGCCTTTAGGTTCTCGTATTGAGTCTTCAACAATAATTGCCATTTCATTCACCTCGAACTTTCTGATCCCCATGCAATGATGAGATCACTGGTATCTTTACCCTAGTGTAAAAACGAATCCACAAAGAACTTAATGCTCGTTCACTTATTTACTCTTGCCATCAAAGTAAACACTATACAAAACACATACCACTCAGATGCATCATTGCCTACTGCGCATAAGTGGCATACAGCTTGCGTTGTTAACATGGCAAATTCAATCATATCTAGGAGGATTTCATGAGTAATCAATTCGATAAAAATAGTATTTCAGAAACATTTGCGGACACCCTAAGCGAAGCCGAAAAGCGCAAGTTATATAATGCAGTTTCCAGCCAGCGCCAGAAAGCGGTGAGTGCACTAACAAAGGTAAGCACCTACGTTAAAGCCAATCCTGTCAAAGCCACTGGGTTAGCAGTGTTAGGCGGGTTAATTATTAACTCTATTTTAAGAAGCGATTCACACCGCTAATATAAGTGCAATTAGTGCAGCGATACATCTGTGGCCCCCATCACTGGTATCGCTGTACTCTTATAATTTCGTTAATATCGGCATCTTGATTCTCACGTATTTCATAGCATGGACCGCGAGGCCGTGATTCAGTTAAGTGCTTCTTCGTAAGTCAAAGGTAGACATTGGCGTGTAATTTTTTCCTCATTATTAAGCATTATTGACAATATATTTTCCGAACGAGCTTAACCCACATTCCGCTGCGGTACGAATGCCTACGAAAAACCTTTTAAACCTAGTACTTTCACTGCAAAACCATTCATTTGGCACATCTATTGCTGATTTTAAAGTGCTGTAAAATATATATCAAAAGTTGTAGACCTTAAAATATAGAAGGAGATGCAAAGTGAAAACATTCCAAGATAGATATAATCTTCACGCCGATATTGATCCCATCGAAAATCATGTAGATGGCACATTTCGTAAGCTCAATCGTACTATCCGCTCATTACACAAACCTACACCCAACCATCGTAGAGACAGATGGCATGATCGTGACTCAGATCGATTATCAAGCCGTTAATTACTTCCAAATAGATCCTATCCACCTATAACAAACACAATGTTTGAAGGAGTTTTTGATAATGAAAAACAATCAATTTACGATGCAAGATCCCAGAAGCCAGTATCAAATGAGCGATACCGAAAAAGACAGCGAGCAACCTGACCCCGGCTTAGATGAAATATTAAAGCCCAAGGCGAACCATGGTGAAGACACTTATCTTGGAAATGGTAGATTAAAAGGTCGAAAAGCACTGATAACGGGTGGTGATTCAGGTATTGGAAGAGCTGTAGCCATTGCCTTTGCCAGAGAGGGAGCTGACGTCGTTATCAATTACCTGCCAAGTGAAGAAGAGGACGCAAACGATACACTAGATATTTTAAAAGCGAGTGGCATTAACGCTTTCGGGATCCCTGGGGACATATCTGATGAAGATTTTTGCAAAAGCTTAGTCACTAAGAGCGTAGAAAATCTCGGTTCAATCGATATATTGGTAAACAATGCAGGGAAACAACAGTTCGTCGCCGACTTAGAAGATTTAAGTACCGAACAATTCTGTCAAACCTACGCGACTAACGTATTTGGTATGTTTTGGATAACCAAAGCTGCGGTAAAACATATGCCCCCCGGTGCCAGTATTATTAATAGTACGTCGATTCAAAGTTATCAGCCATCCGCTGGTCTATTAGATTACGCGTCAACTAAAGGTGCAATTACCAGTTTCACTAAGGGCTTAGCAAAAATGCTGATTGATAGAGGCATTCGCGTTAATGGTGTTGCTCCAGGTCCTATTTGGACCCCATTGCAGCAAAGCGGAGGACAGCCAGCTAAAAAATTACCGAAATTTGGCGAGAACGTCCCGATTGGCAGGCCTGGACAACCAGCTGAGCTAGCACCTGTTTATGTATATTTGGCTTCGCAAGAATCTAGTTATGTCACCGCTGAGATCATGGGTGTAACAGGTGGCCAACACCTACCTTAACGATATCAATGATCGCCTGTAAACGGCCTGTCTCTTATACACATCTGACGCTGCCGACGAAGAGGATAGTG
>OJDH01000053.1_pt1 | contig 97228 bp, 97 predicted proteins | sample 1592761 | NCBI WGS metagenome assembly OJDH01 (sample SAMN05416855, study PRJEB24817) | seawater metagenome | isolation source: Sea water | place: Canada:Atlantic | collected 2013-11 | reverse complement strand
TACGAGATCAGCCTCGGTCTCGTGGGCTCGGAGATGTGTATAAGAGACAGCACATAGGAGAAGCCTTCACGCCGTGAGCTGATCACGACCAGTGCATGCTGTTCCAGCAGTGCCGGAATATCATCACGGTGGCCCAGCAGGGTCACCCGGTCCTGCAGGCCCAGCTCGATAATTTGCTGTGTTAACGGTGCTTTCAGCGGGCCGTCACCGGCGATAGTGAGCTGGGCCGTCTGTTGCTGCCAGGCCTGTAGCAAAATATCAAAGCCTTTCTCTTCGACCAGTCGGCCGACGGCCAGTACAGCCGGGTTTTCCAGCGGTGCTGGCGTTGCCGGGCGCGTATCGATACCGTTGTAGATCACCTTGAATCTCTCTAGCCCCAGCCGCTCTCCAGCCTGCTGGCTGACACAGATACAGTGGTCCAGTTGATGATAAAAAGCGGCTTTCTTTTTCAGGCCGTGGACGGTGGCGATCTTTTTACCGGGTAGCCAGCGTTGCAGTGTGGCCAGTATCCGGGCGGCTTTACCACCCTGGGCATGGATAATGTCGGGCTGTTCACGCTGAATCAGCCGCCACAACTGCCATAGCATCAGCGGGTGACGGCGGCTACGGCTCAGGTCCAGCGGCTGGTAACACACCTTGCCGGTAAAGCGGCTGGCATACTTTTTATGGCCGACAGCCGTCAGCTGGCAGTGTCCGGCCAGGCCGCTGGCCAGTTCAACAAAGTGTTTCTCCAGCCCGCCTTCTTCGGCACCGCCCATCAGCATCAGGATTTTCATTGGTATCGGTTCCTTGGGCTCAGTTTCGACGACCGTTGCGCAGGCGCAAGCGGAAAGCCAGCCAGGTGTCTTTACCGGAGATTTTGATCCGGCTCAGTTCAAAGCGTTGCGATTGCAGGTCGGGGTCAATGCCTTCGATGGTGGTGACCGCCGTGTCAAAGCCAGCCTCTGTGGCCAGCTCGACATCTTCCTCAGCATAGATGCCAAACGGATAGGCGAAGCTGCTGAGCCGGGTGTTGAACTGCTGCTCCAGCGCCTGTTTGCTGTCGCGTATTTCCGCCAGTTTTTCCGCGCGTTCCAGTCGAGCAAGGTTGGCGTGGCTGACGGTGTGGCCGCCCAGCTCCCAGCGGCCACTGGCCAGCATCTGCTGTACCTGGTCATCGCTGAGTTTGGGCTCGCGCATCAGTTCGCCGCTGTCATGGTGGGCTTTTTTGCTGGTAGACCAGTCCCGGTCGTGGCGATCCTGTACCAGATAGAGGGTGGCGCGGGCCTGATATTTCGCCAGCACCGGATCAGCATTGAGCAGGTTGTCGGCAAAGCCATCATCGAAGGTCAGCGCCACGGTTTTGTCGGGCAGCTGGTCGGGCTGAGTCAGCTCGGACATCAGTGCGAAGTAGTAGCCGTTGTCTGCCAGCCATTTTACCTGGCGCTCAAACATCGCCGGTGGCACCCGCAGCTTATTAAAGCGGGCGCCGGGCTGGTGATCGCTGACCATATGGTACATCAGCACACGGGGCCGGTTGTTGGCCACTGGCTTGCGCCACCAGCCGTAGCGCTGGCTGAACAACACCAGCAGCAGGATACCGAGCGGCAGTAACCAGATCATGGACGTAGCTCCTGATACACCGCCAGCGTCTGGCTGAGCATGGTCTGCAGCAGAAAACGGTCATTTTCGGCGGGTTGCTGTGGCTGTTGTAACAGCTGATTGACGGTTTGCAGCAAGGCCTGGCTGTCTTTCAGTGGCACCCGGCCTGCGGGGAACAGTGCGGCCAGAATTTCGCTGACGCCGCCATGGTCATAACCCACCAGTGGTACGCCCAGGCTCAGCGCTTCCAGGCTGGTTCGGCCAAAGGACTCAGGTTTGGTCGACAGCGACAGCACCAGATCAGACACGGCATAGATCTCGCGAATATCACGGCGGTTACCGGTGAAGGTAATGTGCTGCTCCAGCCCCCGTTCGGCGACGGTGCGGTACAGCTCTTCGGCGTAGGCTTTACGTTTGGCATCTTCGCCGCCGACGATCAGGCCGTGCACCGGCTCACCCTGGCTGACCAGTGCGTCGATCAGGTCGATCAGATCATGGTGGCCTTTGAGCCGGGTTAGCCGACCCGGCAGGGTAATGACTTTTTTGCCCGCCAGCTGAGGGAAGTCGCTACGCCACTGTTGCAGCCACTGTGTGTCGGGTTGATAGCCACGGGGGAAACGCTCTGGCTCGATGCCTCGAAAGACCACCTGTACCCGCGCCATATCGGTGGCAGGGTAGTTTTCGGCGATATAGCGTTTCACGGTTTCAGACACCGCGATCACCCGTTCACCTTTGGCCATAATCGCGCTGTAACGAGAAACGGAGTACAGGCCATGAACCGTGGTCACCAGCCCGGGCCGGTCGGCGGCAGGCAAGCCCTGCCAGGCCAGATAGACTACCCAGCCGGGCAGGCGGGAGCGGACATGGATAATGTCGGGCTTCTGCTCATGCAGCCAGCGGCGCAACGCCCAGATATGGCGGAAGGTGAACAGGGACTTATGGCCCAGATCCCACTGGATATGTTCACTGCTATCGGCTTCCAGTTCTGCCACCATCTGGCCCCCGGCTGAGATCACCAGTGACTGATGACCAGCCTGTACCAGCGCACTGGCGACCTCCAGAGTACCGCGTTCAACACCGCCACCCTCCAGGTCAGGCAAAATCTGTACAACTTTCATTGGGGCTGTGCTCCGCTTGTCAGAACTGTGGATAACTATTTTGGCTGGCGCTCAGCTGGCGTTGCGGCCGGGCTGGCGACAGTGTAACGACTGCGCTGCTTCAGAGCACGGCCAGCCGTTGTTGCAGCTCACGGGCGCAGCGGCTGGCTTCGTCGAACAGCTGCTGTGGTGGGCTGAGCAGACTGCCGGGTTGCCAGTCGCGGTAGCGGGTCAGATCGGCGCTGTCGCAGAGCTGGGCCACGCCAGTGGCTATCCGGTTCTCCGCCAGCTGCGGCACGTCCAGCAGGCCGGTGGCGCATTCGGCGCTGAGTGCTTCATAGACCATGGACACGCTGTCCTGGCTGACCCAGCAGTGGGCAGCCGTGGGCAGTTGTTCTGCCAGCCAGCCTGGTGCGGTGTCTTCTACCGGCACCAGGGTCAGCCCGGGCTGCTGCTGGGCGGCCAGCAAAGGCAGGAAATCCGCCGGGGTGCGGCGTGAGGTGGTCAGGGTCCACTGCAGCCGGGCCGGGCTCTGGCGGCAGGCCTGCAGCACCTGGGCGACCATTTTACCGTTATCCCAGCCGAAGTGTTTCGACGGTCCGCCAATCAGCATCAGCCCCTGGTCGGGGTTTTTCTCGGCCGGTCGCATCCGGTTCAGTGCGCCACGGGTGGCGATGATATTACGGCGGTGGGCGGGTTTGTCGTGCTCAGGGATCAGACACAGGTCGAACAGACCGGTGGGCAGGCTGGGCTTCATCAACACCAGAGTGCGGGCATTAAAGGCCCGACCAGCGGCCAGTACGGTCAGATGGGTACGGTGACCGGCACCGATTACCAGCTGCGGTGGCTGTTCCACCTGCATGGGCCAGCGTTTGCTCAACAACGCCATTAGCGCCTGGCCTCTGGCCAGTGCTGGCAGGGTGATGATCTGGCAAGCCGGGTGCTGGCGTTGCAGGGCATCACATAACCCCAGGCTCTGATTCAGATGGCCGGGTTTGCCATCACTGATAAGCCAGATAATACTCATGTACGCGGTGCCTGCAGCGGGAAAGAATTGAGCCGACTATGATACTGCAAAGGACGTTGTGGCCCAATTTCTACGGCATGTTCACTATTTCGGCCAGCGGCAATTCCATTTTGCCCCAGGATGCTTACAATCGACTGACCTGAAAGGGTCTGCATACGGCTGTATATGGCTAACCGTGTGATGATCAGCAGGCCCGTTGCGGATTGGGTTTTGTCCGCCGTACCCACGAATACGTTTAATAACAATAGATTTTAGGAAGGTCAGTATGGCTGCGTTTGGTTCTCTCTTTATGCCAGAGATGGCAATTTCCTGGTTTGATGGTGATAGCTGGAGTGAGACGGAAATCGTCGCCAGCGACAGCATTCAGCTGCACCCTGGCGCTCATGTGCTGCATTATGCCAGCACCTGTTTTGAGGGCCTTAAAGCGTTCCGTCACCAGGACGGTTCGGTCAAGCTGTTCCGCATGGATCGCAATCTGGCGCGTTTTGCCCAGAGTTCCGCACTGCTGGCACTGCCAGAAGTGAACGTGGCGGCCACGGAAAAAATGATTCTGGACATTGTTGGCCGTTTCGCCAGCGAAGTGCCAGAACCACCGGGCTCCATGTATGTCCGCCCAACCCACTTTGGAACGGAAGCGGCGATTGGTAAAGCGGCAGCCCCGTCTACGACTTCCTGTCAGTACGTCCTGCTGTCACCGGTTGGCGATTACTTCGCCGGGGGTGATAAGGCGTTGCGTTTGCTGGTGGATGATAACGGTATGCGTTGTGCGCCGCATAACGGCATGATCAAAAGCGGCGGCAACTACGCCAGTGCCCTGCAGCCGATCATGAAAGCCCGCGCTGAATTTAATGCCGATCAGGTGCTGTTTGCGCCAGATGGTTTTGTTCAGGAAACCGGTGCGGCTAACTTCCTGCTGATCGACGGTGATGAGATCATCACCAAGGCGCTGGATGAAAGCTTCCTGCACGGTGTGACCCGTGACTCCATCCTGACCATCGCTCGCGACCTGGGCATGACGGTATCCGAGCGTGAACTGTCCGTGGATGAGCTGCTGGAACGCGCGGCCAAGCCGGGCTGTGAAGCAGCGCTGTCGGGCACCGCTGCGGTACTGGCACCGGTGGGTACACTGATATACCAGGGTAAGGAAGTGAAAGTCGGTAACGGTGATGTGGGTGAAACTACCGTGAAACTGCGCTCTACCCTGAATGATATTCAGTGGGGCAAAGCGGAAGACACCCGCGGCTGGCTGACCAGCATCTGATCTCTGGCAGATTAAAAAAGCCCGCTGGCCGAAAGGTTGGCGGGCTTTTTTGTGGTTTGCGGGCTGGTACTCTGAGTCGGACGCTCGCGGAGCGAGCTGCTATGGCGGTGGGTATCTGCATTCCCACGCGGAACGTGGGAATGAGAGATAGCTGACTTATGACTCCATCACTTTTTTCCAGATCGCTTCTACGGCCGTCCGGCTGTCGGTCATCTGGTCATGGCTGATCTTGCCGGACAGGCCCTGCAGGCTCTGGCGGTGGCCAGCGGCGCGGTAGGTTTTGTAGGCTTCGCGTAACTGTTCACACTCAGTTTCTGACAGCAGGCCGACGCTCTGAACGGTGTCAAGGATGCGGATGTTATCGGTCCAGCGCAGCATTTCGGGATGCTGTGGAGCCTGGGACAGGGTCAGATACTGCACCAGGAATTCAATGTCGACGATGCCGCCACGATCCTGTTTGAGGTTGAACACCGGGTTGTCGGCGTCCTGTTCATTGGCTTTGGTGCCCAGGTTTTCACGCATTTTCTCGCGCATCTCGACCACTTCACCGCGTAACGTCGGCAGATCCTGTGGCTGACTGAGCACTTCTTCGCGTACCGCTTCGTAGCGGGCTTGCAGCGCCGGGCTGCCCGCCACCACGCGGGCGCGGACCAGGGCCTGGTGTTCCCAGGTCCAGGCTTCATTGATCTGATAATCGCGGAAGGCGTTCAGGCTGCTGGTCAGCAGGCCGGAGTTGCCGGACGGGCGCAATCGCATATCGACTTCGTACAGCTGCCCGGACGGAGTAAAGGTGTTGAGGATATGGATGATGCGCTGGCCCAGCCGGGTGAAAAACATGCCGTTGGCGATCTGCTTGGCACCGTCAGTCAGGCCGCTGGCGCTGGCATCGTGAATAAACACCAGGTCCAGATCTGAGCCGTAGCTCAGCTCGATACCACCGACTTTACCGTAGCCCAGTACGATGAACTCGCTGTTGTCCGGGTTGCCGTACTTTTCTGTCATGTTGCGCCAGGCGATTTCCAGCACCGCTTCTAGCACGGTTTCGGCGGTCCAGGTCAGGTAGTCGCTGACTTGCATCAGCGGCATGGCTCCGGTGATCTCGGAGGCGGCGACTTTGAGCAGGTGGGCACTTTTGAAGTAGCGCAGGGCTTCCATCAGCTGTTCGGTGTCATCTTCCGGGATGCGCAGCAGCTGCTGGCGCAGTTCGGTTTGCAGCTGGCCTTTGTTCGGGGGTGAGTAGAGTGACTGGGGGTCGATCAGCTCATCGAGCAGAATCGGCTGTTTGGCCAGCTGGTCACCAAACCAGGGGCTGGTGGCGCAGAGGCGGACGAGCTGCTGACGGGCCAGCGGGTTTTCCGCCAGTAACACCAGATAGGCGGAACGGCGTAGCACGGCCTGCACCAGCTGCAGTACCCGGTTGAGGGTTTCGCTGGCGTTATCGACGTGGCTGATCTCAGCCAGCAGCTGCGGCAGCACGGCGCTGAGCCGGTCCTGGGCAATCTGCTGTAGCATCTGCACCGGTCGGCTGTTGCGCAGGCTTTTCAGCTCGGCCCAGCTGGCGGCAGGGTTGTCGTAGCCCTGGTCGGCCAGCAGGGTTGTGGCCTCGTCATCGTCCAGCTCATCCTGCCACAGTGGCAGCCACTCACGGTGACCGGTGTCATCGCTGTCTTCATTTTCGTCGGCCGGGGCGATCACATTGGCGAAGTGCTGGCGCACGGCGCTGCGGTGTTGCTCAAGTGTGGTACAGAAGGCCTGCCAGTCAGGGCTGCCCATGCTGAAGGCGAGGCGTTGCTGGTCTCGCTCATCAATGGGCAGGTCCTGGGTCTGTTTATCGGCAATCGCCTGGATGGCGTGTTCGGCGTTACGCAGATACGTGTAGGCCTCGACCAGCTCGGTGACGGCCTGCTCTGGCATACCGACAGCGTCGGGCAGCAGCGGCAGAATATTGAGCAGTTCGCGCTGCTGCAGGCGGCTGTCACGTCCGCCACGGATCAGCTGGAACGCCTGGGCGATAAATTCAACTTCGCGGATGCCACCGGAACCGAGTTTAACGTTGGCGTCACGGCCTTTGCGGCGTACTTCACGGTTGATCATTTCTTTCATGTCGCGCAGTGATTCGAATGCGCCAAAGTCGATGTATTTGCGATAAACGAAGGGCTTGAGCAGAGCCTGCAGTTCGGCCCCGGCGGCTTTGTCGCCCGCCACCACGCGGGCTTTGATCATGGCGTAGCGTTCCCACTCCCGGCCCTGATCCTGGTAATAGATCTCCATGGCGTTGAAGCTGATCGCCAGCGGGCCAGCGCTGCCGAAGGGACGCAGGCGCATATCGGTGCGAAAAACAAAGCCGTTGACGGTGATGTTATCCAGCGCCTGAATCAGTTTTTTACCCAGCCGGATAAAGAAGTCTTTGTTGTCGGTGCCACGTTTACCGTCAGTGTGGCCATGTTCGGGGTAGCTGAAGATCAGATCGATATCGGAGCTGAGATTGAGCTCGTTAGCACCGAGCTTACCCATCCCCAGTACCACCAGATATTGTGGTTTCTGGCTGCCATCGGGCTGTTCGGCCATCGGCTGGCCATAACGCTGCACCAGGCTGTTGTGCAGCCAGCTCAGGGTTTCGTCGATACAGTTGTCGGCCAGCCAGGACAGTTCGCGGGTGGTGCCGCGCATATCGGTGAGGCGGCACAGGTCACGCCAGATCAGCCTGATCTGCTCGCGCTGGCGGAATTCACGCAGCAGCCGGTGCAGGTCGTTCTCGGTGTCGGCTTTGCTCAGTTTGTGTTGCAGGCGCTGGCGGTAGCTGTCGGCGCTGTAGTCCTGGTAGAGATCGCCACTGGCGGCCAGTTCAGCCAGTAACCCCATGCGTAGCCCCAGCTGCTGGGTAACGTAGTCACTGCCAACGCAGACGCGGGTTAAATCTTCAGCGAAACGTGGGGGAAGAGTGAGTGTTGCCAGCTCGTCCAGCTGAGCGGAAAACTGCTGCCAGTTCTGCTCAAGCAGGGGCTGGAGGGACTCGGGAACCAGATCAGTACGCGCGGTAAACATGGCGGGGTCAATCTCCTGCGACATCCATGATGAATTCTGTCGTTGAGATTACCAGATGTTGCCGGTGGCTGCGCTGATCTGCGCCTGCTCTGGACAGGCGCAGGGCAGGCGCAGGGATGGGGTCAGGCGAGAATGGCCAGTTCTTCTATGTTATCGACAGTGGCGTTGTTCAGCTCTAATAGCTGGGACAGCAGTTCGATGGTCTGGCTGAGGTTCAGGGTGTCAGCTTCGCCGGGCTGGTTGCGCCAGCGGGCCAGGATGCTGGCACCTTCATCGACCTGAGCCTCGCTGAGGCTGTACTGATCACCCAGCAGGTTAAAGACCTCATTACGGTCAAACAGGTGCTGATTTTTTTGCATATCCTGCAGGGTCGCGCCCTCAAAGTAGATCTTCTCGCGGATTTCGATCCGTAGCTCAGCCAGCAGGGTGCGGTTGGGCTCCAGTGCACGGTTGATGATATGCAGATCATCGTTGCTTAAACGCAGATCTTTGTGTGTGCGGCGGCACGGGGCTACCCGGCGCAGCCTGGTAATTTTGTTGTTATTCATAGTCTGTCCCTGACTGACGGGTTGGTGAGGATCGCATTGCAGTGCGATCGCTGGTCTGCTGGGTTCAGCAAAAACCATGCCTCAGACAGGGGGAATCGGCCGTTATCGGCGAGGGTTTAGTCTTGTTTGCGGTTTTTTGTCATATTTTTTGCGATAGATCAATAGTGTTGCGTAGCGTGCTGGAGAAAGGCGACGGGCAGGTTGCAGCGGTTTGCCGCGGCCTGCCAGGCCGGGGCTTACTATGGTTCGGTTACGGCGGTAATGGATTGCAGGGGCTGGCCAGCGCGTTGCTGTTGTTGTGCGTTCCAGCGGGCTCGCCATGGACGCTTACTGAGCTTCTCACCGAGCAACAGGGCGATCAGGCTGGCTTCTTTGGTCTGGCTCAGGACTTCCAGCCGGGTGCGGGCCTTTTCGGCTTCCTGGCGGGTCCATTCGGCGGCGTGGGGGCCGAGCAGCTGACTGCAGCGACGCCAGCTGAGCAGCGTCTGCAGACGGTCGATCAGTTTATCGACCAGCTGGCCCAGTTCATCATCGGCGGCCAGCGGTGCGACATCAATAAAGTGCTCGCGCAGGGCGCGAATGTTGCGCAGTGAGTCCAGCGCGTGACCCCCGTGCTCCCATTTGTGACTGAATTGCCAGGCTTCCATATGGCGTGGCCAGCTTTGCAGTTCAAACTGCAGCAGCTCAACGTAAGCCTCTTCCAGACTGATATCGGCAGGTAAATGGGGCCGCTCCAGTCGCACCTGATACTGCTCCGGGGCGTACAGCCGATAGCCACGCTCGGCTTTGCTGATATCACAGATCTGTAGTGGAACGGCGCGTGCCAGTACCAGCGCCAGGTCAAACAGATCACTGGGTTGGCCCTGTTTTAATTCCAGCTCCAGTTCACTCAGTGGGTCGGTACGTTGCTGGCCGTCCAGTTCGACCCGGACCTGGCCACTGTCCAGCGCGATCTCGATCTCAATCGTTTCGCCCTGGCTATTCACACTGTGGTAGTTCCATAGCTGACGTTCAAAGTCAGTGCTGAAAGCGGGTTGTAGCGCCTCGGCGGAGGGGGGCCTGTCCAGTGCTGTGTGCCAGGCTGTTTCTGCCAGCAGGCTGAAATCCAGCACGGGCTGGCTCAGTTCCCACTCCCATTCGTTGCGCTGGTGCAGTCCGGCCTTGGACTGGCCGCGGGTTTTTAGCGTCTGAATATAGCGATTGCCGATCTGGCGGATACGCAATGCAATCCGGGCTGTCTGTAACGCCTGCTCGGCCGTATCGAAGTAGGTATTGCACAGCTGGTGGGTGCCTGCAGCCTGTATTTCTGCTTGCTGAAATAGAGGGTGTTGAAGCAGTGCGCCCACGTGGTGGGGGCTCAGCGCCAGTTTGAGTTCTATCTCCTTGGCCATGATTATTATCCCTGTTTGAATTTCGGTCTTATTTGCCTAGTGTACCGCAGCTTTTTACAAAAAAAGGTTGTATGTCAAAATAGTGACAAATAGGAGAATTTTTGGCTACAAACGCATGACTGCAATCCGTATACTGCGCCCAGATTTCAACCTGACGGGGTAACTCCTATGGTGACCAACAACCCTATCTTGCAGATGCTTTCGCGCTCGCCGTTCAAGCCAATGCAGGAACATATCGCAAAAGCACAGGAATGTGCGGTGGAACTGGTTCCATTCTTTGAAGCTGTGATGGCGGATGACTGGGAACAGGCGGAAGTGATTCAGCAGCGCATTGCGGTGCTGGAAGGTGAAGCCGATACGATGAAAAAGGATGTTCGCCAGAATCTGCCGAAGAGCATTTTCCTGCCGGTTGCACGTACTGACCTGCTGGAGCTGCTGCGGATGCAGGATAAGATTGCTAACCGTGCTAAGGACATTGCGGGCTTGATGCTAGGGCGCCAGATGTCGGTACCGGTACAGCTGCAACCCTTGATGATGGAGTATGTACGCACGGCGTTAAGCACCTCTGAACAGGCACTGAAAGCACTGAACGAGCTCGATGAGCTGGTCACCAGTGGTTTTGGTGGTCATGAAGTAGATATGGTGGAAGAGATGATTCACCAGCTCGATGACCGCGAACATAAGACCGATGAGCTGGAGCGTGGCGTACGTAATGCCCTGTTCCAGATAGAGAAAGATCTCTATCCAATTGATGTGATGTTTATGTATAACGTCATCAACTGGATTGGTGATCTGGCAGATCGTGCGCAACAGGTAGGTAGCCGCCTGCATCTGTTGCTGGCCCGTTAACATTAATTAAGGTTTAAAGCAGTTTTATGGAAATCATCGCGCAATACGGTGACATCATTGTTTTGATGGCATGCGTTTTCGGTTTCTTTATGGCCTGGGGCGTCGGCGCCAACGACGTTGCCAATGCCATGGGTACCTCTGTGGGCTCCAAAGCGCTAACCCTGAAGCAGGCGATCATTATCGCCATTATCTTCGAGTTTGCGGGTGCCTGGCTGGCCGGCGGTGCAGTTACCGCGACTATCCGTAAGGGGATAATTGATCCGGCGATTCTGTCGGGTACACCTGAATTACTGGTGTTCGGTATGCTGGCAGCACTGCTGGCAGCGGGCCTGTGGTTGCTGATCGCAACGTACTTTGGCTGGCCGGTATCGACCACTCACTCGATTGTTGGAGCCATTGTTGGCTTTGCTGCCGTGGGAATTTCAGTGGATGCGGTTAACTGGGATAAGGTAGCCAAGATTGTCGCGAGCTGGGTGGTCTCGCCCATCACGGCCGGGTTTATCTCGTTCTTCCTGTTCCGCAGTGTGCAGAAGCTGATTCTGGATACCGAAGACCCGTTTAAGAACGCCAAAAAGTATGTGCCAATGTACATCTTTATGGTGGGCTTTATCGTTGCCATGGTGACGTTCACCAAGGGTCTGAAGCATATTGGCCTGGACCTGAGCTGGGGTGAGAGTGCCGGTGTCTCGGTGATTGTTGGCTTTGTGGCGATGTTCATCGGTATTTATATGCAGAGGAATATTCAGCCCGATGCGGCGGCAGATCGCAGTTATCACTTTGCCAGCGTTGAGAAACTGTTTGGCATCCTGATGATGTTCACCGCCTGTGCCATGGCGTTTGCCCATGGTTCCAACGATGTGGCCAATGCAGTTGGCCCGCTGGCAGCGGTTGTCGGTGTGGTCGCGGCCGGTGGTGAAGTGGCGCAGAAATCGGTAATGCCAGTATGGATTCTGATCCTGGGTGGTGGCGGTATCGTTGCGGGCCTGATCATGTATGGTCATAAGGTCATTGCAACGGTGGGTAATAACATCACCGAGCTGACGCCAAGCCGTGGTTTTGCTGCGACATTGGCAGCTGCTGCAACGGTTGTTGTGGCCTCTGGTACAGGCTTGCCAATCTCCACTACACACACACTGGTGGGTGCGGTACTGGGTGTGGGTCTGGCTCGTGGTATGGGCGCACTGAACCTGCGCGTGGTCGGTACGATCTTTGTCTCCTGGGTGGTAACACTGCCTGCCGGTGCGGGTCTGGCGATCATGTTCTTCTTTATGTTCAAAGGGATGTTTGGTTGATCTGAACCGCCCTGAGAACACAAAAAACCCGCTCTGGCCCTGGCCGAGCGGGTTTTTTAGTGGCCAGAGCTTGAGCCGGGCTACCTGCAGGCGCGATACTGGGAGCCTGATTGATGGCTGTACGCCGGGAGACTGTTATGTCCAGACGCCCTCCAGAACTGGTCACCATGCTGGCGGAACTGATTGCCAGCCCATCCATGAGTTGCACCCAGCCTGACTGGGACCAGAGCAATCTGGCGGTTATCGAAAAGCTGGAAAGCTGGCTGACGGCGCTTGGCTTCAGTACTGAAGTGATGCCGGTGCCGGGTCGGCCGGGCAAGGCAAACCTGATTGCCACTCTGGGTAATGGCCCTGGTGGGCTGGTGTTAGCGGGTCATACCGATACGGTGCCCTGTAACCCTGAACTGTGGCAGTCGGACCCGTTCCGGATGACGGAGCGGGACAACCGCTTTTATGGCCTGGGCAGCTGCGATATGAAAGGCTTTTTTCCGCTGGTGATTGAGGCGGTACGCAACAGCCTGGATCGACCGTTTCAAGCGCCCCTGATTGTACTGGCTACGGCGGATGAAGAGACCTCAATGGCCGGTGCGCGAGCACTGGCAGAGACGGGGCGGCCTAAAGCACGGGCGGCGGTAATCGGTGAACCGACCAGTCTGCGACCGGTGTATATGCACAAGGGCATGATGATGGAGTCGGTACGGATTCGTGGTCAGGCCGGGCATTCGTCTAATCCGGCACTGGGGGCCAGTGCACTGGAAGCAATGCATGCGGTGATGGGCGAGCTGATTCAGTTCCGGGGTGAGCTGCAGCGCGATTATCAGCACAGTGATTTTGAGGTCAGTGTGCCGACCCTGAATCTGGGCTGCATCCATGGCGGTGATAACCCCAATCGGATCTGTGGCAGCTGTGAGCTGGAGTATGATCTGCGCCCATTACCAGGTATGTCGCTGGATAGCCTGCGTGAGAGTATTGTGACCCGGCTGCGACCCTTACAGGACCGCTTTGGCGTTACGCTGGAAACCGAGTCTCTGTTTCCGGGTATTCCGCCGTTTCAGAATACGCCAGACTCCGAGCTGGTGCGGCTGGCGGAACAACTGACCGGTCACCAGGCGGCTCCCGTCGCCTTCGGCACTGAAGCGCCGTTTCTGCAGCAGCTGGGCATGGATACCATTGTGATGGGGCCAGGCTCCATTGATCAGGCCCATCAGCCGGATGAGTTTCTGGCGCTGGATCAGATTCGCCCCTGTGTGGCGATTCTGCAGCAGCTGATTGGCCGTTACTGTTTTTAATACGCAAAACGACAAGAATTTACGGCTGGTTCGGGGTTATCCACAGCGCCCTGTGCCAGTACCGACTGACTGGAAAATCTGCGCGTGATCGACGATACCAAACACTACGTAAACTGGTTCCGCCACAGTTCACCCTATATCAACGCCCACCGGGGTAAAACCTTCGTGTTGATGCTCAGTGGTGACGCCATTGCGGACCCGAACTTCGCCAACATCGTGCATGATATCGCACTGCTGAACAGTCTGGGGGTGCGGCTGGTGCTGGTACATGGTTCCCGGCCTCAGATTGAAGCGCGGATGAAGGCACGCGGCCAGGATACTCGACTGCATCATCACCTGCGCATTACCGATGCCGATGCGATGACGGCGGTGATTGAAGCCGCCGCTTCCACCCGCACCCTGATTGAAGCCCGACTGTCGATGGGGCTGGCCAATACACCGATGCATGGCGCACGTATCCGGGTGGTGTCGGGCAACTATGTCACGGCGCGGCCGATGGGGGTGCATGAAGGGGTAGATCTGGCCCACACCGGGGAGGTGCGCCGCGTCGACCGCGAAGCGATCGCCCGCCAGCTCGATGCCGGTGATATTGTGCTGTTATCCCATCTGGGATATTCACCTACCGGCGAATTGTTCAATCTGATGGTGGAAGACGTTGCCACCGTGACAGCAACCAGCCTGAATGCGGATAAACTGGTGCTGTTCAGTGCTGATGCGGGGGTGGTTGATAGTCTGGGCGCAGTGCGTAGTGAGGTGCTGGCACGTAAAGCGGAACGGCTGGTGGCTCAGTATCGAGCCCGTCTGGAAGACGCTGAAGCACCGCACAGTGAAATATCCCGACTGCTGGGTACGGCGGTGCAGGCCTGTAACGATGGCGTCGAGCGCTGTCACCTGGTTAGCTACCGTGAAGATGGCGCACTGATCAGTGAGCTGTTTACCCGTGAGGGTACCGGCACCATGGTGCTGCGTGAGTCTTACGAGCAGGTCCGTGACGCCTCGATTGATGACGTGGGGGGGATTCTGGAACTGATTCGACCGCTGGAGCAGGCCGGAGTACTGGTACGTCGTTCCCGTGAACGGCTGGAAACCGAGATTGAGCGGTTCAGCGTGGTGGAGCGTGATGGCGCGATTATCGGTTGTGCGGCATTGTATCCGTTTGTGGAAGAGCAGATGGCTGAGCTGGCCTGTGTAGCGATCTCCAGTGAGTACCGGGGTGGCCAGCGTGGTGATGCCTTGCTGGAGGCACTGGAGGCCCGTGCGCGACGCCTGAGCCTGTCCAGGCTGTTTGTGCTGACGACCCGTACGGCGCACTGGTTCGTCGAGCGAGGCTTCGTTGAAATGCCAGTCACGGAGCTGCCGGAAGGTAAGCAGGCGCTGTATAACCTGCAGCGTAATTCCAAGGTGTTCGTCAAAGCGCTCTGACCCTCCCTTTGAGGCCATCACTGCACGAGTCCGGGTTGTGCAGTGATGATTGGCCTGTATCCTGCTTAAAATAAACTGAAGCTGCCTCGGTGGCAGTCTGTGCTATCTTATTGAAAGTTGTACAAAAAACGCTCGACTATCTGGCGGGCTCTATTTTTTATAAAAATATATAAAAAGACATTGATTAAAAATCTGTAACTGGTATTAATATTAGTAACAGAGCAAATGTTGGAGCAAGGAGTTGATATGATCATTAATATCACAAACCGTAAAAACAAAGTCTCCGAGGGTGTTAAAGAGCGCATCGAAAGCTGGCTCGAAGATCGCCAGGCCCGTTATGACATCATTACCAGTGCTCAGGTAACGCTGGATAAAACAGATCAGCATGACGAGGCAGAAGCCACTATTCATGCGGCAGGCAGAGATATCTTTGCCCGCGCCACTGGCCCGAATATGTATGCAGCACTGGGCGCGCTGGGCGACAAACTTGATCGCCAGTTAAGTAAAATTCGTGAAAAACAGCTGCATAAAAAAGGTGCCCATAAACTGTCTGAAAACCTGATAGTTAATGAAGCGTCAGATGATGACGAGCTTGACGAATATGAAGGTGTTATTGACCTCGACGGTATTGAGGATATTGAAGGTAAAGAGGCCGTCGCCTGAATTTAATTAAATACTTCGTTGTTGTGTTAGTGTTTAATATATTTAGCCCCGCTTAATAAGCGGGGCTTTTTATTGCCTGTAAAATAAGTTTAATAGCCTGTTGGTTAACAGGTTTTAGTTTATATAAAGGTATGTACCTACCCTGATTGGTTGTTTTACCCCTCATTTAAGTGCTCTATTGATGCGTATCAGCAAAGCGTATCAATACTTGGCTTCATCCATTAACATCTCCTACATTAAGCTCTTCTTATGTATTAAAGTCCTCAAGCGCGCCGACACTGGGGTTCGGACGTTGCCGGGTTTAGCGCAAAGGAAGAGTATTATGAGATGGTTTCAGCACCTGTCGATCAGGGTGAAAATTCTGGTCATTCCTGTTCTTGCCAGCCTCGGTTTTGCCGGGTATCTGGCATACAGCTATGCAGTACTGTCGGACAACAGTGCTCGCTTCTTTTACATTCGGGATATCTCTTTTCCTGTTATTGAGCAGATTGATCATGGGCTGGTCAGGCTCGAGCGCATTAAGGAAGTGCTTAATGCCGCAGTGGCCAGTGACGAAAGTGACCTGCTTGCCGATGCCGATCGCATGGCGGAGGAAACCCGTCAGTTGCTTCAGTACCTGCAGCAGCTGGTGCCGGATCAGCAATCTGATGTCCAGGTGTTACTTGAAGGCTTTCAATCCTACTACCAGCAAGCCCGCGCACTTTCGTTAGCGATGCTCGATGGCAGTGCTGATTTCGCCACGATTCAGCCTCGTATTGAACGGATGGGTGTGGCGCTGGTTAATGTTCAACAGGGAATGAAAAACTTTCGCCAGCGCAGCCACGATCACTTTTTACAAACGATAGAGCAAGCCAGCCGTTCAGCCACCGAGTCGGTACAGATGGGTGTTGCGGCCGGGCTGGGGTTACTGCTGGTACTAATGCTGGTGGCATTCAGTGTGGCCAGCCAGGTTAGTCGAAATTTGTGCCGGGTGATTGAATCACTCAGGGACATTGCCAGTGGTGAAGGTGATCTGAGCCAGCGATTACAGCAACCCAATGATCGAGAAATGGGTCAGCTGAGCCAGAACTTTAATAGCTTTGTGGACAAAATTGATCATCTGATTGGTTCCCTTAAAGGTTCCAGTGCGCAACTGATTCCGATTTCTCATGCGTTAAGTGAAAGTAATCAGGATGGGCTGCAGCATATTGAACAGCAGCAGCGGTTCAGTGCTGATGTGGTGTCTTCCATGGACAATATGGCGCAGTCGACGGATGAGGTTTTCCATGAAATAGGCGAAATATGCCAGGCGGTTGAATCGGGTAACCAGGCCGTCAGTTGTGGTCAGCGGGAAATTAATATTACCGCCGACAGCATTCTTGAATTGTCCGAAGAGATGAACGAAGCCATTAAAACCATCAATCAGTTGAAGTCTGACAGTGACACGGTGGGCGAAATCATTGATGTGATTAATGCCATTGCTGAGCAGACCAATTTGCTGGCTCTGAATGCTGCAATCGAAGCGGCACGCGCGGGTGAGGCGGGGCGTGGCTTTGCGGTGGTGGCTGATGAGGTGCGCGAGCTGGCGAATAAAACCCGTTTTTCAACCCAGCGGGTGGAAGAGATGATTGATCATATTCAGGCCAGTACCAATGCCGTTGTCACCGTGATGGAGCGAGGTCGCACCAATGTGCAGAATTCGGTTAACCAGGTGCAGGGTGCACAGGTTCAGCTGGGTCAGCTATGCGATGTCATCGAACGGATCAATACGGTATTGGGGCGGGTATCTTCCGCGACTGAGGTGCAGCAACAGCGTATCAGTACGGTGAAATCACTGAGTAGCAATATGGCACAGATCAGCAGCGAAACGGCGGCGATTGCCAGTGCCAGTGTTGATACAGGCAATCAGCTGTTACAGGTCGGACAACAGATGGACCGCCTTGTCGGTGTGTTCCGGGTGAGTGCAGAACATCAGAAATAACCTGTTCAGCTACTCCTGGCCGGTATCTCGGGTCCAGGGCTGTGCATAACAGAAAAGGAGTTGTGAATAATGAGGATGCAAGGGAAGCGCCTGCCAGTGGCATTGTTGCTGGGGCTTTGTTGTGGTGCCGCCCAGGCTGAGTTCAGTCTGAATGGCTTTGGTACCCTGGGGGTCGCCGAGGTTCATGGTGATGAACGGCGTTATGGGCTGAGCGGTGAATATGTCGATGAGCTAAGAACAGAGCCGGTGTCTCGTGCCGGCTTACAAGGCATGTACCAGTTTAATGACAGCTTCAGTGCGACCGGCCAGTTGCTGGTCAGGGGAGAACGTAGCCGTTATGACACCGATGTGGAGTGGGCCTACCTGAGTTATCAGGCGTCAGATTCATTAGAGCTGCGGGCAGGGCGATTACGCCTGCCAGCTTTCTTATTGTCTGAATCGCTGGATGTTGGTTATACCTACCCCTGGATTCGGCCACCGGCTGAAGTGTATAGCCAGATGCCGATCTCGCGTTACATTGGCGGTGATCTGCTCTATAACACAGCGGCAGGTGACTACGATATGACTTTTCAGCTGATGCTGGGTCAGACTGACAGTGATGTCTTTATGGGCGGCGCAAAAACGGAGATGCAGGCCCGTGATATGTGGGGGGCCAGCGTAACGCTACAGTATGATTATGGCCGGATTCGACTGGGCCATGTGGCGGCCAATATCGATGTTGATACTAACTTCCAGACGATTGCGGAGATGCCGCCGGGAAATTTTGTGGCAGGTAATGCACGGGATGACTTTGGCCTGGTGCTGGAAGGGCTGGATGGGTCTTTTACCTCGCTGGGTTACAGCTATGAACGTGAGAACTGGGTCAGCTATGGTGAAGTTGCTGTGCGTAAAGTGGACGGGCTGAATTTTCCTGACACGCGCTCTGCTTTCTTGACGCTGGGGTATCGGGTTGATAACTGGCTGCCGCATCTGACCTGGGGCTGGAGTGAAGTGACCGATGATGCGCAGGTGAATGGTGTGAGCATCAAAGAGGGTGAGCAGACCAGCTGGACGCTTGGGGTACGTTACGATGTGCAGCCAGGGCTGGCGGTTAAAGCGGAGTATCAGGTGATTGATGCGGATGGCCCGAACGGTTATTCGAGTCTGTTTGAAACGGCAGGTTTTCCGCGTAATGTCGATGCTGAAATTGTCAGCTTTGCGGTCGACTTTGTATTCTGAGGAGAGCCGGTCATGAACACAATGATAAAACTACCCCTGTTACTGGCGCTGATATTTAGTCCCTTATCACAGGCTGAACTGGTGGTGATTGCCAACCCGTCTGCCGGTGTTGATAGTCTGGATCAGAGTGCAGTTAAGCAGCTATTCCTGGGTAAAACGCGAAAATTAGCGGGGCAGAAAGTGAAACTGCTGGACCAGGTGTCGGGCTCTGCTGACCGTGAGCAGTTTTATGCGCAGGTGACCGGGAAAAGCTCGGCTCAGCTTAAGTCTTACTGGTCCCGGCTGATTTTTACCGGTAAGGGAAAACCGCCAGAAGTCGTTGGTGACGGCGCAGCAGTGAAAGGCCGTGTGGCAACCTCTGCCAGTGCTGTTGGCTATGTTGATGCCGCTCAGGTGGATGGCTCGGTCAAAGTACTGTTCAGGTTACCCTGACCGGGTGAGCGGCAGGCTGAGCTGAAACAGTGCGCCTCCCTCAGGCGCATCGGCTACGTTCAGTCCGCCGCCATAACTGCTGATGATATCAACGGCGACGGCCAGGCCGATGCCCTGACCTTGCACCGACGTATCGGCGCGTTCGCCCCGCTGCAGAATGCGCTGGCGTTGTTCCGGTGAAACCCCGGCGCCGTCATCCGCAATCTCGATCTGTAGCCACTGGGCATGGTTTTCTGCGCTGACCCGCACCTGGCTATGACCATATTTGAAAGCATTTTCCAGCAGATTTCCCAGTAACTCCATCAGATCGCGTTCATCGGCGGCATAGCTGAGCAGTGGCTCGATGATCAATTCAGTTTCAACCGCTTTGTCCCGATAGACCTTCTGCAAAGCTCCCATAATTCGCTCAAACAGCGGTCGCAAGGCGATGCCAGCGTTGAGTGGCGTTTTGTTACTGGTTTTGACGGCACGGGACAGCTGGTACTGGACGATCTGATTCATCCGCAGCACCTGCTCATCAATGGTGTGCTGGTATTGTGCGGCAGATAATCCTTCCTCACCGGCTCCCCGAATCACTGCCAGCGGTGTTTTCAGGCTGTGTGCCAGATCCCCCAGGGTATTGCGATAACGCTCGCGCTGTTGCAGTTCGCTGGTCAGCAGATGGTTGAGGTTATCAGTAATCGCTTGCACCTCTGTGGGGTAATTCCCTGCCAGCTGTTTGCGCTCCCCTGCTTCAAGCTGTTGCAGATCACTGGCCAGCGTGCTGAGTGGGCGCAGGCCCCAGCTCATGATCAGCCATTGAATCAGCCAGGCGAGCATTGTGACGGCCAGCAGCCAGAAGGTCAGCTGACTGCGATACGCCGCCACCGCCTGACGGGTAGGAAGGTCGCTTTCCAGTACGGTAAACATCAGCTGATATTCCTGCTCCAGGGTTTCCCAGATCACGGGGAAGCGAATCCGGTACACCTGATGATCCGCAATGTGATCAAACATTGGCTGGCCGGGTGTGGGCATATCGACAGGGGGCGGTTTTATAATATCGGCCAGCAGCGCACTGGAGGGTGAGCGCCAGACAAGTTTACCGTCAGACTGATGGAGGGCAGCATAGAGCCCGGACCCTTGCTGACCATAGCGTGGCTCGGTGAGTACCGGTGGCAGAGCAACGCCGCTGGCATTGACCTCGGCGGCCCCGAGCAGCAGATAAACCTGCAGCTGCATACGTTCACGCACCGAGGCTTCGAGGCTGGTGTGGTAGGACTGCAGCAGTGCCCACCAGGCCAGCAGCATAATCAGCGGCAACAGCAGTGCTGAAGCCACCAGCAGACGGTTGCGCAGTGAATGGGGTAAACGCAGGGTGGGCAGACGCATCAGTCGGAATCAGCTACCTGCGGGTGGTTCAATGCGGTAACCCAGGCCACGTACCGTAGTGATTGGGCTCAGGCTGCCGTCGGGGTCCAGTTTGCCTCGCAGGCGGCGGACAAATACTTCCAGTACATTACTGTCACGGTCATAATCCTGGTGGTACAGGTGCTCGGTCAGCTCGGTTTTGGAGATGGTTTTACCGGCATTTAATGCCAGATATTCAAAGGTCCGGTATTCGTAACTGGTCAGCTTGATCATCACGCCGTTGCGGTGCACGGTACGGGCACTGGTATCCAGCACAATCGGGCCGATTTCGATCACCGGTGATGCATGGCCAGCCGCACGCCGCAGCAAGGCGTTGAGGCGGGCGGCCAGCTCTTCCATATGGAACGGCTTGACCAGGTAGTCATCGGCACCGGCTTCCAGTCCCTCGACTTTATCCTGCCAGTCACCACGGGCGGTCAGAATCAGTACCGGGAATGGAATATCATGGGTGCGCCACTGGCGGATAACTTCAACGCCAGACAGTTTGGGCAGCCCCAGGTCAACAATGGCCAGGTCATAGGGGAATTCCAGCCCCAGATAACGGGCTTCTTCCCCATCAGCAGCTTCTTCTACGGTATAACCGCGACCGGTAAGAGCGTTTGTCAGTTGGCGACGCAGGTCGGCGTCGTCTTCTACAACCAGTATTTTCATATCAGATTACTTCCTTTGTCGGCGCAGGGGCTGGCCGCTGGCGGCATCGAGCATCACTTCTTTGACTCGACCATCCGGGCGCACCATGCGAATACGGTAGGCACTGCGGCCCTGCAGGCGAACGGGATCAGCTTTGATGACTTTGCCACCAAATTGTTGCTGTGCCTTGCCCACCGCTTCCTGCAGGCTGAGTGCGCGTTCGGCCAGAGTCATCCAGCCGGGGTTACCTGCGGGTTGCTCGGCCTGTGCCGGTAGTGCTGTGATCAGTAACGCCAGTATAACACTGGCGCTTGTCTGCTTTATTAAGAGCTGTATAGCCATCCGCGAAGACCTTACTTATCGCTTAGCTTAGTAGTCAGGCCGAACATTAACCTGCACTTTAATCCGTTTACCAGGGTGGTTTTGCGTCTGGGTATGATATGTCCGTCCCTGGTAGCGGTAAGTCACTCGATAACCGGTGATGTCGTCATAATACTCTACATCCTGGCTGACGCGACAGCGGCGTTGGGTCTCATAATGATGACCTCCACTATCGCGTTGACCGATATCATGACCGACCGATGCGCCGAGAGCAGCGCCGATGGCGGTTTTAATCCGCCGGTTCTTGCTGTTGCTGTTGTGGCCCAGTGCATTGCCCACCGTCCCCCCGACCACTGCACCAAGAATTTCATCGGTATAGGAGCTGTTGCGACTGGCATGCTGGACTCGGACATCTTCACGCCAGCAGGATTCGCGCGGGGTGCGTCGGCTGATCTGCTGATAGATCGGTTCCACATGGGTCACACGGGCGTAGACACGTTCATTGCGATAATGATCGCGGTGGCCATGGTTATGGTGGTGTTTGTGCTTATGGTGGTGTTTGTGGCGGTGACGGTGGCCGTCACCATCAGCCATGGCTAACGCCGGGGTCAGCAACAGTGCTAACGAGAGTATAAACGCAGGGGTTTTCATCGTCGTCTCCTCACCACCCCCATGGTGGCTTCTCTGTCTATACCTTGCAGAGTAAGCGGAGCTAACTTAACTGGCTGTGAACTTTTACGGCGTGGAATATGAACGGGTAATAGCCCACTGTACGCGGGCTGCTATCTGACACTCCGGGCTGGCTACTGATCGCTCTCGCGGGCCCGTATCTGGCGTAACGACAGGATCACAAAACGCACATTATAGGCTGCACCAATGGCAACGGCCGCGCCAGCGCTGACAATAAACAGCTGGCCCAGAGCCGGGCTGACCAGCCACTGTCCCAGCCACAGGCTGACAATGCTGATTAACGCAATCGGCACTCCGCTGAACATAAAACGACGCATCCATTTATCGGCACGAATCTGTTTACGGTCAATCTGAGACATAGCGACTACCTGTAACGGGAAACCCCCGAGTCTGGCGTAAACGGGCAGCGCTGGCAATTCACCCTTGGCAGGCGGGGCCGGTTCACGGTTTTTTCCGCACTGGGCGGCATCTGGTACACTGCTGCTTTCGTACATAGTGTGATGTCGCGCGACGGGTCTGGCAGATGATAACCGGTCGACGCTGATTGCGAACACCTGATACCGATGGCCGGCATGGGTGATTCCGAGAACATGGCATCGCGTTATGAATAACCAATAATAGCGTCAACCCGAAGACCGAGGGATCCGTTCATGCCTCAATATCGCTCCAAAACATCTACCGCTGGTCGTAATATGGCAGGTGCTCGTGCCCTGTGGCGTGCAACCGGGATGAAGGATGAAGACTTCCATAAACCGATTATTGCGATCGCCAATTCCTTTACCCAGTTTGTACCGGGTCATGTCCACCTCAAGGATATGGGCCAGCTGGTGGCACGCGAAATCGAAAAAACCGGCGGTGTTGCGAAAGAGTTCAACACGATTGCGGTCGATGACGGAATCGCCATGGGTCACGATGGCATGCTGTACTCGCTGCCATCCCGCGACATTATCGCTGACTCGGTTGAGTATATGGTGAATGCCCATTGCGCCGATGCGCTGGTCTGCATCTCCAACTGTGACAAAATCACCCCGGGAATGCTGATGGCGGCGATGCGCCTCAATATTCCGGTGATCTTCGTTTCCGGTGGACCGATGGAAGCGGGTAAAACCAAGCTGTCTGAGCACAAGCTGGATCTGGTCGACGCGATGGTGCTGGCCGCTGATCCGACGGCCTCGGATGAGCTGGTGGATGAAGTTGAGCGCTCCGCCTGCCCTACCTGTGGCTCTTGCTCCGGTATGTTTACCGCTAACTCTATGAACTGTCTGGCCGAAGCGCTGGGCCTGGCACTGCCGGGTAATGGTACGGTTGTGGCGACCCATGCGGACCGTAAGCAGCTGTTCCTGCGCGCCGGTCAGACCATCGTTGAGATGGCGAAGAAGTATTACGAGCAGGACAATGAAGGCGTTCTGCCACGCTCCATCGGCTTCAAGGCCTTTGAGAATGCGATCACTCTGGATATCGCCATGGGCGGTTCCACCAATACCATTCTGCATCTGCTGGCGATTGCGCAGGAAGCCGAGATCGACTTCACCCTGAAAGATATCGACCGGATGTCCAAAGTGGTGCCGCAGCTGTGTAAAGTGGCACCTAACACGCCGAAATATCATGTCGAAGATGTGCACCGTGCGGGCGGCATCATGGCGATTCTGGGTGAGCTGGACCGGGCAGGCAAACTGCACACGGATGTGCCAACGGTACACACTGATACCATGAAAGATGCACTGGACCAGTGGGACATCATGCGTAACCCGTCACCGGCGGTGATGGAGTTCTATCGAGCAGGCCCTGCCGGTATCCCGACTCAGGTCGCGTTTAGCCAGGCAACACGCTGGCCAACGCTGGATGGTGACCGTGAAAACGGCTGTATCCGTTCACTGGAACATGCCTTCTCGCTGGAAGGTGGCCTGGCGGTACTGTACGGCAACATCGCGCTGGATGGCTGTGTAGTGAAATCTGCCGGAGTGGATGAGTCCATTCTGGTCTTTGAAGGCCCGGCCCATGTCACTGAGTCACAGGATGAAGCGGTTGCTAACATCCTTGATGACAAGGTGAAAGAAGGCGATGTGGTTATCGTACGTTACGAAGGCCCGAAAGGTGGCCCGGGTATGCAGGAAATGCTGTACCCGACGTCTTACATTAAGTCCAAAGGGCTGGGTAAAGCCTGTGCTCTGCTGACCGATGGTCGTTTCTCGGGGGGTACCTCCGGTCTGTCGATCGGCCACGCCTCTCCTGAAGCTGCGGCCGGTGGTGCGATTGGTCTGGTGCGTAATGGCGACCGTATCCGTATAGATATCCCGAACCGGACGATTGATGTACTGCTGTCTGATGACGAGCTGGCGACGCGCCGTGCCGAGCAGGACGCACTGGGCTGGAAGCCTGTTGAAGCGCGTCCACGTAAGGTATCCGGGGCGCTGAAAGCCTACGCTAAACTGGTAACCTCAGCCGATACCGGTGCGGTGCGAGATCTGTCCCAGCTGGATTGATCAGGGCTGCTGTTAACTGACTGAAAAAACGACCCTGCGGGGTCGTTTCTGGTTTCTATGGCCTGCGATTTATCGGCGTGGTGAATAACCATTAAGTTTTTATGACAATTGGTGATAAGGCGGAGCTTTTTCCCCTGAGTATTGCCTATAGTGTTATGAGGAAGACGGAACGGTTCTAATTCAAGCAGTTAGCGAACTGCTCCCTCACCAGCGTGGCTCACACACGGAGGGACTGCCATGTATTTAACATCCCCACCTACAGTACTTTTTATCTGCCGCGATAATGCGGTTTGCTCACAACTGGCCGCCGCCTGGCTCTACCGCCTCAGTGGTGGAGAGATACAGGCGCAGACTGCGGGCATCGAACCCGGCCCGGTTCCCCATTTTGTGCAACAGCGGGTTTCACAGCTCAAACGACGTCCTGTCGCCCTGAAGCCTGTAGCGCTCAAGCAGGTTTGCGGAAAAACGTACGACCATATAATCACTCTGACGGACAAGCGCGAAGCGCCCCTGCCTGTACACCCCTATGATGAAGACGGTGTCGTCTGGGATTTTGCGCTGCCGACATCGGCGGAAGCGTTGCGTCAGCTGGAATATGAATTGATGGACCGGCTTTTGCTTTGGCTTGAAGTGGTCCGGGTACGGGCGGCGTAGCGGTGTAAAACGAACAGGCACAGCATAATAGTATTAACGCTGTGCCCGTCGCATTCAGCAGGCTGGGCAGAGTGGCTGTTCGATCTGCCATCCGGATATATTGGAAGGATAATTCAGCAGGCGTTGTTGCAGTCGACAGTATTGGTCGATAGTCGTGCTGAATTGATACCAGAATCGCAGCTCGGCAGGCTCGGTTAACTCGGGCAGGAGCTGGTTTGGAGTAGTTAGCGTACTCTGGCAGCGATCTAAAAACAGGGTCAGTGCCCGTATGCATTTTTTGCCAGGGTTTATATGCCGTTCATACGCTTCCAGTAACAGGCCAAAATATTCGGAACTCAGCTCCTGTAATTGAAGCTTTTCCCGTTGCATCTCATGGCGGATCTGCGATCTGGATGTAAATTCGGGTGTGACAGTACTCTGTGGGCAAGGTGTAGTCTGTGAGACGAAATACGCACCTGAAGCACTGGCCATAGTGACCTCCCTAGTATCGTGAACTGGCTTGATGCCAGTGGGTAGCAATCCCGCTGCCCGGCTGAATCAAAGCTTAACGCCTTATTGGCTGAGCCGGTAGCTATTATTACTTAGGCAAAAACTGTGCCTAAAACGAGCGGTCGGTTGTACCAGGAAAAATTCTTAACGGGTTAATTTTTTGAAAGTAAAGGGTTTTAATTAAAATGACCTCGTAATTTAATAATTCTGTGCTCACTGCCCTGTTTTTTTGTAGTGCTAAAGTCTATGTTCTGAACCTGGTTCTCTTGTACTGAGCGGCTGTCTATTGCCGCATCGGCACCTGTCGCTGAAAGGTCAGGGCCCCTTTCAGTGTAGTTGGTGCCGGGCTGCTAATCAGGCCGGGTCTGTTTCAGCTATGACTGCTGAATCGCTGAAACACTCTGCCTTAATCAGCTCCAGCTGGCAGGTCTCGATCAGGGCATCCAGATGAATGGGGGGGCTGAACAGGAAGCCCTGGCCGGTAATACAGGTGTGCTGCTGCAGGAATTCCAGCTGCTCTCGGGTTTCAATACCTTCGGCGATCACTCCCAGGCCCAGCCGGCTTGCCATGGAAAGGATTGTCGTGGTAATGGCTACATCGTCTTTATCACCGGGAATGTCCTGGACAAAGGAACGGTCGATTTTAAGAATGTCGACCGGCATCTTTTTCAGATAGCTCAATGACGAATAACCGGTACCAAAGTCATCGATGGCCAGCGTAATGCCCAGATCCCGAAGCTGCTGCAGGGTACCCATTGCCAGCTGATGGTTTTCCATCAGCACGCCTTCGGTAATTTCCAGCTCCAGATACCTGGACTCCAGCCCGGTTTCTTCCAGTACCTGGCGAACCGTGTCAACCAGCCGGGTGTCGAACTGTCGGGCCGACAGGTTAACCGCCATTCTGATCGGCCCCAGTCCCGCCTGCTGGATGCGACAGGCGGCCTTACAGGCTTCTTCCAGCACCCAGCGACCGATGGGCACGATCAACCCGGTCTCTTCGGCCTTGGGGATGAACTCGATAGGAGAGATCATGCCATTCTCAGGGTGACGCCAGCGGATCAGAGCTTCGACCCCGGTAACCTGACCGGTTTCCAGTGACACCTGAGGCTGATACATCAGGTGGAACTGAGATTGCTCCAGGGCGATGCGCAGGTCCAGCTCCAGCGTCATGCTGCGGCGGGCGGCCAGGTTCATTTCCGGGTCATAAAACTGGAAGGTATTGCGGCCCATCCCTTTGGCGGCATACATGGCCAGATCGGCATTACGCAGCAGTGAGCTGGTATCAGAGCTGTCCAGATTAATCAGGGTGATGCCGATGCTGACGGTCACCTTGATATCGCGGGTGCCTAGCCGCACAGGCTGACTGATCAGCTCGGTCAGCTCAGCGACCTGCTGGCGCAGGGCATCAAGGCTGGGAAGGTTGCGCAAAATAACGGTAAATTCATCGCCGCCAAGTCGATAGGCAGAACTGGGAGTTTCAACGGTATAGTTCAGCCGGTTGGCGATGGTCATCAACAGATGATCGCCTGCTTCGTGGCCCATGGAATCATTGATCTGCTTGAAGCCATCCAGGTCCAGCAGTAACAGGGCCTGGTAGCGCTCACCAGGCATACAGATCACTTCATCCAGTTTCTCGCGGAAGTTGCGTCGGTTGCCCAGCTGGGTCAGGGGGTCAAAGTAGGCCAGTTGCTCCATTTGCCGCTCATGTTCCTTCATGGCAGTAATGTCTTCACTGACCGAGACGATATTGACCAGCTGGCCGCGGGCGTCATGTACGGGTGAGATAGATTGTAATGCCCAGTAATGGGTGCCGTTCTTACGCCGGTTATAGAGCGAACCACGCCATTTCTGACCTGCGGAAAGGTTGTTCCAGAGCTCCTTGTAGGTGCTGTCCGGAGTACTTTCTGAACGCAGCATGGCAGGGGTTTTACCAATCACTTCGGTAGTCAGGTAACCGGTGATGTCGGTAAAGCGGCTATTGGCATATTCGATCAGGCCATGCTGATTGGTGATCACCACCGCGCTGCCAGAGCTTTCCACCGCCTGGTACATCTTTTTCAGTTCCAGCTCGCGCAGGATATCGGCGGTGACATCGACCACCAGCATCACGGCGCCGCAGACGTTGTGGTCCAGGTCAATCACCGGTGTCACTGACAGGTGGGTGTTTACCTGGCTACCATCTTTGGCCAGCAGATCGATGTGCAGGTCAAAATCACTGATGTCACCGGCCAGCAGGGTGGCCATCTGGCTGGCGTGGCTGGCGCGCTGATCTCGGGCGATAAACCTTTTCAGGCTTCGTGCCAGCATCTCGCCGTCGGTATAGCCCAGCAGTTGCTGTAAGGCGGGGTTCACCCGGAGCAGCTTGTAGTCGAGCGAAATAACCGCCGCGCCCAGTGCTGAGTGTTGCAAGGGGCGGAAAACCGTCGCAATTTCCTGATTCATGGGTGTACCTGGCCGTTGTTATTTTTATTGTCCGGTATGCCTGGGAGCGGTGTCGGGCTGGAGCGCGTGAGGTGCAGGGGGACCGTACTTGCCTCGCTTACAAACCGACCATCCCTTTGTTAACAGGCAATACTCGATTCTAGGCCAGCTCAATAGATCTTTAAAATGATACGTGAAGGGAATAACTGCGCGGGATCAATGAATCAAAAAGAAAGCCGCCTGAACCGGCGGCCTGGTGTCTTGTGGGGCTGCTAACTCAGAGCGCGTCCGGGCCGCTCTCGCCGGTACGGATACGAATAACCTGTTCCAGCGGGCTGACAAAAATCTTGCCGTCGCCAATTTTTCCGGTGTTCGCGGTACCGGCAATCGCTTCGATAACCTGGTCCAGCATGGCGTCGTCAATGGCGACTTCGATTTTAACTTTAGGCAGGAAGTCCACGACGTACTCTGCTCCGCGATACAGTTCAGTGTGACCTTTCTGACGCCCGAAGCCTTTCACTTCAGTAACCGTCACACCCTGAATACCGATTTCGGACAGTGCCTCGCGGACATCATCCAGTTTGAACGGCTTGATCACCGCAGTAACCAGTTTCATATCCTTCTCCTCAATGGCAGCCTGCTTGTAATGCCTCTGGCAACAGACCTGGTGAGTTATTGATCAAAAATTGCGGCCAGTATACCCGTAATCCGCCGGGTTCGCATTTGACCCGGCCCCGCTCAGTTGCCGGTGGCCGTTGCGCGGGGCCGGGTCAGTTTGATGATTCAGGAGGTTTTCAGCTGACTGCTGGCACCGTCCATTGCGCTGTTATTAACAGCCTTGCTGTGTTCTTTGCGGCTTACCGTGGAGCTGCTGGCGCCGGTCATACCTTTGCCTGTGGTGAACTCAGGGTAGGCTTCGACACCACATTCAGCGATGTCCGCACCGGTGTATTCGTCTTCTTCACTGACACGGATACCGACGGTGTACTTGATGGCTGCCCAGGTCAGCAGGCTGGCACCAAATACCCAGCCAACGATGCAGGCAATCCCCAGTAGCTGTGCGCCAAACGTTGCATCGCCATTGGTCAGTGGTACCGCCAACAGACCCCACATACCCGCCACACCGTGGACCGAGATCGCACCGACGGGATCATCAATACGCAGTTTGTCCAGCATCAGGATGGATACCACCACCAGCACGCCGCCGACGGCACCGATCAGGGTAGAGAACTCGGCGCTTGGGCTCAGCGGGTCAGCGGTGATCGCGACCAGGCCTGCCAGGGCACCGTTCAGGGCCATGGTCAGATCCGCTTTGCGGAATTTCAGGTAAGCGGTAATCAGTGCTGCAATTACGCCACCGGCCGCCGCGGCGTTGGTGTTTACAAACACCTGAGCAACGGCATTGGCTTCACCGACATCTGACAGTTTCAGCTCGGAACCGCCGTTAAAGCCGAACCAGCCCAGCCACAGGATAAAGGTACCCAGCGTTGCCATCGGCATGTTGGCACCGGGAATCGCGTAGATTTCGCCATTTTTGCCATACTTGCCTTTACGGGCACCCAGTAGCAGCACCCCCGCCAGGGCTGCAGACGCACCGGCCATGTGGACGATACCGGAACCGGCAAAGTCAGAGAAACCCGCTTCGCTGAGGAAGCCACCACCCCAGGTCCAGTAGCCTTCAACCGGGTAGATCAGACCGGTCAGAACGACGGAGAACAGCAGGAATGACCACAGTTTCATCCGTTCAGCAACTGCACCGGAGACGATGGACATGGCGGTCGCCACAAACACCACCTGGAAGAAGAAGTCGGAGCGTGATGAGTAATACGGCGCATCATCGCCACCGGCCAGTACGGCATCAACACCATTCTCGGTACCGATCAGCACTCCGAGGTTGGGCAAAATACCGCCCGCGTCCGAGCTGTACATAATGTAGTAACCGCACACCAGGTACATGGTGCAGGCGATGGCAAACAGCGCTACGTTTTTGGTCAGAATTTCAGTGGTGTTTTTGGCTCGTACCAGGCCAGCTTCCAGCATGGCAAAACCTGCCGCCATCCACATCACCAGTGCACCGCACATCAGAAAGTAGAAGGTATCGACGGCGTACTTCAGCTGCGTCAGATCGGCAGCGGTCGCCTTGAGTAGTTCATCCATCGGGTTCTCCTCCAGAAGGGGCTCTATCAACAAAATTGGTTTCAGGTCACGGTACAGGTCAGCCGTGTGTGTTATCCCTTGCACGGTAGCGACCGATAAATGCGGTTCGCTTTGGTGCAGTGTTTCCTGCCTGAGTTGTATTAGCTAAAGCGAAGGCTGTGCCAGTTTTTAATTTCTTTTTAAAAACATGTGGTTAGGGTTTTTTTGCGATGGTTCTGTCGCGGGGTATCGTCATGGAGCGGTAGAATGTTGTGCGCCTGGATATAGACTCTGCACCAGTGTGGTGCGCATTATCTGTACAGTTTTTATCGACCGCTGACAGCCGCCAGCAAGCTGTTATAGTGTGGAGACTGTAACGGGAGAAAATCGCTAAATGATTAACCACAAATTGATTGAAGGGCTGAGTGAACAGTTCACTCAGCTGCTACAGGGCCAGCCAGACCTGCCCGGTCAGGCGATGCTGCAGGAGCAGGTACGCAGCCTGCTGCAATCGACCTTTGCGCGTATGGATCTGGTGACCCGGGAAGAGTTTGATGCCCAGCAGGCGGTACTGGCACGTACCCGTGACCGGCTGGAACAACTGGAACAACAGTTAAGCGTGCTGGAAAAACAGCTGAACAAAACGGATTGAGCAGCCTCTACTGAACGGGTGCTGCCTGTTTCTGACGGGCAGCAGATCAGCAGGGTGTCGTGAAGCAGTGTGTCGTGAAGGAGAGTACCTATGGTCCCGATGGATCAGTTATATGCCTGGATAGGGGCAGACCACCACTATCAGAGTGCCAGCCCCGGTTATGCCGAACACTGGCAATTTGACGTGTCGGCACAGGGCCAGCCACTGGCGATGATGCACAGTCCGAATCACGCGGATAAGCTGACCCGGATGTTTGAGCAGGCCCGGGCTGAAGGTATGGTACAGGCGACACTGCGGGCGCCGCAGCGAGGTGAAAGCTGGCGAGTGCGGGTGTACTGGCATCCGGAGCAGGCGCTGTATCTGGTGGCGATGCACAGTGATGAACGGCTGTCTCATGCGGAAGATGGCACAGTGCAGAGCACCGCAGGCACGTTGCTGGAGCCTGAAGCCTTCCGTCAGCAGCTGTCTCAGCAGCTGGAGCGTAATCGGGTTCAGCAAAGTGGGCTGGCGCTGATCTGCATCGACCTGGACCGCTTTCAGTGGATCAATGATACCCTGGGCAGCGAAGCCGGTACGGTACTGTTACAGGAAGTCGCTGAGCGGTTACGTTCGGTGGTGCGCGGTCAGGACCTGGTGGCCCGTTTCAGTGGCGACACCTTTATGCTGATGGTCAATGGGCTGGTGACGGCCAGTGATGCTGAAACCGTAGCCCACCGTGTTGTTGAGCGGCTCAGCCATGGTATTTATATTGACCGCCGTGAGCTGTTCGTCAGTGCCAGTGCCGGGGTGGCGATCTTCCCTCAGCATGGTCGGGATGAGTCCAGCTTGCTGCGTTCGGCTGATCTGGCGATGTATGCCGCCAAGCGGGCCGGGCGTAATACTTACTGCCTGTACCACACTACCCTCAGCGGCACCCCGCACCATGAAGCCATGATCCATGGCGTTGATCTGAAGCGGGCCATGGCCGCTAAACAGCTGACGTTTAATTACTGCCCGATCTTTGATAACAGCCGCCATCGGCTCTGTGGCGCTCAGCTGATTCCTGGCTGGCAGCATCCGCAGCTGGGCTGGCAGTCCGCCCACGAACTGATGCCCGCAGCCCTGCAGGGTGAAGCCGTGCCTGCGCTGAATGAATGGATCTGGAAATCACTGCTGGCGGTGCAGCTGAGCCTGAATAACCTGCCGGGCTGTGACCTGCTGCTGCTGCACCTTGAAGAGCCGCAGCTGGCGGCCTCGGATTTTATTTCTGACCTTGAATATGCGGTGAAAACCGAACAGCTGGCGGCCAGCCGGCTGGTGCTGGAGCTGGATGCCGAGGTGGCGATGGCCCATGATGGGCTGGTGTTTGATCTGCAGGAGCTGGGGTTCCGTATCTGTCTGCGCGGCGTGAATGCCGTGCTGATGAACGCCAAAGGGGTGCAGGAGTTGCAGCCGGACTGGCTGAAACTGGATGATCAGCATGTGCAGGGGCTTAATGAGCCGGGCAATACCAGTGCGGCTCAGCTGGCGCTGGCGACCCCGACCATCCCGTTGATGGCCGAAGGGGTGACCAGTGCCGGTCAGCTCAGTCAGTTAATTAACCAGGGCTGTGCGCTGATGCAGGGTCGCTATTTCAGTGAGCTGCTGACCCTGGAACAGCTTGACCAGTGGATGACACTGGAAGCCGGTTAGTCCTGCTTCAGCGCAGGTCCTGTCGGCAGGTCATGCTCTCCATCGCAGAGAGCGTGATCTGCCAGTACTTCCAGAATCCGGCAGTGCTGGTCGTCCGTTTTCCCACATTCTGTCAGCATTCTCTCTAGCTCATCACGCAACGACTGCAACCGAGTGATCTTGCGTTCTATTTCCAGCAGATGTCGGTGGGCAATCTCATCAGCATCATGACAGTGATGGTTAGGTGCATCGTTGTATTGCACCAGCTCGCGAATCGCTTCCAGATCAAACCCCAGTGCCCGGGCGTGGCGGATAAACCGCAATCGCAGCAAGTGCTGTTCGCCATAGCGACGCTGATTGCCGGCATTACGGTCAGCGGCCGGTAGCAGGCCGATCTCCTCATAGTAACGAATGGTAGGAATTTTGCAGTTTGTCAGTTTTGACAGTTTTCCAATTGCGTACTCAACCATAAAAAATCCACGAAGTGCTTGAAGCTCTAGTTACTAGAGATATTAGGCTTACTACCATCGAGGAATCAAACAACCAATTAGCTGTTCAGAGAGGTTCGTTATGGCAGGTGGATGTTGTGGACATGAGCAGAACTTTGACGGGGTCAGTCAGACCTACCGCCGTATTCTGCTGATTATCATCGTGATTAACGGGCTGATGTTCGGTGTTGAAATGGTAGCGGGCTGGCTGTCCGGTTCCCAGGCGCTGCAGGCCGACGCGCTGGACTTTCTGGGCGATACCATCAGTTACGCCGTCAGTTTATGGGCGATTGGCAAAGCGCTGGCTATTCGCAGCCGGGCGGCGCTGGCGAAAGGGATCAGTCTGGCACTGATGGCCGCCTGGGTGACCGGCAGTACTCTGTACAAGGTGCTGATCCTCAATACCCCGGATGCCCTGACCATGGGTACCGTGGCGATTGCGGCGTTTGTGGCCAATCTGGTCAGCGTACTGTTACTGATGCGCTACCGTGACGGCGATGCCAATGTTCGCTCCGTGTGGCTGTGCAGCCGTAATGATGCCATCGGTAACCTGATTGTGGTGGCGGCGGCCAGCGGTGTCTGGGCGACCGACAGCGCCTGGCCGGACCTCAGTGTGGCATTCATCATGGCAGCACTGTTTCTGAGTTCCGCGATACAGATTATCCGCCAGGCGCGGGCTGAAATGGCTGCCACAGATGCGAATAAACCGGTTGGGCCGACGGGCTGTACGGCAGACCGTAAACATGGCCATGATCACCACTGACCGGCGGTATCGACGGTGATCATGGATAGGGCATGTCTGACGGTGGCTATTTCACGGAAAGCTCATCAGTGGCCTGGGCCTCGGTCAGTAATGAGGCCACCAGGGCCGCCGCTGTCTGATCCATGTTGTCGATGGGCTGGGAGACGCCGAACTGGATCAGCTCTTCCTTGAGGCGATCATTTGAGGTGCAGACCATAATGGGCACATCAGGGGCTGTCTGGCGTATTGACTGGGCCATTAGCAGAATCCGCTGCTCATTGCTCATGGCGATGATGACAGCCTTAGCCTGATCGATTTTGATGCCCTCCAGGAACTGACGTCGACCCGCATTACCGAAGACTACCGGCTGGCCCTGATCTCTTGCTCTGCGAAAAGAATGGCTGTCATGTTCAATGCCGGTGTAGGAAACGCCGGAGGCTTTCAGGTGGGCACCGACCCGCTGACCCAGGGAGCCGAAGCCACAAATGACAACCTGTTCCGCATCAATTTCCGGCAATGGAGCCTCATCAGGTTTTGCCAGTTGTGCCTGTGTCCGAACCAGGGTGTCGGTAATCGGGTCAAGAAAGCGGAACAGGAAGGGGGTCAGCATCATGGTGAAGACAATCGCCATGACCAGTATCTGCCCCAGCTCGGGGTCCATGAACAGATTGTTTGCCTGGGCAGTTTCAAATATAACGAAGGAAAACTCACCACACTGCGACAGTAACAGGGCGGTTTTTAAGGAGGCCCGTGTATTGTTGAAAATGCGCATAAGTGTAAACAGAATCAGGGTTTTTGCTGTCAGTAGGGCCAGCATGACCGCGATGATTGTAATCAGATTGTTGAGGGCAAACAGCGGATTGACCTGCATGCCGACGGTAATAAAAAAGACCCCCAGTAACAGATCACGGAAGGGCGTCAGGTCAGCCTCAACCTGGTGTTTGTAGTGCGTTTCAGCGATAACCATCCCCGCCAGAAACGCCCCCAGTGAGTAAGAAAAACCAAGCGTATGGGCCAGCTGGGCCGCACCCATGACGAAGAGCAGAATTGCCCCGACAAACAGCTCGTTGGAGCGAGTGCCGATTACCTGTTCCATCAGGTAAGGCGTTACAAAACGAGCCCCGACAAACAGCAGGACAAAAACGATAACCCCGTCGATCAGTACATCCAGCAGCAGCTCAGGCACGCTCTCCTGAGTACTGGCAAAGATCGATACCATCAGTAACAGCGGAATAACGGCAATGTCCTGAAACAGCAGCACGCCCACCGAGTTGCGTCCGTAGCGGTTGCCGAGCTTGCGGTTTTTCGTCAACAGATTCAGCACGATTGCGGTTGAGGAGAGCGCCAGTGCCAGGCTGACGATCAGGTTAACCGCTGGCTCGATAGCAAACCCCCAGTGGCCGATGGCAAAGAAAGCTGCAGCGGTCACGGCCATCTGTAGCGAGCCATACAGAAAGACTTCCTTCTTCATCGAGCGTAATTTCTGCGGTGAAAATTCCAGTCCAATAGTGAACATCAGGAACACAATGCCAAATTCGGCGATCATTCCCAGGCTGGCGTTATGCTCCAGGTCAAATGCAAAGCCAACAGCCATACCGGTCAGGATGTAGCCGATGACAGGCTCCACCTGAAACTTTTTCAGCACGACATTGAGAATCAGTGAAAGGGCAGCACAGATCAGGATGATAGTGAGGATATTTTCCATAAGTGACGGGTACCGAGTCCTTTGTAGTAGGGCATGATGTCGCTGTGGAGACTGATCATAGCGAAAGGTATTTTCAAAATGAACCAGTTAGCTGTGCTGTTGCAGGAGAAGCCTCCGATCAAAGTCCAGTACCCGCCAGATCAGGCAGGCTGTAACGTCAACCGGTGTTATCTGCTATTACGCATGGCTACGCTCTGCATCGTCTACGATAGCTATACTGCCGTTGCTGAAATCATGACGGTAAATTCAAACCCCGCTTCATCCATGGAAGGATGCCATGTCACTTGCCATTGTTCACACCCGCGCCCAGGTCGGGCTGGAAGCGCCGCCGGTCACCATTGAGGTACATATGTCTGGCGGTCTGCCAGCGCTGGCCATTGTTGGGCTGCCGGAAAAAGCCGTAAGCGAAAGCAAGGAACGGGTGCGCAGTGCTCTGATCAATGCCGGGTTTGAATTTCCGCGCTGCCGGATGACCGTCAATATGGCCCCCGCTGACTTGCCCAAAGAGGGTGGCCGATTTGATCTGGCCATCGCGGTAGGTATCCTGGTGGCCAGTGCGCAATTACCGGCCACCGCGGTGAAAGATCTGGAACTGATCGGCGAACTGGCGCTGTCGGGGCGGTTACGGGCGGTGCGTGGGGTGCTGCCCGCTGCGCTGGCCTGTCGTGAACAGGGCCGGGGGTTGCTGGTGGCAATTGATAATGGCAATGAAGCCGCGCTGGCTCGCGGGCTGGATGTGTACGCTGCCGATGATCTGCTGGCAGTCACTCGCCACCTGACAGGGCAGCAAGAACTGCCAACCCTGCAAAGCCCGGGGGTCGATCTGCAGGCGGTAGCGGATGTGGCTGATCTGTCCGATGTAAAAGGTCAGCTGCAGGCCAAGCGGGCACTGGAAGTTGCGGCGGCGGGTGGACATAATTTGCTGTTAAGCGGGGTGCCGGGCAGCGGTAAAAGCATGCTGGCCCAGCGCCTGCCGGGCATACTGCCGCCACTGACCGAGCAGCAGCTGCTGGAAGTGGCGGCGATTCATTCGGTGGCCGGGCTGATCAGTTCGGACCAGTTACCCCGTGGCAGGCCCTGGCGCGCGCCCCATCACTCAGCCTCGGGTGCAGCACTGGTGGGCGGCGGTAGCCAGCCCCGGCCCGGTGAAGTGTCACTGGCGCATCATGGCCTGCTGTTTCTTGATGAACTACCGGAATTCAGCCGTCAGGTGCTGGAAGTCCTGCGTGAACCGCTGGAAACCGGCCATATCCTGATCGCGCGTGCTGCCCGGCGCACCGAGTTTCCTGCCCGCTTTCAGCTGGTGGCCGCGATGAACCCCTGTCCCTGCGGCTATGCCGGTGAGCCGGGGAATCGTTGTCGCTGCCATGGGGATCAGATCCAGCGTTACCAGAACCGCATCTCCGGGCCGCTGCTGGACCGTATTGATCTGCAGTTGCGGGTGCCTGCACCGAGCCGGGAGGAGTTGCTGCTGGCCTGTGAGGCCGGGGAAACCAGTGCCCAGGTGCGAGCACGGGTGATTGCCGCCAGTGAAATTCAGCTGGCGCGCCAGGGGCAGCTCAATGGCACCCTGGCAGGCCGGGAGCTGGAGGCGCACTGCCAGCTGGTGGCGGCGGATCAGCATATGTTGCTGGATGCGATTGAACGGCTGCAGCTGTCGGCCCGGGCCTACCATCGGATTTTACGGGTGGCGCGCACCATTGCTGACCTGGCCGGGGAAGCCGTGGTAGGCCAGCCACAGCTGCTGGAAGCGCTCAGCTATCGGAGTATGCCGCGTCCGACGGGGTAGGCTGGGCCAGTGTTGGCTGGTTATCACGTAGCATCTGCTCAAACTCTTCAAACGGAATCGGGCGGCTGAAATAGTAGCCCTGCACCTGATCACAACCGTGCGCCTGGAGGAAATCCAGCTGTTCCCGGGTTTCGACCCCTTCGGCGATTACCGCTTTCTCCAGATTGTGGGCCAGATTGATAATGGCCCGCACAATCTCGGCATCATCCGGGTTGCAGTGTACGTTGCTGATAAACGAGCGGTCGATCTTCAGGGTGTGGATCGGCAGCTTCTGTAGCAGCGCGAACGAGGAGTAGCCGGTGCCGAAGTCATCCAGTGAGAACGCAATGCCCAGCGCATTCAGTTGCTCAATGCAGGCCCGCACATGGCGCTCATCTTTGATCAGGGCTGACTCGGTCAGCTCGAACTCCAGTGCGCAGGTGTCAATCTGCTGTTGCTCGATAATGCGGGTGATGGTGGCTGCCAGCTGCTCGTCCTTGAACTGGCGGAACGACAGGTTAACCCCAATCCGACCCTGCAGCAGTCCCTGGGCGCGCAGTTTCATCAGCGAGATACCGGCACTGTGTACCGCCCAGTAACCAATCGGCACAATCAGCCCCGACTCTTCGGCCAGCGGAATAAACGCGTCGGGCATAATCAGGCCCTTTTTCGGATGCAGCCAGCGGATCAGTGCTTCAGCACCGATAATCCGGCCGCTGTTCAGCTCAACCCTGGGCTGATAATACAGGGTGAACTGGTTCGCCCGCAGGGCGGTGAACATCTCTGCTTCCATCGCCGAGGGGGCGTTACTGATATGGGTTTCCAGGCTTTCATCGAACAGCGCATAGCTACAGCCATGGGTTTTCTTGGCCTTGAACCGGGCCAGGCTGGCGCGGCGGATAATATCATCGCCCCGTTCACCATGCTCCGGCACCATCGCCACACCGATACTGCAATGGGCCATGGTGTCGTGACCATTGTAGCGATAGGGCGGCGTCAGCAGGCTGAGCAGCTGGGCGGCGCGGGTTTTGGTGTACGGATAGATATTTTCGCCACCACGGGGCTGGATCAGCATGGCGAACTCATCGGTGCCGATACGGGCCAGCTGTTCGCTGGGCTGTAGTGCCTGCTGTAGCCGTTTGCTCAGCATCAGCACAATGGCATCGCCGCCGCGCGGGCCCAGGTTATGGTTGAGCCGGGTAAAGCCGTCGATATCAATGGTCAGCAGAGCCATCGGGGACTGTTTGGCCGGGCTGTCGAGCAGGGCGTTAAGCGCGCGGTAGAAACTGGTGCGGTTGCTGATGCGGGTCAGAGGGTCGTGGTGGCGCAGGCGCTTAAGCTGTCGGCTCTGCTTTTCATGGCGGATGACATAACTCAGGGTGCGCTTGATCAGTGGCCGGCTGAGCTGCTCCAGTGGCAGGTAGTCACTGGCACCGATGGCCTGCAGAAGCTCGCCCTGCTGATCACTCATTCCGTCGGCAACGACAATAATCGGCAGCTCCGGGGCCAGGTTGCGCAGGATCTCTACTGTACGGCGGCAGGTGGACATACTGTGTTCGCAGTGCAGAAACACCAGATCCACGGCGGCCATGTTCAGCAGGCGACGTAAGCCGCCCAGCTGACGCTGATGGTGCAGCCGGTAACCCTCGAAGCTGGGCAGCAGTGTTGAGATGCGTTGCATGGCGGTGCCAGAGCTGTCCAGCACGACCATGCGCATTGCGTTATCCGGGTTCTGAGTCTGGGCCGAGTACATCGGCGGCTCCTTGGGTCAGCCTGGGGGCTATACGCTGGGGTCGGGTCCACTTCCATGCCATAATTGCTTTCCTGTCATCGCTGACTGGAAAGGTTTACAAACGTACGTTTAAATCTCTTTGAGATCAAATAATTACGTACGTTTAATCAAGAATTTGTAATTACTCGGTGCATGTTATCGGCCAGTCGGCGACAAATTTAATAACGAATGTTCATCCAAAGTAGCCTATGTCTCGATTAAACCCCCGTCAGCAGGAAGCAAAGCTCTATATCAGTGGCCCACTACTGGTGCTGGCCGGTGCTGGCTCTGGTAAAACCAGTGTAATAACGCGAAAAATCGCCTATCTGATAGAGCAGTGTGGTTATGAAGCACGCCATGTCGCTGCACTGACTTTTACTAATAAAGCCGCCCGCGAGATGAAAGAGCGCGTTAGCGATTTATTACAGGGCTCTTCGACCAAGGGGCTGACAGTATCGACTTTCCATAACCTGGGAATGAACATCATCCGCCGCGAGCATAAGACGCTGGGGTTTAAGCCGGGCTTCTCTATCTTTGATGACCAGGATACCCGCTCGCTATTACGTGAACTGCTGATTCACCATGAGGAAGACTCCGACCAGGCCGATGTTATCGCCGGGCAGATCTCCAACTGGAAAAACGAAATGATCGACCCGGCACGGGCACTGAGCCATGCGGCAGGCCCGGAAGATGTGCTGGCCGCCCGCGCTTATGAAGAATACCAGCGTAGCCTGCGGGCCTATAACGCGGTCGATTTTGATGATCTGATCTGGATTCCGGCGCGGCTGTTTGAAGAACACCCCGATGTACTGGCGCGCTGGCAGAGTCGCATCCGCTACCTGCTGGTGGATGAGTATCAGGATACCAACCTGTCCCAGTACAAACTGGTGCGCCAGCTGGTGGGTCACCGGGGCATGCTGACCGTGGTAGGGGACGATGATCAGTCGATCTATGCCTGGCGCGGGGCGCGGCCGGAAAACCTCGATCAGCTGCAAAAAGATTTCCCCAGCCTCAAAGTAGTTAAACTGGAGCAGAACTACCGTTCGACGCAGCGGATTCTGCGCGCCGCCAACACCCTGATCGCTAATAATCCACACGTGTTCGAGAAGTCCCTGTGGAGTGACAAGGCGTTCGGTGAAGAGCTGAAAGTTATCCACAACCGCAATGAAGAAGCGGAGTGTGAACGCATTGCCACTGACATCCTTGATCGTCACCTGCGCGGCGGCATTCCTTTCAAAAATTTTGCTGTGCTCTATCGCGGTAACCACCAGGCCCGGCTGCTGGAATTGAAGCTGCAGGGCTTCCAGGTGCCCTACAAACTCAATGGCGGCACTTCGTTTTTCGCCCGCGCCGAGATTAAGGACCTGATGGGTTACCTCAAGGTGCTGGTCAACCCGGACGACGATAACGCCTTCCTGCGTATCATCAATATGCCGCGCCGCGAGATCGGCCCCTCCACCCTGCAAAAACTGGGGGAGTATGCTAATGAGCGTGAAGTCAGCATGTTCAAAGCAATCGACGAGCTGGGGCTGGAAAGCCGCCTGTCGGAACGTTCACTGGACCGGCTGCGCCGTTTCTCACGCTGGATGAACTACCTCACCGAGCAGAGTGAACGGGCCGACCCGATCCAGTTTATCCGGGAGATGATCCTGGATATCGATTACGAGGGCTGGATTCGCCAGAATACCGCCTCTGAAGCGGCCGCTGATAAACGGGTGCAGAACGTCTGGACGCTGGTCGATTCGGTGAAAAACACCCTTGAGCGGTTGCAGGAAGACGATCCGGATGCCGGGGTGAAAGAAGCGATCAGCCGCCTGTTACTGATCGATATGCTGGACCGCCAGGAAGAAGAGGATGATTCCAACCGGGTGCAGCTGATGACCCTTCACGCCTCCAAGGGGCTGGAGTTTCCCCATGTCTACCTGATGGGCATGGAGGAAGAGCTGTTGCCGCACCGCAACAGTATTGAAGAGGGCAACATCGAAGAGGAGCGGCGGCTGGCCTACGTGGGCATCACCCGCGCCCGCGAGACCCTGATTATGACTTTGGCCAGCCAGCGCAAACAGTATGGCGAGAAGATCGACTGTGCCCCCAGCCGGTTCCTCGACGAGCTGCCCGAAGATGATCTGATCATCGAAGGGCTGGGAGACGTTAACGAAAAAGCCAACAAGGCACGGGGCCAGGCCACCCTGTCAGGGCTTAAATCGCTGTTCGACTGATAACCGCCGAATATCAGGCATAAAAAAACCGCCCGAAGGCGGTTTTTTTAACGCAGCGCGAACTTACTTGGCGCTATCGACCATGTGCTCAATCGCACTGTTGATCTCGTCGTCAGAACAGCTGGCACAGGTACCACGTGGTGGCATGGCATTGATACCGTTGATCGCATTCGCCAGCAGCGTATCCATACCTTTCGCTGCACGGTCAGTCCAGTCAGAGGTACCGAACTTAGGTGCACCGGCTACGCCAATTGAGTGGCAGGCAGCACAGCTAGCGTTGTAAACGTCTGCACCGGAGCGGGCACCGCCACCGGAAGCCGCTGCTGCAGCCGCCCCAGCGCCACCACAGCTATCATCACCTTCCATGCAAACCTGACCCAGCGGCTTGATACGCTCAACAATCGCGTCATCGCCGGTCGCAGCGTTAACGGAGCTTGCCAGCGCCATGCCCAGACCCAGTGCGCACAGCGCAGAAGTAAATTTGTTCACAGTTACGACCTCATCACTCATTAATTATATCGGCAGTGCGGCCTGTCTGGTTGTCCTTATCCAATGCGCTGACAGCACGATGAACCACCGGACGAGTGCAGACACAACTGCTCAAAGGGTAATCGGGCACGGATTATAGCTAACAATAAACCCAACGGAAATGGGGCGAACGACTAGCCATTGATCCAATGCAGCACAAAATGCCGTTAAAACGGCCATCAGCATACGAAAAACGTCGATCATCGGATTACTGCGACTGCAGAATAACCTGGCGAAAACAGCATGGGGGTGGTACGCAGGGGAAAGTAGAGGGAATGCCTGCCCTGGCGGTCCCCATGCCGATACGTGTCCTGATCAGCTGGGGTAATCATAGCCAGCCTGGATGACAGTTCTGTCTCTGTCAGATGAGCATTTGATGACAGCCCAAATCCTGACCAGCGGCCAGGTCATTATAAAAAACAGCCACTTGGCCAACCCTGAACCTCGCCAGGGGGTTGCGTACCCGCGCCAGATGCGTATCATACGCCTTGCAAACACTTCCTTGTGCGCCTGTAGCTCAGCTGGATAGAGTAGCAGGTTCCGATCCTGTTGGTCGGGGGTTCGAATCCCTCCAGGCGCGCCACTTTTTTGCTTCTTCTCTGTACTTCCGTACACATTGATTTTCTTGCCAGTCACTTTCTGTTTATAACCGGGCGATGCGCACCGGAATTAGCTGTGTCTGATTGTTTTTGGGGCCAGTTATGGCGGCTGGATCGGTACGGTGACACGGGTACCCCCGCAGACTTGTCTTCTACCGACATCCATCCTCGATTTCAGCCTCAGCTGCTGGCACCATTTAATCGCTTTATTGTTAAATTAGCGGGCAAATAGGCCTGTATGACTTACGCTGTAAGCCTCGTGGAATCGGCCCTTTGGCCAGGATGCCCTTAGTGGTGCTTGCTATGAGCACCGTCGGGATTAGATTGTGGAGCGTCTGACTTTTCTGGAGCAGGTATTTGCCATTGATCCGGTGTGAACCTGACAGCGAGCCACGGCCGTGACTCGCGTTACGCCATACCTGAACGGTATAGCGCCAGCTTCAACTCAGACAATCGTCTCTTCATCCTCTAGCGACACTTTATAAAGCTGGCTATCCAGCGACCAGCTTTCGCCGTTCGAACGTAACCCGAAATCATGCTGATAACGCCAGCCCTCCTCTTCGGGTTTCCTGGGCTGTATTATTTCCCTGATACCGAGTTCGTTACGGGCACTGCCGTCCAGTACGCTATCCCGGCTCTGAGCATGAAAGATCCTTGTTGTCTGAGTGAGTTCTTCCAGCTTTCGGAAGCCGGTGGCAAATTCCTCATTCTCAGGGTCATTCAGGATAGCGGCGATAGCACTGGCATTGTCCGGAGAGTCCGCATTGGTTACGTGGAACTGTTCCGGCTCATCTTCATTATTGTTATCTTCATCTTCACTCTCCTCCGGCTGACCATATCTGATATAGGTTCCTTCCCGCCCGGTAACCCCCTGTTCCGCCAGTCGCGCTTCAAGGTCACCACTGACAGCCTGGTAGCCTGCCGTCAGCACAGCATCAATGGCAAACATGCTGTTCGTACCGCCTGCAGCGATGTGCTGCCAGGCCTGATGAGGCGTTGTCAGATTAATGAACTCACCAGGGTTGTCTGGATCTTCAAAGGAGCCATAGCTAATAGTATTCGGCTCCGAAAGCCGGAACTTCGATTCATCTACCTCATCTGCAGGTACGTCCGTATTGTTGTCTGCGGGCGTTTCGGTTGTTTCGGGTGTTTCAGTTGTTTCATTCGTGACCGTTGCTGCACGGTTCAGTAATTGCCAGGAAGCCGGGGTCGATTGAATATGCATAGCGTATCTCCTTAAACAGAAAGGCAATCGGATTGTCCGGTGTAACTAAAAGCAAAAACGGGTCCACTGTTGTACAACAGGATGCTGGTCTGGTCGCTATTACGGGATACAGGGATACAGATTTGCGATGTCAGATGCATAAAATGAAGGCCCTGCCTGAATTGCAGCAGGTTCGTTAATAATCCAGCCTTTTCTCCTGCGCGTATTTTCTTCTGCGAAGGAAAGGTTTTGCCACATCTACGTCAGATATTCAGGCCAGTGTGCCGCCATGACTCAACGAGTCGATAGCCAGAGCAGGCCAGATTTACCTTCTACCGACATCCATCCTCGATTTTGGCTTCTACTGCTGGCACCCTTTGAGTGCTTTATTCTCCCGCACTCTCATTCGTTGTATCGATCAGGGCTGTTAATACATGTTGAAACCAATAATCGTTGCTTTGCTGGTGTTTGTACTGCAGGGGTGTGTGTTAACCAAGGTGGTCACGGTGCCGCTGCGTGTTGGTGGGGCGGTGGTTTCAGTGGTGCCGGTTGTGGGGAATGTGGCGGATGCGGCCATTGATACGACCGCTGATGTGATTGATCTGGTACCGCTGTAACGCTGGCGCTAAAAGCATCCGTCAGGCGGGGAAAAGTTATCCCCAGCCGCTGCAGGTATGGCCCGGTGGTCATACCTGCAGACTGTCGACTTACTCTTTATCCACAGCGGTTGTGCTGGCCGGGGCCTGATCTGCCGGTGGGTATAACGCATCCAGCGGGATACTTTTGCCATCCGGGCGGACGATACGAGCGTGGTGGCGTTTGAGCTGGCGGGCTTCCTGTACCCCGCAGGCGTGGGCGATGACGCCGACTTCGTGATCCAGGTTACGCACATAGTTAGCCACGCGTACTGATTTGTTGGTGGGGTCCAGCCCGCGTTGCAGTTTGGGATCATGGGTGGTGATGCCGGTAGGGCAGGTGTTTTTATTGCATTGCAGTGCCTGAATGCAGCCCAGCGCGAACATGAAGCCGCGCGCGCTGACGACGAAGTCGGCCCCCACGGCCAGTGCCCAGGCAACACCCGCCGGGGTGACCAGCTTGCCGGAGGCGATCACGCGCACGCGGTCACGCAGGCCGTAGCGTTGCAACATATCGACGGTGATCGGCAGGCTTTCCTGAATCGGCATACCCATATAATCCATCAAACTCATGGGGGCGGCGCCGGTGCCACCATCGGCACTGTCAATGGTGATAAAGTCCGGTGCGTATTCAATGCCGCGTTGTTGCACCAGGCTGAACAGCTCTTCCAGCCATTCGAACTGGCCCATGACGGCTTTAAAGCCAACCGGCTTGCCGGTGACCTCACGGATGCGGGCCATCATGTTGAGCAGGTCTTCGGCACTGTTGATATCAGGGTGGCGGTTAGGGCTGATGGCGTCTTTGCCCACTTCAATAACCCGGATACGGGCGATCTCTTCGGTGACTTTGGCCCCAGGCAGAATGCCGCCTTTGCCGGGTTTGGCACCCTGGCTGAGTTTGATCTCGAACATTTTGACCTCAGGGTGGGCGGCTACGGCCCGCAGTTTGTCATCACTGAGGTTGCCATTGTCGTCCCGTACGCCGAACTTGGCGGTGCCAATCTGAAACACGATGTCACAGCCCGCTTCGAGGTGATATGACGACAGGCCGCCTTCCCCCGTGTTCATCCAGCAATTCGCTGTTTTAGCGCCCTTGGCGAGGGCGCGGATGGCCGGGATCGACAGAGCGCCGTAGCTCATGCCTGAAATATTGAGCAGCGAGTCTGTGGTGTAGGGCTGCGTGCAGTAAGGGCCAACGGTGATGGCGCGGATATCGGCGGCATCTTCACCCAGCGTGGGGTAGGGGCAGTTGACGAAGTACACTGAGCCGGTGGGGCGCAGGTCACGGGTGGAGCCGAAGGCGATGGTGCTGTCGACATTTTTGGCGGCACGATAAACCCAGGCGCGCTCGGCACGGTTAAAGGGCAGCTCTTCGCGGTCGGCGGAGAAGAAGTACTGGCGGAAGAATTCGCCCATATGTTCGAAAAAATAACGGAACCGGCCAATCACCGGGTAGTTGCGACGAATGGTCTGCTTGGTCTGGCTGACATCCAGGATATAGAGCACCAGGATAGTCAGTAGCCCCAGACCCAGTATCAGGATGAAGAGTACAGATAGCAGCTCCATGAAGACGAAAAGCCAGCTGGAGGTCATTGATTCCATCATGTTGGGGGATCTCGGTTGTTATTTTTATCGGCTGGAGGGTAACAGTCGAAGCCGTAGGTTAGAAAACTATCAGGTACAGAAGTTCGACTCTGTATTCAGGTGTCGCTGAATTTGAGTCGTCAGAATGAGGTAAATATGAAATTAATACTCATTACCCCCTTTACAGCCCGAAATTTCCTGATAATATACGCGCCATCTGATCGACAGCCTTTGTCACAGATTGATTATCTATCTGATTCTGTTCAGAAAATGATAGTGATGTGCCGGTATAGCTCAGCTGGTAGAGCAACTGACTTGTAATCAGTAGGTCCCGAGTTCGACTCTTGGTGTCGGCACCATTCAGAGCGTAACGAATAGAAGTATACATTGCTGGTGGGATTCCCGAGTGGCCAAAGGGATCAGATTGTAAATCTGACGCGAAAGCTTCGGTGGTTCGAATCCACCTCCCACCACCAATCACAGCTAGGTTCTTCGGCGGGTATGGTATAGTGGCTATTACCTCAGCCTTCCAAGCTGAAGAGGCGGGTTCGATCCCCGCTACCCGCTCCACTAGTTAGTTGTTGTGCTCATGTAGCTCAGGGGTAGAGCACACCCTTGGTAAGGGTGAGGTCGGCGGTTCAAATCCGCCCATGAGCTCCATATTTTGGCAAAGGGCAGATATAGAAATATATCTGCCCTTTGTTGCATCTGGCGTCCGCCGCCGTTTGGTTAATGTTGGCTAAATTTAGGAATCTTTCTGATGGCTAAAGAACAATTTGAACGCTCAAAGCCGCACGTTAACGTTGGTACTATTGGCCACGTTGACCACGGTAAAACTACTCTGACTGCTGCTCTGACTCGTGTCTGTGCAGAAGTATTCGGCGGCGAAATGAAAGCCTTCGATCAGATCGATAACGCACCGGAAGAGCGTGAGCGTGGTATCACAATCGCTACTTCCCACGTTGAATATGACTCCACTATCCGTCACTACGCGCACGTTGACTGCCCGGGTCACGCGGATTACGTGAAGAACATGATCACCGGTGCGGCTCAGATGGATGGCGCTATCCTGGTATGTGGTGCGACTGATGGCCCAATGCCACAGACGCGTGAGCACATCCTGCTGTCCCGTCAGGTAGGTGTACCGTACATCGTTGTATTCCTGAACAAAGCTGACCTGCTGGCTGAAGATTGTGGCGGCGTTGGTACAGAAGAATACGAAGAGATGCTGGAGCTGGTAGAAATGGAGCTGCGTGAGCTGCTCGATACCTACGACTTCCCAGGTGATGATACGCCAATCATCGCAGGTTCCGCGCTGATGGCGCTGAATGGCGAAGACGACAACGAGCTGGGTACGACAGCTGTTAAAAAGCTGATCGAAGCGCTGGATACTTACATTCCAGAGCCAGAGCGTGCTGTTGATCAGCCGTTCCTGATGCCTATCGAGGACGTATTCTCTATCTCCGGCCGTGGTACTGTTGTAACCGGTCGTGTAGAGCGTGGTATCGTTAACACAGGTGAAGAAATCGAGATCGTTGGTATTCGTGAGACTACCAAGACGACTTGTACCGGTGTTGAAATGTTCCGTAAACTGCTGGACGAAGGTCGTGCAGGCGAGAACATCGGCGCGTTGTTGCGTGGTACTAAGCGTGACGACGTAGAGCGTGGTCAGGTACTGGCTAAGCCAGGTACGATCACTCCGCACACTCAGTTTGAAGGCGAAGTGTACGTACTGTCTAAAGAAGAGGGTGGTCGTCACACGCCATTCTTTAAAGGCTACCGTCCACAGTTCTACTTCCGTACGACTGACATCACTGGTGCTTGTGAGCTGCCAGAGGGTGTGGAAATGGTAATGCCAGGTGACAACATTCAGATGTCTGTTACCCTGATCAACCCAATCGCGATGGAAGACGGTTTGCGTTTTGCTATCCGTGAAGGTGGTCGTACCGTTGGTGCGGGCGTTGTTGCTAAAATTATTGCATAATTTCAGCGATAAGTTGTAAAAAGGGGTTGACGCCCCGAGGGGAGGTGGCTATTATATGCCTCCCTGTTACGCAGTAGGTCAATAGCTCAATTGGCAGAGCAGCGGTCTCCAAAACCGCAGGTTGTGGGTTCGATTCCCTCTTGGCCTGCCATCCTATTTCGAGGATGGCGTCACCTAAAGCGCAAGCTTTCAACGTTTTGAGGCTCCAGGCGTGAACTCTAAAGTTGCTTCCGAAGGTTCCAAGTTTGATGCCCTGAAATGGGTGTTTGTTGTAGTGCTGGTTACTGCCGGTGTGGTTGGTAATTCTATCTATGGTGAACAGTCTCTGTTTTACCGTGTCGTTGCACTGTTGGTGATGGCGCTGGTGGCGGGATTTGTGGCGTTGCAGACCGAAAAAGGTCAGGCATTTTTTACTTTATTTAAAGAAGCTAAAGCAGAAGTACGTAAGGTTGTATGGCCTACACGTCAGGAGACCCTGCAGACGACGATGATCGTTGTGGTAGCGGTCCTGATTATTGGTCTTTTGCTTTGGGGGCTTGACTCACTGTTAAGCTGGCTCGTTTCTGGTGTGATCGGTTAAGGAATAGAGACATGGCTAAGAATTGGTATGTCGTACATGCGTATTCCGGTTACGAGAAGCGCGTAAAGACATTGCTCGAACAGAGCGTTGAACGTGAAGGTTGTCAGGGTTACTTCGGTGATATCCTGGTGCCAACAGAAGAAGTCGTTGAGATCAAAGACGGCAAAAAGCGCAAGTCAGAGCGCAAGTTCTATCCAGGTTATGTGCTGGTGCACATGGATATGAATGATGAAAGCTGGCATCTGGTTAACAGCACAAACTATGTGCTGGGCTTTATTGGCGGAACAAAGGGTAAGCCTGCGCCAATCACTGAGCGCGAAGCAGATGAGATTCTGCAACGTGTGGAAAGTGGTGCTGACAAACCGCGGCCTAAGACTGTCTTCGAACCAGGTGAAATGGTGCGTGTTGCTGATGGCCCATTTGCCGACTTTAACGGTGTGGTTGAAGAAGTTAACTACGAGAAGAACAAGCTGCATGTTGCAGTATTGATCTTTGGGCGTTCTACGCCAGTTGAACTGGATTTTGCTCAGGTCGAAAAAGCCTGATAAAACCAGCAAGTATTTATCGACCTCAGTCCTCGCGGGCTGGGGTTTTGTTGTGAAACAGGGGAGCCGAAAGGCGTTCGAACCCTCAGGAGTAAACAATGGCTAAGAAAATCCAGGCTTATATCAAGCTGCAGGTTGCCGCCGGTAAGGCGAATCCATCTCCACCAGTTGGTCCAGCTCTGGGTCAGCACGGTGTGAACATCATGGAATTCTGTAAGGCGTTCAACGCGTCTACGCAGAGCCTGGAGCCAGGTATGCCAACTCCGGTTGTCATCACTGTCTACGCTGACCGTAGCTTTACGTTCATCACCAAGACACCACCAGCAGCTGTATTGCTGAAAAAAGCAGCAGGCCTGAAAAGTGGCTCTAGCCGTCCTAACACTGAGAAAGTGGGTACTGTTACTCGCGCTCAGCTGGAAGAGATCGCTACTGTTAAAGATGCTGATCTGACTGCTTCCGATATGGATGCGGCTGTACGCACGATTGCGGGTTCTGCTCGCAGCATGGGTCTGTTGGTAGAGGGTGACGAATAATGGCTAAGCTGACTAAGCGCCTGAAGGCGATCAACGAAAAAGTTGAAGCTGGCAAGCAGTACCAGATCGAAGAAGCAGTATCTCTGCTGACTGAGCTGTCTGTAGTCAAGTTCAAAGAAACTGTTGAAGTTGCAGTGAACCTGGGTGTTGATCCACGTAAATCTGACCAGGTTGTACGCGGTTCTACCGTACTGCCAAATGGTACAGGTAACGATGTTCGTGTTGCTGTATTTGCTCAGGGTGAAAACGCTGAGAAAGCAAAAGCAGCGGGCGCTGATGTAGTAGGTTTTGAAGACCTGGCTGCACAGATTAAAGGCGGCGATCTGGATTTTGGCGTTGTAATTGCGACGCCAGATGCAATGCGTGTTGTTGGTCAGCTGGGTCAGGTTCTGGGTCCACGTGGCCTGATGCCTAACCCTAAAGTTGGCACTGTAACACCTGATGTTGTTACTGCTGTTAAGAATGCTAAAGCCGGTCAGGTACGTTTCCGTACTGATAAAAACGGCATCATCCACGCGGGTGTTGGTAAAGTTGACTTCGATGCGGCTGCTATCAAGCAGAACATCGAAGCGCTGGTTACTGACCTGAAGAAGCTGAAACCAGCTTCTGCTAAAGGCGTGTATGTGAAGAAAGTGACGCTGTCCTCTACTATGGGGCCAGGTCTGGTACTGGATCAGGGTTCTCTGGAAGTCTGATGGTACAAAGGTTTTTTGAGGGTCTTCTGAGCTCCGTTCAGGCAGAGATGAAGACCGTCAAAGACCGCAGGTGATGTGTGCCTTCGGGTGAGCATCTTAATGGGCAAAACCAGCCTGCGCAGACGGTGAGATTCAGATGAATCTATCCACCGTGCTCAAGCCTCACGTGGTGAGGTGGTTGGTAATCAGTCGAAAGACTAAATCCAGGAGTATACCGTGGCATTAGGACTCGAAGACAAAAAAGCGATCGTCGCTGAAGTCCAGGAAGCTGCTAAAAACGCTCTGTCAGCGGTTGTTGCGGATTCCCGTGGCGTAACCGTTGAGAATATGACGACTCTGCGCAAGCAGGCGCGTGAAAGTGGTGTGTGGCTGAAAGTTGTTCGTAACACACTGGCGCGTCGCGCGATTGAAGGTACTGACTTTGAAGGTCTGAAAGACTCTCTGGTCGGTCCGTCAATCATCGCATTCTCTCACGAACACCCAGGCGCTGGCGCCCGTGTTCTGAATGAGTTCGCGAAAGGCGAAGAGAAGTTTGAGCTGAAAGCAGCTGTATTCGAAGGCGAAGTTGTAGATGTGGCAATGCTTGCAAGCCTGCCTACTTACGACGAAGCTATTGCGAAGCTGATGGCCTGCATGAAAGAAGCGGCAGCTGGCAAGCTGTGTCGTACTATTGCAGCCGTACGCGATCAGAAAGAAGAAGCTGCTGCCTAATTTTAGCGCAGCTGTTTTTTACAGATTTATTGAGTTTGTACTCAAGATTTTATCAGGAATTGAATCATGTCTCTGTCTCACGAAGATATCCTCAACGCAATCGCTGAAATGTCCGTTAAGGACGTAGTTGTTCTGATCGAAGCAATGGAAGAGAAGTTTGGTGTAACTGCAGCTGTTGCTGCAGCTGGCCCTGCTGCTGGTCCTGCTGCTGCTGAAGAACAGACTGAATTTGACGTTGTTCTGACCGCTGTTGGCGATAAGAAAGTAAACGTAATCAAAGCTGTACGTGCTGCTACAGGCCTAGGCCTGAAAGAAGCTAAAGGCATGGTAGATGGTGTTCCAGCTACTGTTAAAGAAGGCGTAAGCAAAGATGAAGCAGAAGAGCTGAAGAAAGCTCTGGAAGAATCTGGCGCGTCTGTAGAGCTGAAGTAATCGCATTTATGCATTACAGAGCAGCTTAGTTCTGTTCTAGCTCTAATGGCTGGTGGCAAATTGCCACCGGCCTTTTTCCGTTATTAATGAAAGCAAATGTTTTTAACGGAACGTATTTCCCGGAAGTCCCCCTTCTGGAAAGCTTCAAATCTAGGTGCGCATGCTGGGGAACACTGATGGCTTATTCATACACTGAAAAGAAACGCATCCGTAAGGACTTTGGCAAAATGCCAGAAGTCATGGATGTACCATACCTGCTGGCGATTCAGCTCGATTCCTACCGCAGATTTCTGCAGACAGGTGATCAGGGCGACGCTGCAAACAAGGAAGAAGGGCTTCACGCCGCTTTTAATTCTGTATTCCCGATTGTGTCATATTCCGGCAATGCCTCGCTGGAATATGTAGGCTATCGCCTCGGTGAACCCGTTTTTGACGTGAAAGAATGTCAGTTGCGTGGCGTAACATACGCTGCTCCTCTGCGCGTCAAAGTGCGCTTGGTGATCTACGACCGTGAGTCCAATAACAAAGCGGTCAAGGACATCAAGGAACAAGAAGTCTACATGGGCGAAATGCCTCTGATGACCGATAACGGTACCTTCGTAGTGAACGGTACAGAGCGTGTTATCGTGTCTCAGTTGCACCGGTCTCCTGGTGTATTCTTCGACCACGATAAAGGTAAGACGCATTCATCCGGTAAGCTGTTGTACTCAGCCCGTGTGATTCCTTACCGTGGCTCCTGGCTGGATTTTGAGTTCGATCCGAAGGACAACTTGTTCGTTCGTATCGACCGTCGCCGTAAGCTTCCGGCGACTATTCTGTTGCGAGCCCTGGGCTTTAATGCAGAAGAAATTCTGGAGCTGTTCTTCAACAACACCGACTGGAACCTGGACGGCGACCGTATCCTTATGGAACTGGTGCCTGAGCGTCTGCGCGGTGAGACCATGTCTTTCGAGATCAAAGATCCGGAAGGTAATGTAGTTGTTGAAGCGGGCCGTCGTATTACGCCGCGCCACATTCGTCAGATGGCGAAAGCGGGCATGGAACAGCTGGAGGTACCAATGGAGTACCTGGCTGGTAAGGCGATTGCTAAAGATATGATCGACCCGTCGACGGGTGAATTGCTGTGTGCCTGTAACACAGAAATCACCGATGAACTGGTTGATAACCTGCGTGCCGCGGGCATCAATGCCTTCGAAACGCTGTACACCAATGAGCTGGATTGCGGTTCATTTATCTCTGAGACACTGCGTGTCGACCCGACCAGCAACCCGCTGGAAGCACTGGTAGAAATTTACCGTATGATGCGCCCGGGTGAGCCACCAACTAAAGAGTCAGCGGAAGCGCTGTTCGAGAACCTGTTCTTCTCCGAAGAGCGGTATGACCTTTCTGCGGTAGGCCGTATGAAGTTCAACCGTCGTATCGGTAGTGACGAAGAGACCGGTTCTGGTGTGCTGGGCAAAGACGATATCCTTGCAGTGATGAAAATCCTCATTGATATCCGTAACGGTAACGGCATTGTCGATGATATCGACCATCTGGGTAACCGTCGTATTCGCTCTGTTGGCGAAATGGCTGAAAACCAGTTCCGTGTCGGTCTGGTACGTGTTGAGCGTGCCGTACGCGAACGTCTGAGCATGGCTGAATCTGACAACCTGATGCCTCAGGATCTGATCAACGCCAAGCCAGTTGCTGCAGCGGTTAAGGAATTCTTTGGTTCCAGTCAGCTGTCCCAGTTTATGGACCAGAACAACCCGCTGTCCGAGATCACGCATAAGCGTCGTGTCTCTGCCCTGGGCCCTGGCGGTCTGACCCGTGAACGTGCCGGCTTTGAGGTGCGAGATGTACATGCCACTCACTATGGTCGTGTATGTCCAATCGAGACCCCTGAGGGTCCGAACATCGGTCTGATCAACTCACTGGCGGTATACGCTCGTACCAACCATTATGGCTTCCTTGAGACGCCTTACCGTAAGGTAATTGATGGCCTGGTCACTGACGAGATTGATTACCTGTCAGCGATTGAAGAAAACCGTTACGTGATCGCCCAGGCGTCTGCGACGGTTGATGCTGATAAGCGTCTGGTTGATGAGCTGGTTGCAGCCCGTCATCAGAACGAAACTACCATGACGCCGCCTGAAAAAGTGCAGTACATGGACGTTTCGGCACGTCAGGTTGTCTCCGTAGCGGCTTCGCTGATTCCGTTCCTGGAACACGATGATGCTAACCGAGCTTTGATGGGTTCCAACATGCAGCGTCAGGCTGTGCCGACACTGCGTGCTGATAAGCCGCTGGTTGGTACGGGTATGGAGCGCAACGTAGCACGTGACTCTGGTGTCTGTGTGGTTGCCACCCGTAGCGGTGTCATCGAGACCGTTGATGCGGCGCGCATTGTTGTTCGTGTAAACGACGAAGAGCTGATTGCCGGTGAAGCAGGTGTAGATATCTACAACCTGACTAAGTACACCCGTTCGAACCAGAACACCTGTATCAACCAGCGTTCCATTGTGAACCCGGGTGACAGTGTGCAGCGTGGCGACATCATGGCTGACGGCCCGTCCGTCGACAAGGGTGAGCTGGCGCTGGGTCAGAACATGCGCATCGCTTTTATGCCGTGGAACGGCTACAACTTCGAGGATTCCATCCTCATCTCTGAGCGTGTTGTTCAGGAAGACCGCTTTACCACAATCCACATTCAGGAACTGACCTGTGTGGCGCGTGATACCAAGCTGGGCCCTGAAGAAATCACCTCAGATATTCCGAACGTGGGTGAGTCCGCGCTGGCCAAGCTGGATGAATCCGGCATCGTGCACATTGGTGCAGAAGTAGGTCCTGGCGACATCCTGGTGGGTAAAGTAACGCCGAAAGGCGAAACTCAGCTGACCCCGGAAGAGAAGTTGCTGCGAGCGATCTTCGGCGAAAAAGCCTCTGATGTGAAAGATACCTCACTGCGCGTTAAGACAGGTACGATCGGTAAGGTTATCGATGTGCAGGTCTTTACCCGTGATGGTGTGTCTAAAGATCAGCGTGCGATTGATATCGAGAACTCCGAGCTGGCGAAAATCCGCAAGGATTTGAACGAAGAGCTGCGTATTGTTGAGCAGGCTACGTTCGAGCGTCTGGGTCGTGCTTTATCGGGTCTGGAAGCAGACGGCGGTGCTGGCTTGCGTAAAGGCGAGACAATCACGCTGGAATTCCTGGCTACGCTGAAGAAGGACGACTGGTTCAAGATCCGTGTTGCTGAAGACGCCGTGATGGAGCAGCTTGAGCTGGCCCGTTCACAGCTGGACGAGCGCAAGATTGAGCTGGACAAGAAGTTCGAAGATAAAAAGCGCAAGCTGCAGACCGGTGATGACCTGGCGCCAGGCGTGCTGAAAATTGTCAAGGTGTATGTTGCGACCAAGCGTCGTGTACAGCCAGGTGACAAGATGGCAGGTCGTCACGGTAACAAAGGTGTTATCTCCGTTATCATGCCGGTAGAAGACATGCCGTACGATGATAACGGCGAGCCAGTTGATGTGGTGCTGAACCCGCTGGGTGTACCGTCTCGAATGAACGTTGGTCAGATTCTGGAAACCCATCTGGGTATGGCGTGTTCCGGTCTGGGTCGTAAGATCGACGAGATGTTGAAGATCGAGCGTGAGCGTCAGGAAACTGTACAGGAAGTTCGTGGCTTCCTGGATCGGATCTACAATACGGAGCTGGGCGGTCAAGCCTGTGGTCGTAAAGAAGATCTGGACAGCTTTACTGATGACGAGCTGCTGGAAATGGCGGGTAACCTGCGTGGTGGTGTGCCAATTGCGACGCCAGCATTCGACGGTGCCAAAGAGTCCGAAATTAAAGAGCTGCTGCGTCTGGCAGGGTTGAACGATAGCGGTCAGTGCGACCTCTACGACGGCCGTACCGGTGATAAGTTTGACCGTCAGGTAACCGTTGGTTACATGTACATGCTCAAGCTTAACCACCTGGTTGATGACAAGATGCACGCGCGTTCTACTGGTTCTTACAGTCTGGTTACTCAGCAGCCGCTGGGTGGTAAGGCGCAATTCGGTGGTCAGCGATTCGGTGAGATGGAGGTGTGGGCACTGGAAGCATACGGTGCCGCCTACACTCTGCAGGAGATGCTGACTGTTAAGTCCGATGACGTGAATGGCCGTACGAAGATGTATAAAAACATCGTCGATGGCGATCATCGTATGGAACCGGGGATGCCTGAGTCGTTCAACGTACTGGTGAAAGAAATTCGTTCACTGGGTATCGACATTGAGCTGGACGACGGTAAGTAAGGCATAGGCAAGTTCGGTCGGCACCTTTGGTGCCGGCCTGGAACTCCGCGAGGAGCAAGCGACAATGAAAGATCTGCTGAATCTGTTGAAGTCCCAGGGACCATCCGACGAGTTTGATGCTATCCGCATCGGCCTGGCGTCACCAGAGATGATCCGTTCCTGGTCTTACGGCGAAGTTAAAAAGCCGGAAACCATTAACTATCGTACCTTCAAGCCTGAGCGTGAAGGTCTGTTCTGTGCCAAAATTTTCGGCCCGGTAAAGGACTACGAGTGTCTGTGCGGCAAGTACAAGCGCATGAAGCACCGTGGTGTTATCTGTGAGAAGTGTGGCGTAGAAGTAACGCTGGCGAAAGTTCGTCGTGAACGTATGGGTCACATCGAACTGGCGAGCCCGGTTGCTCACATCTGGTTCCTGAAATCACTGCCGTCCCGTATCGGTCTGATGCTGGATATGACGCTGCGTGATATCGAGCGCGTGCTGTACTTTGAATCGTTCGTTGTGATCGATCCGGGTATGACAACGCTGGAACGTGGTCAGATGCTGAACGATGAACAGTACTTTGAAGCGCTGGAAGAGTTCGGTGACGAATTCGACGCGCGTATGGGTGCTGAGGCTGTTCAGGAGCTGCTGACGTCGATCGACCTGGGTGAAGAAGTTAAGATGCTGCGTGAAGAAATGCCGCAGACTAACTCTGAAACCAAACTCAAGAAGCTGTCCAAGCGTCTGAAGCTGGTCGAAGCGTTTTACAAATCTGGTAACAAGCCAGAGTGGATGATCCTGAAAGTTCTGCCGGTTCTGCCGCCAGATCTGCGTCCGCTGGTACCGCTGGACGGCGGCCGATTCGCAACGTCGGATCTTAACGATCTGTACCGTCGCGTGATCAACCGAAACAACCGTCTGAAGCGTCTGCTGGATCTGAATGCCCCGGACATCATCGTACGCAACGAGAAGCGTATGCTGCAGGAGTCTGTGGATGCGTTGCTGGATAACGGCCGTCGCGGTCGTGCCATCACTGGCTCCAACAAGCGTCCGCTGAAATCTCTGGCTGACATGATCAAAGGTAAGCAGGGTCGTTTCCGTCAGAACCTGCTGGGTAAACGTGTTGACTACTCCGGTCGTTCGGTAATCGTAGTTGGTCCTTACCTGCGTCTGCATCAGTGTGGTCTGCCTAAAAAAATGGCACTGGAGCTGTTCAAGCCGTTCATCTTCTCCAAGCTGGAGTTGCGTGGTCATGCGACTACCATTAAAGCTGCCAAGAAGATGGTTGAGCGTGAAGAGCCGCTGGTATGGGATATCCTGGATGAAGTGATCCGTGAGCACCCGGTTCTGTTGAACCGTGCACCGACACTGCACCGTCTGGGTATCCAGGCATTCGAGCCGGTACTGATCGAAGGTAAAGCGATCCAGCTTCATCCGCTGGTATGTGCGGCGTACAACGCCGACTTCGATGGTGACCAGATGGCGGTACACGTACCGCTGACAATCGAGGCACAGCTTGAAGCCCGTGCCCTGATGATGTCGACCAACAACATCCTGTCACCTGCCAACGGTGAGCCAATCATCGTACCGTCTCAGGACGTGGTGCTGGGTCTGTATTACATGACCCGTGAGCGTGTAAATGCTCAGGGTGAAGGTATGGTGTTTGCGGACATCGAAGAGGTACAGCGCGCTAATGGTGCTGGCCAGGTTCATCTGCAGGCTAAAGTACGCGTGCGTATCACTGAAACAATCAATGATATTCATGGCGACTCTGAAACCCGTACCGAGCTGAAAGAGACAACGGCTGGTCGTGCCATGCTGTTCTCTATCGTACCGAAGGGCTTGCCGTTTGAGCTGGTCAATCAGAGTATGAAGAAACGCTCGATCTCCCGTCTGCTGAACGAAGCGTATCGTCGCTGCGGTCTGAAGGATACGGTGATCTTTGCGGATCAGCTGATGTATATGGGTTTCCGTCAGGCAACACTGTCCGGTTCCTCTATCGGTGTGAATGACTTCGAAGTTCCAGGTGAAAAACCTGCGATCATCGGTGAGTCTGAAGCTGAAGTTAAAGAGATTGAACGTCAGTTTGCCGACGGCCTGGTTACTGCAGGCGAGAAATACAACAAGGTCATCGATATCTGGTCGCGTGCTAACGATCTGTTGGCCAAGAAGATGATGGAGAACCTGAAAACCGAGCCGGTCATTAATCGTGATGGCGAAGAGGTTGAGCAGGAATCCTTCAACTCTGTCTACATGATGGCCGACTCTGGCGCCCGAGGTAGTGCGGCGCAGATTCGTCAGCTGGCAGGTATGCGTGGTCTGATGGCGAAACCGGATGGTTCCATCATCGAGACGCCAATCACCGCGAACTTCCGTGAAGGTCTGAACGTACTGCAGTACTTCATCTCGACCCACGGTGCACGTAAAGGTCTGGCCGATACCGCACTGAAAACTGCGAACTCCGGTTACCTGACGCGTCGTCTGGTTGATGTGGCGCAGGATCTTGTTATCACAGTTGATGACTGTGGTACGGATGAAGGTCTGCTGATGCAGCCACTGATCGAAGGCGGCGACGTCGTTGTGGCGCTGGGTCATCGTGTACTGGGTCGTACCGTGGCACAGGATGTGGTTGATCCTTCTTCAGGTGAGACCCTGATCGCTGCTGGCGAGCTGATGGATGAAGCCTGGATTGATCGTCTGGAAAATGACGAGCGTTACTCCGGTGTTGATGAAATCATCGTGCGCAGTGCGATCAGCTGTCGGACAACGTACGGTATCTGTTCAAGCTGTTACGGTCGAGATCTAGGCCGTGGTCACCGGGTTAATCCGGGTGAAGCTGTCGGCGTTATCGCTGCGCAGTCCATCGGTGAGCCGGGTACACAGTTGACCATGCGTACGTTCCACATCGGTGGTGCGGCATCACGAGCAGCGGCAGTAGACAGTATTCAGATCAAGAATGGCGGCGAAGTTCGTCTGCATAATCTGAAGTATGTTGTACGCCCTGATGGCGCTCTGGTGGCGACATCCCGTTCTGGTGAGCTGGGTGTTACTGACGAGCATGGGCGTGAGCGTGAGCGTTACAAGCTGCCGTACGGTGGTGTGATCAAGGTTCAGGACGGTTCTACGGTTCATTCCGGCGATATCGTTGCGAACTGGGATCCACATACCCATCCAATCATCTCCGAAGCAGGCGGTAAGCTGGCCTTCGTTGGTATGGAAGATGGTATTACGGTTAAGCGTCAGACAGATGAGCTGACAGGTCTGGCAACCATTGAAATTCTGGATGCCAAAGACCGTCCGCAGGCGGGTAAAGATATCCGTCCGATGATCAAGCTGGTTGATGCGCAGGGTGAAGACATTGCTGCGCCGGGTACTGATACCCTCATGCAGTATTTGCTGCCAGCCAAGGCGATCATCAATCTGGCAGATGGCGCAGATGTTGCTGTTGGTGATGTATTGGCCCGTATTCCACAGGAAGGCGCGGTCAACAAGGATATCACCGGTGGTCTGCCTCGCGTAGCTGACCTGTTTGAAGCGCGTAAGCCGAAAGAGTCTGCCATTCTGGCAGAGATCTCCGGCACGATTACCTTCGGTAAAGAAACCAAAGGTAAGAAGCGTCTGGTTATCACGCCAACCGATGGTAATGATCCACTTGAGATCATGATCCAGAAGTGGCGTAACCTGAACGTGTTCGAGGGTGAACACGTTGAAAAGGGTGAGGTCATCTCTGATGGTCCGTCCAACCCGCACGACATCCTGCGTATTCTGGGTGTCAGCGAGCTGGCCAAGTACATCACCTCTGAAATCCAGGATGTATACCGTCTGCAGGGCGTAGGTATCAACGATAAGCACATCGAGGTGATTGTTCGCCAGATGCTGCGTAAAGTTGAAATTACCAAGGCTGGCGATAGTACGTTCATCCCGGGTGATCAGGTTGAATACAGTGCCGTAGTGACCGAGAACGCTAAGCTGGAAGAAGATGGTAAGATTCCAGCCAAGTTTGATCGTGTCCTGCTGGGTATCACTAAGGCTTCCCTGGCGACTGAGTCCTTCATCTCCGCGGCCTCCTTCCAGGAGACTACCCGCGTACTGACTGAAGGCGCAGTAACCGGCAAGCGTGACTTCCTGCGCGGTCTGAAAGAAAACGTTGTTGTGGGTCGTTTGATCCCGGCAGGTACGGGTCTGGCATATCACAAAGAGCGTAAGCGTAAACGTGATCATCAGGCAGGTACACTGACTGTCAGCGCAGAAGAAGTGCAACAGGCACTGACTGCAGCGCTGAACGCATCGATGCCGGATTCTGAGTAATCTTTATTCAGTGTTTGACGGCAAAGGTCGAAATTGATTAAAATTTCGACCCCACTAGATGACCGGGTCTTCAGACCCGGTCTTTTCAGTGCTAAATAACCAAATTGGAGTTTGCTTAAATGGCAACTATTAGCCAGCTGGTTCGTAGCCCTCGTAAGCGTAAAGCTGAAAAGAGCGATGTACCTGCGCTGCAGGCTTGTCCTCAGCGTCGTGGCGTATGCACTCGTGTTTACACCACTACCCCGAAGAAACCGAACTCTGCACTGCGTAAAGTGTGTCGTGTTCGTTTGACGAATGGTTTTGAAGTTACCTCCTACATCGGTGGTGAAGGTCATAACCTGCAGGAACACTCTGTTGTTCTGATTCGTGGTGGTCGTGTTAAGGATTTGCCTGGTGTGCGTTATCACACGGTTCGTGGTTCTTTGGACTGCTCCGGTGTGAACGATCGTAAACAGGGTCGTTCCAAATACGGTACCAAACGTCCTAAGTCTTAATAGCCGTACCCTCGGCGAATCTATAGCGGCATAGCTGCTGTAGGCTAGACCGGACACGGTAAGAGTAAGGTCAGGTGTGTATATACCTGATGAACCTGAAGACCTTTCATAATTGAGGGCTTATCAATGCCTAGAAGACGCGTCGCTGCAAAGCGTGACATCCTGCCGGATCCAAAATTCGGTAACACAGTACTGGCAAAATTCATCAACCACGTGATGGTTAGTGGTAAGAAATCTGTTGCTGAGAAAATCGTGTACACCGCCCTGGATAAACTCCTGGAGCGTGGTGCAGCAGAGCCGCTGGAAATGTTCGAAAAAGCACTGGAAACGATCCAGCCAATGGTCGAGGTTAAATCTCGTCGTGTAGGTGGTGCAACGTACCAGGTGCCTGTTGAAGTTCGCCCGTCCCGCCGTATGGCTCTGGCTATGCGCTGGCTGGTTGACTCCTCACGTAAGCGTGGTGAAAAATCCATGGCGCTGCGTCTGGCTGGCGAAATCGCAGATGCGGCTGAAGGCCGTGGTGCAGCTGTTAAGAAACGTGAAGACGTGCATCGCATGGCTGAAGCGAACAAAGCGTTCGCTCACTACCGTTTCTAAAGATCAGAGGATTGAGTCGTGGCTCGTAAAACTCCTATCGCACGTTACCGTAATATTGGTATCTGTGCGCATGTAGACGCAGGTAAAACCACTACTACTGAGCGTGTACTGTTTTATACCGGTATGTCCCATAAAATCGGTGAGGTACACGACGGCGCGGCTACCATGGACTGGATGGAGCAGGAACAGGAGCGTGGTATCACTATCACCTCCGCTGCTACTACCTGCTTCTGGAAGGGTATGAGCCAGCAGTTCGATGATCACCGTGTCAATATCATTGACACGCCTGGGCACGTTGACTTCACGATTGAAGTTGAACGTTCCTTGCGTGTGCTTGATGGTGCGGTCGTTGTACTGTGTGCATCTTCGGGTGTGCAGCCTCAGACTGAGACTGTATGGCGTCAGGCGAATAAGTACGAGGTTCCTCGTATGGTGTTCGTCAACAAGATGGACCGTGCCGGTGCTGACTTCTTTATGGTTGTCGACCAGCTTAAGGGCCGTCTGGGTGCCGCTGCCGTGCCAATCAACTTCCCTATTGGTGCGGAAGATGAGTTTAAAGGCGTGGTGGATCTGATCCGCATGAAAGCGATCATGTGGAGCGAAGCTGACCAGGGTATGACGTACGATCTGGCAGACATCCCGGCTGATTTGCAGGACCAGGCTAATGATCTGCGTGAGCAGATGATGGAGGCCGCTGCGGAAGCTAATGATGAACTGATGGATAAGTACCTTGAAGAAGGCGAGCTATCCGACGAAGAGATCAAGCAGGGTCTGCGTATTCGTACGCTAGCAAACGACGTTGTTCTGATGCAGTGTGGTTCTGCATTTAAGAACAAAGGTGTCCAGGCGATGCTGGATGCTGTTATCGAATACATGCCGTCACCGCTGGATGTGAAAGCGATTGAGGGCACGCTGGACGATAAAAACGAAACGCTTGCTCAGCGCCCTGCTGATGATGACGCGCCGTTCGCGGCGCTGGCGTTCAAAATCGCAACTGATCCGTTCGTAGGTACATTGACCTTCGTTCGAGTGTACTCAGGTGTGTTGAATTCCGGTGACAGCGTTGTTAACTCTGTGAAGAGTAAGAAAGAACGCGTAGGCCGTATGGTGCAAATGCATGCCAATAACCGGGAAGAGATTAAAGAGGTTCGCGCAGGCGATATCGCAGCTCTGATCGGTATGAAGGATGTGACGACGGGCGACACTTTATGTGACGTCAGTCAGCGCATTATTCTGGAGCGCATGGAGTTCCCGGATCCGGTGATTTCGGTTGCCGTTGAGCCGAGATCTCAGCCAGATCAGGAAAAGATGGGTGTCGCACTGGGTAAGCTGGCCCAGGAAGATCCCTCTTTTCGTGTCGAGACCGACCCTGAAACGGGTCAGACAATCATCTCGGGTATGGGTGAGCTTCACCTGGATATCATTGTTGATCGTATGAAACGTGAATTCAAGGTCGAAGCCAACATCGGCAAGCCACAGGTGGCTTATCGCGAGAGGATTCGCCAGTCTGTTGATGCAAACCATAAGTTTGTTCGGCAGTCGGGCGGTCGTGGTCAGTACGGTCACGTTGTTGTTGAATTCAGTCCGTCTGAAGAGGAAGGACTGGAGTTCGTCAACGAGATTGTAGGTGGTGCGATTCCTAAGGAATACATCCCGGCAATCGAGAAAGGTATCGCAGAGCAGATGCGGAATGGTGTGATCGCCGGTTATCCACTAATCGGGCTGAAAGCACGTCTGTATGATGGCTCATTCCACGATGTTGATTCCAACGAGATGGCATTTAAAATTGCTGCCTCTCAGGCGCTGAGGAAGTACGCTCAAGAAGCGAATCCGTGCCTGCTGGAGCCAATGATGAACGTGGAAGTTGTTACTCCGGAAGAGTACATGGGTGATGTGATGGGTGACCTGAATCGTCGTCGTGGTCTCGTTCAGGGTATGGAAGACAGCACTTCCGGTAAAGTGATAAACGCTCAGGTTCCTCTGGGTGAGATGTTCGGCTATGCGACCGACCTGCGTTCGGCTACTCAGGGGCGTGCGACGTACTCTATGGAGTTCTTCGACTATGCTGAGGCGCCAAGCCATGTCGCTGATGCCGTTATGAATCATTACTAACAATTGCCCAACTCGTTTAAGAGGTATTAATCGTGGCTAAAGAACAATTTGAACGCTCAAAGCCTCACGTTAACGTTGGTACAATCGGCCACGTTGACCACGGTAAAACTACTCTGACTGCTGCTCTGACTCGCGTCTGTGCAGAAGTATTCGGCGGCGAAATGAAAGCCTTCGATCAGATCGATAACGCACCGGAAGAGCGTGAGCGTGGTATCACAATCGCTACTTCCCACGTTGAATATGACTCCACTATCCGTCACTACGCGCACGTTGACTGCCCGGGTCACGCGGATTACGTGAAGAACATGATCACCGGTGCGGCTCAGATGGATGGCGCTATCCTGGTATGTGGTGCGACTGATGGCCCAATGCCACAGACGCGTGAGCACATCCTGCTGTCCCGTCAGGTAGGTGTACCGTACATCGTTGTATTCCTGAACAAAGCTGACCTGCTGGCTGAAGATTGTGGCGGCGTTGGTACAGAAGAATACGAAGAGATGCTGGAGCTGGTAGAAATGGAGCTGCGTGAGCTGCTCGATACCTACGACTTCCCAGGTGATGATACGCCAATCATCGCAGGTTCCGCGCTGATGGCGCTGAATGGCGAAGACGACAACGAGCTGGGTACGACAGCTGTTAAAAAGCTGATCGAAGCGCTGGATACTTACATTCCAGAGCCAGAGCGTGCTGTTGATCAGCCGTTCCTGATGCCTATCGAGGACGTATTCTCTATCTCCGGCCGTGGTACTGTTGTAACCGGTCGTGTAGAGCGTGGTATCGTTAACACAGGTGAAGAAATCGAGATCGTTGGTATTCGTGAGACTACCAAGACGACTTGTACCGGTGTTGAAATGTTCCGTAAACTGCTGGACGAAGGTCGTGCAGGCGAGAACATCGGCGCGTTGTTGCGTGGTACTAAGCGTGACGACGTAGAGCGTGGTCAGGTACTGGCTAAGCCAGGTACGATCACTCCGCACACTCAGTTTGAAGGCGAAGTGTACGTACTGTCTAAAGAAGAGGGTGGTCGTCACACGCCATTCTTTAAAGGCTACCGTCCACAGTTCTACTTCCGTACGACTGACATCACTGGTGCTTGTGAGCTGCCAGAGGGTGTAGAAATGGTAATGCCAGGTGACAACATTCAGATGTCTGTTACCCTGATTAACCCAATCGCGATGGAAGAAGGTCTGCGCTTCGCCATCCGTGAAGGTGGTCGTACTGTTGGTGCCGGCGTAGTAGCTAAAATCCTCGCGTAATTGCGATTGATTTGATCTAGCTGGTTGAAAGGGGCTCTCCTGTTGGGAGGGCCCTTTTTGTTTGTTAATTAAACAGTTGACGCGCGCTGCTGGTGACAGTAGAATTTGCCTCCCCTCTGAATAGAGGGAGGTCGGCATATGCCGTGTTAAAACTGATGGAAATGTGTGATCGAAATGCAGAATCAGAAAATTCGTATTCGTCTGAAGGCGTTTGATCATCGCCTGATTGACTCTTCCGCGCAGGAGATCGTTGAGACTGCTAAGCGGACAGGTGCTCAGGTGCGTGGTCCGATCCCACTTCCGACTCGCAAAGAGCGCTTTACAATATTGATCTCTCCTCACGTGAACAAAGATGCACGTGATCAGTATGAGATTCGTACGCATAAGCGTGTGCTGGATATCGTCGAGCCAACAGAAAAGACTGTTGATGCTTTGATGAAGCTTGATCTGGCAGCGGGTGTAGAAGTGCAGATCAGCCTCGGCTAAGAAACGCACTGCGCAGATTTATTCATTAATGAAGCGCTATTTGTGGAATGCTCTGGAAAGGGTAGCCATAGCGGGTGACAGCCCCGTACACAACTGGCAAGAGGTAATATAATGTCTGTAGGTCTTATCGGACGTAAAGCGGGTATGACTCGTGTCTTCACTGAAGATGGCGTATCCGTGCCAGTCACCGTCATCGAAGTGGAACCGAACCGCATTACTCAGGTCCGTACTGAGGAAATCGACGGCTACGCAGCAGTGCAGGTGACTACCGGTGGTAAGAAGGCTAATCGCCTGTCTAAACCGGAAGCTGGTCACTTTGCTAAAGCTGGCGTTGAAGCTGGTCGCGGTTTGTGGGAGTTCCGCCTGTCGGGTGGCGAAGAAGTCAACGTTGGCGAAGAGCTGACAGTTGCGCGCTTCGAAGCAGGTCAGAAAGTAGATGTTACTGGTCAATCTAAAGGTAAAGGCTTCCAGGGCGGTGTTAAGCGCTGGAATTTCGCTACTCAGGATATGACGCACGGTAACTCTATCTCTCACCGTGCTCCGGGTTCTATTGGTCAGTGTCAGACCCCAGGTCGTGTCTTCAAAGGCAAGAAAATGGCAGGTCACATGGGTGCTGAGCGTGTAACCGTTCAGACTCTGGAAGTTGTGCGTGTAGACGCAGAACGCAACCTGCTGTTGATCAAAGGTGCCGTACCGGGTGCAACCGGCGGAAACGTTATCGTTAAACCGGCTGTTAAAGCTGGCGCCTAAGGGGATATGCAATGAACTTGAATCTGACAGGAGCTAACGGCTCCGTGGAAGTTTCTGACCTGACTTTTGGTAAAGAATTTAACGAAAGTCTGGTACATCAGGTTGTTACCGCATACCTGGCTGGTTCCCGTCAGGGTACCAAAGCACAGAAGACTCGCTCTGAAGTGTCCGGTGGTGGTGCTAAACCTTGGCGTCAAAAGGGTACTGGTCGTGCCCGTGCGGGTACTATCCGTTCTCCGCTGTGGCGTTCCGGTGGCGTAACATTCGCCGCTCAGCCGCGTGACCACGCTCAGAAAGTAAACAAGAAAATGTACCGCGCCGCGCTGCGTTGCATCTTCTCTGAACTGGTTCGCCAGGAGCGTCTGGTTGTCGTTGAAGATTTCGCTATGGAATCTCCGAAAACCAAACAGTTTGTCGCTAAGCTGAACGAACTGGAACTGGCTAACGCTCTGCTGGTTACCGAAGACGTTGAATGGAACCTGTACCTGGCTGCTCGTAACGTACCGCATGTGGACGTTCGCGATGTTGCTGGTATCGATCCGGTCAGCCTGGTTGGCTTCGACAAGGTGCTGGTTACCGTGCCTGCACTGAAGAAAATTGAGGAGGCGCTGGCATGAACCCGGAACGTATTTATCAGGTTCTGATGGGTCCGCACATCTCTGAAAAAGCAACAATTGTTGCTGAAGGTGCAGATCAGGTCGTTTTCCGTGTAGCTAGTGATGCTACCAAGCAGGAAATCAAGAAAGCCGTAGAAGAGCTGTTCGACGTAAAAGTCGCTGGCGTAAACGTTGTTAATGCTAAAGGCAAGACCAAGCGTACTGCGCGTGGTCTGGGCAAGCGTAATGATGTTCGTAAAGCGTACGTTCGATTGGCTGAAGGCTCTGAAATCGATTTCCTCGGTGGCGAGTAAGAGAGGGTTAGAACAATGGCAGTTATTAAAACTAAGCCGACCTCTGCTGGACGTCGCCACCTGGTAAAAGTTGTCAACTCTGAGTTGCACAAGGGTAAACCTTATGCACCCCTGGTTGAGAAAAAATCCAAGACTGGCGGTCGTAACCACTACGGTCGTATCACCACCCGTCATATCGGTGGTGGTCACAAGCAGCAGTATCGTGTAATCGATTTCCGTCGTAACAAAGACGGTATTCCAGCGACAGTTGAGCGTCTGGAATACGATCCGAACCGTTCTGCGCATATCGCTCTGCTGTGTTATGCAGACGGTGAACGTCGTTACATCATCGCACCGAAAGGCGTGTCTGCTGGCTCTAAAATCGTATCTGGTGAAGATGCTGATATTAAGCCAGGCAACTGCCTGCCGCTGCGTAATATCCCGGTTGGTTCCGTGATTCACTGTATCGAGCTGAAGCCTGGTAAAGGCGCTCAGATGGCACGCTCCGCGGGCACGTCTGCACAGCTGGTTGCACGTGAAGGTGCGCACGTGACTCTGCGTTTGCGCTCCGGCGAGATGCGTAAAGTTCTCGTTGAATGTCGCGCTACTCTGGGCGAAGTTGCTAACAGCGAACACTCCCTGCGTCAGCTGGGTAAAGCCGGTGCTACACGCTGGCGTGGTGTTCGTCCTACCGTTCGCGGTGTGGCAATGAACCCGGTAGATCACCCACATGGTGGTGGTGAAGGCCGTACCTCTGGTGGTCGTCATCCTGTTACACCTTGGGGTGTTCCGACGAAGGGTTATAAAACCCGTAAGAACAAGCGTACCGATAAGATGATCGTACGCCGTCGTTCCGCTAAGTAACCAATTTGAGGATACAGCTGTGCCACGTTCACTGAAGAAAGGTCCGTTTATCGACCTTCACCTGTTGAAAAAGGTAGAAGCTGCAATTGAGAGCAACGACCGTCGTCCAATCAAAACTTGGTCACGTCGTTCTACTGTCTTTCCGAATTTTGTCGGTCTGACGATTGCAGTTCACAATGGTCGCCAGCATGTCCCAGTGTTCGTCACTGAAGATATGGTTGGTCACAAGCTGGGTGAGTTCGCGTTAACGCGTACTTACCGCGGCCACGCTGCCGATAAAAAGGCCAAGAAGAAGTAAGGGGGGTTAATGATGGAAGTAGCCGCAAAGCTTAAAGGCGCTCGCATTTCCGCCCAGAAAGCGCGCTTGGTAGCAGACCAGATCCGTGGTAAGTCAGTCAGCGAAGCTCTGACTATCCTGGCGTTCAGCCCGAAAAAGGCTGCAGTCATTGTCAAGAAAGTACTGGAATCTGCAATTGCTAACGCAGAGCACAACGAAGGCGCTGATATTGATGACCTGCGTGTGTCCACTATCTTCGTTGACGAAGGTATGACAATGAAACGCATTAAGCCGCGTGCGAAGGGTCGCGCTGACCGTATCTTGAAGCGCAACTCACATATCACCGTTAAGGTGGCTGATTAAGCGCTGACGTTAGGAGACTTCGACAATGGGTCAGAAAGTACATCCGAATGGTATTCGCTTGGGTATCGTCAAAGATCACACATCTGTGTGGTATGCCGATAAAAGCGAATACGCATCCAAGCTGTTGAATGATCTTAAGGTACGTGAGTACCTGGAGAAACAGCTGGAAAAAGCATCTGTGAGCCGCATCGAGATCGAGCGTCCTGCACAGAATGCTAAAATCACCATTCACACTGCTCGTCCGGGTATCGTGATTGGTAAAAAAGGTGAAGATGTCGAGAAACTGCGTAATGCTGTTTCTGCAATGATGGGCGTGCCTGTCCACATCAACATCGAAGAAGTTCGTAAGCCTGAGCTGGATGCGAAACTGGTTGCGCAGAGCGTTGCGAGCCAGCTGGAACGTCGTGTAATGTTCCGTCGTGCTATGAAGCGCGCGGTACAGAACGCTATGCGTCTGGGCGCTAAAGGTATCAAAATCCAGGTTGGTGGTCGTCTGGGCGGTGCAGAGATTGCACGCTCCGAGTGGTACCGTGAAGGTCGTGTACCTTTGCACACCCTGCGTGCTGATATTGATTACGCAACTTACGAAGCCCACACCACTTACGGTGTGATCGGTGTCAAAGTCTGGATCTTTAAGGGCGAAGTTCTCGGTGGTATCGAACAGGTACGTGCTGAGAAGAAAGCTGCGCCTAAGAAGAAAGGTAAGTGAGGTAGAGTCCAATGCTGCAACCGAAACGACTCAAGTACCGCAAGATGATGAAAGGCCGCAACCGCGGTCTGGCTCTGCGTGGTAGCAAAGTGAGCTTCGGCGAGATTGCTCTGAAAGCGACCGGTCGTGGTCGTATCACTGCCCGCCAGATTGAGGCTGCTCGTCGTACTATGACTCGTCACGTGAAACGTGGTGGTAAAATCTGGATCCGTGTGTTCCCAGATAAGCCTATTACCAGCAAGCCGCTGGAAGTACGACAGGGTAAAGGTAAAGGTAACGTTGAATACTACGTTGCACAGATCCAGCCAGGTAAAGTGCTGTTCGAAATGAGCGGTGTGCCTGATGATCTGGCAATTGAAGCATTCACCCTGGCTGCGGCCAAGTTGCCTGTGTCTACAACCATTGTTAAGCGGACGGTGATGTGATGAAAGCCAACGAACTGCGTGAAAAGTCCGTTGACGAGCTGAAGCAGGAACTGCTGGGCCTTCTGAAAGAGCAGTTTAACCTGCGCATGCAGAAGTCTACTGGGCAGCTGGCGCAGAGCCACTTGCTGGGCCAGGTTCGTCGCGACATTGCTCGTGTTAAGACTGTTCTGAACGATAAGGCAGGTAACTAAGGATGAGCGCAGAAAAACGTACACGAACTGTTACCGGTCGTGTTGTTAGCGACAAGATGGATAAAACCATCACGGTTCTGGTTGAACGCAAAGAGAAGCATCCGATTTACGGAAAATTCATGAAGCGTTCTTCCAAGCTGCATGCTCATGATGAGAAGAATGAGTGCCAGATGGGTGATCTAGTGGTAATCGCTGAATCACGCCCATTGTCCAAATCTAAGTCTTGGGCACTGGTACGCATTGAAGAGCGTGCGGCAAAGGTGTAAACTAACGCACCTTTGCTCCAGTAAGCTATTTCGGCTGGCCAGATTGAGTCAGCCGATTATCAGATTTTTGGAGTAAGACCATGATTCAAACTGAATCTATGCTTGACGTTGCTGATAACAGCGGCGCTAAGCGAGTACAGTGTATTAAGGTCCTTGGCGGTTCTCACCGTCGTTACGCGAGTGTTGGTGATGTGATCAAGGTCACAGTTAAAGAAGCCATCCCGCGCGGCAAGGTGAAGAAAGGTCAGGTACTTAAAGCTGTCGTAGTACGTACTCGTAAAGGTGTACGTCGTCCAGATGGTTCTGTTATCCGCTTTGATACTAACTCTGCGGTTATGCTGAACGCGAACGACGCACCAATCGGTACTCGTATCTTCGGCCCAGTAACGCGTGAACTTCGCTCTGAGAAGTTCATGAAGATCATTTCCCTGGCGCCTGAAGTGCTGTAAAGACTGAACTCTGATAGTTCTGTCTATGTTAAAACGCCAACTCTTAGCGGGGTTGGCGTTTTTGAGCATGAGCAGGTAGTAGGAAGCGATAAAGGTTTATTATGCGCAAAATTCGTAGCGAAGACGAAATCATCGTAATCGCAGGCAAAGATAAAGGTAAGCGCGGTAAAGTACTGCGTGTCCTGGCTGACGATCGTTTGATCGTTTCTGGCATCAACATGGTGAAGAAGCACACCAAGCCTAACCCTATGGTTGGCAAGGCTGGCGGTATCGTTGAGAAGGAAGCGGCTATCGCGACTTCTAACGTTGCAATCTTCAATGCCGCGACTGGTAAAGGCGATCGTGTAGGCTTCAAGGTTCTTGAAGACGGCACTAAGGTTCGCTTCTTCAAGTCTTCCGGCGAAACCATTAACGCTTAAGCAGGAGTTGTTGTCATGTCTCGATTGAAAGCGCTTTACAACGATTCCGTTAAGCAGCAGTTGAAAGAAGAACTGCAGAGCCCGAACGTGATGGCTGTGCCTCGCGTATCCAAAATCACCCTGAACATGGGTGTTGGTGAAGCTCTGGGCGATAAGAAACTGCTGGATAATGCCGTTGCCGATATGACCGCGATTGCCGGTCAGAAGCCAGTAGTTACTCTGGCACGGAAATCTATCGCGGGCTTTAAAGTTCGTGAAGAATGGCCAATCGGCTGTAAAGTTACTCTGCGCGGCGAGCGTATGTGGGAATTCCTGGATCGTCTGGTAGATATCTCTATCCCACGTATCCGCGATTTCCGTGGCCTGAACCCGAAATCTTTCGACGGCCGTGGTAACTACAGCATGGGTGTTAAAGAGCAGATTATCTTCCCAGAAATTGACTACGACAAAGTAGACAAGCTGCGTGGTATGGACATCACCATTACTACGACTGCGAAGACTAACGACGAAGGTCGTGCTCTGTTGACTGCCCTGCAGTTCCCATTCCGCAAGTGATTACGAGGTGAATCATGGCTAAGGAATCAATGAAAGCACGCGAACTTAAGCGTGAAAAAACAGTAGCTAAGTACGCGACTAAACGTACTGCTCTGAAAGCTATTGTTAAAAACCCGAACGCATCAGAAGATGAGCGTTGGGACGCACAGATCGCGCTGCAGAGTCTGCCGCGTGATGCTAATCCGGTCCGTCAGCAGAATCGTTGTCAGCTGACTGGTCGCCCACATGGTGTTTTGCGCAAGTTCGGCTTGAGCCGTATTAAACTGCGTGAAGCTGCTATGCGCGGTGATGTACCGGGTCTGAAGAAAGCTAGCTGGTAATAGCTGGTTAATAGGTAAGCTCGGTGGCTGGGCAGGTGACTGCTACCGCACCGAGCTGCACAAGAGGAAGTAGAAACGCATGAGCATGCAAGATACTTTGGCGGATATGCTTACCCGTATCCGTAACGGCCACATGTCTGAGAAGCAGGCCGTTTCCATGCCGTCTTCCAAGCTGAAGATTTCAGTTGCTAACGTACTGAAAGAAGAAGGCTATATCACTGACTACTCTGTAGAAGGTGATACCAAGCCCGTTCTTAACGTTGAACTGAAATACTTCGATGGGAAGCCGGTTATTGAAGAGATCAAACGTGTAAGCCGTCCGGGCCTGCGCATCTATAAAGGTGCTGCGGATCTGCCAAAAGTGGCAGGTGGTCTGGGTGTTGCGATTGTCTCCACCAGTAAAGGCGTGATGACTGACCGCGCAGCACGTGCTGCTAGCGTGGGCGGTGAAGTAATCTGCACGGTATTCTAAGGGGTTAAACAATGTCTCGAGTTGCTAAAAAACCCGTCGTTGTACCTGCAGGTATCGATCTTAAGATCGATGGTGCCATTGTCAGCGTGAAAGGTAAAAACGGTCAGTTATCCCTGAACGTTCATTCTTCTGTAGAAGTACAGCAGGAAGAACAGGGTGTGACGTTTGTACCACGCGACGGCTCCAAACTGGCTCACGCAATGTCTGGTACTGTTCGCTCGCTGGTGAACAACATGGTGATCGGTGTTGACGCTGGTTTCTCTAAAACTCTGCAGCTGCAGGGTGTAGGTTACCGTGCGACATCCAAGGGTAGTGTCCTGAACCTGGTTCTGGGCTTTTCCCACCCGATCGACTACGAACTGCCAGAAGGCATTTCTGCAGAAGTTCCTAACAACACTACTGTCATCCTGAAAGGGGCTGATAAGCAGAAAGTTGGTCAGGTAGCTGCTGAAATTCGTGCCTTCCGTCCGCCTGAGCCATACAAAGGCAAAGGTGTTCGTTATGCAGATGAGTATGTTCGCCGTAAAGAAGCGAAGAAAAAGTAAGGCAGGGTCATGAACGCTAAGAAACAAGCTCGTAGTCGTCGTGCTCGCCGCTCTCGCCTGAAAATGCGTGAGCTTGGCTCAGTACGTCTGTGCGTAACCCGCACACCGCGTCATATCTACGCTCAGGTTATCTCCGCTGATGGCGGCCAGGTCCTGGCGTCTGCTTCTACTGTCGAGAAAGCCCTGCGTGAAGGCGCTACCGGCAATGTTGAAGCAGCTTCTAAAGTTGGTGCTCTTATCGCAGAGCGCGCTAAAGAAGCAGGTGTAATTCAGGTTGCTTTTGACCGCTCTGGTTTCAAATACCATGGCCGTGTCAAAGCACTGGCAGATGCAGCCCGTGAAGGCGGCCTGGAATTCTAAAGGGGTCGAAGATGGCAAATCACGAACAGAAAGACGGTGACCTGCAGGAAAAACTGGTTCAGGTTAACCGTGTAGCCAAAGTGGTTAAAGGTGGTCGTATCTTCGGCTTCACCGCCCTGACTGTTGTTGGCGATGGTAACGGCCGTGTAGGCTTCGGTCGCGGTAAAGCGCGCGAAGTACCTGTCGCTATCCAGAAAGCTATGGAACAGGCACGTCGTAACATGGTCACTGTTGACCTGAACGGCGATACCCTGCAGTACGCTGTAAAAGCCCGTCACGGTGCTTCTAAGGTATACATGCAGCCTGCTTCCCAGGGTACTGGCGTAATTGCCGGTGGCGCGATGCGTGCCGTCCTGGAACTGGCGGGTGTCCACAACGTACTGGCTAAATGCTATGGCTCTACTAACCCTGTGAACGTTGTTCGCGCGACCATTAAAGGTCTGGCGTCAATGAATGCACCGGAAGATGTAGCTGCTAAGCGTGGCAAGTCTGTAGCAGACATTCTGGGGTAATTGACAATGGCGAAGAAAATTCAGGTAACGCTGGTGCGCAGCACGATTGGTACGCTGCCAAAGCACAAGCTCTGCGTGAAAGGTCTCGGCCTGCGTCGTATTAACCACACTGTAGAAGTGGAAGATACCCCAGCAGTTCGCGGCATGATCAACAAAGTCAGCTACATGGTACGTGTAGAAGGCGAGTAAGGGAGTTCACAAATGCGTTTGAACACTCTGAGCCCTGGTGAGGGCGCCAAGCACGCACCGAAACGCGTTGGTCGCGGTATCGGTTCCGGCTTGGGCAAGACCTGTGGTCGCGGCCACAAAGGTCAGAAATCCCGCTCCGGCGGTTCCGTGAAGCCAGGTTTTGAAGGCGGTCAGATGCCTCTGCAGCGTCGTCTGCCAAAATTTGGTTTCACTTCTCGTCAGGCTCGTTACGTGGCGGAAATCCGTCTGAACGAACTGGCGAAGATCGGTGCTGAAGTTATCGATCTGGCAGCTCTGAAAGATGCCGACATCATCAAAAACGAGATCAAACGAGCTCGTGTGATTCTGTCTGGCGAAATCACGAAAGCGGTTACCGTTAAAGGTCTGAAAGTGACCAAAGGCGCGCAGGCTGCAATCGAAGCTGCTGGCGGTAAAGTCGAGGCGTAAATGGCTAAACAAGGACAAATACCAGCAGGTATGCAGAACGGACTGGGCGAGCTATGGTCTCGCCTGAGGTTCGTCCTGTTGGCGATCATCGTTTACCGTATTGGTGCTCATATACCAGTACCCGGTATTAACCCTGATCGCCTCGCTGCGCTGTTTGAACAGAACCAGGGGACCATTCTCAGTCTCTTCAATATGTTCTCCGGTGGTGCACTGGAGCGCATGAGTATTCTGGCACTGGGCATCATGCCGTATATCTCTGCATCGATTATCATGCAGTTGATGACGGTGGTCAGCCCGCAGCTGGAGCAGTTGAAGAAAGAAGGCGAGGCAGGTCGACGCAAAATTAATCAGTACACCCGTTACGGTACCGTACTCCTGGCGACTGTACAGTCGTTTGGTATGGCCGTGGGCCTGGCAAACCAGGGCGTAGCCTTCGCAGCTGATGTCAGCTTCTACTTTGTAGCGGTCGTGACACTAGTTTCAGGTGCTGTGTTCCTGATGTGGCTGGGCGAGCAGGTAACTGAGCGTGGTATCGGAAACGGTATCTCTATTCTGATCTTCGCTGGTATTGTGGCGGGTTTGCCTAGTGCAATCGGCCAGTCCTTCGAAGCTGCTCGACAAGGTGATCTGAATATTCTGGCGCTGCTGGCTATCGCAGCTCTTGCGGTCGCTACGGTGGGGTTTGTTGTGTTCATGGAGCGCGGTCAGCGCCGGATCACAATTAACTACGCTAAGCGTCAGCAAGGGCGTCGTGTATACGCAGCTCAGACCAGTCATCTGCCGCTGAAAGTGAATATGGCGGGCGTGATCCCGCCGATCTTTGCATCCAGTATTCTGCTGTTCCCGGCCTCTATTGGTCAGTGGTTCGGTCAGACTGAAGGTATGGAATGGTTACAGAACGTAGCGCTTGCGCTGGGTCCTGGTCAGCCGCTGTACATTCTACTGTTCGCAATCTGCATCGTGTTTTTCTGCTACTTCTACACTGCGATTGTTTTCAATCCGAAAGATGTAGCAGATAACTTGAAAAAATCTGGAGCCTTCATCCCGGGTATTCGCCCAGGTGAGCAGTCTGCACGATATGTAGACACCGTACTGAGCCGCCTGACATTGTTCGGCGCACTGTACATCACAGCGGTATCTTTGATGCCTCAGTTCCTGGTCGTGGCCTGGAACATCCCATTCTACTTCGGTGGCACTTCGCTACTGATCGTAGTGGTGGTGGTGATGGACTTTATGGCGCAGGTGCAATCGCATCTGATGTCACACCAGTACGAATCACTGATGAAGAAATCCAACTTGAAAGGTGGTGGCGCAGGTTTCATGCGCTAACACTGGAGGACTAGATCATGAAAGTACGTGCATCTGTTAAAAAGATTTGCCGTAACTGCAAGATCGTTCGTCGCAACGGTACAGTACGCGTGATCTGCAAAGTAGAGCCGCGTCATAAGCAGCGTCAGGGTTAAACCTCTGACTTTGGTTGTAGGGGTGCGTACAGACTTGCTTTAGTTTTGAGCAGGGTGTAGTATTGCGCGCCTTCTACGAACGAAACGAATTGATCTTTGGCTTCGACCCCAGGTGGTTGGAGACCAATAGGAGTAAGTTGAATGGCCCGTATAGCTGGCGTCAATATTCCTGACAATAAGCATGCGGTTATCTCCCTGACTTATGTCTACGGGGTTGGCCGCACGACTGCTAAACAAATCTGCGAGAACTGCGGCATTGCACAGGACATCAAAATTGGTGATCTGTCCGAAGAGCAGCTGGATAGCGTTCGTGGTGAAGTAGCGAAGCTGACTGTTGAAGGCGATCTTCGCCGTGAAGTCTCAATGAACATCAAGCGTCTTATGGATATGGGTAGCTTCCGTGGTATTCGCCACCGTCGCAACCTGCCGGCCCGCGGACAGCGCAGCAAAACAAATGCTCGCACCCGTAAAGGTCCGCGCAAGCCGATCCGTAAGTAAGTGGTAAGCGATAGGAATTCCTAATATGGCAAAGCCAGGTAATCGCACTCGTAAGAAAGTGAAAAAGCAGGTAGCAGATGGCTTCGCGCACATCCATGCCTCTTTTAACAACACAATCATTACTCTTACTGATCGCCAGGGCAATACTCTGTCATGGGCAACTTCCGGTGGCTCCGGCTTCCGTGGTTCCCGTAAGAGCACCCCGTTCGCAGCACAGGTTGCTGCTGAACGCGCGGGCGTTGCAGCACAAGAGTATGGTCTGAAAAATCTCGACGTGTTTGTAAAAGGTCCAGGACCAGGTCGTGAATCTGCAGTGCGTGCTTTGAACGCATGTGGCTACAAGATCGCAAACATCACCGACGTGACGCCAATCCCTCATAATGGTTGCCGTCCGCCGAAGAAACGTCGCGTTTAATCTGGAGACAGTAATATGGCTCGTTATCTTGGACCAAAGTGCAAGCTGTCTCGTCGGGAAGGTACTGACCTTTTCCTGAAGAGCGGTGTACGCGCGCTGGACAGCAAATGTAAAGCTGAAACAGTGCCTGGTGTACATGGTGCCCGTCGTAGCCGTTTGTCCGACTACGGACTGCAGCTGCGAGAAAAACAGAAAGTACGTCGCATGTACGGTGTGCTGGAACGTCAGTTCCGTGGCTACTACAAAGAAGCGGCTCGCCGCACTGGTGCTACAGGTGAAAACCTGCTCCAGCTGCTGGAAGGCCGTCTGGACAATGTAGTATATCGTATGGGTTTCGGTTCTACTCGTTCCGAAGCGCGTCAGGTGGTTTCTCATCGCCAGATCACAGTGAATGGCCAGGTTGTGAACATTGCTTCCTTCCAGGTTAAAGCTGGCGATGTGGTTGCCGTACGTGAAAAAGCCAAAGCTCAGCTGCGTATTAAAAACGCACTGGATCTGGCTGGTCAGCGTACTGCTGTTGAGTGGGTAGAAGTTGATTCTGCGAAAATGGAAGGTACTTTTAAAGCATCTCCAGAGCGTAGCGATCTGTCTGCCGACATCAACGAACACCTGATTGTCGAGCTGTACTCTAAGTAACACTTGAACTCTTTTTATTGGTGAAATTTTATGCAGCGTTCGGTTAACGAGTTTCTGAGTCCTCGTCATATTGATGTCCAGGAAATTAGTCAAACTCGTGCGAAAGTGACCCTTGAGCCGCTCGAGCGCGGCTTCGGCCATACGCTCGGCAATGCTCTACGTCGTATCCTTCTCTCTTCTATGCCAGGTTGTGCAATTACAGAAGTTGAGATCGAAGGCGTGCTGCATGAGTATAGCGCCATTGAAGGGGTCCAGGAGGATGTCATTGAGATCCTCCTGAACCTCAAAGGCGTGGCTGTGGCACTGCACAACAGTGACGATGTCACGCTGACTCTGAGCAAAAGTGAAGCAGGCCCTGTTACAGCGGGTGATATTCAGCTGAATCAGGATGTTGAGATCGCTAACCCGGAGCATGTGATTGCCCACCTGAACGAAGGTGCTAATTTGAACATGCAACTGCGGATTACCCGTGGTCGTGGCTACGTACCAGCTGATGTACGTACTAACGATGACGAAGAAACCCGCGCGATTGGCCGTCTGCAACTTGATGCGACTTACAGCCCGGTTCGCCGTCTGTCCTACGTGGTCGAAAGTGCCCGTGTAGAACAGCGTACTGACCTGGATAAGCTGGTTATCGACATCGAGTCTAACGGCACAATTGATCCGGAAGAGTGCATCCGTCGTGCTGCTACAATCTTGCAGCAGCAACTGGTAGTGTTCGTCGACCTTGAAGACGGCGCAGACCAGGCGAAGGATGAGCCACAGGAACCGGAAATTGATCCGATCCTGTTGCGTCCTGTAGACGATCTGGAACTGACTGTACGTTCTGCTAACTGTCTGAAAGCGGAACAGATCTACTATATTGGTGATCTGATCCAGCGGACAGAAGTAGAGCTGCTGAAAACCCCTAACCTGGGCAAGAAGTCACTGACTGAGATCAAAGACGTACTTGCGTCCAAAGGTCTGTCTCTGGGCATGCGTCTTGAAAACTGGCCACCGGCCAGTCTCAAGAACGACGACAAAGTCGCGTCCTGAGTCAGTGACTACAACACTCGTTTGGTAAGGATTTAAACATGCGTCATCGTAAATCTGGTCGCAAATTTAGCCGTACCAGTGCGCACCGCAAAGCGATGTTTAAGAACATGGCAGTTTCCCTGTTCGAGCATGAGCTGATTAAAACCACTCTGCCGAAAGCGAAGGAACTGCGTAGCTATGCTGAGCCGCTGATTACACTGGCGAAGGACGACTCTGTCGCCAATCGCCGTCTGGCATTCGCGCGTACTCGCAGCAAAGAAGCTGTTGGTAAACTGTTTAATGAACTGGGCCCGCGTTACGCGGCTCGTCCAGGTGGTTATGTTCGTATCCTCAAGTGCGGTTTCCGCGCTGGTGATAACGCACCTATGGCCTACGTTGAGCTGGTTGACCGTCCAGTAGCTTCCGAGTCTGCTGAAGATTAATCTTCAACAGACGAATAAAAAACCCGGCTGATGCCGGGTTTTTTTGTGCCTGTGTATAAGTCTTTTCAGGCGTTGCCTGTCTTGCTGGCATGGTGCACTGATAGATTTGTGGGTAAGTATATCTCTGGGTAATGTAGCTAGCTCCTGTCGGCTTCTATTACTTAGCGTTTACGTTTTATCCACAAAAAAACCGACCCTCCATTGGAGTGCCGGTTGCGGGTGTGCTGTGGGTAACTTTTTAAAGTTATCCAAGCATCGGTTTCAGGAAGCGTCCGGTGTGAGACTGTGGGTTACTTGCCACGGTTTCGGGTGTACCCGTCGCAATTATCTGTCCACCGCCATCGCCCCCCTCAGGGCCCAGGTCAATCAGCCAGTCTGCCGTTTTGATCACATCCAGATTATGCTCGATCACCACAATGGTATTGCCGTGTTCCCGTAGTCGGGTCAGGACGTTCATCAGTTGCTGGATATCATAGAAGTGCAGGCCAGTAGTCGGTTCATCGAGGATATACAGGGTTTTCCCGGTGTCTCGTTTGGACAGTTCCTTCGCCAGCTTAACCCGCTGGGCTTCACCGCCGGACAGCGTGGTCGCAGCCTGGCCCAGTCGGATATAGGACAGGCCGACATCCATCAGCGTCTGTAAACGTCGTGCCAGTGCGGGAATCGCATCGAAAAACTCGCGGCCATCTTCAACGGTCAGTTGTAGCACTTCATCGATGCTTTTGCCTTTGTATTTCACATCCAGGGTTTCGCGGTTATAGCGCTTACCCTTACAGACATCACAGGGCACATAAACATCGGGCAGGAAATGCATCTCGACTTTAATGACGCCATCGCCCTGGCAGGCCTCACAACGCCCCCCTTTGACGTTGAATGAGAAACGGCCTGGTTTGTAACCGCGTGAGCGGGCTTCCTGGGTACCGGCAAACAATTCACGAATCGGGGTGAAAATGCCGGTGTAGGTCGCTGGGTTGGAGCGCGGGGTACGACCGATCGGGCTCTGGTCGATATCAATCACCTTGTCGAACTGATCCAGCCCGTTGATCTGCTTATAGGGAGCAGGGTCCAGCGTGGTGGCGTTGTTCAGCTCGGTGGCGGCAATTGGATACAGCGTATTATTGATCAGGGTTGATTTGCCGGAGCCGGAAACCCCGGTGACACAGGTCAGCAAGCCGACCGGAATCTCCAGAGTGACATCCTGCAGGTTATTCCCGGTTGCGCCGACCAGTTGCAGCATCTTTTTCGGGTCAGGACTATGGCGTTCGGCAGGCACTGCGATTGAACGTACGCCGGACAGATACTGACCGGTGATTGAATTGGGATTATCCATCACTTCTTGCGGTGTACCTGCCGCGATCACTTCACCGCCATGCACCCCGGCGCCCGGGCCGATGTCGATTACATAGTCGGCCAGTCGCACGGCATCCTCATCGTGTTCGACCACGATCACGGTATTACCCAGATTTTTCAGATGCGTCAGGGTCTGCAGCAGCCGCTCATTATCACGCTGGTGCAGACCGATAGAGGGCTCATCAAGGATATACATAACCCCGACCAGCCCAGCACCAATCTGACTGGCCAGGCGGATACGCTGGGCCTCACCGCCAGACAGGGTGTCAGCATTGCGGGCCAGCGACAGGTAATCCAGCCCGACGTTGACCAGGAAGGACAGGCGCTGACGAATCTCTTTGAGAATCTTGTCGGCAATTTCACCCTGTTTCCCGTGCAGTTCCAGTCCTTCGAAATAGCGCAGGCACTGGCCGATCGGTTTACGCACAATGTCGGGCAGGGTACTGTCCGCAACAAACACATGGCGTGCATCACGGCGCAGGCGACTGCCTTCACAGGAGGGGCAGGGCTGCATATTCAGATACTTGGCCAGATCTTCACGGACCATATCCGATTCGGTTTCCCGGTAACGGCGTTCGAGGTTATTCAGCACCCCCTCAAAAGGGTGGGATTTACGGATGATGTCACCGCGGTCATTGAGGTAGTTAAAAGTAACAGCCTCTTTACCTGTGCCGCTCAGAATAGCCTTCTGGTGGCTGGCCTCCAGCTGCTGGAATGGCGTGTCGATAGCAAAACCATAATGCTCGGCTACCGCTTTAAGCTGCTGAAAGTAATACAGACTGCGGCGATCCCAGCCACGGATTGCCCCTTCGGACAATGTCAGGCTGGGATCATGGACCACTTTGCCTGGATCAAAGTACTGGCGAATACCCAGGCCATCACAACTTGGGCAGGCACCGTGTGGGTTATTGAACGAAAACAGCCGCGGTTCCAGTTCCTGAATGCTATGGCCGCAGCTGGGACAGGCAAAGCGGGCGGAGAACACCAGATCGTCGTGTTCACCGTCCATCCAGGCGATGCGGGCGATGCCATCGGTGAGATTAATTGCGGTTTCGAAGGATTCTGCCAGTCGAATTTGCAGATCATCGCGAACCTTGAAACGGTCGACGACCACTTCAATGTTATGTTTTTTGTTTTTATCCAGCTCAGGGGCGCTATCGAGATCAACCAGAATGCCGTTGATGCGGGCACGAACAAAGCCCTGGCTTTGTAATTCATGCAGCGTATGCAGGTGTTCACCTTTGCGGCCCTGTACTACCGGGGCCAGCAACATCAGCTTGCTGCCTTCCGCCAGTGCCATGACCTGATCAACCATCTGGCTGATGGTCTGAGCAGCCAGTGGCAGATCATGATCGGGGCAGCGGGGCTCGCCTGCACGGGCAAACAGCAGTCGCAGGTAGTCATAAATCTCGGTAATAGTGCCCACTGTTGAGCGGGGATTATGCGAGGTTGACTTCTGTTCGATGGAAATAGCCGGGGAAAGCCCCTCGATGTGATCAACATCCGGCTTTTCCATCATGGACAAAAACTGGCGGGCGTAGGTAGAAAGGGATTCTACATAGCGCCGCTGGCCCTCGGCATACAATGTATCAAAAGCCAGCGAAGACTTGCCCGAACCTGACAGACCCGTTATCACGACCAGTTTGTCGCGCGGGATATCCAGGTCCACATTCTTCAGGTTATGGGTGCGTGCACCGCGTACCAGAATCTTATCCATCGGTTGCCCTGAGTTGGGTAGAAAAGAAGCATTATAAAGGGTTCCTCGGGGCGGCTCTATGTCGGCGAACGGATATGGCTGTGATATGCTTGTGGGTCTGTTAAGCGATAACCCTGGCTGCCTGGCAGCTGAACCAAACCGGAGAGTGCAATGGCGCGCGGTGTTAACAAAGTAATTATTGTCGGTAATCTGGGCGGCGACCCGGAAGTGCGCTACATGCCTTCTGGTGGCGCGGTGACCAACGTTACCCTGGCAACCAGTGAAAGCTGGAAAGATAAACAGACGGGCCAGCAGAACGAGCGGACCGAATGGCACCGTGTTGTGTTTTTCAACCGGCTTGCAGAAATCGCCGGTGAATACCTGCGTAAGGGTTCTCAGGTTTACATTGAAGGGTCTTTGCGTACGCGTAAATGGCAGGACCAGAGTGGTCAGGACCGTTACACGACTGAAATCGTAGCCTCTGAAATGCAGATGCTGGGAAGTCGTGGGGGTGATAGCGGTGGTCATCAGCAGCAGGGTAGTGGTTACAGCCAGCCTCAGCAGCAGGCTCCTCAGCAGGGCGGTTACCAGCAGCAGGCCCCACAGCAGGCGCCTCAGCAAGGTGGCTATCAGCAGCAGGCACCACAACAGGCACCGCAGCAGAGCTACCAGCAGCCAGCACCGCAGGCCGCGCCACCACAGGCCCCTGCACAGCAACCTGCCCCGCAGCCGCCAGCGGCCGGCTTTGATGATTTTGATGACGATATTCCGTTCTGATTTATCAGAAACTGGAATCGAAAAACGGCCGCTTATGCGGCCGTTTTTTATTGTGCTATCCCTCTGATAACCCTCAGCTATAACGCTATCCTGCTTGCTTTTTTACCCCATCCAGATATGTTGGTACAACAGGTTTCACCGTCTATTTTAGCGGTGTAGATGAGTTGAGAAAGTGAGGAATACGATGTTTGGTCAGCCTATCAAAATTCTGGTTACCGGTGCCGAAGGCCAGGTCGGACAGGCGCTGCAGGAGCTGGTGGCTGAGCAGTCATCGTTTGAGCTAATTTCACTGGCGCAGGCGCAGCTGGACATTACTGATGCCAGGGCTGTGCAGATGAAGCTGGGCGAGTACCTGCCGGATTATCTGATTAACACCGCCGGTTTTAACGATGTGGATAAAGCTGAGCTGGAGCCACAGCGTTGCTTCCAGGTAAACCGTGACGGGGTGGAAAATCTGGCCCAGGCCTGTGGTGAGTTTGGCGTGCCGATGCTGCATCTGTCGTCTGACTATGTGTTCGATGGCCACTATGCCAGTGGCTATACCGAGCAGGACGAAGGCGCACCGCTGGGGGTGTATGGGGCCAGTAAGTGGGAAGCGGAAGAAATTCTGCGCCAGCTGCTGCCTCGGCACCTGATTTTGCGCACCAGCTGGCTGTTCAGTGAATGTTGCACCAACTACGTGCGTTCCACACTTCAGCGTGGGCTGAATGAACAGCCTTTGCTGGCGGTGGATGACCGCCGCGGCTGTCCAACCTCAGCGCTGGATCTGGCGCGGGTGCTGCTGGCGGTGATTCAGCAGCTGCACAACGGGGCTGATGCCTGGGGGACTTACCACTACAGCGGTGCGGAAATCTCGACTCTGTTTGCCTTTTCCGAAGCCATTATCGAAGAGGCGCGGCAGTATGATGAGCGCTATCAGTCGGTAATGCTTAAAGCAGTCGCGTCTGCTGATTACCCTACCGAGGCACAGCGCCCGAGCAGCTCTATCCTGGTGTGTCGCAAGTTGTTGCACACTTTTGGGATTCGCCAGCGGCCCTGGCGTGCCGAGCTGTCTCAGGCAGTGCGACGTCTTTATCAGACCTCAGCTTAAGCCGGGGAAGGGCTGGTGGCTGAGTGCGACGCTAACGATGTAGGCAGCGCTCAGTACCGCACCGGCCAGCGCCAGTATACGGATTTTGCGGGTACGACCGCGTTTCAGGGCCACGGTGCCCAGCCCGATGTAGGCCAGCAGCGCCAGCACCTTGGCGGTCAGCCAGCTATCGACAAAAGGGTACTGCTGGAGCATCCAGGCAAGTGACAGGGCGCTAACGAGCAACACCGTGTCGATAATATGGGGCACAATCTTTACCCAGCGTTGCTGGAGTTGTGGGCTTTCGCGCAGCATCCAGAAAGCGCGCAGGGCGAACAGGGTAAAACTCAGGGCGACGGCAGTCAGGTGCAGGTGTTTGAGCGCAAAGTACATGCTGAAAAAAATTCCTGATTGAATAATCGTTCATTATGCCTGATCCGCATCAACACAATGGGTTCCGGCGTAGACTATAAAAACAACCTTACTTTAACAGACAGAAGCCGATGACTGAGATTAAGAATCCGGACGTAGCCCAGGACGTGCTCATCGATAAGTTCGGCCGCCGTGTAGATTATATCCGCCTGTCGGTGACTGACCGGTGTGATTTTCGCTGTGTGTACTGCATGAGCGAGAAAATGACCTTTTTGCCCCGCGAGCGGGTGCTGACCCTGGAAGAGATCTATCAGCTTGCCCAGGCCTTCACGTCACTTGGGGTAAAGAAAATCCGCCTGACGGGCGGTGAGCCCCTGGTCCGTAAGGGCGTGACAGGGCTGATTCGTCAGCTGGGTCAGCTCGATGCTGAACTGGTGATCACCACCAATGGTTCCCAGTTGTCGACGATGGCCAGCGAGCTGCGCGACGCCGGGGTGAAACGGCTGAACATCAGCCTCGACAGCCTGCGCGCCGATCGCTTTAAAGCGATGACCCGTATCGGCAAGCTGGATCAGGTGCTGCAGGGCATTGATGCGGCGGTGGCGGCCGGGTTTGAGCGGATCAAGCTTAACGCGGTGGTGATGAAAGGCCGCAATGATGACGAAGTACTGGACCTGGTGGACTACGCCCGCGACATGGGCATCGATATCAGTTTTATCGAAGAGATGCCGCTGGGTAATATTACCTCTCACGACCGCGCTGAAGCGTATTGCTCCAGTGATGAAGTACGCCGGTTGATTGAGCAGCGTTACCCGCTGGTACGTACCACGGAAAAAACTGCTGGCCCCTCAACCTACTTCCGCATGAATGACAGCGACAGCCGGGTTGGCTTTATCTCGCCCCATAGCCACAATTTCTGTGGCGACTGTAACCGGGTGCGGGTAACGGTAGAAGGCCGTTTACTGTTGTGTCTGGGGAATGAGCATTCTGTTGATCTCAAAGCCGTTTTACGTGCGCACCCGGGCGATACTGAACGGCTGCGCCAGGCGTTGATTGATTCAATGGACCTTAAACCTGAGCGTCACTGGTTTGACCTGGACGACGATGAACCTCAGGTCGTCCGCTTTATGAATATGACCGGCGGCTAAGCTGCCGGTAACCTGCCTGACCGATGGTCACCGGTGACGGTGCGCCATCCATGCTGTCCATTGGACTAAAGGAACTCCCATGACTGTTGCTGAACTGAACCCGGTAAATATCGCTGTGCTGACTGTGTCTGATACTCGCACCCCGGAAAATGATACTTCGGGTGACCTGCTGGTGGAGCGGGTACAGAGTGCCGGGCATAACCTGGTGACGCGTACCATTGTCAAAGATGACATCTATCAGATGCGCGCAGTAGTGTCGGGCTGGATTGCTGACCCGGAGATTGAAGCGGTGATCAGTACCGGTGGCACCGGCTTTTATGCCCGTGATTCTACGCCGGAAGCGATGGCCCCGCTGTTTGATAAACAGATTGAGGGCTTTGGTGAGCTGTTTCGCCAGCTGTCGTATGAGGAAATTGGCACCTCTACCGTGCAGTCCCGTGCCCTGGGTGGTATGGCTAATGGCACCGTAATCTTCTGCCTGCCGGGTTCCAACGGTGCCTGCCGTACTGGCTGGGATCGTATTTTGAATGAGCAGCTCGACTCCCGCCAGGGGCCCTGTAACTTTGTTGGCCTGCTCAAGCGTTTTGCGGCGGAGCGTAAAGAGGCGCTGGTATGAGCGGTTGCGATTGTGATGCGCTGAAACAGCCTGTGCGCCAGCCGCTGATGCCCGTGGCGGAGGCGCTGGAACGGTTACTGGATGCAACACGCCCAACCGCACAGTTGGAGACGGTGCCGGTATTGCAGGCACTGGGCCGGGTGCTGGCGCAGACGCCGGTGGCGGCAGTGGATGTCCCCCCTGCTGCTAACAGCGCGATGGATGGATATGCCGTCTGCCGAGCTGATTTGCAGGCAGATCAGGAAACCTGCCTGCCGGTCAGCCAGCGTATCGCCGCGGGAACAGGTCCGGCTGCGCTACAGCCAGGCACGGCGGCACGGATCTTTACCGGCGCGAATATCCCGGCCGGGGCTGATGCTGTGATTATGCAGGAACAGGCCCGTGCTGAAGGGGAGGGCGTCTGGTTGCCGGCTGACGTCAAAGCCCAGCAGAACATTCGCCCCCAGGGCCAGGATGTGCAGCAGGGTAAGCCGGTGCTGGCCTGTGGCAGTCGATTACAGGCGGCTGACCTGGGTGTACTGGCGTCGGTCGGGCTGGCTGATGTACAGGTTTATAAGCGTCTTAAGGTGGCGTTGCTCTGCACCGGTGATGAACTGATCCAGCCAGGGACGCCGCTGGCACCGGGTCAGATCTATAATTCCAACCGTTTCCTGCTGCAGGGGTTATTGCAGGGGCTGGGCATGGAGGTAATCGACCTGGGTCAGGTGGCTGACACACCTGAAGCCACGGAGGCCGCATTGCAGAAAGCTTCCGAGCAGGCGGATCTGATTATCAGCACCGGTGGCGTGTCCGTGGGTGAAGAAGACCATATAAAGGGCTGTGTCGAGAAGCTGGGCGCGCTGGCGCTGTGGCGAATTAATCTCAAGCCGGGTAAGCCGCTGGCTTATGGTCATGTTAATCAGGTGCCGTTCTTTGGCCTGCCGGGTAATCCGGGTTCAGCGATGATTACTTTTTGTCTGTTTGCACGGCCCTGTCTGCTGAAACAGCAGGGCATGAACGTCCAGCCGCCGTTGAGTGTGAAAGTACCTGCTGGGTTTGTACGCGAGCGTGAAATTGGCCGGCAGGAGTACCTGCGGGTACGGCTGGAGGATGGGGTGCTCAAGCCCTTTGCCAACCAGAGTTCGGGTATGCTGTCATCAGCGTCCTGGTCTAATGGGTTGGCGCTCATTCCGCCGCGTACTTGTATTGGTGAAGGGCAGCTGGTGGACTTTATCCCACTGTCGGAATTGCTGGGCTGAGAAAGATTACACTCCTGTCATGCTGGCCCGCTGTTTGACGGTGGGCTGGCGCTGAAATCGCGGCGCTAACGGGGTAAAATGTTACTTTACAGTTTTCAGGTGTACAGACTTCATGGCTCAGCAGGACCCGTTCAAGGATATCCGCCCTTATCGTGATGATGAAGTAGCACAGGTACTGAACCGCCTGCTGTTCAATCCGGAGTTTATCAGTGCAGTGACACAGTATCAGTTTCCCGCTGTGGCGGGCTGGCTGGGCTGGGCATTGCGGCCCATGGTACGGATGGGGCTGGCACGGGAGTTTGGCGAATTCAGCAGTGTGCGTGAGTTCCAGGCCAAGGTTGGCGGCTACATGGAAAAGATGATCGCCCGCTCGACCACCAAGCTCAGCTGCTCCGGTATTGATGAGCTGGACCCCGACGAAGCTTATCTGTTTGTTTCCAACCACCGTGATATTGCCATGGATCCGGCCTTCGTAAACTGGACCCGATTCCGTATGGAGATGGATACTGCGCGTATCGCGATTGGCGATAACCTGTTGCAGAAAGACTATGTCTCGGACCTCATGCGCTTGAACAAGAGCTTTATTGTTAACCGCTCGGCCAAAGGTCCACGGGAGATGATGACGGCGCTGACCCAGTTGTCACAGTATATCGATCACAGTATTCAGGATGGCCACTGTGTCTGGATCGCCCAGCGTGAGGGACGGGCCAAAAATGGCAATGATCAGACTGACCCGGCTATTCTGAAAATGTTCTACATGGCGCAGCGTAAGCAGCGTTCGTTCAGCGAAGCGATTGAGCGGTTGAACATTGTGCCGGTTTCTATCTCCTACGAATTTGATCCCTGCGATTACCTCAAGGCCAACGAGCTGGCGGCGAAGCAGTCGGAAGGCGGCTACGAAAAATCTCAGTTTGAAGATCTCGACAGTATTGTGCGCGGCATTGTGGGCAGTAAAGGCCATGTGCATGTGGCATATGGGGAGCCGTTGCGAGGTGAGTTTGAGAGCCCGGAACAGGTGGCGGCCGAGATCGACCGCCAGATTATCAGTAATTATTATCTGCACCCTTCTAATCATCTGGCCTGCGGCGAGCAGGATGGTATTCCTGCTGAGCAGAAAGCCGTTTTTGAAGCGCGTTTTGAGCGTGCGGATGAAGGCGCGAGGGAGATTATGCGCCAGATGTACGCGAACCCGGTGTTGAATAAACAGAAGCAGGAAACCGTATGAGCCAGTTAACTCACCTGGATGCTGATGGCAACGCCAATATGGTAGATGTGTCGGACAAAGCGATTACCAGCCGCGAGGCAACGGCGCGGGCTGAAGTACGGATGCTCCCCGAAACCCTGACGCTGATTACCGAGGGTGGGCATAAAAAAGGCGATGTACTGGCCGTGGCGCGCATTGCCGGTATCCAGGCAGCCAAGCGTACCAGTGATCTGATTCCGCTGTGTCATCCGCTGATGCTGAGCAAGGTGAAGGTTGAGCTGACGCCTGATTCGGCCAACAGCTGTGTTGTTATCGAAGCCACCTGCAAGCTGGCGGGTCAGACCGGCGTAGAGATGGAAGCGCTGACGGCAGCCACGGTGGCAGCACTGACAATCTACGATATGTGTAAGGCGGTGGATAAAGGTATGGTGATTGCTGAGGTGAAGCTGCTGGAAAAGAAAGGCGGTAAAAGTGGCCACTGGCTGGCGGAGGATACGTAAATGCTGACGCTGGTATATTTTGCCCGTTTTCGTGAAACGCTGGGGCTAGATCAGGAAGCCTTCGAGCTGGCCGAGTCGGTACAGACGGTCGCGCAGCTGATTGAGCAGCTGATCGCCGAGCGCGATGTGCGCTGGCAGCAGGTGCTGAGCGCACCAAACCTGCTGGTGGCGGTGAACCAGCAGATGGTGGACGCCAGTCATACACTGTGTGATGGCGATGAGGTGGCGTTTTTTCCACCGGTGACAGGAGGCTGATATGACCCAGCCGAAACCAACGGCACTGCTGTATGTGCGAGCGACGCTCTATTACCTCGGTTTTTATCTGTCTACGATTGTCTGGTCGCTGATTTCGCTGCTGATCGCGCCATTGCTGAATTACCGGGGGCGGTTCCGGGTGATCAGTGCGGTTAACTACTTCTATATCTTCTGGCTGCGGGTCTGCTGTGGCGTCAAGGTTGAGGTGAAAGGGCGGGAGAATATTCCGCAAAGCGGTGCTTTTGTGGTGATCGCTAACCACCAGAGCGAGTGGGAAACCCTGTTCTTCCTGACCCTGATTCGACCTCAGACCACGGTGCTGAAACAGGAGCTGCTGAAAATCCCATTCTTTGGCTGGGGGCTACGTCTGCTCAAGCCGATTGCGCTGGATCGCAGCAAGGCGCGGGGCGCGCTCAAGCAGCTGCTGAGTCAGGGAAAGTCTCGGCTGGCAGAAGGTATTCCGGTACTGATTTTCCCTCAGGGTACCCGTGTACCGGTCGGTAAGCTGGGCAAGTTCAATAAAGGCGGGGCGATGCTGGCAGCTTCCGGTGGGGTACCGGTGTTACCGGTGGTGCATGATGCCGGTGAATACTGGCCGGGGAAAAGTTTTGTTAAATACCCGGGTACGGTGACGTTGCAGATTGGTAAAGCGGTTGCCACGGCAGAGCGCAGCGTGGATGAAATCCATGAGGAATCGGTCGGTTGGATGCTGGCTGCCATGGGTGCGACGGCAGGTAATACTGAGGATTCGCCCGGCTGATTAATTTGCTGTCAGCGCCGCTGCGACAGAAGCCGCCTTTCACCGGGCGGCTTTTTTGTATCGGTGCGGGGTGGTCGGGAATTTCAGGTATAAAAAAACCGCGCACTGCGCGGTTTTAATGTGCTGCAGGTCAGGCCGAGGCCTGAACTGTAATCAGCCTTCGTACTGTTCGAATATCAGCGTAGAGTTGGTGCCACCGAAGCCGAAGCTGTTGGACATCACACGCTTGAGCTCGACATCGTCCTGACGTGTCTGAACGATTGGCATGCCTTCTGCTGCTGGGTCCAGTTCATCGATGTTAGCAGAGGCGACGATAAACTTGTGCTGCTGCATCAGCAGGCAGTAAACCGCTTCCTGTACGCCAGCAGCCCCCAGAGAGTGACCCGACAGAGACTTGGTGGAGCTGACCGGTGGCATATCGCTACCGAAAGTCTCTTTCATCGCCCGCAGCTCCTGCATATCACCCGCAGGGGTGGAGGTGCCATGGGAGTTGATGTAATCGATATCGCCATCAACAGTCGCCATTGCCTGCTTCATGCAGCGGATTGCGCCTTCGCCAGATGGGGCAACCATGTCGTAGCCGTCGGAGGTTGCGCCGTAGCCCACCAGTTCAGCATAGATTTTGGCGCCACGTGCTTTGGCATGTTCCAGTTCTTCGATCACCAGGATACCCGCGCCGCCAGCAATGGTGAAACCATCACGGTTGGCATCGTAAGCGCGGGACGCTTTTTCTGGCGTATCGTTGTACTTGGTAGACAGTGCGCCCATGGCATCAAACATTGCTGTCTGGGACCAGTGCAGTTCTTCACCGCCGCCGGCGAAGACAACGTCCTGTTTACCCAGCTGAATCTGCTCCATAGCGTTACCGATGCAGTGTGCGCTGGTGGCGCAGGCAGAGGTAATGGAGTAGTTCACGCCTTTAATTTTGAACGGTGTTGCCAGACAGGCCGATACAGTGGAACCCATAGTACGGGTAACACGGTAGGGACCTACGCGCTTAACGCCCTTCTCACGAGCGATATCAGCCGCTTCAACAATGTTGGCAGCGGATGCACCACCGGAACCTACAATCAGGCCGGTGCGCTCGTTGGAAACCTGATCTTCAGGCATGCCGGAGTCTGCAATCGCTTCGTTCATTGCGATGTAGGTGTATGCCGCAGCATCACCCATGAAGCGCAGCAGTTTACGATCGATCTTCTCAGCGAAGTCGATATCGATGCTGCCGGCAACCTGGCTACGGAAGCCACGCTCCTTGTAGTCCTCCTGGAATTTAATACCGGAGCGACCCAGTTGCAGTGACTCAAGCACCGAGTCCTTGTCTGTGCCCAAGCAAGACACAATACCCATACCGGTAACAACGACACGTCGCATAAGATGCCTCTCTAACTTATTAGATTAATCTTGAAATTCTGGTGGTTCCGCGTGGGATACTCAATGGCCAGCCGCAGGGCTGACCAAAGCAGTAGCGGAATCAGAAATCTTCGGTTGAGGTAAACAGGCCGACACGCAGGTCTTTGGCACTGTAAATCTCACGACCATCCACAGACATGGTTGCGTCTGCGATACCCATGACCAGCTTGCGCTCGATAACACGCTTGAGCTGGATATGGTAAGTCACTTTTTTGGCAGTTGGCAGGACCTGGCCGAAGAATTTAACTTCGCCGGAACCCAGTGCCCGACCGCGGCCTTTATTGCCACGCCAGCCGAGGTAAAAACCGACCAGCTGCCACATGGCATCCAGTCCCAGACAACCAGGCATTACCGGGTCGGTTTCGAAGTGGCAGCCAAAGAACCACAGATCTGGATTGATATCCAGCTCGGCAATAATTTCGCCTTTACCGTGCTCGCCACCGTCACCAGTGATTTCGACGATGCGGTCCATCATCAGCATGTTGCCGATTGGCAGACGGGCATTGCCCTCGCCAAACATTTCGCCGTGGCCGCATTGTAGTAGTTCTTCGCGCGTAAAAGAGGAAGGCTTAGTCATTTGAAACTGTCTATCCAAAGGCAATTTGGTCAAAATAATTGCCCGATTATACCGGTTTGCGGGCGCGGTGACAGGGGCTGAGTCATGGAAATTGGCTCATGTGAGTACAGGTTAGCTGTACTTGATGCTCGAAAGTGGCCGATTATTGAACTGTGTGTTTTATAGAATTCTTATATTTTTCAATTAGATAGGGTGTCTTATGGAACGTTTGTTCTGACATAACGAGTGGCGGCAGGGCCGCGCAGGATTTCACCTGTTAGCGGTTAATCCGTTGTTACAAATGTGCTGGGAACGACTGAAATCTGACGCTAAGGGGCAGGTGCTGCTGTCTTTGTGTGGCAAGAGTCTGGGATAGCAGGTGTCTGGTGTGAGTGAACGTGCGGGTCTGCTAGCTGTTTTTTGTTGACCTGGGTGGGGTTGCTCAGCTGAACGCTATTGGCCTCAAGCTAACGCAAAAACGGCCTTGAACCGGATTATCCTTACTACGGTCGATAACGCCCGTCAGCCTCTTTGAGTGACGGTGGTGTACGGTCGGGTGGAGTTGATAGCCTTGCCAGCAAGAAGGCTGTAACGGTATGCGAAATTGTTATGCGAACGTTTGCCTGGTACGACTGAAGTTTTATTGATTGCGACTGGAAATTTAGGGGGCCGGGATCGCCGTTCAGTGTTGGGCTGACTGAGGTGGAAAGGTTGTCGAGCGGGTACTGTAGCTGGACGAAGAGAAGGTGTGTTCTATAGGTGCAATGCCGGTCAGGTGCGTCTGTGTAACTAAAGGGCGGTGGCCGCCCTTTAGTGAACCGTTCGTCGCCTTACTTGTTACGCTTCACCGCCATGTGCGCCAGCTGCGTCAGGGTATCTTTGAAGCTGCTTTCTGGCAGGATATTCAGAGCAGCAATCGCGTTGTCGGCTTCCTGCTGGGCCTTATCTTTGGTGTATTCAATGGCTCCTGTGGCCTGAACAATGGCCATGATCGGGTCCAGGTCTTCCAGCCCGCCCTTGCGGATTGCTTTTCGAATCAGCTTGCGGCCCTCTTCATCGGCGCATTTCATTGCCTGAATCAGTGGTAGCGTTGGTTTCCCTTCGGCCAGGTCATCGCCGACATTTTTGCCCATCTCTGCGGCGTTGGACTGGTAGTCCATAACATCATCGATCAGCTGGAAGGCGATACCCAGGTGGCGGCCATACAGGCGTAGCGCTTCACGGCCCTCTGGGCTGATATCGCTATGCAGCAGTGCGCCACATTCGGTAGCAGCCTCAAACAGCATGGCTGTTTTGCCCAGAATCACCTGCATGTACTGGGCTTCGGTGGTGTCTGGGTTCTTGCAGTTAATCAGCTGCAGGACTTCCCCTTCGGCAATCACATTAGTGGCGTTAGAAATCACATTCATGATCTCCATCTGGCCGATCTCAACCATGATCTGGAAGGCGCGTGAATAAAGGAAGTCGCCTACCAGTACGCTGGGTGCATTACCCCATTTTGCGTTGGCGGTGGCGTTTCCCCGGCGCAGGTCTGAACTGTCGACGACATCGTCATGCAACAGAGTGGCGGTATGAATAAACTCAATCACCGCCGCGAGGGGGATGTGATGCTGGCCATTATAGCCTGCGGCGTTGGCAGCCAGCAGGACCAGTAACGGGCGTAAACGCTTACCACCGCTATCAACAATATAGTGGCCTATTTTTTCAACCAGTGGCACTTGTGAGCCCAGGTGGCTGAGGATGTAATCGTTGACGGCGTTAAACTGCGGTTCAATCAGGGAATTCAGTTGATGTGGCTGCATGAGATTGGACTTATATTAAAGATATTCCGGCATGCTAGGGGGCTGCTGTGACACTGTCAAGAAAGCCCCCGGTTACCAAAGGTGTATAGAGCCGTTTCTACCAGCCTATTTTATTTTATATATCAACAGGTTGGCCTTCATAGCTGTGGTTTGACGTGGTTACATGGATAATCGACCGTTAAAGAATGGACTGCCTGCTTGCTGTACAACAGTTCCTTGCGTATAATTTGCGCCCTGGTCTGCCCACAGATCGCTCCCTACCATATGGCCATGCCATTAGAAGTAGGTTTTTTCTATCTAGTAGCCGGGCAGACATACTTTGGAGAGAAACATGTACGCAGTTATCGTTACTGGCGGCAAACAGTACCGCGTTCAGGAAGGTCAAACCCTGAAAGTGGAAAAACTGGCCGTTGAAGCTGGTTCCAGCCTCGAATTCGACCGTGTTCTGCTGATAGGCAACGGCGACGACATCAAAGTCGGCGCGCCTGTCGTAGAAGGTGCCAAAGTTGCAGCTGAAGTTGTAACCCATGGCCGTGGTAAAAAAGTAAGCATCCTGAAGTTCAAGCGTCGTAAGCACCATATGAAACGTCAGGGTCACCGTCAGTGGTTTACTGAAGTTAAAATCACCGGCATTTCCGGCTGATTCTGTACCTGATCAGGAGATAGAAAAATGGCTCATAAGAAAGCTGGTGGCTCAACACGGAACGGTCGCGACTCAGAATCGAAACGCCTTGGCGTTAAACGTTTCGGCGGTCAGGCTGTTATCGCAGGTAACATCCTGGTTCGTCAGCGTGGTACTAAATTCCACGCTGGTGTTAACGTCGGTCTGGGCAAAGACCATACTCTGTTCGCAAAAGCCGATGGCGTTGTGAAATTTGAGGTTAAAGGCCCTAAGAACCGTAAATACGTAAGCATCGTTTCTGCTTAAGCTAAATGTTGCTTTGTATTAAAAAGCTCCGCTCAGGCGGGGCTTTTTTGTTTTCAGACCGCCGAGTTGTGCGGTCACCCGTAGATGGGAGGACTTTTAATGAAGTTTGTTGATGAAGCTGTGATATCGGTAGAAGCCGGTAAAGGCGGCAATGGTTGTATGAGTTTTCGCCGTGAGAAGTTCATCCCCAAAGGTGGCCCGGATGGCGGTGATGGTGGTGATGGTGGCTCTGTCTTTTTCGAGGCGGATGAAAACCTCAATACGCTGGTCGATTTCCGCTTTACCAGTGCCTACAAGGCTGAGAATGGTAAAGGTGGTCAGACGCGTAACTGTACTGGCTGCAAGGGTGAAGATCTGACGCTGAAAGTGCCGGTGGGTACGACGGTCGTTGATATTGATACCGATGAGGTGCTGGCAGATCTGACTAAAATTGGTCAGATTGAAAAGGTTGCTCAGGGCGGCTGGCATGGGCTGGGGAACACGCGCTTCAAGAGCAGTGTTAACCGTGCCCCGCGGCAGACCTCCAATGGTTCTATGGGCGAATCTCGTAACCTGAAGCTGGAGCTTAAAGTGCTGGCGGATGTGGGTATGCTGGGTTTGCCGAATGCGGGTAAATCGACCTTTATTCGTGCGGTGTCCGCAGCGAAGCCGAAAGTGGCGAACTATCCGTTTACCACGCTGGTGCCAAATCTGGGTGTCGTGCGTACTGAGCGTTACCGTAGTTTCGTCATTGCTGATATTCCGGGCATTATCGAGGGTGCAGCAGAAGGTGCTGGTCTGGGGATTCGTTTCCTGCGTCACCTGGCGCGTAACCGTGTGTTGCTGCATATCGTTGATATGGCGCCATGGGATGAGCAGACGCCTGCTGAAGCGGCCCAGGTGGTGGTGGAAGAGTTGCGTAAATTCAGCCCGACGCTGGCAGAACAGCCGCGCTGGTTGCTATTGAACAAGCTGGATATGGTGCCTGAAGACGAGGCTGAGGCGCGCTGTCAGTCGGTGATTGATGCGCTTAACTGGGAAGGGCCAGTCTATAAAATCGCGGCGATCAGTAAAACGGGTGTGCAAACACTGGTGCACGATATTCAGGACTTCCTGGATTTGCGACTGGAAGCGATTGAAGAGAATCCAGAGATTCTTGAGCAGGAAACTGAAGTTCGTGCTCGCATTGATGAAGAGGCGCGTGAGCGTATCGACTTCCTGCGTCAGCAGGGTGGCCGTATTGATAACGAGCTGGATGATGACTTCGACGATGATGACTATGACGTTGAAGTGCAATACGTGCGTGATTAAGTGAGGTGACGTCGTGACGACTGAGCGTAAAGCGTTGCAGCAGGGTAAGCGCTGGGTGGTGAAAATCGGCAGTGCGCTACTGACAAATGATGGTGAAGGCCTGGATCATGCGGCTATTCAGGGCTGGGTGGACCAGCTGGCTGAGCTGCGTAAGCAGGGGTTGGAGATTGTGCTGGTGTCCTCAGGTTCGATCGCGGAAGGAATGACGCGGCTGGGCTGGCGAGAGCGACCGCATGAGATTCATCGTCAGCAGGCTGCGGCGGCGGTGGGTCAGATGGGATTGGTGCAGGCTTATGAAACCAGTTTCAAACGTCACGACACGCATACTGCGCAAATATTGCTGACCCATGATGATCATGCTGAGCGTAAGCGTTACCTGAATGCGCGCGCTACGCTGCGTACGCTGCTGGAGCTGGGTGTGGTACCCGTGGTCAATGAGAATGACACCGTAATCACCAAGGAAATACGCTTCGGTGACAATGATACTCTGGGGGCGCTGGTGGCGAACCTTGTGGAGGCCGATGGGTTGATTATCCTGACCGATCAGCAGGGGTTGTATGAGGCTGATCCGCGCAGTAATCCGCAGGCAAAATTTGTCTCGGTGGGGCGGGCGGGTGATCCAGCACTGGAAGCGATGGCGGATGGCGGTAGCAAGGGTTGCCTGGGTAGTGGCGGCATGCTGACTAAGGTCAAGGCGGCTAAGCTGGCTGCGCGTTCAGGGGCGGTTACGGTGATAGTCAGTGGGCGAGAAGGCAAGGTGCTTACTCGTCTGAAGGCAGGTGAGGATGTTGGTACCCTGCTGGTGCCTGATTGTGAGCCCATGGCGGCGCGTAAAAACTGGATTGCAGGCCATCTGCAGGCGCGTGGCACTCTGGTGCTGGATGCCGGTGCTGTGACGGCATTGCGTGAGCGTGGTAAAAGCCTGTTACCGGCGGGTGTGCGTTCGGCCAGTGGTGATTTCTCCCGTGGCGAGATGGTGCTACTAGTTGATGAGCAGGGGCGGATTGTTGCTCGCGGGCTGGCGAATTACGGCGTTAACGAAGCTCTGAAGGTGCTGGGTAAGGCCAGTAAAGACTTTGAATCGCTGTTGGGCTTTGTTGGTGAGGAAGAGCTGGTGCATCGGGATAACCTGGTACTGGCGTAGGGCTATACGCTTTTGCAGTTACTTGTTGAGCAGGCTGCAGGCAATAAAAAACCCCGTCAGCGCGAGCTGACGGGGTTTTTTTCGAAATCAGAGCTTAGCCAACAGTAACGTTAGCAGCCTGAGGGCCTTTCTGGCCCTGTTCTGTTTCGAAAGAAACCTGCTGGCCTTCAGCCAGAGTTTTGAAGCCGTCACCCTGGATCGCGCGGAAGTGAACGAATACGTCAGCGCCGCCGTTCTCTGGAGTGATGAAACCGAAACCTTTCTCTTCGTTGAACCACTTAACTGTACCAGTCGTTTTAGACATGATAACTCCTGAATATATTAGATAGTGCTTGAATAGCAGGAACGCGTAACAGTACACACTCTTGCGCTTGGGTAGCCGCGAGTAGATTACTTATGTTGCCAATAGAGTGTGAAAAGCTTCAGGACAGGCTTACATGGTGATAAGCGATAGTGCGAAGTTTCAGTTTCAAATTGTTGCATAAATAGCTCTGGGTCACAGACTGGGTCTGATCCTAACATATCGAACTGATTTGTCTATAACGTTATTTTGACCGGTTTGGCTTGTGTGGTTCTGGCGATCGTTATGGTCAGGCGGAGGTGTTGATTGTTGCGGTTTTGTCGGTGGAGTTGCTGCAGAAATATTACAAAAAAGCCCCGCCAGATTGCTCTGACGGGGCTTTTTTAGCCTTGCGGCTGAAACAGTAGCTTAGCCAACGATAACGTTAGCAGCCTGAGGACCTTTCTGGCCCTGTTCTGTTTCGAAAGAAACCTGCTGGCCTTCAGCCAGAGTTT
>OJDH01000051.1_pt1 | contig 99726 bp, 101 predicted proteins | sample 1592761 | NCBI WGS metagenome assembly OJDH01 (sample SAMN05416855, study PRJEB24817) | seawater metagenome | isolation source: Sea water | place: Canada:Atlantic | collected 2013-11 | reverse complement strand
CTTAATTCTCACTTATGAAAAGAGGGTGGTGTCAGATCAAGTCGGAACTAATTCAGCTTATGGCACTAAGCGGGCTGGAACCAACCCAAAGCAGCCAACAGTAAGGACGTATGAGCCACGAAGGTAAGCTAGACCGAGCGAAATTTGAATTCCGGCCCGCCGCTTGCGACAATCACATTTCTTATATCGTTCAAAAAACTCTCAATGCAGTCCTCTGAATTGCCATAAGTACCATCACCCGCCAGATCAATTGCGTCCCAATGATGCGTAAATGCTCTGAATGGTTCCGGTGGATCATCATATTGCGCGACCATGTATAAATGTTTAGCCAATTGGGATGCATCTTTGAGATTCATGGTTTTAGCTGTATGGAAACGACATAGAAAATAAGCTAGATTGAGCCACTCGTCCGTTCCCTCGGACAATGCCCGAAGGTAACCGGCTGCCTCGTTAGGGCCGGTTGCAAGTGATAAATCAAAAAGTGTGTTGTCAGGGACATCTGTGTACAAAATCTGCTCATCGGCCCATTCAATGGCTTCCGGCAGTGCCGCGTATCCCCACGTCAAAGCCATGGCAAGTTCTGCGGCTTTTGTTTTTTGAGCTAAATGCATACGTTGGCTTCCTAATTGGTTTTGTAATGATGCCATTCTTGTGCTGAGGAGGCAATTTGATCGGCAGAAAAGTCCGTAACTTGACGGTTCATGCGAGGCGCGGCGAACGACCGTAATGCGACCTATTCGAATAGAAAAGTCCTTAGCGCCCTATTTTGCACTGAGCCGGAGTCGACCCCATGTTTAATGGTACTGTGATAATTAGTACTAAACGTAAGCGTCCGGTCTCCCCCGCCTATATCTGAAGGTTCGCTAATCCGTAATCGTCGCTCAGCCCTGGATTACTTGCTCAAGGCATAGATGGATCAATTGGATAGAACTTACAGGGAAGAGTAAGCTACTCTTGAATTTTCAAAGGCGGTTTCTGGCCTACCAATTTTCCTTTATTCCAAGGTATTGACCGTATTGATTTCTGAGATAAATTTAACATGACTGATCCTCTTATTATTGAGAGAACCAGTATATTTCAGTACTTAAAATACACGAACTTTGGACTGAAATATTAAATATCTAAGTGTCCGCTTATGGCACGAAGGGGTTCAAATCATAGCCTGATTTATAGTTGCAGATAATGTGAGCTGAGAATTATGATTTCAAGCTCATTTTCACTTAATTCGAGTTTATTATCATTTAATTCGAGCCTAAATCTTCGATGATTTCAAGCCGAGGCTCGGATCATTTCAAGCCGCTACAGGTAAGTATCAAGAAGCGTTTGCGATCGCTAAGATTATTGAAACTATACTCTGAGTATAGCTCCAGGGTAGCAGTTCGTTGATACGGTTGACCTTATGATCAAAAGGGCTTTCGCTTTCTAGTCATCGTTAATGAATCCGCTTGATAAGTATGGTGGTATTGTCTATGGGATATTCATCTATAGGGGTGAATTATGCTGAAAATCTTTCTTTTTTCTATTTCGGTTGGTGTTTTAACACTTGGTATTGTTGAAAGAAGCACAGCCCAGAATAATGCCGTAGGTAGTGCTTTAGAATCTTTTGGTAAAGTTGCGGGTTCTTGGTATTTGAATCAAAAATGCCAATATCTTGACCCTCAGGAGTTACAGCAATTTGAAGCCAACGTTGCTGCAATAACAATTGCGTTGGGAAAAGATTTGGGTGACCAGAAACTTCTAAATTTAATTCAACGATCTGCAAAAGAAACCGTCTATAGTGGAAAGTACGGTGATTGTCAGAAAACTCGACCTATTTTTATTACGGGTTATGCCCATTCTATTAACTGGAGTGAGCAAATTAGACAGACCCAGAAAAAACAAGGGTAAATATCTGTAATCAAAATGTGAAGTGGCACCCGTTCGATATAAAAACTGCAAAAAGACTATCTTAAGTGAAGAACCCCGCCGCAAGCAACGGAGCATCGCTAGGGTAGCTTGGTCTGCTTAGTACGCGGAATGATAACCAGAAAAGAGATTTAAGCTAATTCAAATCAGGGCAAGATAGATCTGATGGTTTAAATGACCGCTTATGGCACATATCGGTTGGAACCGGAGCCAAGCAGCTTAAACCGGAGAGCAATTGATTTACACTCGGTAAAAGATACTTTTTTTGCCCATTTAATAGATTTTTGGACTTCAGGTTCATGTCGATCTAGTGCTTCTTGAGACCAATATTGCCTAGGTGCACCAATGGGAAGGTTATCGACTTCAGAAGACACAACAGTAAAAGCTAAAAAGTCCTTATCATCTTCAGAAAGGCCAACTTCGAATCTGAGCGTTGATAATTCAATTGCACCTTCTAGGTAATGCACCGAGCCATCAATCATGCCACGAGCCACTTCTGCTGCGCGCTGCCTCTTTTCCTCGACGTATTCTTCGTTAATTATTATCATAGGATGCTTTTCAAATTATTATTGAGCCCATACAAGGCTGAAAGTTATGAAAACTTACCACCTAAAGGCTCTATAAAACAGTCCTTTAGATAAGATCCTAGTAAACCACATGATGTGCTCGAAGGTAGAAATTCTTAATGACAAACATTTTTAAAAAGAAAAAAATGCTGTTCGTTGTTTTTGCATTTCTGTTTTGTACTTTATCTTTTTCTGTCCAGGCCCAAAGAAAAGCAGATGATCAAATAGGATATCCTAATACTGAATATTACACAGTAGAAAGCCTGCTTAAAGAATATAGTAACTACAATAAAAACAATAATCAGCTCCCGGATTGGGAACTGTTTATTAAGTCAATTTATCGCGGGGCTCGTTCTGCCGGGATGAATTCAAGCGAAATCTCTATGCCCAGACCAGTTTTCATGACTACGGATATTCCGTTTGCCGATGATTATGAGGGCATCACTTTTCCTTTAATTCAAATTAGGCAATTCGAGGGGCAGCGACATATTTTTTTGAATATTACTCCGTCGAGGCTCCTAGCCGAAGCATGGCTTATCAAACATCCGCAAGATCACCCAGAAGTATTAAATACTTTTATAATAAATTCTGACGAATTTTATCAGCTTGGTGAGGATTGGGAGAAACAGGTAATACATGGCATTTTTTTTGATTCGATTGAAATATGGCGTTTTAGGAACAGGATACCAAAAGCTCTGGCGTTTCTAACAGAAATTTTCCGTGCTTCTGGCCATTCTGATCTCATGCATTTTAATATTGATACAAATTATACAATAAGAAAATGCTTAGAAGACACACTGCCATTTCTTGAAAATATTATTGAAATAAATCTTAAATTGAGCGCCCAGAAATTCAAAAAAAATACCCACGACGCTAATAGTAAACCGATAGACCTCCCTCCACTTGTTCCAGATTGCCTTTGAGTGGAGATTTATTCTTGCGACTTTGACCACTGGAGAAGAGTAAAATGGCCATTGAAGAGTAACTCTGAGTGAATTTTTTGCAACAGAGCCAACTTAACTGCTTCAGTTTAACTAAGTATTATTTCCTATAAAACTCATCTTGCCATTCATGGAACTCCTTATAATTTAAATTCAAAAATTATAGCTTAACGATTGGACCGTCACTTCCGCTTCTGGCACACATCGGCTGGAAACGCCCCAAAGCGAGCACTATAAGCATACTAACATTATAGACAGGTACATTTGCCCATGAGTGATTCAGATAAAACAATAGAGTGTGGCACTCATGGAAAGACTAGGGCAACATTTGTTTGCCAGCATCTCATTAGTGGAGAACATCTGGGTTTCAACTGCGGGTATGAACCTGACGACCCAGATGACTTATATCCAGACGCCTGGTGCGATAAATGCGAAACAACTCGGCAGGTAGAGGGGGAATGGAATGAAAAATCTGAAGCAATCTCAGACATCGCTGTAATTTGCGCTCATTGTTATGAAGACACCCGCGCACGCAACTGGATTCAGGATGATCAAGAATGGAATGAGCTGGTTTCTTCCTGTTGTCAATTATTTCAAAGGCGGCAAGAGAAATTCTTAAGCAAATTTAAAGTCGGAGATCATGAACGATGGGACCTTGATCAGGAAACCGGCATAATAACGTTCTCTCACGAAGGAGAGCCCCAAGTGGAAGCCGAAATCCATTTTGTTGGCACCTATTCAAGAAAATCTAATACATGGATGTGGGCATGGGCGAATTACCTCGATGAGGAAAAAGTAAGGTCCGCATCTCGAAGAATAAGAGAGTTTGGTGAAGAGCATAAATTCCTGGGCCTCGCGGCTCATCTTAGCGATGCAACAGAAGAAGATGCCGGGCATTATACAGCTATCATGGCGAAGGAGCTGGATGCCATTGGTATCTATCGCACGACTAAGGATGAATTAATCTCATATATGGTCATCACAAAAGCTCGATGGGTTAAAAAGAAAAAATTATTTTGGATTTTTTAAAAATCAAGGAACAGTTTGAGTGCCCCTTGTGACGGATGGCTTATACTTAAGCCTAATTGATGTCAGCTTCTGGCACACACCCACAGTTCGAAAAATGTGGATCAACAAGCCTTAAGAAAATATATTTAGCGTCTTATTTGTCTACCTTTATTTCAGGAAGAAATATGATTGAAGAAAAAGAACTCCGGGAGAAATTAAGGAAAATCGAACGACTTTTTGCAGGTGCTGGTACAGATGGTGAGCGCGGAGCTGCCGCTGCAGCGATCGGACGTATAAAAGAGAAGCTTGCTACGGCCCAGAAAAGCGCAAAGCCTGTTGAAGTAAAATTTTCGTTAGCTGATCAATGGTCAAGGCAATTGTTTATTGCCCTTTGCCGGCGATATGAACTTCAACCTTATCGCCGTCCCAGGCAACGCCAGACCACTGTTATGCTAAAAGTACCAGAACTTTTTGTTAATGAGGTTTTGTGGCTAGAGTATAAGGAATTGAACACAGTCCTTACTGATTATTTAGCTAGAACAACAGAGCGCATTATCAGAGATGAAATTTTTAATGATGTGTCCGATGCCAGTGAAGTCGAGGAGCTACACCAGATCGGCTGAACTGTAACGGCTTGAAATGAGGGTAGTTAAAATATGAAAATATGGGGGAAATATTATCTATAAATTTCAATAATCTAACACTTCTGTCGCGAAGTAATTTGAAGTAAAAATACAAATTAAGTGTGTAGTATTAAGATACTATAGCTCGTTCAGGGAATTCCGCCCTTTTAGTCATAACACCCCAACTAGGAAGATATGTGTAAGCAACGACTACGCCGCCCACAATAATTAAGAGAGCTAGAACACCTTTCCACGCCGCGATATTCTCGCTAATTTTTTCACTGTTTATTGACTTCTCAATAGCAACATTTGGCAACCCGTTGCGTTTGTTTTGCCTTAGGTGATCTAGGTTCATTATTTTCTATTCGTCCTAAGAAAGGGGAAAGCATCTAACTTTTTAACTGCTAAGATAAATTACATAAATGACCGCTAATGGCACAGATCAGCCGGAAACAATCCAAGGCGGACTCATTCGCCAATACAACGGTATCGCTCTGCTACTAGACAATGGTTAGTGCACATCGTTTCAACATGGTAAGCCTGAAGGAGACCGCACAGTGAAGTGCTTACGCATATATGCCACGTCGGATGGGGAATCGCATTTCGATGAGGTCGAAATACCGACGGGGAAAGTGGCGGTCCACCCCGACGCCACACCGTTTGATGTTTCCGCCAGTTACCCGGCTTCGCGCGTCCGCTTTACCCGCATCCCGGCGGGCATGCGCCAGGTCGAATGGCACACGGTACCTGGTCGAGAGCTAACAGTGAGACTGGATGGCGCTGTAGAGTACGAGACCAGTGACGGTGAGGTGCGGAAGGTTGCTGCGGGCGAATTTGCTCTCGTCGAAGACACCCATGGCAAAGGCCATCTCTCGCGTCATTCGCCAGACTCTCAACTCGTTCTTTGGATTTCTCTGCCAAACGGTCTGGATGAACCGCTTTAGTTGGGGTGTCGTCATGATGTAGTCAGGGTGTGGGCGCGATAGTCGTATTGTGCGCAGCAGGGACGTGTCTTCGATCATATACCGAAATTCAATTCTTTTAGAAATTCTTTCAGTCCTCGCTCCCTTCGTGGGTTTGAGGATTGTGCTTACTCTGGGGTAAACCGTTCCGCATGTCTTCTTTGGCTTTAATGTGCCCTGCGATATTCTGCGGGTGTTATTTCAAGTGATCTCTTGAAAGCCCGGCTGAATGATATTTCTGATTCGTAGCCAACACGCACAGCGACCTCTACCACAGGCAATTTCTCGACGCGTAAAAGCTCGCAAGCGTGGAACATGCGCCACTGGGTGAGGTAGCCACCGGGGGAAATGCCTGTGACGGATTTAAATTGCGCCGCAAAGGAAGACCGGGACATGCCTGCAACCTGGGCAAGTTCATCCAGCGAGAGGTCGTCGTCAATGCGTTCGTGCATGGTCTTGATCGCTTTTGTCAGCCGGGGATCTGTTAAGGCAGCAAGAAAGCCCGTTGGGTGTTTTTGCTCTCTCAGATAACTCCGCAAGACCTGGACAAGAAGAACCTCTGCCAGTCTTTCGACAACAGTGGTCATGCCCGGTTGTGGTGTGTTCATTTCCCTCACAAGCATGGGGAGGATAGAGCTGATCGTGCCGGGAGCTGCATTTTCAAACGCCCGAATATGAATAACGGGGGGGAGCTGTTCCGTTATGGGGTGCTTTAGTTCATTACGATATTCAAAGTGCCCGCAGATGAGTTGGGTTGCGACCTCCCCAGTAGCAAAAAGGGGGGTGTCACTTTGAAAGGATTGCATCACCTCACCACCGGGGCGGGCGTTGCGGTTTGGTTTGTCGGCGAGGATATGGCCGCCGCCTCTGGGGAGAAGGAACACGTCGCCTGTTACCGCTTCGTAAACTTGGCCGTTAAACTCAAGCACACAAGTACCACGGGTCACGACATGGAATTGGGCGATGCCTGTCACGTCTATTTCCATTGCCCAGGGCGACCAGAAATCCCTGCTGAAATAAACGCAGCTCTTGAGTTCCAGACGTCGAAATATATCGCTTAATAGATCATCCATTTGATAAGAGCTCCGTTCATAACCTTACGTTCAGGATAGCGGGTGTTCTCAATTAATCCATCAAGATTATGGTGTTTTAGACGAACGGTTTTGTTTTGTGGACGTTGTGACATTCATCGTATGGAAGTTACGGACTAGAGTTTCTCATGCCTGTTGTGGCGATAATTGAATTGACTGAATTGGAATGAGAAATGTTTTTACAAAAACTATCAACGCTAAAAGTTGAATTCGCAAGAACCACGGCCCGAAAAAATTTGCGCGTGATCACGCTGGCAAGTGTTGCTGGACTTATTGCAGTAGGGGCTCTTGCTTCCGAGAGTTATGCTGGTTCTGCATTTTCACCGGAAACAGAAGTGGTCAGGACTGTGGAAACGCTGACGTTTGAGCATATCAATCCGGCCATTCAAATGGCAGTGGCCTATGGGGATAAAACAAAGGGGGCGCACGGGACTTTTGGCAAGTTCCCGGCGAACTTCATTACCCCGTCTCATACGCATACTGGTGCTTATCATGGCGTGGTTATTAAAGGCGTTATGACCAACCCTTTTGACGGCGAGAACAATCCACCACAAATGACGCCGGGGTCTTATTGGTATGTCCCGGCGGGGTCCGTTCATACAACGGCGTGTGTTTCAGATACGCCGTGTGAGTTTTACTTTCACGCAGATGGTAATTTCGATTTTCACCCCGTTGGACAGTAAAACTCCTTCGGGTGTTGGATGAGTATTGAAACGGGGGGCTTCGGCCCTCTGTTTTTTTATTATAGCTTTTTATGCGCTGCCAACCTTAACCACCAAGGTGTCAAATGACATCATATTACCCAGATAAAGATACGCCGGTAATCTTTACGTTTTGGGATCAGAATTTTTCCAGCTGGCTAAGTCTTCCATTTTTCCGGGGTAACGTGAACGATCGTGTCGCCATCACTGACCATGACATCGCCGTCTTGAATATTAACCTGCAGCTTCATAGAGCGACTGGCCAATTTTCCCAGTTCGCTGGTGTCTGCCTTTGAAAAATTTGTCACCTCAAGATTATCAAATCGGGTGGTGCTGTTTTTGATTTTCTCCCACCACATCTCTGCGGTACTACCGCCGTAACTATAGACAACCACCTTTTTGGCCTTGCCACAGGATTGACGCACAATCTTCTCTCCCGGTAGCCCCAACGCGACCCACAACTCAATCTCGCCACTCAGGCTTTTCTGCCAGATGTCCGGCTCGTCATCGGTTGAAATGCCCCGGGTAAATTCCAATTGCTCATGGGCGTTTAACGCAAAGCCAAGCATACGCACCATTAAGCGTTCATCCTTTTCTGATGGATGTTTGGCCACGGTCAGATTATGGGTCTCGTAATAGTGACGATCCATATCGGCAACGGAAATTTCAACTTTATAAATGGTGGCTTTCTGAGCCATGAGTGGTGCCTGTTCTGATTGGGGATAGTGAAGAATAAGGATATGTAATGGGTCTGGCGGCTTTGTGAAAGCAGAAAACAGCGGGTAGGGACGATCCGGCCCCGGATAGGGTACTGATTGATTAGGAAAATTTGCTTGCAACCTCAAAAGGTGGAATACTACTGAGAGTTGAGGGCTTCGCGCAGAACCTTCTTAAGGCAGAACCTTCTTAAGATTCAACGCCCTCGCTTGCTTCTGTTCTCGTTCGGCTCGTTCGGCCCGTTCGGGCAGATGATCTTGGAAACATATATCGCTTCAATTACCGTTTATTGTTTCCAGTACAATGACGCAGGAATTAGGAGGGAGAATGTTCAGTAAAATAGTTGTGCCTGTCGACCTTGCCCATGCGGATAAGCTTGATAAGGCTCTTCGTGTCGCGGCCAATTTGGCTCGTGAATACGATGCAGAGGTCTGTTACATCGGGGTAACCCCTGTGACGCCAAGTTCCTTAGCTCACACACCTGAAGAATACGCCAAGAAGCTTACCGCCTTTGCGACGCAAGAGGCTGATTTGCGGGGGATTAAGACAGGTAGCCACATGCTGGTTAGCCATGATCCTAGCGCTCAGATGGATCGCGAACTAGAGAAGGCCGTTGAAGATCTCGGTGCCGATCTGGTGGTGGCAGCCACGCATGTGCCAAATGTGACCGACTATGTGTGGTCTGGCCATGGCGCGTATCTTGCCGCTCACAGCAATGCATCTGTGATGGTTGTGCGCCCTTGAACCTGTAGGTTTTAGGGAAAGACGTGAACCTGTAAGGTTTTGGGGGGGAGAAAGGTACGAGCTGTTTAGTCCCGGCCTTTCAAATTACCTCAGGCATATGACCTGATGCCCAATCCCTTTTGGCCCAGGCGCCGGGAGGTAAGCATTTTCGCGGGCGAGCTTCTTTGCGAGCTACTCCTCGAAACGACCCGTGGCATCACGGTCGCGGTTGTATCGCCTTGCGAGCGGAAACGGTGGCAACCAGGTTTCGCGACGGTCGGTCCAGCTTTCGTAGGTTGGCATCAGTTGGTCGGGGGCATCCAGAGATCCCAGGTTGACCTCGATTTCATCTGCGCTGCGGGCGAAAACCGAGGAGCCACAGCGGGGACAGAAAAATCGCCCCTTGTAGTCGCGTGTTTCACCCTCGATTGTCACGGTATCCTCTGGAAATATTGCGGAAGCGTGAAAAAGGGCGCCATGATGCTTGCGACAGTCTAGGCAGTGACAAAGCCCAACCCGGTAAGGGCGGCCCTCCGCCACAATACGCACGTTGCCACAAGAGCAACCACCGGTGAATTTCTCCATGCTGCGTGTCCTCTAAAATCATGTGGTTATAAAGGTTACACCGAACAGCATTGTCCTTACAATTACGCCTCTGTTTTTTGGCTGTTTTCTGTTTGTTTTCTGTTTGTTTTCGGGCTGTCTTATGCGCCGCTAACCTTAACCAGAAAAACCCGTAGCTGATCGCGCTCGGTCCCGGTTAGGCCGCCCAGCATGTCTTCTTTCGTTTTGACGTGGGTGACGAGCAATTCATTGATAAGTAAGTGTTTAAAAGATCGCTTTCGCTCTAAAGCAGTCCTGACCGTTCAGATGGTTGAACGACAACGATGCGGATAAAACGGGCCTTGGCAACTTTGATTACTTACCGCTTTTGAGGGTTGATCGAAGAAATTTTGATGCTGACCGAAAATGGCTTGGTCCTGCCGCCTCGGCCCAACGTCCGGGTGTCCAGGCATTCTTGGCTCCCTTCATTGGTCCGCTGTAGAGGTCTTCCTCAGAGCGGTCTTGAATGAAGGTCGTAAGCTTGTGGTAGTTTGTTTTCAACATTGCCACAGCTGTGGGCCAATCCAGATCAGATCCACGCTTTCGCAAGTCAGAATTGTAACGCTTGAGGTCGTTCCATTTGTAGCCTTCTGCTGGAAAGTAAACGATTTTTCCCGCAAGGCCATCCCAATACCATCCCAGAAATAGATCAATCCAATGAGCACGATGAGCGATAACGTCTTTGATCGACGTATCCTCATCTACTTTTTCCAATGCGGTATTCGCATCAATTGTATCGATGAGCTTAGCGAGCTTTTCAAATTCTTTTTGTGTGACGTCGAGTAGTTCTGATCTGCTTTTTGCGGCCATGCTACCATCTCCTGCCTTTGTGATATTTGACACGGTCTGTCGCCAAAAAGCCTTGTGCTTGATCAATTATCAGCAATGTATAATCTCAGTAAGTGTGGGCTCGAAATTTTCGTTCGCTTCAAATTCAGCTAATGATCACATACGGAATGAAGCAGCCTTGGTATTAGGCGCCGCACACCTTGACCAGCAAAGCTCGTAGCTGATCGCGTTCGGTCTTTGTTAGGCCGCTCAACATGGCTTCTTCGGTTTTGACATGAGTGACCACCATTTCATCGGCGAGGGCGAGGCCATCATCGGTCAGGGCCACTTTGAGGCCTCGGCGGTCGTTCGGGTCCATCATACGTTTGATCAAGCCGCGTTTTTCCAGACGGTCGAGGCGGTTGGTCATGGCAGAGGTCGACAGCATCATGTCTTTGGCAAGTTCAGACGGAGACAGGGTTTTGCCTTTGCCTTGTCTGCGCAGGGTCAGGACCACATCAAATCCGGCAAAATCCAGATCGTAGCTGGACAGGTTCGCTAAAACGCCTTGACGCAATTTTTCTCCTGCGCGCCAAATCTCTCCACATACAGCCATTGGACTTGGGTCGAGATCAGGACGCTCGCGCCGCCACTGATCCAAAATATTGTCCATGGGTCCTCCGCAATAGGACTTATTTTTGGAAGATTTGTCTTTTGAGGACTTGTGATGGGAATCGGTTTTCTGGCCTTGATGGGTTGGCTCTTGACCCTTTGTGCCTTGACTCATGGCAAGATGCATCCTATATAGTTTGACATCAAACAATTTGATATCGAATTATCGTGTATCAAGATATCCTAAGTAGAGATATATAAAATTGAGCAAAAAGTAAAGGAGCATGTGATGACGAAGACAATGAATGCGGACAGGATTTCTAAATACCCGATCGAGCCTCTTTTTCTCAACCGCTGGTCGCCCCGGGCTTTTGAGGCCACTGCGATGCCTGCTGCTGATTTGCTGACAATTTTGGAAGCCGCGCGCTGGGCGCCGTCAGCCTTTAATGTTCAGCCGTGGCGCTTTCTCTATTCACAGCGTGATGACGGACATTGGCAGCAATACCTGTCCCTGCTTGACCCATTCAATGAAAGCTGGGCCCAACATGCTTCCGCGTTGGTGTTCGTTCTGTCAGATACGGTAATTTCAGGTGATGACAACCGCCCGGACAAACTGTCGAATTACAACAGCTTTGATACCGGGGCAGCCTGGGCACAACTCGCACTTCAGACCACGGCACTTGGGTATCAGGCTCATGGCATGGCCGGGGTTCATTTCGATAAGTTGCGTGAAAGCCTTTCCATACCAGAGCGTTACAAAATCGAGATCGCGGTTGCGATTGGCAAACGTGCTGATCCCAAAATGTTACCGGAAGAACTCCAAGAACGCGAAGCGCCCAGTCAAAGGCTCGCCATTGATGAGATCGCCTTTACCGGGGCTTTCCCCAAGTAAGCCAATTATTGGCCTTTCTCTTAAGAGTTAAGCGGAGCCAAAACAAGTAGCCAAAACAAGTAGCCAAAATAAGCAGAGGGTAAGCAGCTATGTCGTTATCAAGTGAAAATACAGCCAGAGCTTCTGGTTCTGGTATCCTGCAGAGTTCTGCCGTCCTGCTGCTTTTGACCGGTACTATGATCGGCTTCAACTTTCCACTGGGTAAAATAGCGGGGGATGCCGGCGTTTCCCCCATGCTGTGGGCGTTGTTGGTCTCACTTGGGGCATCGGGAATGTTGCTCCCGGTTCTGTTGGCAAAGCGTCAGTTGTCTTTCCCAAGAGGACGCATGCTACGCTACGTTGTTATCTCGGGGTTGATTTCATTCGTGTTGCCAAACTTGCTACTTTTCAGCGTTATTCCTCACGCCGGATCTGGTTATACTGGGCTAATGTTTGCCCTGTCGCCCGTATTTACTCTAACCTTGGCGGTGCTGTTTCGGATGAAAACCCCGAGCATGTTGGGGATCGCGGGCATTGCAACGGGGCTGATCGGGGCCGCAATCGTGAGTATCACCCGCGGGTCTGCGCCCGAGGCTCCAGATCTGATTTGGATCGGGGCAGCAATTCTTATCCCGATGGCGCTGGCTTGTGGAAATATCTACCGGACAATCGATTGGCCTGGGGATGCACAGCCAAATGTTCTGGCCTTCTGGAGCCATGCCTTTTCCGTGGTGGTCTTTATCGCTCTCTTATTGATTACGAACGGATCGCTCCCGATAAACGAGCTGACGTTTGCACCATCCGCTGCCGCTGCACAAATCATCATCGCAGGCCTGACCTTTCCGGTTTTCTTTAAACTACAGCAAAAAGGCGGCCCGGTACTTCTGAGCCAGATTGGTTACGTCGCAGCCGCCGTCGGCCTGGTCACCGCGACATTTATCCTAGGCGAGCACTACAGCATGATGACTTGGATTGGCGCCGCTGTTATTGCCTGTGGCATTGCGATTACAGTAGGCGCCCAGATTAAGGAACGGTGAGGGGCCGATTATATATTCAATGTATTGGATAAAATCTTAACGCTGGATTTAGGGATCTTTTAATAAGGTTTACTGATTTATTTCATTCAATCTGTTGCAACCCCAAGTTACTCCACCGTTACAAGCCATGGTGTAGTAATGGACAGCCTTATTATGGTTCTTCTTCAAACCCAGACCTTTCTCATGGAAAATCCCGATGTTAAGGCAACCCATTGCTACATCATTGTCGCATGCTTGATTATAGAGAGTTGCCGCCTTTTTGTAGTCTCGTATTACTCCTTTACCGTTCGCATACAGAACGCCTAGGCTATTGCAATCTTGAGCTTTACCTAAGTCGCATTGGCGTTTGAAATGATCTCTAACTATTTCATAGTCTTGGTCAACACCCGAGAACATACGCATGTTATATATAGTTCCAAGATTGTCGCACCCCCAAGATTTTCCTGCGTCACATGCCGCTTTGGAACGTCCTGGACCATTTTTCTTGCCGAGATCTTCAGATTGGACAGTTCCATTCAGGCTGACTATTGCAAGAAAGGAGAGGAATAAATTCATCCATTTAAATTTTGAAATATGAGTTCCCCTAATGGCGTTGTTTGTAATAATTGAACTTCTCACACAAAGTATTAGTATAAATAGCATACTTTGCTACTTAAAACATCATCCCGCCATCTGAACAGAGCGCCGGTAAGTCGCGGGGGCTTTTAGGTGATGTTTTTTGAATACGCGGCTGAAGGCGGCTTCGGATTGGTAGCCGACCTTTTCTGCGATGTCGATGATGGATGTATCTGAGGTGGCGAGCTCTTGTCGGGCAATTTGCATGCGCCAGTGGGTGATATATCCAAGCGGGGGCATGGTGACGTATTCTGAAAAGCGGGAGACAAAAGAGGTCCGTGACATCCCTGCGATCTGGGCGAGGCCTTCAAGCGCCCAGGGGTGACCGGGTTCTTTATGGATTTCGGTTAAGGCGCGGGCGATGCCAGGATCGGCAAAACCAGCCAGTACGGGAGCGTCTTTGCCTTCGTTTTCCAGATAGGATCTTAGAGCCTGAGCAAAAATAATTTCAGACAATTTCATCGCGATCAAATCGCTGCCTAATTGTTCGCGGCCAGCTTCATTGCCGATAATTTTCAGAGTGTTTTCCATCCAGGCCCCAGATACTGCGCCGTAATTCTTTATATGAATGTGGGCAGGTAGAGCGTCGATCAATAGGTGTTGGGCATCTTTTCCAAAAGCAAAGTGTCCGCAAATAAGTTGAGTTTCATGGTGAGTACCAAACTCCCCATAAACCAGTGCCCCTGTTCCTGTAAAACCAGATTCTTCAACCACAGTGTCTAAAGCTGTCGCTGGATTTTCAGTGCTGGGATCACAAAATAGGGTATGTGCTGCGCCTCTCATGATAATCAACAAATCGCCCTGTTCTAAAAATACGGGCGGTTTGTCGGGCTCAATTCGCACCAGGCAGCGGCCCTGATGGGCAAAGTGAAACCGGGCCACGTTCTCAAAAGAGGGAACACGAATGCTCCATGGAGATGTAAACGAGGTTCGAAAATAAAGAGTCCCCGCCATTTGCATGCGAGAGAGTATGTCGCTGAGTAAGTCCATTTGATAACCTTTTGTTTGTTAGTTGAACTATACCTCAAGTTTTGTAATGGCGATACATTCAGGACGATTGATCAAGAAATTAGAACTTAAGATCATTCATCAATCTAATTTTATGGAGTTCAATAGAGATGTTAGCAGGGTGGCTCAAGACAGTTCGACCAGATCTGCATTAACTGAATTTACAAAGGTATAGATTATGAAGATCAAAACATCACTGCTGGCTCTTGGCCTCTCCATCACTTTTTTACAGGGAGTTGCGCAAGCTGATTCCTCTGCAGCATCTCCCGCTGAACTTAACGATCTTGAGATTGCGCACGTGGCTTATACTGCGGACAACATTGATATCAGGTATGCTCACCTTGCCTTGGGAATTTCGACAAACCCTGAAATCCAGGAGTTCGCAAAAACCATGATCCGTGATCACAATGCGGTAAATGAGCAGGCATTGGCTCTTCTTGCGAAACTAAAGGCGCAACCTCAGGATAATTTTTTGAGCAAAACCCTGGTGGCCAATTCAGAGAAGCTTGTTGATCAAATGAGCAAACTTCGCGGTGCGGAGTTTGATAAGTTTTATGCCGAGAATGAATTGGCCTATCACAAGGCGGTAAATGGTTTGGTTGAAAATGCTTTTATTCCAAACATCGAGAACGCCGAAGTTAAAAGCCTTTTTGAGGCTGGCCTTGAAATTTTCAAAGTACATGAAGGCCATGCTGCAATGATGGTTAAAAAGGTACAATAGATCATGCATGTAACAAGACGAGATGTCTTGGGGAGGGCCGCTGCAGCTTTTGCTGTTGCGGCTTTTGGCCGTTCAATAATTAGTAACAATGCTAGTGCCCATTCCCCAGTAGAACATCGTGTGGAGATCACGGGATTTTCTTTTGCACCAGATAAATTGAGTGTCAGATCTGGGGATACTATCACCTGGGTCAATCATGATATTGCACCGCACACTGCAACTGCAGATGATGAAACCTGGGACACGGGCGAGATCTCCAGAGGAGAAAAGAAGAGCCTCCTTGTTACAGATAATATGTCTTCAACCTATTTCTGTCGGTTCCACCCCATGATGAAGGCCCGTTTAACGTTTACTGTGAACGAAGGATGACGAATATATTTTGAGAATATCTTGATAATCGCTTTATATATTCTATATTAGATCAATCGATCTTAATTAAAAGTGAACGGATGATATGGCCCGTGTTCGGGAATTTGATGAAGCTGAGGCTTTGGAAAAGGCGATGCGTCTTTTTTGGCAAAAGGGTTATTCAGAAACATCTGTCAGAGATCTCGTAGAACATACGGGTGTCGCTCATGCCGGTCTTTACACGGCTTTTGGTGGTAAGCGTGAACTATACCAGGCCGCCTTGGATCATTACGATATTACCTACGGCAATATGCTTTTTGGTCCGATGGAAAAGCCTGATGCTTGTCGGGCGCAAGTCGAAGAGTTTTTCTATTTTATTCTTCGGGCCGTGAAAGCTGAGAAGTTCCAAAATGGCTGTATGATGTGTAATACAGCGGTTGAGTTTGGCAATGATGAACAAGGCGTTCTTTCCGTTGCCAGTGCCAATGTTGAGCGTATGACATCGGCTTTGGAAAATGCGCTTAAACGCGCCCATGCCAATGGGGAGGTGAGAGATGATCTTGATCCGGTCGCAACGGCGAGTTTTTTTGGCAGTGTGTTTTATGGCATCGCCGTTCTTTCTCGATCTAAAACCGATCCCAAGCGGATCGAAGACACTATCGATATGGCGCTGGCTACCCTGGATTAACTCTGAAATTAAGAGTTACAGGAGGTTGGCGTGTTTTTTTATTAATAAAAGATCAAATGATCTTAAATGGAGTATGGAAGCATGCCTGAACTTGAAAAAGAACATAAACTCAAACATGACCATTATGAACTCAAAGGACTACTCGGCCGGATCGAAGATGGGTTGGGGAAATTAGGAACGTCTAAAGAGAAAGTTACCTTAGATCAGCTCGCCCAAGTGGATGAATTTCATTTTCGAGGTCTTGCGGCAACCAAAGAACTTATTGAGCAGTTACAAGTCGGGCCAGAAGATTATGTTCTTGATGCTGGTTCTGGTTTAGGCGGTCCGGCTCGACAGTTGGCAGCGGCGACTGGATGTCGTGTAACGGGTGTGGACCTCAGCACAGAATACTGCAAAACGGGCAGAGAGTTAAATAAGTGGGTTGGTCTAGGAGATCAGGTGAACCTGGATCACGGTGATGTCACTGATCTGTCCAAATATGACGACAATAGCTTTGATGGAGCCTGGACCATTCATGTCGGTATGAACGTGGAGAACAAGGCAAAGTTTTATGCTGAAATCTTCCGTGTTTTGAAGCCTGGAGCAAGCTTCTTGATTTATGATGTGGTGGCAAAGTCAGCGCAACAACAGCTCCATTTTCCAATGCCTTGGGCAAGAAATGAGAACACCAGTTTTGTCGTAACTGTCGAGGCTTTACTGGAGGAGTTAAAAGACGTTGGATTTAACTTGGCTGAAACGACTGATCTCACAGCTCAAGGCGCGGCATTCGTGGACCAATTTATTGCGCGATTGCAACAAGCCGACACACCACCTCCTCTGGGATTAAATCTTGTCCTTGGTCCGGTTATAAAAGAGATCGTTCCCAACATGAAACGTAACTTTGCTGAGGGTCGTATCGGCATGATAACTCAAACCTGTATCAAGCCAGTCTAATTTAAAAACAACGGAATAACTTAAATGAAGACCAATATTATACCCGTCCTCTATTTTGCTGCGGGGACGCGATCATCACGACCATGCTGGTTGCTGGAAGAATGTGGGGTACCTTATGATCTTGAGAAAGTTGAACTTAGGAAGGGCGAGCATAAGAGGGAGGCATACCTGGCTATGAACCCTTTGGGCAAAGTTCCCGCCCTGAAAGAAGCCGATCAGATTATCACGGAGACTTTGGGGATCTGTCTTCATATTGCAGATCGTTATGGTGCAAAGCGTTTGGCGCCTGAAATTACGGATACCAACCGCGGCGCTTATTACAGGTGGATGGCCTTTTCTGTTGGCTCTCTGGAAGCAGCTCTTTTAGAGGAAGTCAGGCGGAAAACTGCAGAGGAAAATGGAGAAGATTTTGCGCCGATGTCACGGCAGTTGTCTTCGTTTGAAAGTGTGGTCAAGTTGATTGAGAATATGCTTTCGACTTCAGACTATTTGCTGGGGGATGATTTTTCCGCAGCCGATGTCTTGAACGGCTCTGGTATGTTCTGGGCAAGGAGCCTTGGCCTACTCGAAGGTTATGAGCATGTTTGGGGATGGCTACAAAGACTAGAAGCGCGCCCAGCATATAATCGGATGTTGCAGATCAGTCAGGCTTAAACGCAGCGCACGCTCATAAGTTACAATCGGCCTGATACTTAGTTGTGAAGCATCAGGCCGATAATTTCATTTTTGGGTTTCAAAGGATGTGGTTGGGTCTGATTTTACCTGGGGCCCTTTCGCTTTGGAATGAATAAAGCCAATGACAATGCCAAAGAGAGTGAACTGAAGCAGGCTGGCAAGACTTTCAACGGTGATCCAGGCGGCTATGGAAGGAACCTGATATTTAGCTGGCGACGCCAGGGAAATATAAGAGGCCAGGAACAACCCGAACCCAAGCGAGACAATCAAACCAAGCCTTATCGTTGCCTCGCGTGGGGCCAAAAGGTGCAGCCAGATCGTCATGATCGTACCCTGTATGAGCATAGCTAGAAACCCAAGGGCAAAGATCGGGTTTGGCCTTAAGAAACCCATATTTTGGTAGTGATCACTATTGATGACCATGTGAGATGTGCCCTGGATCGCAAAGGTAATGATCACAAAAGCAAGGACGGAGAGCAGGTGCTTATTCAATATAAATCTCCTGTTTGGATACTGCCAGACCAGATTCTATAAAAGATCTGGTCTGGCGGCTTGAAAATATCTCTGAAAAATCAGCTTTGCATGCTTTCATATGTGATCATGGCAATACGGGCGCCTTGTGGGTCGATCATGGTGGTAATGCGACCTACGCCCGGAATATCAACAGGTCCACTTAGAATGTTAGCACCTGCAGCACGTGCCTTATTCGTTGCCCCATCTACATCTTCAACGGTTATGTAGATGGTCCAGGCACCAGCCTCTGCGGGTTCAGGGGTGAAGCCGCCAATGGGGCCATCACCGACCATGATACCGGGTACGCTGGAGCCATCTTTCATTGGCAGATCGGCAATGTGCCAATTCATGACGTCAGCGTAAAACTTCACTGCGGCTTCTTTCTGCGGCCCGGAATATCCAATCCACCCTGCGTTGCCCACTGTGGTCATGCTTAATGTCGTCATTTTAGTACTCCTTGGTTGGTTAGATCTACTGATTGCAGATAACCCAAGGACGTATGAGTTGGACTAAACCCGACACGTGTTCAGAGTTTTTCTTCACATTCTCGAATTTTACTTAATAAAATCTGTTTTTCAGGCTCTGTTGGATCGAGAGCAATCACCGCTTGATAGGACTGTTTTGCAGGTAGGTATTGATTTGTGTCCATAAAAAATGCCCCGAGGGCTGCGTGATACCAGCGATAATCTTTAAGCTCATTTTCTAAAGGCTTAAGCATCTCTATCGCGGCTTTGGGGCCTTGTGTTTTGGCAAGGGCAACGGCGTGGTTCAGGCGCACCACGGGTGTTGGATAATACCGGTAGAGGATAGAATAGAGGCGTTCGATCTCTGCCCAATCCGTTGCTTCTGATGAGGGAGCCGTAGAATGTACGGCTGCGATTGCGGCTTGAACCTGAAAGGATCCAGGTGTTCCGTGTCGGAGTGCTTTATCAAGTAAACCACGAGCTTCGGAAATAAGAGTTTGGCTCCAGAGGTTTCGGTCTTGTTCATCCAAAACCACCAGTTCTCCCTGTTTATTAATCCGGGCTTTGTATCTGGCGTGTTGGAACAAGAACAAAGCGAGCAACCCCATCAGCTCTGTTTGTGCAGGGAAAAGGCTAAGTAAAAGGCGGGCGAGATAGATTGCTTCTTCGCACAAAGGGATTTTGATTTGCAGTTCACCGGAGCTTGCCGACCACCCTTCGTTAAAGAGTAGGTAGATCATTAGTGAAACGGTTTTGAGACGTTCATTGCGTTGAACAATGTCAGGTATCTCAAAGGGGGTATCTGCTTGGGCGATGGTCCGTTTGGCACGTGTAATACGTTGTTCCATGGTTTTGGATTTAACGAGAAATGCGCACGCGATCTGCTCTACTGATAAGCCGGCAACTATTCTAAGCGCCAAGGCAGACTGGTCTTGTGGTGTGAGTTTGGGATGAGCGCAGACAAACAGCAGACGGAGAATATCATCGCGCAGTTCATCCTGATCGATGCTATGGTTATGAGGCGATGTTATGTTGTCGTCTGTTCGAAAAGATACTGTAGCCTCTTGCTGGTGACTATCTGCGCTTTTTTGTTTACGTAAAATATCCAATCCAGCGTTCCGCCCAACAGTGAGAAGCCAGGCGAGAGGATCATCAGGTAGGCCTTTGTCTGGCCAAGATTTCAGAGCCTTTATACAAGCTTGGGAGAAAGCTTCTTCTGCCAACTCGAGGTCACGGAAATAACGCGTTAAAGCAGCAATCGCTTTGGGGCGAATTTCAGAAAACCGGGCATCAAGCCAGGGATGGTCACTCATTTAAAATTTAGCCAATTTATTGGTCAATTGGGAGTAGCCCCAACGGGGTTCATGTCTGAGAGAGTCCCGCCCGACCACATGACGGGCCGAATTTCAATGCTGTGATATGGTGATGAAATGCGCTCTGCCGTGACAATGGCCTCTTCAAGGGTTTCGTGTTCAACCAGATAAAAACCCACGAATTGCTCCTTGGTTTCCGCAAAGGGGCCGTCAACCACCAAAGGTTTTTGTTTGGGATCGGTTTGGCCTTTTACCGTAATGGCATTGCTGATCGGCATTAACCGGGCAGTTGCAAAATCGCCTTTCTCGCTCAAATCAGCTTGGAGCGAACGATGTTGATCGAGAGTGATCTCCTGTTCATCGGGCGATAGCCGATCATGAATTCCTTCGGCAGAATAAATCAGAAATGAATAAAGCATTATCTCTCCATAAAAGCTGAGGTTATGGCTCAGGGCTTGTTTAATCTCAGTCTAATCTCAGTCTAATTTCTGTGAAACTATAACAAGGACGTATGATACAGACCAAATCCGACAGGGCTATAAAAGTTTGAGTGCCATTTTTAAATGGTTGGATTATAGGTGGGAGATGATGAACAGGAAAAGCTTTGATACAGAAGGCTAATTTAGTATGGCATATTTTATAAAATAATTTGATTTGAGATATTTTCCGTCTAGCTAATGTGAAAAACGAGGAGTAGGCTGACGAAAATCTTCTAGGAATCTATGTGATGACACGCGACAGCCTACAGGGCTTCTTTCTTGCCCTGGCCGCCTATTTCTGGTGGGGACTTACACCGCTCTATTTCAGAGAGATAGCCGCAGCACAACCCATTGAGGTCATGAGCCATCGCGTCATTTGGTCGGTTGTATTGCTTGCCGTTCTGCTATTGGCTCGTAAGAGATGGGCGGAAGTTCAAGAAACCTTTCGCAACCCACGCATATGGGGTTGGCTTCTGGTAAGCGCTTTGCTAGTGGCCGTTAATTGGCTGATTTTTATATGGGCGATTGCAAGCGGAAAATTGGTCGAAGCCAGTCTAGGGTATTACATCAATCCATTGGTTAATGTTCTTCTTGGTGTTGCGGTATTGGGAGAGCGTCTGAAAATGGTACAGGCGTTTGCGGTTGGCCTTGCGGCACTGGCTGTGGGTTATCTTACATATGTTGGTGGGCAGTTTCCGTGGATTGCCTTAACTCTTGGATTTACGTTCGGTTTTTACGGATTAATCCGAAAGCGCCTTCCTGTTGGAGCACAAGTTGGTTTGTTTGCGGAGACCGCTATGGTCGCACCGATTGCCATTGGTTTTCTGGTCTGGGGCGAGATCAAGGGCGAGAACGTGTTTTTATCTAAGGGTTGGGATTTCGATCTATTGCTCATGCTTGCGGGTGTCGTAACAACAGTACCTCTGGTTTGTTTTGCCGCGGCTGCAAGACGGTTGAACTACTCGACCCTCGGGATTATTCAGTATGTCGGGCCAACTGTTAATCTCCTGTTGGCGGTTTTCTTGTTTGGTGAGGCTTTTACACGAGTACACGGGATATCGTTTGGCGTCATCTGGTTCGCGGTCGCGATCTATAGCGGGCAATCGTTATTAGATATGAAACGTGCAAAAAAACAGGTTGCGCTTTAGGCAACCTGTTAGACGTGATTTGGCCTAATCTAAACGTGGGTTCTTTAGGTTTTAGGTAGAATAAGAATTGCCCGAAAATCATTGACGTTGGTTCGCGTTGGCCCCGTGGTAATAAGATCGCCGACGGCTTCGAAGAAACCATAACCATCATTATTGGCCAAGCGTGCCTTGGCGTTGGTTCCGGCTTTTTCTGCCCGGGCGAGAGTGTCTGGGCCAAGAATTGCGCCTGCGTTATCTTCGCTGCCATCAATGCCATCAGTATCACAGGCGAGAGCATAAATATCTGCCGCACCATTGAGCTCTACTGCGAGTGCGAGCAAAAATTCTGCGTTACGACCACCGCGACCATTGCCACGAACGGTGACAGTGGTTTCTCCACCTGAAAGTAAGACGCACGGGACTTGAGCGGGTTGCCCATAAGTGGCAACCTGACGGGCAATGCCTGCCATGACCTTGGCGACTTCTCTGGCTTCTCCTTCGATCGAATCGCCGAGTACCACTGGTGTAATCCCGTTTTCTTCAGCAACTTTTGCTGCTGCAACCAATGAATCCTGAGGACGAGAAATCATGTGCATTGAGCAATTTTCAAAGCAGGGATTTCCGGGTTTTGGCGTATCAGTTGAATCGTTGTTCAAATACTGAGCAACAGCTGCAGAAGGTGTGATGTTATATTTTTCCAATATTGCGCGGGTGTCAGCAAAAGTAGAAGGATCTGGAACCGTAGGGCCTGAGGCAATAACATCAGGGTCATCCCCGGGGACATCTGATATCAACAAGCTGACAACCTGTGCCGGAGCCGCCGCCGCCGCGAGCTGGCCGCCTTTGATAGCTGACAGATGTTTGCGTACGGTGTTCATTTCGATGATGTTCGCACCGGATTTAAGCAGGGCCTTGTTAATGGTTTGCTTGTCTTCCAGCGAGACACCCTCAGCAGGTAAAGCAAGCAGAGATGATCCTCCACCGGATATCAGGCAAAGAACCAAATCATCAGGTGTTAGGCCCTGTACTTTTTCAAAGATGCGTTTGGCAGCTTCGCGGCCAGCAGCATCAGGAACCGGGTGGGAAGCTTCAACAACTTCTATCCGTTCGCATTTTTCGCCCTCAGGCATGTCGTGGTGATAACGGGTAACGACAAGTCCATCCAATGGGGCATCCCAATTTTCTTCCACCGCTTTTGCCATCGCAGCAGCAGCTTTACCTGCACCAATGACGATGGTGCGACCCTTGGGATAAGGAGGTAAAAAACCGGGAACGGCGAGACGAGGGTCGGCGGCATCTAAACCCGCCTTGAAGAGATCACGTAAGAAACTATTAGGATCGATACTGCTCATCTTCAGGACCTTCGCATTTATGGTGTCAAGAACGGTGACTGTCATGGATTGTCTTTATGGAAACTAAGTGTGGTCTTCGTCAAGTCTTGGATAACAAAATTGTTGTTCTTTGCCGTTGAAACGAAAGATCTGGTCGGTTTTAACCTTTGATGATAGATAAAATGGGGAAATTGAAATATAAAAATAACGGCAAAGTTGGAAAATCAACTGCCAGAGACTATATGATCTCTAAGCAAACTTAAAACACCAGACAGTATCTTGGGTAAGAAATGAATATCGACATTCTGGCTTCGGACGAACCAAGCCCGGTAAATATGATCAACGAAGACTCAAAAAATTCATTCTTGTTTCTCTGTGATCACGCAACATCCTTTATCCCACGCTCACGAAATAACTTGGGCATTGATGACCATCATCTTGAACGCCATGTCGCTTATGATATCGGCATTAAAGCGGTAACAGAAGGTGTGGCTAGTCATTTCAAATCCCGAGCAATTTTTAGTAATTTTTCCAGGCTTCTAGTTGATCCGAACCGAAAGCTGGATAATGCGGGGTTGATGCCGGAAATCAGTGATGGCTGCCACGTACCAGCAAACTTAAACATGACACAAGAAGAGCGTGAAGTCCGTTTAAATGCCTTTTATTGGCCTTATCATAACAAAATTCGCTCTACGATTGATAACATGGTCAATTCTGGTGACGTGCCAATTATCATTTCTATGCATAGCATGACACATGAAATGGATGGGGAGTTGAGACCGTGGCCCGTCTGTGTTTTGTGGGATTATGACCCACGCATTCCTTTGCCCTTGATCGAAAGTTTCAAGAGGCGCGGTTTTGAGTGCGGGGATAACGTCCCTTATACTGGGCGTGACGGCCATGGCGGAACAATGGATTTACAGGTTAACCCCCGCGGCTTGCCTAATGCTTTGATTGAGGTCCGTCAGGACTTGATTTCGAGTGCCGAGGGGATAGCTGAATGGACCGCTCATCTAATTGAAGCATTCGAGGATGTCTTGCACTGCCCTTCTTTGAGAGAAATTAGACACTATGCGTAACTTAATTTGAGGCATAATTTAATTTAGGCATAGTATGATTTGGATAAGGAATATCCCCGAAGTACAAAAACACTTCGGGGATATTTTAGGTTCATAAATTGAGCTTATGCTGCCCGGATACCTTCGATGAAGGCTTCCACGCTCTTACGCATTTCTTCAGCTTGCTCCGTTAACTCAGTTGAAGAATTGCGAACTTCTTCTGAAGACTTCCCGGTTTGGATCGAGGCATCACTCACATTTTGCATGTTTGAGGTAACTTCAGAAGTCCCGGTGGAGGCTTCTTGAACATTGCGTGAGATCTCTTGAGTTGCAGAACCCTGCTCATCAATGGCGGAAGAGATCGAGGATGATATTTTATTCATTGAAGCAATTGTTTGACCAATATCCTCAATGGCTGTCACCGCATCACGGGTGATTTCCTGCATCTCGTTTACCTGGCCACTAATTTCATCGGTTGCCTTCGCAGTTTGATTTGCCAGATTTTTAACTTCACTGGCAACGACAGCAAAACCTTTACCTGCTTCACCGGCCCGCGCAGCTTCAATAGTTGCGTTTAGGGCGAGAAGGTTGGTCTGTTCCGCAATATCTGAAATAAGACCGACAACTTCTCCAATACGATTTGAGGCTTCTTCCAATCCTTTGATGGTTTTAATGTTCGCTTCAGCTTTGGATACAGCATCGCCTGCAATCTTATTAGATTCATCCACTTGACGATTGATTTCACTAATTGAGCAGCTGAGCTCTTCAGCTGCTGATGCCACGGTTTGAACGTTAACGGAAGCTTCTTCGGCTGCAGCTGCAACGGTATTGGCAAGCTGAGCTGTTTCCTGTGCAACTGAGGACATTTCACTTGAAGTTGTTTTCATCTGCGAAGAAGCTGTGCCGACATGAGACATAATATCACTGCTATCGTGCTCAAATTTTTCAACGAGTTCTTCAATGTGAGCACTACGTTCCTCACGTGATTCGGCCATTTCAGTTTCTTTAGCTGACATCTGCTCTTGTTTAATAGCGTTGTCTTTGAAGACATGTAAGGCGGCAGTCATATCGCCAATTTCATCTTGGCGTTCTACCGCTCTAATCACCGTATCCAAGTTGCCTTCTGATAGGGAGAGCATTGCTCTGCGTAGATGACCAAGGTTGGAAATAATACGCTTTCTAATGATCCAGAATGTAACAACGGAAACGATGGCAATAAGTACGAGAGTTGTTAACGCAATGGACGCATATAAATCTGACCAACCTTCTGCTTCTGCAATCGCGGAGAAAGTCCGTTTTTCAAGAGCTGCAAAAAACTTGTCCACTGGAACCATGATCTCTGCTTTGTAAGTGTGGTATTGTTTTGAATGTAAAAGGTCACGTGCCAGTTTGGGATCGGGATCTTTTTTTACGGTATAGTTCCCTGAACTATCAGCAAAAATTCCTTTTACGGCATTCATGGCCTCAACTTCCAAAGATACCAAGCCGTCGGAATTTGCTTGTGCTTGTTTTAAAAAGTCAAACTCGGCTTTAGAAAAATTAGCCTTAACCATTAATTCCTGAAGCGATATGGTTTCCCCTGAAGGCCTAGGAGCAGGTAGGCCTGCAGCAATGAAATCCCAATAAATACGGTGATATTCTTGTGGGCGCGGTTTTTTCCCGTTTCGAATATCAAGGATGTCAAAGTATTGATCTTCGTAGGAACTGTCCGCCGTAAGGACATAGGTTCTACCAAGTCGTGTTAAATCGTCCGAACTTTGTCGTAATTCATCGGCTAATAGATAGGATATATATTGGTTTTCACGGGCAGCTCTCACATCACCCTGTGATGATCGGTAGGCTAGAAAAGAAGTCACAACGATCAAAAGAGTGATAGCATTGACGAATATGAGGGCCTTCATTGTGTTAGTAATGTTCATGAACCGAGTCCCTTTGTCTCTTGAATTCTTCCCCTCTTTTGTTTGCCCGTGTTGATAAATTCTCGACATACCATGGTATGCTATGATTGATTAATATCTCCTAAAGCCTTTACGCAAAAAAAATCCCCGATGCTGATAACTGCACCGGGGGATTTTCCAAAACTGTAATTGTGGCTGTTAGGCTGCTCTTACCTCTTGGAGGAATGCATCCACTTCTCGGGTGAGGTGGGATGATTCTTCAGCAAGTTTAGAGGCAGAATCCCGAACCGTGCTTGAAGCTTGCCCGGTTTCAGAAGAGGTTTGTTTCACCGTTGTCGTACTGTGCATGACTTCTTCAGTACCTTGAGCTGCTTCTTTCACATTGCGTGATATCTCATTGGTGGCAGCTTCTTGCTCTTCTGTAGCAGACGCGATTGTTGTAATAATTGCCTCGACTTCATTAATACCAGCCGTAACGGTATTGATGGTTTCCACAGCTTCTCCGACCGCGGTTTGGATGGTTTGAACCTGAGAGAGAATTTCGTCTGTGGCAGCAGCCGTTTGTGAGGCTAATCCTTTAACTTCGCTAGCAACGACAGCAAAACCTTTGCCTGCATCACCCGCACGGGCTGCTTCAATGGTGGCATTAAGAGCAAGAAGGTTGGTTTGTTCTGCAATGTCTGAAATGAGCTTTACTATTTCATTCACTTTAACAGTGGCCGAGGTCAGACTGTTTACAACCCGTGTACTTGTCTCTGCCTGCCCTGAAACCTTACGTGATGTTTCTACGGCATAAGTGGTTTGGCGCGTGATATCAGCTATTGATGCCAATAATTGTTCCGTTGCTGTTGCCACCATCTGAACATTTGCAGAGGTTTGTTGTGAGGCCGCAGAAGCTGATGATGATTGCCGTGAAGTCTCTTCTGCCGTTGCCATCAGTTGCTCAGATGTTGCGTGTAGACTAGTAGATGAAGTGGATACTGAGGTTACAATTCCTTTTACACGGCCTTCAAAGTCATTTGCGAGGTTTTTCATAACCTGCTTTTTTTGTTGTTCAGCGAGTTTATCGGCCTCTGCTTGATCTTTTAGCATACGTTCCATTTCAACTGCGTTGTCTTTGAACACCAGAACGGATTGAGCCATTTCTCCAATTTCGTCTTTTCTATTTGTATAAGGAATTTCTACAGAGAGATTGCCACTGGCTAATATGCCCATCCGATCAGTCATTATTCGAATGGATCCAGATAGTCCTCGGGCATAAAAAATACCGGTAAGGGCTCCAATTCCAAGGATAACGAGGACGGTGATAATCGCTGCGGTAATCATTTCATCTAAAGGCAAATCGGCTTCTGCGACATCAACTTCACCAATAATAGCCCAGGTCGTACCCATGAATTCCAAGGGAGTATAGGCTGAAATTACAGGTATTCCGCGGAAATCGAGAATGACCTCTACACCATCTTTTCCCTCTAAAGCTTTGGTCACAGTGGCGCCAGTTACTTTGGTTTTGAGAAGTGTTGATGCTTCGCTAAAGCGTGAATCGCTGCGCATAAGCTGATCAGATCCAACTATGTAGGTCTCCCCACTTTCACCCATGCCAGCTGAAACTTGCATCTGGTCATTGATTTTGCCGATGGGCATTTGGAAGGCGAGAACGCCTGCGAGGTTTCCTTTTTCATCCAGAATAGGTGTTGAAATAAAACTGGCGGCAGCTCCTTTACTCGGTGCGTAAGGCAAGAAGTCGTAAAAGGATTGGAATCCCTTTAGGGGGTTATCTTTTGCTGCAGTGAAAGCCATTCCGAGATCACTGCTATTCCACTCACCCTTTATAAGGTTGGTTGCGTAGTCTTCTTCCTTAAAGACTGTGTATATGAGGTCTCCGCTGGGGGAGAAAAGGAAGATATCGTAATATCCTCTGTCTTTAAGGAAGCTTCTAAAAACAGGATGATATTGCTCATGCGCTTTACTATAGGCAGAACCATCTTCAGCAAAATCCAACTTTTCCTTTTCCCCGGTAGAGAAAGGATTGCCTTTAATATAGAGCTCTTGAAGTTTTGATTTCTGATTATTCCCCAATTCATCCCAACCATTACTGAACGCTTTAATAGCTTGCAAGGTCATAGGGTGTTCGGCTTGAAGGCGTAGATCCGATTGGATTGTGTCAAGATAATCTAAGAGTGTCGCTTTGCGTGATTCTGTTAGGGCAACGAGCTTTTCTCCCGCAGCTTCTTCCAGGCTATGACGGGCTAAATTGGTGAGAACGACCCCGACCCCAATGGAAGCGGCAGCGACAAGACCAATAATTACTGTCGGTAATTTATGGGCTATGCGAATGTTTGAGATTTTCATATTTTCCCCGCATCAATCCCTATAATATTATGTTAAATATAGCTATAGGGCAGTAGATCAGTGTGAATTAAATTTCATCTATAAGGTGTATTTTGTAAATTCAACTATCAGGGAGATATAGTTTATAAAGTATTAAATTTTATTCGAGGTTTTGTAATAGCTTTTTTACTTCTTAAATCAGTGTTTTTTAATCAGGGAACCCACTTATTTAGAGCAATACTTCTTTTCCCTTCGACGTACCCAAAAAGGGGAGGTATTGGTTCTTTAACGACATTAAGTTGTCTGAACCAAAAAAATGATAAAGCTAATGTAGCTGGAGATGGGGAATACAATGGATAAGCAAACACAGCTAGAACTGGAAGCCGCGACCTTTCGGCGTCTGGTCGCGCATTTACGTGAACGCTCCGATGTGCAGAATATTGACATGATGAATTTGGCGGGGTTTTGTCGGAACTGTTTGTCTAAATGGTATATGGCTGCAGCAGAAGAAAAGGGTGAGGCCATTGATTACGGACAAGCCCGAGAAATTGTCTATGGTATGCCGTACGATGAATGGAAAGCAAAACACCAAACTGCGGCAACTGCAGAACAACAGGCCGCATTCGAAAAGAGCAAACCAGCTCATGACTGAGGTTTGAGGCAACTGGGAAATATTCCTAATTGTGATTTTTTTGGAAAATGAGACAGAGAAGTTCCTTCTGGCATTGCCAAATGAGACGGCGGGCGTTAATTTCCGCAACAGATTTATTTATACCTGACAGCATAAAAGGGCCTAGAGCATGGATGATTTCGACGCAGGCTATGACGAAACAACTTCTGAAGATACGGTTTCTCACGAGACGCTCAATGACGAGATGGATGCTCCGAAACTTGCTCCTATTCCCGGCGGTGAGATCAATGGTGTAACGGCTGATCGTCTTCGTGGCTTTATTGAACGTGTTGAACGTTTGGAAGAAGAGAAAAAAGCGATCGCTGACGATATTAAAGAAATTTACTCAGAAGCTAAATCGCTTGGCTTCGATACCAAGATTATGCGTAAAATCGTTTCTCTTCGTAAGATCGAACAGCAGGAACGGTTGGAGCAAGAAGAACTTATTGATGTTTATAAACATGCCCTTGGCATGATTTAAGCTCTTCAATAGTTGCAATAAAAAACCCACCGCCAGGTGGGTTTTTTATTGTCTGAAATCAGAGCGAAAAGAGGATTAAGCCCTCGCCGCTTCGGGTTCTGGAACCAGAAGGAGTTGCAGGGATTGATAATCCGTTTTCCCGGTTCCAAGAACCGGAAGTTTGTCGAGGATTTCGATCTCTCGGGGAATCATCAACTCTGTAATACCCTGTTCTTTGGCTTTACTCAGAAGCTCGGGCCGTGCCGCTGTTGGGCAGTCTGTGGCGAGGATCAATTGTTCACCTTTTTTTGCATCAGGCCGTGAAATAACCGCGTGCTGGAATCCGGGCCAGGTTTTACCCGCGAGATCTTCTGCAGCCGTTAGGGAGACCATTTCGCCAGCGATCTTGGCAAAGCGTTTTGCGCGGCCCTGGATCGAAATGAAGCCATCGATATCAAGCACCACAATATCACCAGTGTCATACCAGCCATCTTCTGGTGGCTGTAGTTGACCTGGCGCATCCGCACGTAGATAGCCCTTCATAATATTGGGTCCCTTCACAAATAACCTGCCACCGGTTGGAATCCCGGGAACAGGCTCTAACCTGCTTTCAATCCCAGGTAAGAAACGCCCAACAGTTCCAGCTTTATATTGCAAAGGTGTATTGGTGGAGAGTACAGGAGAGGTTTCGGTCGCGCCGTACCCTTCTAAAACGCGGAGGCCAAATTTTTCGGACCACACCTTACGTGTGCTGTCTTTGACTTTTTCTGCGCCAGCAAAAATATGTCTGACGGAATAAAAGTCGTATGGGTGTGCCACACGAGCGTAACCGTTTAGGAACGTATCGGTTCCAAAAACAATAGTGGCATTGGTATCGTACACCAGTGCAGGCACAATCCTGTAATGCAGGGGAGACGGATAAAGGAAAGTCTTAATGCCAGAGAGAATTGGCAGCAGTAAACCGCCTGTCATGCCAAAGGAGTGGAAGATAGGCAGGGCATTGAAGACGGTGTCTGTGGAATTGAAATCAACCACGGCTGAGAGCTGGTTTCTGTTAGACAGCAAGTTGCCGTGACTTAACATCACACCTTTGGGGACGCCTTCGGAGCCGGAAGTGAACAGAACAACTGCAGCGTCGTTGATATCAGGTGCTTCACTGTTGTGAACTGACCGCGCAAAATGGCTTTTGATCTTGCCAGCCACCTTGTTGCCGAGAGAGATCTCTTTCTTAATGTCTTCGAGATAAACCAGTTTGCACTCTTTGCTTAAAGCGTCTGCCAGATCATCAAGACGGCCAACTTCGATAAACTTGCGTGATGTGATAATGGTTTTGATCTCAGCGGTTTCACAACAAGACAACAGGTTCTTCTCGCCCATAGTAAAGTTGAGCATCGCAGCAACCCGGCTTTTGGATTGAAGGGCAAAAAATGTAACTGCTGCCGCTGAGGAGTTAGGCAGCAGTACTCCGACGATTTCTTGTCTTTTTGTGAAGTTTGCAAATTTGCTACCGAGAACAAAGCTTCCCGTGATTAGCTTGTCGTAATCGAGAGGGGAGCGTTCGATATCTTCGACGACATGACTGGATCCGCCATGAATATCTCTGGCGTCTAGAAGGTTCTTGAAAAGGCCTCCTTCTGCGGGGCAAGAAGCAAGGGCAGTTTCACTCATTAGATCATGAAGGCCGATGCTGATAGCCGCGCGGCGCTCTCTCCCTCTAATATCTTCGTTAAGGCGTAATTTTTTCGGTGGGTGGATGGTAATGGTCACCTTAGGGAACCAGCGTTGGCGTACTTTTCCTTTTAGCCGGGAAAAGCGGCTGTACTGAGCGCCTTCGATGTTAACTGGCAGCAACGGGGCATCGGCATGATCGGCAATCATCCCCGGGCCTTCGTGTATCTTCATCATGCCGCCGGTAACCGTAATCCTGCCTTCGGGGAAGATGACGCAGCGTTTGCCGGACTTGACCACACTGATCATGGTTTTGGTCGCCATGGGGTTGGTCGGATCAATGGGGTAAAAATCGACGACCGATAGGAAAGGTTTGACCCACCATTTTTGAGCCATAAAGGTATCGATGGCAAAGGTTGGTCGACCGGGAAGAAAAGCCGCCAATAAAATGCCATCCAGGAAAGACACATGGTTGATGACAATAACGGCTTTGGGGCCGAGATCTTCAAGGTTTTCCTCGCCCCTGACTTCTACCCGGAAACAAATCTTGAACAAGAGCCGGAAGAACAGTTTTGTCGGAAGTTCAGGGAGCAACTTACAGACATAGAGAGCGACAACGAGATTGAGAATTCCAATAACCAGGAACACGTCGGGAATTGAAAATCCCAACTTGAGCATTCCGATAGTTCCAACAGCAGAAACAACCATAAACAAGGCGTTTGCAATATTATTACTGGCAACATTTCTTGCGCGGTGGGTCTCGCTACTCTCGCTTTGCAAAATTGCATAGAGCGGAACAATGTAGAGGCCACCACTGATGGAAATCAAAAACAGGTCTATCAGGATACGGATATTATCAGGGCTGGTGAAGAATTCAGCCAAGCTGATAAGCGTTGTGCCTGAAATATTTATCGAGCTGCTGGCAGCATAAAGATCAAAGGTAAACAGAGAAAGTCCCAGAGCGCCAAACGGGACATATCTTGCTGAAACTTCCCCCTTTAACAGTTTGTTACAAAGCAAAGAACCAACCGCAATCCCTATGGAAAACACGGTCAAAAACAGGGTGACAATTTGCTCGTCACCCCCAATAACGTCTTTGGCAAAGGTGGGGAACTGGGCAAGAAATGTTGCGCCAAATAGCCAAAACCATGAAATGCCAAGAATAGATAAGAAGACAGCGCGATTACCTGCGCTGTGTTTTACGAGGTTATAGGTCTCGGCAATGATGTTTGGGTTTAGTTTTAGAGTTGGTTCAGCTGCTTCTGCTCTTGGAATGAAGTAACTGGTGACCACGCCAACGATGGCCAAAATGATTACCATGGTTGAAATGAAATAAATTCCGCCGTCCATCAAAATGACAAGTCCGCCGATGATGGTACCGATCAGAATAGCAAGAAAAGTCCCCGCTTCGATCAATCCATTGGCACCGATCAGCTCATCTTTCTCCATATGGTCGGGCAGAATACTGTATTTAAGCGGGCCAAAGAAGGTGGATTGAGTGCCCATCATAAAGAGGACGGCCATCAAGTAGTTGGGTGAATGGGTTATAAAGCCGTAGGCCGCCAACGCCATGATAACAATTTCATAGTATTTGATTATCCGAATGAGCCGAGATTTTTCAAACTTGTCGGCCATTTGTCCTGCAAGTGCAGAGAATAAAAAGAAAGGTAGGATGAATAATCCTGCAGCTAAGGTCACCATGACTTGTGGGGATAGGGCTGAAGTATCAGCTAACCGGTAGGTAATTAAAACCACCAAGGCATTTTTAAAGACGTTATCGTTAAGAGCACCAAGGGCCTGTGTCAGGAAAAGTGGGAGGAACCTTTTGGTTTTCATGAGGTGGAGAAGGTTCTTGTTTTCTAGAGAACCGTTTTCTGAAGGTTCATTCTCTAGAGGTTCGTTATTCTGAATTTCGTTCTCAATCGAACCACTCTTTATCGACCCATTCTCTATAGACATGGATACTCCACTTGGTTTGTTATGTTTATTACCTGTTGCGGCATAGTGCCTAATAGTTGCGTAGTTAGAAATAGTTTTCGCGTGAAATTATTAATTCAGGGATACTTTCTAGATAGTTAATGCTGCTCTTCACAACTAAATACATCAAAATTGAGTGTTTAACGTCGTAAATTGAAATGTTTTACAAACGTATGTTTTTTATGGATTGATAATAGTCAAAATAGACGGGAAGTTGTTGTTTTATTTCGTGTTTATGAAATGTTTTTGAATAATTATCACACTATTTATTTTTTGAGGGAGGAAAATCTGTGTCTTGTGCTCATATATATCCTCAAATTAGGTCGCTATTAACCATGAAAGTGATTTGAATTTTCGGATTATGGCCCCGACCCAATCCGGGTCATTTCAGGGAGGTTATAATCATGAGAGCAAAATCAGGCTTTCTAAAAGGCTTGAACCCGACCATGGCGATATGGTCGAAGTTTCTCGTCTTTGCTTTGGTAATCATGGCATTTGTTGCCACCGAAGGGGTCGGAGACTTTTTCACAGGGGTTAACAATTTCCTCGTGGGTACGATGAAATGGTACTATTTGGGTATCGTCGCGTTTTTCCTATTCTTTGTCATTTGACTGCTGTTTAGTCGTTATGGGAATCTGCGGTTAGGCAAAGATACCGATCGACCAGAGTTCAGTTATTTTTCCTGGTTCGCCATGCTGTTTGGCGCTGGAATGGGGATCGGCCTTGTTTTCTGGTCCATCGCTGAGCCAATTTATCACTTTCAATCCAACCCATTTATTACAGATGATATGTCGCAATCAGCAGAAGCGGCTCAAGTCGCCATGCGCATCACTCTGTTTCACTGGGGACTGCATCCTTGGGCGATCTACGTCATTGTAGCTTTGTCGCTGGCGTATTTTGCTTATCGTAAAGATTTGCCGCTCACGATCCGGTCTTCGCTCTACCCATTGATCGGTGATCGTATCTATGGACCAATTGGTCATATCGCAGATCTCCTAGCTGTTTATGGTACAGTTTTTGGAGTTGCGACATCGCTTGGTCTTGGGGTTCAGCAAATGGCCACGGGCCTATATGAAATCACCGGTTGGGGTTTTTGGGTTACACAAACTGTCACGGATGGTGTGACAAAGACCGAGCCTGCACTGGCTGCCATGTTGGTACTGATTGCTGTGGTTTCATCCTTGGCAACCATTTCAGTCGTTTCGGGTGTTGGCAAGGGCGTTAAGATCCTGTCAGAAGTAAATCTTTGGCTTTCCATTGCTATTCTTGCGTTCTTTATTGCCTTTGGACCTACCCGTTATCTCTTGGGCGCATTCCTTCAGAACATCGGTGATTATATGGGCAACGTTCTACCGCTCAGCCTTTGGACAAATGCGAACGATGAAGCCAGTAAATGGCAAGGTTGGTGGACAGCGTTCTATTGGGGCTGGTGGATGTCATGGGCACCCTTTGTCGGCATGTTCATCGCCCGTATTTCCAAAGGGCGTACCATCCGGGAGTTCATTCTAGGTGTGTTATTTGTACCAACGCTACTTGGTGCGGTATGGCTGACGGCGTTTGGGGGCACCGCTCTACATATTGAATTGTTCGGAGACGGCGGTATTGTTGAAGCGGTTCAGTCTGATTTGACGTCAGCTCTTTATGTGACGCTGGAGAAAATGAACGCAGGGTTCATGGGAACAATTGCCTCAATCGTGGCAACCATTCTTATCGCCACTTATTTCATTACATCGTCTGATTCAGGCACTCTTGTGGTGAATACACTTCTTTCCATGGGGGATGAAAATCCACCAACTATGCACCGGGTAATCTGGGGCTTGGGAGAAGGCTTTGTTGCAGCAGCCTTGTTGGTTGCAGGCGGCTTGAAGGCTTTGCAAGCGGCAGCTATTGCTGCGGCCCTTCCTTTCTCAATCATTATGATTTTCATGATGATTGGCTTAGTGAAAGCACTGCGAGAGGAAGACCTCGGACAGACATATTCTTCGGGAGGACAACCTGTCAGTGGTGGTCTGAACGACTAATCATTTATCCGTAACCATGAAATGGCCCCTGAAAGTCAGATGAAATTCAGGGGCTATTTTTATATCAATTAAATCGTTACTTTACTGGTTTGGGATAGAGGGCATTGAGTTGGTCTTGATAAACTTCCAGCACTTTATGCCGTCTGACCTTTAGGGTTGGTGTCATCATTTCGTTATCAATGCTAAAGGCCTCGTTTGCGACCACGAATTTTCGTACTTTCTCTAGGGGGGATAGCTGTTTGTTGATTTGATCAATGGACTTTGCCATCGAGATCTTCAGCGAGGGATTATCATAGACTGACGCTAGAACTCCCGGAATTCCACTTGCTTCGCCCCATTGCTCTAGAAAATCTTCAGTAGGCACAATAACGGCTGTCAGGTGAGGACGTTTATTGCCATAGACCATGACTTGATAGATGAAAGGATGATGAACCAATTCACCTTCAACTCTGGCTGGAGACACGTTGTCGCCTCCGGACAGAACAATAATGTCTTTCTTCCTGTCCGTGATTTTAAGGCGTCCTTTTGCATCGAGCTCGCCGATATCTCCGGTATAGAGCCAACCATCTTTAATGGTCTCGTCAGTGTATTTTTGATCATTCCAATAGCCGCTCATCAACAGCTCGCCTTTGGCAAGGATTTCTCCATCCTCAGCGATTTTGATTTTAACGCCTCTGAGTTCAGGGCCAACGGTACTCATATCGATAATGCCTGGGCGGTTTACCGCAATAACAGGCGCGGCTTCGGTTTGACCATATCCTTGTAAAATAGGCAGCCCAAGAGAGTGAAAAAAGAGTCCAATATCTTCGTTCAATGCTGCCCCACCAGAAACCATGGCTTTTAACCTGCCGCCAAACCGTAGCCGCAGTTTGTCCCGTACAAGCTTCTCGAGAATGCGGTCTTGGAATCTTTCGAAGGCATTCAGACTGTTGGGGTCTTGGTATTTTTTCCGACCTAAGGCTTCCGCTTTATAAAATAGAGACCTCTTAAGTGGCTTTTCTTTCTCAAGCCCGCGGGTGATCCTGCTGTACATTGATTCGTATAGGCGTGGCACCGCCGTCATGATTGTCGGCTTTACTTCAGCCATATTACGAAGAAGATGCTCCGCTCCCTCGCCATAATAGATTTGGGCAGCCAATAATAGAGGGAAAAATTGACCGGCTGTATGTTCATAAGCATGGGAAAGTGGCAGGAAAGAGAGGAATGTTTCTTCACCCAAACCAAGGTGATAAAGGACATCCCAGGCGCCTTCGCAATTACACAGGATTGCACCGTGGCTCAGCATAACGCCCTTCGGTAACCCACCAGTTCCAGAGGTATATATCAAGCATGCGATATCACTTCTGGTAAGTTGTTTAGCAGAAGCTTCAATGTCTTCTTCTAGCTTGTCACCCTCGGCAAGTAGGTGTTCCCAGTTATGGATCTGGAGATCATCGTCTGGTTCAATATCATCAATGGTTACTGCCCATTTACATTCTAGTGCTTTTTCAGCCGCAGGGAGGGCCTTTTTACACAGGGTTGCAGTTGAGATAATAATCCCTTTAGCACTGGAATGGTTCAAGACATGTTGATGGTTTTCAACCGTGTTGGTGGTATAGGCTGGCACGGTAATGCCACCTGCGGCCATAATAGCGAGGTCAGCAATAAACCATTCAGGCCTATTTTCCGCGACAAGGACCACACGGTCTCCCTTTTCCAGGCCAATAGATTTAAGGCTTCTGGCCATAGCTGTAATACGACGAGAGGTTTCTGACCAACTAATTGGCCAGTAAGCCTTGTTCTCTTTGAACCAGAGAAAAGGCTGTTCATCCCGTTCTTTGGCGTGTTCATAGAACAGACTGACAAGGTTTTTATAGTGCGGTGGTGCGATACTCTGTTCCATATTCCTCGTTAGGCCTTTACCTGTTCTTATGTTTTCTTATCATTGATAACGTATTATTTGGCGATTCTCGCCTTGTTTTCAAATTCTTAATTCTAAGTTTATAGAGACATAGTTCGCATTTGTAGACCGCGTTTGGCGGAATGAGAGGATTTTTCCATGATGGAAGCTGGGACCGAAGCTGCTCACCCTAAAGATGTTATCGACGAAAAGCTTGGTACTTTACCGGCCTGGGATCTTACGGATCTCTACCCTTCGCCTGATTCGTCAGAGCTCGAAGACGACTTGGTAAAGGTTGAAAAAGCTGCCATTGCCTTTAAGGAAAGATATGCAGGCAAGCTCGCAAATTTAAGCGGTGATGATCTGAACGATGCTATCGTTACTTTTGAAAATTCTCAGGAAATCATGGGCAAGGTGATGAGCTATGCTTATCTGGTCTATGCCGGAAATATGAGTGATCCTGAAGTTGGTAAGTTCTTCCAGTCCATGCAAGAACGCAGTACGAGTATATCCACCCACATCTTGTTTTTCACATTAGAGCTAAATAAGCTTGATGAAGGCGCGCTAAAAGAAAAAATCGAAAACAGCTCCCTTTCAAAATATGCGCCATGGTTGAGAGAACTTCGCGCTCAAAAAGATCACCAACTTTCTGATGAACTCGAAGGCTTGCTACACGAAAAAAGTGTGTCTGGCCGATCAGCCTGGGTACGTTTGTTTGATGAAACAATGGCGAGCTTAACGTTTCCGTTTCAAGGCGAAGATCTTAGTTCTGCACAGATCCTCAATAAATTAAGTAACCGCGATCCAAAAGTTCGCAAAGAAGCCGCCCAATCTTTGGGAACGGTTTTGGGTGAAAATCAACGCCTTTTTGCTCACATCACCAATACGCTGGCAAAAGATAAAGAAACAGAAGATCAATGGCGTGGTTTCGAACGTCCCGTTTCTGCACGCAACCTTGCTAATGTTGTCGAAGATGAAGTCGTTGATGCATTGGTAAACTCTGTATCTTCTTCGTACGAAGATCTTGCCCACCGCTATTACAAATTAAAAGCCAAATGGTTTGGTGTTGACCAGCTTCCCTATTGGGACCGTAACGCGCCGCTTCCTGACGATGATGATGATGTTATCAATTGGGATACTGCACGGGAAACTGTTCTCAACGCTTACGCAAGGTTTTCGCCAAAACTAGCAGAAGTGGGGCAGAAGTTCTTTGATAACCCTTGGATTGATGCGCCGGTAAGACCGGGAAAAGCACCAGGTGCTTTTGCTCATCCTACGGTGCCTTGCGCTCATCCCTATCTTTTGGTGAATTATCAGGGGCGTACTCGGGATGTTATGACACTCGCCCACGAGCTTGGCCATGGTGTTCATCAGGTTTTGGCAGGTGTTCAAGGTCCTTTGATGGCGGATACGCCTTTGACCTTGGCGGAAACGGCGTCTGTTTTTGGCGAAATGCTGACCTTCCAATCAGTGTTGAAAAAGAAAGCAGATGCAAAAGCAAAACGCATCATGTTGGCTTCTAAAGTCGAAGACATGCTCAATACTGTGGTTCGGCAGGTGGCGATGCACCAATTCGAAACCCGGGTCCATGACGAACGACGCAATGGAGAGCTTCTCCCTGAGCAGTTGGGTGAAATCTGGATGGATACGCAACGCAAAAGCCTTGGTCCGTCAATCCGTTTCGAAGATGAATATGCTTCTTATTGGTCGTATGTCCCTCATTTCATTCATGCCCCGTTTTATGTTTATGCCTATGCGTTTGGGGACTGTCTGGTTAACTCTCTCTATGCGGTTTATCAGCAAAGCGAAGAAGGTTTTGCCGAGAAGTATCTCGAGATGTTGTCTGCAGGGGGATCAAAGCGTCACAAGGAATTACTGGCGCCCTTCGGACTGGATGCCAGCGATCCTGATTTCTGGAAACAGGGCTTAAAGGTAGTTTCAGGATTTATTGATCAACTGGAAGCCATGGAAGAATAAGGTCTGAGTTCTTTATTGTGCCTGATATCTTTACTGTAATTGAAAAGCGCCTCTCGTATTGGGAGGCGCTTTTTTGTTCTCAAGCTTGAATGTTGCCCCGGCTATTACCATGAATGTTGCCTTAAATATCGAACGTACCACTGACCAAGAACTGTCTGAGTTTCGCAAGATGAGGGGCCGTGTTTAGTCCTTTTTCCTTCAACCAATTGTCATTGTAGTAAGTATCAAGATAACGCTCTCCTGAATCGCATATCAATGTGACGATACTTCCTTTTTCTCCCCGCCCTTTCATCTCTGACATCAGATGAAAGGCGCCACAAAGGTTCGTCCCGGTCGAAGCGCCACATTTACGACCCAAAAGTTCTTCCAACAGATGAACCGCTGCAATAGAAGCCGCATCAGGTATCTGGATCATTCTGTCGACAACAGATGGAATGAAGGAGGGCTCAACCCGGGGACGGCCAATTCCTTCGATCCGTGAGCCTATTGAACTGGTTATTTGTTTGTCCCCGGTATTGTAATAGTCGTAGAAAACAGAGTTCTCAGGATCAACAATGCAAAGCTTGGTGTCTGAGCAGCAAGATTTCTCATATCGTATGAAGCGGCCAATGGTTGCTGAGGTTCCCCCAGTACCCGCACTGGCGACAACCCATTCTGGATCAGGATGAGGTTCGAGAGCCATTTGGTCGAAAATTGATTGGGCAATGTTATTGTTACCGCGCCAGTCTGTTGCACGCTCTGCAAAGGTGAATTGGTCCATGTAGTGGCCGTTCAATTCCGCAGCCAGACGTTCAGACTCGTCATAGATATCTTTTGGATCAACCAAGTGACACTCGCCACCGTAAAACTCTATCTGAGCCAGTTTTTCCCGTGCAGTTGTTCTAGGGACCACAGCGATAAATTTGAGACCGAGCAATCTTGCAAAGTAAGCTTCGGAGATTGCGGTACTGCCTGATGATGATTCAATTATTGTTGTGTCTTGAGAAATCCAGCCGTTACAAAGGCCATATAAGAATAGGGATCTTGCGAGACGATGTTTTAAACTACCAGTTGGGTGCGTCGTTTCGTCTTTAAAGTAGAGATCAATACCGTGGCAACTCGGCAGGTCCAGTTTGATCAGGTGGGTATCAGAGGAACGGTTGAAATCAGCGTCTATTTTCTTGATCGCTTGATGGGTCCATTCACGTTTATAGGTTGCTTTCATTGTATTGTCCCATAGCTCTTTAGGTATGATTTCTTTCGAGAAGCACATTATAATACTCAAAAGAAAATTTCTTTTAGAATTCAATTTAAAGGGATGATAGTATCTTTTGTTTGTAGGTTCTTCTCAAATATATTTAAAAAATGCGTATTTATTGAGAAATAATTGCTTATTAGTATTCCTTTGAAGGGTAATTTATTTGTGAGGATTATGGAAGTTGTAAGCCAATTCCCCATATACTTTATCTCATATACACTAGAATGCTCGCGATCAGAAATTTGGTTGAGGTTGCTCAATAAGGTTCTATCCGAGGGGATGTCATTTGCCGGACGACAAAAAAATGGAAGATATTGCCGATGATAAATCACGCCTGAGCGGACGGCTAAAGCGCTACGCACAGGTCGGGACATCGGTTGGTGGTTTGGCGGCCCAAGTCGTTGGCAGCCGGGTATTTGGAACTGGCCTGGACCGAGACAAACATTCATCTGATCTCAAGAATGCCTTGGGAGGATTAAAGGGGCCCTTGATGAAGGCGGCCCAAATTTTGGCGACCATCCCCGATGCTTTACCAAAAGAGTATGCAGAAGAATTGCGGCAACTCCAATCCAATGCACCCTCTATGGGGTGGCTTTTCGTAAAACGGAGAATGAAAAGCGAACTCGGTGTCGGTTGGCAGAAAAAATTTGAAACTTTTGAACAAGAAGCCACTGCTGCGGCCTCTCTTGGGCAAGTCCATTTTGCCAAAGGGCACGACGGAACAAAGCTGGCCTGTAAGCTCCAATATCCCGACATGATTTCCGCCGTAGAGGCTGACCTTAAGCAGCTTGGGTTACTTTTTGGAATTTATCGACGGTACGACAAGGCCATTGACCCCAGTAACATCCACAAAGAGTTATCAGATCGATTGCGTGAAGAGTTGGACTACCTTCGCGAAGCTCAGAACATGAAACTCTATCAGCATATACTGCGCGATGAGGACAGGGTATTTGTTCCCGAGAGCATAGACAATCTGACAACCCGCCGACTTCTGACCATGACGTGGCTCGATGGCAGCCCGTTACTGGATTATATTAAAGAGCATGAAGGCGATATTGAAGCACGCAATCAAGTTGCTATGAATATGTTTCGCGCCTGGTATGTTCCTTTTTATAAATATGGCGTCATCCACGGTGATCCGCATTTGGGCAATTATTCTATTCGCAAGAATGGCGACGTAAATTTATTGGATTTTGGCTGCATCAGAGTTTTTGAACCTTCGTTCGTCAAAGGGGTCATCGATCTGTATTTTGGTCTTGAGCGGAATGACGAAGCCTTGGCCGTTCAAGCTTATGAAAGCTGGGGCTTTAAGATCCAGAATAGGGAAATGCTCGATACTTTGAATATTTGGGCGCACTTTCTATACGGACCTCTGTTGCAAGATCGAAAACGAACGATTGTCGACGATCACAAAGGTGGCCCCTATGGAGCAAAAATTGCCAATAAAGTTCATGGCGAACTCCGCCGACTTGGCGGTGTGAAACCTCCTCCGGAATTCGTGTTGATGGATCGGGCTGCGGTTGGTCTAGGTTCGGTGTTTATGCATCTGAAAGCCGAGATCAATTGGCACCAGTTGTTCCATGATCTTATTGGTGATTTTGATTGTATGGAATTATCCAGGCAACAGTCAGCTGCGCTTCAAAAATGTGACCTGCCTCTTCCCGAAAACGACAAATAAACACCTGTGTATACATGAGAATCGATGTGATTTTGTCTTCAAATCACGGGGGCAGTGTTTCCGATATGAGATATTTTCCTTACTGGAACATATCTTAATCCACGTTATATGACTAAATTAGTCTGTTATTGTGCAGTGCACACTTGCGGCATATGATAGAAAAAAGCTTTAATAAAAACGATATGTAGTCGACCTTAAAGCGTCGGCTGGGGAATTCATGTGGGGAGATAATATGAAAATTGCTATTCCCAAGGAGCGCCGTGCGAATGAAACACGTGTGGCAGCTTCACCTGAGACGGTCAAAAAAATGATCGCTCTGGGATGTGACGTCATGGTCGAAAAGGGCGCAGGTTCTTCTGCGAGCTTTACCGATGAAGCCTTCAAGGCTGCAGGCGCTACAATTGGAAAAGATGCTGCTACGACGTACAAAGACGCCGCTGCCATCTTAAAAGTTCAAAAACCGATCGCTGGTGGTAAAGACGATGAGATCAAGGGCTTGGCTAAAAGCACCGTTGTGATTTCTATCGCAGATCCTTACCGCTCGATTAAAGAACTGGATGCCTTTGCTAAGTCAGAATTGACGACGTTTGCAATGGATTTTGTGCCTCGTATTACACGCGCGCAGTCTATGGATGTCCTTTCAAGCCAATCCAACCTTGCTGGTTATAAAGCTATTCTTGATGGCGCTGCAGTCTTTAACCGGGCCTTTCCGATGATGATGACGGCAGCGGGAACGATTGCTCCTGCAAAAGTCTTCATCATGGGCGCTGGTGTTGCAGGCCTTCAAGCCATTGCGACCGCACGACGCCTCGGAGCTGTGGTTTCAGCTACCGATGTTCGCCCTGCTTCGAAAGAGCAGGTGGAAAGTCTGGGCGCTTCTTTTGTTGCTGTTGAAGACGACGAGTTTAAGCAGGCCGAGACTGCTGGCGGGTATGCCAAAGAGATGTCTGACGCATACAAAGCCAAGCAAGCAGCTCTTATTGCAGAGACGATAGCCAAGGTTGATATGGTCATTACGACTGCCTTGATCCCTGGTCGTCCAGCACCGGTACTTGTAACCGCTGATATGGTTAAGTCTATGAAGCCGGGCTCGGTTATTGTGGATCTGGCTGTTGAAGCTGGTGGTAACTGTGAACTGTCTCAAGCCGGTAAAGTTGCCGTCAAACACGATGTGTCCATTGTTGGTTATGACAACATGCCTGGACGTCTTGCGACGGATGCTTCATCGCTTTATTCACGAAATGTCTATAATTTCTTTGAACTTCTATTTGATAAAGAGGCCAAGAGTCTGAAGATCGATTGGACGGATGAAATTATCAAAGGCACGTGTGTAACGCACGAAGGAAGCATTGTTCATCCTGCGTTGGCGCACGCTGAAAAAGAGAAACCAGCTCCGAAATCTGCAACTGTGAAAAAAGCTGAAACTTCAACCGACGCAGTTGAAAAGGCAGTAAAAAAAGCTCCAGCCAAAGCGAAAACATCATCTAAAGCGAAACCTGCAAGCAAGGCAAAAGCTCCTGCTTCAAAAGGTGCTAAGGTTGCCAAGCCAGCTCCGGCTAAGCCTGAAGATAAGAAAGATGGAGGGTCTGTCTGATGTCGAGTGAGGAATTTATCAACAAGGCTACGGAAGCTGCCAATGCAGCCCGTGCTTTATCAGACGAAGTCGCATCCCTTGCCTCTGAGGCAAGCCGTTTAGCTGTTGAGGCAACCGGGCAAGCGGCAAGTGGCTCTCCCTTTATCATGGGGCTGACGGTACTGATCCTTGCCGTTTTTGTTGGATATTATGTTGTCTGGAACGTCACTCCGGCGCTCCATTCACCATTAATGGCGGTCACAAACGCGATTTCATCGGTGATTATCGTGGGGGCCTTGGTCGCCGCGGGGCCTGCTGATCTAGGTTTTAGCGAGATAATGGGTTTCATCGCTATCGTACTTGCCGCAGTTAATATCTTCGGTGGCTTTATTGTCGCGCAGCGTATGCTGCAGATGTTCAAGAAAAAACAGTAGGGGGGCTTATTATGTCATCAGATCTATCTGCACTGTTATATCTCGCTGCCTCTGTCTGTTTTATCATGGCATTGCGCGGTCTTTCTCACCCAACGACCAGCCGCCAGGGAAACATCTTTGGTATGGTCGGGATGGCTCTGGCTATCGGAACCACCTTGGCTGCTCCTGGGATTGTTAGTTTCGGTACCATCCTTCTTGGACTTCTCATTGGGGGGGCAATAGGTACGGTTATCGCTCTTCGTATCCAGATGACGGCTTTGCCACAACTGGTTGCGGCTTTTCATAGTTTGGTTGGTCTAGCTGCCGTTTGTGTCGCTCTGGCAACATTCTACAAACCTGAGGCTTACGGTATTGGTATCGTTGGTGATATCCAGGTATCAAGTCTTATTGAACTTGCTATTGGTACCGCCGTCGGGGCGATTACCTTTACTGGATCTGTGGTGGCTTTTGCCAAGCTTCAGGGCTTGGTTTCCGGTCGTCCGCTGGTGTTTAAGTTCCAGCACACTTTAAACGCTGCTCTGGGTGCTTCAGTTGTCGTGCTGCTGGTTCTGCTTTGCACCACGCAAGATCCTATTTATCTCTGGGTATTGGTTGCGGTTACTCTGTTGCTCGGCTTTTTGTTGATCCTGCCAATCGGTGGTGCTGACATGCCGGTTGTTGTGTCGATGCTAAACTCCTATTCCGGGTGGGCAGCTTGTGGCATTGGCTTTACGCTTCAGAACAACCTGTTGATCATAACAGGGGCGCTGGTTGGCTCTTCTGGTGCGATCCTGAGTTACATCATGTGTAAGGCGATGAACCGCTCTTTCATTAGTGTGATCCTTGGTGGTTTTGGTGCCGAAGGCGAAGCTGGTCCTGCTGGCGCTGACGGTGATGATGACCGTATGGTTAAATCAGGTTCGGGTGATGATGCTGCTTTCTTGATGAAGAATGCTGGCTCTGTGGTTATCGTACCTGGATACGGCATGGCGGTTGCGCAGGCTCAACATACCTTACGTGAAATGGTTGATTTACTGAAAGCTGATGGCGTTAAAGTGCGTTATGCGATCCACCCGGTTGCGGGGCGGATGCCTGGCCACATGAACGTATTGTTGGCAGAAGCATCGGTGCCTTATGACGAAGTCTTTGAGATGGATGAAATCAACCGGGACTTTAAGTCGACGGACGTGGTTTTTGTCATTGGTGCCAATGATATCACCAATCCAGCTGCAAAGACTGATCCTAAGTCTCCGATTTATGGCATGCCAATTCTTGAGGTCGATGGGGCGCAGACCGTTCTGTTCCTCAAGCGTGGTATGTCAGCGGGTTATGCGGGAGTGCAAAATGAGCTCTTCTTCAGAGATAACACCATGATGCTCTTTGGCGACGCCAAGCAAATGTGTGAGAAAATCGTCAAGGCTCTCGAGCACCTTTAATCAGGTCTTCCAGAGGTTTAGTAATAGAAGAGGGCTCCTGTTTAGGGGCCCTTTTTCTTTGCCTTTAAATCAGGCCTTGAATAGTTGGCGAAAAACGATCATTTATCGCCTCCCCATTTATACATTTATATATAACTATATTCTTTTAGGACGAAGCCATGAGTGATTTCTCAATTGGTATAGATTTCGGTACGACCAATACTGTGATTGCTCTGGCGGAACGTGATAAGCCCGTTCGCTCTGTGAAATTCAAACACAGTGACATACTTCACGACGTCTATCGCAGCCTTCTTTGTTATGAAAAAACAATTCAAAACCAACGCGCACAAGTTGATGTAACAGGTGGTCCCTGGGCTCTTGATCAATATCTAACGGCGCGGGGAGAGGTCCGTTTTCTCCAGTCGTTCAAAAGCCATATCGCCAGCAGTCTGTTCAAAGAAACCCAAATTTTCTCTAAACGCCATACTCTGCAAGATATCATGTCTGACTTTTTTCAGCGGTTCATGAAAGATTCAGGTGAGCAGTTTCCCTTGGATAATACGACTGTTATTGCGGGACGACCTATCGTCTATGCGGGGTATTCTCCCGATGAAGATCTCGCAAGAGAGCGCTATAACACGGCCTACCAAAGCATCGGTTTTTCGGATGTGAGCTATGTTTACGAGCCCGTGGGCGCCGCCTATTACTATGCCAGTAAAATCGAACGGGAAGCGACGATCCTGGTTGCTGATTTCGGCGGGGGGACAAGCGATTTTTCCATTATCCGTTTTGAACGCACGGGAGATAAACTAACCTCAACGCCTCTTGGCTATGCTGGTGTTGGCATTGCAGGGGATAGTTTTGATAGTCGCCTGATTGATCATATTGTCTCGCCTTATCTCGGTAAGGGCAGCGGTTACTATTCCCTTGATCGGCAAGTGTTGGACATGCCGAGTAATTTCTATAACCGATTCTCTAAATGGCACGAACTTGGTATATTGAAGAGCCCAACAACCTTGAGAGAGCTCCGAGAGCTTAAGGCTGTGGCCGTAAACCCTGAAATGATTGAAACGTTTATCGATGTTGTTGATAACGATTGGTCTATGGATATTTACGACGCCATCTCCAGAACCAAGATGGATCTAACGCACAACGAAGAAACCACGTTTTCTGTGCAATTCAGTGATCAAAAGATCGAACAAAAAATTGCTCGTGCCGATTTTGAAAGTTGGATAGCCAAGGACCTATCTGTAATCGAAAACAAGGTAGAAAACCTACTGGCCGATAGTAACATGAAGGTTTCAGATATCGACAAGGTGTTCCTGACCGGAGGGACTTCTTATGTTCCCGCAGTGCAAAACCTTTTTGCCAAACACTTTGGTGTCGATAAGCTTGCAAGTGGCAAGCAGCTGGAATCAGTAGCTTATGGTTTGGCTTTGGTTGGGCTCGACCCAAACGCTGCGACTTGGACCGTAAAGTAGAAATCCAAAACCTGCTAAGACATGGATGCAAAATGGCCAAGTATTAAGCGGCCAGATGCAAAACGGGCTGCCATCTGGTTTAGATAGCAGCCCATTCCTCTTCCATCGATAGGAAGATATTTCGCCTTAAGCGACGTTCAACAAACGCCGACCAGACTTAATAGCCTTCACGCTCCATACGCTTGCGTAGAAGTTTGCGATAGCGACGAACTGCTTCAGCCGCTTCGCGCTTTCTGCGCTCACATGGTTTCTCGAAGTGACGACGCAACTTCATTTCACGGAAGACACCTTCGCGTTGCAGCTTTTTCTTTAGCGCGCGAAGAGCCTGATCAACATTGTTATCTCGAACGTGTACTTGCACGGGCGATCAGCTCCTTTCTAACGTCAGATCCTAATGATCTGACTGAGTTTGCTCGGTTGCCCGAGTTGAACACATAAAGAACCTCCGCTATACCAAGGCATAGCAGGTTCGATGCTGTAGTTATCACAGCCTGTGGTTAATGTGAAGGGAAGAATCTGTGACTCCTGAGATTCTTTTGATGGGTTTTCCCCGGTTTCTTTGGGTTTTTTACGTGCTAGAAAACAATTGATGTTTGTTGATGAGGGTAAAGGGAAATTGTTTTGACCCATGAAGTCTTGAGTTACATAGTATAATCATGACGTTACTTAAAATTTCCAAAATGGGACATCCGGTACTTTGGCGTAAGGCTGATCCGGTTGATAATCCCTCTAGCCCCGATGTCTATAATCTCGTTGAGAACATGATCGAGACGATGAATGATGCCGGAGGAACGGGTATTGCTGCACCTCAGGTCTACGAGTCCCTGCGTATTTTTATCTTCTTTGTTTCTAAAGTTCGAGCCCAGTCAGAGGCTCAACGCCTAGGTTTGGAATTAGAAGGTGATGGATCTGTTCCCCTGACTGTTTTGATCAACCCTGAAATCGACTTTATCGGTGAGGAAATAGATGAAAGCTGGGAAGGGTGTCTTTCCATTCCCAATCTTATGGGTAAAGTGCCTCGCTATCGGTCAATTCGCTATCGAGGTTACGGACTTGATGGTAAGCTTATTGAGCGGGATGCCTCGGGATTTCACGCACGTGTTGTTCAACATGAATATGATCATCTAGATGGCATACTTTACCCAGAGAGAATGACGGACATACGTCAGTTGATTTTCTCCTCTGAAGTTGCTCATCAAAAGCCTGATTAAGACGACGTCCGAATTTTGTATATGCAATTTGGCGTAGATTAATAAGGGGAAAGAAACCAAGAATATGAGTGATAAGCAAAAAGATACGCTGTTAGATGCGCTTCTCCCCGTTGTGCCTTTTGAAGGTTGGAGCGACTCTACGCTCCCCGAAGTCTGTGCAAATTGCGGGATATCTTCGCAAGAGGCCGCAATACTCTTTCCTCGAGGAATGACTGATATCCTGCGTTATTTTAACCAACGCTTGGATACCCAGATGATGGCAAAATTAGAAAAGCTTGGGTTGGAGGATATGAAGGTCCGAGAACGCATTACTTTAGCTGTGCGAACACGATTAGAGCTGATGGAGCCACACCGTGAAGCCGTTCGAAAGGGCCTGAGCTTTTTTGCAATGCCGCTGAAAGCGTCAGAGGGGATGCATAATATCTATGATACGGTTGATGCCATGTGGCTTGCCGCCGGGGATAAGTCGACCGATTATAACTTTTACAGTAAACGATTGCTGCTCTCAGGTGTTTACAGTTCGACAATGTTGTTCTGGCTTGAAGACGGATCTGAAGATTATGAAAAGACCTGGGCCTTTTTGGATCGTCGGATCGCAGAAGTTCTTAAAATAGGAGGGGCTTTGGGCAAATCGATTGGCCGTGCATCTGGCATTGCTGACAAGCTCCGCTCTTTATCTCCTTTTTCAAAAGAGTGGAACGGGCGTTGTTAAGGTGATTGGGGACTTATTGGTCTTGAAAAACTTGCTGAAGCCATTTGTTGGCCTGCCGGGTTCGGCCCTTGGTATCTATGACAAACTCTTGCCCTTTGGGCGCTGATTTTAGTTTCCAACCCATTCCCGATTTCGTCCATTTCTCATGATTCATATGGTAAGACAGCGCGGGTGAGGGGTGTCCAAACCACTTGGGCAGCTGCCAAATTGAACGGGTTGTGTTTCTCATCGTCAAAACACGTATCGGGGCAGGTTTACCGAAAATGCCACCTCCAGATATACCGGTGTCACGATTTTGGAGTTTAAGTTTCTCGCGAGCTGTATAAAGCGTGTTGTTCTTGCCAAAGGTTGCTGTGAGATGAGGGTGATCGGCAAAAGCGGGATGGCTTTTGGAGGCTCGTTCTATTTCCTCTCCAATTGTTATGACTTGATCAACCTGAAGCCAGCCAAAGATGACATGTAAGTCAGGTTGCTTTAGCAGTGGTTTGAAGTTTTCATCGACACGTCTAAACCAGCCAAAAAATAAAAACAGGTCGCCAGTTCCAACACCTTGATTAGAGAGATGTTGTTGTGCGGCACCATATTGCCCAAAGCAAGGACGCCAGTTTTTGTGTCTTTGAATGCTGGGGGGATAGAGGTCAGGATCTAGGTGGACCCAATCTGTTGATTGTGCCGATTTTGGATTTAATTGATCGATTACAGGACCTAAATTTCCAAAGGGAGAGGATAAGTCCTGGAACTTATGGGGCCCTTCAGGATGTGGTATGGGGAGAGAATAACACTTGCCATCAGGAAGAATGGGGCTTGGGCCTCCGCCATATTGAGAATCAAACCCTTTGCGACTCAAGATTATACGCATGACAACTACACAAATGAGAAGAGTTGAAGGTGGTAGGAAATTGAGATCTAACTCTGCAGGAGTGCGTTGTCCATCACAATAGTTGTCTTTGTTGCGATAGCCTAAAAGGTGGTCGGAACCGTTAATTTTTACTTTCTGGGGATGACTTTGGTAACGTGTCCCATCTTGCGGCCATCTTTGGCTTCATCTTTTCCATAGAGATGAAGCTTGGCGGCTGGATCCGAAAGGATTTCGGCCCAGTTGTCGACATCTTTACCCAGTAGGTTTGTCATCACAGCATCGGAATGGCGATAAACGGAGCCGAGTACCTGTCCAGCAGTAGCCCTGATGAACTGTTCGAACTGGGATGTTACACAAGCGTCCATAGACCAGTGGCCTGAATTGTGTGGACGAGGTGCGATTTCGTTGACGAGGATTTCGTCATCGGTGGTTACAAACATCTCAACAGCCATCATCCCAACCAGTTGCATTTCTTCGGCCATGTGGCGGGCCAGAACTTCTGCGCGATCACTTATCTTTTGTGATATGCGTGCAGGCACAATGGTTTGATCCAGAATGTGGTTTTTATGGCGATTTTCTACGGGGACGTAGGCAAGGCAATCACCTTGGATGCTCCGTGCAACGATAACCGAAATCTCCATCCGAAAATCGACTAGAGCTTCAATAATTGTTTCAGCTTGTTTCCTGTCACCAACGACGGTTTTCCAAGCTTCTGCAAGGTCAGTTTCCGGGGTAATGAAGGTCTGTCCTTTTCCGTCATAGCCCATTTCGGTTGTTTTCAGAACACAGGGCCGTCCGATATCGCGAACTACGCGGTCGAGCGCTTCTATATTCGTGGCTTCTGCATAGCGTGTGGTCGGTACATTTATGGAGTTACAGAAGTCTTTTTCCCGCAAGCGATTTTGGCAAATATGAAGCACGTTTGGGCCAGGGTTAACTGGTACGCGGTCAATCAAAAAAGCTGCCGTTTTAGCCGGAACATTTTCGAATTCGTAAGTGACGACATCAACGTGTGCAGCAAACGTTTCAAGCGCTTTTTCGTCGTCGTATTTTGCGACCGTTGTGTATTTTGAGACTTCACTTGCGGGGCTGTTCTCTTCTGGGCAATAGATATGGCAATGATACCCAAGTTCTGCAGCCGCAGAGGCGGCCATACGGCCAAGTTGTCCACCGCCGAGAATGCCGATTACAGAACCTGGTGCCAGAGGTGCCGAAAGAGTTTTGCTCATGACTATCGTCTCCGAGGGAGGCTTATATTAAATGTTGTCTACAGGCTCTATCGCGACGGCTTCAGACTGGCTTTTACGCCATGCATCTAATGCGTCTGCAATGTTTTTGTCGTTTAAGGCAAGGACAGATCCTGCAAGTAATCCCGCGTTAATCGCCCCAGGTTTGCCAATCGCTAAAGTGCCAACAGGAACACCTCCTGGCATCTGAACGATGGAAAGCAGGCTATCTTGACCTTTGAGACTTTTGCTTTCGATCGGAACCCCAAAGACAGGCAAGGGGGTCATTGCGGCAACCATTCCAGGAAGGTGCGCTGCGCCACCTGCACCGGCAATGATCACACTCAAGCCGCGATCGCGTGCTGTAGAGGCATATTCGACCAAACGCTGCGGTGTTCGGTGTGCAGAAACAATTCTTTTCTCATAGGAGATGCCGAGGGTATCGAGGGTTTCGGCCGCATGTTTCATCGTGGGCCAATCTGACTGGCTGCCCATGATTATACCAACTTGCGGAGACTTCTCGGACATGGCTTTATCCTGCCTTTTAGTGTATCGGAGCGCATTATTAAGACGTGTGGTTAGATAACGCAAGTAAAGAGAACTCAGGAATTTTACATTCTAATTACCTATTCTTGGTAACAATATGTAAAATGATTATGTATAATGTACCCAACAAGTTCATTTGCCGCGGTAATTGGCATATGATGAGATCTCGGCAGGAAGCCGGGATTACACTATAAAGCAAAGGGATTGCTTGTCGAATGAAGGTCCAAAGACCACGTGGCGGAACAGGTTCCGTTAGCAGTGTTGGCCGGGTATCTGCTGCTCCAGCAGTAAAACCTGCACAGACTGTTGAAAGCGTAAGTGGCGTTACCACTCCTCAAGATATTGCTACAGTTGGTGGAATACCTGAAGCTGAGTTTACGCCTAAAGTTCGGGCCGCACTTGAACAGCTTATGAAAGAGGTACAGGTCGTTCGGCAAGAGTTGGATCAAGCGAAAAAGCGTGTTGACTATCTTGAAAAACTTGCTGACCAGGATGTCTTGACGCCAGTGCTTAATCGACGCGCATTTGTACGCGAGCTTGACCGGATGATGGCTTATAGTGAGCGCTATGAAGTGCCGGGCAGCGTTATTTATATCGACGTAAATGATATGAAAGAAATAAATGATGGTCTTGGTCATGAAGCTGGTGATGAGGCTATTAAACACGTGGCATCATCTTTGTTAAATAATGTGCGTTCTTCTGATATTGTTGGCCGCCTTGGTGGAGATGAATTTGGCGTGATCTTGTTGCAAGCCCCGCCTGAAATAGCTATGGAAAAAGCGCAAATACTTGCTGATGCTGTTTCCCAACACTCCTTTGACTATGAAGGGGAAAGTGTAAATGTCCATGTTTCTCATGGCGTCCATAGTTTTCAAGGCAGCGATGCAGATGCAGCTCTAAAAGCGGCTGATCTTGCCATGTATCAGCAGAAGAAAGCCAAACAAGAGCAAGAGTAGAGTGTCGTCTTCTATTATGAGGCTTCTATTTCGGGATACTTTACCTGTAATAAGGCGAGGTTCCCGATGGGAAAAATTCTTATCTAAAGGTGCTCATGATCAACATCCTTAGCAATTTAGGCGATGATATCTGGTAGCAGTTGGCTTTCCAGCCTGTTCATTGAATCTTTCAATTTGAGTTTCTTTTTCTTCAACCGCACTAGTTGAAGTTGATCAAATGGAGCGTGTTCTTGCAGGCGTGCAATAACATCATCCATGTCTCTGTGTTCTTGTTTAAGCCTTTCGAGTTCTTCGATAAGGTCTTTTCTGCTATTGCCTGTGGTCTCTACCAATTTATAAATGTCTCGTAAACGCACGTTAAATGAAGGGAATAGTTATACTCTGACTTTGAAAATAAGAATAGGTTTAGTATGAGGAGAATTACATGAATGGTATTTCTGTTGTGCGGATTTCGTAAAAACAGCCCTAGGCGGTACGTTTGGGGGGAATGATGAGAATGAGAATTGCATTGCTCAACAAGCGAATCGACCTGATAACTGCCTCTGTTATATATCGTTGTCCAAATTTCTGGGCTGAAAATTGCCGTGTTACAAAATAATTAAAGATGTTTGATCAAACCCAGTTACCGACAAATCCCTTTTGGAACTTCTCTCTTGATGTCTATGGACAACAGGGTGTCGCACCTGCGTGTCTCGTCCTACAGGATAAATATGATCTTGATGTGAATTTGTTACTGTTTTGTTGTTGGGCTGGGATCTGTGGGAAAGAATTGAAGACATCTGAACTCTCAAACTTAATCTCTGGAATAGAGCAATGGCGAGATCATGTGATCCAACCTCTCAGAGATGTGCGGACTTGGATGAAAGCTGAAACCGTTAATGGGTTTCGTCATACGGATGATCTGCGCCAAAATGTTAAAGATGCAGAGCTCTGGGCCGAAGCGTTGCAGCAAAATTATATGCACCTGCAACTCACACTGCGGCCAACAGATCTACCGTCGTCTGAGATCGCGGCTAAAAATATGGTCTTGTATCTGGAGTTGTGTGAGATTGAAGCCATCGGAACCGTCGACTGTGCGGATTTAGCTGCAATCGTCAGAGGTGGTTTTCCAGACCTCCCGCCTTTAGAGGCTGTATGGTTATTTCAGTAAGAAGGCCAGCCGTTCGCTTTAGTGGTCTCTACGTCAGTTCTACTGGGTGAATAAATTCAGAGCCTAGGGACGCTTTTTACTGTTTTCGTCCCAACGGTTCATTCCTGGAATTTCAATGTCAAACATATCAAGTACTCTTCCGAGCGTATAATCGACCATTTCTTCTAGGCTGTCTGGTTTTGCATAAAAGGCTGGGACAGGGGGGGCAATAATGGCGCCGATTTCAGATAGGTTTACCAAGGTGCGAAGATGCCCAGTGTGAAGGGGGGTTTCCCGAACCATGAGTACCAGTTTACGGTGCTCCTTTAATATTACGTCTGCAGCGCGCGTTAAAAGACTCGAGGTAACGCCGCTAGATATCTCTGACATTGACCGAATTGAGCAAGGTGCGACAATCATGCCCAATGTCTTGTATGAGCCACTGGAAAGGCATGCGGCAATGTCATTGATGTTATGATTTACATCAGCCAGATTTTTAACGTCAGAAACTTTTAGATCACTTTCGTAAGCTAATGTTATTTCTGCGGATTTACTCATGATTAAGTGAGTTTCAATCGGCATGGTTTTTAAAATTTGCAACAGCCGAATGCCATAAGTGATGCCACTTGCACCACTAATGCCGATGATAATTCTCTCTTTAGTCATGCGTAACAATCTTTCACATTTGTGAAGAATTAATGAAATTAAATGTACCAAGCCCCTTGGCAAGCTCTTTGGACAGGTCTACCATAATTTATACGCTGTCTTCTCAAAAATGTTATTGGGCTTGAGTTGGTACAAAATTGGCAAAATAAATGCGTTTGGGACGCTCTGAAAACATCCCATACACTAAAGCCGAGCTTTCGGCTAGTTGTCAGTTCTTTGCCTATTCATGATTTGATGGTTATTTCTAACATCACGGTTGCTTGTAACTACGGAGGGTATTCTGCGTAGTGTTTTTTGCTGGGAAAATATTAAGAGCAAAAAGTTGTCGTGACATTTTTTTGAAGCTGCAGGTGCAACTACGGAACTAAAGGGAGACGAATATGGCCACTGCCCAACGCATTGAGTCCTTACGTACAAAACACGGTACTTTAGAGAGCGCTATCTGTCAGGAGAATCAGCGCCCACATCCCGATGAATCCCTAATCATGTCGCTGAAGAAGCAAAAACTTCACGTTAAAGATGAGATGACGCAATTGAGGGATCCACATTAACGCGGCAGAAGCTTTGGATTAAAATGTCCGTTGCTTATAAAAATACAAAATAGCAAACCCGCTCTGTGAATTTAACAGGGCGGGTTTTTTTATGGTTTCGTATATCTTGTAAATATCTTGTAAAATTATTTTCAATTGAAAGCCATTGCAAGCAACGAGGTTTGATCATGTGCAGAATATGCAGCACTCTAAGTAATCTGGTCTGGGAGGCTAGAGAGCTTAAGAACATAAAATTATAAAAAAGTTGGGACACACCATGGGTCTTTTTGATGAAGTGCAAGCGCGCTCTTTGTCCGAGCCAGAAATTTTTTGGGCTGAGGCAGCGGAAAATATTGATTGGTTTAAACCGTATGAAAAAGTGCTGGATGATAGTGCAGCACCATTTTATCGCTGGTTTCAAGGCGGAGAGCTCAATACTTGTTATAACGCCCTCGACCGTCATGTCGCGAAGGGGCGTGGTGACCAGGTCGCGCTCATCTATGATAGCCCTGTTACAAATACAAAAGAGAAAATAACTTATTCAAATCTGTTACAGCGGGTTTCTAAATTTGCGGGTGCTTTGGACAATCTCAATGTCCAAAAAGGTGACCGGGTTATCATCTACATGCCAATGATTCTTGAGGCCGCTATAGCCATGCTGGCTTGCGCTCGAATCGGTGCCGTTCATTCAGTGGTGTTTGGTGGTTTTGCTGCAAACGAGTTGGCGACGCGAATAGATGATTGCCAACCAAAGGTAATTATTACGGCATCTTGTGGTATTGAGGTCAATAAGGTGATCTCTTATAAGCCCCTCCTTGATCAGGCGATTGAGCTATCGGTCAATAAGCCTGCACATTGTATCGTTTGGCAGCGCTCACAAGCCAAAGCCTCTATGATTGATGGTCGAGATGTCGATTGGAGCGAAGCTGAAAGTCAGGCTTCTGAGAAAGATTGTGTACCTGTCGCGGCAACTGATCCTCTCTATATCCTCTATACTTCTGGAACCACTGGTCAGCCAAAAGGCATTGTTCGTGATAATGGCGGCCATGCCGTTGCTCTCCACTGGTCGATGAAGAATATCTATAATGTCGAGCCTGGGGATGTTTTTTGGGGTGCGTCGGACGTTGGGTGGGTTGTTGGTCATTCTTATATTGTCTATGGGCCCCTCATGTACGGCGCGACATCTGTGATGTATGAGGGAAAGCCAGTTGGGACACCAGATCCAGGTGCATTCTGGCGGGTCATATCTGAACACAAGGTTTCTGTACTCTTTACTGCGCCGACTGCTTTTCGGGCTATTCGTCAACAAGATCCCGACGCAACATATCTTGATAAATATGATCTCTCTTGTTTTAAAACTCTTTTTCTTGCCGGAGAGCGGTGTGATCCTGATACGCTCAATTGGGCTTTGGAAAAGTTGAAAGTTCCTGTGATCGATCACTGGTGGCAAACAGAAACAGGGTGGCCGATCGCTTCAAATTGCTTGGGGATTGAGCAACTGCCTATCGTGGCGGGGTCGCCAGCGAGATGTGTTCCCGGATGGGATGTTCGTATTCTTGATAGCGATCATAATGAAGTCGAGGCGGGGGATATCGGTGCAATCGTATGTAGTTTGCCCCTTCCTCCGGGCACGTTTTCCACTCTATGGAATGCGCCAGAAAGGCACCACGAGGCTTATCTCAGTACCTTCCCGGGTTACTACGAAACCGGAGATGCAGGTTACAAGGATGAGAACGGCTACATTTTTGTGATGTCACGGACTGATGACATTATTAACGTGGCTGGGCACCGTTTGTCGACCGGGGCTATGGAGGAAGTATTGGCCGCGCATGATGATGTTTCAGAGTGTGCCGTTATTGGTGTGGCAGATAAGCTTAAGGGTCAATTGCCATTGGGCTTTATGGTCTTGAAGGCCGGAGCTGATCGTTCCCATGACGAAGTAATCAGTGAGGTTGTGCAAAAGGTCCGTAAAGAAATTGGACCTGTCGCGGCTTTTAAATTAGCTGCTGTTGTTGGCCGACTACCCAAGACAAGATCGGGGAAAATTCTTCGAGCAACAATGCGGAAAATTGCCGACAGCGAAGACTATAAAGTGCCGGCCACAATCGATGATCCTGTGATTTTAGATGAAATAACGATTGCCCTTAAGGGACTGGGCTACGCTGAGCCCGCCTAGGATAGATATTATTCCTATTCCTTCATCATATGTTGATGAAGGGGGCAGCGTAGGTTTTGTGATCCTGCGCTGACCATGCTCCGTAAAGATGTTTCTTATGGAGTATTATCGCCAGACTTGCCCGATCAGTATTTGATCGGGCTTTTTTTTGCGCAAAAGAAAAGGCCCCTTCGATGAAGAGGCCTTTGGGAATTCTAATGTGACTTGCTTTAATCGTCCGTTTTCTTGAAGGCACGTGTGAAGGCCTCATAAGGATCTTCAACAACCACTGGTGCGGGTTCTATCGGAACGATTTCTTCTTCAATTGGCTCTGGCTTTGGAATAATACGGCCAGCTTTTTCAGCTTCTTTGATAGCTTTGTCGATGGTCAAGTTTAGGTCGACCTGCTTACAAAGACCGAGCAATACAGGATCACGTGGGCGAATGTTACTGATGTTCCAGTGGGAACGATCTCTGATCGCCTGAATGGTCTTTTTGGTCGTGCCGATAAGCTTTGAGACATGGTTGTCGGTTAATTCTGGATGGTGGCGTACCAACCAGGAAATTCCGTCAGGTTTGTCCTGGCGCTTGGCGATAGGTGTATACCTAGGACCTTTTGTACGTTTAGAAGGTTGCGGCAGCCCCTCTTGCTGATAAAAGCGAAGAGTTTTTGTCGAATCTTTCTCACAGCGTTCGATTTCAGCGCGTGTCAGCTGAGAGCTGGCAATGGGGTCCATGCCCCGGATGCCAACCGCGACTTCACCATCAGCAATACCCTGAATTTCCAAGGTGTGAAGCTGACAGAATCCAGCGATTTGTTCGAAGCTTAACGATGTATTCTCGACCAACCAAACGGCGGTCGCTTTTGGCATTAGTGGCTGAGACATTGTTTCTCCTAATCGTGCCGTCGTCTAATGGTCCGCCGGCTACGGTAATATATACCCAGCAGGTGGCTTACCCTGAATATACTCTGAGGCCAAGCAGGAAATAAAGATATGAGGTGATTTTTTCTCAATCACACACCTTTAGCATGATTTTTCCAATATGTTTCGATGATTCCATTAATTTATGCGCTTCAGAGGCATTAGAAAGTGGCAGTGTTTTATAGAGTACTGGGTGAAGCTGATTGGCAGCGAGAAGAGGCCAAACCTTTTCTTGTAAATTACGAGCGACATCCGCTTTGAATTCTTTAGAGCGCGCCCGGAGTGTTGATCCGGTAATTTTTAAGCGCTTGAGCATAACGGGCATGAAATTAACAGATGCCTCAGGGCCGCCTAAAAAGGCAATAAAACAGAGGCGGCCATCCATAGCCAAAGCTGAAATGTCTTTTTGTATGTAATCACCTCCCACCATGTCGAGGATGACATTGACGCCTTTTTTATTGGTGAACTCCTTAGATTTTCCGACAAAATCTTCTGTCCGATAATTGATCGCTAAGTCAGCGCCCAGCTCTAGACAAGCGTTGCATTTTTCCTCGCTGCCTGCTGTCGCGATCACCTTAGCGCCAAAAGCTTTAGCGAGCTGTATCGCGGTTGTGCCTATTCCTGAGGTGCCACCGTGGATTAATATCGTTTCGCCAGATTTGAGCTCACAACGATCAAAGACGTTGCTCCAGACCGTGAAATAGGTTTCTGGAATGGCGGCCGCCTGCTCCAAGCTAAAGCCTTTTGGAATTGGGAGACACTGCCCTACAGGGGCGGTACAATATTCAGCGTAGCCGCCACCGCCAACCAAGGCTGTGATGTCATCACCAATATGAAGTGAAGAGACATTTTTGCCTGTTTTGACGACGGTACCTGAAACTTCCAAGCCAGGAATATCTGATTCTCCTGGAGGAGGAGGATAAAGCCCTCGGCGTTGAATGACATCTGGACGATTTACGCCAGCATAAGCAATTTTTATAAGGACTTCATTTTCAGAGGGCTCTGGCACCGGGCGACTTGAAGGGACCAGTTGATCTGCATCTCCAAACTCTTTTATTTCTACGACGGACATTTGTTCTGGGATTTGTTGGGACACGTTTTTGCCTCTGCTCTCAGATGTTTTGGGATAATTTGGGGATATTTATCCTGTTTTTCTCTTTGCGGAACAGTCTAATATGCTCGCTACATAGTTGCTATTAAATAAAACGCAGACTGTTTGATCTGGAGATAGACATGAACCTAGATGATTTGGAACCTAGAAAAGCTAAGGCCAAGGTTAAGGATCTGGAACCGATGGGGCTCGAGGAACTTAGGGACTATATCCAAGAGTTAGAATTGGAGATTGACCGAGCTCGGGCTGAAATTAATCGGAAAGAAAAACATCGCCAAGGTTTAGACGGTGTGTTCAAGGCATGATCACAAGTCTTGAAATTGTTTTGCCCATATTTGCGATTATTCTTTGTGGATATTTTGTTGGCCGTAAAGAGTGGGTTACGGCCTCTGCCCTCAGAGGTTTATCCTATTTTGTCTATTATCTCGCCATCCCGGCGCTATTGTTTAGAACTATGGCTCGGGGGAATATTTCGGATGATCTCGATTTTTCGCTGATTGCCTCTTTTTATAGCGTGTCGCTGCTTGTCTTTGCATTCAGTGCCCTTCTTGGTCGGTTTTATTATGGGCATCAGCTAAAGGAAGCTGCGGTCATGGCGATGGGAGCGACCTATGGTAATTTGTTATTATTAGGGTTTCCGTTAATTTATTCTGCCTTTGGAGATGAAGGGATGGTTCCTCTTACCATGCTGATAGCCTTTCAGGCTCCAATATTGATGGCCTTAACGTCGATGCTGACTGAATACGACCTTTCGCGTGAACAAGGTGGGGGGAATGGTGTACAGGCAATGGGGAAGGCTCTTGTAAGCTCGATTGTCAAAAACCCGATTATCATTGGATTGATCATGGGGGGACTTTATCAATCTTCGGGTTTGGAACTCTTTGCCTTACTGGATCGTTTTACGTCAATTCTTGGGGGAGCGGTTGTCCCTTGTGCGCTTTTTTCACTTGGTGTTTCGCTTACAGGATTCAAACTGGCCGGAGATTTAAAACAGAGTTTTTTAATCGTTGGCCTTAAGACGCTTGTGTACCCGATCGCAGTTTCAGTTTTGGTCTTTCAGGTTATTGATGTTCCGCCCTTATGGGCTGCCGTTGCGGTTATCCTTGCTGCCCAGCCGACAGGGGTAAATGTTTTTATTCTGGCGCAGCAGTATGGTGTTTTTAGTGCGCGAGCGGCATCAGTTGTGTTGTCTTCGACTATTCTATCGGTTGTCACGGTTACGGTATTAATCGCATACTATGTCAATATTCTTCCCAAATAATGTCCCTCAACCTCGCGATATAAATATAACAGGAGATGCTTATGCCCGGCCTCAAAGGGAGAGCAGCAGTCATTACAGGTTCGACCAGCGGAATAGGTAAAGGCATTGCAGAACGGCTTGCTGCTCAAGGTGTTGATATCATGCTCAATGGATTTGGTAATAGAGATGAGATCTCAAGCTTAGAAGATCAACTTAAGTCTGATTTTGGGGTGCGGGTCGCCTATTCTGGGGCAGATATGTCAAAGCCAGAAGAAATTCGGAACCTTATTCGCCAAGCGCAAGATCTGTATGGCGGTGTTGATATTCTTGTGAATAATGCTGGCATTCAAAATGTCGCCCCAATTGATGAGTTCCCGGAAGATCGTTGGGATGCGGTAATTGCGATCAATCTCTCTTCGGCGTTTCATTCGATCAAGGCTGCGTTGCCGGGTATGAAAGACAAGCGGTGGGGAAGAATTATAAATGTAGCTTCTGCCCACGGATTGACTGCTTCTGCGAATAAGTCAGCGTATGTTGCGGCAAAACACGGTGTTGTCGGTTTAACTAAAGCTGTTGCCCTTGAAGTGGCGACACAAGGGATAACGGCTAATGCGATTTGCCCAGGTTGGGTGTTAACTGATCTGGTCCGTTCTCAGATTGAGGCCCGAGCTAAAGAAAGTGGTCGGAGTTTTGAAGAGGAAAAAAGGATATTGGTTTCAGAAAAAACCCCAACGCAGGATTTTTCTACCCCTGAACAGATCGGCGAACTTGCCGTTTTCTTGTGCGGGGACGCGGCATCACAGATGACCGGTGCGCCGTACTCAATTGATGGCGGATGGATGGCGCAATAGTAACTCAAGTTATTATTATTGCTATTTATTCGCCTTCTTATAGTTGCTGTTAGTATGAGGAGTCTTTTTTTCTTGAGGCTTCTTTTTTTTTGCACTTGTAATTATAAAATTCGTTCTTAAATCATTATTAATGGAAACGATATTTTTGATGTTAACCAATTTTTAGTTGGTTTGTTATAATCTTATAATATCAACACAGAGTTTTTAGTTAGTTTATTATCTATTTAGTTTATTACGATGCCTCCCTGTTGACTTGCCGCCGGTTTTTACCGGCGGTCTTTTTTTGTCAAAAATAAACTGGAAAGTATGTCAAAAAAGGCATTCTTTGTCTTAAAAGTGTCAAAAATAAAAACAAGACCTTGACTGTAGCCTCGAGTCTTCATAACCTCTTGCGTAACAAGGCAAGTTGACAGGGTGGACAAAAAGACTACGCATTTATAATCGTAGCGTTTGTTGAATTAATGCCAAAAAAAAATTATTGGCCGGGCTTAAAGCCCGGCCTTTGGCGTCTCTGGGGAAGGTTCAGTTCGTAAGAGCGATTAGCCCTTATCCAGCAATTCCGGTTTATTCCCGATAGATGTCATAATGGGAATGCTTTTAGGTTTCTTTGATTCCGGAATTTCCCTCGCAAGATCTATGATTAAAAGACCGTTCTCAAGATTTGCGCCGGTTACTTTGATGTGATCCGCGAGATCAAAGCTCTTTTGGAAAGAGCGATTAGCGATGCCTTGATGTAAGTAGGTCGCCGTTTGATCTGGTTCTTTATCCTTTTGCCCGATAACCAGAAGAGAATTTTCTTTTAAAGTAACTTCCAGCTCATCTTCGGAAAAACCAGCCAGGGCCATGGTGATGCGATAGGCATCCTCGTCTGTTTTTTCGATATTATAGGGAGGGAAGTTGGAGGCGGTGTTATCCACACGCTTTGCTGTATCGAGCATAGTCATCATGCGATCGAATCCGACAGTAGCGCGAAGTAGGGGGGTTAGGTCATGATGGTGCATTGCTTGTTCTCCATTGAGCAACATGCTTTATATTTGGCTCACCTCATGGTCGAGCCGACGAGTAAGAAAAACCCCGAAGGCATTTCTCTTACTATTCGAGTTAAGTGTTCTAAAAATGATTTCAAGATCTAGGCTTTAAATTAATCAAACCTGCTATTGGGTTTTTAATAGACGGCTGATCGATGCCAATATTTTGTTAAGGCACTGGATGTTAGTATGGGGCTAAGTAGCGCAGAGAGCTTTCATAAAAAATGCGCCAGCAAGAGTCGTCAGGCAGGACATGGTAACTTTTCTCGATTCGACATACCAAGAGGCCTTATCTTTAACGCGTGAAGCGAGAGATTATATGGCTGATCGAGCGCGAAATCGTCATCCTTGGCTTCGTCCGGAAGATCGGTTGCAAATCTGTTGTGAGGGCATGCGCCTGACTTCAAGGCTTACCCAGGTTATGGCATGGCTCATGATGCAGCGGGCAGTATTGTCTGGTGAAATGTCGATGGATGAGGCTATCCAGCCGGAAAATCGTTTGTCTGGGCAAATTGTATGCGACGTGCCCGATCAGCTTCCTGATGGTGCAGATCCTAAAATGGCGGATCTACTGAGCCGAAGTTATTTGATTTATGTACGGGTAATGCGGCTTGATTCTCAATTAGATAGAGTGGATAGAGCGAAAAAAAAGGCCCCGTAAACGGGACCTTTTTTTCTCGTATGCAAAAGACGGCTTAGTTCTTGATGCCGAAAGCTGCAAAACGCTTGTTGAACTTAGCAACTTGACCGCCGGTATCAACCAAACGGTGTTCGCCAGTCCAAGCTGGGTGACTCTTAGGATCAATATCAAGGCGCATAGTGTCGCCTTCTTTGCCCCAAGTCGATCTTGTTTCGAATTCACTACCATCGGTCATAACAACTTTGATGGTGTGGTATTCTGGATGAATGTCTTTTTTCATAGTCCTGTATCCCCATAGGAAGCGGGGGCTTTGTAACTGACCCAGTACCTTGAGGCAAGCAGAAAACCACGAATCGGGGTTAAACTACTTGGCTAGGTCATAGGGTCGCATTGAAGCCTTTAATAATTTGTGGTTTCTCACACTGGAGTGGAAAGGTCAATTCCGTTATTAGATATCTGAGAATAATTTTGGTTACTCCTCTTCGTGAGGACTGTATGGCAGGATATAAAGTATGAGTCGCAACAGCGCCCGTAGAAAATCTGAAACGCAAAGCGCGGATCGACCGAGTAGCAAAGAACTGAAACATCTGTTGTTACTTTGGCAGTTTGTGCGCCCTTATAAACTTCAGATATTTGGCGCGATGATTGCTCTGATCGTTGCTGCAGGCACTGTTTTAGGGTTGGGGCGCGGTCTCAAGGCCTTGATTGATCAGGGTTTTTCCGGTGGGGATAGTGCTCTGTTAGACCAAGCTGTTTTCGTTCTGTTTGGTGTGACTGTTCTTTTGGCGCTTGCCAGCTACTCGCGATATTACCTTGTTTCATGGATTGGTGAGCGGGTTGTTGCTGATATCAGAACAGCCGTTTTTAGCCATGTTATCAAAATGTCACCAGCATTTTTTGAAGTCACCCGGAGTGGTGAGATACTGTCTCGACTAACGACGGATACAACTTTACTACAAGTTGTTGTTGGGTCTTCTTTTTCAATTGCTTTGCGTAACATACTGATGTTCTTTGGTGGATTGACCCTTCTCGTCATCACATCTCCGAAACTCACGGGGTTTGTGGTTTTGGTAATTCCCTTTGTTTTGATCCCGATTCTGTTTTTTGGGCGTAAAGTGCGCCGTTTAAGTAAAGATAGTCAGGATCGCATTGCCGATGTCGGTGTTTTTGCTGATGAGACAATAGGCGCGATTCGCACCGTTCAAGCATTTAGTCACGAAGAAATTGATCGCGGATTCTTTTCGGGCCGTGTTGAGGATGCTTTTGGTACAGCCGCAACCCGAATCCGATTTAGGGCTCTTTTAACCGCCGTTGTAATTTTACTGGTCTTTGGATCGATTAGTGCAATTTTGTGGATGGGTGGGCGCGACGTCCTCGAAGGTAAAATCTCGGCTGGAGAGCTATCCTCTTTTGTATTCTATGCGATTGTCGTTGCGGGATCTCTCGGGGCCTTCAGTGAAGTTATCGGTGATTTGCAACGTGCCGCTGGGGCAACCGAACGCCTATTGGATTTACTCTCGATGGAATCGGATATCTCTGCTCCGGAAAATTCTGTTGCACTACCTTCTAAAATTCAAGGTGCCGTTTCTTTCAAGGAAGTCGGCTTTAATTACCCATCTAGACCAAATCAATCTGCCATGGCTGATTTCTCTGCAGATATTAAGGCTGGCGAGAAAGTAGCTATTGTCGGCCCGTCTGGGGCGGGGAAGACGACAGTTTTTCAGTTATTGCTTCGCTATTACGATGTGCAGAAGGGCGAAATTTCGATTGATGGCGTCCCTTTAAGAGAGCTTGATCCGGTTGAAATGCGTCAGCACATCGGAATGGTTTCTCAAGAACCGGTTATTTTCTCTACAACGGCCCTAGAGAACATTCGCTATGGCCGTCCAGGGGCAAGCAAAGAAGATATTATTGAGGCTGCGAAAGCTGCTTCCGCGCATGAGTTCCTTAACGATCTTCCGGATGGATACGATACATTCTTAGGCGAAAAAGGGGTTCGGTTATCAGGTGGACAGCGACAACGTCTTGCGATAGCCAGGGCAATTCTTCGGGATCCTGAAATATTATTGTTGGACGAAGCGACTTCGGCTTTGGATTCTCAAAGTGAGAAAGCTGTTCAGCAGGCTTTGGATAACTTGTTGGAAGGACGGACAACTTTGATGATTGCACACCGCCTGGCGACGGTATTGAAGGCGGATCGGATACTGGTTATGGATCAAGGGCAAATCGTTGCCAGTGGTACTCATAATGAGTTGATCAAACAAGATGGGCTCTATGCTAACTTGGCTGAGTTACAGTTTGGTATTGATATGAATCCTTCAATACAAACTCAAAGCATACCAACTCAAGCTGCAAGCTGATCTTTTAGTGGCTCGGATTAGCGCTGAGTTAATTTGAGTTCGATGCGACGGTTTCGTCTATAGGCAATCTCATCGCGGCTGGTATCAAGCGGCTGGAACTGACCGAATCCAGTCGCGGCCAACCTCGAAGCTGGTATGCCCTGACTTACGAGGAATTTCACGACTGATATGGACCGAGCTGTTGAGAGTTCCCAGTTCGATGGGAACTCTGGCGTGGAAATAGGCTGTACATCGGTGTGCCCGTCTACCCTGAGTATCCAGTCGATTTCGGTTGGGATTGTCGCTGAGAGCTCTCTAAGGGTCTTTGCGAGCTGTCCCAGCTGCTGGCTTCCTCCGTCTTCAAGAGTGGCAGAACCACTCGTAAAGAGAACTTCAGACTGAAAAACAAAACGATCGCCTACAATCCGGATATCTTGACGGTTACCAAGCACTTCTCTTAGGCGCCCAAAGAACTCAGATCTATATTTGGCAAGTTGTTGCACTTTAGTCGCAAGGGCAACGTTCAGGCGCTTGCCAAGGTCGAGGATTTGAGTTTCTTGGGCCGCGTTGATTGCTTCGGTTATGTCCAAGGTGGCTGAGATGTCCGAGAGTTGCTTTCTAAGGGCAGCGATTTGTTGGTTTAGAAGGACAACTTCAGTCTGAGCTTCTGCTGTCAGCTTTTGTTGGCCCGTGATATCACTTTCTGCGCCGGCTAGTTTTTGGGTTAAGCCGTCGCGAATTTCTTTCAACAGAGCAATCTCTGCGAGCTGAGTTTCGATCTTGTCTCTATCTGCTTCGACGACCTTGTAAGCATCTTCCAATTCTGCATTTACCCGCGCGGATTCCGCAGAAAGCTTTGCTGCTGCGAGTTCGAGAATGGAAAGTTGCTCTTCAATAGACCGCTTGTTTTTTAAAAGATCTTCTTTTTCAGCTTGAAGATCCTTTTTGTTTTTTTCAAGCAGGTCTTTGTCTGATTGCAGTAAATCTTTGTCGGACTGAAGCAGAGCTTGAGCACTGACAAGGTCTTTCAGTCTTTTGCTGACAGAAACCAGTTCTCCCTCGAGGTCTTCTTTGTCTTCGGATAAAGACGATAATTGATTAGCGAGGCTATCACGCGAGGATATGGAGCTCTGGAGTTCAGTGGTTAACTGGGTAACGCTGGTCCGAAGCCGAGTGTTCGCTGATTTCTCCAGTGAAAGAAGGTCGGCGAGTTCACTGATTTCTCTATTCAAATTGCTAAGGGCTTTGTCTTTCCCGCTCAGCGCATTACTTAGCGTAAACTGCGCCACCATAAAAACCATAAGAACAAAAATGATGACCAGCAGGAGTGTTGCTAGTGCGTCTACAAATCCTGGCCAGATGTTTATTGATCTACGGTTATTTCTACGGCTAGAGAAAGACATTTGGGGTTATTCCCCTTCTGCAAGGGCTGCCAAAGTTCGTGTTAACAAGCGTATTTCGCTCCGGATTTCCTGAACAGAACTCTCCCGACCGTTACTGATTTCTCCGGTTAATTGTTCTAGTCTAAGGTCCATGTTTCGCAAATGCCCACGTGACGCTTCATCGATCCCTGTGTTGGCTGGTGGTCTTGATTGAGCTTGAGCGAGTTGCCCCAGAATTGGTTTGAGCTGTGCTTGGGTTTCGGCAATGCTTAGCATCACGCTTTGCTCTGCTCTCATATGGTCTGTAAGTGTAGACATGCGTTCGGTCAAAGTGATCAGGCTTTGGTTCGATTTTACCCGTTCTTCTTCATCTCTGGACATGGTGCGTTCAAGCTTTTCCAGACTTTCTGCGGTTTGTTCCAGTAACGCAGAAATGTATGCGGGAACGGACTGATCCCCATCAACGCCAGGGCCGCCACTGGATAACTTGGTAATTCCAGAAAGCCACTCTTCAAGGTAATTGAGAAAACGGTTGTGAGCCTGACCCGCTTGTAATTCAAGAAAGCCGAGGACCAGAGATCCTGCGAGACCAAACAGAGAGGAGCTAAAGGCCGTTCCCATACCAGATAGTGGTGTTGCGAGGCCTGCCTTTAATTCGTCAAACATGGCGGATGGATCATCTGCGGTCGTGCTTAAACCTGAAATAGTTTGCCCTACAGCATTAACAGTATCGAGTAAGCCCCAGAAAGTGCCCAGTAGTCCGAGAAAGACAAGTAGGCCAATAAGGTAGCGGGAAATGTCATGGCTTTCTTCTATACGGCTTGAAATGCCATCAAGAAGGGTTCTCATTGATAAGGTGGAAAGGCTGAGTTTGCCTTTCTTCTCACCAATCATTGTTGCCATGGGGCCAAGTAACTTAGGTTCTCGTATCTCATCAAACGCGCCAGCGAATACGAGGCCGCCTTCAGTTTCCCGTTTGAGATCTTCCAGCCAGGCGAGTTCAGGTTTCAGAGAGAGAACTTGGCGAAAAATGTATATGATGCCAAAAAAGAGAACGCCTAAAATCATCCCATTCATTACAGCGTTTGCAATAAAGGCCTCTTGAAGGCTAGGGGCTAATGCTGCAACTGCAATCGAAACAATACCCAGAAAAATACCCATCCGGATGAGATAACGTGTTGGCCGTTTCATACGCGAGGCGCCTCTTGTAAATAAAAACTCTGCGCAGGTTACAGGTGCGGTTAGGCAAAACTATGGCTAAGCAATTGCAACCTTGTTTGGATAGTTTGAACTCAGTTAATTCTGAACAGGAATGATTTCTACGCGGTCGGGATTTCCGTCTTTCGATTTGTTCCCAAGAGCCCGTACATGCATTCTCGTACTCTGAATACCACGCTCCATTAGAACACCCCTTACTGCTAATGCACGAGATAGGGATACTCGGCGCGCTTGTGCACTACTCTCATTGTCACTGGCGTATGCAAGAAGCTGGATTACCTTTGCATCGTCAGCCAGCAGAGCGTCAGCCAATTGGTTCAACTTCACGCGGGCATCGGCACTGAGTTCCGCGTGATCAGGTGCAAAGAACAACTTTATTGGTTGAAGCGGCGCGTTGAGGTCAATGGCAGCAGTTTCAACCGGGGCGGCTGGCGGTGCCGGTGGAGGGGCAAGTTCTTCTGTGCTCTCTACAAGTGTCGATTCTACGATTGTAGGGGCAATTGGTATGCCTGTGCCTGCTTCAGCTGTGACGGGGACTGGAACTGGGGCTGGAACGGGTGGGGGCGTGAGAATTGGTTCGCTAGTTACAGTCTCTATTTCAGGAGCAGGCTCTGGTGATTTAGCGGTTACTGTATTTGGGATCTCTACGATTTTTGCGCTAACAGTACTCGGTTCTGGTGATGGAGCTGTAGGGGCTTTAGCGACTGGTTCTGGTTGTGTGGGGGTAATTGTAGAGATTACTGGTGCAGGAGGGGTGACGGGACTTGGAACTTTGGTGATTTGTAGTGGTTCTACCGCTTCTTTTATAACTTTGGGTGCTGTTGGCGTTGTCACTTTCGCGATAGCAACAGGCGCTGATGGCGGTAGGTCAGAAGCCACCGGACGGTTATTAGTTTTTACAGGTGCAGGCGCACGTGCCACAGGAGTTCGTCCTGAGGGGGGAGGAACAAGCAGTTGCGATTGTGGTTGGAACGCAGGTACCTGAGACGGATATTGGGGCTGGTCACCTGTGCTGGTTACACGTGTCTGAGACACTTGGGATAGGGGTACCAGAGGTTGGCCATAAGGATTATACAGGCTACTTCCAGAAACTACCCCTGGCTGTTGCTGACCAGTGTTGTAGCCCTGTGGGGCATAGGCAGAAGCAGGAGTGTTGTTACCTTGAGTGTTATAGCCTTGTTGGGTGTATCCAGACGGTTGAAAATCAGCAAAATTTTGTATGGTGATCTGACTTCGAAGATAATTCTGTGGCGGATAGAGAAGATTGCCCGGTCTGCTCAGGTACTCTCCGTCATTGCTGCCAGGGTATCCTGATGGTGTATTCTGTGTTCCATACCCATGGGAATAGCCATTCGAATAGGCTGGTACTGAGCCAATCAATTGCTCGTTTATATAGACACCTGAACTACCTGATCCCCCGATGATCGTGGTGTTTTGGGCCATTGTTGTTGTGGCAGCACTTAAGAGCGCCATACCTGAACATCCTGCAAGTAGAATTGCAGAGCGATTAATAAATCTATTTTTCAACATATAGCTCATAGGCTTGAACAACTTACATCCCCCAGGATGATTCCGAATGTGAATCTTGAGGCGTAGCTTAATGCTGATAAGAGGATACGACAATAGATAAGGCAAAAAGAAGAGAGAGGCCGTTTAAAGGGCCTCTCTCTATTATTGTAAAATCGTTGTTAAATCTAAGATAGACTGGATTTTTTAGTTAGTCTTTACCAGCGTCTTTGAACAGCTTAACCATTTTAGGGTGTAAGTCGATATTCGCACATAAAATGCTTTTGTTATCGTGTTTGAACTGCCGACCGTCAATTTGGGTCACGGCACCACCAGCTTCACTCACAATTAACATACCAGCTGCGACATCCCATGAAGAGAGGTCACGTTCCCAAAAGGCGTCATACCGGCCAGCAGCAACATAGGCGAGGTCAAGTGCCGCAGCACCCCAACGACGGATACCTGCTGTTTGAGCCATCACAGCGTTGATTTCACGAAGGAAGGGACCGCGATCTCCGTGGCCAAGATAAGGCGCGCCTGTCGCAACGACGACGCTGTCGAGACTTACCCTTGCAGAGACACGTAGGCGTTTATCGTTGAGAAAAGCGCCCTTACCTTTTTCTGCTGTGAACATCTCATCTTTGATAGGATCATAGATCAGTGCTGCTACAATTTCACCACGTACTTCGAGAGCAATGGAAATGGCAAAGTGAGGGAGCCCATGTAGAAAATTGGTTGTGCCATCGAGAGGATCAACAATCCAACGCTCGTCTTGGCTCTCGCCTTTTTCAACGCCGGCTTCTTCGGTTAGAAATCCAAATTCAGGACGCGCCCATTTAAGCTCGTCGATAAGAATTTTTTCTGCTTTTAGATCTGCAGTTGATACAAAGTCAGCAGGACCCTTTTTCGAAACCTGAAGATTTTCCACTTCACCAAAGTCGCGCTTGAGGCTGCGAGCAGCTTTTTCAGCTGCGCGGACCATAACGGTTATGCGTGGTGAACGATATACCATCGAAATAACTTTCCGTAAGTTTGTTAGAGAGTACGCCTTTTGTACTCGCTGTGTAATGTCTTAATCTTTTGCACGTTCCACATAACTGCCGTCGGCAGTATTCACAACGACACGCGTACCTGCTGCGATATGTGGTGGAACAAGAATACGTACCCCATTATCCAGTACGCCAGGCTTGTAAGAAGAAGATGCGGTCTGTCCTTTGACTACAGCATCAGCTTCGACAACTTCGCAGATAATGTGATCTGGGAGAACTACTGAGATTGGTTCTTCTTCATAAAGCTCAATGGTGACCGCCATGCCGTCTTGCAAGAAGATAACAGGCTCGCCGACCATGTCTTCGTGCAGTGCAATTTGCTCGTAAGATTCATTATTCATGAAATTGAGCATATCGCCGTCGCGGAAAAGAAATTGGTATTCAACCTGGTCTAAACGTACACGATCAACATCTTCACTCGCGCGGAAACGTTCGTTCATTTTTGTTCCATCGCGGATATCTCTGAGTTCCACTTGGAGGTACGCACCACCTTTGCCCGGCTGTGTGTGCTGAGTTTTCATCGCACGCATCAAGCGGCCTTTGTACTCAATGATATTGCCAGGGCGAATGGCATTTCCGTTTATTTTCATGATCAGTGCCCGTCTTCAGTTGTCAAATAACATAAATTTAAGTGTGTCGTATTTGTAATTCGCAGGGAACCTATCAGTTCCTCACGTTTCAGGCAATTGCCTCATTAATTTCCGCAACAGCTTTTGCTGGATCAGCAGGATGTTGCCATACGGCATTTTGAACGGCGATAAAGTCTGCACCAGCTTCGGCATGTGATGCTGCTTCATCAATAGTAACATCGTCCAAGGAAACACATGGCGGTGTCATCATGGTTTGCCACCAGGTCAGCAAGTCCAATCCGCGAGGACCGCCTTCTTCAAAAGCGCGCACATCGGGGTCTTCAATTTCGGGGAGTGGTCTCCGATTATTGAAGGCAACATAGTCTGCACCAGCTTCGCCAACAAGAATTGCATCGTGTCGTGAAATGCCGCAGTCGACACCTACGATATTATCATTACCCAAATATTCCCGGGCTTCTTTGAAATTAGCTGCAGACGTTAGATGTACGCCATCACATCCCAAAGAAGCTGCGTTTTTGAAATCATCTTCGATCAAAAAAGCAATGTCCCGTTCTTGCACCAAAGGGCGAAGGGTTGAGACAATCTCACTCAAGGACGTTTCTGAGCTTGCTGTTCCGCACAATAGAACACAAGAAATAGGACCTCCATCCAACGCCTTTAATAGCGTAGGGATGAATTGGTCTGTCGAGAGTTCACCACTCAGAACCTCTGGGGGCGTAAGAAGGTAGATTTCAGAATTCATAGCTCTTCATACCTAAGGAGTTACAAACTGGCAATGGGTGTCAGAGTATAGCTCATATCCTAAAAGCGAATAGCTGGTATTAAAGCCATAGTATAAAATGGGCGGTTCGCTCAAAGTTTGAAAAAAGCGGAACAAAAAACGGGGCTCATAAGAACCCCGTTTAAAAAATTTTAGCTGTGTATATATAACCTAGAGATGTTTTGCCATTGCAGCAGCAGTATCGAGCATGCGCAGGCTAAAGCCCCATTCGTTGTCGTACCAAGCTAGAACGCGAACAAAATTACCACCAATGATCTGTGTTTGGGTGGTATCGAACACAGATGAAGAGGGGTTGTGATTAAAGTCACAGGAAACCAATGGCAGCGCATTGATGCCAAGAACACCTTTCAGATATCCTTTTGAGGCTTCGATCATCGCATTGTTGATTTCCTCAACAGTGGTATCTCGCTCAGCCGTAAAGGTCAGGTCGATACAACTTACATTGGCTGTTGGTACGCGAATAGCGTTGCCTTCGAGCTTGCCTTCGAGAACAGGAAGGACCTCTCCAATCGCACGGGCTGCACCCGTGGATGTCGGGATCATGGAAACCGCAGCAGCGCGGGCACGACGGAGATCTTTGTGCTTGGAGTCAACGGTTGTCTGATCACCAGTATACGCATGGGTGGTGGTCATAAAACCGTTTTTGATACCAATAGTGTTTTGCAAAACATCAACAACCGGCGCTAAACAGTTTGTTGTACAAGATGCATTTGAAACAATTTTGTGGTCAGCCGTAAGTTGTTTGTGGTTTACACCATAAACAACTGTGAGATCACAGCCTTTTTTAGCAGGTGCTGAAATCAAAACCTTCTTGGCTCCGCCGACCATATGGAGAGATGCGCCCTCTACATTATTGAAAGCGCCAGTGCATTCTAGAACGATATCAACGCCATACTCACCCCAAGGCAATTTGGCAGGATCTCGATCATGAAGCATTTTGATTTTCTTGCCGTTGACGATGATGTTTTCATCATCAGCTTCAACTTCAGCGTTGAGAGTGCCGTGCACAGAATCGAATTTAAGCATGTGGGCGTGGATAGAGGGATCACCCGATGCATTGATGGCAACGATTTCGATATCATCGCGATTAGTCTCTATAGCTCCGCGGAGTGTCAGACGACCAATACGACCAAAACCATTGATTCCAACTTTAACTGTCATAATTTGGAACCTATTTTTATTTTCTAGTTATCGTTTACTGGAGCTTTTGCCCCTTAGTACAACGCCCCAATCTTGCGATTGAGGCGTTTATATTTGAAGATTTAAGAGTAAGTGCCTGTCGAGGCTTTACTATTATCTTCTGCTCTTTTGAGAAACGCGCTCTGCATTGCAGAAGCGTTATCTTTTTTTCCGGCCCATGCTTTGAGGGGAGCCGCTTGCAGTGCCCGACCATATGAGAAGCTGAGCTTCCATGGAAGGTTGCTGTATAATTTGTTCATGGCGTTCAAGTGTTCGGTGGATTGTTCATCAGTCTGTCCACCTGAAAGGAAGACAATACCAGGAACGGCAGCGGGTACACAGCGCAAGAGGGTTGCAATCGTGCGGTCCGCGACTTCTTCTACGGAATCTTGGTCCGGGCAATCTTGGCCTGCGATAACCATATTCGGTTTTAGCAGAATACCTTCAAGCTCGACTTCTTGATTGGCCAACTCAGCAAAGACAGAACGAAGAACCTCTTCACTTACAGCTTGGCAAACATTGATGTCATGATTGCCATCCATGAGGATTTCAGGCTCAACAATTGGCACAAGGCCAGCTTCTTGAGCAAGCGCCGCATAACGCGCTAACGCATGGGCATTAGCATGTATTGCAGCAAGGCTCGGAGACTGGTCAGTGATGTGATACACACCCCGCCATTTGGTGAATTTTGCACCGAGTTTTGCATATTCGGCCAACCGTTCACGAAGGCCATCAAGGCCTTCGGTGATGGTTTCTTCAGGGTGTCCTGCAAGATGCTTGGCCCCAAGATCGACCTTAATACCCGGGATGATGCCTTGATCTTGCATGACTTTACTCAACGGAGTTCCGTCAGCAGCATTTTGACGAAGGGTTTCGTCGTAAAGAATCACGCCACTGATGTATTCGTTGCCGCCTTCAGCACGGAATAGCAATTCGCGATAATCACGACGGGAATCTTCTGTTGATTCAGCTGAGATTGAATCAAAACGCTTCTTGATCGTGCCCGTGCTTTCGTCTGCAGCAAGTATACCCTTGCCTGTGGCGACGAGGGCTTGGGCGATATCAGCAAGTGTGTCAGTCATATTTTGTCCTAACAAAATCTTGTCTAGATTACAGGCGGGCTTTGACGGCATCGACAATAGCTTCAGGTGTGATTTTGAATTTCTTATAGAGCTGATCAATTGGGGCAGATGCGCCAAAATCGTTCATCCCAATAAAAGCACCGTATGGGCCAATCCACTCGTGCCAGCCAAACGGAAGAGCTGCTTCAACTGCAACAGTCAAAGTACCGGGTGACAAAACTTCATCACGGTAGTGCTGTGGCTGTTGCTTAAAGATTTCCCAGCATGGCATGGATACGACAGCTGTTCCGATTCCCATCTCTTCGAGACGCTTTTGGCCTTCAAGTGCAATCTCAACTTCTGAGCCTGAGGCAAGAAGAGTGACCTGACGATCCAAAACAGAAGGGTTGAGGATGTAAGCGCCGTAGCTAGAATAGTTGTCTGAAATATCTTTACGTTGAGCAGGTAAGCCCTGACGCGTTAAGGCAATCACAGAAGGAGTATCTTCGCTCTCAAGAGCGAGCTCCCAACATTCTGCGGTTTCAATGGCATCCGCAGGACGGAAGACGTTGAGGTTTGGAATCGCACGAAGAGACGCAAGATGTTCGACAGGTTGGTGTGTTGGGCCATCTTCGCCAAGGCCAATAGAATCGTGGGTCATTACATAAATGACACGTTGTTTCATAAGGGCCGATAGGCGAATTGACGGACGACAATAATCAGTAAACACCAGGAAGGTTCCGCCGTAAGGAACGAATCCACCATGAAGGACCATACCGTTCATCGCTGCTGCCATTGCATGCTCACGAACGCCGTAATAGATGTAGCTGCCAGAATAATCGGCAGCAGATACAGGGCCTTGGCTTCCGGATTTAGTGTTGTTTGAGCCTGTGAGATCAGCAGAACCACCGATCATGTGTGGAATTAACGCTGTTAATTCGTCCAGAGCATTCTGCGAAGATTGACGGGTAGCCAATTTGGGGCCTTCCGCAGCAACCTTAGTTTTGTATTCATGGAAAGATTGCTTCCAGCCTTCTGGAAGTTTACCAGCCATTTGATCTTCAAAAGTCTTACGTTGATCAGCAGGTAGGCTTGCAAATTTTTCGTCCCATGCAGCAGAGAAATCAGCGCCACGTTTACCAGAAGATCTCCATGCGTTGAGGATGTTCTCTGGAATTTCGAAAGGCGCATGTGGCCATCCAATTTTTTCTCGAGTACCAGCGATCTCTTCATCGCCAAGAGGGGCGCCGTGGGTTTTTGAGGTTCCAGCTTTGCTTGGTGCGCCATAGCCAATAACCGTTTTGCAGGCAATCAACGATGGTTTGTCGCTGTTACGAGCAGCTTCGATCGCTTTGGCAATGGCCTCTGGATCATGACCATCAATGGCGACGGCGTCCCATCCACAAGCTTCGAAACGCATCAACTGGTTATCAGAGACGGACATGTCTGTTGAACCGTCGATTGTGATACCGTTGTCATCGAAAAGGACGATGAGCTTGTTGAGTTTTAAGTGACCAGCAAGAGAAATTGCTTCGTGGCTGATGCCTTCCATAAGGCAGCCATCCCCCGCAATAGCGTAGGTGTAATGGTCGACAATGTCATCGTTATAACGTGCATTGAGCATACGCTCAGCCAACGCCATACCTACAGAATTCGCAAGACCTTGCCCAAGTGGACCGGTTGTTGTTTCAATGCCGGGAGCGTGCCCAAATTCCGGGTGGCCAGCTGTCATGCTGTCCAATTGGCGGAAGTTTTTCAGCTGCTCCATGGTCATGTCCGGGTATCCGGTCAGATGAAGCAGCGAATACATCAACATTGATCCATGACCTGCGGATAATATAAAGCGGTCGCGGTCGGCCCAGTCAGGGCGCAATGGATCGAATTTCATAAAGCGACTAAAGAGAACAGTAGCAACGTCAGCCATGCCCATCGGCATTCCTGGATGTCCAGAGTTCGCGCGTTGAACGGCATCCATGGAAAGAGCACGAATGGCATTAGCCATATCAGCGTGGTTGCTACCTGGCGCGGCGTCCGCAGCAGATACGGGAAGGCGCAGTGCAGTCATATTTCAAGGTCCCCAGTTGGGTTCAGATTATCCTGCCCAGTGATTAGGACAGAGGGCCATTAACGGCGGCAAAATGCCCCTTTGCTTGCCAGAGGTCAATAAGGTTGTCTGGAATAGCTGTCATAACATGGATTTAATCGTTATATAAAGAAGAACGTAAAGACTTGTGAGACAGATAGTTGATCTTACTGACAGAGGTCATTTATTCTGTTAGTCATTGATCCTGCCTAGTTATTGACCTGGCGAATAATTACCAGCAAGTGGCTTATTTAAAATATGACAAGAATTCTGAAAGCTGTTGATCGTCTCGCGACTGCGGTAGAAGCACTGGAAAAAAGTGTGGATACCCGATTACGCGACTCCAGTGGGTCAATTTCAAAGTTGCAACATGATCTTGATTTGAGTGTGAAGGAAAACTCCGAACTCAAAAATTTAAAACAGGATGTCGGGGATCGCCTCGATTCTGTGATCGGTCAACTTTCTGACGCACTGGAGAAATAGGATGGCGCAAGTAACGCTTAATGTGAACGGACGCCGCTACTCTGTTAGTTGCCAAGACGGCCAAGAAGATCATCTTTTGGGTCTGTCCAAGTACATCAATCAGAAGATTGATGATTTGAAGGGCAGCATGGGACAGGTGAGTGAAGCGCATTTGTTATTAATGGGAAGCTTAATGCTTGCTGACGAGCTTCATGAAGCTTACATCAAGATTGATGATGGCAAGTCGGAAGAGGATCGTAAATCCTCTGAAAATGACGAAGTTGAGGCAGAGAAAGTCGCTACAGCGCTGGAAAGTTGTGCTGATCGGCTGGAATCTATTGCTGCCCGTCTGGAAAGTTAGTAAAAGATATAATTGGTGCTACGGAACGCGTGGGGTTCGTAATTTCCCTGGGGCCTAAATTCTTCTTCGGGAGCTGTCCCTGCTGAGATCGTGGTCTTGGTATATGGCGCCCACCTGCACTGCAGGCCACAAGAGGACTTGGAACTAACGGTTACTGTGGCACCACTTGATCCCTTTCGGGTTATTGAATAAATGCAATAGCTTTTGGCTGCTATTTTTGAGCCTGTGAGGGAAACGATGACAGATCTAGATACCCAAGATATCGACCAGCTTAAAAAAACACTTCGAAAAGAAGCAAAGAAGAAGCGTGCTGAGGCTTATCGCCTTTTGCCCAATGCTGCTGATGAGTTGTGTCATAGGCTGTTTGATTCGATCGAACTACCAAAAGGCGCGGTTGTTTCGGCTTACTGGCCGCTTGGGGATGAGTTAGATCCCATGCCTTTACTCAACACTCTCCATGCCAAAGGGTATCGCCCCGTGCTTCCTGTCATGCTTGGCGCTGGCAAGCCCTTGATTTTCAAAAGCTGGGCACCAGGAGACGCGTTGGAAGATGCCGGGTTTGGGACACGTGAGCCCCACGCAGATAAGGAAGAGCTGGAGCCTGATGTTTTGTTCGTACCTCTTCTTGCTTTCGATCGAGCTGGCTATAGGCTCGGATATGGCGGTGGATTTTACGATCGAACCCTTGATAAACTTCGTGCCTATAAGTCAGTAACCGCTATCGGTATTGCCTATGCGGCACAAGAAATGGAAGCCGTCATTCGCGGCCCTTACGATCAGCCCCTTAATTGCATTGTAACCGAACAGGAAGTCATCCGTTTGTCGTCAGAAGCTTAATGTTTGTTTGACGTGAAAATCGTGACGGTCTCTTTTTCGCTCCTCTTCAAGGGAATAGTTCTTGGTTCTGGCGCATAGAAATCTTATACCTTCAGAATTATTGAAAACGTGACGGTGTGCAGGGCTGTTTGGTAATAGCTTGGTCTGCCTTGAAGGAACGAAAATGAGATTGTTATTCTGTGGTGATGTCGTTGGCCGATCTGGACGTGATGCAATTGTTGAGCATCTACCCGGTTTGCGCAAAGATCTGAAACTGGATTTCGTCGTTGTTAACGGTGAAAATGCAGCTTCTGGGTTTGGCATCACAGAGAAAATCTGCAAGCAGTTATTTGAGTGCGGTGCTGATGTTGTTTCTGGAGGTAATCACAGTTGGGATCAGCGCGAGTGCATTACTTATATAAATAAAGAAACACGGCTTTTGCGCCCGCTTAACTTTCCCGAGGGGACACCTGGTCGGGGTGCTGCCCTATACGAAGCCCCAGGTGGGCGTAAGGTCATGGTTATGAATGCTATGGGCCGAGTCTTCATGGATCCGCTAGATGATCCGTTTGCCGCAATATCTAAAATACTTGATCGTTATAAAATGGGGCAACAGGGACTCTCAGCAGTCATTGTTGATTTTCATGGCGAAGCGACCAGTGAAAAAATGGCTATGGGGCATTTCCTTGATGGCAAGGTTAGTCTTGTGGTTGGAACACATACGCACATTCCGACTGCGGATCATATGGTTTTGACTGGCGGTACCGCGTATCAAAGCGATGTGGGCATGACAGGTGATTATGATTCTGTAATTGGGATGAAAAAAGAAGTCCCTATTGCCCGTTTTACCCGAAAAATGCCAACGGAGCGTATGAGCCCGGCTACGGGAGAAGCCACTCTTTCTGCGATATATGTGGAGACGGATGACAGGACGGGTTTGGCCAAGCGTGTGGAGCCGGTTCGAATCGGTGGTAAGCTTTCTCAAACAGTTCCTCAGCTCGATTAGCCGTCTTTCCTATTGAGTAGGAATGACGGCTTCCATGAGGCTTAATATTTAGGTTTAGCTGTGTTTTGCGATTTTTGACGACAGTGTTTTAAAGCGTTTGACTTCATCGATCATTAAGCTTGCCTGTCCCAAGGTATCGGTGGCGATGGCGCTCGCCTGTTCAACTGGTGTGGAATGGGTTGAGGTCGTTCCTGGTACATTCTCTGCAATCGATACCATTGTACTAAGAGCATCGAGGCTGGCGTGAAAAGAGTAATCCTCGGTTAACTCAGCCGCATTTTTGGCTATTTTCGAGAATTCCTTCGCATCAATGTGATTATTTTCTGGAAAATCGATAATATGAAATTCTTCTGCCATGGTGTTTACCAATCGTAATGAGGCATTCCCTGTATTGTGGCACAACTTTAGTGATTTTAGCTTAAACTTTAGTTAATACTTTGCTTTGGAAACGTCAGAAAATCATTCGAATTGCTAAATATCGGCCTATTAGGGCTTCTTCTGTCCGTGAAATCCTGCTAGATAAACATTGAAATATTTTGTTTAATTATCTGAGCTAGGAAGTCTGCTCATGGCAGGTCATTCACAATTTAAGAACATCATGCACCGCAAAGGTGCTCAGGATAAAAAACGTGCTAAAATATTTGCACGACACACCCGTGAAATCATGGTTGCAGCCCGTTCCGGGACGCCCGATCCTGAGCAAAATTCATCTTTGCGAAATGCGATTATTGCTGCGCGTGCTGCAAACATGCCCAAGGATAACATCGATCGTGCTGTAAAGCGCGTTGCTGGTGGTGAAGAAGTCGCCAACTACGAAGATGTGCGCTATGAGGGATACGGTCCTGCAGGTGTTGCTGTAATTGTCGATGCATCGACCGATAATCGAAACCGGACTGCTTCTGAGGTTCGCACCGCGTTTGCCAAACTCGGTGGAAACCTGGGTGAAACCGGTAGTGTTTCCTTTATGTTCGATCGTGTGGGATCAATTATTTATCCTGCTGATGTCGCGGATGCTGATGCGATGTTCGAGGCCGCTGTGGAAGCTGGTGCTGAGAACGTTGAAAGCACTGATGATGATCATGAAATCATATGTGAGCCAGATGATTTTGCCTCTGTACGTGATGCTTTGATGGAAAAATTTGATGCACCGACAGAATCAGGCCTTGTCTGGAAACCTCAAAATACGATCGCACTCAACGAAGATCAGGCTTCTACGATGCTAAAGCTGATTGATGTGCTTGATGATAACGATGATGTACAAAGCGTCAGTGCTAACTTTGAAATCGATGATGAAATTATGGCCAAGCTAACAGCAGGCTAATTATTTGGGGGCCGGATCTAGGAATAATGCGGATCATTGGAATAGATCCCGGCCTTCGTTTTACCGGGTGGGGTATACTGGAATCTGAAGGTAATCGACTGCACCATGTAGCCAATGGTGTGATCAAGACACTTTCAACCAATGAACTCCCTCAGCGTCTTGTGGAAATTCACGATGGTATTCGCGCCGTATTGGGCGATTACCAACCTGATGAGGCAGCCGTTGAAATTACTCTGGCGAATAAAAATCCCAGCTCTACTCTGAAACTCGGTATGGCCCGCGGAATTGCTCTGGTCACACCAGCATTGATGGGGCTTCCTGTTGGGGAATACCTGCCTATGATCGTTAAAAAGTCGGTTGTCGGCACAGGGCATGCGACCAAGGAGCAAGTGTTGATGATGGTTGAGAGGCTGTTGCCGGGATGTAAAGCAACTTCCACTGATGCCTCTGATGCATTGGCAATTGCTATCTGCCATGCTCATAATGTCTCAACGAGGCGCAAATGGGCTGCGGGAGTTGAGGATCCAATTGCTGCGGCTTTGAAAAAAGCAGGTATGGATGATCCCCGATTGGAAAATAAGAAGGCCGGAAAGGCCAGAGGGAAAAAATTCCGATGATCGGAAAGCTGACAGGTAAAGTGGATTCCACCGGAGATGATTGGGTCATGCTCGATGTCGGTGGTGTTGGCTATGTGGCTTTTTGTTCAAGTCGAACCCTCTCGGCTCTTCCTGGAGAAGGAGAAGTCGCCAGCCTATTGATCGAGACCCACGTTCGGGAAGATCATATTCATCTTTTTGGGTTTGCTACACAGGCTGAAAAAGAATGGTATCTTTTGCTTGGCACTGTCCAGGGCGTTGGGGCCAAAGTCGGTTTGGCAATTCTGTCTGCTATATCGCCTGATGAGCTTTCAGTTGCCATAGCTGCTCAAGATAAAACGACGTTGACGCGCGCAAGTGGTGTCGGGCCAAAACTAGCGGTTCGAATTGTGAACGAGCTTAAGGACAAGATCGCTAAGCTTTCGCTCGGAGTGTCGGGACAGGTTGTCGATTCTTCAACAGAGCATAAAGGGACAACGGCATCTACTCTGGCCGTATCAGAAGATGCAATTTCCGCTCTGGTTAATCTAGGGTATCGGCGCTCTGAAGCTTATAGTGCGGTTGCGAAGGTATCCAGTGAGCAGGGGCTCGAGGCGCCGCTTGAGAATCTTATTAAAGGTGGTTTGGCGGAGTTGATGCGTTGAGTGAAGATAGACTGGTCTCAAATGAATTTTCCGAAGGTGACGGCGCTGAAAAGTCTATACGCCCGTTAAGTCTTGGAGAATTTATTGGTCAACGCCAGCTCCGAGAAAATTTACACATTTTCATTGAGGCCGCAAAACAACGTGGTGAAGCGCTTGATCATGTTTTATTTTTTGGCCCCCCAGGTCTTGGAAAAACAACCCTTGCCCAAGTTGTAGCAAGAGAACTTGGTGTCGGTTTTCGCGCGACTTCTGGCCCGGTGATTGCAAAGGCTGGAGATCTAGCCGCAATTCTTACCAACCTGGAATCTCATGATGTTCTGTTTATTGATGAGATCCACCGATTATCACCCGTTGTCGAAGAAATCCTTTATCCGGCGATGGAAGACTTCAAACTTGACCTCATCATTGGCGAAGGACCTGCTGCACGCTCAGTTCAGATCGATCTACCTCCCTTTACCTTGATCGGTGCAACCACCAGATCTGGGCTGATATCGACACCTTTGAGAGAACGTTTTGGTATCCCGCTGCGGTTACAGTTTTACGAACCTGAGGAACTGCAACAGATTGTAGCGCGTGGGGCTAAAATTCTTGATGCACCAATGAGTGATGAAGGTGCTTTTGAAATTGCCCGTCGCTCAAGGGGAACACCTCGTGTTTCTGGTCGGCTGCTTCGTCGAGTTCGCGACTTTGCTTCTGTGGCGGGTGTAGAGTTAATCGAAGCTGCTGACGCTGATGTTGCGTTGCGCCGTTTGGATGTTGATGAAAAAGGCCTTGATGCCATGGACCGCAAGTATCTGCGGGTTATCGCTGAAAATTACGGTGGCGGTCCTGTTGGCGCAGAAACTTTGGCTGCGGCACTTTCAGAGCAAAGAGATGTTATTGAAGATGTCATTGAGCCCTATTTAATTCAGCAGGGGTTTCTTCAGCGCACACCTCGGGGACGGATGCTCAGTAGTAGCGGGTATAAATATTTGGGTTTGAATGAGCCCGTTGAAGTGTCTTCACGACGTTCTACACAGATGGATTTACTTTCTGGGAGTGTGCCTGATAGCGGAACTGGGGACGTAGAGGGCAAATGACTATGAAGCAAATTTGTGACCTTCCTTTGTCTGGAGCCTTGGAAAATGGTGCGCATCGCTTTCCTGTTCGGGTGTATTACGAAGACACAGATAATGCGAAAATAGTCTATCATGCCAATTACTTGAAGTTCGCAGAGAGAGCGCGAACAGAGATCCTCCGCCTTCTCGGTCTTGAACAAACCGAATTAAGTCAGCGTTTCGGCCTTTTTTTTGCCGTAAAAGATTGCTTTCTTAAGTTCGTACAGCCTGCGTATCTTGATGACCTATTGGAAGTTCGATCGCGGGTTACTGAGATGAAGGGGGCCAGCTTTTCGTTTGAGCAAGTTATCATGCGAGGAGATGAGGCATTGGTACGGTGTAACATCCGGATTGCCTGTGTCAGCGAAAAGGGGGGACCCGCAAGGATCCCGAGCGAGATTAGTCAAGCCCTGATGTCTTTTGGGGAATAAGTTATAGGGTTCTAAAGGGAGCTGCCAAAGAAGATGGCAAATGAAGTAATTGAGACAGTTGAGACCGTTGGTCTTGGTGGTGATATCGTCGATTCAGTTGCACTTGGTGGCGCTTCGGCAATTCACGATATGAGTGTTTGGGGGCTTTTCCTTCAGGCTGATATTATTGTCAAAGTCGTGATCTTTATCTTGGTCATTGCCTCGATTTGGTCTTGGGCCATCATGTTCGATAAGATTGTAAAATTACGCAATCTTCGTAAACGAGCCGATCAATTTGACGAAGCTTTCTGGTCAGGCGGTTCTCTTGATGATCTCTATGACCGCATTGAAAAGCGTCCCTCTGACCCTGTATCGAGTATTTTTATTTCCGCTATGCGTGAATGGCGTCGGGCGAGCAGTCGCGGTACCGGTAACAGAAGCGACCATGCGCGGGTAAGCCTGCAGCAACGGATCGACAGAGTTATGGACATTAGTCTCAATAGAGAAATGGACATTCTGGAACGCGGTATGGTTTTCCTCGCTTCAGTTGGATCTTCTGCCCCTTTTATCGGTCTTTTTGGAACGGTCTGGGGAATTATGAACGCCTTTACATCTATTGCGGCATCAAAAAACACCAGTTTGGCAGTCGTTGCACCAGGTATTGCCGAAGCTCTTTTTGCGACGGCACTGGGCCTTGTTGCTGCTATTCCAGCTGTCCTTGCGTATAACAAACTTTCAAGTGATATCGGCCGATATGGTGCGAGACTTGAAGTGTTTGCGGGCGAATTCAGTGCCATCCTCTCCCGCCAGTTAGAGGAGCACTAGTATGGCGGCTCCGACACTAAGTGGCAGTGGTGGGGGAAAGGGGACACGTCGGTGGACCCGCTCTAGCCGAAAGCCGATGAGTGATATCAACGTCACCCCTTTTGTTGATGTCATGTTGGTCCTGTTGATTGTCTTTATGGTAACGGCTCCGCTGTTAACCGTCGGGGTGCCTGTGGATTTACCTAAAACACAGGCGAAATCATTGAATGCTTCTGAGGAGCCTCTTGTTATCACTGTGAATGCTCGGGGCGAGCTTTATATTCAAGAGGCCAAAATTGAAGAAGATCAATTAGTGCCACGATTAAATGCTATAACTGAAAATAAGCCTGATACACGGGTTTATGTTCGAGGCGATAAGACAATTGATTATGGTCGTGTCATGCAGGTAATGGGGCTGGTGAACAGTGCTGGCTATGAGAGGGTTGCCTTGATAGCTGAGCTCCCTAAAGAAGATAAGTAGTCGCGAATATCATGCGTACGGGTGTTGCTCTTTCTTTATTCTTACATATGGCCTTATTGGCGTTTGTGATCTTTGGATTGCCGCGTTTTAACAAGCCGTTTCTTGCTGACCAGGTTGTGCCGGTTGAGTTTGTTGTTTTGGCTGAATTGGATGTGGAAAAGCCTCCTGCACCAGAGCAAGAAGAACCTGAGCCTGAGCCGGAAGAACCACCAAAACCCGAGCCAAAGCCTGAACCAGAACCCGCTCCCGAGCCTGAGCCCGCTCCTGAACCCGAGCCAGAGCCAATTCCAGAACCAGAACCTCTCAAGGTCGAAGCTCCTGAGCCGGAAATAATTCAAAAAATTGAGCCAGAACCTATTCCTGAGCCAGAGCCTGAACCTGAGCTCGAGGAAGTCAAAAAAATCGTAACGCCGAAACCCAAGGCGCGCCCAAAACCGCCTAAGCGACCAGAGCCAAAAGTTGCAAAGAAAAAAGAAGAGCCTAAGCCAAAGTTTGATGCACTTACGTCTATTTTGAAGAATGTTGATAAACTTAAGTCAGCTCCTAAAAAGTCGACGTCAAAAGGGCAAGCGAATAATACGCCAAAGCGCCAACGGGCTTCTGCGTCACAAATAAATGATATTCAACGCTCTTTGCAACAGCAGATGAAACGCTGTTGGCGTGTGGATGCTGGTGCTTTGCAGGCAGATGAAATGATTGTCGATATATCGTTCAATTTACGCCGGGATGGTAGCGTAAGTGGTGTGCGTATTGTGGATCAAAATCGGTTTAACAAAGATGCATACTTTAAAACTGCTGCTGAAAATGCGCGAAGAGCTGTTATTAGCTGTGCGCCTTATAATCTCCCAATTGATCTGTATGATGATTGGCAGGCAGTGAATATGAGCTTTGATCCGTCAAAAATGTTTGGGCAATAGAGTGGAGATGGATGCTTAATCGAGCTCGAACCGTTTTTCGCTGTCTTGCCTGTACTGTGCTTATCCTGTGGGATATTAGCTCGGGATATGCCGAAACTAGACTAGACAATGGTAACAAATTGGACCAACAACCGTGGGGCCAATGTTTAAAAATAAGCCCGAATGTGACATACAGTGAAAGCATGATCGTTGAGTTGTCGGTAGAACTGTATGAAGACGGTAATGTTGAAAGTATAAAAGTTGTCGATCAGGGGCAATCTACTCAAGATGAAGAATTCGTAGCGTTAGCAGAAAAATTAAAAACAGAAATTATTAGATGTGCGCCGTACAATTTGCCAATTAACCTTTATAAAGATTGGCAAACATCGATTTGGCGTTTTGACCCGTCAACAATGTTCGGGCAATGAATGGGAGAAGAATATTGAATTTATTAAAGGCAACGCGCGGTATATTCCTTGCCGTAGCTGGGACTCTGGGAGTTGTTGTCGGTAGTTTCCCTGCTCTGGCCGAAATCAATGTGAATATTACGGAAGGCTTTGTTGAACCTTTGCCCGTAGCAATCGCTGATTTCCATGGAGGGCAACCTGAAGAACAACTTATTGGCCGTGATATCGCCGAGGTTATTTCTTCAAACCTAGAGCGGACAGGTTTGTTCAAGCCCATTGATGATAAGGCTTTCATTCAAGATCGAAACTCACTTAGAGTTGGCGTTCGGTTTGGTGACTGGCGGTTGATTAACGCACAGGCTTTGGTGACGGGGAAGATCCAGGTCCAAGGTGATGGTAAGGTCAATGTTGAGTTTCGGCTTTGGGATGTCTATGCCGAGAATATGATGACGGGCTTTTCCTATACATCAACTCGCACCAACTGGCGCCGTATTGCCCACCGGATATCTGATGCGATCTACAAGCGCCTGACGGGTGAGAGCGGCTATTTCGATACACGTTTGGTGTATGTTTCTGAAACTGGGCCACAGAATCGGCGCCAACGGCGACTGGCAATTATGGATCAGGATGGTTTCAACCATAAATTCCTGACCAATGGTCGTTTTGATGTCTTCACGCCCCGGTTCTCTCCGACTTCGCAAGAGATCACATATTTGTCATTCGAGGGCAATGTTCCCAAAGTTAAGCTTTTAGACCTGCAAACGGGTCGAGAAGAAACTCTTGGCAATTTCAAGGGCATGAGCTTCGCGCCGCGGTTTTCTCCTGACGGAAACTCTGTCGTCATGAGCTTGGCTGATCGGGGTAATACCGAAATTTACTCCATGGATCTGCGGACGCGGAAGTTTATTCGACTGACTAACGACCCTGCAATTGATACGTCTCCTTCTTATTCGCCAGATGGATCTAAGGTTGTATTTAACTCGGATCGAGGGGGAAGCCAGCAGTTATATGTGATGGATGTTAATGGCGGTAATGTTAAAAGAATCTCTTTTAACAAAGGACGTTACGCGACTCCGGTATGGTCACCTCGCGGAGATCTGATCGCTTTCACCCGTCTTTCTGGTAGAAAGTTCTACATCGGTGTCATGAAGCCAGATGGGTCAGGTGAGCGGATGCTTTCTGAAGGATACCATGTCGAAGGTCCGACGTGGTCGCCGAATGGCCGTGTGCTGTCATATTTTAAACAGGGTAAGTCTGATAGTCGTGGTAAAGTAAAAAGCAATGTCTATACCGTCGATCTTTCAGGTTACAACGAACGGCAGGTCGTTACCCCTCTTGATGGTGTTGATCCTGCTTGGTCACCACTATTGCAATAAGCTGTATGCTTGATAAACCACTGTTACATCGTTATAGTCGTGGGCGTTTCCCGATTTAATCGGTGTAACAGGGGGTTTTTGAGTTTCTTCGTTGGTCCGATATTTTCATACGGGTCACTTTAACAATTTAGTATCCGGGTATTACTCGAGAGGGCGAAACAATATGCGCTTTAAGTTGCTCACCATGTTTGCAGCCGCACTGTTCCTAAGTGCTTGTGCTAGCAATTCCGATGACACAGCAGGGGGGTCCAATGACGGGGCGTCTGCGACAACTGGTACAACAGACCAGTCTTCTTCTGTAGATTCATCTTCCATCCAAGGGCCTCAGCCAGGTTCACTGGAACACCTCGTCGTTAACGTTGGCGACCGGGTTTTCTTTGGTTATGACCAGAGTGATCTACAAGCTGAAGGTCAAAAGACGACTGAAGCTCTTGCGGTATGGCTCAACAGCTATCCATCAGTTACTTTGACCGTTGAAGGTCATGCTGATGAACGCGGTACGCGTGAATACAACCTTGCTTTGGGTGAACGTCGTGCAAATTCTGTACGTGATTACCTTGTTGCTTTGGGCGTAAATCCTAACCGTCTTCAAGTTGTAAGCTTTGGTAAAGAGCGTCCAGCAGTTCTGGGTTCTACCGAAGAAGCTTGGGCTCAGAACCGTCGTGCTGTCTTTGTTGTAAACTAAGCGCATCGATTGTTATTTTAAAAATCCCGTTTGGTTGTGAAACCGAACGGGATTTTTTTGTTTAAGAATTACATTTCTGTACGGATGCCACATTGTTACCAAGATGGCGACGTATAAGGGATGATATTATTTATCGTTCGAGGGTGTGAAAAGAAGATGTCATTGATGGCCGTTAATTGGAAAACGTTCCGTATGGTTGCTGGCGCCGTAATCGTTTTACTGGCTTTCCCAGTAAATTCTTGGGCACAAAATTCGCAAGTTCAGGGGCTGGTTAACAAGATTGATCGCCTGCAAAGAGAGCTCGTGACCCTTCAACAACACATCTATCAGGGTAAAACGCCCTCGGCTGCAGACTTGGCCGCAGTTGGGTCCGATACAGGTGGTGGCGCAAACTCTGGCAGGGTTGAACTGCGTTTGTCGCAAGTTGAGAACCAAATGCGCAAACTCACGGGACAGTTTGAACAGGTTAATTTCCAATTGGATCAGATGGGCAAACGTCTGGACAAGTTGGTTGCTGATACCGATTTACGGTTACAAAACCTTGAAAACGGTAATCAGGTTGGCCAACTCCCGCAATCTAATCAAGTAACGGGGGGGGCGCCGTCACCAGCGCAAACTGGCTCTACACTTCAACAACCGCAATCTTCCGGGCAGCCGGGTGTTTTGGGGACGGTTAGTGCTGAGGATTTGAATAATTTCAATACCCAACAACAGGCTGCCACAGCGCCGAACACAGCAGTTGAAAGTGCATCCCCTCAAAGCTTAATTCAAGGTGGACTACGTTCAGACGAAGTCGGATCTTACAATTTACCTGGGGATACGCCCAAACAGCAGTATGATTATGCTTTCGGGCTTTTGCGTCAGGCCAGATACGACGAAGCAGAGCAGGCATTTACGACTTTTGTTGAACGCCACCCCGAAGATTCTCTTGCGGGCAACGCGACTTATTGGTTGGGAGAGACCTATTATGTTCGGGGTGACTATCAGCAAGCTGCAATTACCTTTGCTGATTCGTTTCAACGCTATCCAAGTAGCTCTAAAGCACCGGATAATCTTTTGAAGCTTGGCCTATCCCTATCCTCTCTTGGTAATACGGCAGACGCTTGTGGTACTTTTGGAGAGCTGCTGACGCGTTATCCCAATTCTTCGGCGATCATAAAACAACGTGCCGGCCAGGAAACTCAAAGACTAAATTGCCAATAATAACATCCCTTACAGTGAGTTAGAAGTGAGTGACGGCAGGTCTGAATTGTTGCCTCTAGATGGGCCTCTTTACGGGGAAGAGTTTACAGATTTGATGTCTGCATTCACTTTTCCCGGTACGTCATTGAGGGTTGGTGTCGCTGTGTCCGGTGGGGCCGATAGTATGGCTTTGTGCCTTCTCCTTAAGGAGTGGGTCCTCTCACAAGGCGGGGAACTCTTGGCGGTAACCGTGGATCATGGTTTGCGCCCAGAATCAGAATTTGAAGCAAAATGGGTGGCTGCTCGTTTAGCGGCAGAAGGTATTGAACATCATATTTTGACCTGGAAAAAAGACCCTGAAGCTACAGGAAGTACGCAGGTTCAGGCCAGAGATGGACGCTATAAAGCGATTGCGACCTGGTGCGAAAAAAATAAAATTTCCGACATCGCTCTGGCGCACCATCTTGATGATCAAATCGAAACCTTTTTAATGCGGTTGATCCGCCACAGCGGGGCAGATGGTCTCGCAGGGATGTCGATGTTACGCCAGGATGGGGGATTGAATTTTATCCGACCATTGCTGGCTATCCCTAAGGATCGCCTGTTAGCGACGTTACGGGATCGGGGCTGGGGCTGGATTGAAGAGCCTAGTAATCATAAGGATAGTTACCTTCGTAATCGGTTGCGCCAAAGGATACCTGATTTGGCGCGACAGGGGCTCAGACGAGAAACACTTGCACGCATTAACCATAGCCTGGGTCGGATACGTAAAAATCTTGAAGAACGGACGGACAGTTTTATTAACCAGCGTGTCGTCGTTAATCCTGCTGGTTTTGCTGAGATAGACTTCAGCGAATCGGCCAAGATTAATCCTGACATTCTGTCTCGAGCCTTGGAAAAGGTACTTTTGACCATAGGAGGAGGAAATTATTCTCCGAGATCTTCAAAAACCGGACGTTTGGTCGCAGGACTGTTGGGTATTACTGAATTCAAAGCGACTCTGGCAGGATGTCAGATTGTACTTTTCAATGATAAGATCACCGTTGTACGTGAAACGAGAAAACTCTCTGATGTCTCTTTAAAATCTGGTTCTGATTTTCTGTGGGATAACAGATTCTATGTTCATATTCATAAAGCTATGACAGATAAGGGATTGGTCTTGAAAGCCTTGGGTGAGAAGGGGTGGCAGCAGCTATGTCAAGAGAGCCCTCAGCTTAAAGCAACAACAGTTCCGATTGTCGCCCGTTATAGTCTTCCGGCTATTTTTCTTGGGGATAAAATCATAACTGTCCCGCATCTTGAGTACCTTGATCCGGCCTGGATAGAGAAATTACGCATAAAAATACGTTTTAACCCTAAAAATAAATTAATTCAGCACTCCTTTACGGTTGCTTAGGCGCGCAAGCGCACTATCTTCTAAGAAGAACTGATTCATTTTGCTACGCTTTTGAGAGCGTACCCTAAATTTTTGGAAGGTCGTTACCTTGAATTTCAGCCGAAATGCAGCCTTATGGATTGTAGTGGCATTGCTTTTGTTTGCTCTTTTTAACCTTTTTCAAGGTCCTACAACCTCGAGTGGGCAGCAGCCGTTAGCATATTCTGAATTCCTCGCTCAAGTAGAGACGGGGCAAATTTCAAACGTCACTATCCAGGGGCAAGAAATTAACGGCCATTATAGTGATGGCAGACAATTCTCAAGCTATGCACCTGAAGACCCTACACTGGTCCAGATACTTCGTAACAACGGCGTAATTGTGAAAGCGATGCCTTTGGACGAAGGCAGTACTCTCATACAGATACTGATCTCCTGGTTCCCGATGATCTTGCTTATTGGCGTATGGATTTTTCTATTCCGCCAGATGCAGGGCAACAGCGGCAAGGCTATGGGGTTTGGTAAAAGTAAAGCCAAGCTGCTTACTGAAAAACAAGGCCGCGTTACATTTGATGATGTTGCTGGTATTGATGAAGCAAAAGAAGAGCTGGAAGAAATTGTTGAATTTCTAAAAGATCCTCAGAAATACCAACGTTTGGGCGGTAAAATACCAAAAGGTTGTCTGTTAGTCGGACCCCCAGGTACAGGTAAGACGCTTCTGGCGCGTGCTATTGCCGGGGAAGCAAACGTTCCTTTCTTTACAATCTCTGGTTCAGATTTTGTCGAAATGTTTGTCGGTGTCGGTGCGAGCCGGGTCCGCGACATGTTTGAACAGGGTAAAAAGAACGCACCTTGTATTCTCTTCATCGATGAGATTGATGCTGTCGGCCGTCATCGTGGCGCCGGCATGGGCGGTGGTAATGATGAGAGAGAGCAAACTCTTAATGCCTTGCTGGTCGAGATGGATGGTTTTGAGTCAAACGAAGGCGTGATTATCATCGCTGCTACCAACCGTCCCGATGTGTTGGATAATGCTTTGCTCCGTCCAGGTCGTTTTGATCGCCAAGTAACGGTTTCGAACCCAGATATTATTGGCCGTGAAAAAATCCTAAAAGTGCATGTACGAAAAGTTCCCTTGGCCCCTGATGTTGACGCACGTGTTATCGCTCGCGGAACACCTGGTTTCTCTGGTGCAGCCTTGGCAAATCTTGTGAACGAAGCAGCTCTGCTTGCAGCGCGTTCAGGTAAACGTGTTGTGACAATGTCTGATTTTGAAAATGCGAAAGATAAGGTCATGATGGGGGCTGAACGCCGCTCAATGGTCATGACTGACGAAGAGAAGGAAATGACTGCTTATCATGAAGCAGGTCACGCGCTGGTTGGTATTCACGTCAAAGGTAATGACCCGCTGCATAAAGTGACAATCATCCCACGTGGCCGTTCACTGGGCGTGACTATGAACCTGCCCGAACGTGACCGTTTGGGGTATAAGGTCATAGAACTCAACGCAAAGCTGGCGATGACATTTGGTGGCCGTGAAGCTGAACTGTTAATTTATGGTGCCGACAATGTAACCACAGGCGCTGGAAATGATATTCAGCAGGCGACCAACATGGCACGTGCCATGGTAATGGAATACGGTATGAGTGATAAACTTGGCCGGCTTCGCTATACCTCTCGTCAAGATGATCCGTTTAATTATGGTGGTGGCGGAGATAATGGTTTGAGCGTTTCTGGTGCAACCCAGAAAATGATCGATGATGAAGTTCGTAGTATCGTTGAGAGTGCTGAATTACTAGCGCGTGATGTGCTGACAAAGCACAGAGATCAACTTGAACTTATTGCCAAGGCCTTGCTTGAATACGAATCTCTCAGTGGGGCTGATGTCACCCAGCTTCTTAAGGACGGGAAAATTGATCGCAGTGATGACAGTAACCAGAGTAACGGTTCTGATATTCCGCACGCTTCCGTTCCTAAAAGTGGTAAATCTACTCAGGACGATGAAAGTGGTAAGGAAGATAAGGGCGGGGCAACACCTGAACCTCAGCCTGAAAGCTAATATAACAGCTTCACGGGTTTCCTTATTTTGATACAACCAAGGCCTCACCTATTGTGGGGCCTTGGTATTTTAAACAGATTTTTTCACGGATTATTTAAATGGCCGCCAAGCTTTTCATCCGCCCTTTACAGATCTGTAATAACAACTCGGCAACAGGAAAGGCTGTCCCGTTCCTCGGAGAATTGGGTCGGTATTCTTCTGCAGAGGTGACGATTAGAAGTGTTACTGGAGAAATAGCTGAACGACATGTCTTGCCAACAAGTGAACTTCTGTCTTGGTTAGAGACCAACCAACCCGATTTTAAAGAGGCAGCATCAGATATCATCACCAAGCTTGGTGAGCCGCGTGCTTCGTTTGCTGGGTTAGATATGAGCCAATCTCATGTTATGGGAGTTCTAAACGTTACCCCTGATTCGTTTTCGGATGGTGGTGATCGCTACGATGTATCGAAGGCCGTGTCTGATGGTTTGAGAATGATGGAACAGGGCGCCACTATTCTTGATGTTGGAGGCGAGTCGACAAGACCTGGAGCTGAGCCCGTTACTTTGGACGAAGAGCTTCGCAGAGTAATTCCCGTCGTGGGTAAGCTATCAGAAGCGGGGGCTTTGATATCCATCGACACAAGGCATGCCAAGGTCATGACCGAAGCTGTTGCCGCAGGTGCGAAGATTATTAATGATGTTACCGCTCTTGAAGGGGATACTGGAAGCCTAGAGGCTGCAGCAGCGGCTAAAGTTCCCGTTATCTTGATGCATATGCAGGGCACCCCACAAACCATGCAAGGTAATCCTACTTACCAGGATGCTGCTCTCGATATATATGACTATTTAGAGCAGCGTGTAGCTGCATGTGTTGCCGCTGGTATCCCAAAGAACATGATTGCTGTCGATCCTGGTATTGGTTTTGGTAAAACAGTTGAGCATAATCTTCGGCTCTTGGATGCTTTAGCACTTTTCCATGGTACAGGTTGCCCTGTATTGTTGGGTGTAAGCCGTAAGGGTTTTATTGGAAAACTGTCTCGTGGTGAAGATCCCAAAGACCGTGTGGCCGGGTCTATTGCCTGTGCCTTGGCTGGATTGCAGCGGGGTATACAGATGTACCGGGTTCATGACGTTGCAGAAACTTCTCAGGCCTTTGCGATTGCCCGCGCAATTTCAAACGCTGTGGTGTAGTTTTAAGTACTAAAGTAAAAGTTGGAAGCTGGAGATTTAAAGTAAAATGAGCCGTAAGTATTTTGGAACTGATGGTATCCGTGGAAAAGCAAACGAAGCGCCTGTCACAGCAGAGATCGCCTTGGCTGTTGCAAAAGCGGCTGGCGCACATTTTCTGCGGGGAAATCACCGTCATACGGTGGTGATTGGTAAGGATACACGGCTCTCTGGTTATTTACTTGAACCCGCTCTAACAGCAGGGTTTGTTTCTGTCGGCATGGATGTGGTTATTTTGGGCCCTATGCCAACTCCGGCTGTTGGTATGTTAACGCGCTCGATGCGTGCGGATATGGGAGTGATGATTTCTGCATCACATAATCCTTACGAAGATAATGGTATCAAGTTATTTGGCCCCGATGGTTTCAAGCTCTCCGATGCGGTCGAGATGAAGATCGAACGCCGTTTACAAGATGTTGATTCAATTCCTGTCGCAACCAGTGCCAAGCTTGGTCGGGCAAGACGTCTTGATGATGCTTTGGGGCGCTATATAGAGTTTGTTAAAAACACCTTCCCCAAAGATCTGCGTTTAGATGGCCTTAAAGTTGTTATCGATTGCGCTAATGGTGCTGCGTATAAAGTTGCGCCGACCGTCCTCTATGAGCTTGGCGCTGATGTTATTCCTGTTGCGGTTACTCCGGATGGATTTAACATCAATAAGGATTGTGGTGCGACTGCAACGACGCTTATGCAAGAAGCTGTTGTTGCTCATGGCGCTGATATTGGTATCGCTCTTGATGGTGATGCGGACCGTCTGATTCTTGCCGATGAGCATGGTCAAATTGTTGACGGCGATCAGGTTATGGCTTTGATTGCCAAAACTCTACAAAGTCGAGATCTTTTGAAAGGTGGCGGTGTCGTTGCAACGGTTATGTCCAATATGGGACTTGAAAATTATCTGAACGGTCTCGGGCTTGATCTCATTCGTACCCCTGTGGGGGATCGTTATGTGGTTCAGACGATGCGTGAGCAGGGATATAATCTGGGCGGTGAACAATCCGGTCATATGGTGATGAGTGATTATACGACCACTGGGGATGGGCTTATTGCCGCGTTGCAGGTCTTGGCTGCTCTTATCCGGGCTGATAAGCCTGCCAGTGAAGTCGTCCGTGGTTTTACACCCCTTCCGCAGTTGCTCCAGAATGTCCGAATTACCAGTGGTGTGCCATTGGACGATGTTCTGGCGCTTTCTATTGTCAAAGAAGCTATTCAAGCCGGTGAGGCACAGCTCAATGGTTCTGGCAGAGTTCTCATCAGAAAATCTGGAACAGAGCCATTGATAAGAGTTATGGCCGAGGGCGAAGATTCTGATCTGGTAAACTCTGTTGTTTCAGAAATCTCTGCGACAATTACAGCTGCATCCTAATCTCTGAGTTATACCACGTCCCTAAATATTGACCCATCTGGACCAATTTTAAGGGAGGTGGTATTAGAAAACAGAACTACCCACATCAGGGCCTTTGCGCAGGATTTCGGCGAGGATTTCCAAGCCACGAATAAGCTTTTCTTCAGTATCTGTCTGTCCAAGACAAATACGTACGGCGTGAGGTGGTGCCTTGCGCCCTACGATGAAAGCTTCAGAAGCCGAGATCGTTACCCCGGCGCGACTGGCGGCATGGGTAAACTGGCTGGAGCGCCAGGGGGCAGGTAAGTAAAGCCATACATATATGCCAAGGGTTTCACTTTCCATTTCATAGTCTGCAAATATTTTACGGGCTATTTCAACTCTGCGTCGAGCGCTTGCCTTGCGTGCTTCTAAAATCCGGTCTGAAGCTCCACTCATTATCCATCTTGTGGCAATTTCTGCGGTTATCGGTGAGGCCATCCAGCAGGTTGCCCTCACCGCGGCGATAAGGCTTGCTATACTATGTTGGGGGCCTGTTAAGTATCCGACGCGCAAGCCTGGTGCGATGGTTTTTGCGAGAGAACTGATATAGTAACAACGCTCTGGTGCCATGTTGGTAATCGGGGGGAGAGCGTTCTCAACTACAAGCCCGAAGACATCATCTTCAATAATGGATACCCGGTACCGTCTGGCGATATCGGCAATGGCTTGGCGTCGTTCCATGGGGAGAAGGCGTGTCGTTGGGTTTTGAAAGTTCGGTACACAGTACAGGAACTTTACATCCCCTGCCTTACAAGCTTCTTCAAAAGCCTCCGGCAAAATGCCGTGTTTGTCCATTTCCAATCCGTCGAGCCTCAAGCCGAGCATGCGACACACGGACTGGATACCTGGGTAGGTCATTTCCTCACAGAGTACTCGGTCTCCCGGTCGGGCAATTGCTGCCATTGTGACGGCAATCGCATGATGCGCACCTGCTGTCAGGATGACATGGTCCGGGTCAATGGTAAGGCCATTGAGTTCAAACCAATGGGCGCCTGCTTCGCGGTGATGGGGCAACCCCGAGTGGGGTTGATAGCTCAGTAACGTTGATATCTCTGAATCAGATGAAATAGCCTGTAGTGTCGTGGCCATTTCCTTTTCTTCTACGCCGCCCGGTGGCGGATAGGCAAAATCCATGAGAATGAGGTTTTGATCAACAAACCTGGATTGATTGAGCATGTGACGTTCAGCAGGAGAGGGACCATGAACAAAAGTTCCTCGTCCAACTTCACCAAAGGTAAGGCCTCTTCGTTCTGCTTCTGCATAGGCACGGCTAACCGTTCCGACCGTAACACCGAGATGCCAGGACAGATTTCTGTGAGTAGGTAAGCGATCACCTTGTTGCAGAAAACCATTGCGAATATCTTCAGCCAAGGCATCTGCAATGGCTATGTAACGAGGGCCAGTGCCGAATTTTACTTTTGGGAGCCAATTTGTCATGGTGACAATGTAATCATTGACCCCCTATTGTATCAAGACTTAACTAGGACAATTAGTGCAATATATTTCTTACATATAGTGCAATGTACTTAAAGGTATTTAAATACATATAGTTAGGGTCTGAGTGTTCGTGTTTTGAATCCAGATTCGTGTGGAGTTTAGGAGGATACAATGTCACGAGATTTATTGAATGATGCCTTTAACAGGGGGAATCGTTATCTTTCAGAGATTGATGAACGCCGAGTTTTTCCGGATAAAGCGGCCTTATCTGCCTTGTCTGGGTTTGATGAACCCTTGTCCCAAAAGGGCGAAGAGCCAGACAAGGTTCTCGAAATGTTGGATGACTTGGGCTCCTCCGCAACGGTAGCTTCCGCCGGTAGCCGCTATTTTGGTTTTGTCGTTGGTGGGAGCTTACCTGTTACAGTTGGTGCCAATTGGATCGCAACGGCTTGGGATCAGGTTGCATCATCGGCAGTGACATCTCCTGCCGTAGATAAAATTGAAAGAGTTGCTTCTAGTTGGTTGTTGGATGTTCTTGATTTACCGAGAAACTCTGCAGTTGGTTTTGTTACTGGTGCTACCATGGCAACCTTTACTGCTCTGGCAGCGGCAAGGCACAAGCTTTTGAATAGACAGGGATGGAACGTTGAGGCCAAGGGCCTCTTCGGCGCGCCTGAGATCAAAGTCATTGTCAGCGAAGAAGTGCACGTTACTGTCTTGAAGGCCCTATCCATGCTGGGGCTTGGTAAAGATCGGGTTATACGCATCCCAACTGATGCGAATGGGGCGATGGATATCTCACATCTACCCGAGCTAGATGACAGCACAATCGTTTGTACTCAGGCGGGTAACGTGAACAGCGGTGCATTTGATCCGATCGGAGAAATTTGTGAAAGGGCGAGCAAGTCTGGAGCCTGGGTGCATGTCGATGGTGCTTTTGGACTTTGGGTGCGAGCTTCAAAAAGCCGGGCATATTTGGCAGAAGGTGTTGAAAAAGCGGATTCGTGGGCAACGGACGGGCATAAGTGGCTCAATACTCCCTACGATGGCGGCGTCGTAATTTGTAGAGATGTTGAGGCGCTTTATAACTCGATGTCAGTATCCGCAGCTTATTTACGAGATATTGAAACCGCAGCTCAAAACTTTATGCCTGAGTTTTCTAAGCGTGCCCGAGGAATTGAGATTTGGGCAGCTTTAAAATTTCTAGGACGCGATGGTGTTGATGGTCTCATTTCTGGGTGTTGTGACTTAGCGACCTATTTCTCAGAAGGTCTGGAAGGGCTTGGCCTAACAGTGTTGAATGAGGTGGTTATCAATCAAATAGTGGTCTGCTGGAATAGTGCAGAAAAGACAGAAAGTTTGATGCAAGCGGTTCAACAAGAAGGAACATGTTGGTTTGGCCCGACTGTTTGGAAAGGCCAAAACGCATTTCGCCTGTCTGTTTCTTCTTGGAAAATTACCAAGAAAGATATTGATCTTTCTTTACAGGCAATTGGTAATGCGATGACAAAAATAGAGAACGAAAAATATTGAGAACTAACAGCTTAATGAGATGAAAATGGAAATTAGCCTTTACCAAGTGGATGCCTTTACAGATGAAGTTTTTAAAGGAAATCCGGCTGCGGTATGCCCGTTAGACGCCTGGCTTCCTGATGAGGTGCTTTATCAGATTGCCGCAGAAAATAATCTCTCGGAAACGGCTTTCTTTGTGCCGGAAGGTGAAGGCTATCACCTCCGTTGGTTTACACCGACAACCGAAGTGGACCTCTGTGGCCATGCAACACTTGCAACGTCCCATGTTATTGCGACGGAACTTGCTCACGGGACCAAAAATATTAGCTTCATGTCTAAAAGCGGAGAGCTAAAGGTTACCTGTGAAGATGGTCGTTATACGCTAGATTTTCCTGCGCGCCCACCAAAGCCGTTTGAGGGGGTGGATATGGTTGAAGCCAGTATTGGTGTTCGACCTCTGGCGACTTTTAAATCAAGTAAACTTATGGCTGTACTTGAAAATGAGGCAGCGGTTCTTGCTGTTGAACCCAACTTTGATATGGTCGCGGCACTCCCTGGTGACGGTTTGATCGTGACTTCAAAAAGCGAAAACTATGACTACGTCGCTAGATATTTTGGCCCGCATTGTGGCATTCCTGAAGATCCGGTTACGGGGTCTGCCCATGTGGTTACCGCGCCTTATTGGAAAGGTCAGCTTGGTAAAACTAAAATGGTAGCCAAACAGATTTCCAAAAGAGGGGGTGTCCTCTGGATCGAGGATAAAGGCGACCGTATATTGATGACCGGACATGCTGTTTTATATCTGAAGGGCACGATTTATCTTTAGGTGATTCGTATTTAGTCTCTGAGAAGCATCGCGATAAGGCTCATTGAATTCCATGGCACAGACTATGTTAATAAGAGCTGCTGTAACGGCAGATGATTTTAAGCAGGCGCGCTCTCTTTTCAGGACTTATGAAAGCTGGGCGGAAGGTTGCCCTTGTTTCGAAGGGTTTGAGCGTGAGTTAGATGAGATCGCTGATCGTTACTCCCTTCCTCAAGGTCAACTGTGGTTGGCATTTGATGATAAAGGCGTGGCTATTGCCGTTGTTGGTGTGTCAGTCGTTGATAGTCAAACCTGCGAACTAAAGCGCCTTTGGGTTGAGCCCAAGGGACGCGGCCAGAGTATCGGCGAAGCTTTGCTTCTGGAGGTAATCGAGTTTGCGGGTAATTGCGGCTCAATTTTTCTTACTTTGGAAACCGTCCCCGGTAGTATGGACAACGCGATTGCTTTGTATCAGCGCATTGGTTTTATGCCTGAGAAAAACCTGACAAAAAGAAACACCCTAGAAATGGTATACGAGCTATAAAACTCGTGTCGCGTTCCTAGGGTGTCCTAATGGGCACTTCTAAAGTTTGAAGATGGTTGGTCTACAAGGGCCACACCCACAGAATTAAAGGCACGGACACAAGAAGTATCAGTATGTCCAGCGGTAGTCCCATGCGCCAATAATCACCGAATTTATAACCCCCCGGCCCCATGACCAATAAGTTGGACTGGTGCCCGATGGGGGTAAGGTAGGTTGAGGAGCTTCCAATAGCGACGGCGATTAAGAAGGTGTCGATATTCACACCCAAACCATGAGCAATGGAAATACCTATTGGCGCCATCAGTACAGCTGTCGCTGCATTATTCATAACATCCGACAACATCATGGTTATGAAAATGAGAAGCGCTAGAATCGCCCATATCGGGATGATATCACTTAATGCAATCAATGGAGACGCAATGAGAACTGTTCCGCCTGTTGCCTCAAGCGCAAGGCCGACAGGAATCATGGCCCCGAGGAGGACAATGATGGACCAATCTATCGATTCGTAAAGTTCCCTTAAGTTTAATTCACCGAGAAGAACCATCGTTCCAACAGCGCCAAGGAACGATATCTGTGGCGGTAGAATACCGAAAACCACCAACGCAATTGCAACGGCAAATAAAAGCGGTGCGATAATCGATCCCTTTTTGGGGGTGAGGGAAAGTTCTCTTTCAGCCAATGGAAGAAGGCCTAAAGATGCAAGAGCTTCGGGCATTTCTTCTCTGATACCCTGAATAAGAAGCACATCACCTGCCATAAAGCTGTCTCTTATACACATCTCCGAGCCCACGAGACCGAGGCTGATCTC